>Ga0316207_10000006_pt1 | contig 526935 bp, 437 predicted proteins | sample 6weekpyrite_MG_FD_204943 | JGI IMG/M metagenome (GOLD analysis project Ga0316207, IMG submission 204943) | Microbial mat bacterial communities from mineral coupon in-situ incubated in ocean water Damariscotta River, Maine, United States -... | ecosystem: Environmental > Aquatic > Marine >...
ATTCACGTAAATCTCTTCACAAGAAGAGACCTGATCGCCCTGTTCAAACCCCCGCCAGATCCCCCTTCAACACCAAATCAGATGGTGCTATTATGAAAAGGAAAAATAAGTGGGACAGCAATGGGTCTGAGCCCTTTGGCAGAACTGGAAATCAGTGAAAGGGATCTGAAGGACGAAGGGTATATGTCAAAGGCAGATGATTTTATCGCTCATTTTTCCAATCAGCCCATTCCTTTCAAAAAAGCCGCAACATTTTGAATATTATGAATTTTCCTGCCCTAAGAAACTTTTAAAGCCATACTTTTATGTATGGCTTTTTTTTTAGGGTCTAATATATTCAATGAATAGGCAAAGTTTTAACAAGGGTAATAAATAATGAAACTGAGATTCCTTGGTGCAACTGAAACGGTAACCGGGTCCAAATATTTGCTGGAAAGCCAACATAAAAAAATGCTGGTGGATTGTGGCCTGTTTCAGGGATTTAAAGAACTTAGATTGCGCAACTGGGCCCATCTTCCTTTTGATGTGCGCGACCTGGACGCGGTGCTTCTGACCCATGCCCATATTGACCATAGCGGTTATATTCCTTTGCTGGTCAAACAGGGGTTCCGGGGCAAAATTTATTGTTCTGCCGCCACCTATGACCTGTGTCGCATTCTTCTGCCCGACAGCGGTTATCTGCAAGAAGAAGAAGCGCGCCGTGCCAACCGCTACCGCTACAGCAAGCATGATCCGGCCGAGCCGCTTTATACAGAAAAAGATGCCAGAAGGGCGCTGGAATATTTTGTTTGTGTTGATTTTGAAAAAAAAGTACAGCTTGATCATAGCTTCAGTTTTAAATTTCGTCGTTCAGGCCATATTCTCGGCTCTTCTTTTATTGAGGTGAGTGATGGCAAAAAGACCCTTGTCTTTTCCGGTGATCTGGGCCGTCCGAATGATGCGATGATGGTGGAACCGGAACATTTTGAACAGGCGGATTATCTGGTGGTGGAATCCACATATGGGGACAGGCTGCATGACCGCTCAGACCCGTGTGATTTAATCGGTGAAATTATATCCACGACAGCGCGCCGGGGGGGCACGATTGTCATTCCGGCTTTTGCCGTCGGGCGTACCCAAAGCCTGCTTTATTACATTCATAAACTGAAAAAAGCCGGAAAAATTCCGAATATTCCCATCTTTCTTGACAGCCCCATGGCCATTAATGTGACCAAACTTTTGTCCCGTCACAATAAAGAACACCGCCTGAGCGAAAAAATATGTCAGGAGGTCTGTTCCATTGCCACCTATACCAGAACCGTTGAAGAATCCAAGATGCTCGACCATCAGGCCATGCCATCGGTTATAATTTCCGCCAGCGGCATGGCCACGGGGGGGCGGGTATTGCATCATCTGAAAACCTATATCGGAGATGACCGCAATACCATTTTATTTACCGGTTTTCAGGCCGGTGGCACCCGGGGTGACCGTATCCTGAAAGGCGAAAAAGAGATTAAAATCCATGGGCAGATGTGCCCGGTGCGTGCGCGGATCGAATGTCTTAGCAATATTTCGGCCCATGCGGATTATCAGGAAATACTGGACTGGCTCGGCCATTTCAAAAAAGCACCGAAGAAAGTCTTTATCACCCATGGGGAGCCATTGGCCTCTGCGGCATTGCAAGAGAAGATTATCGAAAAATATGGCTGGAATGTGAGCGTGCCGCGTTATTTGCAGCGCGAAATTCTGGATTGAACCGAAAGGCCTGACGATAAGAAGGCTAAGGCCATAAGCGGCCCGGTTATGGCTTTGAAAATATAGGGTCTATGAGGAATATATATGCGCCGTGCCTTTAATATCCACCGAATAGAAAATCGGGCCAAAAGGTTGGGCGGCCTGACGCAGGCAGAAGTGGAAGACCGGCGTCGCCAATATGGCAGCAATATTATTTTGGCAGAAAAAACCTCGGGCTGGTATGATATATTCCGCGATACGGCCCGTGATCCGATGGTCTGGTTTCTTCTTCTCACTGCACTTCTTTTTGCCGGTTTGGGAAATTATGTGGATGCTGTGGTTTTGTCAGTCGCCCTTATTCCTATCATCGGCATGGATGCCTATCTGCACCGGCGAACACAGGCCACCACAGAGGGCCTGAAGGAACGTCTGGCATCGCGGGCAAAAGTAATCAGGGATGGTCAGGAAATTGATGTACAGGCCACAGCACTTGTACCCGGTGATATAATCATTGTGACAGAGGGCAGCTCTTTTCCGGCGGATGGGCTGATCATTGACGGGACGGCACTGCAAGTGGATGAATCGGCCCTGACCGGGGAAGCCATGCCCATACGAAAACGCCTTTATGATGGCCCCCTCAGCGGTGGAGGTGAATATTCTGCGGATATGAAACAATGGGGCATCGCGGGCACCCGTCTGCTCACCGGGCAAGCCAGATTGCGCGTGGTTTTTACCGGGGCTGAAACCATTTATGGGCAGATCATTCGTTCGGCTCAGGCGAGGGGGCCCGCGCGGACACCGCTGCAACAGGCCATTGCCGGTCTTGTCAGTATATTGGTGGTCATCGCCCTGATCCTGTGTGTGGCTCTGGCCGCAATACGCTATTATCAGGGTTTTGGTCTTCTGGATGCGATTTTAAGCGCGGTCACTTTGGCCGTCGCGGCATTGCCAGAAGAATTCCCGGTGGTCTTTACCTTTTTTCTGGGGGTGGGGGTCTACCGGCTTGCGCGGCGGAAGGCTCTGGTTCGGCGCGGCGTTGTGGTGGAAAATATCGGGCGCATTACCTGCATCTGCACAGACAAAACAGGCACACTGACCCAGGGCCGTCTTCTTTTGGCCCATCGGGAGAATGCTGAAAATATCGAGACTGAATTCCTCCTTAAGATCGCGGCCACGGCCTCCAGAACTGAAAGTGGTGATCCTCTGGATATGCTGCTTTTGAAAGAAAGCCAGCCTTGGGAAGGGCGTTGTCTGGCAGTATTCCCCTTTACGGAGGATCGCAGGCGTGAAGTGAATATTGTTCAGCAGGATAACGGGGACTATCTCGCTGCCCTTAAAGGTGCGCCGGAAAATTTACTCACCATGACCACATTAAGTGCGGCTGATCAGGAAATATGGCGCAGGAGAACGGCTGAACTCGCCGCCACCGGGCATAAGGTCATCGCCTGCGCATTTCGCCGTTTTACATCATGGTCAGGCGGTGAACCAGACCGGGATTATGAATTTGCGGGCCTACTGGCCTTTGAAGACCCCATCCGTGAAGGGGTGATCGATGCCGTGGCCAAAGCCCAGGCCGCCAATATCCGCATTATCATGGTAAGCGGTGATCACCCCCTTACGGCGCGTGCCATTGCCGAAGAATTGGGCATAGGGCCAAAACCCGCCCGGATGATAGAGGGGGCCGATCTGTCCCATTATCTGCATGCCAATAATGGCTTGGGGGAAATTGATGTGATTGCGCGTGCCATACCGGCACAGAAGCTTGATCTTGTCAGGGCATTGCAACAGCAGGGGGAAATTGTGGCAGTGACCGGGGACGGGGTGAATGATGTCCCGGCCTTGCAAGGGGCAGATGTGGGCATCGCCATGGGGGAAAGGGGCACACGCAGTGCGCGCGAAGTGGCTTCTATTGTGCTTCTGGATGATAATTTCAGAACAATCGTGAGGGCCATTGCCGAAGGACGACAGCTTTTCAGCAATTTGAAACTCAGCTTTGCCTATCTGCTCATGATTCATGCGCCGCTGGTGGCAACCGCCGCTCTGATCCCTTTGTTCGGCTTTCCCCTGCTTTATCTGCCAGCCCATATTGTTTGGCTGGAACTGATTATCCATCCGACCGCCCTGTTGGTTTTTCAGCATATGGTGGATACGGACGATCTGGCGATAGTAAAGCGGCGATCAAGGTTACGGTTCTTTGACTGGAAAGAATGGGCCGTGATTGCACTTGTGGGCGGTTTGACAACCATATTGATCATATTGGGATATAATTATAGTTTAGGGGCTGACCTTGATGTAATGCATGCCCGTTCCATGGCCATGGTTGCTTTGATTATTGCCAATATTACACTCACATGCTGTTTGAGCGGCCTGCGTTCACTCACGGCTCTTGTTATTGTTTCAGGTACTGTTTTTTCCATGATTTTTATCGTGCAGTTTGCCCCCGTTGCAAGCTTGCTTCATATGAGTCCGCTTCATATAAAAGATTGGCTCTTTGCAGCTTTGGGTGGAGTCTTTGCAGGCTCTTTTGGTATCCTCATTCCCCTGATGCAACATGTTAATGGGCCCAAACCCAAGGCTTAGCAATGTAATGCCGGGCTGAGACCACCTCCGAAATCACTCAAAATTCTATCACACTATAAAGCCTGGATCGCTAATTTATTCAGGAATACACTTTTTGCCTGCACTCAAAAAGAGTGTCAATAATGCCAATTTTTATGCATAACTTTTTGATTTAAAACGAATAATATTAAATTACATTAAATACTTGCATGCGAAGATTTTATAAATTAATCTACTTATGGTTGAAATAATGGTATATCAACCGATGGAGAATAGAGGGGGCTTTAAAAAAGACTCCGATGGGATCCATTCAAATCTGGTTCTTTGTAAAAAGACCAATCTTTTAAGAAGGAAAATATGATGAAAATCGTAAAAAAAGCACTTGCATTGGCAGTACTGACTTCAGTTATGTCAATCACTTCAGCTTTCGCTGTTTCTGGCCTGGTAGATGATTCAGTATCAGCTTGTAAAGAATTGATCACATTGAACTAAGTATTCGTAATATTATGGGGTGGAGCCCTAATGATTTAGGGCTCTATTCCTATGCTGTGCGAAAATGTTGATTTCAGTCAATATAAAATGAAGAGCAGGGTAAAGGAATATTCGGGCAGAGTTTAAAGAAAATGTTTAACGAAAATGTCTCTCCTTTTTTAAGCCGTAAACGACTGATCCTTTTTTTAAAATTATAACCCTAAAATTAAGAAATCTGATCATGAATGAACTTTCAAAAACGCAACTAACGGCCCAGGCAAATATCCATATTTCAAATATTTCCAAGGTCTTTGAAACGGATGATTTTTCCACAACGGCTTTAAAGGATATTTCCCTGGAAATTTTTCCAGGAGATTTTATTGCCTTTGTTGGCCCTTCGGGCTCTGGAAAATCAACTTTGTTAAACATCATTTCAGGATTGGATCGCCCAACGGGGGGCAGGGTGGAAATTAATGGCATTGATATCACCTTATTGAGGGACAAAGCCCTTGCGAAATGGCGGGGCAAACATGTGGGACTTGTTTTTCAATCCAATAACCTGATCCCCGTCTTGACAGTGGAACAGAATATCGAACTTCCCCTGATCCTGAATAAAATCGCCAGCACAAAACGCAAAAAACTTATTCGGGAAATTCTGGATAAAGTGGGCCTCGGTGATAAAAATAATCATTTTCCCAATCAGCTATCGGGTGGTGAGGAACAAAGGGTGGCCATCGCAAGAGCCGTGGTTCATGAGCCTTCCATAATCATTCTGGATGAACCCACAGGGCGCCTGGACAGGGAAAATGCAGACGAAATTCTTGAATTATTCCATAAGTTTAATAAGGATCAGGCCAAAACCATCATCATGGTTACCCATGATCTGAAGGCCACTGAATATGCCAGTCGAATTCTTAAGCTTGATAAGGGATCATGCCAATGAATTTTATTAATCTGGTACGCCAATATCTGAAACATGGTAAAAAAAGAAGCCTGTGGACCATCATTGCGGTATCCCTGGCCATTTTCTGTTTTTTATTATTGCAGACCATTTCAGCGGGTTGGGAGGCCACCGTGGAACAAAGGCGTGATGACCGGATTGCCGTCTGGAATAAAACGACCTATGCCCTGACTTTGCCTAAAGAATATGTGGAGTTGAGTGGAAAAGTTGACGGGGTTAAAAAAACAACCTTTGCCACCTATTTTGAAGGCATCGATGTTAATTCCGCCAGAAAAAGCAAGGATTTTGATATATTGGCCGTGGATGCGGACAGTTATTTTGATGTTTATCCTGAATCCATCATTGACCCTCTTCAATTATCTGCATGGAAGAAAAATCCCAGAGCGGTTGTTGTTTCTGAAAAAATCGCCCGGTTTTTTGATTATCAGGTTGGCGATATTGTCACCATTGAGGGCCAGAATTTCCCCGGATTCTGGGAATTTGAAATTGTCGGCACCTATTATTCAGATGTCAGAACCTTTGCGGATAATCTTTTTCTTTTTCGTTGGGATTATCTCAATGATAATTTGCCTGAGGGGGACCTGCGCCGCGATGAGGTCAGCTGGATGATGAGTTTGGTGGACCGGGGGCGCAGCATTGAAATTGCGGACAATGTCGACCGGTATTTTTCCACCTTTAAAATTCAGACCCAGTCCATGACCGAAAGAAGCATGGTTGGTTTATTTATGGCCAATTTTGCCGGGATTTTGGATGTTATCAATGTGATCGGATTTATTCTTCTTCTGACCATCAGCCTCATTCTCGGCAATAGTATGGCCATGAAAATCCGCGAAAGAAAATTTGAATTTGGCATGTTGCGCGCGATCGGTTTTTCCAAGGGACAAATCGTAAGTTTTATTCTGGGTGAGGCCCTTGTTATTGGCCTTATGGGCGGGGTTCTGGGCGCCGCTTTTTCTTATTGGATTATTAATTTTCAGATCGGCACCGTGATTGAAAAAAGCATGGGTTCCCTGTTTCCATTCTTTAACGTGCCCACCTCCGGCCTTATTCTGGCAATTTTACTTCCTGCCATTCTGGCCATGATGGCGGCCATTTTACCGGCCTTTAAATCGGCGCAACTGGAAATCGTCAATATGTTGAGGGATATAGAATAATGCTGCCTTTAAGATATAATATTAACAGTATTTTACTGCGTCGTCTGACAAGTATTTCCGTCATTTTCGGCATAGGCATGTTTGTCTTTATCATAACATTGATTTTAATGTTCCGTTCGGGCATTCAAAATACCATGACGCAGTCTTCATCGCCTGAGGATATCATCATCCTGAGCATGGGGGCGAGCAATGAAATGTCCAGTTTTATTCGTCCTGAGAAAATAGATCGATTGCTGAGCCAGCCGCAAATAGAGACAAAAGCGGATATTCGTGAATTTGTCATTATCAAATTATTTAAGCGGCTGGGTCAGGAATCAGGCGGAAATATTCTGATCCGCGGGGTGCCGGAAAATGTATTCGACTTTCGCCCCGAGGTGAACATATCCCAGGGCCGTGCCCCGCTTGCAGGACAAAAAGAAGTCATCATTGGAAAACGTGTGTCAGAACGGTTTGACAATATGAAGCTTGGGGATGTGATTGAAATGGGCAACAAACAATTTGTGGAAGTGGTGGGCATTTTTGAATATGAAAATTCATCTCTGGAATCCGAAATCTGGGGAGATATTGATGTTATCCGGACAATGTTTGGCCGGGAAGGTGTGATTTCATCGGTAAGACTGAAATTGAATGGTGAAAAAACCACATTTATTCAACTGGAAGATATGGTTCGGGACGGTGGGCTGGATCTGGTGGTTTTCCGGGAAAGTGACTTTCTGAACTCTCAGGCCACTAAACCCAAACAATTTGTTGCCATGATTGGTTTCTTTTTTGCGGTTTTCATTTCCATTGCTTCTGTGATTGGCACATCCACCATGATGAATACATCTGTTGCCAACCGGAAACAGGAAGTGGTGATGCTGAGGAATATTGGTTTTTCCACAAGATCCATCTTGCTTTCATTTCTCATAGAGCCGCTTTTGCTGGGCCTTATCGGCAGTATTCTGGGGCTTTTATTGTCTCTGAGCCTGACGACATTCAAATTATCCATCATGAATGTGGGCACATGGTCTCAGCTTGTGGTGGGTTTTAAAATGACACCGGAAACAATAATTTATTCTCTCATCGCAGGGGCGATAATAGGGCTTGCGGGCGGGATTTTTCCGGCTTTGAAAACCCTTAAATTTAGCCATTCCTGATAGAGGGTAAATGGTCGGCAAGGGCCGACAAGGGGGGTAAGGGCTTGGAAATGAAAGCCTTTAACATGTCATTCACGAACAAATATATTTTTGCCCTAAAGCGGGGCATCTCGGGGAATTGAGGTATGAATGATTATACTGATATCAAAGCCGGTCTTTATCGCCTTTTGAAAAAAGGCTGTCCGGGTCGTGATTTTGCTGAGGATCAATGTCTGGTTGAACAGGGTCTGAACTCTCTGGCTGCGGCCCGTTTTATTCTGGAAATCGGCATTGAATTCAAGGTTGAGCTTCCCCTCGAGAAATTTGCAGACGGCCTGTCCCTTAAGGAAATCCAAAATCTGATTATATGCCATGACGTTCAGGATGAGCCCAAGGCAAAAACCGTGAAAAATAAGAAAAAAAAGCGCGGCAGTGATATTCCCCTGCGCCCGTTGCAACAGGCCTACCTCATTACCAGTGATGAAAGTTATAGCGCTGACCCTGTGGGCTGTCATATCTACCGTGAATTTGATGTGGAAAATACCGATGCGGCGCAGATAGTCACGGCGTGGCAAAAACTCTGCAAGCTTCAGCCCATGTTATGTGCCTCTGTTAACAAAAATGGCCTGCTGGAAATGGGTGCGCCGCCCATACCGGAAATTTTCCATTTGAAAAAAGACAAAGATAAAAAAAACATATTTTCGAAAAAAGCCGCTGTTCTACGCCAGAAGATGCAGGATCGTGGCAATCGTTTAGAAAAAGGTCTGGTGGCTGCCATATTGCTGGAAAGCCCGGAAAAGCTAAGAATTTTCCTGAGCGTGGACGGGCTGGTCATGGACGGGCAATCCATGGAAATTCTTCAGCATTATTGGGCGTGCCTGATTTCAGACCCTTCATCGTCTTTGCCCGCCAGCAGCCTGGATTATGGCCAATGTGTGGAATTATTAAACGCGGCGGATCAGGAAAAAAACCGGCAATATTGGCAAAATATATTAAAAACCGCCCCCAAAGCCCCCTTTGCCGAGCCTTGTCAACAGGCTCTGGCAGCGAAGAAAGACCGTTCAGGTGGGGGAAAACCACATGCCCGTCGTGCATTGGACTTTTTCATTCCTTCCCCCGTGTGGCAGCATTGTGAAAAAAGAGCCAAGGCGCTGAAAATATCGCCCAACAGCCTGATTTTCAGCATTTTCAGTCAGGTCATTCTGGAATTTTGTCAGGCGGGAAAGGCCTCATTTATTCTGACCACAAGTGAGCGAAGCCGTCTTCCTGAAACGGTTAATCACCTGATCGGCTCATTCACCTCCAGTATGATTGTGCCCGTTGAAATTGATCCGGCGAATTCTCTGGATCAATTGGCCATAAAACTTCATCAGGAAATCTGGCAACATGTGAGCCATAACGCCTATGGAGCCGTGGAAGCCCTGCGTGAATTGGGACATGGCCCGGGGGATGTTTTTCCGGTTGTCTTCACCAGTCTTCTGGGGCTGGACAATGGGGGCGAATGTGAAAATTTTGAACAAACCTTTGCCAGTTGCCAAACCGCACAAGTGGCGCTGGAACATCAAATGGCAGAGCGCGAAGGCGGGCTATCCATTCACTGGGATGTGGCCGATACACTCCTGCCGGATTTTGCAGCGGATATCTGTTTCTCAAGACTGATCAACCGAATTTTGACCATGGGCGCAGAAGTGCGCACCGGGCCACAATTAAATCCGCTGCAACAGGCTTATCTGTTTGAACGTTTTTCAAAAGAAGATGTGCATAATTGTAATGCTGTCTTTTCTGTTATTCTGCCGGAGCTGGATCTGGAAACCGTTGCCCGTGAATGGGGTGATTTTATTGCAACATATCCGGCGCTGCGAAATTTTGTCGATGAAAAATGTCAGAACCTCATCTTTGAAAATAAAGAATTCAGACCCTATATTTCTTTCAGGGATGTGACATCCGGTGATCTTGAAGATGCGCGAGATCAGCTGGACAAAATTCTCGCCGACCATCGCCCGACCCTGGGCCAATATCCTTTGCAGGAAATTCATGTCTTAAAAAGTGAGGGGGGCAAATATTCCCTGCATCTGGTTTTTGATCTGCTTTTCCTCGATGGCAAATCAATACATTCCATCGTTTCCGGTTTTATTCAAAGGCTTGGCAATAATCAGCCCGCATTGATTAAAAGCGATCCGGCCTTGAATGGGGCAAAATGGGTCGATCATAAACGCTGGCCCGCCTATTGGTCGTCAAAGGTTGCAAATATGCCTGCGGGGCCGCCCATAAAATGTGGTGACTTTGACCATAAGGATTGGGACCGACTTTCAATACAGCTGTCAGGCTTTGAATTATTCGAAAAAATATGTGAACAGGCGGGTTATACAGCCGATATGCTGCTCAGTGCGGCCATGAGCGCGGCCTGGATGTCGGATATAAAACGGCCCTTTACAATCCCCATGGTATTTTGGCGCGAAGAAGATGACCGCCAGCGCCCCTGTGAAGCTTCACAAATGGCATGGCCGGTGATGACAGCGGATTTATATGAAACCTCTGGCGGGGATATGACGGAAATGCTCATCCTGCTGTTACGGTCTTATTGCAAAGATATTATTTCAGACCTTTCCCATGGCGGCATTTATGGTTTGCGTCAGATTTCCAGCCATTGCCAAACTTCCAGACGTAATAAAACGGGGGCAGAAGAATCCGGGTCCTTTTCACTGCCCCTTGTGTATACCAGCATGGTCAAATGGGATATTCTCCCGGATGAGATTGCAGAGCAGATAAAATGGCATACCAAAACGCCGGGCATTGCCCTTGATGCGGTATCTTTATCCACCGGGGACAGGCACATCAGCGCATGGGATTATATGCCTGAGGCTTTTGATGAAGGACAGGTCGCGCGCATTTTTGACCGATATACATCGCTTGTGAAAAATGTCTTTTCTGATCCAAAAGCTTTTTTTGCCAAGGCCGAACAATGCGGTGATAAGCCCGGGGGGGAGAAGGTAGAATGTAAACCCCAAGGCATAGCAGAACCCATTCATCTGGCTTTTGAACGATCCGCGCGGAAATATGCTGAAAAAACAGCCCTCTATTGGCAGGACGGCCAATGGACATTTCACCAACTCAACCAATATGCCAACAAGATCGCCGCAAAGTTACGAAAACTGGGGGTTCAGGCAGAAAGCAAGGTTGCCATCAGCATAAAACGCGGCCCGGAAATGGTGGCGGCGACGCTGGGGGTCCTGAAGGCGGGTGGGGTTTATGTACCCATTGAACCCACTCAACCGCCCGAACGCGCCGAAAATATGTTAAAGCTTTCGCAAGCTGAGGTTATTTTGACAAGCTCAGATACCGGAATATGGTCCTTGCCGGATGATTATAAAATCGTCAGGGTGGATGAGCTTGACGATGAAGCAACAGACAACCTGCCCCTGATCAATGATGTGAATTCAACCGCCTATATTATTTTTACATCCGGCAGCACCGGGGAACCCAAAGGGGTGGCGGTGAACCATAAGGCTTTGCAGAACCTTATGGCCTGGTGTCAGAAGAAATATAAATTTGGCCCGGCGGATATGGGTTTATGTGTTACTTCTCTGGGGTTTGATCTGTCGGTATTTGATATATTGGGATTGCTTGGATATGGTGCCGGGCTTTATGTGGCCAATGAAAAGGAACAATATGACCCGGCCTTGCTGTTTGATGTATTAAGCAGCCATAAAATCACTTTTTGGAATTCAGCACCCAAAACCTTTGAACATCTCAGTGAATATTTCCCCGACCTGAGCGGCCGGGATGAAGCCCGTGATTTAAGGCTGGTTTTTTTAAGCGGTGATTATACATCACTGGATTTTCCCCCTAAATTATTTTCCACCTTTCCCAAGGCGCGTCTGACCTCCCTCGGCGGGGCCACGGAAGCCACGGTCTGGTCAAATTTCTTTGAGGTAGAACAGGTTGAGGCTGAATGGCGCAGCATTCCTTATGGCAAACCCATTGATAATGCCGAATATTATATCCTGGATCAGGATAAAAAACCCTGCCCCACCGGGGTCGAGGGCGATCTTTTCATTGCCGGAACCGTATTGAGCCTTGGTTATTATAATCGTCCGGAACTAACAGCAGAACGTTTTATAGCCAATCCCTTTATGGAAGGGCAGGCCAAAATGTATGACACGGGTGACAGGGCCGTATGGATGGCGGACGGCAATATGAGTTTTAGGGGCCGTTCCGACCGGCAGGTCAAGGTGCGCGGGGTGAGAATAGAGCTTGAGGAAATAGAACATGCCATAAGACAGCAGCCCCAGGTTCAGGAAGTTATTGTCCTGCTGGAAAAAGACCCTTCTGATGATGTGAAAATTGCCGCTTATATACGTTCAGACCAGGCGCTGGCCAAACGCGATATTTTACGTTTTCTGGAAAAGAAACTGCCGCGTAATATGATGCCCAACCATGTGCATATACTGGATAAAATGCCCACAACCGTAAACGGAAAACTGGACAGAAAAGCATTATCAGCCCCACCCCCGGATAGGGAAGAGAAAATTAACGGCGCCCATAATGATGGGCTGGAACAGGCCTTAAGGGACGAAATACAAGATATACTGGTGGACATTACCGGAACGGAAATTGACCCTGAAATTGATCTTTGGGATCAGGGGGCAACTTCTTTCACCATGGTACAGTTAAGCCGTCGTCTTCAGGCAGGCCGGGGTATTAAATTGCAGGTGGAATGGCTGTTGGAGGCCCCCACGGTGAAAGCAATTGCCCGGGTGATCTATTCCATTCTTGATAAAGACCGGGACATTAAAATTCCAAATACACCGCCAGTCCAAAAACAGGAAATAGCCAAACAGGAAAAAGCCAAACAGGAAAATGAAAACCTGCCTGAAGCAGAACGGGTTGACCTGCTGGACCCCGAAGCAAAAAGACGTTTCTTGCAGCAGGGCCTTAATCTCAGGCAGGATTTGAAAGACAGGGAAACTGTGGCTCTGGCCACAGAAGAAATCGCCCCGGACTGGCTGAAATGGCGCGGGGTTCAGCGAAAATTCCTCAAGAAAAATATCATGCTTTCTGCTTTAGGCGGTCTCTTATCCCTTCTCAAGGGGCATAAAACAGATGAAAGACTGCAATATTTTTACCCCTCCGCCGGGGATAGTTATGCGGTTCAGGTCTATCTCTGGATAAGACAGGGGCAGGTAGAAGGGCTGGAAGGCGGTTATTATTGGTTTGATGGCACCAATGGTCATTTGTCACGGGTGAGTGATGAGACACGACTGGAAAGATCAGACCAGTTTATTTATAACAGAGATATTCTTGATCAGTCGGCCATTGCCCTTTTCCTTGTGGCAGAAAAAAATGCCATCGAACCCCTATATGGTGAAAATGCGGAAAAATTCCTGCTCCTGGAAGCGGGTTATATGGGGCAATTATTGCTCTTGGCGCAGGCCCATCACGGCCTTGGCATATGCCCCATCGGCAGTTTTAAAACGGACGCAGTTCATGCCAACCTTCTCTTGTCTGACAGTCAGCAGATATTGCACAGTTTTTTAATCGGCCCCGTAGAGCATGAAAAATCAGAAACGGGTTTGTTGCCGCCTTTGAGCAAGGTTTATGCTGAAAAAACCACTGTATTTAATAAAGAAAACATTCACGAAAATAAGGTTGGGGAAAATATTGCCATCATTGGTCACGGGCTTAAATATGCCAATGCAAATTCTGCGGATGAATTCTGGCAAATTCTCTCTTCCGGGACCTCTGTTTTATCCCAAGCACCCAATCGTAAAGGCCTGCCGGATCATTCCGGGATAGTGGGGGGATTTCTGCCGGCCATAGATGAATTTGATGCCGGATTTTTCAAGCTCAGTCCCCGTGAAGCCAGACATATGGACCCCCAGACACGCTTGCTGTTGGAAGTATGTGGTCATTGTCTGGAACATGCCGGACATAATGCCAAATCTTTACAACAGGCGGATGAACGGGTTGGGGTTTATGTGGGGGCGCTGTGGCAGGATTATCGTCAGGTGGGGCTGGATCAGGCCAAACCTTCATATGTCAGTGCCAGTGGCACGGAAATGGCCAATCGCCTGTCGCAGTTTTTTAATTTCACCGGGCCGAGCATTGCTGTGGATAATTCCTGCGCCTCTGGTCTGACGGCATTACATCTGGCGGCCAAGGCCATTGAAAACGGCGATTGTGACAGCGCTCTTGTGTGTGCTGTGAACCTTATGACCCACCCATCCCATGCCAGACTTTTGTCAGAGCTTGATTTGGTGAGCAACAAGCTTCCGGATGGCATGTATGACGAAAATATGCAGGGCTGGCCCGTGGGTGAGGGGGCCGGGGCCATTTTACTGCGCCGGACAAAAGCGAAGCATGCTGAAGCCGACAGAATATTGGCCATTGTGGAAAAAACCCATGTGGAACATAGCGGCGCGCGGGCCGGTTATGGCTCACCCAGTCGTGAAACCATTGAGGCGGGGCTTGGCGCTATTTTGAAGAAAGCCGGTCTTGGGGCTGAAGATATTGATTATGTTGAGGCGGCGGCTTCCGGGGCCCTCATGTCCGACGCCGCCGAATGGCAGGCTTTGTCGAATATTTTCACCAAGGGTGTGAAAATAGGGTCTCTGAAACCCAATATCGGCCATCTCGAAGCCGCCTCCGGCCTGTCACAGCTTTCCAAAATCATTCTTCAGATCGAACATTCCCAACTGGCCCCAAGCCTGATGGCTGCACACAGATCCAGCCTGATTGAAGATAATTCGCTGGAAATTGTTGATAAGATTACGAAGCTGGATACTGCAAAGCATGAACCACGGTTTTTAATCAATGCGGTGGGTTCAACCGGTGTTTCGGCATTGGCGCTTTTGAGGAAGAATAAATCGCCTTTGAATGACCCGGTGCTAGAAGGGGTGAATTACCTGCTCTTGTCCGCACAATCAAAGGCTCAATTATACCAGTTGGCCAAAGACTATCATGCCTGTTTGAAAAATTCAGAGGCCCGGGACTGGAACGCTATTTGCGGCACCAGCCAGATGTCCAGAAGTCAGCAGGACGTCCGGCTTGCCATTGAGGCCACAACCTTAAAACAGGCCGTGGTTCAATTGGAAAACCTGTTGGATGATGGCCAGGCTTTTGAGGATAAAGTCTCTCAAAGCGGGCTTCAGTTTCTGGATCAATATTCTACGGCGAATACGGCTGGTATGGCGCTTAAGGACTGGCTCAGGGGGTATCAGGTACACTGGCAGAAATTCTGGCCAGAAACGCCCAAAAGAATGGCCTTGCCCCTCTATCCTTACCAGCATGAAAAATACTGGCTGGCGCAAGGGGCAGTAAAGTCAGAAAATAAGGTCTCAGGCGCGGATCACTGGCTGGAAAAGACCTGTGCGGCCTATAGTGAAGTGTCTGAAATTCCCCTTGCTGATTTAAATCCGCACAGGCCGCTTGAACATTATGGCTTAACCTCAAGACTGGCCGGGGAATTTTCCGCGCTCATCAATCGTCGTCTCAACAACGCCAGGGTGCAAGCGACATTGCTTTATGAGTACCGTGATCTGAAGGCGGTATCCTGCGCGATCTCTGAAATTGAAAATGCCGGCTCGGAAATAGAAACACAAGGCCATGCCGGCCCAAGGGAAAATCACGAAACATCATCCATACACCCCAAGGCCGCAGATATATCGAACAGGAAAATAGCCGTGACGGGCATGGCGGGTCTTTTCCCGGAATCTGAAAATCTGGAGGCCCTCTGGGAAAATCTGGCGGCGGGGCATGATCTTGTGAAAGGCATGCCGGAGAGCCGAAAATATGACGGGATCGGGGCTGAAATAATGCAGGGCAGTTTTCTGTCGGATATTGCCGCCTTTGATCCCTTTCTTTTTGGCATTACCCCGCATGATGCAGCCCGTATGGACCCGCAGGAAAGAATATTATTGCAACTTGTATGGCACGCGATGGAGGATGCCTGTTATCCCCCAAGCCGCATTAAGGCGGAACTGGATGGCAATGTGGGGGTTTATGTGGGGGCGATGCATAATGAATATCCCCTGCTGGGGCGGGATAAATCCACGGAAGAAATGGCTTATGATACGGGCGGCAGTCTGGCTGGTCTGGCGAACCGCATTTCTTATCATTTTGATCTGAATGGCCCCAGCCTGAGTGTGGACAGCATGTGTTCATCTTCCTTAAGCGCTTTGGACCTTGCCATAGATGCCCTGCGCAGCGGTAAAATAAAAATGGCTGTCGTCGCGGCTTCTAACCTGTCCATCCATCCCAATAAATTTGTCCAGCAGCTGCGGATGAAAATGACGGCTCCCGATCATCGATGCAAAAGCTTTGCCGAGGGGGGAGACGGTTTTATTCCCGGTGAGGGGGCCGGTGTGCTCATCTTGCGTCCCCTGAACCCGGCGCAGGCGGCAGGGGACAGGATTCAGGCGCTGATCCTCGGTACAGCCCTCAACCACGGCGGAAAAGTCAATGGATTCACTGTACCCAACAGTATCTCGCAGGGCGCATTGTTAAAACAGGCCCTGACAGATGCCGGTGTGGCGGCTGAGAGCATTTCTTATGTGGAAGCCCATGGCACGGGAACCTTTCTGGGGGACCCCATTGAAACCCGCGCTATTATTGAGGCTCTGGCGCTCTGCCCGACCTCGGAAAAGCTCACCATCGGTTCCATAAAATCCAATATGGGGCATCTGGAAGGGGCCGCAGGCATGGCAGGGCTGATCAAAGTGATCCTGCAGATGCGTCATAAGAAAATTCTGCCTTCTCTTCATGCCCGGAATTTAAATTCCGTCATTGACTGGCGTTGTTTAAACCTGCCGGACAGGCTTCAGGATTGGCAGCCGCGAGAGGAAGACGGGCAGCATGTATGGCGCGCGGGGGTCAGTGCCTTTGGTGCCGGGGGCAGCAATGGTCATGTGATCCTTGAATCCTATGAAAATAACACCGTAGCGCAGAAGATGCCATCACCCTCCATGCAGCTTCTTGTCCTGTCTGGGGCCAGTGAAAATGCCCTGAAAGCCAATGCACATAAATGCGCGGCGGCGCTCAGCCAGTATGAAGGGGACAAGCTGAATTTACAGGAAGTCTGTGCAACCTTGCAGATGGGGCGCGAGGCACTGGCTGAAAGATGGGCATATCTGGTGAGTGATTTTGACACTGCCATCAAAGCATTAAGGCAATGTGCGGCAGGCAGCAATAGTGGTTTCAGGGGCCGGGCAAAGGCCACAGATAAAATCATTGCCGACAAAATCCCCCTGAATGAGGCGGCAGAAGAATGGGTCAGGGGGGCTAAGGTCCTATGGCCGCGTTTTTATGAAAAACAACCGCGCATGATTTCACTGCCCTCTTATGTTTTTGAAACCGTGCCATGCTGGCTGGATCATATAAATCAGGGCATTGCTCTGGAAGGCCTGCATGATAAAAAGGCCCCCGGGGCCGGGCAGGCAAAAATTGTTGAATATGTCTGGCATCCTTTTGAGAAACCAGCTTTTGAAAAAGAAGCTCTTGAGAAAGCTCAAGTCAAAGACACTTCCATCCTTTGTGTTGTGAATAAAAAATCCCGGAAACTGGCCGAAGATTTACAGGTTCTATATGGCTGTCAGATGATCATTCATATGCTGGGGCATGATATTGATACGCTGAAAGATTTTGATTTTGAGCGTGTGATTTTCTTCAATGACCTGGATGGGGGGGCTGATCAGGACTGGCAAGGATCTTTTGAAATTGCAGGCCTTCTGGCACGAAAAGCCCAAAGAACACCGCTGCATTTTATCCATTTGGTTAGCGGGCTGCACCCGCCTGTGGCCAATGGCCGGGCGCAGTCCGGGGCAATATTTGCGGGGCTGATGCGAAATCTTGCCTCTGAATCGAAAAATATCGATGCCACCATATTGGATGTGGGCATATTTGACTTATCCGACAGAACATCATGTGAAACCTGTTGCCAAACCATTATTTCCGAACTTCAACAACCCACAAATGGTGATGTTTGTGCCAGCCGTCTGGGCTGGTCCAGACCGGATTGGAAAGAGGTGAGCCATTCATCTGAACCATGGCGACCTGATGAGAGATCTTTTTATATCATTACCGGCGGCACCCGTGGATTGGGGGCAAAGCTGGCGCTGCAACTGGCCGAAAAAGGGGCCGGGAAACTGGGGCTGATTGGCAGAAGACAATCTGATGAAACCGACAGGCTGATTGAAAAATTACGGGGTTCCGGTGTAGATGTGCGGGTATTTTACGGGGCAGTAGAAGACAGCGAAAAAATCCGGGCCTGGTTTAAAGAGCTGGATAATGAACAGGGGAATATTGGCGGCATATTCCATTGTGCAGGACAGTCCTCGTTACAGAAAAACAGCTTTCAGGCCATGGACGAGGCAGATATAAAACGGGTGATGCGGCCAAAAGTTGATGGGCTTTTAAGTTTATTGCCGTTGATAGAAACGTATAACCCCGAATTTGTCATCGCTTTTTCTTCCATCTCTGCCGTGGTCGCACAAGTGGGTGTCGGGGTGGGGGATTATGCCAGCGCCAATCTGGCCATGGAATATCTGGCCAGTCAGAAACACCGCCATGGCCTTTCCATGTTGAAAACCATTGCCTGGCCGGTTTGGCACAGCTCAAATGCCGGTGATGTGGCCCGGGCCACCATGAAAAAATTTAACTTGCCCATATTAAGCGATGCGGCAGGTTTTGAGCTGTTATGGACGCTGATCACCATGCCCGGCAGTGGCCGTTATGCCGTGGTTTCCCCAGATTGGCAGTATCATGATTTTGATAAAAAGCAGAAAAACCCGTCTCCTGTGGCAAGAAACACTCCCCCGCTCAGGGCAGAGCGGGAAAATTCCGTCGCGCCGGATAGGTTTGAGCGTATTAAAGAACGCCTGAAGACCATTGTCGCGCGGCGTACAGGCATGCCGGAGGATGTCATCCATACACAAATGCGCTTTTCGGACATGGGGGTGGAATCCGTCATGCTGGGCGAACTGGTGGAAGACATGGAAGATGCCTTTGGCCATCCGGTGGAGCCGGGAATTTTACTGCAACATGATACGATAGAATTGCTGGCGGCCAATTTATTGGAACAGGCGGGGCCAGATGTTGAAAATAACAAAACAGAAGAAGATAAAACCGCGGATGATCAGAAAAGCAAAGCGCCCCTGAATAAAGCATGCCGGAATAAGGTGGCCATCATTGGCATGGCCGTTGATTTTCCCGGGGCGGGCTCTGTTGCGGAATTTTCCCGGATGCTGCGTCAGGGGCGCTGCGCCATCTCTGAAGTGCCCGAAGAGCGTTGGAATATTAATACACTTTATGATGAGAAGAGGACACCGGGCAAAAGCCTTTCCCGCTGGGGCGGTTTCCTGCCTCATTTGAGGGATTTTGACCCGGACTGGTTCCAAATGACAGAGGACGTGGCACGCAGCCTTGACCCTGCCATCCGTCTGTTTCTGGAAGCGAGTGAAAACTGCTTGCGCGATGCGGGTTTTAGGGCAGAAGACTTAAAGAAAAAAACCGGTGTTTTTGTCGGTGGCAGAATGGGGAATTATCATATGAGGGCCACGGACAGGAATGGTGACGCTGCCCTGGGCACTGACCAGAATTTTATTGCCGCCTATCTGGCCCATCATTTTGACATTCATGGCCCCAATCTTGTGGTGGATACAGCCTGTTCCTCTTCCCTGACCGCGCTGCATCTGGCATGTCAGAGCATTCGCAGCGGGGAAAGTGAGCTCGCTTTTTGTGGTGGTGTGGATATTCTGCTGGACGAAGAAGTCTATCTGCAGTTTTCAAAAGCCGGGGCCTTGTCACCCACGGGGAAATGCCGAACTTTTGACCGTCATGCGGATGGTTTTGTCCCCGGTGAAGGGGTGGGCATATTCCTGTTAAAACGGCTGGATAAAGCCCTGGCGGACGGGGATCTTATCCGCGGCGTTATTGAGGGCAGCGCGGTCAATAATGATGGCCGGACCATGGGGCTCACCACCCCCAATCCGGACGCACAAAAAGAGGTCATCATGAGCGCGCTGGAAGATGCGGGTCGCAAGGCGGGTGATATTGGCCTGATCGAAGCCCATGGCACCGCCACCATGATCGGCGATCCGATTGAACTCAGGGCGCTGCAACAGGCCTTCCGCGTAAGCAGCGATGAAGAAAATTTTTGTGCCGTGGGAAGCGTGAAAAGCAATATCGGGCATCTCCTGAGCGCGGCGGGTATTGCCGGTCTGGCAAAAATTGTCCTGGCCGTGGAAGAGGATTTCATTCCGCCCACTTTATTTTGCGAAGAGGAAAACCCGCGTTTCAATCTGAAACAATCCCCTTTCTATATTGCCCATGAGGCCTCTCAATGGTCACAGGGAAAGGACCGCATTGCCGGGGTGAGTGCTTTTGGTCTGGGCGGCACCAATGCCCATGTGATTGTGGCCGCAGCCCCGAAACATGTCAGCGCAAGACAAAGATTACCTCTGGCAGAGTTCAGGCGCCGGCGTTTGTGGTTGGAAAAGGGGACAGAACATCTTTCTGAACCGGTGGAAACCTTGTCTCTGCTGGACCTGAATTTTATCGACCTCCCCCCCGAGACGGCACAAATGGAACAGGAGGATCGCTTATGAATAAGCAAATCAGGTGCAGCCTTTGTCTCAAACATACAGACCTTGTGATGCAAAATCATTTTGTCCATGGAACGGCCATCCTGCCGGGGGTGGTTTTTCTGGATATTGTGATGCGGATTTTACAACAAAAGGGTTATGACGGGGCGGATTATGCCTTCGAAAATATTCTGTTTCTACAGCCCGTGGCTACGAAGGAAATGAGTGACCGGGAATTGTTGATAGACTTGTCCATGCCGGAAGAAGAGGCGGGCAGACTTTTGATTAAAAGCCGTCTTTTTGGCAGTGACGAGGATTTTCAGGACAATATGAAAGCCCGGGTCGTCCGGGCCAGTTCAACACCCAAACCGGATCTTGATATATCTTTTTATAAAAACAAGGCCCGCTCGCAATTGAATATGGCGGATCTTTATGGCTGGGCGCGGGCCGAGAAGATCAATCATGGGGCTAAAATGCGCTGTCAGGGGGTCTTATGGCTGGCAGAGACTGATTTACTGGTTGAATTAAATCTTGAGGTGCCGGGCAAACATGGTTTTTATATGCATCCCGCAGCGCTGGACGCGACAACCATAGCAGCCTTTGGCCAGACCGGGGAGGCATTTAAAGACCCCTTCATTCCCGTGGCCATTGATCAGTTCCATGTCCTAAGGCCTTTGCCGGAACATTTTATCCTGTTTGCCCCGGCCAGGGAAAGATTGTCCCATACGGGCGATATCATCAGCATTGATTATGACCTTTATGACGGGCAGGGCAAACATTGCGCCACGTTTAAAAAACTCACCTGTAAACATATTCGCCACGCGGAGCTTATCACCCGATTGGTGGAAGAAAACAGAACAGTGGATGAAAAGCCGCATTCCCCCAGCATTTCCATGGAAAAAGAAGGGAAGATCACAGCAAATATTACGGATTACAGCCAGATATTATCAGGCTGGATTGCAGAAATTTTACAGGTTGAACCGAAGTCTTTGCCTCTGGAAGTGGGATTTTATGATCTGGGGCTGGATTCCAGAGACCTGCTTTCGCTGGCAGAACGCCTTGAGGTGGAAATGGGGCTGGAAACCTATCCAACCCTGTTATTTGAATTTTCCCATATCAAAGCATTGAGTGAACATCTGTTATCCTGCTTTGGCCCGCCGAAAGGTCAGCTTGAAGAAAGTGCCCCGCCTGTTGAAGCTGAAAATGAAGGATTAGAGCAAGAGGTTCATCAACTGTCCATGGCAACACCAGAATGGGTATTGGATACACGTGTTTCGTCTGAAAAATTCAAAAAAATGGCCGTTATCGGGCCGGACGATGGTCTGCTGGATCGTCTAAACCGTCAATGCGCGGGGAAAATTGAATTTATTTCTTTTGCTGAAGACCATAAAAACTTTCTGGAAGAAACATCAACAGACATCGGTGGAATAGACATTGATGGAATGGTCTTTTTCTCACAGGCCTCGGAAGAGGCGGATGTGACAGAATATCTGAAGAAAATGGGGCCATGGCTCAGTCGGGCGGCCCAGAGCAAAAAAACATTTGATATTCTTCTGGTGGATATTTTTCCGGGGGATCTTCTTCTGGATGAATGTGGTGAAAGGCCGTCCCCGCATTTATCGGGCAGTGCGGCTTATTTCCGCGTGGTGCGAAAAGAAAGCCCTGCTTTGGCGGCGCGCTGCCTGCTAACCTCCGAGGAAGATTTGGGTCAGGCCCTTGTCAGGGAATTGAATAAAGATGCCGGACAATTGCCCAAAACAGCGGGTGTTATTTTTCATCAAAAGGACCGGACATTCATACAGGCTTTGGTCAGGGGGGCATCACTTGATCCACATGACACATATGACCTGCCGCTCGACCCAGGGGATGTTTGTATCATTTCCGGCGGCGGCGGCGGCATCGGACGTTTGTTGAGCCAATGGCTTTTAGAAGAAAAACAGACAGAAATCATTCTTCTGGGCCGCAATAAACAAAAACCGCATTGGCTTGGGCATGAACATACGGCCGCGGTTCATTATTACAGCTGCGATATTACCGATCAGGCGGCCCTTGAAAATATACTGGGCAGAGTTCGGAAAAATCACGGGGCCATCAAGGCGGTTTTCCATGCGGCCGGTATCCTTCGCGATGGACTTCATATTCATAATGAGGTGGCGCAGATAGATCAGGTCTGCGGGGCTAAAATAAAAGGTTTCCAGTCTCTGGATGCCGCCACAGCACAGGATGATCTGAAAGTCTTTATGGCTTTTTCATCATTGGCATCCTGGCTTGTGGCGACGGGGCAAAGTCTTTATGCCTGTGCCAATGCCACGTTGAACGCACTGGCCGAGGCGCGGCAGTCAGACCCCCGGAAAACAGGGCAGACAATATCCATTTCCTGGCCCCTCTGGGCTGATGGCCACATGCAATTATCCCCGGAAGATCAAAAAAACGCCAGCAGACGAACCGGCCTTTATCCGCTGCCCACAGACATTGCCATGCAGGCCATGGCCGCGATGCTCAAGGCGCATAACAGCAATGGTGGGGCCGCCTTATACGGGGATCAGGCCCGGATTGGCGGCTGGCTGGAAGCTGAAGCGGTTCAGAATAATCTGCAGCCTTCCATTGCAGGCCATACCGGCGCAGAACAAGAGATTGCCATTGTGGGACTGGCGGGGCGTTTCCCCGGTGCTGAGGATATTGAAAAATTCTGGCAGCAGCTTACGGAAGGATATGATGCCATTCGTGAAATTCCCCCGCAGCGCTGGGATCATGCAGCCATTTATGATGCGGATAAAAACAGACCGGGCAAAACCTATGGCCGCTGGGGTGGTTTTCTTGAGGATATTGATGTTTTTGACGCGGGTAAATTCCATATATCACGGCGGGACGCGGAACGCATGGACCCGCAGGAGCGCCTGTTTTTGGAAACATGCTGGAGCGTGTTCGAAGAAGCCGGCCATCCTGCGACACAGTTGAAAGACCGTGAAGTCGGGGTTTTCGCCGGGGTAATGTGGAACCATTATCAGCTTTGCGCGGATGAGGATGTGGCCCCCAATGCCATGCATGCCGCCATTGCCAACCGGGTCTCATACAGTTTGAACCTTACCGGCCCGTCCATGGCGGTGGATACGGCCTGTTCATCGTCGCTTACGGCATTCTCACTGGCGGTGGATTCTGTAAAAAATGGTCAATGTTCCATGGCCTTGGCGGGCGGTGTTAATTTGATGGTTCATCCGGAAAAATACCGACAGCTGGCCCAGGGACAATTTCTTTCAGAGGATGGCAAATGCCGCAGCTTTGGTGATAATGGCAGTGGTTATGTGCCCGGTGAAGGGGTTGGCGCGGTTCTGATCAGGCCCCTGCGTGATGCCCTTCGCGACGGGGACCATATTTGGGGGGTGGTCAAGTCCTGCGCCTTGAACCATGGGGGACAGAGCGGCGGTTTTACCGTTCCAAGCCCGCTTCAGCAATCTGACGTGATCAGGAAGGCGTTGAAGGCGGCGAAAATTTCCCCTGATAGCATTGATTATGTGGAAGCCCACGGCACCGGAACCGCCCTTGGTGATCCCATTGAAGTAGAGGCATTGGGGCGGGCCTATGGCAAGCGCCAGGATAATCCGCTTGTGATTGGCTCGGTAAAATCAAACATCGGTCATCTGGAAAGTGCCGCCGGTATCGCGGCGATGGCGAAGCTGCTGTTGATGTTTAAAGAACAAAAAATGCTGCCGTCGCTCCATTCAAAAACCCTAAATCCGAAATTGCCACTGGATAAACTGGGGATGCGGGTTCAGCAGGAATATTGCCCATGGCGGCAAATACAATCTGATGTTCCTTTGCGCGCCGCCATTTCATCCTTTGGTGCGGGTGGGGCGAATGCGCATATCATATTGGAACAGCCGCCTCACAGGCCGCCTGAAACCTCTTGCCCCCCAAGTCCAGAAATAATTCTGCTTTGCGCCCGGGATTTGGCTGGTCTGCGGGATTATGCACAACGAATGGCTGATGCATTGTCTAAATTATCTGTGCGTAAGGATAACTCTGTAAATAAGAATAACAAAGCTGTATTTCACAAAATCGCCGCCCAGTTGAATGTTGATGTTGCGGACCTAAGCCCGGAGGACAGCTTCAGGTCTTTGGGGCTGCAAAATGAGGAACTTCTGGTTTTGCAGCATGATCTGGGGCTTGAGAAGGAATTGGACCCGGACAGCAGCCTGTCCAGTCTTCTGCTTGAAAATGAGGGCGATGACGGGCTTCTGGCGCAGGTGGCCTATACGCTGCAAGTCTGCCGCAGTCCCCTCCGTCACAGGCTGGCTTTTGTATCATCCTCCGTAAGGGAGGCGATTGAAAAGCTTCGCGCGTTTGCAGATGAAAAGCAGCATGAGGGATCATTTTACAATGTTGAGGCGGCTTCTGAGGCCGTCATTGAAACGCATGATCAGGAAATTTTGGCCGAAAAATGGACCCGGGGGGCAAAGGTGGACTTCGCCAAATTCTGGCAGAATAAATCGATGCAAAAAATACCCTTGCCTGTGGTCAGGTTAAGCCGTCAGGAAAGCTTCTGGATTGGCCGCTGGAACACTGAAAAACAGCAACCAAAATATAATCAGGCTGAAGCCACAATAATCAAAGCCGCCTTGAAACAGAGGGAAATGAAAGATATGCCGGAAAGTCAGGATAAGGATGTCGTCAGCCTGAAAATTCTTGAAAAGGGTGTGGCCCTTGTGAGCATGCAGGATCAGAAAAATCATAACATGTTTACCGAGGCCCTGATTTCGGGCCTAAAATCAGCCTTTAATCATATTGAAAATAATGATGATATTCAGTGTGTTATTGTAACAGGCTCACCTAAGGTCTTCAGTTTGGGCGGCACCCCGGATACATTGGAAGCCCTTGCGCGCAAGGAATTTAATTTTACCAAAGAGCCTTTTATTTTTGAAGCTTTTCTTCACTGTCCCGTACCTGTCATTGCTGCCATCAGGGGACATGCGGCGGGGGGTGGTCTTACCTTTGGCCTGCATGCGGATCTTGTGATTTTGGATCGTCAGGGCAGTTATAGTGCAAATTTTGTGAAATTCGGCTTTACCCCCGGGGTGGGGGCCACTTATGCGCTGGAGCGGCGTTTTGGGGTTAATCTCGCCCATGAAATGTTTCTGACAGGGAAAAATTATTCCGGACAGGAATTGGAGGCCATGGGGGTTCATTGCCGCTTTGAAGACCGTGATCTTCTTTTGGATAGAGCCATTGGCATTGCCACAGCCATTGCGGATAATCCGGCCGCAGTGGTGAATGGCCTGAAAAAAGAGATGGCCGCAAGGGTGGGGGAAAAATTACCGCATATCATCAAACGTGAACTGGCTTTGCATGAAAAGGTCCTGGATAAAAGCCTGGTGGATCATATCCGCAGCAAAAGTTTAAAAACTTCAAAAGTCGCCCCTATCAGGGAAAAAATAAGGGAAAAACAGCCTCAGCCTATCCAGACTGGGCCAAGGGCCAATATTGTTGAAGTGATACAACAGAGCCTTGCCAATAATTTATTTTTAAAACCAGATGAAATTACCTCTGATATTCCCTTTAGCGAGATGGGGCTGGATTCTCTGGGTGCGGTTGAAATCGTGCGGGATTTAAACCAGGCCTTTGGTCTTAATCTGGATTCTGTGGTGGTATATGATTGCCCCACATTAGGACAACTGGCGGATATGGTTGCCACTGAATTCGAACAAAACCCGCAGGTGAATAAGGCTGGAAACGAAGTAAAACTGGAAGAAATCTCACCGGCCACTTTACAGTCCGGGGAAGAATATGTGGCGGTTCATGAAACGAAAAACAATGATAATGATACAATTGATAAGATTGTAGAGGTCATCAGCCAGACCCTTTGTCATAATCTTTTCCTTCGCCCTGATCAGATCAACAGGGATCAGAATTTTACGGAAATGGGGCTGGATTCCCTGGGCGCTGTGGAAATAGTCCGGGATTTAAATCAGGCGTTTGGCCTTAATGTGGATTCTGTTCTGGTTTATGATTTTTCCACCATAGATCAACTGGCGGCAGAAATTGCGACAGAAATTGGGGCAGAAATATCCGGCAATCAGCCCTCTGAACCAGAACCCATAAAAATTTCCCTGAAAACACCCCCCAAAATAAAGCCAGAGGCGATAGAAAAGAGTGTCAATGGCATTGCCCGCGATGAAGGGGCGATGAAAATAAAATTGACGGCTGAACCGGCTCGCCACCCTGAAAAACTGGTTCTGAAACCCGCAGAGACCAAAGAGCCGGAAAAGAAAAGAGCGACAGAAGACACAGATGACATCGCTGTCATCGGCATGTCGGCCCGTTATCCGGGCAGTGCAGATATTGATGAATTCTGGCAAAATCTTCATGAGGGGCGTTTTTCCATCGAAGAAATTCGCCGGGAGCGCTGGGACATGTCGGCCCTTGAAAAGGATGGGGCCGAAACCGCGACAAAATGGGCCGGTTTTATCGAGGATATCGATAAATTCGATCCCACATTTTTTGGTATTTCCCCCAGAGAAGCTGAGTTGATGGACCCCCAGCAACGTATTTTCCTGGAACAATCCTGGCGCGCTCTGGAACATGCGGGATATGCCGTCGGGCCGGAACGGCGGGTCAATTGCGGCATCTTTGTCGGTACGGCCTCCGGGGATTATCTGCCGCTGCTGCGTGATCAGAATGTTGGGGATTCCGGTCAGGTCTTTTTGGGGAATTCCGGGTCTGTGCTTGCGGGGCGTATTGCCTATTTCCTGAATTTAAAAGGCCCTACCATTGCCCTTGATACCGCCTGTTCCTCTTCGCTGGTGGCGGTTCATATGGCCGCTCAGGCGATTAAAGGCGGGGACTGCGATATGGCGCTTGCGGGGGGCATTGGACTGATGGTCACGTCGCAGATGTATCGCTGGAATTATAATTCGGGCATGTTATCACCGAATGGGCGCTGTTCTTCCTTTGATGCGGCTGCGGATGGTTTTGTTCTGGGTGAAGGTGTGGGATGTGTGATTTTAAAACGCCTGTCCCGCGCTCTTGAGGATCGGGATCAAATCTTTGCGGTTATCAAGGCCAGTGGCATTAACGGGGACGGCAAGACCAATGGCATTACCGCCCCTTCATCAGAAGCCCAGCTGCGCCTGCAAAAGCGGGTGCATCAGCAGGCACAGGTTTCTCCCGATGATATTGCCTATATTGAAACCCATGGGGCAGGCACACAATTGGGCGACCCGATTGAGGTCAAGGCCCTGGCCGGTTTAATGCAGGACAGGTCCCGGGATTTGCCCCCTTGCGGCATTGGTTCCATCAAGTCGAATATAGGCCATACCACACTGGCCTCCGGTGTGGCGGGATTGATGAAAGTTATTCTGGGACTGAAGCATAAAGAAATTCCCCCAAGCCTGTTTTATGAAGAACCCAATCCTAATTTTGCAATGGATCTTGATCAGCTCGCGGTGGTTTCAGAAGGCCGGGAATGGCCCAAAGGCATTCATGGCACCCGGTTCGGGGCCGTGAACAGTTTTGGCGTTTCGGGCACCAATGCCCATATGGTTTTGCAGGAAGCCCCGCAGACAAACCCCCTGAAGGTTGAAATTATTGAAGGCCATTATCTTTTGGCTGTGAGTGCCAAAAATCCCGCCGCGCTGGAAAAAAATATCAGAAATCTCATTCTGGATATCAAAGCGGGCAAAGCCCTGATGGATATTTCTTATACTCTGCTGCGGGGCCGGGCCTTCTTTGGTAAACGTTTTGCCCTTGTGGTTTCTGATGCGGATGATGCGGTGAAATCCCTGCAAAATGCCCTTGAGCATAAAAATATTGAGGGACTTTATAATCCTGATGAAATCCACTTTGAGGAAGGAAAAGACTGGCAGAAAACCTTAAGTCTGGGGCAAATGATGGCATTGGGCCATGCCTTTTGTCAGGGCAAGGAAATTGATTTTAAATCCTTTTTCCAAAAACGCGGCGGTTGCCGTATTGGCTTAAGTGGATATGTCTTTAACAACCGACGTTTCTGGTTGCCGGAAAGGGATGACAGAATTCAGATGCCTCTGGCCAATAAAACACCGGTTCTGACTGACAGGAATGAAATTCTCCATGAGCATATTGATATGTCTCAGGACTGGGTCCGGGATCATAAGGTAGCAGGACAAAATTGGCTTCCCGGCGCGGCTTTGATGCATTATGCCCTGAATATCCATCCGGAATTGCCTCTGAAGTTAAGCCAGATCGAATGGCTGAAACCGGCGGCGGTCAAAACAGGGGATGTGCTTGAGGTAATTAAATCAGGCCAAGGCATAAAACTTGCCTTAAAGGATCAGCCCGTCTGGGCAACGCTAAAATGCGGGAAATATAATGCTGTGGACCCGGATATTCTCAATATTGCCGCCGTGGAAGAAAAGCTTGTTCACAGAAAATCCCACAGAAAATCCCACAGTAAAAGCCATGATCAGATCTATGCGGACTTTAAACGGGCGGCTATTGATTATGGCCCGTCATATCAACGGCTTCAGGAGGTGTATTTTGAAGGGGATCAGCTCCTTGCCCGGCTAATTCCATGCGAATTAACACATAATATTCAGATTATGGACGCAATCCTGCAAACCACAGCGGTTCTGGAACAGGGCCCTGAACTGCGTGTGCCGCGCCGCATCAATAGCATGCAGATCCACAGACCTGTTGAAACCAGCCGGATCATTCATGCCATCCGGATTTCGGACGGTCTTTATGATATTACGGCCTGTGATGAAGCCGGGAAGATAAGCATACAAATCAAGGGTTTCTTACTGGCGCCGCTGCCAAAATCCAATATACGCGGTTATATACCCGCCTGGCAGGAAAAGACATCGGTGAAAGAGGGGCATAAAAGGCTTAATGGTTATCTGGCTTATTCCCCGTTAATGACGCAGAAGCTGACTTCAGTATCGGGGGAAAAGGCGCTGAGCCTTGATCTGCGGAATGCCCCGGATGATGCCCCAGAGGCGGTTTTGGAAAATTTACGGCTCTTTTTCAAAAAAATATTACTTGAAAATACACAATATGAATTGAGGATCATTACCGCCGGAGCCGTCTCGGTTATGGCGGGTGACAAGATCCGCCCGACCCAGGCGGCAATCGCCAGTATGGTTCGCACGGCGGCCAGTGAACAAAAGCAGGGGTCGGTATACCTGATTGATGCTGAGACAGAAGAAAAATATGATCGGGAAAATCTGCCACCTGAGATCGAGGCTTTCGGGCGTATCAATGCCATCCGGGCCGGGCACTGGTATGAAAATATCTATATCCCACAAGACTTTAAATCCTGCCAGACGAATATTTTTCAACAGGGAAAGACTTATCTTATTGTGGGCGGCAGCGGCGGGCTTGGTTTTGCTTTAAGTAAAATACTTGCAGAAAATAAAGCAGTGCGATTGGGCTGGATCGGCCGCAGCGCTCTGAATAAAGACATTCAAAAACAGATTGATGAAATTAAAAATCTGGGTGGATCAGTGCAGTATGAAAGCGCAGACCTTTCCGATGCGAAAGCCATGAAAAGCGCGGTGGGGCGGATCAGAAAGAAGCTCGGCCCCATCAGCGGTGCCATCCATTCCGCTTTGGCGCTGGAAAATGTGAGCATTGCACATATGAGCGCCGAACAGCTGGATCGGGTGCTGGCCCCAAAGGTTGCGGGTATTAAATCTCTCTACGCAGCGCTGGAAGGCGAACCCATTGGACATTTAATCATATTTTCGTCCGTTGCGGCCTTCATGGATGCACCGGGGCAGGGCAATTATGCCGCCGCCAGCGCCTATATTGATGCCTATGCCCATGAATTAAGGTCGAAATATGATGTGCCGGCTTATGTGGTCAATTGGGGCTATTGGGGCAATGTGGGCATTGTTGCGGGTGAAAAAAACAGGCGGGATATGGCCGCCAAAGGGGTGGGCTCCATAGAAGCGGAAGAAGGTTTTGCGTGGCTTTTCTATCAACTGGAACAGAAAATCCCCCAAATGATGGTGATGAATGCCGCAGCCAGTCGTTTTGCGCAGTTCGGCCTGAAATTATCCGAAGAAATGCCCCAAAATAGTTCAGATAAAAATATCTCAAAGTCAGATCAGGAGGTTGTTGTGGAAGAAAAAGAAACAAGGGTTTTAACGGAACCTGATCATGAAAATATTTCAGATATTGAAGTGGAAAATGTGGTTGATTATGTCTCAAAAATATTTTCCCGCATCCTGAAACTGGACATAGATGATTTTGACCAGGATGAAGGTTTTGAATCCTATGGGGTCGATTCCCTGATTGGCATGGATATCTTAAGGGTTCTGAAAGGGGATCTGGGTGATCTGCCCTCAACCCTTCTGTATGAATATCTCAGCATTACCGAACTGGCCCATTATCTAATAAAGGAAAAATCCGAAGCCCTGGGGCAGATATTACAGCCCCGGGCCGTGGAAAAGAAACAACAAAGGCCAGAGCCGGATAAGAGGCTTGTAAGCAACACACTTGAAGAAAAAACACCTGAAGAAAATATACCAGAAGAAAATATATATGAGCAGCCAAAAGACGTAGCCAAAACCGGACAGGATGACGACATTGCCATTGTGGGTTTGAGCGGGCGTTATCCGGGGGCGGAGACTTTGGATGATTTTTGGCAGAATTTAAAGAACGGCACACGCTCTATTGATGAAATGCCAAAAGAACGCGGGGACTGGAAAGAATATTATCATGAAAAACCCCGCAAAAATCATACCTATAATAAATGGGGTGGGTTTATCAAGGGCATCGATTTATTCGATGCAAAATTCTTTGGCATCCTTCCGCGTGAGGCGGCCACGATTGATCCGCAGGAAAGACTGTTTCTGGAAAGTTGCTGGGACCTGCTGGAACAGTCCGGCCATAATAATCAGAATAACAGGGAACATGATACAGGTGTCTTTGTCGGCATGATGTATGGTGCATACGCACAATTGGCGGCGGCGCAGGGCTGGTCAAAGGGTGAATTTGGTTTGGGCCATAGTCCCTATTGGTCCGTGGCCAACAGAATTTCTTACTTTTTTGACTTTAAAGGCCCGAGCATGGCGGTGGATACGGCCTGTTCGTCTTCCCTAACGGCCTTTCATCTGGCATGTGAAGCCCTGCGCAGGGGGGAATGTAAACAGGCCATCGCGGGGGGCATCAATCTTATCCTGCATCCCGCCCATCATATTGCACTCAGTTCCATGAATATGCTGGGTACGGGCAAGGCCTGCCGCACCTTTGATAAATCCGCCGATGGCATTATTCCGGGTGAAGGGGTTGGGGCGGCACTTTTACGGCCTTTGGCTGATGCGTTGCGGGACGGAGATGAAATATTGGCTGTGGTGAAAGGCAGTATGGTCAATGCGGGGGGGAAAACCAGCGGTTATACGGTGCCCAATCCAAACGCCCAAAGCAAAGTCATTCAAAAGGCTTTAAAACAATCCCATGTGCCAGCGCAGAATATCGATCATATCGAGGTGCATGGCACCGGCACTTTATTGGGCGATCCCATCGAAGTGGCCGCCCTGAAAAATATATTTGAAGGGGACCGGCGCGAAAGACCGCTTCTGGTCAGTTCGGTGAAAGCCAATATTGGCCATCTGGAAGGGGCAGCGGGCATTGCCGGTCTGACCAAAGCCGTACTCCAGCTGAAAAATCAGCAATTTACCCCCTGCGCGGGGCTGGAACAGCTTAATGACAAGATTGAATTTGGCACCTGTGTCCGCCCTGCCGGGGACGCGGAACAATGGACGTTGAATTCTGATCATAAAGTGGCTCAGCGCTATTGCGGGGTCAGTTCCTTTGGTGCTGGCGGGGCCAATGCGCATGTGATCCTTCAGGATGCGCCGCCCCGTGAGGTTTTGAACCAAATGCAGGACGACCATAACCTGTTTCTCTTATCAGCCAACAGCCATGAACAATTGAAAAAATATGCCCTAAAAATTTCCCGCTGGCTCAAGGGTCATACAGAAACGAACCTGTCGCAATTATGTTATACCAGTCAGACCGGTCGCCGACATCTGCCCATTCGTCTTGCAATATATTGTATGGATATTTTCCAGCTGACACAGGAACTGGCCTTGATGGCAGAGGGGCAATCATCGGCCCTGAGCCATGTTACGCCAGAGGGGGATCAGAAAAATCCAATCCTGGGCAGTTTGGGCGATGCGGTGGTAAGCCTGTTGATAGAACAGGGGAAAATTAAAGAATTGGGGGAGGCATGGGTCAATTCCCTTGCGGTGGACTGGGAAAAATTATGGCCGGTATCACCCGGCAAGATTTCCTTTCCCACCATTCCGCTGAACCGTCAGCGCTACTGGTTGCCGGAAGATATTACTGTACATAAAAAAACGGGCAGTCAGGGCGGCTATTTGCGGGATCTGGCCTCAGACCATATCATTAACCAGGTCGCGATTGTTCCCGGAACCGCATTGATGGAATTTGCCCTTGAAGATTTTGTCCTTCCCAGAAAGCTTCAGAATTTTCACTGGCAAAAGGCAATGGCGAAAGAGGTTCTGGATATACTTCCGGAATTAAAAAAGGAAGATGCAAAAACGGTTATCAAATTGAAGGGTGAGCCGGGAATTTATGCCAGTTTCCTTCCGGCTCAGTCATCTGATATTGGCGCAGCAGGTATAATTGATCTGAAAGGGATTAAGGAGAAATGTTCCCGGACCATATCAAGGCATGAATTTTATGAACAAATGGCGCAGGGGGGATTTGTGTATGGCCCCAAACTTATGATGCTACAGGATATTCATTATAGCGGGAATTGCGCCACTGCCGCACTGGATGACCTGAATGATATGGATCAAAAGGTTCCGGCAAGTCTGGCCCGTGCCCTTGACGGGGCCATGCAGCTTGTGAGCCTGATCAGCGGTGGCACAGAAGCGCTGCCGGTTTCCTTTGATGAATTTATCCAATATAGCCCCTTGTCAAAACCGCTGTTCGCCATTGCTGAACGACATGAGGGTCAGAATATTTATGATGTATTTTTATGTGATGACCAGGGGCAGGTTTTGGCCCGTCTCAGGGCTTTGAAACTGGCGCCCCTTGCGAATGCGGCCAAGCCCGCTGATCCTGTGGGGGCAACAGAATATTTAAAAACCATCGAAGTAAAGGCAGAAATAAAGGCCGAACGGGGCCGAACAGAAAATGTTCTGAAAAATATTATTCTGATGCGTGCCGGGCAAGAAGACCCGGAATTTCTGGTTCCGGAACTCCGGTCAGTCTCTGATCAAATATTGAGGAATGTCGAAGAAATCAAATCCGAAACAAATCCTGATGCAGCCCTGTTATACCTGTCGTCTGATATAGTGGATCATACGGAACGGCTTCATTTTTATTTGCTGAAACTGGCGGAGCTTCTCGCTGCGCTCAGGCAAAATAATGTTCAGGACAGGTTTAGACTTTTGCTTGTTGCCCGCGATGATGACCTGCCCGGGCGGGCCATGGCGGCGGCGTGCCGTTCTTTGGTTCAGGAACATAGCTGGCTCAGGGCCAGTCATCTGATCATTGATGATCATGTGGCTGCCGAAGATATCGTGGCGGAACTTAAGGACCTGAATGCTGAAGAACCCGAAGTCATATTGGCATATGGTGTTCGCAAGCTCAGACTTTTGCAAGCCTTCACACCGGACTGGAATATAAATACCCTTGTCAGGCCCGGCGGCACCTATGTTATCAGTGGCGGTGCGGGGGCCATCGGACAAATATTGGCCCGGCATCTGGCGAGCCTGGCTCCGGTTAGCATCATTCTTCTGGGGCGTTCAGAAAGATCAGAGCATTTTCTTGCTGAATTAAACCGGGATATAGGGCAGGGGTCTTTGATCACCTATAGTGCGGTGGATTGTACGGATATGGAGGCTTTGAGGCATGTTGTACGTGAAGTGACGGATGAATACGGGCCGCTTCGCGGGATTATTCATGCGGCGGGCATTCAGAAAGATGCCCTGTTTGCCAAGAAAACACCGGAAATGATTGATGAGATTATCCGCCCCAAAGTTCAGGCCGCCTTATGTCTGGATAAAGTTAGCGCGGATCAGCAGCTGGACTTTTTCATGCTCTGTTCTTCGCTGGTGGCGCAGACCGGCAATATGGGGCAGGTGGATTATTCTGCTGCCAATCGTTATCTGGCTGATTTTACGGCTTCGAGAGAGGAAAGAAGACAAAACGGGCTTTGTTCGGGCAAATGTATCAATATTGAATGGCCCTTATGGCAGGAAGGGGCCATGGGTGTTGATGCGGCCACAGAAAAATATTTTGCCGATCATTTTGATATGCTTCCCCTGTCCACCAAAAATGCGCTGAAGGCATTTGAGCTGGCCTTGGGCGGACAATATTCTGATTTTGCCCTGGTACAGCGCAGCCACGGGGTGGCGCGTCAGGAAAGGCCTGCTCCCATAAAATCAGAACAGGAAGGGCAGGACGTAAGGTTTGATCAAAAAACCCTGCGCGAAAATATATTGGAAGATTTGCGCCGCATTGGTTCGGAATATTTGCTGGTCGATCCCTGTCATGTGGAACTGGACGTGAATTTGCTGGAACTTGGATTTGATTCAATTTCCCTTACAGAAATCATGAATAAAATCAATGAATTATATGGTCTCGATCTAATGCCTGCGGTTCTTTTTGAATGTCCGGCCATGAATGATATTGCAGATTATCTGGTCAGGGAACATGGTTCTGAAATTTCGCAATATTTTTCTGAAACAATAAATGTCCCTGTGGAAGAAACGACCGTGACCCATATGGAGGAAAAAGAAAAAATAAAAACTGAAGGGGGCCAAGAAGATATTGCCGTCATCGGTATTTCCGGTCGTTTTGCCAACGCAGATACGCTGGATGAATTCTGGCAAAAACTTCTGAATAATGAAACGCTTATGGGGCCTGTGTCAGCGGAAAGAGATGCTTTATACGGCGATGATTTCACCCGACATATCAAGGCTGGTTTCCTCAACAAAATAGATTATTTTGATGCAGAGCGTTTTGGTATCTCGCCCAGAGAAGCGGTGATGATGGACCCGCAACAACGAATATTCATTGAAAGTGTGAATGATGCCATTCAGGACGCGGGATATGGATCAGATGCATGGCGCGGGGGGGAGGTTGGAATTTTTGCCGGTGTATCCACCAGCGATTATGACGGGCTTATGGCGGAGGCTCATATGCCCATCGAGCCCCATATGGCCACAGGAATTGCCCATTCCATCCTGGCCAACCGGATTTCTCACCTTTATGACTGGCATGGCCCCAGTGAAGTGGTCGACACGGCCTGTTCCAGTTCACTGGTGGCGCTTAATCGTGGTATCGGGGCCTTGCGCGCCGGGGAATGTGACACCGCGATTGTGGGCGGGGTAAATGCCATTCTATCGCCAAATCTGTTTCATGCCTTTGACCAGTCGGGCATGTTAAGCCCGGATTACCAATGCAAAACCTTTGACGTGCGTGCCGATGGTTATGTGCGTGGGGAAGGGGTTGGTGTGGTGATCTTACGTCCCTTGTCCAAAGCCATGGACAATAAAGATCATATTTATGCCATTATCAAAGGTTCCGCCGTCAATCACGGCGGCAAGTCCAGTTCTCTCACGGCTCCCAATCCCGCCTCACAGGCACAGGTGATCGAAAAGGCCATGAAGGATATTGACCCGCGCCGCATCAGCTATATCGAAAGCCATGGCACCGGAACCAAGCTTGGCGATCATGTGGAAATAGAAGGATTGAAAGCGGCCTATGAAAATCTGCTTCGTAAAAAAGGCCTGCCGGAGCCAAAAGAAGCCTGGATCAAATTGGGGGCGGTGAAAACAGCCATCGGGCATTTAGAGGCCGCGGCCGGCATGGCCGGACTGTTAAGGACAATTTTAAGCCTGAAAAATAATTATCTTAGCGCCAACCGGAATTTTGACCAGCAAAATCCCCTGATTAAACTGGAAAACAGCCCTTTCAGCCTATTGTCAGAGGCCGGGCGCTGGCAGTCTGAAAGTCATAAAACCCTTTATGCCGGGGTGAGTTCTTTTGGATTTGGCGGAACCAATGCCCATGTGATTTTAAGCTCGGCCCCAAAAATTCAGAAGCCGCAAGAGGCCGTCACTGAAAATATGTCTTACCTTTTCCCCATTTCGGCCCCGAATGAGACAATATTGGCGCAATTTGCCGCACGTCTTTTATCTTCTATCATAAAAAATGATCCGGCTTTGGAAGATGTGGCATTCACTTTGCAACAAAGAAGTCATGACTTTAAGACACGAATAGTCTTTGAAGCTTGCGATAAACAGGGCCTGTTGTCCCAGCTGCAAAAACTTTCCGAGGCTGGTTTTGGTCAAACAGAGATCAAAGAATATGATGATCTGGTTTCAGCTTTCCTCAGGGGTGAAAATGTGTCGTGGCCGGATCAGAAGGGCCGTCGCTGCGCCTTGCCACCCCTGCCGTATCTGCGCAGGCATTATTGGTTTGAAGCGCCAAATCAGGACATTCGTCACACAGAGAATATGCCTCAGGCTGACTGGCCGGAATTATTCGGGAATTTTATGGAAAATTCTATCGGGGAAAATGGGTTCGAACAGGAAGTTCCCCTAGCGAAGAACGGTGGTTTTGAGACATCTGTAGAAAAGAAAAATACAGGAAAGAAAAATACAGGAAAGAAAGTTCAGTTGAGCGATCTTTCTGATTTTTCTGCGCATAAGGAACCGGACCCCGCACCGTTCCTGGCGGTGAAAAATGTGGCGGCGGCTGCCGTTCCATCAAAAAATGTCGAGCTTTCGGTGCCAGCGCAGGAATTGAACAGCGCGCCTGTGACAGTGAATAAGGGGGTTGAGGATTTTATACTGCGGCACTTATCCGCCATTTTATTATATCCCATCGAAAAAATCGCCCTGGACAGCAGTTTTTCCGATATTGGGCTGGATTCCATTTTCCGAATGGATCTGGTGCGTCTGATCAATGAAGAATATGGCACAGAAATTACCGGTGAAGAATTATATGAATTTGACACGGTTTTGAAACTTGGCCAGAAATTATCTTCTGTCTTAAAGGAAGATAAAACTGTTCCGCAGAAAAGCCCGGAAAATAATCCGGTTACGCCGCTGCTAACGGATGCGCAGGAACCACAGGATAACAGCAAGTTTGCGGAAATAATTTGCCGGTTTATTTTAAAACTCACCGACAAGAATGTGGGGCATCAGGATAATTTTTATGATTTTGGCCTGACATCTTTTGACATGTTGAAAATCATTGCCGAATTGGAGCTTGGTTTTTCTTCATTGCCCAAAACTTTATTATTTGATCATGAGACACCGGAAAAACTTGGGGCTTGGCTGAAGGATAAATATGGGGAAGAATTAATTCTTGCGCTGGCTCAGGACAATGACCGGGAAAAGAATAAAGTCAAAGGCATTGAAGAGACACAATATCTGCCGTCCGGTGCCATTGTGGTGGCCAAAAAGAAACTGAAAGACTTGCCTGACTTGGTGCAGAAAATAAGCAGGCAGGAAGAAAAATGGGCCAAGGAAGGCGGACTGCCCGGCCGGGATATTGCACCCTATATTTTCCTGGGGGCCGGGGATGAAGGTTATTTGCATTTTACCGAAAGAGATGGCCTGCTTTTAAGCTGGAGTACGGCGGTTTCAGAAGAAAATTATGAAAAGCTTGTGAGTGAATGGGTTGAATGGGCCAGCGCCAACGGTTTTCGTCCCAACCTTCTTTCTATGCGGGAAATAGACCAGATTTCCGGCATGAAATTCAGGTCTACCCCCTTTGGTACGGTTCAGAGGATCAATAATATCGCTGAATTCAGCCTGTTGGGCCGGAAAATGCAGCGCCTGCGTCAAAAGGTCAATCATTTCAGTCGCACGGGTGAGATCAGGGTGGAGGAATATAAGATCGGCAGCAATAAAGATACCGACAGATCCATCATATCGCTGATTGAACAATGGGCGGCAAGAAAGAAAATGGTCAATGCCTATGTTCATACAGTATCACAGGAAATCAGCCAGAAAATAATGGCCGATCGCCACCGGGTTTTTCTGACAAAAGTGGATGATGAAATTGTAGCCGCCATTGTGATTACGAAAATCCCTTCCGAGAATGGATACCTGCTGGATCTGGAATTTTTTGGCGACAAAATGGGAAATGGCGGTCTGGATTATTCCATTGTGGAAATCATTCAGAAACTGGCCGATGAAAAGGTTGAACTCTTCAGTCTGGGGGCCACCTTTGGGGTGGTGGAGGCGCGTTCTTCCAACAGCCATCCCGAAGTTGAAAAAACACTGGAGGAACTCAGAAAAACCGGCATCTTTAAAGGAGATGGAAATTTCCAGTTTAAAAATAAATACCGCCCGGAAAACCTGCCCATTTACCTGAGCCAGCCTGCGGATATCTCGCTGGCGGATATTTCATCCATACTATTATTGATTATTGACCCGGATGTGGAAAATTCTCAAACGCACAATGAATCCCAGACGATGGAAACAGAAGATATTTCTGATTCTGAAAGTTTAACCATGAATATGGATGGAATATCCCGCAAAGAAGCTCTGAACCGGGCAGGACAAAATCCCTTAATATTGCCCGATAATGCGCATAATTTTAACCTGATAACGGATTCATGGGCTGAGCGGGACGATGATTTTATTCATGCCAGAAAGGCCGCATTAAATGAACTGGCTATGGGGATTAATGAGGGTCTGAATACACAAAACAGCCTGCCTTTTGATTATGTCTACGCGGCACCATCAGGCCGGGCGGCAGAGGCCACTTTATTAAAAATGCTGGCACCGGGCAAAAAGATCATCATCCAGACCAATTTGTTTCAGTCCTGGCTTTTCAACAGTTTTGATCTGGGCTTTACGCCACATATTATCAAAAGTCAGCCGGGCCGTGCGGATGTTGATCTTGATCATCTGGACCAGCTTTTATCACAATATGGCGAACAGGCAGGATTATGCTGTATTGAGCTTGCCCCCAATGCCCATGGCGGCCAACCTCTGTCCAGAGCCAATCTGGAAGCCATAAGCACACGGGTGAGGTTGGCCAAAATCCCGTTGGTGTTTGATGCGACCCGGGGTTTTGACAATGTTATGATGATCGCCGAGGAAGAGGGGGCGGAATATTGGTCTGTGGTGGAAGAAATATTCACACTTGCCGATGCGGTGACCCTGTCGCTTTCAAAGGATTTTGGCATGTCTTATGGCGGTATCATCGCCACCAGCATGCCTGATCTTATTGAAAAATTGCAAAGACGCAATGCAGACCGGGGACAGGAAGTGGGCAGGGGAGAAAGGCGGGAGATCCTGGCGGCCTTGAAGGATAAAGACTGGATCAGTCATAATGTGCAAAAAAGGATAAAGCAAACGCAGATGCTCAGCCAATGTTTTAGCGATTATGGAATTCCGGTCAAGGCAACGGGGGTTCATGCGCTACTTCTGGATGCGGATTGTCTATGTCCGGGTTATGCCGAACCCGTCGCCGCGACTTTGGCCTGGCTTTATCAGATTGCCGCAATCAAAGCCGCGCCGCATTTGTCTTCCGGCCTTCTGGCGACACAAAATTCAGTACGTCTGGCCCTGCCGGCGGGTCTGGATGATCATCGCTTCAATCAGCTTATTGAGGCCTTAAACACCGGGCTGAGAGGCGGTGATGAGATAAGTGACCTGATCCGCTTAAAAGACAAAACCAATGCAGTGGCTTTTTATGCGCGCCGGGAAGAGCTTCCTGAGGATGTGATGGAGGATATTGAGATAAAAGATAATCTTCCCCATGATGATCGCAATGGTATTAATCGTAATTGGCAAATTACCCAAACCTGGCAGCATGAAGCCAAACGTCATCTTATTCCTTATCAGGATGGTGAAATTGAAGTTTTTGAAGCCGGGCAGGGAAGCCCAATTGTCTTCCTGCATCCTTTTAATATTGGGGGTGGATTTTTTGCCCCGCAGTTGAAATTTCTGGCTTCAAAACACAAGGTTATTACCATTCATGCACCGGGGGTTGGCAACACCACATATGCGGATGATCTGTCCTTCCCGGGACTGTCGAATATGATCGTTGCGACGATCAAATCCCTTGGTATCAAAGAAAAATTCTGTGTGGCCGGGGCGAGCTTTGGTGGTCTGAGCGCCCTTTCGGTGGCCTGTGCTTTTCCAAAACAGGTCAGCGGTTTGATTCTTCTGGGTTCGTCCCATAAAATCGGCAACCGTAAAGGGGACGTGAACCGGCTTTCGGAAGTGGCCAAAGAAGATTTTGATATTCTCGAAAAAGCCGGGGCCAAATTATCTATGCCCAGAGAAGAGCTGGAGGCATTGTTGCAGGACTGCGAAAGTATGGATCCTAAAATTGGCCTGCGTTATCTGGATGTATTTTCGAAAAAGCCCGATTTAATCAAAAAGGCTGAAAAATTAAAAATACCCACCTTACTTATCCATGGCATTCATGACAGTGTTATCAAGCTTGCCGTGGCAGAAAAACTGGCAAAAGTGATCCCAAATGCCCGTTTGTGTAAAATTAAAGAAGCCGGTCATTTCCCGAGCCTGAGTGCCTATCAGAAGGTGAACAGCCTCATCGGGAAATTTATCCAGAAAATCAATGTTCAGAAAAAGGTGAAATCCGATGGCTGAAGTTTCACTTTATGACGAAAACCGGAAAAAACCAGCGCCGCAGGAGCCGGAATTTATGCCGGGTCATATGATGGATAAAATTGAACAAGTGGGGGAAAATACGGTTCAGCGCTACGTGACCATAAAACCGTCCATGTGTGGTTATAATACACAATTTGTGGGTTATATTGGGGATGTTACCTGGGAAACTGTGGGGCTTTTATGTGGAATAAACAGTTTTAAAGCCTTTGATCGACATCATATTCCCACCTATTTATCCTTTTATTTTTATCAGATTTTGGGCAATGATGATTTTTACCTGCATCGTCCGAGTTTCGGCGACCGGCTGAAGATCGTCTCAAGCTGTTATGAGCTTGGCTCTGAATCCATCGTGACGTTCCACAGAATATCCTATGGAGATCAAGACCTGCCCCCCGTAGTCAGTGGCGAAGAATTCCATCACAACCGCCATGATAAATGTCTTTATGTGCAAAATTTCAATCGCTGGATACAGCGCGGGGAAGGGGGGAATGAAAACCTGTGTTCTGCCTCCCCGGCGGGATTTAAATATCAGCATCTGCCCAGGCTTCCCACCCATTTATCCCCGCGCATTGAATGTGATCAGGCCCGCAGGGCAGGTGGGTTTCAGGATCATGAAGGTTATGTTTTTCTTGATGAAAACATCCTGCCTTATACCATTGATATGACCAGAGATATTAATGGGGTCGGCCTATTATATTTCGCCAGCTATTTTGCCATGGCTGATCAGGCTTTGGCTTTTTTCTGGAAAAAACTGAAACGGACACCCCGGTCTTTTCTGGATAGAAAAGTGACGGATCAGCGCATTTTATATGTGGGTAATGCGGATGCGGGCACCCGGCTCCTGCTTAAAAGCAGGCGTTTGCGCCATAAAAAAACGGATCATAGATATCGTTTTGAAATCAATATTATGGAAGAGGTCAGCCAGCGTTTATTGGCCATCATCAGCATGGATTTGGAGGAATAGACATTGAATAAAATAGAAATAATGAACAGGGAAAAGACCCGCCTGCTGGTGCATGATGTAATCTTTTCCATTCTGCCTGCTTTAAGGGAAAAGGGCATTGATGAAAGCCGGCATTTAAAAGAACTGGGGGCCGATTCCGTTGATCGGGTGGAAATTATCATGTCTCTTTTACAGCAATTCAATCTTCAAAGCCCCATGTCAGCCTTTAGTGACGTGGCCAATGTGGCGGGCTTGATTGACCTGTTGTCAGAAATGATGGAGGCTAAAAATGAATAAAATCGGTATTGAAAAACTGAATATTTATGCCGGTATTGCTTCAATTGGTGTGGCGGAACTTCTGGCGGGTCGGGGACTGGAAGTTGAGCGCATTGACAATATTCAACAGGACAGGCGTTCGGTGGGGCTGGGTTTTGAAGATCCCGTCACCAATGCGGTGAATGCGGCCAAACCCATCATCGATGCCATTGGTGATGCGGCAGAGCAGATTGAAATGGTGATCATTTCCTCTGAATCGGGCATTGATTACAGCAAGTCCCTTGCCTCTTACGTGCATAAACATCTGAATTTAAGCACAAAATGCCGTTTTTTAGAAGTGAAGCAGGCTTGTTATGCGGCCACCGGAGCGTTGCAAATGGCCCTGGGCTATTTATATTCGGGCATGTCGCCGGGGGCTAAAATCCTGATTATTGCCACGGATATAACGCTGGTGGATGAAAGGGCTGAATATGCTGAACCTTCGACCGGATTTGGGGCCGCGGCCATTCTTCTTGGGGAAAATGCGGAAATTCTACAGATTGATAAGGGCGCCTTTGGCATTCACAGTTATGAAATCATGGATTCCGCCCGTCCCACTTCTGCGGCGGATATTGTGGATGTGGATAAATCGCTTTTTGCCTTTCTGGATTGTTATTCAAACAGTTTCAGCCATTATCAGAACCGGGTAGAGGGGGCGGATTTTTTGAATTCTTTCGGGGGGCTGGCCATGCATACTCCCTTTGCAGGCCTTGTGAAGGCCGCGCACCGCAAGATTATGCGTGAACAGGTTGATCAGTGTGGTGCAGAATTGATTGAGGCGGATTTTGAACGGCGCCTTGGGCCTTCCTTATATTATCCCAAACAGGTGGGAAATTTATGTTCGGGATCGCTTTATCTGGCTTTGGCCAGCATGATTGATCATCGCAAGGGCGAAGAGGCCATGCGGGTGGGGCTTTTTTCCTATGGCTCGGGCTGTTCATCGGAATTTTACAGCGGCATTGTCAATGGAACGTCGAGAGCCTCTTTAAAAGAATTTGATATTGCAGGTCGGTTGGAAAAGCGCACAAGTCTTGATTTTTCCCAATATGACGCACTGCTGAAGGACAATCTGCAGGCCATCATCCCGTTTGAAAACAGGGAGATTTGCCTTCAGGATTATGAAACCTATATGCCGCCTGAACGCCCGCCTTTATTCGCCTTGAGGAAAATATCGGATTATTACCGCCATTATGAGTGGATTTAGAGGATCCGTTCTATTTTTTAAGAAGAAAGAGAGCCATATGTCACCTTTTGAACAGCAAGCCTTTCAGACGATCGCCTGTAATGTGGTTGATCTGATCCCGGGGCTCAAACCCGAACAAATTTCCATAGATGGAAAATTATCGGATTATGGATGTAACAGTATTGATCGTTCCGACATTGTCTGGAAAACATTGGATGATCTGTCACTGGATATTCCCATTGTGGAATTTGCCCAGGTCAGTGACATTCGCAGCCTGACCGAATTGATGGTCCGTCACCTGAAAGAAAAATAAGATGCCGGATCTGATCGCAATCACAGGAATGGGGGTCGTGAATGCGGCGGGTATGGGATGCCGTGAATTCGACCGGAGTTTAAAAACCGGCACGAGTGGCATCAAGGCCAATGGGCATCAGGATATTCATCTTCGGGCCTTGATCCCCGATTTTGATTTTCCATCTCGGATTGAGCAATTTGAAATGGAAAATCCGCAACGTCAGAAAATTATAAAATTGGCCCATAGGGCTTCACCAGGCATGCGTTCCGCGCTTTTGGCGGCGCTGGAGGCCTGGGATATGTCGTCTTGCCTGGTTGATAAAAATGCGGTTGGTTTAATTGTTTCGGGGTCGAACCTTAATAATCAGGACGTGGTTGAAGCCTATCAAAGGCTTATACTGGGAAGACAGGTGCGGCCAAGTTATGCCTCTCAATTCCTGGACAGTGATTATGTGGGCATGATTAGTGAAGCCTTGGATATCGGTGGCGAAGGTTATTGTGTCGGGGCTGCATCGGCCAGTGGCGGGGCGGCCATCGCCATGGCCAGACGGGCGCTGTTAAGCGGCGATTTGTCAGCCGTCGTGGTGGTGGGGGCACCCACTTTATTGTCCTCGGTGGAGGTTTCAGCACTGCGGTCTGTGGGGGCGCTTAATATTGGCAACGGCGAAGGATCAGATATTCAACCCTATCAGCCCTTTGATCAAACCGCATCGGGATTTGTTTATGGTCAGGGGGCGGCGGCACTCATTCTGGAACCTTTGAATGATATGAAGCGAAGCCTGGCCGTGCTCAGGGCATCTGCCATGGCCCTGGACGCCAACCATTCCACGAACCCCAGTGTGTCGGGGGAAGTGACTGTGATGAAAAAAGCCCTGAAGCAGGCTGGTCTGGAAAAGGAAGAAATTGACCTTGTAAACAGCCATGGCACCGGTTCAGTTCTGGGGGACAAGGTGGAGGCAGAGGCGCTTTACAGCCTGTTTGCCAAGAATAGCCCCTGGGTCAATGCCACCAAGGCCCTGAGCGGTCACTGCCTCTCATCGGCTGGGATCGTGGAGGCTGTGGCAGCCGTTCTGCAACTTCGTGGCGGTTATCTTCATGCCAATCCCGCATTAAATAATCCTGTACAAGGGGGCATCAGATGGGTTGGCCCGGAAAGGGTCGAGAAGGATATCAGGCATATTCTGTCCAATTCCTTTGGTTTTGGCGGCATCAATACGGCGCAGGTCTTCAGTCATATTTCCACGTATCATCAGGAGTGATTGCATATGTATAATCCATGGATACCGGGTCGCCGGGAAGGCAGGGAGAAGGCAGGATTTCGTTTATTCTGTTTTGCCCATGCCGGTGGCGGCAGTTCTTTTTTTGGCAAATGGAAGACTGAATTTGGTCCTGAAATTGAAATCTGCCCCATTTTAATCCCTGGTCGGGAATCCCGTATTACCGAAGAACCTTACCGCAGAATAGATGATATTATTGATCCTTTGATGTGCGCATTAAGCCCGGAAATGAATCTGCCTTTTGCTTTGTTTGGACATAGTATGGGGTCAATTCTGGCCTTCGAAGTGGCACGGCGGGCAACGGAAAAAGGGCTGCCCCTAAAGACATTAATGGTATCGGGCAGACGTGCGCCACATTTAAGAATGCGCCGCAGACCCTTACATCTTTTACAGGGCGAAGAATTTTTAAAAGCCATTAAAACGCTCAATGGCACCCCGGATGATGTTTTTAACAATGATGAGCTGATGAAATTTTTCCTGCCTTCGTTGCGGGCGGACATTGAACTCAATGAGACATATGCACCCCTTACGGGTAAATTATTATCCTGTGAGGTTATGGCCTATATGGGGGAAGCAGATAGTGAAGTTAATCCTTCAGAACTGATCGCATGGCGTGAGCTCACCAGCGGGAATTTTAAACATCATATTCTGTCAGGTGATCATTTCTATCTACAGGAAAACCCGGATAAGCTACTGTCATTAATGAAAAAATCCTTGCCGGCCTTTCAGACCTGATTCCATAAAAAATACTTCTGAATAAATATATTCTTGTGAAATTTTTCCAGTGCGAGATACTCTTGTAAGTTGTATTTTTTTATTATATAGTATTTTTAGTATATGTAGTCTTTATATAAAACAGTCATCACCCATGATGATATGGAAAAGTAAAATGGGGCCGTATTGGGGCGTTGGGCGGCTTATTTTTATAAATTTGAGGATTTTTTTATGGATGTGGGGATTGAGTCCATTAATTGTTATGTGGGTCGGGTTTCAATGGTTGTCGAAGATATTTTTCAAGCCCGTGCGCTTGACTTTGAACGTATGTCCAACCTGATGATGGATAAAAAGTCGGTCAACCTACCCATTGAAGACCCGGTGAGCAACGGGGTCAATGCGGCAAAACCGCTTATCGATGAACTTTCAGAAAATGAAAAAAGTAAAATTGAACTGGTGATTGTCGGCACGGAATCGGGCCTTGATTTTGGCAAACCCATCAGCACCTATATTGCCGATTATCTGGGCCTGTCAAAACGGTGCCGATCATTTGAAGTGAAACATGCCTGTTATGGGGGAACTGCCGCATTGCAAATGGCAGCGGCCTTTGTTCGTTCCTGTCCAAGGAAGGATGTAAAAGCTCTGGTTATTGCCGCCGATGCCTCCAGTGTGGTGGCGCGCAACACTTATTGGGAACCCTCTCAGGGGGCGGGGGCTGTGGCTATGATTGTAGGGAATGAGCCTGACATTCTGGCATTGGATCATGGCGCCAATGGTTATCATTCTTTTGAAGTGATGGATACATTGCGCCCGCGCGCTGATCTGGAGGCGGGGGACAGTGATTTATCCATCCTGTCCTATATGTCCTGCCTGAAAGCCAGTTTTGAACATTATTGTGAATTGGTGGATCAGGTCAATGTGGAGACATTTTTTAAATATCTGGTGCTGCATACCCCTTTTGCCGGCATGACAAAATCCGCCCACAAGCGTTTGATGAAAGGGGTGCCGCATTATTCAAATGCTGAAATTGAAGTGGACTTTAACCAGCGCATTGAACCATCCATCCGTTTTTGCCAGACCGTGGGCAATATTTATTCAGCCTCACTTTATCTGGCCCTGTGTTCGCTTCTTGAATATGGCGATGTCAGGAAAGCGGAAAGGATCGGTTTATTTTCGTATGGCTCGGGCTGTGCCTCGGAATTTTACAGCGGCATCCTTCAGCCGTCATCGCAGGAAAAGTTCAGAAGGCTTGGCATTTCTTCGGCACTGGATGAGCGCTGGGCATTGGAATGGGATGATTATGAGAATATCAGCGACCAGAGTATGCAGCGCATTGCCGGGATACAGGATTTAACCCCCGATATTTCAGACTATCGTCAGATTTTTGAGAATAAATTTATGGGGCATGGTCTGCTGGTTCTGAACAAAATAGATAATTTTCACCGCGAATACAGGTTTGTTTGATATGGGGCATCAGCACATCATAACCGAAAAGAATAATCACTGGCACCGGGCGATCCTCAATAATGAGGGGGAGCAGAATAAGCTCACGCCTCATTTGGTTGCAAGCCTGAGTGCCGCCCTTGAGGCGTGTGAAAGGGATGCGGGTGCAACGGCCTTTATCATTGAGGGACGGGGGGAATATTTCTGCAACGGCATGGATCTGGTGGCGGCATCGAAAGGGGATGCGGTACGTGGTGCGGGGGGGGATGATTTTATTCGTCTTCTGAAAAAAATGACCCGGTCTTCCGTGGTTGTGATTGCCCGTGTGGATGGCAAGGCCGCCGGGGGCGGGGTCGGCCTGATGGCAGCCTGTGATTTTGTTTTTGCCAGCGAACGCAGCCAGTTTTCCCTGCCGGAAATTCTCTGGGGTCTGGTGCCCTGCACCATCGCGCCTTTTCTGATCCGGCGTATGGGCTATGGCCCCTGTCAGAGCATGACCCTGTCCACTTTGCCCCTTGATGGAATAAAGGCCCGGGAATATGGGCTGGTGGACAGTCTGGAAGAGCAGGCTTTGCAAAAATTATTGCACCGCCTGCGGGTGGTGGCACCCGAAGCCATTGGCCGGGCAAAACAATACCTGAGCCGCCTTTGGCCCCTTGATGATGCCACCCTTGATTTTGCCCTGAATGAACTGGAGCTGATTTTAGCTTCACCGGAAGTAAAAAAGAGATTGGATGATTTTGCCGAAACCCGACGCTATCCATGGGAAAATCCGGTGTCCGCACCAAGACTGGTAAGGGAGACATATGATGGTTAAATCCTGTTGGTTTTTCCCCGGACAAGGGACTCAGAGGCGCGGTATGGGCGCGGAATTATTTCCGCTTTATCCCGGACTGGTTAAAAAAGCCGATGATATTCTCGGGTATTCGCTGGAGGAATTATGCCTCGAAGACCCGGATAATCTTCTGGGTAGTGCTGAATATTGTCAACCCGCCCTTTTTGTGGTGAATGGTTTGATGTTTTTGCATAAACGCCGCAGGGAAAAATGGCCTGATTTTATTGCCGGACACAGCCTTGGGGAATTCAGTGCTTTATTCGCAGCCGGGGCTTTTGATTTTGAAACGGGCCTGTCTATGGTGAAGGAAAGGGCCAGATGCATGGCCACGGCAGGCACGGGTTCCATGTTGGCGGTGATTGGCCCGAAAATTTCCATTCTGGAAGAAATGATTTTGGATTTGGACCTGAAAGGCCTGGATGTTGCCAATTATAATTTGCCCACACAGACGGTGTTATCCGGTCCGGATACAGAAATCATCCGCATTGATGAGGAAATTCAGCGCCGGGACATGGGACGCAGTGTGCATTTGCATGTGGGTGGGGCTTTCCATTCACGTTATGCCAAATCGGCGGCGGCGGCCTTTCAACAGGCTTTGAAGCAGTTTGAACTGAATGATCCCTTTTTGTCGGTAATCTCCAGTGTGACAGCCCGTCCCTATAAAAAGGGAGAAATCCGCAATTTGCTGGAACAACAGATCTTAAAACCGGTGCGCTGGGTTGAAACCATGCTTTACCTGCATCAACAGGGAACAGGTGATGCTCAGCAAATTGGCCCAGGCCGGGTTCTGGATGGATTGTGGGAACGTTTTGTCCCGGATGAAGTCGCAGCAGAAAATCTGCATCAGGGGGGCATTTAGGAAATGAATATTCAAAAAACCAAAGATAAAACAGCATGGCTTTTTGTGGGGCAGGGGTCGCAACATAAAGGCATGGGGGGCAGGGATTTATTCCGTAAGTTTCCTGATCTGGTGGCACAGGCGGATGAAATTCTAGGTTATTCCATAGAAGAACTCTGTCTGGAGGACCCGGAAAAAAAGCTGATCCAGACCCAGTATTCCCAGCCCGCCCTTTATGTGGTGAATGGTCTTGAATATTTTCAGGCCTTAAAGTCGAAACCGGCACCGGATTTTCTGGCGGGCCATAGTCTTGGGGAATATAACGCCCTCCTGGCGGCGGACTGTTTTGACTTTAAAACCGGACTGAAACTGGTAAAGCAGCGCGGTGACATTATGGCCCGGGCCCAGGGCGGCGGCATGGCGGCCGTATTGGGCCTTCAAGTGGATGATCTGAAAGCGGCGCTCCATGAAAGTGGTTGCAAAGACAAGCTGGATATTTCCAATATCAATTCCCAAAGCCAGATCATCTTGTCCGGTGATATGGCGGCCATAAAAATATTTTCCGCCTATGCGCGTGAGCATAAAAAAGGCCGTGTGGTGCCTCTGGCCGTCAGTGCTGCCTTTCATTCCCAGCATATGAATGATCCGGCTGAAGTGTTTCAGAAAATTCTGGAGAAGGTCGAATTCAGGGAACCGGAAATTCCGGTGATTTCCAATGTGACCGGGGAAATGATGCCGGCTCAGCAGGTGAAATCATTATTGGCCCGACAAATGCGTTCCTGTGTTCATTGGTGGCAGTCGCTCATGACCCTGCGCCATGCGGGTGTGGGTGTGGCAGAACAATTCGGGCCGGGGCGGATACTTGCCGATTTATGGCTCGAAGCCCTGAAAATACCCCATGCCGCACCCCTTCCGGATCATGAAAATATAACGACCAAGACATTTCAGCCTTCCAAGGCTGAAATATTGCATGCCTTAAGTCATATGGGAAAAGGGCATGGAAAGAAAAGCACATCTGTAAACAGTTCTCAGACAAAAATGGGGCAGGATTTCTGTGATCGCCATGGGGTCAGGCTGCCTTATGTGGCCGGTTCCATGTACCGGGCAATCGCCTCAAAAGCACTGGTTATCCGAATGGCCAAAAACAATCTTTTATCCTTTTTCGGGGCCGGGGGGCTGAGTTTGGAAGCGGTAGAAGAGGCCATCACCCATATTAAGCAGCAGCTTGGCTCAGATAAAATCTTCGGCATGAATTTTCTGGCGGCCCCGACACGGCCTGATTTTGAACAGGAAATGATAGACTTATATCTGAAGCACGAGATCCGTTATATTGAAGCCTCCGCCTTTACTCAGGTTACAGAGGCGATGGTTCAATTCCGTTACCATGGAGCCGGGATGCGCAAGGGACGAGCCTATGCGCCCAATAAAATATTTGCCAAAATATCCCGTCTGGAAGTGGCCCGGGCGTTTTTATGCCCGCCCCGGCCGGAAATCCTAAAGAAATTATATAATCAAGGCCGCCTGAATGCCCGCGAGGTGGAGGCCGCGCAATATCTGCCCCTCAGCAATGACATTTGTATGGAGGCCGATTCAGGAGGCCATACGGACGGTGGGGTGGCTTTGGTGATGATCCCGGCCTGTATAAAACTCCGGGATCAAATGCAGTCGGGCCTTGACCTGCACGAAACGACGGCCATCGGGGCAGGCGGCGGAATTGGCACACCACAAGCCATTGGGGCCTGCTTTACTCTGGGGGCTGAATTTATCGTCATTGGCTCAATCAACCAATGCAGTGCAGAGGCCGGTACGTCAGATGCGGTCAAGACCATGCTGTCTGAACTCGAAATACAGGATACAACTTACGCCCCGGCGGGGGATTTATTCGTGACCGGCGCGCGGGTACAGGTGGTCAAGCGCGGCACCTTGTTTCCGGCCCGGGCCAACTACCTCTATCATATCTATCAGAATTATGCAGGCCTGTCTGCCATCCCCGAACGCGAACGTCATTCCATAGAACGTTATATGGGGGATTGTTTGGAACATATCTGGCAGGAAAATATTGAGAAATTACAGAAAAACCGCCAGGCGGAACTGGATCGGATGATGGAAAATGAAAAAGCCCGGATGGCCCGGGTTTTTAAAAGCTATTTTTCCCGATCCTTTCTTTATGCCCAATGTGGGGATGTGAACCATAAGGTGAATTTTCAAGTTCATTCCGGCCCTGCCATGGGCGCATTTAATGCCTTTGTGAACAAGGGGCCAATGGAAAACTGGAAAAACCGGCATGTGGACTTGATTGCAGATGAACTTATGTCACGGGTGGATTTGCAACAATAACAGACTCAATTATCAACGTAAATTTTAAGATCGGGTGGAATATTATGTCTTTAAGTGAGCAACAAGAGTTTTTACATAAAAAATTTGAACAACAGGTTTTAAGATCCCCTGACACTATAGCGCTGAGATATGGCGAAGAATATTTAAGCTATGGTGAATTGAATTCACGCGCAAATCAGGTGGCAAATAAAATAAGCGAACGATTGCGCGGGCATGAGACCAAAGTCGGCCTTTTTATGACCCGTTCCCTTGATTTTGTCGTGGCGATGTTGGCCGTTTTGAAGGCCGGTGCGGTCTATGTTCCCATTGACCCTGATTATCCTGCCGAAAGAATATCTTATCTGCTGTCGGATTCTGATGTGGCCATCATTCTCAGTCGTAAAGCTGATATGAAATTTCTGCCCATGGGCCGTCATGCGGTTCTGATGGAAGATATGATGTCCCGGCAAGAAATGAAAAATTCTCTACAGACAGACTTTAGCTCAAAGGCGGCTTATGTGATCTATACCTCCGGTTCCACCGGAAAACCCAAGGGCACCATCGTTGAGCATAATAATGTTCTGGCTTTATTTGATAATTGTCAGGGCCAGTTTAATTTTTCTGATCAGGATATCTGGTCCGTCTTCCATTCTTTCAGTTTTGATTTTTCTGTCTGGGAAATTTGGGGCGCGCTGCTTTATGGGGGCACGGCCGTGATTATCCCTGCAAAGTTAATTTCATTGCCCCTTGAATTTGCCCAATATGTTGAAAGTTCACGCATCAGCATTTTGTCCATGACCCCGACGGCATTTCAGCAATTTGCCAAAGCGGCCTTAGCTTCGGGCCTTTCATTCCCGGATTTAAAGCAGATTATTCTGGGCGGTGAAAAACTGGAGGCAGCACATGTGGAAAACTGGCTGAATCATTTTGATAGCAAAAAGATAAAATTGGTCAACATGTATGGCATTACCGAAACCACCATTCATGTGACCTATCGTGAAATCACAAAAGATTTTCTTGAGTGCCCCGATCTCAGCCCCATAGGAATGCCTGTAAAGGGCATGAATATTCACCTTCTGGACGAAGATGATCATCCGGTGCCCGAAGGTGAAACAGGGGAAATCGTGGTAACGGGCTGCGGGGTGGCCAGAGGGTATCTGGATCGCAGCAAACTTAATTCACAGCGTTTCCCCATGTTGCCTTTGGGCCATGATGATAGGTTGATCAGAGCCTATCGCAGTGGTGATCTGGCCCGGTTTGAAAAGGGTGAATTTTTTTACATGGGCCGGATCGATGATCAGGTGAAGGTGCGGGGTTACCGGATTGAACCCCGGGAAATTGAACTTCATCTGGAACAAAGTTCAGATGTGGCCCATTGCAAGGTCGTGGTTCAGAAACTGGGGGAAGGGGACTGCCGCCTCATTGCCTTCATCGTGCCCGGTGATGGTCGGGCCATAGAGGGTAATAATGATCTGTTGGACAGGTTGAAAATATTGGCGGGTGAGCTGCCGGATTATATGCAACCCTCGCGCATGGTGAAAATTGCCCGCCTGCCCATCACCTTACATGGCAAATGTGATGAAAAATCTCTGCTTAATCAGTTGGAGGCGACAGAAACAAAGCCAGAGATAAAGACAGAGACAGAGACGAAGTCAGAAGAAAACGCCAGTGTGGGCGGGCATGAGCATGAAGATCATCACTATATTGCCGGCAGAATTGCCGAAATCAGCCAGAATATCTTACATCAGCAGAATTTATCCTGGCAGGAGGATATTTTTGATCAGGGCGGCACGTCCCTGTCATTTGTCAGGATTTTGCTGGCGATAAACAAGGATTTTAACACCAGCCTTTCCGGCAGTGAATTACAGGGGGATGCTTCGATCAGCAATATGGCTAGCGTAATTCAAACCATGACAAACACCCATAATCAGAAGAAGGAGGCAATATCATGACGGTGAATTTTGAACCGAGGTTAACCGACAGTGAATTGGAATTTTTTAAACAAAATGGCTATATCGCGCCCATAAAAGTTTATGAGCGGGATGAAATTCTGAATGCCTGGAAGAAAGAACGGCTGAACTTGATGGACCGCAGCCATGCGGCCTATGAATTGGATGCGCGTTCCGGCAATACCAATATTGCCAATTATGACCGCCATCTGGATTCTGAATTTCTGGCCCAACATGTGTGTTCGCCGGAAATTGTCGGCCGGGTGCGTTCGGTTTTAGGGCCGGATATCTTATGCTGGCGCAGTGAGTTTTTCCCAAAATATCCCGGAGACGAAGGCACGGACTGGCATCAGGCGGATACATTTGCCAATGCTTCCGGGTCCCCTCAGATCATCTGGCCCCAAAACGAAGAATTTGGCGGCACCATTACGGTTTGGACAGCCTTTACCGAAGCCACCATCGAAATGGGTTGTTTGCAGTTTATTCCCGGAACCCATGAACAGATGTTTTATGATGAACAGAAGGAAATGAAATACAGCCCTAAAAATATCAATAGCATGGTCAAGGAGGGCGATATTAAACGGGGATTTTTTGGTTATAATTATCAGGATTTGAAAAAAGACCCCGACTGGGAACCGGAAATGGAAAAGGCGGTTTCCATTGAATTGAAACCGGGTGAATCTGTGATGTTCTGGTCGACGCTTCTTCATGCTTCACATGCCCATCTGGGCAAGACCAGCAAGGCCCGGCTTGGATTTGTTTCCCGTTATGTGCCCACCAGTGTCAGCATATATCCGGGGCTGGATGTGGTTGAGGAATATGGTGGTTGCATCAGTCTGGATAAATACGGGGCTGTTCTGGTGTCCGGCAAAGATCAGAATGGTCAAAATCGTCTGCTTAAAGAAACCATACGCGGTTTTAAATTTCCGGAAATGTCATGAGTCTGGCCCAGAGCATATTAAACCTCGCGCCTGTTGAAGCCCGCTTAAAAGATCCAATCCGGCTTTTATTGGCAAAGAGGCAAGCACAGAAGCATGCTTTTGATCTCGACCAGTTTGATATTTTATCAAATATTTTTGAAACAGCGGGATTAAGGCCACCTGTTGCGACGCAGGACCCGGATCATTTAACAATTTTTGACAAGATTGCCAATGAAGCTTTGATGGGCAGTGAAATTAAAGCCGTTGATATAAAAGATCCGTTGCGCGCGATGGATCAGGCCCGGCAGAATAATATGGCCTCGGCCCATAATCGTGTTCCCGTAAGTACCAGTGACGGCACCCTTTTGTCGGTTATTCATGGCGGAGAAAACACAGGTCAGCGAACATTGTTTTTCGGCGCACCGGGAACACCGGCAGAGCTGAATAATGGATGGTTAAAAGCTTTTGCTGAACAGGGTGAGATTATAACCTGGGAAATGCGGGGGCTTTTCGGGGAGGATTTCCAGGGGGTTGAAAACCTTGGCCTCGATGCGCAGCTCGGCGATGTGGAAACGGTGATGGATTTTATGAACTGGCCCCAGAGCCATGTGATGGGCATCTGTGGCGGGGCCGTTCTGGCATTGGCTTATGCGGCGGCTTATCCAAGTCGTGTCTCTTCACTCAGTTTATGGTTTGGGGATTATGAATTGGGGGAACTGGCCCCCAAAACAGACCATCAACATAACCTGAAATCCCTGATGAAAATGGTTCATGATGGACAGGTGGCGCCAGAGGATATGCATAATATTCTATTATCCGCCATGAATAAATTTTCACGGCCTGACATCGCGCCCATGGTTCTTTATCCTTTCGCCAGCCCCGCCTTATTGTCGCAATATTGCCGGATGAATTATGCCATTATGGATACGGATTGCGGGCCTCTTTCAGAAAATACAAACATACCCTGTTCGGTCTTTTACAGCCCCCATGATGAAACCACCCATCCCGAAGGATCAAAAGTTATCGCAGAACGTCTTGGGGCCAGTTTGGAGGTATTGGATGTTCCGGGACATATGGACATCCTTCAGGGCAGCGAAAAAAATGTGGCCAAGGTGATTGAATTTCAAAAATCTGCCAGTTCCTTAGATTTTGCCAGTTCCTTAAATTTTTCAAGTGCCTTTAAAGGAGCATGACCATGACATTGGATAAAAAAGCCTCAACCCCCCTTTATCAATTTCGTTTGCTGGTCTTTTTAAGCATTGCCACCTTTTTTGAAGGTTATGATTTTATTGCTCTGGTGCAGGTTTTGCCAAAACTTGTTGAAACCATGGCCATTGATCAGGCCGATACAGGCATTATGGTGGGCGTCATCAATGTGGGTTCTATTTTATCCTTTTTTATCATTTATCTGGCGGATCGTTTTGGCCGTAAACCTCTGTTGGCCTTCACCATCGCAGGATATACCATCGCATCTTTTTTAACAGGGCTTGCGGGCAGCCCCTGGGCCTTTGCCGCCATCCAGCTTTTGGCACGTATATTTTTATTGGGGGAGGTGGCCATCGCGATGATTTATGCCGCTGAAGAATTCCCTGCCAACCGGCGTGGGCGTGTCATAGGGGTGCTTCAGGTATCCGCAACATTGGGCACTATTTTCTGTGCAGGCCTGACCCCGGTAATGCTGAATACGGAACTGGGTTGGCGCGGCATTTATTTTGTCGGCACCATTCCTTTAATATTGGCAGCTTATGCAAGACGAAACCTGAAAGAAACAGAACGGTTTCTCCAGAAGGATACGGTTCAGCAAAGCAGACAGAATTTTTTACAATTGATCAGGGGGCCATATCGTAAACGGGTCTTTCTGGTGGCTTCTATCTGGGCCATGACCTATATGTGCGCCCAGTCGCTGATTACATTCTGGAATTTACATGCCATTCATTCTCTTGGCATGACGTATGAGGCGGTATCCAAGGCCATTATGATGGCAGCCCTGATTTCAACACCCTTATTATTTGGCATCGGGCGTTTGTTGGAACTGGGTCGGCGTAAGGCTTCTATTCTGGTTTATAGCCTGCTGATTCTGGGTACACTTGGCTGTTATAATTTTACCGATGTGAATTTTTTAACCATCAGTCTTATTATTTCATTTTTTGCAATATCCGGGGTGGTACCGATCCTGAATGCCTATACGGTGGAACTTTTTCCAACGGAAATGCGGGCCAACGCCTTTGCGTGGAGCAATAGTCTGCTCGGGCGGTTGGGATATGTATTGTCACCTCTGCTTGTGGGGTGGGCGGCCCTGCATGTGGGTTATGGTGTTGCGGTGAGTGTTTCGGCCATTTTCCCTCTGATCGGCCTGATAATAATCTTAAAAAAATTACCGGAAACCGCCGGAATACCATTGGAAACTACCTCAAAATTGAGGCTGGGGGAAGAAGATCCTGTTTCCATCTAAAATACAACTTTAAAGTTAGTAAGTAATAGTTTACACTTTAATTAGTTGTGTTATATTTAAATTAAATGAATATTCGCAAAGCGTTATTTGAAGAAAAAACCGGATCGTTTTTATTCATGTGGCCCGTGGGGGTGTGGCTTTTGTTGACTGATTAATTTCAAGCGCATTTCACCAGAAATAAATCATAATAGATATGCAGGATCATCTTATGAAAAATTTAGACATAGCAGAAATGGAAGAAGAAAATGTAATTCTTCCGGCAAAACATCAGACGCAAATTCCGTATGATAAGATTTTACATTCCACCAATGCGGGGCTGATTGTTCACAGAACAGCCATTGTAAAGTCGGAATTTCGCTCCGAAGGGCGGGGTTTTGCCCGGGATCTTGGGGAATATCTTACCAAAACACAGATCGGTGTGGCCTCAGTCTTTGTCTATGAAGAAACCTTTGGCACCAAAGATGTTATCCACTGGATTATGCACATTAAAGATCTGGAAGAATATTCAACCATGGTGCGCATGGGCAATAGTGACCCGGGCTTCCGCAATATTTTCTTTAAAGAACGCATCGATGAAAAAAAAGGGGGTGGCACTTGGGACAGGATGTTTGTGGATGGCAGCATCACAGAGACGGTTCTGTTGCCGCAATTTTATGGCATGTATGGAACGGCCATGGAAGATATGCATGTGCCGGTTAATGAATCCCGCTCCGGTGGATTAATATTGCCACCGGCTCAGCATCAAACCACCCTCACACCGGAAGAAACCCTGAATTCTGCCACGGCAGGCATTATCATTCATCGCACCGGACAGTTGAAATATAAATTCCGGGCCGAGGGACGGGCCTTTGCCCGGGCCGTGGCCGAAACCATCAATGAAAATCAACGCGGCATTGTTTCAGTCTTTTTATACGAAGAAGCCTTTGGCCGCTCGGACCGCATTCACTGGCTGATCCATCTTAAAGACCTGTCGTCTTATTATTCACTGATTGACATGCGGGCCGCCATGACACCCGAAGTGGCTGAGGTTTATAACCGCCAGTGGATTTCCGAAGAAAAGGGCGGCGGGGACTGGAGCCGCATGTTTATTGATGCCTCACTGGAGGATATGGCGCTGACCCCACAGCATTGGAACATGTATGCCACGCAGAAAATAGGGGAATAAACCCGCTGGCTAGCAGGCATTCTATCTTGTAAATAAAAGGAAATATTATGGTTATTGCAGAAAAAAGTGAGGTATTTTTTACCCGTGCTGAAAATCAGCTCACACCAGGGGCGGAGATTTTACATTCGTTAAATTCCGGTTTTATTATTCATCGCATCGGTCAGGTCAATTATGACTATATTCACGATGCCCGCTCCTTTGCATTGGATTTATCGGGTTATATCAATGCCCAGTTAAGCGCAGAGGCCACCACCTTTGTTTATGAGGAAATTTTTGGCAATCATGCCCGTTTGCATTGGCTGGTTCATATGAAAACACCCAGTGATTATGGCAAATTGCTGCATATGGTGGATCATGACAAATCATTCCAGAATATTTATGAGGGGGATCGTTTGCCCGAACGCGGCGGCGGGAACTGGGAAAAAATATTTGTACAGGGTAGTTTTAAGGAAAATATCCTGATCCCCCAGCATGGTTTTGCCACAGAGGCCATGGATGATCTGGAAGCGGATTGTTTTGTGCCCCCGGCGCGCCATCAGATCAAAGCTGAAAATGAACCCTTGTTAAATTCCAGCAATACCGGGGTCATCGTCAGGCGAACTTTTCAGGCGAAATATGAATCACGCGATCTGGCGCGATTATACCTCAGCCAGTGGCAGACCTATATTAATGACAATCTTCCTGCCGCGGTTTCTTCCGGTCAATATGAAGAAATGTGGGGATCACAGGACAGGCTTCACCTTTTGATCCATCTGCAATCGCTGGAGGATTATAAAATATTGCACCAATTTGAAAGAGAAGATGCGGGATTAAAAGAAATTATGTCCATGCCCAGGGTAAATCTTAAGGGAGAAGAGCTCGGCTGGGGCGGCTTGTTTGAGCCGAATTCGGTCAAAGATATTGTTCTTCTGCCCACAGAGCCCAAAAAAGATCAATCTTGACAAGAACAGGACGGCTTTAAGCAAAAGCCCGGACGTTAATATTCGTTAGAGGATGAAAGAATATGAAAATTTGTAAAAGTGCTTTTACCATTGAAAACTGGGATGAGAATGAAAATGACAAATGGGAAGGCGGCAAGCTGACCCGTACCATTGCCCGGAAAAATTTCTCCGGTGAAATTGAAGGCACAGCAGAACTGGAAGCCATTATGCTGCGCATGGCTGATGAACAGGAAGGTGTGATGAGTTATGTGGGGGTGGAGCGTGTCAATTGTACGATGGACGGGCGCAGCGGCAGTTTCATCCTGATCCATAATGCCGAAGCCATCGGCAGGGACACCAATTCACATTGGAAAATTCTTCCGGGTTCAGGCACAGGAGACTTCAAAGGCATTCACGGCACAGGTGATATTACGCCGGATCATGAATTTACCCTGAATTATGAACTGGACTGATCAGATAAATGTTGGCGCGCACCCTGACCAGAAAACTTACAGGAAAATTAAATGGCTGGATTGAAGAGATGATGGATATTGACAAATCTCCTCTGACCCTTTGCCAGATTCTGGATGCCAAAGCAGAAAATATGCCGGGTCATATTCCCATGAATGTGGATGGCCGGGCCGCGCTCAGTCTGGGGCAATGGGTCGAACAGTCAAATAAGGTCGCCCATGCATTGCAGCGCATGGCGCTTGGTAAAGGGGAAAAGGTTGCACTTTTATTTGATGGGCTCGACTGGGTGGATTATGCCATTGCTTACATGGCGGCTCTGCGCTGTGGCGCCACGCTCATTCACCTGAATGGCCACCTTGGTGAAGCTGAAATCATGCGCAGGCTTCATGAATGTGAGGTTACATGGCTGATCAAATCCCCTTTTATTATTCCGCCCAGGGATTTTCTTGGGCATATTGTTCAATTGGGGGATTTAAATCTGGAAGATGATACACCGCTCAGGGTCGCGGTTGATCCGAAGGCCGATGCGGAAATTCGCTATACTTCCGGGACAACAGGCATGGCCAAAGCTTACCGGGTTCCCCATCAGAATATTACCTTTGGCCGCACATTGGACACAATGGAACAATTGTCCAGCTCTGCATCCATGCTGGTGCCGATGACACTGGGCAATTCCACCAGTGCGACCCTGATGAGCATTGCTGTCACATCACAGAATTGCATGATCCTCTGTTCGCCCGTTGATATAGAACGTATGGGTGAGCTGATTGAAAAGGAAAAAGTCAATTCCCTGATGCTGACCCCTTATATTGCCGCTCAGATCGTGAAATTTCAGCTGCAAAAACGTCATGACCTGTCTTCCGTAAAAATTCTGGCCTCTGCGTCTTCGCCTCTGGCCCCTTCACTGTTCAGAGGCTTGGAAAAAATATTCCCCGATAGCCAGATGCAGATCGCCTGCGCCCAGTCCGAGGCCAGCCCCGCCTTATTGATCCATCGTTATGATCCGGAATATCCCTTCTCAGTGGGCAAACCCAGCCCCAATACGGAAATACGTATTGTCGATCAGAAAGAAAGATCGGTGCAGAACGGGCATGTGGGGGAGCTTTGGTTGAAAACCGCGGCCCCCAAGAGGTTATTCCTCAACGCGCCCGAGGTGAATGAACAGCTTCTGAAAGACGGCTGGTATCATACGGGCGATCTGGTGCGAAAAAACGATCTGGGGGACGTGGAGTTTTTTGACCGTAAAAGTGATGTTTTGATCAAGAACGGCACGATGGTGTCTTCCATCATGGTGGAAGCGGCGATTTTAAACCATCGGGCTGTTGATGAGGTTGCTGTTGTGTCCATGACAGATAAGAAGGGCGTGAATTTTATGATTGCCTTTATGGTTCTGAAAGACCCTGACCTTTTAAAGGAAATAAAGACAGAAATCCGCAAAACCCAGCCTGAAGACCAATGTCCGGATAAGTTCATCTCTGTCGCAGACCTGCCAAGAACGGATAATGGCAAGATTTTAAAGAGACTCCTGCGCTTGAAATTGGCCGGCATGGAATGGGCTGATTAATCTCAATAGCTTCATATGTCCATACATATGCAAATGATAACGATTGCAAATGATAACGGTAAAATTGAATGAGGGAATAAATGTATGATTTAATCATCATCGGTGCCAGAGCTGCCGGCTCGCCAACAGCCATGTTGGCAGCCAGGGCGGGTTATAAAGTTCTGCTTGTGGATCGCTGTGGTTTCCCGTCCGACACTTTGTCCACAAATTATATTCATCAGCCGGGTTGTGCAAAGCTCGCCCGTTGGGGGCTGCTCGATAAAATTATTGCCTCGGGCTGTCCGCCTATTCCCACAACCCGTTTTGAAGCTGGTAATATTGTGGTCGAAGGCGGTGTCAGCAAAACATATGCCCAGATAGAGGCTTATGCGCCGCGCCGCTATGTCCTGGATCATATTTTAATGGAAGCGGCAAAAGAGGCTGGCGCGGAAATGCGGGAACATTGTACCGCAATAAAGGTTTTGAAGGATGAAGAAGGCCATGTCATCGGGGTTGAATTGAAAAATTCGGATGGCAGGGTGAGTAAGGAATATTGCTCTTTGTTGGTGGGTGCGGATGGCATGCGCTCTAAAATCGCAAAAATGCTCGGGGCGAAATATACCATACAGGACCCAGTTTTAAGCTGCGCCTATTATAGTTTCTGGCAGGATCTTGATTCAGGATATGAGCTTTATGAAGGGGATAATTCCTGGGTGGGGGCGGTCCCGACCCATGGATCGATTCTGGTGGCCACTTATTTTCCCCAGGAAGAATTTGACAATATCCGCAAAGACGCCTTTGGCCATCATATTGAAACCATAAAACATAATGTTCCCGACCTGTTTCGCCGAATGCGTTCGGCCCGCCAAACGGGGAAATTATGGGGTACCGGCCATCAGGAGAATTTCTTTCGCACCGCCTCGGGGCCGGGTTGGGCGCTGGTGGGGGATGCGGGGCATCATAAGGATTCAATTACCGCTCGGGGGATCACAGATGCCTTTACCCAGGCAGAGTTGCTGATTTCAAGAATAACGGGCCATTTGCAGAACCGGGAAGAGCTAAAAGTCGCTTTGTCTGATTATGGCCGGGACCGGGATGACCTCCTGCTTCCGGGTTATTATTCAACCCTGAAGGTGGCTCAGCTGGAAAATCAGCACCAGCGTATGGACCTGCTTCGTATCATTGGCAGTGATGAAAAATATACCTCGACCTATTTCGATGTTGTGGCCGGTATCTCCCCTTATTCAGAATTACAGAAATTAATGTTTGTGGAAGTATGAGTTCAGTTTTTTGCGTTGTTTAACTTTAAACCCAGAAGTGAGTTATCTCACGATCGCAATGAAAAGGAATATTATTATGGCGAACCAACTAAACTTAACACGCTCTGCCGCTGACTGTGTCGAAGGCATTACAAATAAATTCAGGGGCGGGCTTCTGCTTTCAAATACTGTTGCCCATTATGACATATCCGGTGATATGGACGGTAAATCCTCCGTGGTTTATTCCAAAATTCATTTTGGTGATAAGCTCGTACATTTTGTCGGTTATGAACTCGTTGAAGGCAATTACAAAGGCCGGGAAGGGATGTTTACACTTTTTCACCAAGGTATGTTTGATCAGGAAAGTGGTGCTGTGAAGCTCAATGTAAGTGTCCTTAAAGAATCTGGCACGGGTGACTTTGCCAAGATTTCCGGCGAGGGGGCGATTGAATCAGATGGCCGCAATCCAGAGAAAAGTTATCTGACACTTGGTGTGTCTCTCTAAACACCGGAAGTTTCAGCGAACTTCAGTGAACGAATTATGCGACCCGCACCCAAAAGATGTGGGTCGCATTAATTGGTTCTGTTCCTAATTTTAGGTGGGAAATTGAAAGCATGAACAATCGGATGGCGATCAAGAAAATAATGAAAGCCCATGATGATCCGCTCATAAGGAGCAGGCATGATTTAATGATATTGAAAAAAGCCTGCAAAATACCCAAAAAGCATGAAATATACTATTGGGGCCTTTCGCTGGCGGATATGTCGGCGCCGGAATTTAAGACCTTAAGCCAATATTGTAATCAGCCAGAGCAGGAGCGGGCTCAAAAATTTATTTTCGAAAAAGACCGGCGGTCATATCTGGCGGCTCATGGATTATTGCGTCTTGCCCTTAGCCATTGTGAGGTGGAATATCATCCCGGTGAATGGGAATTTGAAACCTCAAAATATGGCAAACCTTATTTATCCGGGAAAAATCAGCAAAAATTGAATTTTAACCTGTCGCATTGTGCCAGCCGTGTCGTCTGTCTTGTGACATATGGCCTGGAATGCGGTATTGATGTGGAACCTGTAAGGCGCATCAATAATATTGACAGGCTGGCCCGTAATTGTTTGTCAGAGCAGGAATTAAACTGGCTGAATTCCAAACCACTGGTCGAAAAAGAAGCAAATTTTATGCAGTTCTGGACTCTTAAAGAGGCGGTGTCAAAGGCGCTGGGGCTGGGGCTGAATATCCCCTTTGATGAACTGGTCTTTGATATGGAAAATACCCCCGACCTGCTGCATACACCGACAAATATTGACAATCATTTCTGGCTGCATCAGTTTAATCCAGACGCAGAACATGTGGAAGCCCTGGCGCTGCGGGCAAACCCGGCCGAAGTGGATATTATTTTGCGGAATATGCAATATCAATTGTCATTATAATTTCAGAATAGTTACAGAAAGTCTCAAAAGGCATAGAATTTATTTTCCATGGGCGATAGGATGGCGCGTGGAATGATAATCAGGGCTGAATGGGATGATGTTTGATATTGCAAAATCGGATATGGACTGGATAGAAGGTGCCGGTGAAGTTGCCATGGCAACCGTTATTCAAACCTGGCGTTCTTCACCGCGTCCGATTGGAAGCCGTCTTTTTATTCGCCGGGATGGAAATTTTATCGGTTCTGTATCCGGCGGCTGTGTGGAAGCGGCGGTCGTGCGTGAAGCACTGGCTATTCTCGAGGGGGACAGCAAGGTAAAGATCGTTGAATTTGGGGTGTCCAATGACAGCGCATGGCAGGTGGGGCTTCCCTGCGGGGGCCAAATCGCCATTCATATTCAGGCTTTAAAGTCGGGACAGCAAATAAACATACTGAAAAATCTTTCAGAAAATATTGAACACCGAAAAGTCAGCATTTTGGCATCAGAGCTTGAAAGAGGTAAAATTGATCTGGTTGAATATGAAGCCGGGGCCTGGCTCTCCGATTTTGGGAAAAAATTTAAGCATCATTTTAATGCCATAAAAGAAAACGGCCAAAGCGCATTGGTGGAAATAGAAGGCAAAGAATATTTTCTGGATCTGCATTTGCCCAAAAAACGCCTGATCATCGTGGGCGCGGTTCATATTGCTGAATATTTATCTCAAATGGCGCTAATGTTAAATTTTGAGGTGATCATAATTGAGCCGCGTGAATTTTTCAGGAGAGAAGAACGTTTTGCAAATGCAAAGATCATTTCCGGCTGGCCGGATGAGGCGGTGAGGGGGCTTGTGCCGGATAAAGAAACAGCGCTGGTGGCTTTGAGCCATGATCCAAAATTTGATTTGCCTGCCCTACAGGAGATACTCTTGTCCGATGCTTTCTACGTGGGGGCGCTGGGCAGTCGTAAGAGCCATGCCAAAAGGGTGGAGGCACTGCGGGGTGAGGCCGTGTCTGAACATCAGATTGCCCGGATCCACGGGCCGGTTGGGCTTGATATTGGCTCGGTCTCACCACAGGAAATCGCCCTGTCTATTGTGGCGCATCTGGTTGAAAAAATCCGTCACGCGCAATGACTTGTGGTCCCTGAATATTTTTTTACAATCAATAAATGGAATATTTCGTTCCTGAAATTTCATATTCCATCACACATTCAATGACTTATGTATTTTTCATTAAAATGCAAAGATTTGATTTCTATCAAGGAAAAAATTCCTCATCCGTATTATTCAATATGCAGGTTCACAAGGGAAAAGAAGATTTTGGCCTTGTTAAAGGTACAAAATCCGACAGTAACCGTGCAGTTTAAATAATATTATATGAGGAAATAAAATGAGACACGACCTTTTAAAATCGAAGCTTTTAAGAACCATCAGTGTGGCTGCTCTTATTGCGACGAGCCTGCCGGCAACATCTGTGGCAAAAGAAGCCGGTGATCTGCTGGTGCGTGCACGCGCCATCTATGTGATCCCGGATGTGAGCGCCACTACATCCATCGGTGGCACGGTTGATATCAGTAATGATATTGTTCCTGAGTTGGATTTTACTTATTTCATGACCGATAATATCGGAATTGAACTTATCCTCGCCACAACAAAACATAAGGTCACAGCCGTCAATACGGCGCTTGGTGCTTCTGCAGCGCTTGGGGATGTGATGCTTTTACCGCCAACCCTGACAATGCAATATCATTTTAATCCCAAAGGTGAATTCAGTCCTTATGTGGGCGCGGGATTTAATTATACCTTTTATTATAATGAAGATGCCCCGGGTGGTACCATTGCGGACATTGATTATAAAGATGGTTTTGGATTTGTCCTTCAGGCCGGATTTGATTTTAAGATTGATGAAAAATGGTCCTTTAATGCTGACCTGAAAAGGGTCTGGCTTAATACGGATGTGTCCATCAATGGCGGCGGTGTTACTGCGGATGTGGATATTGACCCATGGATCGCGGGTGTCGGCTTTGGTTATCGTTTTTAAACGCTGACTTTAATCTTGTTTTTTCAAAGCTGTTTCAGGCGTTTCTTCATGATGGAGAAGCGCCTTTTCTTCTTTGATTGATTTTCATAACATGCTTTTGATTGACGGGGGGGCAACTTCCCGCGTAAAATTGATTTAATTGGAAGTTTCAGAAACTCTGTATTGATCAGAAATCCTGTATTGACCAGCAATTTTGTTTTGAAGTGAATATATGACATGACCATAACCGCCCCTTTACAAGACCCCCAAGGACGTATGGTACATTATCTGCGTGTATCCGTAACGGATCGTTGCGATTTTCGCTGCCGCTATTGTATGCAGGAAAAAATGACCTTTTTGCCCAAATCCGATGTTCTGACATTGGAGGAAATGGAGCATATCTGTGAAATATTCATTAAAAGAGGGGTAAAGAAAATCCGCATTACCGGAGGCGAACCTCTGGTACGAAAAGGGGTCGGCAGCCTGTTTGAAAAACTGGGCAGCCATATTAAAGCGGGTGGGCTTGATGAATTGACCCTGACCACCAACGCCAGCCAATTACCGGTTTATGCCCGGCAATTGGCCTCCTGCGGCGTGCGGCGGGTTAATATTTCACTGGACAGTCTACAGCCCGAACGCTTTCGCCATATCACCCGTATTGGTGAATTGCATCAAACCATGGGCGGTGTTGTGGCGGCCAAAGAGGCAGGGCTCAAGGTTAAAATTAATATGGTTGTGGTTCAGGGGCAGAATGATGATGAAATTGATACCTTCATTCAGTGGTGCGGTGATGAGGGGCTTGACCTGGTTCTGATCGAAGCCATGCCCCTTGGGGATATTGAGGAATCGCGTTCGGATCAATATCTATCCTTGCAGACCGTGCGCAGCAGGCTGGAAGAAAAATGGACTTTGTCAGCGGACCAGTCCTTTAGCACCGGCGGGCCGGCACGTTATTGGAATATTGCCGAGACCGGTGGCCGTATCGGTTTTATTTCACCCATGAGCGATCATTTCTGTGCCACCTGCAACCGGGTTCGCATCACCTGTACGGGCATGCTTTATCCTTGTCTGGGGGATATGGGCGGGGTTGACCTTCGGGCTGTATTGCGCTCGGGCGGAACGGAGGCAGACCTGAATGAAGCCATCAATCTGGCCCTCGCAGGAAAGCCGGACGGTCATACCTTCCTCGAAGATTTGATGAGTGGTGATTTTTCCGTTCAGCGTCATATGAATGTGACCGGCGGATAAGATTCAGAGTCCTGACCCTTGGGCCCAGAGCCTAAATCCCGATCTCGAAACTTATGGAAAGCCTGTCATTGGCGCTGAACTGCCCGAATAGGCCGTGCCGGTGGCCATAGAAAATATCCGCAGAGATTTTTACACTCATATTATCATATAAATCATATTCCACCCCCAGCTGAGCCAGCCCATCCCCGTCGTTGAGACTATGGATCAGTAATACGCTGGCCTTCAGGCTGTCATTCATAAAATTCCGTTCAATCAGCAAAGTGGATTGACTATCCAGCCTGTCCCTCACCATGCCCGGATCATCATCGGTGACAAGGCTTTGAAAAAGCTGGGCGCTGATGAACATGTCTTTAATTCCGGTATAATCAAGGCCAAGAACATAGCTGATCTCATCAGTATTCTGAACACCAAAGCGTGAGGCAGGATCATTGCTGAGAAAATACCGCCCGGTGGCATAGCCGATTTCACCGCGCAGGGTAAAAGAACCAAAGGCATTGGAAAAGGTGCCACCGATCAAATGGCTGCGTTTATATTCGGGACTGAGAATGATATTGTCTGGCCCCTTGTTCTGAAATAAAACCGCATTATCCTGATAATGATAGAGGTAATTCAGGGTCAGGTCCCAGCCGCCCATAAATGTCGACAAACGCAGTCCCACATCGGAATCTGCAAAAAAATTTCCGGGTTTTTGCGCTGGAGAAAAGCTTACAGGAATATTTTGGGGCAGGGCCGGGACAAATCGGGGGGACGTGATGGCGTAAAGGGCACCCGGTTCGGGGATTTGCTGATAGGTCTGATCCGGCAGCCAGATCAATTGTGCGGTAATATCGCTTATGGGTATTTCCAGATTTAACGCCCACAGCGGGATGCGCCTGTCTTCAAAATCATCGAGGATAAATTCGCGGAAGTTAAACGGATTGACCACGTCCAAAACCCGAAGCCCGTCGGCCTGACCCCAGACAATCTGCTGTTTTCCCAGGCGAAGATAAGTATCGCCAAAAGATGTATCGAGGTAAAATTCCCTTAATTCAACGTCAATTCTGTCGCCTATATATCCGCGTCTGGACAAGCTGCTGCGCATGGATTGGCCGGGCCGTCCCGGTTCCAGAGCATCACGGGTTTCAAGGCGGCCCAGACCGATGGCTGTCAGACGCAGGTCATCGCTTATATCCATGGTGATTTCGGGACGGATGGAAATATCCCATTTTTGCAGTTCGGATTTTGTCAGACCGACAGAGGCTTCGCTTTTGGCGATGGCGCTAAAGGATATATTGTCCATCAGGTTTTCGGCAAAGGCGGGCAGGGCACTGAAGTTAAGCAGGCTGCCCGCCAATATAAACATGCGCAATAAAGTCATTTAAGGCCCCGTTTTAACATGCGTTGCTCAAACATGGACGGTTTGACTGTTTTTTTATAATCAATGGCAGAAAAACTCAGCAGCGATTGATGACCGGTTTTATGGTTGACGGCCTTGATTTTCTGAACGCTCCAAATATTGTCAATTTTTTTAATATCCATATTCGTGACGGTTTTCAGAAAATTACCATTCCTGTCCCAGAAATCTATCTTGCGCGCCATCCAGATTTCGGGGTCAATCGACCAGACCACACGGGAATAACCAAGCTCTTTGGAGATTTTGTCATTCACGGGAAGTCCTTCAACCTGAATGGTCTTGAAACCGTCAATTTCTTCTGTGCCCAGGCTTTTAAAATGATAATCGGAAAATTCAACCTTGCTTTCCTTTTTCACCTCTTCATAGCTCAAATCCGTGCCAAGGAAATAATCCCCCCGATCCGAGGCTGAAATACGCCGCACCTTCCGCAAAGCCGGCATATAGAGCCATTGATCATCATCCACATTCACGTCGGGATAATCATAGGTGAGGAAAGCCGTGCCACGAATATTTCTGGGGGCAGTGTAAAAAATAACCGTGCGTTTTTCCTTGCCAAAATAGCGTCGGAAGGCTTTTGTTTCCTGCGTACGCACCTTGCCCCGGCGGTCGGTGAGCTGCAGGGTCATTTTCCGGCTGACAAATTCCCCTTCTTCACGGGCAATAACATTTTTGATTACCTGCGACGCTTCCGGCAGGTTTTGGGCGTTGGCCTTATTGCTGTAAAATGTAAACAGGCCAACCGCAATCAACAGCAGGCTTGCGGATATTGCCGCTGGCTTAAGGCGCATTTTTGCAGAAGTGTTGAGCAGAAAGGCCGGTTTCAATATCAGGGCTAAGGCCGGCAGTATAGTCATGCTGGCAATGAAAGAGGTGGATATGGCAATGGCCACCAAACCGCCAAAACGGATCAACGGCGGTACATCACTGGTCAGCAACACCCCAAAACCCATGGAAATGGCCGCAAAATTAAAGAATAAGGCCCGACCGGTGGAAGGGTATAAATAGAGCAGGCGTTCTTGCATTGAGCCGGACTTTTCTGACAGGTATTTTTTCATGCTGTCGATGGTATGGATGGCAAAATCCACCCCAAGACCAATGGCGATTGATGCAAACATGGAGGTGCCCACCCCGAGCCAGATGTCACCAAAGCCCATGACCGTGTATATAACCAGGATTGACATGCCCACCGGAATGGCTGCAAAAAATCCGGCCCAGAGAGAGCGGAATAAAAGGGCCGCCATGCTGATCACGGCAAGAAAGGCCACCAATACACTGGCCAAATGGCTTTCTTTAATGCCTTTGATCCAATGATAATCCACATTGACCCTGCCGGTGAGGGTGGCGGTAATTTCGGGGCTGTTAAAATGGGTTTTCAGATAATCTTCTACGTCCCGCACCACACCACGGTTTTTAATAAAGCTGCTTCTGTTCATGTTGGCCCGTACCAGAGCCAACTGACGGTCGCTGTCAATTTCTTCTTCAAAATCAGTGGGCTCGCCCGAGGCCGAATATAAAAGAAACAGTTGGGCAATCAGCAGATCATCCTGTGGGATGTTATAAAAGTCCGGGTCATTCTCATTCACGGCCCTATGCATTTGTTTAATATAATCCACAATGGATGTGGTGCCGCCCACACCGGGCTGGGTTTCAAGGAAGGTTTGCAGTGCTTCAATCTTTTGCAGATTTTCTGCCTTGTAAAGGTCTTCCACTTCCGGTGTTTCAATCATAACATCCAGATAATAGGTGCCATCCATTCGGGCATTGATACTCTTATCCGCCTTATAGAGTGGATCGGAATGTTTGAAATTTTCAATCCGCATTTCCTCCACAACCACTTTGGATGAACCATAGGCCCCCAGAAGAATAACCAATGAGCCCGCAACCAGGATTTTTTTCGGGTTATTCAAGACCCTTTGGCCAAGGTATTTCATCATACGGGCGGTTCTTCCATGGGTTTTATGGCGCGCCGGTGTGCTGAAAAAACGGCTCGGGCGTTTTGGCAGCAGGCTGAGGATCGCAGGCAGGAAGGAAAGACTGTAGGCCCAGGCAATAAAGACGCCTATGGCCCCAAAAAGCCCAAAATACTGAATGGGCGGCATGTCATTCGTCGGCCAGAGGGAGAAAAAACCGGCCATGGTTGTTAACGTCGTCAGGGTGACAGGCCGCCACATTGAGGCCATGGCCCGAACCACCAGTTCTTTTTGGCTGGCATCGGGTCTGGCGGTGATTTCTTCATAATATTGGCTGAAGATATGCAGGGAGTCGGCTACGGCAATTCCGATCAAACAGACAATCAGTCCATTGGTTATGACAAAAAAGCTTACTCCAACGGCAGCCATAAACCCAAAAGTACCAGCCACCGTCGCCAATACAATCAGATTTGGCAGAATGGTGGCCCGTGGGGTGAAAAAGGCCAGAAATAAAATGATGGTAATGATCAGCCCGGCTAATGGGTTCAGGCGTTTGGTATCATTGCCAATATAGGTTGCCATATAACCTGATACGGCACCAACCCCGGCCACATGAATCTGGTTTTTCCCATGAATGCTGTTTTTCTCTATGGGGGCATTTTTGACCAGTTCCATGATGGTCTCATAGGTTTCAGGTGACTTTTTCTCATCAATCAATTCGGCAACGATGATGGTGGCTTTGCCATCGCGGGCCACCAGAGAACCCTGATACAGAGGGAATTGTTCAATGGCGCCCTGCAACCAGTTTATACGCTGCTCAGAGGTGGGCAGAACATCAAAAAAATCTTCCACTTCCATACCATCGGCTGTTCCGACAATATTGGATTGTGTTGTCAGGCTGATTAACTTGTCAGGATCAACATTGTCCAGCTTTTGAATTTCATCACTCAACCATTTCAGCAGCAACAGGCTTTCAGGGTTATAGATGCCTTTTTCATTTTCATTTTCGATTTCAATAACAATTGGATCGGAAAGGCCAAACAAGTCCTGAATTTTATGGCGATAAATCAGGGAGGGTTCATCCGGATTGATAAAGGCATCAGATGTCGTGTCTTTAACCAGTTTTGGTAAAAAACTTGCTGAAACGGCGAGCAGTATAAGGCTGACAATAATGATGGGCCAACGATAGTTGACCATACTCCAGAAAAAAGACTGGGCCGGGGTTGAAGGAAATATTCCTTTATTCTGTGTCATTTTAAAATCCTGTGGCTGTTAGGTTTTATTCGTTTAAATTCACGCCTTACTCGTGTAGATGCACTTTATAATTTGTAATAATGAAGTGTAATTACACATTATATGTTTAAAAAAAAGTTCCTGAATTAATTTAGTTCACGCCGTATGTTGTAATTTGCGGGCCATGTCATCCAACAATATTTTGGTATTTTGCCAATTTTCTGAACCGAATTTTTCCTCAACATAGGATTGAGCCTTTTGCCATTCAGGAATGGCTTTATCCAAAGTGGCTTGTCCTTTGGGCAGCAAGTGAATGCTTCTTGCGCGCCTGTAGCCTTCTGCACCGATTTCTATAAAACCTTTTTTCTCCAGAAGCTGAAGGTTCCGGGTCAGGGTGGTCCTTTCCAATCCCATCTGTTCCGCAAAGGAAGAAATCGATTCCGGTGCGCCTATTTTAATGGCGACCAGCAGAGAGAATTGTGTGCCCTTTATGCCCAATTCACGAAAAGCCTCGTCATAGATCCTCGATACCAGCCGGGCTGATCTGCGGGTTCTGACGGCGGCGCAACTTCGGGCGATTTCAAAAGCAGTGGTCATAAATATATCCTCTGTTGAGATATGTAATTACACTTCACTTAAATGTCAAGCAAATTCCAAAAAAGCCAAATTCCCTAAAATTGATCAAACCGAGATTCTCTCCTGATCGCGATCCAACCTGAGATTAGGACAGGCGGATGGCAATATTAATCTTGCCACTTTAAAGGCAATTGATGTTACACTGGAGAAAGTTTTAAAAACCCTGTCTGAGCATAATGGCAACCTGAAAATTGCATTAAATTCTATAAAGAACACAAAGCAAAGGGCCAGGGATGAAATTGAACAAAATTAGTCCTGACAAGGATACAAGTATACCGCTATATATGTGAAAAATTTTGGTAAGAGTGAGGGAAAATAATGCAACAGATGTCCACAATCTTTGGCTGTTCAGGTTTACGTTTAAACGAAGCAGAAAAATCTTTTTTTCGTGAGGTAAAACCCTGGGGCTTTATTCTTTTTTCCCGCAATATAAAGTCCAGAGAGCAGGTCAGGGCGCTTGTGGAAGATATGAAGCAGGCCGTGGGCCTTGATGATATGCCGATCCTGATTGATCAGGAAGGTGGTCGGGTTTCGCGTCTGTCGCAGCCTGAGTGGCGCCTGCCACCCGCCCCGACCATTTTTCCAAAACTTTATGCATCTCATCCACAAGCCGCGCTGGAGGCGGCGCGAATAAATTACCGTCTGATTGCCCATGATTTGAAAGAAATTGGTGTTAATGTGGATTGTGCGCCCATGCTGGACGTGCCGGTGGCGGGGGCGCATGATATTGTGGTGGAACGCGCCTTGGGCACGGATGTTCAGACGGTTTGTGCCATTGGCCATGCTGTGGTGGAAGGTTTGCTCGGCGGCGGAGTGGCCCCGGTGATCAAACACGGCCCGGGTCATGGCCGCGCGATTGTAGACAGCCATAAAGACCTGCCAAGGGTATCGGCCAGCCGGGCTGAATTATCAGAAACGGATTTTGCACCTTTTAAGGCTTTTAATACAGAGGCCATGTTGATGACGGCCCATGTTATTTATGATGATATTGATGCCGGGGCCCCGGCAACCATTTCCCCGATAATCATACAGGATATATTGCGGAGAGAATGCGGATTTGACGGCCTTATTATGACGGATGATTTGAATATGAATGCCCTGAGCGGCACATTGGAAGAACGGGGCCGGGCATCCCTTGCGGCAGGCTGTGATATGTTGCTGCACTGCAATGGTGTTATGGCGGATATGGAACAGGTGGCGAAAAGTTCCGTCACTTTAAAGGGCGCGGCATTACGCCGCGCCAATGATGCGGCAAATGTGGCGTTTCGCCCGGCACAGGATTTTGAACCGGATAAGGCATTGGAACGCCTGACAGCACTTTTGAATTTTTAGACGAGGATAATTGATGCGTATTCTTGGCATGATGAGTGGTACATCCCTGGATGGAATTGATGCCGCGATCCTTGAAACGGACGGGCTGGAAATTATGGATTTTGGTCCCGCAGCCACCTTTCCTTATCTGCCCTCTGAAAAAGAGGCAATTCAAAAGGCCATCGACAAAGCCCTGGAATGGGGGGGGAAGGGCAAACGCCCCCCGGAATTTGATGTGGCCGAGAAGGCGATTACAGAGGCCCATGCCCGGGTGGTTGAAAAGATGCGAACCCGTCCGGATGCAGGCCATATTGATCTGATTGGTTTTCATGGCCAGACTATATTGCATCGCCCGGAAATGAAATTGACCGTTCAGTTGGGCAATGGGGCGGCACTGGCGCAAAAAACCGCCACAGATGTGGTTGGTGATTTCAGAAGAAATGACGTGGCTCTGGGCGGGCAGGGAGCTCCTCTGGTGCCCATCTATCATCAGGCCCTGTTGCGAAGACAGCAGCAGAGCCTGAATGATCCGGTGGCGGTTTTGAATATTGGCGGTGTGGCCAACCTTACTTATCTTGATGAAGGGCATGAGCTGATCGCCCTTGATACCGGGCCGGGCAATGGTCTTTTGGATCAATGGATGGTATTGCGCGGGCTTGGGGCTTATGACAAAGACGGGGCCTTGGCGCAAAAAGGTCAGGTGAATGAAAAATATTTGCGGCAATTGATGCACCACCCCTATTTCAATGCCCCGATCCCAAAGTCACTGGATCGTTATGACTTTAACCTGTCCACGATAAAAGAACTTTCAGACGAAGATGGCGCGGCAACTCTGGCGGCCTTTTCGGTGGCGGCAATAATAAAAGCCATAGAATTTCTGCCCATGGCGCCAAAATTATGGATTATTTGTGGTGGCGGGCGAAAAAACCGCACCATCATGTCCATGCTGGGCGCGCGTACTGGGGTTGAATGCATAGATGCGGATGATTTTTCATGGCGCGGTGACGATGTGGAGGCCGAAGCCTTCGCTTACCTCGCCGCCCGCCACATAAAAAACCTGCCCATAACCTTCCCGGGAACCACAGGGGTAGAAAAACCTGCCACCGGGGGCATCCTGTTCAAGGCAGAATAGTTCTATTTTTTATTGATTTTGATTATTTTCTGGAATTAGACGCGCGGAAAACTCATCAATAGATTGGTCAAACTCTCGTCCGATAGACTTGAGGGACATTTTGATATTCTTTTCTGCTAAGAATATTGACCAATAAAAAGCATTATGTATTACGTAACTGGCAATATCGTGAGCAAAGTAAATTTCTTTCTCAATTTCGGTATCTGTAGGGGGTTTTTTACCGTGTACCAAGTTAGACCTTTCGGAATATAACTTGTTAAGTTTTTTGGATAAGAGTGTACTATCATTGTACTTCTTATCTAAGCTGCCAGATAAAATACTTAACGTGCGATTTATAAACTGTTTTGTTATTTTGTCAGATTTATCTGTATTTGTATTTACGATCGCTTCAATGGCGTTTACATATTTCATTAATCTAGCACTTGAGGATTTCTCGGTTACTGCATCACCAAACCACCATATTCCATTCAAAAGTCGCTGGTAAATAAGAGGAATGTCGTTACCTGATAAAAAAGAAGTGATTAGTTGTCCAGTAAGGTTGATAGTATTTGGACATACTGAGATTACTTCTTCAGAATATTTTTTTTCATGTAGGTGCCATTGGTTTGTGCTTCCAGCGACAGTAATTAAAGGTTCTTCATCTCTGGTTTTTAAAGAGCAAGTCGGACTATTACCTGTATCACCACCAATTCTTAATTTCTCACGGTAGTAGTAAGGGGTATAAATCATTAAAACATTTAATGCATATTGGACGGCTAGTCTGGATAATTCTTCTGCCCTTTTATCTTCTATTTGATCATTAGTAACCTCTGCTATCCAAGGAAATTTTTTAAAATACTCTGATAGGTTTTCTTGGAAAATTTTTCCACTTTTATTTATGAGATATTGATTCTCCTTCCAAAATCTATTCTGAGTAATAAATTTAATTGGTCCGATTTTAAATTCATCATCATTATCTTGCTCAGTAATCATACATGGGAAGAAGTACAGTATTGTTGTAATATTATTGAGTACATTTTTTATAGATTTATCCATAATTTTCATAGCTAGAGATTTGGTCAGTTCATTACCTTGAACGATAGCCATAAGAATAAAATTATCAATGATACTTGTTCGCAATGAAGAACAAGAAATACGATTCCTAAGGGGATTTTTTTTATTATTTAAAGTACGATCAACTATGTTGGAAAGTGCTTTTTGTCCTTTGCTCCCAATATTTAGTTTATAATTGTAATATATAGAATCCCAGAGTTTTTTATTGTGCTTTCTTTCTCGTTCATAAAGCTCTGAGGAAGGTCGAATAGAATTATTAATTAGATTTATTCCCATTTCCTGCGTCAAATTTTTTGCATTTTTTAGATCTTTCATTTGATCAATATGCGTTAGAATTTCGCTGCCCATGGTTTGGAAATCATGTAAATTTTTATCATCTAAAGACATGTGGTATCCCCATTTGTGATATATTATATAACACAAACTTAAGTTTTGAGGACAGTTAATGAAAGCTTTATTGTGTTTTTATCAGAAGGAATCTATTGCCCGATTTTGGCATTGGCGGCGAATTTAACGGCTTCTTCGGCGGCGCGGAACAGCGCCCGGGCTTTGGCTTCGCATTCGGCATATTCTGATTGCGGTGAGCTGTCGGCAACAATGCCCGCACCGGCCTGAACATGCATCTGGCCATCCTTGATGATGGCGGTTCTGAGTACAATACAGGTATCCATGCTGCCATCGGCAGAAAAATACCCCACACCGCCCGCATAAATTCCACGTTTGTCCACTTCGAGTTCGTCAATGATCTGCATGGCCCTGACTTTGGGCGCACCACTGACAGTACCGGCAGGAAAACCGGCGGCGAGGGCCTGCAGGGCATCATAATCCGGATTGATGTCTCCGCGAACATCAGAGACAATATGCATAACATGGGAATAATATTCGATGATCATCTTGTCATGAATACGCACAGAGCCGGTTTTGGCAATGCGTCCCACATCATTACGTCCCAGATCAAGCAGCATAAGATGTTCTGCCAGTTCCTTGGGGTCTGAGAGCAGATCATCGGCCAATGCCTTGTCTTCTTCGGCTGATTTGCCGCGCGGTCTGGTGCCGGCAATGGGCCGTACGGTAATTTCCCCGTCCCTAAGGCGTACCAATATTTCCGGGCTGGAACCAATGACAGAAAAGTCACCGAATTTCAGAAAATAAAGAAAGGGGGAAGGATTTGTGCGGCGTAATGCCCGGTAAAGAGCAAAGGGCGGCAGTTCAAACGGGGTGGAAAAGCGCTGGGACAGCACCACCTGAAAAATATCCCCGGCTTTAATATAATCTTTGGCGCGCTCCACCATGTCAAAATAACGGTCTTTGCCTGTATTGGACTGGGGCGGGGCAAGATTGATGGTCTGGTCCGACAGGTGATGGGAAAGGCCCAGGGGGCGCGACAAAGCCGCTTCGATGGCATTCAGTCTTTCTTCGGCCTGTGTGTAGGCCTTTGAATAGTCCATCTTGTCTGTGGGGCGAACCGGGGTCACGATGGTCAGCTGATCGGTTACTGAATCAAAAACCACCATGATGGTGGGGCGAATGAACATGCCGTCCGGCGTGCCGAGAATATCGGGTTTGGCTTCGGGCAGACTTTCCATCAACCGCACCGTATCATACCCCATATAACCAATGATGCCCGCCGCAGAAGGGGGCATGCCCTCGGGAAGGTCAATGCGGGATTCTTCAAACAGGTCCCGTAAACTGTCCAATGTGTTTTTTTCCAGCGGGCTGAAGGCCGCAGCATTATCCCCGTTTTGAAGCGCGCTGCGGTTTATTTCAGCCTTTTCCCCCATGCAGCGCCAGATAATATCCGGTTTCAGGCCGATAAAAGTATAACGTCCCCGACTGGCGCCGCCTTCCACCGATTCAAGCAGACAGGCATAATCTTCCTGATCGGCCAGTTTCATAAAGGCGGATATGGATGTTTCCAGATCCGAAACCAGCGTGGTCCAGACTATTTGCGCCTGGCCCGCTTCATATACTGGCCTGAATGTCTCTAAATCAGGGGAGACAGACATTATCTTTCCTTACCTGTGACAGAGCAACCCGCCCTTGATACATCTAATTGCTGCTATTCAGCGGCGGTTAATTGATCCTGAACGGCTTTCACTGCAAGGCTGTTCATGGTGATCGGCAATGATACTTCCAAATGACGCATATAATTGCTCAGGATCGTTTGCTGGTAATCATTTTTGATCTGGTTTGTGAAGTTTTCATCTTCCAGAATCGGGAAGGGACCTTCGGGGATTTTACTGCCCACGACTTTTATGATGACCGTGCCATTGCCGTCCGCCGCAGGTGATATTCTCAGACTGCCAATGTCCTGATCAAAAATACTCTGCTGTAATACGGGGGAAATTTTGCCGCTGAAATCATCCCGGCGAAGGGTAATTTCGTTAAAGGCAGCTTCCGTATGACTGGCGGCCTGATCCTTCAGGCTGATGCCTTCTTCAGCTTCCATGGCTGTTTTGATGCTGGTGGCGATTTCCTGTGACTTCTGATGGCGGGCTTCATTTTTCCAGCCTTCCATCACACTGTCTTTGACTTCTTCAAAGTCTCTGAGTTTGCTTTCTGTGATGGAATTGATGCTATATAAATAATAGGCGCCATCTTCAGCCTGCTCCAAAACCGGCTCTTCATCAATGAAGGCTTCATATATTTTTGACAGAAATTCTGAATATGGCGGCACATCAGGCGACATAATGCCCTTGGGTGTGATGCCGTTCCGGTCAATAGCCTCAATATTGATCAGCTTCAGGCCCAGATTGCTGGCCAGGTCGGGCAGGGAGGCGCCTTCGGCCAGCTGGTCTTCAATCTTGCCGGAAAGTTCATAGATCAATTCTTCAGCTTTAAGTTTTTCCAAAGCTGTCCTGATTTCATCACGCAGGTCTTCAAATTTTATTTCTGTACGATGGCTTTTGTTGACTTTGAAGATAAACCAGCCGAAATCTGTTTCAAGAGGGGGGGTATAGCCCCCTTCATTGGCAGAAAAGATGATATCGGCGGCGGCCTGACCATATGTTTCAATGGCATCATTTTTTACCAGCGCCATGATGGTGGCATCCTCAACGGAATTATCACTATTTTCCTGGATCACCTCGTGAAAGGTCTTTCCACTTTCAAGGGCGGAAAAAACGGTGTCTGCCGCGGTTTTGTCATCAAGGTTCAACCATTCCACGTCGCGGCTTTCGGCCTTTTCACTGGCCACATTGCGCACATCAAATTCGGCTTGCATTTCTTCTTCGCTAATGGTGATGGCGTTGGAAAAGTCATCAGCGGTAATGGTAATATAAGAAATATCGCGATATTCCGGGGCCATATAGATATTGGCATTGCGGTTATAATAATCCTGATAATCTTCATCAGTGGCCTCGGCAATATCGGTGATGGAAGAGGCGGGGATGGAAAGAATTTCTGCGCTTCTTTCCTCTTTCATGAATTTTACCAGTGTTTTCTGCAATTCTGAGGGAACGGATACATTTTCCACCAGTGAGGTGATCAGATATTGGCGCACCATGTCTTCACGGATCAATTCTTCAAATTCAGAGAGGCTTAAACCCTGGCTTTGGGCCATGCTTTCCACGCGGTAGCGGTCAAAAGTGCCAAAATCATTCTTAAAGGCTTCCAGTCCGGTGATATAGGCCCGCAATTGTTCATCCGTAACCCGAATGCCCAGATTTTTGGCTTCCGTATACAAAGCTTTTTGTTGAACCAGTCTTTCGAGCCATCTTTGACCATATCCCTGCTTGATGGCATCAAGACGGGTCATCTCCTGTGTGGGATTTTGCCTTTGCAGGTCGCCATAACCTCTTTGAAATGCATCCGCATAATCCTGTACTGAGACATTGGCTTTGCCAATTTTAGCCACCGTGCTGCCCGCGCCGCCGAGAATATCGCTTCCCACACCCCATAAGGCAAAACTGGCCACCAGAATACCGAGAAGAATTTTGGTGACGATGGAGGTTTTACCGCTTCTGAAAAGTTCTAACATGTATATTGAACCTGTATCTTAATCATTATTGTCATTCATCTTGCCAAATGTTTCCTTTTTGCTGGAATATCTGGAGAAATTTTTCGGCATGATAGTAAGATGATGGCATAACCGCAACCTTAAAAGAAGCATGGGTGAGGGTTTTTCATGAAAGCCTGTGGAAATAGCGTTCAATATCTGTTAGTGAGTGAACTTTAGTGTTCAAAAGCGAGGAAAATAATCATGTCTATGCCCAAGGCGCTGGTGGCCGGAAACTGGAAGATGAATGGCCTGTCAGATAGTGTGTCTGTTATTGAAAAACTGAATAATCTGGTGCAGGCCGAAGAGCCTGGATGTGATATATTGATTTGTCCGCCCGCAACCCTGATCTCCAGCCTTTCGAATAAAGGCATCGACATTGGCGCACAGGATTGCCATATGGCTGAAAAAGGGGCCCATACGGGCGATATTTCTGCGGTCATGCTGGCTGATCTGGGCTGTGATTATGTGATTGTGGGGCATTCTGAGCGCCGTACGGATCACGGGGAAAGCAATGAAATCGTCAAAGCAAAAGCCGCGGCCACCCAAAAACAGAATATGACAGCAATTATCTGTGTGGGGGAAACTTTGCAGGAACGTGAAGCGGGTGACGCTGTGGCCGTTGTTTCTTCGCAAGTGGTTGCCTCCATTCCCGAAGATGCCGAAGCAAAAAATACGGTTATTGCATACGAGCCTGTTTGGGCCATTGGTACGGGGAAAATTCCCACAACAGGCGATGTTGAGGAAATCCACACTGTCATTCGCGGTCTGTTGATGGAACGTTTTGGCGATGAAGGGGAGAGTGTCCGAATTCTTTATGGCGGTTCGGTGAAGGCCTCAAATGCGGCTGAATTAATGGCAGTGGAAAATGTTAACGGGGCGCTTGTGGGCGGTGCCAGCCTTGTGGCAGAAGATTTTTATGGTATTATTCAGGCTTATATGAGTTAGAAGCTTAATTTTATACTGGCCAGGCGTAATTTTATACTAGCCATAGGGCAGCGATTAGCGTAAAAGCCTGTTTATATTTTCGAAATTACATATCAGAAAAGAGAATAAAATATGCAAGAAATCGTTCTTGTTATACATTTGATTTTGGCCGCGGGTCTTGTGGCTTTTGTCCTTTTTCAACGTTCCGAAGGCGGCGCACTTGGTATTGGTGGCGGTCAGGGTGGCATGATGTCCAGTCGGGGATCAGCAAATTTTCTCACCAAAATGACCACATTCCTTGCGGCTGGTTTTTTTGTGACAAGCCTGACCCTTGCGGTGATTGCAAAACAAAGTGATGTTGATGCTTCTGTACTTGATGCCCCGGTTGCTGAGACGCAAAAGGATGTCAAACCGGAAGAAGAAGTACCATCGGTTCCGGAATCTGAATAAGGTTTTTCTGTTCAGGCAGGATTGAATATCTAATGTTATTATAGGGCTCGGAGATGTTTTTCCGGGCCAAAGCTGTAAATTTATTCGGGAAATTTTCTTCTCATGGCACGTTATATCTTTATTACAGGCGGTGTTGTTTCTTCTTTGGGTAAGGGCATCCTGTCCGCAGCGCTGGGCGCATTGCTTCAATCCAGAGGATATAGTGTAAGGCTTCGCAAGCTTGATCCTTATTTAAATGTTGATCCGGGTACCATGTCCCCTTATCAGCATGGCGAAGTATTTGTCACAGACGATGGGGCGGAAACCGATCTTGATCTGGGCCATTATGAACGTTTCACCGGTGTTTCTGGTCGCCAAAGCGATAATGTGACCTCCGGGCGTATTTATCAGGATATTCTTACCAAAGAAAGACGCGGCGATTATCTGGGGGCCACCGTACAGGTCATTCCCCATGTGACCAACGCCATCAAGGAATTTGCCACCTCCGATGTGGATGTGGACACGGATTTTGTACTTTGTGAAATTGGCGGCACCATTGGCGATATTGAAAGCCTGCCCTTTATGGAATCGATCCGCCAGCTCGGCAATGATCTGGGCAAGGCCAATGCAATTTATGTGCATCTGACCCTGGTGCCTTATATTGCGGCGGCAGGGGAGCTTAAAACCAAACCGACCCAACATTCCGTCAAGGAACTCAGAAGCATCGGTATTCAGCCGGATGTGCTGGTCTGTCGCAGTGAACATGAAATTGAAGATAGCGATCGCCGTAAAATTGCCCAATTCTGTAATGTGCGTGAATCAGCCGTGATACAGGCGCTGGATGCGAAAAGTATTTATGAGGTGCCGTTAAATTATCATGCAGAAGGACTGGATTCAGAAGTTCTTACGGCTTTTGGTATGGACCCGGGTCTGAGCGACCCTGACCTTACCCGCTGGCATGAGATTATGGAACGGGTCAACAGCCCCGAAGGGGAAGTGAGCATTGCTATTGTCGGTAAATATACCGAATTGAAAGATGCATATAAGTCCCTGATGGAATCTCTGGTCCATGGTGGTTTTGCCAATAATGTCAGAGTGAATCTTAAATGGTTTGATGCCAAAATATTTGAGTTGAATGAAGATCTGTCGACACATTTTGAGGGCATTGACGGCATATTGGTGCCCGGCGGTTTTGGGGAACGTGGGGCCGAGGGTAAAATTGCCGCTGCCAAATATGCGCGCGAACATAAAATTCCTTATTTTGGTATCTGTTTTGGTATGCAGATGGCCTGTGTGGAAGCAGCCCGGAATATGGCCGGTCTTGAGGGGGCTAATTCAACGGAATTCGGTGAATGCAAACATCCGGTCGTGGGTCTGATGACGCAGTGGGATAAGGCCGGTATTAAAGAAGAACGTTCCGAAAGTGATGACAAGGGCGGCACAATGCGCCTTGGTGCCTATAAAGCAAAACTTCTTCCGGGCAGCAAGGTTTGTGACATTTATGGCAGTGAAGCCATATCCGAACGTCACCGCCATCGTTATGAGGTAAATATCAATTACCGGGCGCAGCTCGAAGATGCCGGGCTTTATTTCTCAGGTCTCTCACCGGATGGTAAATTGCCAGAAATTGTTGAAATCCCTGATCATCCCTGGTTTGTCGGGGTGCAGTTCCACCCGGAATTAAAGTCCAAACCTTTTGAACCCCATCCCTTGTTTGCCTCCTTCGTCAAGGCGGCTGTGGATCAGTCCAGATTTGTCTAACCACTAGAAATATATAGAGATTCAAATGACCGCAATACTTGATATTACTGCCCGTGAAATTCTTGACAGCCGGGGCAACCCCACCGTTGAAGTTGACGTAACATTGGAAACCGGCGCATTTGGTCGCGCGGCTGTGCCCTCCGGTGCCTCAACCGGTGCGCATGAGGCTGTGGAACTGCGTGATGGCGGCGCACGTTATCTGGGTAAAGGGGTTGAAAAGGCAGTGGAGGCGGTTAATGGCGAGATTTATGACGCGCTTACCGGCCTTGATGCGGAAGATCAGGTGATCCTTGATAATGTAATGCGCGAACTTGATGGCACGGAAAATAAATCCCGTTTGGGGGCCAATGCTATTCTGGGGGTTTCTCTGGCGATGGCAAAGGCGGCTGCGGATGAAGCAGCGCTGCCACTTTACAGTTATCTTGGTGGCCCGTCCGCGCGGGTGCTTCCGGTTCCGATGATGAATATCATCAATGGTGGCGAACATGCGGATAATCCCATTGATATTCAGGAATTTATGATTATGCCGGTCTCTGCGGGTAATATCCGTGACGCGGTGCGTATGGGTGCGGAAATTTTCCATACCCTGAAGGGTAAACTTTCCGATGCGGGCCATAATACCAATGTTGGTGACGAGGGCGGCTTTGCCCCCAATTTAAATGGCACCATTGATGCGCTGGATTTTATTATGAAAGCGGTTGAGGACGCGGGTTTCCGTCCCGGTGAAGACATTATGCTGGCGCTGGATGCGGCCTCATCAGAATTTTACAAGGACGGCAAATATGTTCTGGCAGGTGAGGGGAAGACCCTTTCCAGTGCGGAAATGGCTGATTATTACGCCGATCTTTGTGGCCGTTATCCGATCCTGTCCATTGAAGACGGCATGGATGAAGATGATTGGGATGGCTGGAAAATACTGACCGAAAAAGTTGGCAAGAAAGTCCAGCTGGTGGGGGATGATCTTTTTGTAACCAACCCCACGCGTCTGGCCGATGGTATAAAACAGGGTGTGGCCAATTCCCTGCTGGTGAAGGTTAACCAGATCGGCACCTTGAGCGAAACCTTTGATGCGGTAAATATGGCGCACCGGGCATCTTATACCTCTGTGATGTCGCATCGTTCCGGTGAAACCGAAGATGCCACCATCGCAGACCTTGCAGTGGCCACCAATTGCGGCCAGATCAAAACCGGCTCCCTGGCCCGTTCTGACCGGTTGGCTAAATATAACCAGCTGATCCGTATTGAAGAGGCCCTTGGGGACGCCGCAGTTTATGCAGGCACGTCGATCCTGAGATAATTTTCTAAGGCGGTTCTGAAAATAAGGGCCGTTTTTTATGCTCTATGTATTTATAGAATCACCCTACTATATCTGGTAGGGTGACTTAGTCTGTTGACTCTAAAGTAAAAAAAAACTTGACCCGGCGAATCAGATGTGATTCGTTAGGGGTATGAAAAACTGGATGGACATATTAAAACGTTTTCAGAAAATGACCGTGCCTATGGTCTGTGCTCTGATTATTGGTTATTTCTTTATTTATGGTATGCGAGGCAAACAGGAAGAAGCCCGGCTTGTGGAAGAAATTAAAATCCTTCAACAGGAATATGACCTCCTGCATGAACGGCGGCTGGATCATGAAAAGCATGTGGCTTTATTAAAACCCCGGCATATCAATCCTGATTATCTTGATGAAAAATCCAGGGAAATATTGGGTCTTATCCATCCCGATGAAGTTGTCATCAAGCATTCCGATAAATAATTCCTGATTTTTCTTTCCCAATCAGATGGTTAACATTGCGCCTGATTTTATCGCGCTTTTAATCCTGAAATATAATAAAAAATATTAGCGGGCTTTAATTAACTTGAGTTAAGTTAATTTGTTTTTTTTGTTGTATTTCAATGACTTTAATGATTATTAAAGAGATAAATGCAATCATTCGCGCCCTATGAATATATAATCAGGACGTGAAATAAATCACTGTAAACAGATGGATTTCTGACATATGGCGAAAAAACCAACAGGAAGCAAGGCGGCCAAAAGCGGCAGGCCCGTAGCGCGGAAAAAAACCGTAAAACCAAAAGAATATAAAGCAGGCCCGGAAGAACTTACGGATTTTTACCGTCAGATGCTTTTGATGCGGCGTTTTGAAGAAAAAGCCGGACAAATGTACGGCATGGGGCTGATTGGTGGTTTTTGCCATCTTTATATTGGTCAGGAAGCGGTTGTTACAGGCATTCAGTCGGCTTTGAAAAAAGGCGACAGCGTGATCACCAGTTACCGCGATCATGCTCATATGCTGGCGTGCGGCATTGATGCCAAACTGATTATGGCCGAACTTACCGGACGCAGTGGCGGTATTTCCAAAGGCAAAGGCGGCTCAATGCATATGTTCAGCGTTGATCATGGCTTTTACGGTGGCCACGGTATCGTCGGCGCGCAGGTACCCATTGGCGCAGGTCTTGGCTTTGCCCATAAATATAGGGGAACAGATCATGTGTCTGTGGTTTATTTCGGCGATGGCGCCGCCAATCAGGGGCAGGTTTATGAAACCTTTAATATGGCAGAACTCTGGGGTTTGCCGGTAATTTTTGTGATCGAGAATAACCAGTATGCCATGGGTACCGCGGTCAAGCGTGCCTCATCCGAGGTGGAGCTGCACCGCCGGGGCGAGAGTTTCAAAATTCCAGGCGAAGCGGTTGACGGCATGAATGTGCTGGCCGTTCGCGAAGCCGCCGACCGGGCCGTGAAATGGTGCCGCAGCGGCAAAGGGCCGATCCTTCTGGAAATGAATACATATCGCTATCGCGGGCATTCCATGTCTGACCCGGCGAAATACCGTTCCAAGGAAGAAGTACAGAAAATGCGGGCGGAGCATGATCCCATTGATCAAGTCAAGCAAAGATTACTGGATGCCAGCGTGATGACGGAAGAAGAAATGAAGGCCATCGACAAACAGGTGAAAGCCACCATTGCCGAGGCGGCCAAATTTGCGGAAACCAGCCCTGAGCCCGAGCCTTCAGAACTTTATACAGATATACTCGTTGCCGAATAAGGCCGGAAAAGGAATAAGAAATGACCATAGAAATTCTCCTGCCTGCCATGTCACCGACAATGACGGAAGGCACATTGGCCAAATGGGCTGTAAAAGAAGGTGATAAAGTTTCCGCTGGCGATATTCTGGCCGAAATTGAAACCGATAAAGCCACCATGGAACTGGAAACCGATGAAGAGGGTGTGGTGGGCAAACTCTTTGTGGATGAAGGCAGTGAGGGCATCGCCGTTGGTACTTTGATTGCCGCCATATTGGAAGAAGGCGAAGATGCCTCGGCGCTTGAGGGCCTTTCTGCTACAAGTCCGGCGGCCACAGCCTCTGCCTCTGCCTCTGCCTCTGCCTCTGCCTCTACACCCAGCCCCGCAGCGGAAGAAACAAGTCCTGTTGCCGCGGCTAAAACGCCTGTTGCATCACCGGTTGCATCACCCATTGAAGAAGATTTGCCTGAAGGCACAAGCTTTACCACCATGACCGTGCGCGAAGCCCTGCGCGATGCCATGGCTGAGGAAATGCGTCTGGACGGCGATGTCTTTGTCATGGGCGAAGAAGTGGCCGAATATCAGGGTGCTTATAAGGTAACCCAGGGTCTGCTCGATGAATTTGGCGACAAACGTGTGATAGATACGCCCATTACCGAACATGGCTTTACCGGCCTTGGGGTCGGTGCTGCCATGGCGGGGCTGAAACCCATTGTGGAATTCATGACCTTCAACTTTGCCATGCAGGCCATTGATCATATTATCAATTCAGCCGCCAAAACCAATTATATGTCCGGCGGTCAAATCCGCTGCCCCATGGTGTTTCGGGGTGCGAATGGGGCCGCGTCCCGGGTAGGGGCGCAACATTCACAGAATTATGCTCCCTGGTACGCCCATGTGCCGGGCTTGATTGTGATTTCCCCCTATAGTGCCGCTGATGCCAAGGGGCTTTTGAAATCAGCCATTAAAAACCCAAATCCCGTGGTCTTTCTGGAAAATGAAATCCTGTACGGCCATAGTTTTGAGGTGCCGGATGTGGAAGATTACACAATTCCCATCGGCAAGGCCCGTATTGCGCGTGAAGGCAGTGACGTAACTTTGGTTTCTTATTCCATTGGTGTGAAATTCGCCCTTGATGCGGCGGATAAATTGGCAGAAGAGGGCATCAGCGCCGAAGTGATTGACCTTCGGACCATTCGCCCGCTGGATATGGAAACGGTGATTAATTCGGTTAAGAAAACCAATCGGGTGGTCTGTGTGGAAGAAGGCTGGGCTACCTGTTCGGTCAGTTCCGAAATTTCGGCGCGGCTGATGGAAGATGCCTTTGATTATCTGGACGCACCGGTTGTGCGGGTCACCAACGAAGACGTGCCCATGCCCTATGCGGCCAATCTGGAAAAAATGACGGTTGTCAGTGACCATCAGATCGTCTATGCCGCCAAAAAAGTCTGTTATGTGGGGGGAGAGAAATAATGGCCATTGAACTGAAAATGCCAGCCCTGTCCCCGACCATGGAAGTGGGCACTTTGGCCAAATGGATGGTGAAGGTGGGAGATGAGGTGGAAAGCGGCACCATATTGGCCGAAATTGAAACCGATAAAGCCACCATGGAATTTGAAAGCATCGATGAAGGTGTGGTGGGTAAGCTTTATATCGAAGATGGCACCGAAAATGTGGCCGTGGGCACCTTGATCGCGGTATTGCTGGAAGAAGGCGAAGATGCTTCTGTTCTGGATAATATTTCCGCATCAGCCCCCGCGACCCCTGCAGCCCCTGCGACCGTTGAGGCTGTTGCAGCGAAAGAGGCTGTCCCGGCTGAAACCCCCGTAGCACAAGCGGCTCCTGTGGCACAAACAGCCCCTATGGCCCAGGCCGCGCCTGCGGCTGCCTCGGGAGCGCGGGTGTTTTCATCACCGCTGGCACGGCGCATTGCAGAACAGAAGGGCATTGCCCTTGGTGATGTGAGCGGTTCCGGCCCGCGGGGACGGATCATCAAGCGTGATGTGGAAAATTTTGTACCTTCTGCGAAAGCCGCGCCCGTATCGGCCATCGCAGCCGCCGAGGTTGACGCGCCCTTTACCGAGGCAAAACTCAGCAATATGCGCAAAACCATTGCCCGTCGGCTGACGGAGTCCAAGCAAAATGTGCCGCATTTCTATCTGACGGTGGATATTGAGCTGGATAATTTGCTGGCCGCGCGTAAAGAACTTAATGCTATGAGCGATGATTATAAAATCTCGGTCAATGATTTTATCATCCGCGCTTCGGCTCTGGCCCTGAAAAAAGTCCCGGCCGCCAATGTACAGTTTGGCGGTGATGTTCTGCGTGAATATAGCCGGGCGGATATTTCCGTGGCCGTTGCCATTGATGGCGGGCTGGTGACACCGGTCATTCGCGGCGCCGAACATAAAGGCCTGCGTCAGATTTCCGATGAAACCAAGGCTTTGGCGAAAAAGGCCCGTGAGGGCAAATTGATGCCGGAAGATTATCAGGGCGGCACATTTTCCATCTCGAACCTCGGCATGATGGGCATTAAACAATTTCAGGCGGTGATTAATCCGCCTCAGGCCGCGATCCTTGCGGTTGGTTCGGGGGAAAAACGCCCTGTGATCAAAGGGGATCAGGTGAGTGTGGCCACGGTGATGACGGTCAATCTGGCCTGTGATCACCGTGCCATTGACGGGGCTGTGGGGGCGCAATATCTGGCCGCGCTTAAAGTCTTCCTCGAACATCCCTCAACCATGCTGCTGTAAAGGATCAACAATATGACAGTTCAGAAATTTGATATTGTGGTTTTGGGCGGCGGCCCCGGTGGTTATGTGGCCGCCATCCGCGCGGCACAGCTCGGCTTTAAAACGGCGGTGATTGAACGGGAAAATATGGGCGGTATCTGCCTCAATTGGGGTTGTATTCCCACCAAAGCTTTGCTGCGTTCGGCGGAGGTTTTCCACAATATGAAACATGCGGCCGATTATGGCTTGGTGGCGGACAGCATCGGTTTTGACCTGGATAAGGTGGTCACACGCAGCCGGGATATTGCCGCACAGTTGAGCGGCGGTGTTTCTTTCCTGATGAAGAAAAACAAAGTCACCGTGATAAAGGGCGAAGGCAAGCTCATGTCCCCGGGAAAACTTTCGGTCAGCAAAGACGGCAAGAAAATTGCCGATGTGGAGGCCGCAGACATTATACTTGCCACCGGCGCGCGGGCGCGGGAATTGCCGCACCTGAAAGCGGATGGCAAGCTGATCTGGACCTACCGCCACGCGCTCACACCAAATATGATGCCTAAAAAATTGCTTGTGATTGGCTCCGGGGCCATTGGCATCGAATTTGCGAGCTTTTATAACGAGCTTGGCGCGGATGTGACCGTGGTTGAGATGATGGATCGGGTGCTGCCGGTGGAGGATGAGGATATTTCGGCCTTTGCCCTGAAATCTTTCAAGAAACAGGGCATGAAGATCAAGCTTGAAGCCTCCGTCACCAAGCTGGAGAAGAAAAAAGATTCTGTGGTCTGCACCATCGAAGCCAAGAGTGGAAAATCCGAAACGCTAGAAGTGGACCGGGTCATTGTTGCCATTGGAATCAGTGGTAATGTGGAAAATATCGGCCTTGAAGAAAATAAAATCAAGGTGGACCGCGGCCATATTGTGGCCGATGAATGGGGTCATACGGGTGTGAAAGGCGTGCATGCCATTGGTGATCTGACCGGCCCGCCCTGGCTTGCCCATAAGGCCAGCCATGAAGGTGTGATCGTGGTTGAAAAAATCGCCCGCGACAAAGGCAATAAAGAAATCAAGGACTTACACCCCATTGACAAGGGCAATATTCCGGGCTGCACCTATTGCAGGCCGCAGGTGGCCAGTGTCGGTATGAGCGAAAAAGCCGCCCTTGAAAAGGGACATAAGGTCAAGGTTGGCCGTTTTCCCTTTATCGGAAATGGCAAGGCCATTGCCCTTGGTGAAACAGAAGGGCTTGTAAAGACCGTATTTGATGCTAAAACCGGGGAATTGCTCGGCGCGCATATGGTGGGCGCGGAGGTTACGGAAATGATACAGGGTTATACGGTGGCCCGGACGCTGGAAACCACGGAAGTGGATTTGATGCATACGGTCTTCCCCCATCCAACCCTGTCGGAAATGATGCATGAAAGTGTGCTGGATGCCTTTGGCAAGGTCATTCACATCTAAGGCTAAACGGACAGAATGAATAATATGCAGAAAATGGACAAAAGCGACGCAGACCTCATCAAGGCCGGACGTAAACCATCCTGGATCAGGGTGAAGGCCCCGGTTTCCGAAGGTTATCGTGAAAGCCACAAGATGATGCGCGACCTCAAACTCAATACGGTTTGTGAGGAGGCCGCCTGTCCCAATATTGGTGAATGCTGGCAGAAGAAACATATCACTGTCATGATCCTTGGGGATACCTGCACCCGGGCTTGTCGTTTCTGCAATATTAAAACCGGTAAAGGCAATCCGGTGGATCCGATGGAGCCGGATAATGTGGCCATTGCCGCCGGCAAAATGGGCATTAATCATATTGTTATTACCTCCGTGGACCGGGATGATCTGGAAGACGGCGGTGCGGATCAATTTGTCAAAGTGATCGCAGCACTTAGGCGCGAAGCACCACAGTGTACCATCGAAATTCTCACCCCTGATTTCCGCAACAAGCCAGGGGCTTTGGAAAAAGTGGTGGCGGCCAAGCCGGATGTGTTTAATCATAATCTGGAAACCGTGCCGCGCCTTTATACGGAAATTAGGCCCGGTGCGCGTTATTTCCACTCCCTGAATATTCTCAGCAAGGTCAAGGAAATTGACCCGACCATCTTTACCAAGTCCGGCATTATGGTGGGGCTTGGTGAAGAAGAACGCGAAGTGTTTCAGGTGATGGATGATATGCGTTCCGCCGATATTGATTTCATGACCATCGGCCAATATCTCCAGCCCACCAAACGCCACGCGGATGTGAAGGATTTTATCACTCCGGATCAATTCACAAAATTTGCCAAAAAAGCCAAATCCAAAGGCTTTTTGCATGTGGCGTCCTCGCCGCTGACCCGTTCATCCCACCATGCGGGGGATGATTTTGAAAAATTGCGCGCAGCAAGGGCGGAGAAACTGGCGAAAACGGCTGAGAAAATGGTTAGTGACGCGCCCGTAGACATCGAAGAAATGGCCCGCCTCAATCCCAATTTCGAAAGCTGAACATGCCCAGATTTGTGGAGCGGCGGCAATTCCCTTATTCAGCGGAACAAATGTATACCATGGTCGCCGCCGTGGAAGATTACGCCGACTTCCTGCCCTGGTGCCAGAAGGTCAGGGTCTATAACCGCACCGAAAAGGGCTTTGATGCCGACCTCGTCATCGGCTATAAAATGTTCCGCGAACGCTTTACCTCAAGAGTACAACTGCTCGAAAACCGCATAGAAGTAGAATACATCAAAGGCCCGCTAAAATACCTCCATAACCACTGGGGTTTTGAGCCGTTGGATGACGGTGGCTGTATGGTAGACTTCATGGTAGACTTCGAATTCCAGAACCGGATTTTTGAAAAAATGATCGGGACGTTTTTTACCGAAGCCGTGAAGCATATGATCCATGCTTTTGAGGGACGGGCGCAGGGGTTGTATGGGGTGCGGTGAGGGAGTGGGAATGGGATACAAATGGCGGTGTTGAGTAATTAACTTTTGTTTCTAGTAATTTACAAGAAAAGCAATAAAATGATAGAAGCTTGTAATGGTGTGAAAAACCATGTTAAAAACGAGAAGCTTTAATACACTTTTTCTGGTATTTAATTACTACTGAAATATAAAAATGGGCTACAATGCTTCTATAGGGGCTTAAGGGGAAAATAGATGGGTAAGTACGATTGGCTAGAAAAAAGACATCTTAGAGCTGTTGACCAGTTGAGATTATGGCCTGAAAATCCCCGATTAAATCCTGAAGAAAATCATATTAGTTTGTCTGATTACGCATCTGACCTTATAGATTCTTCTGGTGAAAAGGACTCTTTCTTAAAATTAATTAATTCAATTTCTACTGATGGTTTTATACCCGCAGACCCTATTGTAGTTTGGAAAAACGAAGAAAATGATAAATATTATGTAGCCGAAGGCAATCGCAGAATTTTAGCACTTAAATTGTTGCGAAATCCAGCAAAAGCACCTAGGTCACTAAGAAATTTTATTAGGACAAGATCAGAAGTAATAGAAAGAAGTAGTATTGAGAAAATTAGGGTTTGTATTGCACCATCATTTGATTTTTGTGAATGGTACATAAATCAAAGGCATGCTAGCAGTTCTATTCAGAGACCGTGGTCAAGGCATCAGCAACAACAATGGGTAGCTGGACTTTATGATAAATATAGTGGTGACATCGACAAAGTTATGTCAATAACCCAATTTAAGAAATCAGAATTAAAATCCACTTTACGCATCCTAAAGATACGGGACTTAGCATTAAATAAAGCTGTTCTTGAAAAGTTAAATGCAGATGAGAAAGAAAGCGTTAAATCTCATAGGCTTCCAATGACAATTCTTGAACGCTGGTTTGAGAATCTTATTGTAAAGGAAAAATGGGGTATAGAGTTTGATGAAGAGAATGTAAATATTGTATCTAATATGGATAGTTTTTTGTTAGCATATTCCGAGTGGATTAAGTTTGTTCTTCATAGAGATGAACCTGATATTAGTGTACAAATAAATACTCGCACAATTACGTCCAATTTAGACGGTATTCTAGAAAAACTGCCTGAAGTTTTATTTGAGGATAACCTTACGCCAGATAAGAAAGATAGCGAAGGTGCAGATCAAGATGATAAATCAGAAAGTACAGAGGAAAAAGAAGAGAAAGAAGGAAAACCTGAATCTCCTAAGCCACTATATAAAGATCCAAATAGAAATCGGCTTGTCGTTGATACAACCTCCTTAAGTACAACAAACTATAAATTGGATGCGTTATTCAAAGAATTTAAGAAAATACCCTACACTTACACAAATTGTGTGGCCGCCTCGTTGAGGGTATTTCTAGATTTAGCAGTTAATGAATATACTGCTGAAAAGAACTGCAAGAAAAAAATGGCAGCAGCATATCGTTGTAGTTATCTAGATATACCATTAAAGAAAAAACTTGAGTATCTGAAAACGAATAATTTGAAGTCCAAACGGGAATCCTGTAAGGTTCTGGATAAATTATTAAATTATACCAATGACCATAGTTTGGATACACTTAATAAGTATATCCATGGCAATGATACTCGACATACTAGTAAGCAGTTTCTAAATGGTTTTTGGGATTTCCTGTTTCCCTTGTTTGAAGAGATTATAGAAATTAAGGAACTATAATGTCTTTATCATATTCTCCGTTGCGTTATCCTGGTGGTAAGTCTAAGTTAATTCCTTACATAGTTGAAACTCTTAGGTTAAATAAATTAGAAGGTGGGGTCTATGTTGAACCATTTGCTGGCGGGGCGGCTATTGCTTGGTATTTATTATTAGAAGGTCATGTTAAAAGTGTTTATATAAATGATCTAAATCCATCGATTTATGCATTTTGGTATAGTGCTTTGAAGTGTACAAAACAGTTTTGTGAATTGATTGAAAATACTCAGGTCACTATTGATGAGTGGCATAAGCAAAAAGAGATACAAAATTCTAAAAACTCTTCGTTGCTCGATAAAGGTTTTTCAACTTTCTTTCTTAATCGAACAAATCGCTCAGGCATTATTAACGCTGGTGTTATTGGCGGGTTATCTCAGGAAGGAAATTACAAACTCGATTGTCGTTTTAATAAAGAGCGGTTAATCGAATTAATAAAAAGTATAGCTAGTAGAGAAAAATTCATTCATTTATCAAACCTTGATGCAATAGATTTTATTTCAGAAGTATTGCCTGATCTTGGCGATAAATGTTTGGTAAATATTGATCCTCCTTATTATAATAAAGGGAAAGCTTTATACCAAAACTTTCTAGAGCATGATGATCATTACAGATTATATGAATGTGTAAAAGGCATCAAGCAGCCATGGATAGTAACCTACGATGATACACCTGAAATCAATGATATCTACGGCGAATTTAGTCCTCGTTCTTTTGGTTTAACCTATACCGCACAAGTAAAAAGAAAAGGAAGCGAGGTAATTATCCATAACCCTGCATCCAAAATATGTATGTATAATCCTGATATTACTTTTAAAAAATTGTATCAAAAAAGATAGGCAGAAGAAACTTCCTATCCCATCATTCTCTGCATAAAGACTGGTTTTCTCGTCTTCGCGGGAAAGACGAGAGGGGTGGGGCTAGCCTGAGTGTGGGGCTTTTCATTTTTTGTTGATGGGGGTTTCACCCCCGTGCTCGCGCACTCCCCCTCCTACGCTAAAGCTCCGGGCGGCCGCTTGGCCTTGCCTCTGCCCCATGGGGCTTCGGTTACTGTGCTCTTTCCGGGTAGGACTAAAGGCCCTACGTTCCCACCTTCCTAAAGAAGGCTCCAATCCGATGGCCCGCAGGGCCTGAGGCAAGCGCGACCGCGCGCCCGAGCTAATGCGAGGTAAGGGGGGCAGCGCGCGAGCGCGGGGGATTCCCCCCATCAACTAATCGAATTCAGGGGACATAATGCTTAATTCAGCACCCCTCATTCCCGCGAAGGCGGGAATCCAGCCCTGACGCCTTTTCATTGATAAAGAAAAAATATAATGCTGACACCTTCGGTGACTTTATCTTAACGACTGGATTCCCGCCTGCGCGGGAATGACGAGCTGGAGGGGCTGGGGGAGGGCTTTATGGATATTGTGAACTTGCCCCCGATTTCTCAGCCTATACTGTCAGATATAATATCAGCGCAGGCTTCGGGTGAGGCTTTGCTGGTATCAAGGACAAGGTCATAGCAGACATTTTGATGAACCGATGAAATCTGCGATTCCGCCAGACCAATTTTGCGATCCCCGCGTTTGAGTTCCCTCCGACGTAATTCCGCAGACGGACACTCAACTTTGACGGTGGTCATATGGACATCTTTTAGAGCGTGAGTCATCTGCCTGTGCGTATCTTCCCCAGAATAGATAATGTCGACAATCACATTGTGGCCAGTTCTGGCGAGAAACCCGATGGATTGAACCATTGCAGACTTCAAATTCGGGAAATTTATTGAATTCGCCGGTATATCCGACGGTGTCATATTCCAAAAGGCATCAAGCGAGCAATGGAGGTAAGTGCCTTCCAATCGGTGCTGAAGCGCCTTCGCCAATTTCGATTTGCCAGAACTGGATGTGCCGTTCAGAATGACCACCTTGCCAAAATCGTTCTGCCCCTGATCCATCACTTCACTTTCTCATTCTGGTTTTTATAGGACGTCTTGATCGTTCAGATGTCCATATTTTTTCGACTGTTACATTACCCTTGCTTGTTTGCAAGAGCTAGAAAATTCAGGTTTTTTTGACCAAAGAAAAAGCTCGCAATATCTGCGCCGAAGTTAAAAGCCTTTCAAGGATAAGGTTATAGATTGATATTCTCAACTTCATCTTCCCATATGAATTGATCTTCTATTGTAACCCCGGAAGCGAACATGTCAGGATTAAAAGAGTGAATTTTCTGTTTGTTTTTTAATCGGGCTGGCCAATCAGGATTTGCCAAAGCTCCTGTGCCGAGCGCTATCAAATCAGCATGTTTATCCTCAATAATACGGCCAGCTTCACTTAAGTTATCTAATCCTCCATTTGCGATTACTGGTAGTCCTGTTACTTCTCGTGCTAATTTAGGCAAACTCCGACCATCTTTGGTAAGGCATCCATGATCAAACCCTTTTCCTTCACTGGCGAAATGAATGTAATCCACACCAGCATTTTCTAAAGAGGCAAAGATGACTTTTCCATCGTCTGTGCCATTGGGCCATACATAATCAAAGTCGTTTACTTTGCCTTGCGAGACACGAACGCCTACAATGAAATTACTGGAAACCAGACTCTTGATAGATGTAATGATTTCAGTACACAATCGACACCTGTTTTCAACTCCCCCTCCGTATTGATCCTCTCGCTTATTTGTATATTCGGTTAGAAATTGATCGAGTAAATAACCATTGGCAGCGTGAATTTCAACGCCATCAAATCCCGCTTCTTCTGCACGCATAGCAGAACTGGTAAAACCGTTAATCACATCATCTATTTCCAATAAATTCATTGCTTGCGGTAAAGGAAAGTTGCCTTGTTTTTTGCTGTATCCTTCCAGCATATGCCTCAAAGGCTGAATAGATGATGCACTACGTGTATTTGATAGATGTTGAGACAAAGCTCCCGCATGCATGAGCTGAAGAATAATTTTTCCTCCAGCCTCGTGAGTGGAGTGAACAATATTTTCCCAACCTTTTTTCTGCGGTTCGTTGGTTATGCCCGGTTGGTTGGGATAGGCTTGTGAGAAAGCACGATCAGTATATGTACCTTCGGTGATAGTAAGTCCAAAGCTTCCTTCTGCAAAACGGCGATAATATTGTTCCATCTGATCTGTGGGGACACCATCACCCTTTGTACTAACGCGGGTCATGGGGGCGACAACAACCCGATTTTTTAGTTCTAATTGATTAACTGTGGTTTTTTCCAACATTGAATTTTTTTTAAGCATGTAATCTGACCTCTAATTTTGTAAATCTTAGATCATTCTAAAACAGTTCATTCATTTTTGTAAGAATGTACATTTTTGTGCTATACATACATTTTGTATACTATAAGGAAAATAAATGCCCGAAACTCGAAAAGAAGCCTGCCCAACAGAAACCGCCCTTGACTTGATTGGAGGTAAATGGAAAGGCATGATCTTGTATTATCTATGTTGTGATACAAGGCGTTTTAATGAACTTATGCGCCTCATACCAGGTATCACACAACGAATGCTTACGAAGCAACTTCGCGATCTGGAAGCTAATGGAGTTGTACATCGTGAGGTTTATCCACAAATTCCTCCTAAAGTAGAATATTCCTTAACTGAAATGGGGAAGACGCTTGAGCCAGTTATTCTAGAATTAGAAAAATGGGGTAAAACCTATTTGAAAACTTTATAACTGTAACTTGGTTTTGGAGTTCGGAGGTTCGGGGGACATGAGTTCGGGGGACACGGAGTTCGGGGGACACGGAGTTCGGGGGAGGAGTTCGGGGGAGTTCGGGGGACATGGGGGAGTTCGGGGGACATAATACTTAATTCAGTACCCCTCATTTCCGCGCAGGAGGGAATGCAGCCTTGACGCATTTCCATTAATAAAGAAAAAATATAATGCTGACACCTACGGTGACTTTATCTTAACGACTGGATTCCCGCCTGCGCGGGAATGACGTGAGGAGGGGCTGAGTGTGGGTGTGTTTTTTGATTGATGGGGGTTTCACCCCCGTGCTCGCGCACTCCCCCACCTACGCTAAAGCTCCGGACGGCCGCTTGGCCTTGCCTCAGCCCCTTTGGGCTTCGGTTACTGTGCCCTTTCCGGGTAGGCTAAAGGCCCTACGCTCCCACCTTCCCAAAGGAGGCTCCAATCCGATGGCCCGCAGGGCCTGAGGCAAGCGCGACTGCGCGCCCGAGCTTATGCGAGGTAAGGGGGGCAGCGCGCGAGCGCGGGGGGATTCCCCCCCATCAACTAATAATGAGGGGCACCGCCCCGAGGCAAGGCCAAGTGGCCGCCCGAGCTTATGCGAGGTAAGGGGGGGCAGCGCGCGAGCGCGGGGGGTTCCCCCCATCAAACCAATAAAAATCAAGACCCTTGGGCCTTAATTTTTATTTATGCCCAATAGGTTTGTCTGTGAAGAGGACGTCTTTCAGTTCCTTGTCAAAGACCGGGTCCTGGCGTCTGATCCATTCGAGCAGCATGGCGGCGTGTTCTTTTTCTTCGTCGCGGTTATGGGCGAGGATATTGGCGAGGTCTTTGTCCTTGCAGGCATCCACGCGTTGATTATACCAGTCAACGGCCTCCAATTCCTCCATCAGAGAGACAATCGCTTTATGCATGTCTCTGGTTTCATCAGAAAGTTCATTGACCGGCTCATGATAGCCTTCGTTCGACATCTCTTTTCTCCTATGTAAGATTTAGCAGGATCATAGCATGCTCAGGGGGTGAGAGATTGATATGTATCATATTTAACGGTTTTTCGCCCTGGATAAAAATTCCGCTTTAATGAACCTGGGGTGGTTTATTTGTGTACCAGCGCAAAATCATAAACCCATATACGGCGGATAATAAAGAGCCGATGAGGATGCCCAGCCGGTCTGATCTGGCGCCGCCTTCACCGCCGAGTTCAAAGGCAAGGCTTCCGATGAACAAGCTCATCGTAAAACCAATGCCACAGAGTATGGCGATACCGTATAACTGCCCCCAGTTTGTGCCCTCGGGCAATTGGGCGATACGCATTTTTATGGCGAGCCAGCAAAAGGCAAAAACACCCAGCTGTTTGCCAATGAACAGGCTGACGATCAGGCCAAGCGGAATGGGGTGTAAGAGGTTTTTTATTTCAAAACCCTGTAATGAAACCCCTGAATTGGCAAAGGCAAATAAAGGCAGGATGCCAAAAGCGACCCAGGGATGCAGGGAATGTATAAGGTCTTTGGATGGGCTTTTGGTCCCATCTTTCCCTGACCCCAATGGAATGAAAAGCCCGGTCACGACACCGGCCAATGTGGCATGCACACCGGATTTTAAAACACAGACCCATATGAAGAGGCCGATCATAATATAAGCCGCCACCCGGGTGATATTTAACCGATTTAATATAATTAAACCCACAATGCCAACACCGGACAGGCCGAGCGCGAGAATTGATAATTCCGAGGTGTAAAATATGGCCACAATAATAATCGCCATCAAATCATCAAAAATGGCCAGCGCCATCAGAAAAATCTTCAGGGCAATTGGCACATTTCTGCCAACCATGGCCAATATTCCAAGGGCAAAGGCAATGTCCGTTGCCGTTGGAATGGCCCAGCCATGGCGGGACAATTCATTGTCCCAGTTAAAAATAAGATAAATAGACGCGGGAATGACCGCCCCGCCGACCGCCCCGATAAAAGGCAAAATACGTTGTGCATTGGTTTTTAAATGACCTTCGAGTAATTCCCGCTTAATCTCTAGCCCGACCACAAGAAAGAAGATGGCCATAAAACCATCATTAATCCAAAGCAATAAAGCCTTGTTAATGCCAAAGTCGCCAATATTAACCCCGACCGGGATCATCAGGAAACTTTGATATTCTTCCGTAAGGGGAGAGTTTTTCAAGAGCATGGCGCATAGGGTGGCAAAGATTAAAAGAATGCCGGACGCTGATTCCAAAGCCAGAAATTTACCAATGAAAGAAGGTTGTTTATCCGGCTGCATTTTTATCCTCTATATGAAAAATCTATTATTAATCAATCAACACTCTGAGTGAAAAAGATATAACATATATCCTAATGTGATAATATGGAATTAGGATGATTTTCATTTAATATATTAAATCTTCCATGACTTGATTTTGATCAAAGTTTTCCTGGAAAAAGGGCGTAGGCTTTTTTTAACAGGAAAAAAGGAGAATATCATGGAAGAACCCCTGAAAATAATTTTTGATAATTTGGATCATAGCCAGGCTGTGGAGTCTAAAATCCGGGAAAAGTGCCAAAAGCTGGAACGCTTTTATCACCATATCACCGATATGCAGGCCATTGTGTCTCTGGAACAGAAACATCACCAGAAAGGCAATGAATATAAAGTCGCCATAACCGTGAATGTTCCGGGTAAACGTCTGGTGGTCAGCAAGTCACCGGGCGATCACAAACGCCACGAGAATCTGGAACCGACCATAAATGATGCCTTTAATGCGATGGAACGTCAGCTCGAAAATTACGCCCGTCAGCAACGCGGAGAGGTCAAACATCATGACTTGCCGCTTCAGGGCAGGGTGCATAATATTTTGCCGGATGAAGGGTATGGATTTATCACACTCAGCGATGGCCGGGAGATCTATTTTCACCGCAACAGCGTTATCGGCGACGGGTTCGACGCTCTGAAAGAAACCACACCGGTACGGATCGTGCTGGATGTTGAAGAAAGTGAAAAAGGCCCGCAAGCCACCACTGTGGAAATGCTCGGCGAAATGGCCTACGTGGATGAAGCAGACCGCACCGGCCGCGGTCATTAAAGTCTAAGAGATGGGTGTTGCGAGCGCGCAGTCGTGCTTGCCTCGGGCGGTGCTCCTCATTATTATTGATTGATGGGGGTTTCACCCCCACGCTCGCGCGTTCCCCCCAACCTCGCATAAGCTCGGGCGGCCAGTCGGCCTTGCCTCAGGCCCTGCGGGCCATCGGATTGGAGTATTGTGTTGTGAGGGTGGAGTGTGGGGCTTTTCATTTTTTGGTTTGATGGGGGGAATCCCCCCGCGCTCGCGCGCTGCCCCCCTTACCTCGCATAAGCTCGGGCGGCCGCTTGGCCTTGCCTCAGCCCTTTGGGGCTTCGGTTACTGTGTCATTTCCGGGGAGGACTAAAGGCCCCACGTTCTCACCTTCCCAAAGGAGGCTCTAATCCGATAGGCCGTAGGCCTTGAGGCAAGCGCGACTGCGCGCCCGAGCTTATGCGAGGTGGGGGGAACGCGCGAGCGTGGGGGTGGAACCCCCATCAACCAATAAAAAAGGCCCCACATTCCCACCTTCCCAAACCAGGCTCCAATCCGATGGCCCGCAGGGCCTGAGGCAAGCGCGACTGCGCGCCCGAGCTTATGCGAGGTGGGGGGAACGCGCGAGCGTGGGGGTGAAACCCCCATCAATCAATAATAATGAGGAGCACCGCCCCGAGGGGGAGTGCGCGAGCACGGGGATGAAACCCCCATCAAATTAAAAAATTAATTTCTTATTTTATCATTTTCTGCATCAATTTCAGGGCGGCAACGAGTGTGGCTTCGCGCACGTGGGGGCGGCCAATGTTGCCGAATTCATGTCTTTCATGCACAGTCTCACCGCCGCGTTTATGGGCGGCCATGTGAACCAGCCCTATGGGTTTATGGGCTGAGCCGCCGCCGGGGCCGGCGATGCCGGTGACGGAAACGGCGATGGTGGAGGATGAATTCCTGATCGCCCCTTCTGCCATGGCCCGGGCGCATTCTTCGCTGACTGCGCCGTGGTTTTTAATGATCTCGCCCGCCACCCCCAGGCTTTCCATTTTGGCCCGGTTGGTATACGTGACAAAACCCCGGTCCACCACATCCGATGATCCGACAATTTCGGTCAAAGCCCCCATGATCAGCCCGCCGGTGCAGGATTCTGCGGTACAGAGGTGGTAGCCGCGCTCTCTGGCGTTTTGTAAAATTTCCGTGGCAAGGCCGATAATTTCTTTAGAGAACATAAGCATAAAATCCAATAAGAACCACAGCAGCCATAATACCTGCCGCGACATCATCCAGCATCACACCAATGGCGTCATGGCGCCGGTCAAAAACCCGCACCGGCCAGGGTTTTAAAATATCAAACAGGCGAAATGCTGCGAAGGCCAGAACGAAGGGGCCGGGGCTGAGACCCAGTTCCGGCACCATGGCGGCAATGGGCATACACGCGATCCATTGTCCGGCCACCTCATCAATCACCACTTCACCCGGATCATCATTTCCCATTTCGGCCATATATTTTTCCGTGGCCCAGATGCCGAGGATCAGCGCCATGCCAATGCCAAGGGCCAGCCCCAATTCGCCCGTATGTTTGATCAGCAAATAAGCCACGGGCAGGGCGGCGAGGGAACCACAGGTGCCGGGGGCTTTGGGGCTGAGGCCGCTGTAAAACCAGGTTGCGATCAGAAAAACCGGATCCAGGGGTGATTTTTTCCAGCCTTTAAAATATTCACTCATCTTATATCCTTTTATTCAGGTAACCGTACTGAAACCAATGCCTCTGCCGCCATGCCTTCACCCCGCCCGGTAAAACCAAGCTTTTCCGTGGTGGTGGCCTTGATGCTGATACGATCCGTTTCGAGGCCGAGAATCTCAGAAATATTTTGTCGGATTTTATCCCGGTGCGGCCCGATTTTCGGGGCCTCGCAAATGATGGTCAGGTCGATATTTGAAATGATACCATCCTTATCCTGTAAAAGTTTCAAAGCATGGCGCAGAAATATGTCGGAAGCCGCATTTTCCCACTGATCATCGCTGGGTGGGAAATGGGTGCCAATATCCCCTTCGGCAATCGCCCCGAGCAAAGCGTCGGTCAGGGCATGCAAAGCCACGTCAGCGTCCGAATGACCTTTGAGCTTTTTATCATGGGCAATTTTAATGCCCCCTAAAATCACCTGACGGCCTTCTTCAAAGGCATGAACATCATAACCGTAACCTGTTCTGTAATCGGTGCGTTTCTGTTTAATCATATATTCCGCCTTTGTCAGGTCCTGGGCTGTGGTGATTTTGAAATTATCTTCCTGCCCCGCAATGGTTTTTACTTTCAGGCCACAGGCTTCGGCCACCGCCGCATCATCGGTGAGGGCGTGACCTTCCTGTCTTCTATGGGCCATATAAATGGCCTTGAAACGAAAAGCCTGCGGTGTTTGGGCGCGGATCAGAATATTTCTGTCGAGCGTTGTGCAGACGTTTTGCCCTTCCATTTGTTTGATGGTATCGGTGAGGGGAAGGGCAGGGATTACGGCCCCGAATTTTTCACAGGCTTTGGTGACATCCCAGAGTTGATCCTGAGACAGAAAAGGCCGCGCTGCATCATGGATCAGAACCAGATCAGGGTCATGGGGGGCCAGCGCTTCAAGGCCTTTGAGCACGGATTGCTGACGTGTCTGGCCACCATGAACCGCAGGCAGCAATGTTAAACCTTCGCAGGCTTGGGCATAAAATTCTTCATCATCGCCGTGAATGACACATTGTATATCTTTTACAAAGGCGGCCTTCAGGAAAGGCTCCAATGTGCGCCGGAGAATTTTCTGCCCCGCCAGATCAAGATATTGTTTCGGGGTCTCGCCACCAACTCTGTGTCCTCTGCCCGCCGCAACAATTAAAGCGCAGACCCTGATTTGATTATCATTCATCGTGATTTTATCCTTTTGCAGAAACTAGCATTCTGTTGCCCGATTGTCTGTAATTTTTTCTTAAAACCAATCTTTGACCAATGACTGATTTTCCGCTATATTGCCGCCAATTGATGAAATTTTAACCAGTTTAGAAGATTGCATATTTTTTAGTCATGAGCATTTTTATCGGCCCCATCGAAATTAAAGACCCGGTTTTTCTCTGTCCCATGGCGGGGGTAACGGACCTGCCTTTCAGAAGGCTGGTCAAGCGTTTTGGTGCGGGGCTTGTCACCTCTGAGATGATTGCCTCTCAGGCCATGATCCGTGACAATAAACGTACCCTTAAAATGGCATCCCCCGAAAGGGATGAATATCTCATGTCGGTGCAATTGGCGGGCTGTGATCCGGAAATGATGGCGGTTGCGGCCAAGATGAACGAAGATATGGGCGCCGCCATCATTGACATTAACATGGGTTGCCCGGCCAAGAAGATTGTGAATGGTTATGCGGGCTCTGCCCTGATGCAGGATTTGAGGGAGGCCCGCAAGATTATTGAGGCCACCGTTGGGGCCGTGAATATTCCGGTGACATTGAAAATGCGCACAGGCTGGGACATATCCAACCGTAACGCGCCGGAGCTTGCCCATATTGCCGAGGAAGAAGGTATCAAGCTGGTCACGGTTCATGGGCGCACCCGCAATCAAATGTATAAAGGGGTATCGGACTGGCGTTTTATCGGTACGGTAAAAGAAAATGTCAACATTCCGGTGATTGCCAATGGCGACATTGTGACCTGCGAAGATGCCACCGAAGCTTTGAAACAATCAGGCGCGGACGGGGTCATGGTGGGGCGCGGCTGTTATGGCAAACCCTGGTTTCCCGCTCAGGTGATCCATTATCTGAAAACCGGTGAAATATTGCCGGATCCTTCGCTGGTGGAACTTAAAGAAATCATGATGGATCATTATGCGGCTTTGCTGGATTATTACGGCGAACAGGCGGGCAAGAAAATCGCCCGCAAGCATATCTCATGGTATACCAAAGGGCTTCGTGACAGCGCGTCTTTCCGGCAAACGGTCAACAAGATGACGGATATCGAAGAGGTCAGGGCCTCCATTGATGCTTTCTTCGATCCCCTGATTGAAGAGATGGTGGCTTAAGCATGTCAGATGCTGTGTCACAGGAAATCATCCTGAATTCCCTGCCGGACAGCATCATGGTGGTGAATGCGGATAACCGGGTGACTTTTGCCAATATTGCGGCGGAAACGCTTTTTTTTACCGGGGCCAATATCCTGCTGAAACATACACTGGAAGAGGTGGTGTCTTATGACAGCCCTCTGGTGGCACTTGTGCAGCAATCACGGCAAAGAAGATCGGTCGTTTCAGAATATGATGTGACCTTGGCAGGGCCGCGCAAGGTGGAAAGAAAGGTGGATATTCACGTGTCCCCCCTGATTGAAGGCACGGGCAGCCTGATCCAGCTTCAGGAAAGAAGTATCGCCCAGAAGATCAGTCAGCAATTAAGCCATCGCGGTGCGGCGCGTTCGGTATCCGGCATGGCTTCGGTGCTCGCCCATGAAATTAAAAACCCCCTGTCCGGGATTAAAGGTTCGGCACAATTGCTGGAACTTGATGCGTCCGATGAAGATAAGGCATTGACCAATCTGATCTGTGAAGAAACCGATCGAATTTGTGCGCTGGTGGATCGGATGGAGGTCTTTTCCAACCATAAACCCATTGAACCTGTGGCGGTCAATATTCATAGTGTGTTGGAACATGTGCGCCTGTTGGCTGAAAATGGCTTTGGCTATCATATTAAATTTAAGGAAAAATATGACCCTTCGATCCCTAGTACCCGGGGGGACAAAGGTCAATTGATACAGGTTTTCCTCAACCTGATTAAAAACGCGGTTGAAGCTTTGCCCAAAACGGGGGGAGAGATCATACTTTCCACAGCCTATCGTCACGGGGTGCGGGTGACATTGCCGGGCAGTGGGGAGCGTATTCATCTGCCGCTGGAAATCTGCATCATCGATAATGGCCCCGGCATTGATGAGGAATTAAAATCCTGTTTGTTTGATCCTTTTGTGACCACGAAATCCACCGGAACAGGTTTGGGCCTGGCCCTGGTGGCGAAAATTGTCGGGGATCACGGCGGCATTATCGAATGTGATTCACAGGCGGGAAAAACCATCTTCAGAATACTCTTGCCATATTTTAAAGAACAATCGAGACATAGTGGACAGGGAATAGCATGACGGGAAAAAATATTCTTATCGCCGATGATGACAAAGCGATCCGAACCGTTTTGTCCAAAGCGCTGGGTCGGGATGGTCATACGGTTAAACTGACCAGCAATGCGTCCACCTTATGGCGCTGGATTTCTGCGGGTGAGGGGGATTTGGTGATCACCGATGTGATTATGCCGGATGAAAATGGCCTTGATATGCTGCCACGGATCAAGAAAATCAGACCCGACCTGCCGGTGGTTGTCATGTCCGCGCAAAACACCCTGATGACGGCGGTCAAAGCCACGGAAAGAGGGGCTTTTGAATATCTGCCCAAACCCTTTGACCTGAACGAATTAAAATCCGTGGTGGCCAAGGGGCTGGCTCAAAAGAAAAACGCGCAGAGCGTAACGCATGAAGATGGCGACGGGGAAGACCTGCCTCTGATCGGGCGTTCTGCGGCCATGCAGAATGTATACCGGGTGATGGCGCGTTTGATGAATACGGATTTGACGGTCACCATTAACGGTGAATCGGGTACGGGCAAAGAATTGGTGGCCAAGGCCTTGCACGATTTTGGCAAGCGCCGCAACAGCCCCTTTGTTGCTTTGAATATGGCAGCAATCCCCCGGGAATTGATCGAAAGTGAACTCTTTGGACATGAAAAGGGTGCTTTCACCGGCGCGGACAGCCGTAATGTGGGCCGTTTTGAACAGGCGCAGGGCGGCAGTCTTTTTCTCGATGAAATTGGCGACATGCCTTTAGAGGCCCAGACCCGCCTTCTCAGAGTATTACAGGAAGGCGAATATACCACTGTGGGCGGCAGCAAGGCCATCAAGACCGATGTGCGCATCATTTGTGCTACCCACCGGGATTTAAAATCTCTGATTGCCCAGGGTCTGTTCCGGGAAGATCTTTATTACCGTCTCAATGTGGTGCCCCTGCGCCTGCCGCCCCTGCGGGAGAGGATTGAGGATATTGCCGATCTGGTTCGTTATTTCCTGTCCAATTATGCACAGGAAAATGACAGCATACCCAAGATTTTGGACGCGGAAGCGCTTGAATACCTCAAACAATATGAATGGCCGGGCAACGTGCGGGAACTGGAAAATATGACCCACCGTATTGCCGCCCTGTATGGCGAAGATAATATTACACTGGATATTGTTCGCGCCGAAATGACGCCACTGCCTACGGGTTCTTTGTCTATGGGCGGTGAAGTTGGCGAAGATGAAACCCTTCAGGAAGCCATCAACCGCCACCTGAAAAAATATTTCGATGCCCACTTGCCGCACGATCTGCCACCACCGGGCCTCTATAACCGTATCTTACGTGAATTGGAAAGACCCCTGATTGAACTCAGCCTGGAAGCCACTAAAGGCAACCAGATCAAAGCCTCAGACCTCTTGGGCCTGAACCGAAATACCCTGAGAAAGAAAATCAAGGATCTGGATATTGAAGTGGTTCGGGGAAGTTAGGTTTTTTATTTTATTAGTTGATGGGGGTTTCACTCAGGCCTAGCGGGCCTTCATTATTTTTTTGTTGATGGGGGTTTCACCCCCGTGCTCGCGCGTACCTTCGGGGCGGTGCCCCTCATTATTATTGGTTGATGGGGGTTCCACCCCCGTGCTCGCGCACTCCCCCTCCTACGCTAAAGCTCCGGGCGGCCAGTCGGCCTTGCCTCAAGGCCTACGGCCTTTCGGATTGGAGCTTGGTTCGGGAAGCTGGGAGCGTGGGGCCTTTAGTCCTCCCCGGAAAGGACGCAGTAACCGAAGCCCTTAAGGGCTGAGGCAAGGCCAAGCGGCCGCCCGAGCTTATGCGAGGTAAGGGGGGCAGCGCGCGAGTGCGGGGGGATTCCCCCCATCAAACCAAAGATGAAAAGCCCCACACTCCACCCTCACAACAAAACACACCAATCCGAAGCCCCATAGGGCTGAGGCAAGGCCAAGCGGCCGCCCGAGCTTATGCGAGGTAGGGGGAGTGCGCGAGCGTGGGGGTGAAACCCCCATCAACAAAAAAATAATGAAGGCCCGCTAGGCCTGAGTGAACCCCCATCATCTTATAAATAAAATGAATATGTTGCAATTATGCAACTATATGATACTCTCAGGGCATGGAGAAGTTGGTTTTGAGTGGTTGGTATGGCTAAGGGCTATTTGACGAATATATCCAAGATGATTTTTGGTCTGCGGATTTGGTCCAGGAAAGTGAAACTGGCCAGCAAGGCGGCCTATACGCTGGGCATTGGTGCTTTGCTTTCGGTGGTGGTGACGCTGGCGACATTTTCCAATGTGGGGCCTTTTGCGCCAACACCGACCACGCTTTATATTTTGCTTTTGCTGGATCTGGCTTTGCTGTTGTCACTGGGGGCATTGGTGGCGCGGCAGGTGGTGCAAATCTGGTCGGCACAAAAAAGCGGGGCGGCGGGGTCGCGGCTTCACCGCAAAATTGTTACTTTATTCAGCCTTGTGGCCATCACGCCCACCATCATCGTGGCGGTGATTTCGGGCATGTTTTTTGAACTGGGCCTGCAAAGCTGGTTCAGTGACAAGGTTCAGACGGCGCTGAATAATTCACAGACGGTGGCGGAATCTTATATTGCGGAACATCGCAATTCCATCCGCGCCGATATTCTGGCCATGGCCAAGGAAATTAACAATCAGGCTTTTCTATACAGCAAGAATGCAGCTTTGCTGGAACAGACCGTCAGTTATCAGTCCCAGGCTTTATCCCTGTCTGAAGCCATTATTTTTAACCGGGTGGGGGAGGTTCAGGCCAGAGCCAGAACGACATTGCCCTTGTTTGGCGATCCATTCCCGCAGGACGCATTGGATCAGGCGGCAAAGGGCGGGGTAATCCCGTTGGGGCGTAAAAGCGGGGATGACCGGGTAAGGGCGCTGGTGAAGCTGGATGGTTTTCTGGACCTTTATCTTTATATCAGCCGCTTTGTTGATCCGGAGGCTTTGGCCCTGGTCAACGCCACGGAAGAGGCTTTGTCGGATTATAACAGGGCCATTTCGGAACAATCCCAATATCGCCTCTGGTTTAATCTGACCTTCATCGCCATTGCTTTGTTGATTTTGTTATCTGCGGTGTGGATGGGGCTTGGTCTTGCCACCAAACTGATGAAACCTGTGGGTGTATTGATTGAGGCCTCGGAACTGGTGGGTAAGGGGGATTTCAGCGCCCGCGCACCGATCGAGAAGGCTTATGATGATCTCGGTGGCCTGCCCAGAGCCTTTAACAAGATGATTATGCAGCTGGACCGCCAGCAGAAGGACATTCTTGAGGTGAATTTAAAACTGGAAGAACGCCGCCGCTTTACCGAGGCGGTGCTTTCCGGCGTGTCTGCGGGTATCATGGGGCTGGATCCCAAGGGGCGGATCACCTTGCCCAACCGTTCGGCCATTACGCTGCTGGGTCTTGATATGGATATGGTACTGGATAAAAATATCCGGGATGTCATGCCGGAAGCGGCCACTTTATTCGATAAGATTTGTGACAGCAAAGCCCAGTCCATACAGGATCAGATTGTCATCAATCGCGGAGAAATAAACCTTAATCTTATGGTCAGAATAACGGCGGAACAAAAAGGAGGGCTGGTGGAAGGTTTTGTCATTACTTTTGATGATATTACCGAACAGGTTGCGGCGCAGAGAACCGCTGCTTGGGCCGATGTCGCCCGGCGAATTGCCCATGAAATTAAAAATCCCCTGACTCCAATCCAGCTTTCTGCGGAACGACTTAAACGTAAATATCTCAAAGAGATAGAAAGCGATCCTAAAGTATTTACTCAATGTACAGATACCATTATTCGTCAGGTAGGGGACTTGCGGCATATGGTGGATGAATTTTCCTCTTTTGCGCGTATGCCGGCCCCGATTATAAAGACGGAAAATCTGACAGAAATTACCAAACAGGCCTGTTTTATGATGGAAGTTGCCCATCGGGATATTGATTTTAAAACCGATTTTCCCGACCAGCCTTTGATGATGGATTGTGATTCCAGTCAAATCGGGCAGGCGCTGACCAACCTGATTAAAAATGCCACAGAATCCATCAAGTCCATCGCGGCAAATGGCCCGGAGGATGAAAGAACGGGTGAAATTCATCTTTCCATTGTCGATACAGAAGACAAGGTCAGCATCAATGTGATGGATAATGGCAATGGTCTTCCGGAAAAACTGATGGACCGTTTGACGGAACCTTATGTGACCACGCGGGCCAAAGGCACGGGGCTTGGGCTGGCTATTGTCAAGAAAATCATGATGGATCATGGTGGTGAACTGAACCTGGGCAATAATAATGGCTCAGGGGCCACAGTGACAATGGTTTTTCATAAGGGAGAAAAAGCGCAGAAACGGGATGGGGAGAGTGATGATATAAGTATTTTAAGGATGGCACATGGCGCTTGATATTCTGGTTGTTGATGATGAGGAAGATATCCGGGATCTTATTTCCGGCATATTGGATGATGAAGGATATGATACCAGGGTCGCGGGAGACAGTGACAGCGCTCTGGCACAGATCGAGGCCCGCCGGCCATCTTTGCTGATCCTTGATATCTGGTTGCAGGGCAGCAGGCTGGACGGGCTTGAGCTTTTGGACGAGATTAAAAAGACCCATAAAGACCTGCCCGTTATCATCATCAGCGGTCATGGAAATATTGAAACGGCGGTTTCGGCCATTAAACGCGGCGCCTATGATTTTATCAGCAAACCATTTGAGACCGATAAACTTCTGATCCTTGTGGAACGCGCAACCGAGATGGGAAAACTGCGCCGCGAGAATGAAGAATTAAAAGGGCGCATTGGCTTTGATACCAATCTTACCGGCTCTTCATCCGCCATCAATCAGGTGCGCAACACCATTGAAAAAGTTGCCCCCAGCGGCAGCCGGGTTTTGATTTTTGGCCCGCCCGGATCGGGCAAGGAAGTGGTGGCGCGCCTGATCCATAAACATTCCAAACGGGTGAATGGTGCTTTTGTGGTGGTCAATGCTGCCAGCATGTCGCCTGAAAATATGGAAAGTGAACTTTTCGGTGTGGAAGAAGAAGGGGTGGTCAAGAAAACCGGCGTGTTTGAACAGGCCCATGGCGGCACGCTATTCATTGATGAGGTGGCGGATATGCCGCAAAATACCCAGGCTAAAATCCTGCGTATTTTAACCGATCAAACCTTTGAGAGGGTCGGGGGCAATATTAAGGTCCATGTGAATGTTCGGGTGGTCAGTGCCACCAGCCGCAATCTGCGGGAAGAAATTGACAAACAGCTGTTTCGTGAAGATCTTTACCACCGCCTCAATGTGGTGCCTATTCAGGTGCCGCCGCTGACCCAGAGACGGGAAGATATTCCTTTGCTGGTCTACCAGATTTTATCACAACTGGTTTCCGCAACCGGTAAATCCAGTCGCAGCATTGATCCTGAAGTCATGGCTGCCCTGCAAGCCCACGACTGGCCGGGAAATGTCCGGCAATTGCGTAATATCGTGGAAAGATTATTGATATTATCTTCCGATAGCGGCCCGATTGGGTTAGATATGTTGCCACCGGACCTTCTGGCCGACAGTGCAGTGGTCAGGCCGAATGTGAATACGGAAATCATGTCGCTGCCCCTGAGGGATGCGCGAGAGCAGTTTGAACGCGAATATCTTAAGGTGCAAATCGGCCGCTTTGATGGCAATGTCTCTAAAACAGCGGAATATATCGGTATGGAACGCTCAGCCCTGCACCGAAAATTAAAAAGCCTGGGTCTTGGCGGGCCTGAAAAGAAATCATAAAGATTATACGATTTTTAGTGTGAAAATTTATAAACAAGCTCTAGGGGAGCATAAATGAAAGTAATCGTCTGTGGTGCGGGTCAGGTGGGATTTAATATCGCCCGGCATTTGGCCAGTGAGCAAAATGATGTGACGGTGATTGATCGTTCTCCTGAATTGATCGGCAAGATTAAAAGCTCTCTGGATGTGCAGGCGCTGGTGGGTTATGCCTCCCACCCGGACCTGTTGGAAAAGGCCGGGGCGCGGGATGCGGACATGCTGATTGCGGTGACCTTGTTTGACGAGGTGAATATGGTGGCCTGTCAGGTGGCCCATTCCCTTTTTGGCGTGCCCACCAGAATTGCCCGGATCAGGGCGCAAAATTATCTGGAACCCATTTGGCAGGATCTCTTCAGTCGCGATAATATGCCCATTGACGTGATTATCTCGCCGGAAATTGAGGTAGCGCGGGCGGCAATCCGCAAGCTCGAAGTCCCCGGTGCCTTTGATATGATCCCTTTTGTCGAGGATCAGGTACGGGTGGTTGGTGTGCGCCTTGAGGAAGATTGTCCGGTGGTGGATACACCGCTCAGACAGTTGACGGAACTCTTCCCCGACCTGAATATCGTGGTCACCAGTATTTTGCGGGATGGGAAGCTGATAATTCCCACGGGTGATGATCAGCTTCTGGTGGGGGATAATATTTATTTCGCGGCGGCCAAGAAACAGGTGCCGCGGGCCTTGAGCGTCTTTGGTCATGAAGAAGAAGATGCCCGGCGCGTTATTATCATCGGCGGCGGCAATGTGGGGCTGTTTATCGCCAAACAATTGCTGGATACGAATCCTAAAATTCAAATCAAGATTATTGAGCATGACAAGGAACGGGCCACTTTGGTGGCGGAAAAAGTCCCCAAAGCTGTGGTCCTCAACGGGGATGCGCTTGATGTGGATATTCTCAGAGAAGCCAATGTGCGGGCCACCGAAACCATCATAGCCGTGACCAATGATGACAAAGTAAATATCCTCTCTTCCCTTCAGGCCAAGGAAATGGGATGTAAGAGGGCGATTACCCTGATTAACAACCCCACATTCGGCCCCCTGACCGATTCAATCGGTATTGATGCCTTTGTCGACCCGCGTCAGACAACTGTGTCCAGTATCCTGCAGCATATGCGGCGCGGGCGCATTCGTTCCCTGCAAAATCTGGCCAATGGTCAGGCCGAGGTTCTTGAGGCCGTGGCGCTTGAGACATCGCCGTTGGTGGGCAAAGCCTTGCGCGAAGTGGGTCTGCCGGCAGGGGTCATTATTGGTTCCATTGTGCGCGAGGGTGAGGTGATTGTGCCCCGAGGCGGTACCATCATTAAACCGGAAGATGCTGTTATTATCTTCACCCGAACCGAGACCATTAAGAAAGTTGAAGAACTCTTCTCTGTCCGGTTGGAATATTTTTAAGGAAAGCAATGATTGCACGGATCGGAAATATCCTGGGGTTGTTGCTGCTCTTTTTAGGGGTGAGTGAGCTGGTGCCCATATTGGTGGCCATCAGTCATGATGAATTTTCTCTGATCATGCCGTTTTTTATTTCAGCCTTATTCACCATATTTATTGGCGGGGCACTTTTCCTGTCTTTTCAGGATTTGCAGGAGAATGCCGGCAAGCATGAGATTATTCTTTTTCTGGTGGTTTTATGGGGCATATTGCCGCTTTTTGCGGCCCTGCCTTTTATGGTTACGGGCTTTTTGACCAAACTTACAGATGCTTATTTTGAAGCTACTTCGGCCCTGACAACCACAGGTTCCAGCGTTATTGCGACGATCGAAATTATGCCCCGGACATTGTTGTTCTGGCGGTCTTTGTTGCAGTGGGAGGGGGGCATACTGGTGTTTGTTCTTGCTGTGGCCATTTTACCGATGAGCAATATCGGTGCGCTCAATCTATTTCACAGCGCCTTGCCACACGGCGAAGGGCATGGGCTGCGGGCAAAAATGAAATATGCTTTTATGCCTTTGATCAAAATCTATGTTTTGATGACATTAATATGCATATTTTTTCTGGTCATTTCAGGCATGAATTTTTTTGATGCCATGAATACTGCCATGGCAACCCTGTCCAGTGGCGGTTTTACAAATCCTGGCATGATGCAGGAAAATGGTTTTGGCGCTTTGGGGCATATGATTTTAATACCTTTCATGATTTTTGCCGCAACAAACCTGACTTTTCATTGGGCTTTCTTCTCTCAAGGCCGCCCTGCTGTATACAAAAATGATCCGGAATTATCTTATTTTCTGATGATTTTATTTGTGGGGTTTATCCTGATCTGGATCGCTTTATCCCTGTCTTCTGATTTTGTAAATATGGGGGTTTTGGAAAAACTGGAGATTGCTTCCTTTACCGCTGTTTCCAGCCTTTCCACCACGGGATTTTACCCTGAAGAGGCCGGAAAACTCCCCCTGACCATCATTGTGATCTGTGTCATCATGTTATTTATTGGCGGCACAACAGGCTCGACAGCCGGGGGCTTTAAAGTCCTGCGGGTGAAGCTTCTTATGCGCCATGCCGACCGGGAGATAAATCGCCTGACCCACCCAAACGGGGTTATCCCCCTCAGACTGGATAACAGTAATATCGCCCCGTCCACCATGATGAGCATATGGACATTATTATTTATTTTTCTCACTTTTATTGCAGTTGCAACGATTATTTATGGTATATTAGGCCTTGAGTTTCAAACAAGTCTCGGGCTTACCATAGCAAATATGTTCAGTGCAGGGGGAATGACCCCCTTATTAAGCCCTGATTTTATTGGCTATCATAGTTTGGCTAACGCTGGAAAATGGCTTACTTCTGCCATCATGATTTTAGGGCGTTTGGAAATTATTATTTTTTTGATTTTATTTATGCCGACCTATTGGAAAAATTAATTCAATACTAATATATAGTGGAATAGTTTTGGATTTCTTGCTATTAAAAAAATGTTACAAAAGCCAATAATAAGTTTTTTTAGATCAACTTTTGTTTGTGTGTAGTAAAAAAATAAACTGTTCAAGGTCATGTTTAAAAATGGCCTGAACCAAAAATAAGAATGGAAAAAAATATGTCTGAAAAAAACCATAACTTACAAGATGCATTCCTCAACCATATTCGTAAGAATAAAACACCGATTACAGTATTTCTGGTGAATGGGGTAAAATTACAGGGGATTATCACCTGGTTTGATAATTTTTGTATTCTGTTGCGTCGCGATTCCAGCATCCAGCTGGTTTATAAGCATGCCATTTCAACGGTCATGCCCGGCGGGCCAATTTCTTTGTTTGATCCAGGCGAAACAGAAAGCCAGGAGTGATTATAATATAAATGACTATGCGGAAACCGCCTGAAAATCTTGAGTTCCGGAAAAAATCTTTCAGTTCTAATTGGGGAAATCCGCAAGAAAATCAAAATGAAACCTCCGCCCATTCGACCGGGGCGCGGGTGTATATCTTTCATCCTTTTTTACGCCAATCCGCTTCCCGGTTGCGCAAGCCTGAGGGTCATCTTGAAGAAGCCGTAAGCCTTTCGGCAGCGCTTGACCTTCAGGTTATTGGCTCAGCCCTCATACCTTTGTCTAAAATCCAGCCTGCCACCTATCTTGGGCGCGGCAAGGTCGGGGAATTAGCGGCACTGGTGGCGCAACATGATATTGAGCTGGTCATTGCCGATTGTGAGCTTTCCCCGGGACAGCAACGCAATCTGGAACGGGATCTTAAGGTCAAAGTCATTGACCGAACCGGCCTTATACTGGAAATTTTTGGTGAACGCGCGCAAACCAGAGAGGGTGTGCTGCAAGTTGAGTTGGCCCATCTGACCTATCAGAAAAGCCGCCTTGTGCGTTCATGGACCCATTTGGAACGCCAAAGGGGCGGCCTTGGTTTTATCGGGGGGCCGGGTGAATCGCAGATCGAATCGGATCGGCGTATGATCAGCGAAAGAATCAGCAAAATCCGCAGGCAGCTTGACGATGTTATCCGCACCCGGGAATTGCACCGGGCCGGTCGGCGCAAGGTGCCTTTTCCCATCATAGCCTTGGTCGGTTATACCAATGCCGGCAAGTCTACTTTATTCAATTATCTGACCAATGCGGAGGTGATGGCCGAAGATCTGTTGTTTGCCACACTCGATCCGACCATGCGCAACCTGGAACTGCCGGGTGGTAAAAAGGTTATATTGTCCGATACCGTGGGTTTTATTTCCGACCTGCCCACCCATTTGGTGGCGGCTTTCAAGGCCACATTGGAAGAGGTGATTGAAGCCAATATCATTATCCATGTACGCGATATTTCCCATCCTGATAGTGAAGCCCAATGCGCCGATGTTGTGGAAATCCTTAAATCCCTTGGTCTTGAGGCGGGGGAAGACTGCATTATCCATGAGGTTTGGAACAAGATTGATCTTTTAGACGATGATCGCCGCAATGAAATTGAAAGTCTGGCGGCCCTGAAAGGCAATGTTACCCTTATGTCGGCCGCGAAGGGGCAGGGCATGGATCAGCTTTTGGAGAATATTTCCAACTTTCTGGCACAAGGCACCACCGTCCTCAATTTTTCTTTTCAGCCTGAGGACGGGGCACAAATGGCCTGGCTCTATAAACATGGAGAAGTTTTGAGCCGTCATGATGATGAAAATGGCACAAAATTAAGCGTGCGTATGAATGCGCAATCTCTGGGGCGACTGCGAAAAATGACGGAGATCATGAAAAAAGTCATTGGGTCATGAATATTGAAAAAATTGCCCAAATCATCACTGATGTGGCTCAGGAAGAAATTTTAAGCCGCTATCAGAAATTATCTGAGGCGGATATTCAGGTCAAAAAAGCCGGTGATCTGGTCACCAGTGCTGACATTGAAACTGAAAAAAAACTAAGTGCCCGTCTTAAAAAGCTCTATCCTGCGGCGGTGTTGGCCGGGGAAGAATCGATCGCGGAAAATTCAGGCCTTTTAGAGGAAGTCATCACTGCTGATGAGGCTTTTTTGATTGATCCGGTTGATGGCACCAATAATTTTATCAAAAACAACCCGCGTTTTGCCGTCATGATGGTGGCTTTGAGAAAGGGTATTGTGGTTGCCAGCTGGATTTATCTTCCCGCCTTTGACAAGATGGCTTTTAGTGAAACAGGATCGGGCAGTGTTGTGAATGGTAAAAAGATCAGCTTTAAAAAGGCGCAGGTTGACTGTGCCGAGATGATCGGTGCAGCCCATATCAAACGTATGCCGGAAGACCTCAGGCAAAAAGCGCGCGCGAATCTGGTGAATTTCAAGGCCAATAAACCGGCCTTTTGCGCGGGTTATGATTATGTTGCTCTTTTGGAAGGTGAAAAAGATTTTTCGGCTTATTACAGGACTTTGCCCTGGGATCATTTGCCGGGCACCCATATGTGTGAACAGGCCGGGGGTTTTTGCCGAAAGCTCTTAAGTGGCGAAACCTATGGCATCAAGGATCAATATGAAGGCCTGCTATCGGCTGCGGATGAAGAAAGCTGGCATAGGATCAGGGATGCGCTCCTTGGCAAGGACTTGTCGGCCAAAAATCCGAAGGGCTGAATAGGCTATATAACAAAACAGAGGTTTGCTCAGGCTCTTTCTTCCTCTTTGGCTTTATTCCAAAGTTCATCAAGGTCTTCCAGCGTTTGTTCTTTTATATTTTTCTTTTGTTTTTCAAGACATTCTTCAATTTTCTTAAAGCGTCGCTCAAACTTGTTATTGGCGGCTCTGAGGGCGTTTTCCGGATCAATTTCAAGGTGACGCGCCAGATTGGCATAAACAAACATCATATCGCCAAATTCTTCTTCGATCTTGGCCTTATTGTCCTGAAGCTGATTGGCCTGTACCAATTCTTCCGATAATTCCTGCATTTCTTCATTGAGTTTATCGATGACCTGTACGGTATCGGGCCAGTCAAAACCCACACGGGCGGCTCTTTTTTGTAATTTGACGGCCCGGATCAGGGCGGGCATGCCCTTGGAAACCCCGTCCAGTGCACTGGGTGGGGTTATGCTTTTGGCACTGCGTTCTTTTTCTTTATGTTCTTCCCAGGCCCGGGTCTGTTCTTCGGCTGTACGGAAATTTTCCGCGCCAAAAACATGGGGGTGGCGGGAAATCATTTTCTGACTGATGGCCCGAACCACATCATCAAAATCAAACAGTTTTTTTTCTTCGGCCATCCGGGCATGAAAAACCACCTGAAATAACAGATCACCCAGCTCATCCTTTAATCCGTCCATATCATTGCATTCGATGGCATCGGCCACCTCATAAGCCTCTTCAATGGTATAGGGGGCAATGCTGTGGAAATCCTGCTCAATATCCCAGGCGCAGCCCCCCTCCGGGGCGCGTAACTGACACATGATTTTTCGTAGTTCGGCAATGGGGCTGTTTTCTTTTGGCATGTTTGCATCCATTTAAATGATCCTCTTTTGTGTGTAACATCAGATGAAGACAAGAGAAAGGAAAATTGGGGACAGTGGATTGAGATATTGTCTATCCACTCGCGCCGATGTTTTTCTTATGCTAGATTTAAAAAAACGAAAGGAAAAAACATGCAGATTTATACCAGTCATCAGATTGCCGGACAGGAGATCAAAGAACATCTTGGTATGGTACGGGGCAGCACCGTTCAATCCAAACATATTGGCCGTGATTTGATGGCGGAACTTAAAACCATCGTGGGCGGTGAATTGCGCGGCTATACGGAGCTTCTGGAAGAGGCGCGGGCTGAGGCCATCCGCCGTATGATTGAACAGGCAGAGAGACTGGGGGCGGATACTATCATCGGGGTACGCTTTACCAGTTCCGCCATCACTAATAAGGCTTCGGAAATTCTGGTCTTCGGTACTGCTGTAAGGCTCAGTAGATAAAGGGAATTCCGGGTCGGGATTTCGCGATATTTTCCCAGGCGGCGGGGGAATAATTATTTGCCTTTAAAAAAGCGTTCAAGCCTTGCTATAGCGCCCAAGACTTAGTATAAAATAACGTGAATTCTTACCCTTTAATGAAGATATAAAATCTAGGGGTAAGAATATATGTTTAGGTAAGTAAAAAGGGCCAATTCTTTGACCGATAATAACGCTTCTGAAACCCAGGACCCCAATATTTCAGCCATTACCATTGAAGAGGAAATGAAAACCTCTTATCTCGACTATGCCATGAGCGTGATCGTCTCACGCGCTTTGCCGGATGTTCGGGATGGTTTGAAACCCGTACATCGCCGTATCCTCTATTCCATGTATGAAAATGGTTACGACTGGACCAAATCCTATCGTAAGTCGGCGCGTATCGTTGGTGACGTGATGGGTAAATACCATCCGCATGGGGACAGTGCGATTTATGAAGCCATGGTTCGCATGTCGCAGGATTTTTCTCTGCGTCTGCCCCTGATTGACGGGCAGGGAAATTTTGGTTCCATGGATGGCGACCGGGCGGCGGCCATGCGTTATACGGAAGCCCGTATGGACAAAACCGCCAGCGGCCTTTTGGAAGATATTGACAAGGACACCGTCAGTTTTCAGCCCAACTATGATGAATCAGAACATGAACCCATTGTCCTGCCCGCACGCTTTCCCAATCTTCTGGTTAATGGCGCGGGGGGTATTGCGGTTGGTATGGCCACCAATATTCCGCCCCATAATCTGGGTGAAGTGCTGGATGCCTGTTGTGCTTATGTGGATAATCCACAAATCAGCCTCGAAGAATTGATTGAAATTGTACCGGGGCCTGACTTTCCCACGGGCGGGCTGATTATGGGCAGTGCCGGGGCGCGTTCTGCTTTGATGACGGGGCGTGGCTCGGTCGTCATGCGCGGCAAAACTCATTTTGAGGAAATCCGCGCGGGCCGGGAAGCCATCGTCATTACCGAAGTACCCTTTCAGGTCAACAAGGCCCGGATGATTGAAAATATTGCCGATATTGTCCGGTCTAAAAAAATCGAAGGCATTTCGGACATCCGTGATGAATCGGACCGGGACGGGGTTCGGGTCGTGGTGGAGCTGAAACGCGATGCGGTCGGTGATGTTGTGCTGAACCAATTGTTCCGCTATTCACCCCTGCAAACCTCTTTCGGGGCCAATGTATTGGCGCTGAATGGTGGTCGTCCTGAAGTGATGAACCTGCGCAATATTATTGAATATTTCATTCGTTTCCGCGAAGAGGTCATCACCCGCAGAACCAAATATAAACTGATGAAAGCCCGGGACCGGGCCCATATGCTGGTGGGGCTTGTGATTGCGGTGAATAATCTGGACAAGATTGTTGCCATGATCCGCAGTGCGCCAAATCCTGCCACGGCGCGGGAACAATTGATGGCGGAAAATTGGGACGCGGTTGATGTGGAAAATTACATCACATTGATTAATGAACCGGGCCGCGAGGTCGTGGACGGTAAATATAAACTGTCTGAAAAACAGGTTCGGGCCATATTGGAACTGCGCCTGCACCGTTTGACCGCTCTGGGCCGGGATGAGATCGGTAAAGAGCTGGAAGGTCTGGCGGTTGAGATTGAGGATTATATCGACATTTTGCGCAGCCGTGAGCGGCTTTATGGTATCATGCGGGCGGAATTTGTCGACTATAAAGACCAGTTCGCCACCCCGCGCCGCAGCGAATTTGCCCATGATGCCTTTGGTTTTGAAGATGAAGATCTGATACAGCGTGAAGACATGGTGGTGACGGTGACCAATACGGGTTATATCAAGCGGGTGCCGCTCAACACCTATCGGGCGCAGCGCCGGGGCGGCAAGGGCCGTTCGGGCATGGCCACCAAGGATGAGGATTTCCTCCAGAATGTCTTTGTGGCCAATACCCATACCCCTATTCTTTTCTTCTCCAACCTGGGGCAGGTCTATAAAATCAAAGTATGGAAACTGCCGCTGGGATCGCCCCAGTCAAAAGGCAAGGCGCTGATTAATATCCTGCCTTTGCAACAGGATGAGACCATTTCCACCATCTTGCCGTTGCCCGAAGACGAAGAAAGCTGGAATGATTTGCATGCGGTTTTTGCCACTTCAAAGGGTAATATCCGCCGTAATCTTCTGTCTGATTTCTCTAATGTGCGGGCCAATGGTAAAATTGCCATCCGTCTGTCGGAAGGTGATAACCTGATCGGTGTTGCCACCTGTACGGAAGAAGATGATATTCTGATGGCGGCCAGTGACGGCAAATGTATCCGTTTTGCTGCCACGGCCGTGCGCCTGTTCAAAGGGCGCAATTCAGATGGTGTGCGCGGGATTCGCCTGGCGCAAGGGGATAAAGTGGTTTCCATGTCGGTTCTGCATCATGTGGATATGGATATGGAAGAAAAGGCGCTTTATCTTAAATATGCCTCTGCCAAACGCCGGGGCGAGGAGCCTGAAATTCCGGAAGTCATGACAGAGGAACGTGTTTTTGAGCTGGAGGAAAAAGAACAATTTATCCTCAGCATGACAGTGAATGGGTATGGCAAGCGCACTTCGGCCTATGAATATCGGGTGGCCGGACGCGGCGGCCAGGGCATCATCAATATTGAAACCTCTGAACGCAATGGCAATGTGATTGCTGCATTCCCCATCGAGCTGATGGACCAGTTGATGATGGTCAGCGATCAGGGGCGCCTGATCCGGGTGCCGGTGCATGACGTGCGCATCGCCGGACGCAGCACCCAGGGTGTTACCCTCTTTAATGTGGATGATAATGAACATATTGTCTCTGTTGACCGGGTGAGTGAACCTGAAGGTGATGACGAAACGGACAATGATGAAGCGGATAGTGGCGAAGGCGTTGATGAGAATGGTTCCGCAGAAAACGAGGTGGAATAATGCCAGTAAAACGGCGCATAGGCTTATATCCTGGAACTTTTGATCCCATTACTTTGGGTCATCTTGATATTTTACGCCGCAGCGCAAGGCTGGTGGATAAGCTGGTCTTGGGCATATCCACTAATCCTTCGAAATCCCCCCTGTTCGACCTGGATGAAAGGGTCGAAATGATCAAGCAGGAAACGGCTTTTATTCGGGAGGAAAGCGGCATTGAAATTGAAGTAAGGCCCTTCAATACTCTGTTGATGCATTTTGCCGAAGAAGTCGGTGCCACGGCAATCATCCGTGGCCTGCGCGCGGTTTCAGACTTTGAATATGAGTTTCAGATGACGGCGATGAATTATAAACTAAACCCAAATATCGAGACTATTTTCCTGATGGCTGATCCGGCTTTACAGTCCATCGCCTCCAACCTGGTTAAGGAAATTGCAAAATTTAACGGGGAAATCAGGGAATTTGTTACGCCAGCTGTGCGGGACAGGGTTTTGGAAAAATTTGCCAATTCATAAAAAGTTGGGAATAATATAAAAAATCTGTATAAAGCGGGAAAACAGGAACGAGACGATGAAATATTTTTTAAAAGCCGTTTTGGCTTTTTTTCTTATGAATGCAGGAGTGAATGCAATGGATTTGGAAAACACCCTTTATCTGGATCTGAAAGATGGTCGTGTGACCATTGAAATGTACCCCGAAGTTGCCCCGAAACATGTGGCCCGGATCAAAGAACTGGTGCGTGAGGGATATTATGACGGCTTGACCTTTCACCGGGTAATCCCCGGTTTTATGGCACAGGGCGGTGATCCCAAGGGGGATGGTACGGGTGGATCAGGTCAGAAACTGCCAGCCGAATTTTCCGATATGCCACATTTGAAAGGCACCGTTTCCATGGCCCGCGCGGCGAGCCCTGACAGTGCGGACAGTCAGTTTTTCATCTGTCTGGCACCCGCACCACATCTGGATGGCCAATATACCGTCTGGGGTCGTGTGATCGGCGGCATGAAACAGGTTGATCACATTAAGGTTGGCGAAGGCGGTCTTTTTGTCTCTCAGGGTGAGCCGGACAAGATCCTGAAAATGCAGATTGCGGCAGATGTTGCCGAAGATGCTGTTCCGGAATGATTAGCATTTGATATTATGAAAGTTGATCTGTTTGATTTTGAGCTCCCAAAGGAGCGCATTGCTCTTCGCCCCGTTGCTACCCGCGACGGGGCGCGATTTCTTGTGGTGAAGGGAAAAAAACTGGAAGACCGGATCATTTCCGATCTGGTTGATTATCTGGAAGAAGGGGATGTGATGGTGTTCAACGACACCCGCGTGATCCCCGCCAGATTATCCGGTAAACGCCGCGATGCGAAAATGGAACTGACCCTGCATATGAATGAGGGGGAGGGGCGCTGGAAAGCCTTTGCCCGGCCCGCGAAAAAACTGAAAGTGGATGATATCATTCATTTTTCTGCCGGTTTGGAGGCTGTGGTGCTTGAAAAGGGTGAGGCGGGCGAAGTCTGTATCCAGTTTAATATGGCAGGGGACAAATTGCGTCATGCGCTTGATCAGGCAGGGGTTATGCCGCTGCCGCCTTATATTGCCTCTCAACGTGGAGTGGATGATCAGGATTTACAGGATTATCAGACGGTCTACAGCAAAAAGGACGGTGCGGTCGCAGCCCCCACAGCCGGTTTGCATTTCACCGATCGCATGTTGGCAGCGCTTGACCAAAAAGGCATCAAACGCACCCAGGTGACCCTTCATGTGGGGGCGGGAACCTTTCTTCCGGTCAAGGTGGAAGATACGGACGACCATAAAATGCATTCCGAATGGGGCGAGATTGATCAGGAAACGGCTGATTTGATCAATCAGGCCCATGTACATGGAAAACGCGTTGTCGCGGTTGGCACCACATCTCTGCGCCTGCTGGAATCGGCAGCGGATGATCAGGGTCAGCTTCATGCCTTTTCAGATGCCACCGATATTTTTATTACGCCGGGTTATAAATTCAAGGCCGTAGATATATTGATGACCAATTTTCATTTGCCCAAATCAACCTTGTTTATGCTGGTGTCTGCCTTTGCCGGGACTGAGGTTATGAAGGCCGCCTATACCCATGCCATCGAAGAAAAATATCGTTTTTATTCTTATGGGGATGGCAGCCTGCTTTTTAGAGAAGATTTATTATGAGTGAAAATTTTTCATTGGACATCACCGCCACGGACGGAAACGCCCGCACCGGGGTCATAAAAACCATTCGCGGCGAGATCAGAACCCCGGCCTTTATGCCGGTGGGAACCGCGGCCACGGTCAAGGCCATGAAACCGGAAACAGTACGACAAACCGGTGCGGATATTTTGCTGGGCAATACCTATCATCTGATGCTGCGTCCGACGGCAGAACGCATTGCCCGCCTTGGGGGTTTGCATAAATTTATGAATTGGGACCGGCCTATCCTGACGGATTCGGGGGGCTTTCAGGTGATGTCACTGGCGCAATTGCGGAAAATTTCCGAAGAGGGGGTTTCTTTCCAGTCGCATATTGACGGTTCCAAACATATGTTGTCGCCTGAACGGAGTATGGAAATTCAGCGATTATTGGGCTCGAATATTGTCATGGCCTTTGATGAATGCACACCCTATCCCGCCACCCGCGAAGAAACCGAAAAATCCATGTTGCTGTCCATGCGCTGGGCCAAAAGATCCTATGATGCTTTTCATGATGGTTCGCAACATGCGGAACAGAATGCCCTGTTTGGCATTGTTCAGGGCGGTGTGTTTGAACCCCTGCGCAGACAATCCATTGATGCCTTGAGAGAGATTGACTTTAATGGTTATGCGGTTGGGGGACTGGCTGTGGGAGAGGGGCAGGAAGTGATGTTTGATGTGCTGGATTTCACCATGCCGCAAATGCCTGTGTCCAAACCGCGTTATCTTATGGGTGTTGGCAAACCGGATGATATTGTCGGGGCGGTAGAACGCGGCATAGACATGTTTGATTGTGTTTTGCCCTCACGCTCCGGGCGTACCGGTCAGGCCTTTACCAGACGCGGCACGGTTAACATGAAAAATGCCCGCCATACGGATGATCCGCGACCCATAGATTCGCAGTGTGCCTGTTCTGCATGCACAAGTTATAGCAGAGCTTATATTTCTCACTTGATCAGAAGTAGTGAAATATTGGGTTCCATGTTAATGACTGAACATAACCTGACTTATTTCCAGGATTTGATGGCCGGATTAAGAGAGGCCATTTCCGGCGGAAATCTGTCGATTTTTGTGAAAGAATTTCATCAACAGAGGGCCATGGGTGATATTGAGCCTTTGGACTGAAATCACATGAAACTTTTTTTACAAAAAGCGTGAGATAAGTGTTGACCGGAACGAATTCGCCCTCTATGTTCCGCTCATCTTTTCGGGAGGGCCCGTAGCTCAGCTGGTAGAGCAACTGACTTTTAATCAGTAGGTCACAGGTTCGAACCCTGTCGGGCTCACCAAAAAGAAACAAAAAACCCCCTAAGCTTTAATGGCTTAGGGGGTTTTTGTTTTTTATTTTTCGATTTTCTTGGGTCGGTGATTTTCATCCAGGGCGACAAAGATAAAATTGCCTTCGGTCACTTTCAGGGCTTCTTCTTCATCCTGACGTTCTACGGTGACTTCCACATGAATGGTAATGGATGTGGTCCCGACCTTGATCACATCGGTATAGATGCTCATCCAGTCCCCGGGCATGACAGGTTGATGGAATTTCATGCCTTCAATGGCCACCGTGGCCACAGGGCCTTTACAGAAATTATGGGCTTCTCCACCCCCGGCCATATCCATCTGGGCCAAAATCCAGCCGCCAAATATATGGCCGTTGGCATTGAGGTTCGAACGCATGGGGTAAGTTCTGATGGTGGGTTGGCGGGCGGATAGGTCTTTTTGCTCACGCATAAGAGCTCCTGTTTATTCATTAATGTAATAGATTAAAAAGAGGATTGATTTTCAATTATATCTTTCGTCCCATCCAGATCACACGGCCTAGAATGTCCAGTTTTTCCGGCTCACAGCCTTCCCAGCTTTGATAATATTCATTGTCGCTTTTAATGGTGCAGAGTTTGGAAATGGGATTTACGGAAATTCTTTTGACCAGCACCATATTGTCGTTACGCAGAACGTAAATGCCATCATTCCTGATCTGGGTGGCGTTTAAATCCACCAGGATATGGTCGCCTTCAAAAAGGGTGGGATTCATACTGTCCCCGGATACCGTGATCACGGCAAGATCATCGGCAGTTGCATTGGAACTGCTTCTGATCCAGCTTTTTTTAAAGGCCAGACGGTTGGCAACTTCATTGTTATCGGCAACAGAGCCCACCCCGGCGGCGGCTTCAATGTCATAGACATTTACCTGAATATAATCATTGGCGGAGATGCCGTCTTTCAGAGATGAGCTTTCCATACCGGGAGAGGGATAATCATCCGCAGAACCAAAATAGGACGGGGATTTGCCAAAATGCTTTAAAATTTTGCTCAGATCCTCATTGCGCAGACATTTTGGCACGCCGCGTTTGATGAATTGCTGAATATAGGCATGGTTTTTGCCGATCAATGTGGAAATAGAGGCATAATCATCATCCGAACTGGTGCGGATAAGGTGATCCAGCTTCTGTCTGATATGTTGATAATATTTATTATAGTCCATTGAATGCATCATCCATGGTGGTTTCACCCCTTTAATAGGGGTATAGGACTATACTATCATACTGGCTGGTTGATTAAAATTATAATATTCATTTTTCAGATAAACTTCCACATCATCTTTACTGAGCGGTTTGGCGTAAAGATAACCCTGTGCATACAAACATCCCAGACTTTTAAGAAGTTCATGCTGTTTTTGCGTTTCAATGCCTTCTGCGACAACATTCATGCCCAGTGTGGAGGCCAGCGTGGAAATGATATGGACAATTTTCAGGCTTTCTTCGCTATTGTCCAGACGGCTTACAAAACTACGGTCAATTTTCAGCGTATCAGCGGGAAAGCGGTTTAAATAACTTAAGGAAGAATATCCCGTGCCAAAATCATCAATGGCCAATGAAATGTTAATGGATTTAAGGTCGAGAAGAATATCTCTGGCTGTATCCGCATTTTCAATCAGGGCCGTTTCTGTAAGCTCTAACTTCAGGCGCTCTCCACTAAGCCCGGAATTATTCAGGGCTTCGCGGGCGGTCAGGACAAAATTATCATGCGAAAGCTGAACACTGGACACATTTACATTCATGCACAGGTTTGAGGCCTCGGGAAATTTATCTGTCCAGCGGACCATTTGCTGACAGGCTTCATTAAGGCACCACCGGCCGATGGGGATAATAAGCCCGGTTTCTTCGGCAAGGGGAATAAACTCAATAGGGGATACCATGCCGCGCTCGGGGTGTTGCCACCTTATCAGGGCTTCAAAACCCAATAAATTCCCTGTCTGTAGATTAATAATAGGCTGATAATGCAGCAGGAGTTCGTCTTTTTTAATCGCCTGTCTGAGTTCAGATTCCATTTTTAATCTGGAATGGGCCCGGGTTTGCAAATCTATATTATAGATCAATGTCCTGTCAGAGCTCATATTATTGATTCGTTTCATCGCAATATGAGCATTCTGAATAAGTTCGCTGCTGTCCAGGATAGCAGGAGAGCCGGTGGCAATGCCAATGGACAGGGATATTTGAGTTTCCACCTCTGCCGTCTGAATATTTCTTGTCATGCAATGATGGATTGTCTTGGCCAGAGACATGGCCTCTGTTTGAATATGGTCAATCTTGTTATCGGCGAATAAAATCGCAAATTTGTCGCCGTGGAAACGAATGAGTGATGCTTCCTTTGGCAGGCATTCATCCAGTCTGGTGGCGATGTTGCAGATTATATCATCGCCGATTTTATAACCATAACTTTCATTAAAACGTTGAAAATTCAGAATATTAATCAAAAGGACAGCAACTTCACCGGTAAAATATTGATTTTGGTATTTTTGGGCATAAGTATCATGAAAATAACTTTTATTTGGCAGCAGGGTCAGATCGTCAAAACTGTTAAAAATTTTCACATTTTGTGCCAGCTTTTCCTGAGCGCTATTGTCCCAGATAAACAGGGAAAATTCTACGGTGGCATTTTTGCTTTTAAAGCCTTTTTCCAACAAGTGAAGCCTGGCGTGATATTGCTGGCTTTCTCCTTCGATGGTAATTTCCCAGTCGAAGTTTTCAGTTTTTTTGCTTTTTAGGCTGGAAGCGATTTCTTTTTGCAGAACGGGGTCTTTTTCCAGCCATTTTATGTCCGAAAAAGAGATTTTCTTTGGGGAGGGCTTGTGTTTTTTATGGTATAGCGCCTCTATCATATTCAGAAAATCCTGATTGACAGAGGATAATTTCAGCGCTTTGTTTTTTCCCAATCGCAAAGTGGCAAGGCCAACAGTATTTTCCTGTGGTAATAATGCGCTATCAAGCCCTTTTGTTTTTTCTCTAAATAAAAAGGTTGTATCATCATTATGAAACATTCAGCCCTGATCCTAACTCAACTCAAAAAAACTGTTATAGCCAGATTTTCCCAATGCCAGATTTTCCCAATGAATGAAAATGTGGCGCAATTTATCAATTCAGGATGTCTTATAGGGGTAAATATTTCGTAAATTTTATCCTAATGTCAATTTAGGAACAGCCGCTTGTTGAACCGCAACTGTCACATTTCAGGCAGGTGCCATTACGCACCATGGTGAAATTACCACATTCCACACACGCATCGCCCACATAACCCTTTATCCTGGCTTCCTGAATGAGGTGGGTTGAGCTTTTTTGCCGGGTAATACTTGTTTGTGTATGGCTGGTGGAGGCATTGACGGTAATTTTTTCCTCTGAAGAGATTTGTTGTGCCTGCAAATCATTTGGTGCGGTGTTGAGGACATAAAGATTGCTTTTTCGCACATATCCCGTACTGGCGAGGCCAATAACCCGGTCAAGGGCCGCTTCGGTTTCATTCATTGGCTCTTGCGAAAATCCCTTGCCATCACCCGTGCCGATGGAATCGGGCAGAAGGTCATCGGTTTGCACATGGGCCAGGTCATTGCGCCCAAGATAGGACACCGCCAGCTCCCGGAAGATATAGTCCAGAACAGAAGTGGCCATTTTGATGGCATCATTGCCCGTCACCTGACCGGAAGGCTCAAAACGGGTGAAGGTAAAGGCATCCACATATTCTTCCAGAGGCACACCATATTGCAGGCCAATGGACAAGGCGATGGCAAAATTATTCATCAGACTGCGGAAGGCGGCGCCTTCTTTATGCATATCAATGAATATTTCCCCGAGCTTGCCATCATCATATTCTCCGGTTCTGAGATAGACTTTATGCCCGCCCACGGTGGCTTTCTGGGTATAACCTTTGCGTCTTCCGGGTAATTTGTCTCTCTCCCGGACTGTTTGGGTGATGATATTTTCCACGATTTTTTCTGCGACGGCTTTGGTCTTTTCCGGCAGGCTTGTTTCTTCAAAATCATCCGTTTCCAACAGGGAAGCATTGAGTGGCTGGCTTAATTTCGAACCATCCCGGTAAAGTGCATTGGCCTTCAGCCCCAATTTCCAGGATTTCATATAAGCATTTTTACAATCTTCCACCGTGGCCAATGCCGGCATATTGATGGTTTTGGATATGGCGCCGGAAATAAAGGGCTGTGCCGCCGCCATCATTTCGATGTGACTGTCCACACTCAAAAAACGTTTGCCTTTCTTGCCACAGGGATTGGCACAGTCAAAAATGGGCAAATGCTGATCTTTCAGGTGAGGTGCCCCTTCCAACGTCATGGCCCCGGTACAATATTGGTTGGCTTCTTCAATTTGTTCCCTGCTAAAACCAATGGCCTCCAGCAGGTTAAAACTCACATCATCCAGTGATGCCTCCTCAAGACCCAGCACATCGGTACAGAATTCCAGCCCCAGACTCCATTTGTTAAAGGCAAAGGAAATATCGAAGGCGCTTTCAACACTTTCTTCCAGTGTTTCAAGTTGTGCCCGGGTGAAACCTCTGGCTTTCAGGCTTTCGTGATTGATATGGGGGGCGTTTTTCAAACTGCCATGGCCCACCGCATAACGGGCGATTTCATCTATCTGCTTTGGTGTATAACCCACGTTTTTCAGGGCTTCGGGGACCATGCGGTTGATAATCTTGAAATAACCGCCGCCGGCCAGTTTTTTATATTTTACCAGGGCAAAATCCGGTTCAATGCCCGTGGTATCACAATCCATCACCAGCCCGATGGTGCCTGTGGGGGCGATGACACTGGTTTGGGCATTGCGAAAGCCGTGGGCCGTGCCCAGTTCGAGGGCTTTATCCCACGCCATACCGGCGGCAACAGCCAGTTTGGGCACAGGGCAATTGACCAGATCCAGGGCTACGGGCAGGGTGGAGAGGTTTTCATACCCTTCTTTTTCCCCCAGAGCGGCCCGCCGGTGGTTGCGGATCACCCGCAGCATATGGTCCTTGTTTTTCTCATAACCGCTAAAGCTTCCAAGCTCCGCCGCCATTTCCGCAGATGTGGCATAGGCTGTGCCGGTCATCAGGGCCGAAATAGACCCGCAAATGGCGCGACCCTCATCACTGTCATATGAATAACCAGAAGCCATCAGGTATGAGCCAATATTGGCAAAACCAAGACCTAACGTACGATAATCATAGCTTAGCTGGGCAATTTCCTTTGAGGGGAACTGGGCCATCATCACAGAAATTTCCAGCACGATTGTCCATAATTTAACCCCGTGTTCGAAATCATCAATCTTGAAACTGCCATCAGTCTCTCTGAATTTCATCAGGTTGAGGGAGGCTAGATTACAGGCCGTATCATCCAGAAACATATATTCCGAACAAGGATTTGATGCCCGGATCGGGCCGGATTCGGGGCAGGTATGCCAGTCATTAATCGTGGTATGATATTGCAGACCCGGGTCGGCGCATTGCCACGCGGCCAAGGAAATTTCATCCCATAATTCACGGGCGGCAATGGTTTTATGGATGCTGTTGTCCTTGCGATTGATCAGGTTCCAGTCGGCATCATCCTGTGTGGCCTGCATAAATTCATCGGTGAGGCGCACCGTGTTATTGGAATTCTGGCCCGAAACCGTCATATAGGCTTCACTGTCCCAATCCGTGTCATAGGTATCAAAATCAATTGAATGATATCCTTGTCGGGCAAATAAAATCACCCGTTGCAGGAAATTTTCCGGCACAAGGGAATTGCGGGCGGCTATAATGGCCTCTTTCAATTGATCATTCAATTTGGGCTCAAAGCGGTCTTCTTCCGAACATTCCTTATTATGGCAGGCTTTCATAACCGCCTTAAGGTGTTTTTTGGTAATTTGGGAGCCGGTGACCAGTGAAGAAACCTTTTGTTCTTCCACCACTTTCCATTTTACAAAATCAAGCACATCGGGATGATCCGCATCCACAATCACCATTTTGGCTGCCCGACGTGTGGTGCCACCGGATTTGATGGCTCCTGCGGCACGGTCGCCAATTTTAAGAAAGCTCATCAGGCCGGATGAGGCACCACCCCCGGACAGGTTTTCACCCGAACCGCGGATATGGGAAAAATTACTGCCCGTGCCGGAGCCATATTTGAACAGGCGGGCTTCACGGGTCCACAGATCCATAATGCCGCCTTCATTGACCAGATCATCACTGACCCCTTGAATGAAACAGGCGTGTGGCTGGGGATGTTCATAGGCGGTTTTGGATTTTGTCAGTTTTCCGGTTTCATGGTTCACAAAATAATGACCCTGGGCCGGGCCATCAATGCCGTAAGCCCAATGCAGGCCTGTATTAAACCATTGGGGGGAGTTGGGCGCGCACATTTGCCGCGCCAGCATATAACGCAATTCATCATAAAAGCTTCTGGCATCGCTTTCTTCATTGAAATAACCGCCTTTCCAGCCCCAATAGGTCCAGGTGCCAGCCAGTCGGTCAAAAATCTGCCGGGCCGATGTCTCTGGCCCATAACGCTTATCTTGGGATATATTTTTAAGTTTCTGGCGATCTTCGGTACGGCGCCATAACCAGTCCGGTATATTATCTTCTTTGACAGGGACTAATGCCTGGGGAACGCCAGCCTTGCGGAAGTATTTTTGCGCCAATATATCTGATGCCACCTGTGACCAGTTTGCGGGAACTTCAAAACCCTGAAGTTCAAAGACAATCGTGCCATCGGGATTGCGAATTTCGCTGTCGGCTTTTCTGAATTCAATACCGTGATAGGCGGATTGACCTGCTGAAGTAAAGCGGCGTTTAATTTTCATCAATATTCCCCGATGATTTTAAAAATATTAAGCAATTCTTCTGTCCCTGATCTTACAATGTTTGAGGGCCTAGGAATAGCTTTTTTTGTCACATATTGTAATTGACATAAATCAGAACACTAGATGTTGTGGCTATCGAGTCGGGTGAATATTGTTGGCCTGTAATGTGCTTATGGTGACGTTTGCCCAAAAAATGCCCAAAATTTATCTGAATATGACTGAATATTATTGATTTATAGTTGTTCTGGCGGATTTGGCAGAGTATAGAAAGGCAGTGATATTTTTTTAAAAGCTTCAAGAAAGTCAAAAAGATATGTTTAGCCGTTTTATGAGACGTTTTTGTGGATGGTGGTATGGTGCAACCATTGGAACGATGGTTTTTACCCTTTTCAAAGGCTTGAAGGTTGGGGAAGACCAGCAGGGCAACCTCTATTACAAAGAAAAAAACGGTAATAAGCGCTGGGTTATTTTTGCAACCGATGTTGAGGCTTCGAAAATTCCCCCTGAATGGCATATCTGGCTGCATCATACTGTGGATTATACCCCGGTGGAAAAACGTCCGGAAATAAAAGAATGGGAAAAAGACCTGATCCCGAATATGACGGGTACTGTGGATGCCTATTATCCAAGTGGAAGCTTGAATGAAGGCGGCAAACGCAAAAAAACCACAGGCGATTATGAGGCATGGTCACCTGAATCCTGATTAAGGTCGGAAATATACCTATTGAATAAATTGGAGAAAGAATATGAGGAATAACCTCGTTGAAACATTGATGGGTGCCGTTGTCTTGCTGGTGGCGGGCAGTTTCCTGTATTTTTCTTTTTCCCACGCCAATATGTCGACCAATGGCGGCACGCATTATTTGGCCAAATTTGACAAAGTGGACGGCCTTGTGGAAGGCAGTGAGGTCAAAATCAGCGGGATCAAGGTTGGTACAGTTTTAAAACAATATCTAGATATGGAAACCTTTTACGCTGTTGTGGAATTTTCCATTGATGGCAATATTAAATTGACTGAAAGTACGTTTGCCAAGATTACCTCGGAAGGTTTGCTGGGCGGTAATTATCTTGTACTGGATCCCGGTGATGATGAAGACGAACTTCTTTTGGAAGGCGATGAAATTACCAATACTCAGGGCGCGGTTGATTTCCTTGGTCTGCTGGATAAATTCGGTGGCTCTAAATCGGATGAATGATGAACAGCCTGTATCAGATTTTTAACCTGTTTTTTAGAATATTTATAGCTGGTGGCATATTCATCGCGGGCTTTTCTTTGAGCCTGGCTCAGGGAATAGAAGAAAATTATGATGAACAGGTGGTTGTCCTCGCCGCCCTTGATAAAATAACCACACGGCTGAGCACCATAGAAATTGGACGCGATGAGATGGTGCGTTTTGGAACGCTGGAAATTACCATGCGAAAATGCCGTTCCAACCCGCCGGAAGAAACCCCCGAAAATGTCGCTTATCTGGAAATTGTCGATGTGGGTCATGATCAAAAAAGCAAAGAATATTTTTCGGGCTGGATGTTTTCATCAAGCCCGGCGCTTTCGCCTTTGGAACATCCGGTTTATGATGTGTGGGTGATGGACTGCAAAACCCGTTCCGGGCCCAAATCCGAAGAAATGCCATAAAAATCAGCATTCTGTTTCAGGGCATTTTCCAGTAGATTTTTATATGTTTTTCTCGGAATTTCAATGGCCCCGAATTTTGACAAATGTTCCGTGACAAACTGGGTGTCCAGCAGCTTATAACCACAGAGCCTGAGCCTTGCCACCAGATAGACCAAAGCAATCTTGCTGGCATCCGTTACGGTGTGAAACATGCTCTCACCACAAAAAGCACCGCCGATGGATACACCGTATAATCCGCCCACCAATTCGTCCCCAAGCCAGCATTCCACACTATGAGCATAGCCCATTTCAAATAATTCCGTGTAGAGTTTCACGATCTCGGGGTTAATCCAGGTATTGTCCCGGTCTTTTTTATCGCTAACGGCGGCACAGGCCTGCATCACCTGGCTGAAGGCTGTGTCGATTTTAACCGTAAAAGGTTCTTGTCTGATTTTGCGGATAAGTTTTTTCGGGATATGAAAATGGTCGAGGGGGATGATCCCGCGCATGTCGGGATCAACCCAGTATATTTCATCTGCCTCGGCATTTTCCGCCATGGGGAAAACGCCTTGTGCATAGGCATGAAGCAGAAGTTCGGCAGTTATTTCCGTCATATATCCAGTGTATTAAGGTAATTTTCCAGCCAATGAATGTCATAGGCACCATTGACAAAGTCATTTTCCCGGATCAGTTTCTGATGCAGGGGGATGGTGGTGTTTATGCCATCAATCACATATTCACCCAATGCCCGCCTTAAGCGCATCAGACATTCATTGCGGGTCTTGCCATGAACGATCAGCTTGGAAATCATGCTGTCATAATAGGGCGGAATTGAATATCCGGAATAAAGACCGGAATCGACCCTGACTCCCAGTCCACCTGGTGTGTGATAATCACTGATCTTTCCAGGACTTGGCATAAAGGTGAAAGGGTCTTCCGCATTGATGCGGCATTCAATAGCATGACCGGAAAATTTAACATCCTCCTGACTGAAAGAAAGCGGCAGGCCAGCGGCCACCCGGATTTGTTCACGCACAAGGTCAATGCCGGTGATCATTTCTGTTACCGGATGTTCGACCTGTAGGCGGGTATTCATTTCAATAAAATAAAATTCGCCGTTTTCATAAAGAAACTCAATGGTACCAACACCGAGATAACCAAGCCCCTTGATGGCCTTGCTGACAATGTCGCCCATTTTATCACGTGCATCTTTATTGAGCGCGGGTGAGGGGGCTTCTTCCAATACTTTCTGATGACGACGCTGAAGCGAACAATCCCGTTCGCCCAAATGGCATACATTGCCATGACTGTCGGCAATCACCTGAAATTCAATATGACGCGGCAGGGTGAGGAATTTTTCCAGATAAACCGTGGAATCGCCAAAGGCTGCACCGGCTTCTTTCTGGCATGATTGAACGGCGGGTTTTAATTCCGCTTCATTATGCACCACTTTCATGCCGCGCCCGCCGCCACCGGAGGCTGCCTTGACAATGACCGGATAGCCAATATCTTTGGCAATTTTTTCAGCGGTTTTAATGTCGTTAATTTCACCCTCAGAGCCTGGAACCACCGGAATTCCGAGCTTTTTAACCGTGTCTTTGGCTGAAATCTTGTCGCCCATCAGACGAATATGATCCGCCGTAGGCCCCACAAATGTAAGGTTATGTTCGGCAATGATTTCTGCGAATTTATCATTTTCAGATAAAAAACCATAACCCGGATGAATGGCATCCGCATTGGTAATTTCAGCCGCAGAAATAATCGCCGGAATATTCAGATAACTGTCCAGTGAGGATGCAGGGCCAATACAGACGCTTTCATCGGCAAGACGCACATGCATGGCATGGGCATCGGCTTCGGAATGAACAGCCACAGTGGCAATGCCCATTTCCTGACAGGCTCTGTGGATGCGAAGCGCAATTTCACCACGATTGGCGATAAGTAATTTGTCAAACATTCAAGAAGACCCTATTCAATAATGACCAAAGTTTCCCCAAATTCAACGGGTTGGGCATTTTCAAATAATATTTGTGTAACCGTACCGCCTTTGGGTGCATGAATATGGTTCATCACCTTCATGGCTTCAATAATCAAAAGAGTATCCCCGGCGGCGACCTTATCACCCACACTGATAAAATTATCAGCTTCAGGATCGGGGGCCGCATAGACGGTGCCAACCATCGGTGAGGGCACAGCGCCCGGGTGGCTGCCAGGGTCCGCACTTTCGGCTGCGGCTGCAGGGGCCGCAGCAGGGGCCGCGGCCACGGTCGCCGCAGCGGGTGCAGCGGCAACCATAGTGCTGTTGCGGGCAACCCTTACCTTCCGGTCTCCGTCCTCAACCTCAATCTCAGTGAGGTCTGTATCGTTGAGCAGTGTTGCCAGGTCACGAATAAGATCCTGATCGACGTGCATTTTAGACATATGATGCGTGTCCTTTATATATTATTGATTACCTAAAATATTATCCAGCGCATCCAGCGCCAGCATATAACTCAAGCTGCCAAATCCACAAATCACCCCGACAGAGGCCGGAGAAATAAAGGAATGATGGCGGAATTCTTCCCGTTTGAAAATATTGGATAAATGAACCTCGATAACGGGCAGGTCCTGGGCCTTCAAGGCATCCATAATTGCCACAGAGCTATGGGTATAAGCCCCGGCATTAAGGATGATGCCAGCGGAATTAACGTGGGCATCCTGTATCCAGTTTATAATTTCACCCTCAATATTGGTTTGGCAAAATTCAAGGGTATAACCTGATTTTTCGGCCTTGACCTTCATTTTATTTTCAATGTCTGCCAAAGTTTCCGAACCATAAATATCCGGCTCCCGCTTACCGAGGAGGTTCAGGTTAGGCCCATTAATGACCAGAATTTGTTTTTTTCCGATTGCTGTCATTATACTTGAATTTGCGATAGTATTTCCGTTGATTTATTTTCTATAGCCATTCTATATACTGGTTTAAATGGGTTTTGAAAACAGTCAATATCCAATTGACCTAAAACATTTGCGGACTATAAAGGATTGGGTGAATTCTGCAAAGTGCGGATTTTGAAAATCGGGAATATATTTCAGTGATCAGTATAATCATAAATGGTGATGAGCATAAGGTAGATAAAGGCCTGCATCTTGTTGCCCTGTTGGAAAATCTTGAACTCGACCCTGCCAAGGTCGCGATTGAAAGAAATCTGGAAATCGTGCCGAAGAGCCGCTATGAGGAAATTGAACTTTTGGAGGGCGATCGTTTGGAAATCGTACATTTTATCGGAGGCGGTCATCATCATGTCTAATATAACAACAGGAAATACAACGGATATGTTTAACATTGCGGGCAAGGATTTTTCATCACGTCTGATTGTGGGCACGGGAAAATACAAGGATTTTGAAGAAACCGCATTGGCCGTCGAAGCCTCTGGTGCTGAAATTGTCACGGTCGCTGTACGAAGGGTGAATGTGATGGACAGGTCTCAGCCGATGCTGGTGGATTATCTGGACCCGAAAAAATATACCTATTTGCCCAATACGGCGGGCTGTTTTAATGCCGATGATGCGATCCGCACCCTGCGTCTTGCCCGGGAGGCAGGCGGCTGGAATCTGGTAAAGCTTGAGGTGCTTGGCGATCAGAAAACCCTTTATCCCAATATGGTGGAAACCCTGCATGCGGCCGAAGTTTTGATCAAAGAAGATTTTGATGTGATGGTTTATTGCAGTGATGACCCCATCATGGCCAAAAGGCTGGAAGAAATAGGCTGCTGCGCCATAATGCCTCTGGGCGCACCCATTGGCTCGGGGCTGGGCATTCAAAACCCGGTTCAGATCAGAATCATTGTGGAAGAGGCAAAAGTGCCGGTTCTGGTGGACGCGGGTGTTGGTACAGCCTCAGACGCGGCAGTGGCCATGGAGCTTGGTTGTGATGGTGTCCTGATGAATACGGCCATTGCCGAAGCCAAAGACCCCATTGCAATGGCCCGGGCCATGCGTTTGGCCGTCGAAGGGGGAAGGGCGGCTTATAAAGCCGGACGTATGCCTAAAAAACTTTACGCTGATCCCTCATCCCCGCTTGCAGGGCTGATTTAACAGACCCTGGGCTTGGGAGCCGTTAATATACGGCTTTTCCCGAGCCAGGATTCTTTGGTTATTTTCTGGATTCACGCACGTCGCTGATGGCTTTGATCATCTGGCCCAGTGGCGGTTCGCCCGGCACGATGAAATTGCCAATAATGAAACCCGGTGTACCCGTGATTTGCAGATTTTGGGCCAGATTTGTATTGGCATGAATGGCCTTGTCAAATTCAGGGTCGGTCATATCAATGGCAAGCTGTTGTTCATCAAGGCCCACCTGACGGGCAATTTCAAAAATGCGGGCCTCATCCAGATTACCCTTGTTGGTCAGCATTGCTTTGTGAAAAGCATAATATTTTCCCTGTTTGATTGAGGCCATGGCGGCCTTGGCAGCGGTCACGGACGAGGGGGAAAGAATGGGGAATTCTTTATAGATAATGCGAACATTGGGGTCAATCCGGGTGAGTTTTTCCAACGTAACCAGGGCATTTTTACAATATCCACAATTATAGTCAAAAAATTCCACCAGGGTAACATCCCCTTCCGGATTCCCACCCACAAAGCTATAACCGTCATTATAAATCGCATCATGATATTGGCTCAGCATTTGGGATTTTTGTCTTTCCCTTAACAGCTGAATGGCCTGAGGCAGGATTTCAGGATTTTGCAGGATATATTCACCGATCATTTTATTGATCTGGTCTTTCTGTGCTTTGGTAAATTCTTCCTGTGCCTGCGCGGCGCCATTGCCCTGAAGCATCAGGAGGGAAAAAGCACAAAAGAGGGTTTTGAACGTATTGGAAAATTTTTTCATTTTAATCTATTAAACCTGTTAATTAATATTATATCAGACCGCGTTTTCTGTCATTTTGACGTCGGTTACGGTCTTTTTCTCTTTTTCTGTCTTTATCGGACATGTTGGATCTTGTGATGGTGAGGATATCCTGAGCCCTGTACCATTTAGGGGTCTTTTTTGGCAAAAGGTCCACCGCCTTTTTTGCATTAAACATGGCCGCGCCAAGATTTCCGATCAGCAAAAATCTTTCTGCGGAGGCATACCGGGTCATGGCTTCATTCTGACTGCGGTGATAGGCCACGGAAGCCTGACGCCAGGCAAAGGCATTCTGCTGATCGCGGGAGAGGGCAAATTCAAGATGGCGAAGCGCCTCTGGAAGATATTTATTTTCTTCGGTGGCAATCATGGACTGGGCCAGAGAAACCCGGATCAAGGACGTTTCGGGAAGGAACCTGACAGCATTCTGATAGGGTAAAATAGATTCTTTGATCTTGCCATTCTCGAATAAAATCTGGCCTTTTGTTTCCCAGAAATAAGGATCTTCGGGATATTCACTGATCAAGCTGTCAATTTCCCTGAGGGCGCTGTCAAAGTCGTGTTTCTTGTGATAGGCAAAGGAACGGGCATAACGGGCATAGACGCTTTGATCGTTGGCCGGATATTTGTTCAGGGTGGCATAAGGGGGTTTTAAATAACCATAAAGCTTGGCCTTTAAGCGTTGGAATTGATGTTCCAATGCTTCAGAGGTTTTCGCGTAATAATAAGGGGATGCCTCGACTTCCTCCCGCAGTTTGGCGATGCGGTCAATGGAAATGGGATGGGTTCTGGCATAAGGATCGCGATAGCGAATTGAGACAAGATCCTGAGCACCCAGATGGTTAAAAAATTCAAGCAGGCCTTTGCCGGATTGACGGGATTTATTTAAAAATACCAATGCCGCCTGGTCAGTGGAGGATTCCTGTGTCCGGCTGTATTTAAGAAAGCTGCGCATTCCAACCTGCTGCCCGCCGAGGATCAGAGCCATGCCCGCATCGCCGGAACCCGCGGCAATGGCCGCGGCCCCCAAAATGGCCCCGATCAGGGTGGACATGGTGGCGCTTTTGGTTGCATCGGAAAATCTTGTATTATGGCCTCCGGTAATATGACCGGTTTCATGGGCGATCACCCCGATAACCTGATTGGCATGATCTGCCGCCAGCAATAGCCCGGTGTGAAGAAACACATTCTGGCCGCCAGCGACAAAGGCATTGAGCGTATTGTCATTAATCAAATAAGAACTTACCGCGTCGGGTTCCAGTTCGGCTGCAATAAAAATCGGTTCGGACATATGACGAATGGTGCGTTCAATTTCCTCATCCCGTAAAAAATTGAGCCCGCCGCCTTTTTTTGCATGGCTATAGTCTGCAATGGTCAACAGCCCTGCCAGACTAAAACAAAGAATTTTATAAATGTTAATTCTAATATTGGTTTTTAACATAGCCATACAGTAATTTTACCCGCCTCATAGGTCAAATATATTCCGCATATCCTGATAACATGTTTGTCAGAATGCGGTCTGATCATAAAGAATGATTATTTATGCAGCATGAATGCAAAAGGCCCGGACATAATCCGGGCCTATGCAAAAATAACATGAGAAGGCTTTTATAGTGACCACCAGCCCTTTTTCTTGGGGGCAGGGGCTGCATCTTTTTTATCTGCCTTGCCCACTTCGATCACTTTAACGTTCGAGGAAAGCGCCTTTTCCTTTGGTTTAGAGGCTGTTTTATCAGCCGCTTTACTGCCCGGCTTTTCCACAGCTTTTTCAACTGATTTTTCAACTGCTTTTTCAGAAGATTTTTCAGAAGATTTTTCTGCAGTTTTCTTCCCGGCTTTAGGCTCGGCAGACTTTTTCTCGGCCGTCTTTCTTTTCCTTACAGGTTTTTTCTTTTCTGCATCAGCCTCTTTTATGTCCGCAGTATCATCCGCCTTCTTTGCGGCGGGTTTGCGTCTTGTGCGGGCAGGTTTTTTTTCTTCCTCTTTGGGGCTATCGCTTTCTTTGGAACTGATACTGGATTCTTCCGTCTTTTCGCCTTTATCAGAAGTGTCGGCCTCTTTCCGTTTTCTGGGCCTTCTGCCTCTGGCGGGTTTTTCCGCTTTGTCAGCTTTTATATCAGAATCCGTTTTGGCTTCTGTCTGAACATTGTCAGACTTTTCAGCCTCGGCGGAGGGGGCAGGGCGATCCTGTTTTTCCACCGCTTTATGTTCCGTATCTTCTTTTGCAGCCGGAACATTTTCACCTTCATGAGACGCTCTGGGGCCGCGCCGTCTGGAGCGCCGACGGCGTGGTTTACGCGCCTCACCCTCTTCGGTTTTTTCAGGAGATGCAGCTTGTTCACCATCCGGCTTTTTGTCAGACGTTTTTTCCAGATTTTCATCCTGGCTTTTATCCTGCGTATCAGCAGTTTTTGCCTCTGAAGCCGCATCAGCTGAAGTATTTTCATCCCGGTTGCGCGGGCCTCTTCTGCGTCTTCTGCGGCGTGGTTTTTTATCCTGTTCCTCATCACCGCTTTTGCCATCGGCGTGTGATTTATGCCCGGAATCTCTTTTCTCATCCCGGTTATCATCGCGTTTATGGTCGCGGCGTTTTTTCTCCGGCGCCCGTGGGGCGGGTTTGCCGAGTTTCAGGGAATTCTGGGTTTCAGGCTTTTTACTGCCGCCACCGTCCAGCCCCAGACGATAATGTGTCTCGGTCAATTCAGGATCGATGGCAATGTCAATATTGGCGCCATATTGTGTTTCAAGACTGACCAGATTGGCCCTTTTATTATTAAAGAGGTAAGTGGCCACACTTGAGGGCAGATAGATTGTGACCTTTTCGCTGCGATTGCGAATGGCTTCTTCTTCCAGAACCCTGAGCACATGCAGAACCTGGGATTCAATGGAACGAACGACCCCCGCACCCTCACAATGAGGGCAGGTATGGGTACTGGATTCCAATACACCCGCGCGCAATCTCTGACGTGACATTTCCATCAGGCCAAAACTGCTGATGCGGCCAATCTGAATGCGGGCGCGATCGCCTTTGAGGCAATCTTTCATTTTATGTTCAACCGCGCGAATATTACCGCGTTCTTCCATATCAATGAAATCAATGACCACGAGACCGGCCATGTCCCGAAGGCGCAGCTGCCGGGCAATTTCTTCGGCGGCTTCCAGATTAGTTTTGCGGGCCGTGCCTTCTACATTATGTTCTTTGGTGGATTTGCCGGAGTTTACATCAATGGATACCAGAGCCTCTGTGGGGTTGATCACAATATAACCACCGGATTTTAACTGAACGGAGGGGTTATACATGGAATCGAGCTGGCCTTCCACCTGATAGCGATGGAAAAGCGGTGTTTTTTCTTCGTAATGGCTGATCTTGCGGGCGTGGCTCGGCATCAACAGTCGCATGAAGGATTTTGCGGTTTTATAGCCTTTTTCACCTTCCACAAGAATTTCGTCAATCTCGCGGGTATAAAGATCGCGAATGCTGCGTTTGATCAGATTGCCTTCTTCATAAATCAGCGCCGGGGCAATGGATTTTAAGGTATTGGTCCTGATGCCTTCCCACATACGGTTGAGATAATCGAAGTCGCGCTTGATTTCAGTGCGGGTACGACTATGGCCCGCGGTACGGATGATACAGGCCATGCCACTGGGCATATTCAGATCAGCGAGAATTTTTTTCAGTTTTTTACGGTCAGACACATTGGCAATCTTGCGGCTGACACCACCGCCGTGCAATGTATTGGGCATTAATACACAATAACGACCGGGCAGGGACAGGTAAGTGGTCAGGGCCGCACCCTTGTTGCCACGTTCTTCCTTGACAACCTGAATGAGCAGAACCTGATTTTTCTTGATCACTTCCTGAATTTTATATTTATGCCTCAGCCGTTTGGCGATGCGAATGCGCAGTTTTTCTTCGGCTTCTTCTTCATCAGACAGGCTGGAACCGGCATCTTCGGCCTTGGCCACGTCGTCATCATCTTCTTTGCTGTCGGCTTTTTGAGCAGCATCGGCCTTTTCAGGTGTATCTTTCTTGTCGCTATTCTCATCATTCTGTGTGCCAGATGAAGCTTCTGATTTTTCATCTTCCAGAATATCAATATCTTCTTCCAGGACATCCACATTTGCGGCCGCTTCCTGCGCGATCAGCGCTTCACGGTCTGCCACCGGGATTTGGTAATAGTCAGGATGGATTTCACTGAAAGCCAGAAAGCCGTGACGGTTGCCACCATATTCCACAAAGGCCGCCTGTAGAGAAGGCTCTACACGGGTCACTTTTGCAAGATAGACATTTCCTTTAATCTGCTTCTTGGCAGAAGCTTCATAGTCGAACTCCTCCACGCGATTGCCGTGGATGATGGCCACACGAGTCTCTTCCTCGTGGGACGCATCGATTAACATACGTATCGTCATTTAGTTTTTCTCCAAAACAAAAGCCGCTCGAGCTCAGGCCATCAGAAGTGACATACTGGCGAGCAGGCTTTTTAAATATAAAAAATGGGGTTTTATTCAAGATCGTAGCCACAGGCTTATTAAAAGAAGAAAATCCTATCCATTGTGCAAACTCAGAACGAGTGTTCAAAACAGTCGGATTGTCTTTTATGCTGTGTATACGCGAATTCATGTATCGTAATCTTATCTTTATTCTTAAGGCCGAATATCGGCTTTTATTATTGCTGTTTATATTCCTTAGGTATCACACCTTTTTAAAAACGGGGACCTGTTGGTTTAAGAATATTTCGCCTGTATAAATATATCTGTTATAATGCAGAAATAATTCAGGCAGCATTCAGCATTGTTTAACATAGTGATTATAATGTTACATCACAAGACTAATATGCTAAATTTTATAAATACTTAAAAAATACTTTGGCATTCGTTATATTAAGGTTACACGATAGAAGTTGAATTTTGGGATCAAAATACGAAAAGATGAAAATATATAATTCACTAAGTTTTTTCATGCGCCTGTTTTTTGTGGCTATGATTTTATCCACAATTCAGGTCTTGCCAACTTTTGCAAAAAACACTGTGGTTTCCGATATAAGAATTGGCCATAGCAAAAATAAAACACGTTTTGTGATCGAGGCCAATAAAAAGATAAATTATAAAATCTTCACCTTGGCCAATCCAAACCGGGTCGTGATCGATATTAACGAGGTCAGCTGGAAAAATAATGCCGGTGGCGCACGGGGTAAGGGGGCCATTGATAAATATAGATACGGGCTTTTTAAACCCGGAACATCCCGCATTGTCTTAGACCTGAACAGTCCGGCGGTGATCGACAAAAGTTTCACCATAAAACCCCGGGGCAAGAATGGTCACCGCCTCGTTGTTGATTTAAAACGCAGTAATCAGAAGAAGTTTGAAAAACTGGTACGCAAACCCGCCATCAGAACCGCCCGCCCGGCATCGCTTCCGGATTTTTCCTCAAAGGATAAAAGACAGTTCCGCACCAAAAAACTCATTGTGCTTGATCCGGGACACGGCGGACATGATCCGGGCAATCTGGGAACCCGGGAAAGATCGGTTATTCCTGAAAAAACAGTGGTTCTGAGTGCGGCGCGGGAAATCAAACGTGCTTTGGAGCGGACTGGGCGGTATGAGGTACTTATGACCCGCAACCGGGACATCTTCCTGAAATTACGCGCCCGCAGCCGAATTGCCCATAATGAACAGGCGGATTTATTCATTTCCATTCATGCCGATTCTATCAAAAACGCATCGGTGCGGGGGGCGACGGTTTATACATTGTCCGAAAAAGCGTCGGACAGAGAGGCGGCCGCCATGGCGGCCCGGGAAAATAAATCGGATATTATTGCCGGTATGGACCTGGAGGATGAGATTGATATTGTTCAAACCATTTTGATTGATCTGGTCAAGCGCGAGACCATGAATTTATCCAGTAACTTTGCCAGCGAACTGGTGCCGCAATTGAAAAAAGTGGTAAAGGTCAGAACCAATCCGCACCGAACAGCAAGCCTTGTTGTCTTAAAAGGCCTTGATGTGCCTTCTGTTTTGGTGGAACTGGGCTATCTGACCAATAGTGCGGACGCAAAAATATTGATGCAGCGCGAAACGCAGCAGAAGATTGCCAATTCGATCGTTGCCGCAACGGATCGGTTTTTCAAGCGATATGTGGCCACATATTAGGCCTTTTAATGTGAGACATTTTAAGACATAAGACTGACATATTTCCCCGTTAAAAGCTTATTCAGAAGTATGGCAGGTCATTCAATTAGTGTATGATGATGAAATTGAAAAAGAAAAAAATTCTAATTAACCTTCTCGGCGCGACTATTGTCTCAATTTTATTGGGCAGCATTCTTGTGGTTGGGGGTATTGTTTTTATCCTGTCTTATTATGGCAAAGACCTGCCGGATTATCATCAGCTGGCCAATTATGAACCTTCGGTGGTGAGCCGGATTTATGCGGGGGACGGCAGTCTCCTGTCGGAATATGCCCGCCAAAAGCGGCTTTTTATCCCGATCTCCGCCGTGCCTCCATTAGTGAAACAGGCTTTTTTATCGGCTGAAGATAAGAATTTTTACAGCCATGGCGGGCTGGATTATTTCGGGCTGATGCGCGCGGCCCTGGTCAATGTGAAAAATATCTTTTCCAATCGCCGTAAAGTGGGGGCCTCCACCATTACCCAGCAGGTGGCCAAAAATTTCCTGCTGAGCGGCATTCAGACCTATGAACGCAAAATCAAGGAAGCCATCCTCGCCTACAGGATTGAAAAAGCTTTCAGCAAAGACCAGATATTGGAACTTTATCTGAATGAAAACCTGATGGGTTACGGATCATATGGTATTGCGGCGGCGGCCTTAAGCTATTTTGACAAGGCTGTGGATGAATTAACACTTGAAGAAATCGCTTATCTGGCGGCGGTGCCCAAAGCGCCTTATAATTATCATCCCGTCAGAAATTATGACCGGGCCATGGGGCGGCGGAACTGGGTTCTCAAACGCATGCATGAGGAAGGGTATATTTCCGAGGATGATAAAATTACCGCTCAGAAAAAACCGCTGGTTACCGCAAGCCGGGACCGTACCCGAACCTTCAAGGCCGGTTATTTTACCGAAGAAGTACGCCGTGAGTTAAAAAGTCTTTACGGGGATGAGGAATTATATGAGGGCGGATTATTTGTGCGCACCACCCTGTCCCCCAAACTACAGACCATTGCCGAACGGGAACTGAAACGCGGCCTCATAGCCTATGACAAACGTCATGGCTGGCGGGGGCCGGTACGTACCATGTCGCTGGAGGGGGAATGGCAGGAAAAATTTAAAAAACTCGAAATTCCGCTGGGCATGGAAAAATGGTCTCTGGCCATTGTGACCGGGGTTTCCGAGGTGGCGGCTGAAATTTCCCTGCAAAACGAAGCACAGGGACGCATCGAACTGGCCGAGGTTAAATGGGCGCGGGCGTGGAAATTACGGGAAACTCTGGGGCCGTCTGTGAAGGCTGTATCCGATGTTTTGCGTCCCGGTGATGTTATCGTGGTGGAAAAAATTGGCGAATTTACCCCTGAGGATGAGGTCTTTACGGAAGATAATCCTGAAATTGAAGTGGTTTTACCGGAAAATGATCTGACCGATCAAACGGTTCCCATTCTTAAAAATATTGGCAAATATGCACTGCATCAGATTCCCGAAATTGACGGGTCACTGGTGGCCATGGACCCGCATACGGGGCGTATCCTGGCGATGGTGGGTGGATTTGATTTTAAACGCAGTGAATATAACCGGGCCACACAGGCCATGCGTCAACCCGGCAGTGCTTTTAAACCCTTTGTATATGCCAAGGCCTTGGAACAGGGGTTTACGCCTTCCAGTCTTATTCTTGATGCGCCCTTTGTGGTGGAACAGGGTTATGGACAGGGCAAATGGAAACCTCAGAATTCCAGTAATAAATTTTACGGGCCCAGCACCCTGCGTCTGGGGCTGGAAAAATCGCGGAACCTGATGACGGTCAGGCTGGCGCAATATCTGAAAATGGATGGTATTGTGGAAATCGCCGAACGGATGGGCATTAACGATCAGATGCCCAGAATTTTATCCATGTCCCTGGGGGCGGGGGAAAGCAGTCTGTTAAAACTGACGGCCGCTTACGGCATGGTGGTCAATGGCGGCCATCAGGTGGTGCCCACCCTCATTGACCGCATACAGGATCGTTACGGAAAAACCATTTTCACTCATGATGAGCGGGATTGTACGGGATGCCGTACAGAAGACTGGGATTATCAGGCCGAACCGGATATTCCCGATACCAGGAAACAGGTATTGGACCCGGTAACCTCTTATCAGCTGGTATCGATGATGGAAGGGGTGGTTCAGCGCGGCACCGGTCGTAAAATCCGGGCCCTGAATAAACCGCTGGCCGGAAAAACCGGAACCTCAAATGATAGTTTTGATACCTGGTTTATCGGTTTTTCCCCGGATCTGGTGGTGGGTGTATTTGCCGGTTTCGACCGACCGCGATCTTTGGGTAAATATGAAGAAGGCTCCAGTGTGGCAGTGCCGATTTTCCGCGACTTTATGAAAGCGGCTTTAAAAGGCGATTCGGCCATTCCCTTCCGTATTCCGCCGGGTGTGCGTCTGGTCAGGGTCAATCCTGTTACAGGGCAAATCGCCAAAGTAGGGGAGAAAAACACCATTCTTGAGGCCTTCCGTCAGGGCAGTTTCCCCACAAAAAATGGTGAAGTACTTGACGGGATAAATTCTCTGGTGCAAACAAAGACCAAGCTCCGTACCGGAACGGGCGGGATCTATTAAATAAGAAGTTGAAGTATATTCATGAAAGCCGAAACCCAGACATTCGTCGATAAAATCAAGCAGTCTCTTGAACTGCTGAGGAGGCATCTTTGACTGGGATGTCGCCATCGACAGACTAGACGAATTAAACGCCTTGTCCGAAGACCCCGATCTTTGGAATAACCCCACAAACGCCCAGAAATTGATGCAGGAACGCACCCGTCTTGATCAATCCATTTCCCTGTGCAAAGACGTTGCATCAGAGCTTGCCGACAATATTGAGCTGATTGAAATGGGTGAGATGGAAGGGGATCAGGATATCATCGCCGAGGCCGATGCCGCCATCGAAGCCTTGATGGAAAAAGCCGGGGAAATGGAATTTCAAACCCTGTTGTCCGGTGAAGCCGACAGCAATGATACTTATGTGGAAATCCATTCCGGTGCCGGTGGTACGGAAAGTCAGGACTGGGCCAATATGCTGCTCAGGATGTATACACGCTGGGCGGGTGCCCATGGCTGCAAGGTTGACCTGATGGAAATGCACAGCGGGGATGAGGCTGGTATTAAATCCGCCACCATTCAGATCAAGGGCGAAAACAGCTATGGCTGGCTCAAGACAGAGAGCGGTGTTCACCGTCTGGTACGGATATCCCCCTATGACAGCAATGCGCGCCGTCATACCAGTTTTGCCAGCGTATGGGTCTATCCGGTGATTGATGACAATTTTGAAGTGGATGTGGAAGAAAAAGACCTGCGCATTGATACCTACCGCGCCTCTGGTGCGGGTGGGCAGCATGTGAATACCACCGACAGTGCGGTCCGCATCACCCATATTCCCACCAATATTGTGGTTCAGTGTCAGAATGACCGCTCGCAACATAAAAACAGGGCCACGGCCATGAATATGTTAAAAGCCCGTCTTTATGAGGCAGAATTACAGCGCCGGGAGGATGAAGCCAATGTGGAGCATAGCAATAAGTCCGACATTGGCTGGGGGCATCAAATCCGCTCTTATGTCCTGCAACCCTATCAGATGGTGAAGGATTTGCGCACCGGTGTGGAATCAGGTCAGCCGGACAAGGTATTGGACGGGGACCTGGATGCTTTCCTTAATGCAGCTCTGGCGGCGCGGGTACATGGTTCTTCCGGTGAAGTGGAAGACCTGGATTAAAAGATCAGCGGGTGTGGTTCAATGGTAGAACGAGAGCTTCCCAAGCTTTAGACGAGGGTTCGATTCCCTTCACCCGCTCCACTTGAAACCCGATTATATGGCAGCTTTTATCCCTGTTTAATCGGGTTTTTAATTATCTATATTTAACAAAATTAAATTGTAATATATTTTAATATGCTGTTTTTTTATGTTAAAGCTTGAAAAACCTATATTTGTCTATAGATATAGAATGCGATAAGCTTGTTTTATAAAAAATATTCGGGATGCCCTATTCTATGACCACACTTACTCATCTTCAGCAGCTTGAAGCGGAATCGATCCATATTATGCGCGAGGTTGCGGCCACTTGTGACAATCCGGTGATGCTTTATTCGGTGGGTAAGGACAGCAGTGTGATGCTGCATCTGGCGATGAAGGCGTTTCATCCGGGCACATTGCCTTTTCCGTTGATGCATGTGGATACCACCTGGAAATTTCGGGAAATGATCGCGTTTCGGGACAAATTTGTTGCCGACAATGGACTGGACCTGAAGATACACATTAACAAGCAAGGTGTTGAGCAGGGCATCGGACCTTTTTCTCACGGATCGGCCATTCATACGGATGTGATGAAGACCCAGGGGCTGAAACAGGCTTTGGACAAATATGGCTTTGATGCGGCTTTTGGCGGGGCGCGCCGGGATGAGGAAAAGTCCCGGGCCAAGGAGCGGATTTTTTCTTTCCGCACCGCGCAGCATCGTTGGGATCCCAAGAGCCAACGCCCGGAACTGTGGAACATCTATAACAACCGCATCAGGAAGGGCGAGAGTGTGCGGGTATTCCCGCTGTCCAACTGGACGGAACTTGATATCTGGCAATATATCCATCTGGAGAATATCCCCATTGTGCCGCTTTATTTTGCCAAGGAACGCCCGGTGGTGGAGCGCGACGGCATGCTGGTGATGGTGGATGATGAACGTATGCCTTTGTTAGAGGGTGAAACGCCCCAGATGAAGATGGTACGCTTCAGGACTTTGGGCTGTTATCCGCTCACCGGTGCGGTTGAATCAAGCGCCACCACCTTGCCGGAGATTATTCAGGAAATGCTGCTGACCACAACCTCCGAACGACAGGGCCGGGCCATTGATCAGGACACCTACGCCTCTATGGAGCAGAAAAAGCAGGAGGGTTATTTCTAATGGCGCATCAATCAGAAAAAATCGCTACCGATATCACCGCTTACCTGAAAGAACAGGAACATAAAGGTTTTCTGCGCTTTATTACCTGCGGCAGTGTGGATGACGGAAAATCCACCCTGATTGGCCGGCTTCTGTATGATTCCAAGATGATTTTTGAAGACCAACTGGCTTCACTGGAACGGGACAGCAAAAAGATCGGCACCCAGGGCGATGACATTGACTTCGCGCTTCTGGTGGACGGCCTGGCGGCGGAGCAGGAACAGGGCATTACCATTGATGTGGCCTATCGTTTTTTCTCCACCGACAAGCGCAAGTTTATTGTCGCCGATACACCCGGCCATGAACAATATACCCGCAATATGGCCACGGGCGCTTCTTCCGCCGATGTGGCGGTGATTTTGATTGACGCACGCAAAGGAATGCTCACCCAGACCCGGCGCCACAGCTATATTGTAAACTTGCTGGGCATCCGCCATGTGATTGTGGCCATCAATAAGATGGATCTGGTGGATTATGCACAGGATGTTTATGAGGATATTGAACGGGATTATCGCACATTCGCGGATGATCTGGATTTTTCCTCTATTACCTGTGTGCCATTATCAGCCCTGAAGGGGGATAATATTCTGGAACGGGGCGATAAGCTTTCCTGGTTTGAGGGCGAGAGCCTGATGGCTTTGCTGGAAAGCATCGATGTGGCCAATGACAAGTCTGCTCAGGATTTCCGTCTGCCTGTACAATGGGTTAATCGGCCCAATCTGGACTTTCGCGGATTTAGCGGCACCATTTCCTCTGGCTCGGTGAGGCCGGGTGATGATATTGTCGTGCTGCCCAGCGCCAAGACCAGTCGGGTGAAATCCATTGTGCGTTATGATGGCGATCTGGATCGGGCAGGGGCGGATGAAGCCATTACCCTGACGTTGGAAGATGAGATTGATATTTCCAGAGGTGATGTGATTGCCGATGCTGAAAAACGTCCTGAATCCACGGATCAGTTTCAGGCCCAGATCATCTGGATGCATGACGAGCCCATGCTGCCGGGGCGACCTTATCTGATCAAGACCACCAACAAGAGCGTATCCGGTGAGGTCACAGAGCTGAAATATAAGGTCAATGTGAACTCCCTCGAGCATGAGGCCTGTAAGGTTCTGGCTCTGAACGAAGTGGGCATTTGTAATTTCAGCCTGTCTGAGCCTATTGTCTTCGATCCCTATAAAGAAAACCCGGCCATGGGTTCTTTTGTGATGATTGACCGGATCAGCAACAATACGGTGGCGGCGGGCATGATTGATTTTGGTCTGCGCCGGGCCACCAATGTACATTGGCAGGCGGTTGATGTGCATAAGGCTTCACGGGCCGAACAAAAACGTCAGAAGCCGGTGGTGCTGTGGTTTACGGGTTTGAGTGCATCGGGGAAATCCACCATCGCCAATCTGGTGGAGAAAAAACTTCATAGCGTGGGCAAACATACTTATCTTCTGGATGGCGACAATGTGCGCCATGGCCTGAACAAGGATTTGGGATTTGTGGACGCAGACCGGGTGGAAAATATTCGCCGGGTGGGTGAGGTGGCCAAACTGATGGTGGATGCCGGCCTGATCGTGCTCACCGCCTTTATTTCCCCCTTCCGGGCCGAGAGGCGCATGGTCAGGGAAATGCTTGAAAGCCATGAATTTATCGAAGTATTTGTGGATACCCCCATCGAAATCTGTGAACAACGCGACCCCAAAGGCCTCTATAAAAAAGCCAGAGAGGGAGAGATTAAGAATTTCACAGGCTTTGACAGCCCTTACGAACAACCGGAACGGGCTGACATTCACCTCGATACCGGCAGAATTTCCGCCGAGGATGCGGCAGAAATGATCATTGCGAGGATCAAGGAAAATTATTTATCTGCTTAGGGGATAAGCATGGGGAAGTTACGATCCTTGCAAAGAAATGGATAATTGAATATTCAATAAAAATACTCTATTTATTACTTTTTTAACTTAGTTTCATTAGCTTTGTCTAATGCAGTTTTTGTTCAAGTGAAGGTTTTCTGTTGAATATTCAATTTCCCCCGCAAATTCTTAAAAATTCACCTCAATCAGAAAATAAAAAAGATGGATTAGAACATCGTTTGCAGCAACTGGCAAAACATTGCCAGAAATTCAAGGGTGCGCATACCGGACGGAGCCTGTTTCAGCTGCTTTCAACTTTTTTATTATATGTGCTGAGCATTGCCGTGATGATCCTGGCATATGAAAATCATTATTGGCTGACATTATTGTTAACGCTTCCCGCAGGTGGATTGATCGTGCGTTTATTTATATTTCAGCATGATTGTGGCCATCAGTCTTTTTTCAAGTCACGACGCTGGAATGACCGCATTGGCCGCATTTTAAGCCTCTTTACCATGACACCCTATGGTTATTGGCGCCAATCACATAATATTCATCATGCAAATTCGGGTAATCTCAGCAAAAGGGGCATTGGCGACCTGGATACGCTGACCGTGAAGGAATATAAAGCACGGTCATTCTGGGGCCGGGTGGGCTACCGCCTTTATCGTAATCCCTTTATTATGCTGTTTATAGGCGGGCCATTGCAGACCGTTATTTTACAGCGTTTTCCCATGGGGCAGCCACTTCCCGTCAGGAAAATCTGGAAAAGCATTATGGGGCTTAATCTGCTTTTACTGCTTGTATATGGTTCGGCTCTTTATTTCATCGGGGCGGAGAAATTTCTTCTGCTCTACCTTCCGGTCATTTTCATTGCATCCTGGGTCGGCGGCTGGCTGTTTTTTGTCCAGCATCAGTTTGAGAATACGGATTGGGATTATAGTGAAGCATGGAATTTTAACCGATCTGCTATTCTGGGCAGTTCTTATTACGACCTTCCTAAAATCCTCCATTGGTTTTCCGGCAATATCGGTTTTCACCATTTGCATCATATGTGCGGAGTTATCCCCAATTACAGGTTGGCTGAATGCCATAAAACGGCGCCGCATATGCCGGAAATCAGAAAAATAAAATTCTGGGAAAGTTTTAAATGTATCCGTCTGACTTTATGGGATGAAGACCTACGCATGCTGGTGGGTTTTAAGCACCTGAAAACCATCAAAGCATGAAGTGAGACATTTCGCTATTCTGGAAAAGGTCAATAAAAAGACGGGCTGAAATGTCCGCCCGTCTTTAATTTTGTCTTCGATAAACCGGAAGTTAAATCTGGCCAGTTTATATTCAGGCCAATTTATTTTCAGGCCAATTTTTGGCCTTTATCTGATCCATTGTCCAGCGCCACCGGATCATGGCTTTTGACGGGTTTTGGCATGGAATCCTGCAAGGGGTTGTCCTTATGGCTCAGGCTGCCTTCAATGAAGGCACCGGCTTCCACACTCAAGGTTTCATGGGACAGGTCGCCTTTTACCTTGGCTGTTTTTTCCAGACGGATATTGCGGCCTTTGATCTGGCCTGAGACACTGCCCTTGATGGTGACATCTTCGGCCATAACGGCGCCTTTTACGGAACCTTTTTCACCAATGGTCAGGGAGGCGCTACGAATATCACCTTCCACATTTCCATCAAGCTGAATTTCACCAAGGGTCGTGATATCCCCTGTGATGGTTACATCGGAACCGATGATGGAAGGGGCTGAATTTGCGGGGCGTGTAATTTTATTATTCATGGGTTTAGCTGTCATACTCTTGTCGTTGGATTTTGAGAACATCTTCTGCTGCCTTAAAAATTTTAGCCGGGTTGATCGATTTTCCATTGAACCAGATTTCGTAATGCAGGTGAGGGCTGGTACTGCGGCCCGTCGAACCCATCAGGCCGATTTCCTGTTCTGTGGTCACTTTCTGACCCTTTTTTACCTTTAGCTTGGAAAGATGTCCATATCGTGACAGAAAACCATTTCCATGATCAATTTCAATAAATTTTCCATAAGCGCCGTTCCAGCCGGCTTTTTTAACGATACCTTCGGATGAGGCATAGATGGGAGTTTTCCACCATCCAGCCATATCAATGCCATAATGGCGGGCCCAGGTTTTTTTAAAGGGGTCTTTGCGTACACCAAAACTGCTTGAAATATAATATTTCTTAACCGGCTTGACCACGGGCACACTTTGGATGGCACTTTCCAGGTCAATCAGACGATTATGATGCGAATAAAGTTTGGCAAAAGGTTCGCTTGAGGTGAGGGGGATATTCACTTCTTCGGAATAAAGGATAAAGGGGCCGCCCTGAGCCAGGTTTTGCGATGGTCTGTTATCGGCCAACTGCATTATTTTCTCAGGCTTGACACCGGAAATATGCATGACCCTGTCAATGTAAGCCAGCCTTTTTGAAATTCGGGCTGTCATTTTTTCGGCCAACAATTGTTGTTTTTGTTCAATATGGCTCAACTGGGCTTTTAAGGCTGCAAGTGAGTTTTCCCGATATTCATCCAGCGAAATTTTATCATGATCTTGTGGAGCCGGGATGGGAAAAGTCTCTGATTTTTTATCTTCCTCGCCGCCAGATTCCTGTTCCAACACTGCCGGGATATTTTGCAATACCGCATCAGTTTCCGGCCCGGATTTCAGGGTTGCGTCAGAATCAATCAGTTGCTGTAAATAGACCTGGCGTTGTTCCAGTGATTTTGTCGCCACCTCGATATCATGTTTCAGGCTGTTGAATTGTGCACTGGCCTGTTGATAATGTTGATCGGCCTGGGCCACTTCAAGATTTTTGCGCGCGAGAATTTCTTTTGTGAAAATATAATTATAAGAAGTCAGCGCAACCCAGCCAAAAATAGCCAGAATGACGAACGAGAAACCCAGCTGAACTCTTTCAGAAATGGAAATAAAACGCACAACACCGTTGGACCTGAAATATAATTGCCTTTCAGGAAAACAGCGGGCGCTTAAATCCCTCATTTTCTTCAATATGTTACGAATTTTCTCTCACCCACATTGTGCTACAATCCAAAGCATTCTTTTTATACGCTGCATTTGATACCAAATCGTAAAAAAAATCAATGAATTTAAGCTTAATTGTCTGTCTTATGCGTTAAAAAATACAATTTTATATGTATTTTATGCTTTATTAAGACTTATGGGCAGGTAAAAACCTTCATCGAAGCCGGCCAGGTCGCGGGCTTCTTTGTTAAAAGGTGGTTTTAAATGGCCTTTAAAATAGGTTTTGACCAGCTTCTGATATTCTGTTCTGGCATCCAGTTTTTTTTGCGAACAGAGGTTCTGGAACCATTTTTGTCCTTTTTGGACATGAGATATTTCTTCTTCATAGATGATTTTAAGGCAGTCGGCGCTTTCTTCGTCCCCGGATTGTAAAAGCCGTTCTATCATCGGCGGTGACACGTCAAGGCCACGGGCCTCCAATACCATGGGGACTATGGCCAGACGGGCGGCGAGGTCATGGCGGGTATCCAAGGCCGCCTGCCATAAACCGTCATGGGCCGGCAGGTCGCCATATTGGGCATCCAAATGGCTTAATCTTGATTGTAGAAGGTTGAAATGCCGGGCTTCGTCATCCGCAACTTCGACCCAGTCATTGATAAATTCTTTGGGCATGTCATGACCAAAACGCGCCACAATATCCCAGGCCAGATCAATGGCATTGAGTTCAATATGACATACCGCATGCAGCAGGGCGACCCGGTGGGCCTTGGAGCCTTTGCCCTGCCGCCTTCTGGGCATGTCACGGGGCAGCAGAAGCGCTGGTTTTTCCGGCCTCGCCGGGCGATCTTGCGGCTTTTCGGTGCAGGATGGTTTTAATTTTCCCTCAAACCATAAAGCAGAATAATGATGGCTGAGTTCAGCCTTATCCATGGCCGGGGCGGTTTGCAGGATTTTACAGGCCGCCGCGCCAATTGAATTTATATCTTCTGTCATAAAGCTTTTACAGTTTCCAATACATCCAGCGCATGGCCTTTGACCTTAACCTTGCGCCAGATTTTTTGAATTACACCGGTTTCATCAATCAAAAATGTAGCACGTTCAATGCCCATATATTCCCGGCCATAGAGTTTTTTCAGGACCCAGACCCCATACGCCTCACATAAGACACCTTCTTCATCGGAAAGCAGACTGAATTTAAAGTCCTGTTTTTTGATGAAATTCTGATGACGTTTGATACTGTCTTTGGAGGCACCGAGGATTACGGTTCCGGCCTGATTATACTCTTCGATCAAGGCGCTGAAGTCATTGCCTTCTGTGGTGCAGCCCGGCGTACTGTCTTTGGGGTAAAAATAAAGAACCAGTTTCCTGCCCTTGAATTCTGACAGATTGCGGATTTTTCCGCTTTCGTCAGGAAGGGAAAAATCCGGGGCATTTTGGCCGATTTCAAGCATGTCTTGTCCTTTTTATTCATCCATCTGCGCTTTTCATTAGCATTTTTTCAGCAGGCGTTTCAATGGTTTCCTGATAGATTTGAAAAACCTGGGCCTTGGTTTGGGATATTTTTTCTTCCAACGCCTGCAGAGAATTACAATGGGCGATCTTCAGTAAAATTTCTACCAGCTCTTTCGGCTTGCCTGTGCTTTTGGTGGAACTGCCCATGCAGAGCCTTAAAATAAGTTGCAGGGATTGCATCAGGTGACTGGCTTCAAAGAGAATTTTACCTGTCTTCTGATCCAGAATTTTATGTTTTATGAGGGCAGAAATCGTGTTTAAAATGTTATTTTCCAATATTTCAGGATGCTCTGGTGCATTTTTCAGAAGCAGATATTGACAGATAAATTCGATGTCCAGCAAACCGCCCTCAGCATGTTTCATGGCCCATATGTTGTTATTGCCAAATTCAAGGCGCATCTTCTGACGCATGACAGCCACATCAAGGCATAATTTGTCTTTGTCCCGGCTGGGCGCGCATAAGGCTTTGTGAATAATCCCTTCTATTTTTTCTTTCAAATCTTTCGGGCCGCAACAAACGCGCCCCCGAGTCAGGGCCATATGTTCCCATGTCCAGGCGGCACCTTGTTGATATTGGGCAAAAGTTTCGATTTTAACCGCGATGGGCCCGGATGTACCGGAGGGCCGCAGACGCATGTCTACCTCATAAAGCTTACCCTCACCGGTGAGGGCGGTGAGGGCATTAATGATATTCTGACTGAGGCGGGCAAAATAATGATTGATGCTCAGGGCTTTTGGGCCATCGGATTGTGTGCAGCTTCCATCCGCATCATAAATAAAAATCAAATCCAGGTCTGAAGTGGGGGTGAGTTCATAGCCGCCCAGTTTGCCCATGGCCAGAACGGCCAGCGAGCCACCCTTAATCTGACCATGTTTTTTTGAAAACTCATCCTGTACACGGGAAATGAGGGCATTCAATATGATGTCCGCGAGTATGGTCAGGTTTTTACTTGCCGTTCGGGGGTCGACACTATTGCGTAATATCTGCACGCCAATCTGAAATTTATGCTCGTTGGCCCATATGCGGGATATGTCCAGAATGTCCTGAAAATCCTGTGCCAGGGAAAGCTGGCTTTCCAGAACATCTTTCACATCAACCTCAGACAGGCTGGCATTAAAGAAATCCGCATTTAATACCGCGTCCAGCAAATGTGGTCTGCGGGCAAGCTGTTCGGAAAGTTTGGGCGCCATGCCGATGATTTCCGATAAAAGTTTAAGCAGCCACGGCTGGGCTTTAATGAAAGAAAAAAGCTGTACGCCAGAGGGCAGACGTGAGAGGAAATCATCAAATTTCCTAAAACAGGCATCAGGGTCATGATGAATGCTGAAAGATTTCAGAATATCAGGGATTAAGGTGATGAGAATCTTACGCGCCCTGTCCGTCCGGCAGGCCCGGTAACGCCCCCTGAACCAGTTGCGGATCAGATCATATATGGCTTTGGAATCGGAATAACCGGCTTCTTGTATAAAATTCAGTGTCTTACGGTCATAATCTTCCACCGGAAAATGCAGGAGGTTTTCTTCGGCTTGTTCGTTCTGGCTGGTGCTGCGCAAAAGTTTGCTGAAAAAATCATGAACCCTGTGTAAATGTCCCAATAATTCTGTTTCAAAAGCATTTATATCACAATAGCCCATGAAGTGGCTGATTCTCAGTAAATCTTCGGGGCTTTCTGGCATGCTGTGGGTCTGATCATCATTGATCATCTGCAAACGATGTTCCAGCGTTCTGAGGTATAGATAGGCTTCTTGTAAAATTTTATTTTCCGGTGCGGATATTTTTCCGGTCTTCTCCAGAGCATTAAGCGCTTTACAGGTGGGGGCAATTCTCAAATCCGGATCACGGCCTCCGGAAAGGAGCTGATGGATCTGGGCGGTAAATTCAATCTCACGAATGCCGCCCCGCCCGAGCTTCACGTCCTGACCGGGAAATTGAATGCCGCCGTGCCGGTGGTATTGATGGGTCAGGTTTTTAATGGCATAAATATCTTCCAGGGCCGCATAATCCAGATGTTTGCGCCAGATGAAACTCTTGATCCGGTCGAGAAAATCATAGCCCGCTTTCAGATCACCGGCGATGGGGCGGGCCTTGATCATGGCCGCCCTTTCCCAATTCAGTCCCACACTCTGATAATATATTTCTGCTGCTTCCATGGACAGGGCAACGGCTGTTGCCCCCGGGTCCGGCCTGAGCCTGAGGTCTGTTCTGAACACATAACCATCCGCCGTTCTTTCCTGCATGATCTGAACCAGGCTGCGGGTCATTTTGACAAATAAGTCATGGGCCGATTTCTTGCCTGTATATTGAACAATATCATTATCAAATAAAATAATCAGATCAATATCGCTGGAATAATTAAGCTCATAACCCCCAAGTTTACCCATGGCGAGCACCACATAACCGCTGCCCCTGGAAAATTCTTCTGTGGCGCAAAGGTCTTCAGAAGATGTATGGCCTTTTGGATAAGCCAGATTTCCTTTATCCATTTCTGATTTTATCAGGAATGCCACACTCAAAGAAACGGCGGTTTCAGCAAATTTGCTTAATGAAGCGGTGATTTCGTCCAAATGCCAATGCCCCGTAAGGTCTGCATAGGAAGTGATCAGGGCCACACGGGATTTTGCGTTGCGTAATTTTCTTTTTAGATTTTCTGTATCAGTGATGAGGGGAATTTCAGCCTGTAATTTATTGATGATTTCCGCAAAAAGATGATCCGGATTTTGTTTTAAGAGATGATGGGCATAAACCACATCTTTCATTAATAGGTTTGAAAGATAAGGGCTGTTGGTAAATATGGCACATAATAATTCTTCGTGGCGGCTTTTTTTCAGGCAGCTTTCGATGTCATTAAGACCTTTTTCCTGACAGGCGAGAATAAAATCGGCAAGTTTCATTTGGCCCAAAGATTTTTCGGGTGATTGCTCGGATGATTGACGGCCCGCAACATCTTCTTTAAAAGCACTTAGGGGAAAAAAACGATATTGTGCCGACATAGAGATTTAACCTTACTTTTTAGAGAATTATACCTTACTTTTGCCAAGTTCTTCATTGATAATGTTATTTTTGTGATTTTATCCCTAATCAGGATGATGAACAGCTAAAAAGAGAAATAAATTTGCAGCGTTATAATGTCCTATTAAAAAGTATTTTTGCCCTATTGGCAATCATCGCCTTGTCTTTAATTCTCTTTGTCTGGCGGCTGAGCAATGGTCCTATTGCGCTGGACTGGTTCAGACCCTATCTGCATGAGGCACTTTCCGAAAATAATATCGGGCTTGATATTGACTTTAAGGATTCGGTGCTGACCTGGCGTTCTTCCGATCAGAGTGTGGAAGGTTTAAGCGGTCTGGAAATCAGGCTGATTGATTTATCTATCATTGATCAGGAGGGGGGCATTTCCCTTCAGGTTCCCGAAGCCGGCGCGCATTTCAGTGCCCTGGCCCTTCTAAGAGGTGTCTTGGCGCCAACTATTGTGGAATTTTCGGACCTTTCCATTGACTATACCCTGAGTGAAGAAAGCTGGAAACCGACAGATAACAGGCCGATCATGGAAAAGCTTGAGGCTTTTGTAGAAGATTTTCAATCTTCCAGCAAACTGGTACAAAGACTGTCCCGCCAATTGCTTTCGGCCCCGGATGTGAGCCATTCTGCGGGTTATCTAAGGCATATAATTTTTAAGAATACAAATATTGTCATTACAGATGAATTAAGCGGCCAGATATGGGAGATGCCCAATTCCATTCTGAATATCAAACGCACTGAAAAGGGTCTTTCCTCGCGCATTCAAGGGGATATCAGTGTGGAAAAAAGCGATTTCATGCCCCTTTTGCTTTTTGTGAATTTTGACAATGATGCCAAAAAAGCGGATGTGAAATTTCAGTTTTCCAATTTGCATCCCTCGGCTCTGGCCGGAAAAGTGGCGGCCCTGTCCACAATATCGACACTGGATTTGCCATTGGGAGGACTTCTGGAATTTTCCATAGAAAATGACTTTGAAATTCCGCTGATTACGTTTGAATTTTATGCGGAAAAAGGCAAACTCAATCCCGGTAATATCTATCCTGAACCCATCGACCTGGATGGGGCTTTTGTGGCAGGTTATATTCAGCGCGATGAACAGGTCTTTCAACTGGATAAATTTTCGGCCTATTTTGGCAAAACGGAAATTAACGGGGACGGCCTGTTATATGGTACGTTGGAAAAACCGGGTATCGCGCTGAGGGCAGAGGTGAATTATCTGCCTTTTGTGGACCTTAAAACCTATTGGCCGGAAAATTTTGCCAAAGGCGCGCATCGCTGGATCACCCGTAATATGGTGGCAGGCCTTATTCCAAACGGGGAACTTGACGTTTATATCAAACCTGAAATGTGGGATTTGCCAAAATTAGACGATAATGTCTTTACCTTTAAATTCGATTTTATTGACAGCGAAGCCCATTATTTACGCCCCATGCCCACTTTGAAAAAAGCCCATGGCATCGCGAGCCTGAATATGAGCCAGTTTATGCTGACCGCTGATGGCGGCACCATTGGTGATCTGACCGTTGAGGAAGCCAATCTGGTCTTTTCCGATGTGATGATCAAAGGCAAGGCCATCGCGGATATTGTTATCACCATGAGCGGCGATGTGAAAGAAGTGCTCAGGGTTATTGATTATAAACCACTGGGTTATCCCAGCAAATACGGCATCGCCGAGGGCAGTATTACCGGTCAGGCAAACACCACTTTAAGTTTGCAGTTTCCACTGATTAAAAAGCTTAAACTGAAGGATGTTTCTTTTGATGTTGTGGCAGATATCAAAGACCTGGCCATTGCGAAGCTGACCGATAACCTTGCCTTGTCCGGCGGTATGCTCAGCCTTTCGGTGGATAAGGACGGCATTGAGGCCAGTGGGGATATCTTGCTTAATGACGTGGCTTTTAAAGCCCGGTGGCTGGAAGATTTCAGCAAAGCATCCACCTTGCCCACACAATATTCAATTCAGGGTATCATAGAGGGGGAGGGCTGGAATGTCTTTAATCTTCCTTTTGAGGCATATGTTGAGGGGCCGGCGGCAGTCTCGCTGGAATTATTTGGCAAAGGCGGCAGGATCAACCATGGCAAGGGCATCTTTGACCTCAAAGAAAGCAGGGCGCATTTTGACCCGCTGGGCTGGATTAAGGAAAAAGAAAAGGCCGCCAGCGTTTCCTTTGATTTAAAATTTCCCGAAAAAACCAGACTGGAAGTGGAAAACATAAAGCTGCTCTCGGATAACCTTGAAGCGGTAATGAACCTGAGCATGGTTGAAGACCGGGTGACAAAACTGGATGTGGAAAATATTACAGGCCATGAAACCGACCTGTCCATGACAATGAACTGGAATGAAAAATACGCATATTATCAAACCAGAATTCTGGGCAATAAATTTTTCGCGCCGCCCTTGCTGGATATTATCCTGTCACCGGCCAAGGATAAGGAAGCCATTTTACTGCCTGACTTTTACCTTGAAGGGGAACTCAAGCAAGTCCTGACCAATAATGGGGTTCTGGTGGAAAATGTCGCCCTGAAAACAGAATTTTTTGACAATGACGCCACGCGCCTGGATTTGAGGGGGCTGCTGTCGGGGGACAAGGCGATCCATATTAATATTGAGCCGGATGAAAACCACAGAAAACTGACCTTCACGAGTACGGACGGCGGGGCGGCGCTCAGGGGGCTTGATCTTTTCTCCTTAGGGGTGAATGGGGATATGGAGATCAAGGCCGATATGGTGAAGAAAGAGGGCGGCATATCTCTGGACGGCAATGCCAAAGTAAAGGATTTTACAGTGGTGCAATCCCCGGTTTTTGCCAAACTTCTCGAAGAAAAGAAATTTGCCAAGGCCCAGGAAGAACTGGAAAAAAACGGCATTCATTTTAAACAGGGTGAGATGACCTTCAGCCAGTTTGATGGCATATTGAATATTGATAAAGCCATTGCCAAGGGCTCTACCCTGGGCATGACCATTTCGGGCACGGTTGATCAATCCTATGATGAAGTTAACCTGTCGGGCACGCTGATCCCGGCTTATGGGCTGAATTCCCTGTTAAGCAATATTCCCTTGGTCGGAACTCTTTTAACCGGGGGGAAGGGACAGGGGATTTTCGCCGCCACATATCAAATGAGAGGCTCAATGAAAGACCCGAATATTTCAATCAACCCTCTTTCCGTATTGGCCCCGGGCATTCTGAGAAATATTTTTCAGATATTTGACGGTAAAAAACAGAAAAGCCTGCGCGAGGAAGCGGAAGAACTGGAAAAAACTATTCCGGATTCCAATAAAGATAACAATAAGGATAATAAGGGCCCGGATAGCAATTCCTGAGCCCCCATCGCTATTATTCAGGTTTGACCAGAATATGCCTCTTCTTGCCCGCCGACAGCTTGATGCTGCCTTCTTCATTGAGCATATCAAGGCCAATCATTGTTTCCCCGTCGGAAATTTTCTCATTATTGATTTTGGCTCCACCCCCTTTGATCAGGCGGCGGCATTCGCCCTTGGACTGACTAAGGCCTGCCAAAACATAAAGGTCACAGACGGTGATTCCGGCCTTCAACGCTGCTTTATCCACATTCACGGTGGGCAGGTCGGCGGCTAGGGATTTATTCTCGAAAGCGTCTTTTGCGGTTTGTTCCGCACTCCGGGCGGCTTCTGCCCCATGGCATAATGTGGTGGCCTCATTGGCAAGGATTTTTTTGGCTTCATTAATACCAGATCCTTCGAGGCCCTCCAGCCGTTCTATTTCCGCTATTGGCAGTTCGGTAAACAGACGCAGGAAACGGCCCACATCCGCATCGGCTGTATTGCGCCAGAATTGCCAGAAATCATAAGAGGACAGCATATCATCATTGAGCCAGACCGCTCCGCCCACGGATTTACCCATTTTCTGGCCATTGGCCAATGTCACCAGCGGGGTTGTAAGGCCGGTGACTTCACGCTGATCAACCCGGCGGTTAAGCTCCACGCCATTGATGATATTGCCCCATTGATCGGAACCACCCATTTGCAGGCTGCAATCATATATGCGGCCCAATTCCAGAAAATCATAGGCTTGCAGGATCATATAGTTAAATTCGAGAAAGGTCATGGGCTGCTCCCGATCCAGTCGCAGTTTGACACTATCAAAGGTAAGCATACGATTGATCGTGAAATGGGTGCCCATTTTTTGCAGAAATTCAATATAATTAAGCTTGTCGAGCCAATCCGAATTATTGACCATAATCGCATCTGTCGGCCCTGATCCAAAGGTCAGGTATTTTTCAAAAACAGTGCGGATGCCTTCCATATTACGGGTAATATCCTGATCGCTCAGCATTTTACGGCTTTCATCCCGGCCGGTAGGGTCACCAATACGCGTGGTGCCGCCACCCATGAGGACAATGGGCTTATGGCCCGATTTCTGCAAATGCCGCAGCATCATGATCTGAACAAGGGAGCCCACATGAAGGCTGCTGGCCGTACAGTCAAAACCAATATAGGCAGGAATGACTTTTTCACCGAGCTTTTTATCCAGCCCCTCAATATCCGTACATTGATGGATATAACCGCGTTCTTTCATAGTCTTCAGGAAAGGCGAGGTGGGTGAGAAACTATCCAAAACATCTGTCATTTTTTTATCTTTATATAAGGTTGGCGCTCAGACTTTTGTATCATCATGAGCGCCATAGAAATAAATCAGGGATTAATAACCAAGTCGCATGGTCAGATATTTGTCAATTTCCTGAACCAGCGGGGCGTGATGGTCTTCATAAAAATGATCCGCGCCTTCGACCTTGCTGTAATCAATGGTGATATTTTTCTGACTTTGCAGTTTTTCCACCAGCTTTTCCACCGCAGGTTCCGCAACCACTGTGTCTGCGGTGCCCTGCATAATCAGACCCGAGGACGGGCAGGGGGCGAGAAAGCTGAAATCATAAAGATTTGCCGGGGGAGATACGGATAAAAAGCCCTGAATTTCCGGACGACGCATCAAAAGCTGCATGCCGATCCAGGCCCCAAATGAAAAACCCGCGACCCAGCAGCTTGAAGCATCCCGGTTATGAGACTGTACCCAGTCCAGGGCGGCGGCTGCATCAGAAAGTTCGCCAATGCCGTTATCAAATTCACCCACACTTCGCCCAACACCACGAAAATTAAAACGCAGCACAGAAAACCCGCGCCGTTTGAAGGATTGATGCATATAATAACTCACCTTCTGATTCATATTCCCGTTAAATTGCGGATCAGAATGCAAAATGAGTGCTATAGGTGCATTTTCACCTTTTCCGGGGTGATAGCGACCTTCCAGACGACCTTCTGGCCCGTTAAAAATGACTTCAGGCATATAAACTTTTCCTTTGTATTTCCAATATTCATCGGATATGCATCCAATATTTATTAGATTATTTAGTTATTCGGGTCGTAATGTTCAAGCTGTTCCCTTGACGTATTTGCCTGTAAAACCTATATCCATTAACATGGAATGTTACGGTGTTCGTTATGGGAAAGACATAATTTGCCGATTCCGTGTGGTTTATAGCATATAAGTCCCCTTAAATGGCAAGATAGATTTAAAGGAAAACCATGTTTGATAATTTACGCCATGATATCGCTGTCGTGCTGGAACGTGATCCGGCGGCCAAATCAAAGCTGGATGTATTTCTGTCTTATCCGGGAATTCATGCCCTGATCTATTACCGTATTGGCCATTGGGCATGGGAAAATGGCTTTCATACGCTTGGTCGTTTTGTCTCTCATGTGGGTCGTTTCCTCAGTGGCATTGAAATTCATCCCGGTGCAAAAATCGGCAGGGGTGTTTTTATTGACCATGGTATGGGTGTTGTCATTGGTGAAACGGCGGAAGTTGGTGACAATGTAACGCTCTATCAGGGGGTTACCCTGGGCGGGACATCGCTTGATGGCGGAAAACGCCACCCCACACTGGAAGAAGGGGTGATTGTGGGCGCGGGCGCAAAAATTCTGGGCCCCATTCTGGTGGGTAAAAATGCGCGCATTGGCTCCAATGCTGTTGTGATAAAACCTGTGCCGGAAAAAGCCACTGTTGTTGGCATCCCGGCAAAAGTCGTGCAGCCACCAAATATTATACCCAGCACCAGAAGCGCGAAAGATTTCTGTGCCTATGGCATGCCCACTGATGATATCCCCGATCCCATTGCCCGTTCTCTGGAAGGCATGTTTGACATGGTTTGCGGTTTGCGTTCCCGTGTTGAGGAATTGGAAACGGAATTGGCCGAACATGAGGCGGCGGAAAAACCGCGCATCAAAAAACCAAAAAAAGCACTTAAGAAACCAGCCGTAAAAAAGACCAAAGAAAAATCAGTTTCCAGCTAGACGGAATATGTGGTGAACAGGGAAATAGCCTATCTTGACTATAATGCCACGGCCCCGGCAAAACCCGAGGTTATTGTGGAAGTGAGCCGCATTATGACGGATGGCGGAAATCCGTCATCTGTGCATTCTGTGGGGCGGCGGGCCAAGTCCATTCTCGAAAAAGCGCGCACGGATATTGCCCTGATGCTGAATGCCAGACCACAAATGGTCATCTTTACCAGCGGCGGCACCGAAGCCAATAATATCGCCCTGAAATCCCTGGACCTGGATAATATTATCATTTCTGCAACAGAACATGATTCCATTCTTCAAATCGCCGAAAATCTCAGCCTAAATGTTGAAAGTTCAAATGTTGAAATTTGCCCGGTGGATGAAAATGGTTTGGTTCGGGAAGAGGCTCTTGATAAAATCCTGTCAGGGAAAAAAGGCAAGACGCTGGTTTCCATCATGCTGGCCAACAATGAAACCGGGGTTATTCAGGACATAAAGACCCTCAGTACACTGGTGCATGAAAAAGGCGCATTGATGCATACGGACGCGATTCAGGCCTTTGGTAAAATCCCGCTGGATTTTAAAGCGCTTGGGGTGGATATGATGTCCTTATCGGCCCATAAAATTGGCGGCCCCCAAGGGGTCGGCGCGCTGATCGCCCATGAAAGCCTTAAAATTACCCCGCTTATTGCCGGCGGCGGGCAGGAAGTTGGGCGGCGTTCGGGCACGGAAAATCTGGCCGGTATTGCCGGATTTGCCAAGGCGGTTGAACTGGTGCCGCAGTCTTTGCAGAAAATGGATTTTTTGGGTCAGGAACGTGATCGCATGGAAGGGGAAATTTCCCAGTTCAGCAACGAAGTGATATTTTTTGGTAAAAATTCCCCAAGACTGCCCAATACCAGCCTTATTTTAATGCCCGAAATTTTGAGCGAGACACAGGTCATGGCCTTTGACCTGGAAAATATCTGCATCAGTTCCGGCTCGGCCTGTTCATCGGGAAAGGTCAAACCTTCCCATGTAATTGCGGCCATGGGGGGCAGTGAAAGGGCGGCGCGTTCCACAATTCGTTTCAGTCTGGGATGGAACAGCAGCAGCGAGGATGTGGATCGTTTTGTCGCGGCCTGGATCAAGCTTTACAGCAGGAAGAAGGTTTAATGAATACATTAAACCTTCCCCTATATCTGGATTATCAGGCCACAACACCACTTGATCCGCGAGTGTTGGAAGCCATGATGCCTTATCTGACGGAAAAATTCGGCAATCCCCATTCAACCAATCACAGCTTTGGCTGGGAAGCCGAGGCGGGGGTAGAGCTTGCACGGGGGCAGATCGCCGCCTTAATCGGGGCGCAGGCAGAAGAGATTTATTTTACCTCCGGTGCCACAGAAGCCAATAATCTGGCCATAAAAGGCATGGCATATGGCCTCTATCCAAAGAAAAATCATCTTATCAGTGTGGTCACGGAACATTCCAGTGTCTTTCAAAGTTTGCAGGCCATGGAAAGGGGTGGTTTTGAAGTAACCATCCTGCCCGTGGCGCCAGATGGCCTGATTGACCTTGGCACTTTGGAAAAGGCCATGACACAAAGAACGGCGCTGGTTTCAGTTATGGGTGTGAACAGCGAAATCGGGGTGATACAGGATCTGGCCGCCATTGGGAAAATCTGTAAAAATAATGATGTTTTATTCCATTGTGACGCGGCACAGGCAGTGGCCAAAATCCCCCTTGATGTCAAAGAATTGAACATGGATCTGCTTAGCATTTCCGGCCATAAAATATATGGCCCAAAGGGTGTAGGCGCCCTTTATGTGAAAGCAGGTCTGGAAGAAAATATGCTCTGCCTGTTTGATGGTGGCGGGCAGGAAAGGGGCCTGCGTTCCGGCACCCTGTCCCCGGCTTTATGCGCGGGTCTCGGGCAGGCCTGTGATCTGGGTGCGAAGGAAATGGATAAAAACCTGGATCATATCGAACAGCTTTATGAGTGTTTAAAAACAAAACTCTATTCCGCCCTGCCGGATATCCGGCTCAATGGTTCAGAGAAACACCGCTTCAAGGGCAATCTTAACATCAGTTTTGACGGGGTTAAAGCCAGTCTTCTATTTAAAGAATTACGCGACATTGCCCTGTCTGCCGGATCGGCCTGCGCCACGACCAAAACCGCCCCGTCGCGGGTGTTGCAGGCTTTGGGCCTGAATAAAGAACAAATGGAAAATTCCATTCGCATTGGCATCAGCCCCATGACCCGTATGGAAGAAATCGACTATGCGGCACAAAAAATCATTGAAGCTGTTCAAAAGATCAGGACGATGTTTTAAGCGCTTATTGCCCATGCGCAAAACGTTTGAGGGCCACATAAGCCGTAGAATGGATCGGGGTGGCCACACCATATTTTTTACCCAGTCTATGAATGCTGCCCTGAATCCATTCCAACTCCATCTTGCGGCCTTTTTGAAGGTCCAAGGCTTGTGATGCAATCAGGTCATGACCGTCCAGATTGTTAAAAACCTTATAAATATTATCGATCAGATCATCCGCAAGCTTCACCCCCATGGCATGGGCCACGGCTTCGGCTTCTTTCATGGCCGCCCGAAGCATGGGCGCAATATCAGGGTCTTTCAACATACCGATAATGCCAAGGCCGGTCAGGGAACCCATGCCCGCATTGGCTGAAAGCAGGATAAATTTATTCCATAACATCACTTGTATGTCATCGTGGCAAATGCCTTTTAAGCCGGCTTGGTTTAGAATTTTTTCAAGACAGGCCGTTCGGGGGGTCTTTTCATTATTTTCTTCTGCAAACTGAATAATATCCGTACCGCCATTATGCCGAATGATGCCAGGGCTTTCAATATGGGCCGATACATAGATGGCCCCGCCAAGCGTTCTGTGATCACCGACAATTTTATTAATAAGGTCAAGGCTTTCCACCCCGTTCTGAAGGCTCAGGATAAAGCTATTCTGATCCATCATGGGCTGGCAGGCCTGCGCGGCTTTCTCTGTGTCATAAAGCTTCACACAGAAGATAATCAGATCAACTCTGCCCACTTCACGGGTGTCTTCAAAAGCCTGCGCGGGTTGAATGTGAAGGTCACCATCGGGTGAGAGTAGCTTCAAACCTTTTTCCTGTATGGCTTTTAAATGTTCGCCTCTGGCAATGAAGATGACTTCATGACCTGCGGCACTGAGTTTGGCCCCCACATATCCGCCCATGCCGCCGCTGCCCATAATGGCAATTCTCATGATTGTGGCTCCTCAGCCAGAAAATCCAGCATTAATTTACTGTATTCCTGTGGTTTTTCCGCATGTAGCCAGTGGCCAGCCCCTTTTATGGTGGCAATTTCTGCATTGGGAAAAAACTGTTTCAGGGTGGGTATGTTTTTGTCCGTAATATAATGGGATAATCCCCCGCGAATAAAAAGGGTCGGGCCTGAAAAATCCTGACCTTGCGGGGCGGCAGCAATATGATCATAGCCTTCTTCAAGGGCCTTGATATTCACCCGCCAGCGAAATCCGCCGCCATCAGCACGCACCAGATTGGTCAGGAGAAAGAGCCGAACTCCAGGCTCTTCCACATAATCCTTCAAAACCAGTTCTGCTTCTTTCCGGGAATTTATTTGATCAAGATTAATGGCATTCAAACCTTCAAATATACCATTATGATGGTGGGTATATTGAACCGGGGCGATGTCGCCAAGGATAAGTTTTTCAATTTTATCCGGATGATGAAGGGCAAACTGCATGGCCACTTTACCGCCCAGAGAATGACCCATGATGGAAGCTTTGTCCAAATTCTGATCCAGCATGAATTCAAGCAGGTCACCCGCCATGGCCGTAAGGCTCACATCATCATCATGCCCGGACATGCCATGATTTCTAAGGTCTAGGCAATAGACCGAATAAGTTTCGGCAAAAATTCTGGCCAGAGAACGGAAATTGCTGGCGGAACCGAATAATCCATGAATGATGATCAGGGGTTTTCCACTGCCAAAATGGTCAAAATTAAGCTTCATATTATTTCCTGTATTGTCTTTGATATACATATAGCAGCAAGCATGATCCCTTAGCGATATCTTTTTATAAAGGGCGATGATTTTTTATAAAAAAGAAGCAAGCCCCGGGGTAGGAGGCTTGCTTCTGCGCGACAGGCTAGAGGGGTAGTAGGGGTAATTACCAATTTAAAAGTAATTCGCCTGTCTATGCTTCTACGATGATAAGGAACCATCGGTTAATTCGCTATGAGTTAACTATAGCGTTAATATTCCACAGAAAAATCATTCTGCGACAAAGTGCTGATCTTTTGCGGCCAATGTACCGAAAGGTACAGATATGGAAAACAAGGGCGAAAAAAAGGTTTATTTTTGTAGAATATTCAGGATTTGCGGAGTGATATTATCCACGATGATACGGACCCCTTCCGGATTGGGATGCATGCCGTCGTCCTGATTCAGTGACGGATTCCCGGCAACCCCGTCCAGAAAGAACGGATAAAGAAAAGTCTGATATTTTTTGGAAAGATCCGCATAGATGGGATTAAAGTTCTGGGCATAATCCGGGCCCATATTGGGTGGCGCCAGCATGCCGGTCAGGAGTATTTTCAGCCGGGCTTTGGTGAGGATCGCCAGCATATTATCCAGATTGTCTCTGGCAATTTTGGGCGCAACCCCTCTGAGGGCATCATTACCGCCCAGTTCCAATATCACCAGATCAGGCTGGCCTCCGTTTGCAGAGGCAAGAACCCATTCAAGGCGCGACAACCCCCCCGATGTTGTATCCCCGGACAGGCCCGCGTTAATGACATTCACCTGTATGCCATGATTTTTGAGTTTTTGTTCCAACTGATGGGTAAAACCGTCTTCCGTTTTCAGCCCATATCCCGCAGTTAAACTGTCACCAAAGGCGAGCACGGTTATTTCTTTCAGGTCGGATGCGTTGGCGGCGACCATATTCATCGTAAGAATGATGATGCTGAGCGCATAGTATTTGATGACTTCAAAGCCCGTTTTATATATTCTATGGCACATATTAAATTTTCTCACAGGGTAACGGTAAAGTTATATGAATAAAAAAGCCATTCTCAAACTGAACGACATTCATTTAAAATTTAAGACTCATGGTCATGATGTCAATATCTTAAAAGGAATTAATCTTGATATTGCGGCGGGACGTTCGGTGGCGATCCTGGGACCCTCGGGTTCAGGCAAATCCAGTCTGATGTCAATTATGAGCGGCCTTGAACGTCAGACAGAGGGGCAGGTGGAGGTGGCCGGCCAGTCTTTTGAGGGCCTAAATGAAGATGCATTAGCCTTATTCAGGCGCGATAATATTGGTATTATCTTACAATCTTTTCACCTGATCCCCACCATGAATGCCATTGAAAATGTGGCGGTGCCGCTGGAACTTGCGGGAAGGCGGGATGCCTTCCGGCGGGCGGAGGAAGTTCTGGGCGATGTGGGCCTGTCACATCGGCTGGACCATTACCCGGCCCAGCTTTCCGGCGGGGAGCAGCAGCGGGTCGCCATCGCACGCGCTTTGGCCCCGGAGCCTAAAATCCTGTTTGCCGATGAACCCACGGGCAACCTTGATGGCAAAACCGGTCATAAGATTATTGATCTGATCTTCAGTTTGCAGGAAAAAATCAAAACCACTTTAATCCTCATCACCCATGATACGGAAATTGCCGAACGCTGTGAGCGGGTTTTATACATTCAGGATGGTTTGATTGCACAGGACAAGAAAACACAAACAGATCAGGAGGTTGCCGAATGAAGGCGACTGAATATAAGACTGCATTCATCTTTGGTTTAAGAGAAACGCGTCACGGGCTGAAACATTTTAAAATATTCATAGCCTGCCTGTTTCTGGGCACCGCCATCATAGCCGGGGTGGGGTCTTTATCCAAAAATATCAATCAGGGCATTGCCCAGGATGCAAAAGCGATTCTGGGTGGGGATGTTCAGGTCAGCCTTTTGCAAAAAAGACTAAAGGAAGGTGAAAGGGCTTTTATCTCAGCTCAGGGCACTCTATCCGAAATTTCCACCTTATCTGCCATGATCCATAAAGATGTGGCGGACGACATGAAAAGCAGCATGGTTTTTTTGAAGGCGGTTGATGACCTCTACCCCTTATATGGCGCATTGGACGTTTCGGGGCATGATGAAGATAAAAGCCTGCTCGGGCTTGAGGAAGGAAAATGGGGTATTATCCTTTCCAAATCACTTGCGGAAACCATAAGGGTAAGCAACGGGGATTTCCTGAAACTGGGGCATTATTATTTTGAGGTGCGCGGGCTTATCGAAAAAGAACCGGATGGCAATAATCAGGGTTTCCAACTGGCACCGGGGGTTATTATCGCGCTTGAAAGTCTGAAAGAAACCGGTCTGGTTCAGCCGGGCAGTCTGGTGCGTTATCATTATCGCCTGAAACTTTCAGATAATATTTCCCCAAAAGAATTTAAGGAAAATCTTGCAGAGGCCTATCCAGAGGCCACATGGCGTGTTCGCGAATATAAGGATAGTGCCGCAGGCATGAAACGTTTTGTCAAACGTATGGGCCAATTCATGTCCCTTGTGGGGCTGGCGGCCCTTCTTGTGGGCGGTGTTGGTGTTGGTAATGGCGTGCAAAGTTACCTTGGCCAAAAGACAGGCATCATTGCCACCTTTAAAATCCTGGGCAGCAGCAGCCAGGGCATCATGGTTATTTATCTGACCCAGATTTTATTAATGGCTTTGATCGCCATCATCGCGGGTTTGATCATGGGGGCGGTTTTGCCGCTTTTTCTCGGGGCATTATTCGCCGGTAGCATTCCGGTTCCGCTGCAAATGGCACTTTATCCCAAGCCGCTTCTATTGGCTGGTTTTTATAGTCTGATAATCACGCTGATATTTACCATCAGACCTTTGGGGCAGGCTAAAAACATTCCGGCCGCACAGCTCTTTCGTCAGCACCTGAGCCCCGGCACGGGTTTCCGGGCCAATTTAAAATATAATATTATAATCCTTTTCCTGCTTCTTTTCCTGTTGTCCACAGTGGCTTATACGGCAGAATATCTGAATGTGGCTTTGGGTTTTATGGGTGGGGCCTTTGTGGCCTTTATTGCCTTTTATACAATCGGCGCCCTTGTCAAATATCTGGCCAGAAAAAGCCCGCGGCCCCATAGTCCGATCCTGAGGATCGCGCTGAGCAATATCTACAGGCCCGGCAACAACAGTATTTCGGTTATTTTATCTCTGGGGCTTGGGCTGGTTTTATTTACCACGATTGCTTTGGTGGAATATAATCTGACCAAGGAAATTGATGACAGGTCAAAAGGTGAGGCGCCCAGTTTCTTCTTCCTTGATATTCAGAAAAATCAACAGGCGGAATTTAGCCAGTATCTGAATGAACGGGCGGGGGTTGAAAGCGCCCGGATGGTCCCCAATCTGCGCGGCAGGCTGACCCATGTCAGGGGTGTTGCGGCCAAGGATGTGGCGGTGAAGCCGGATGGTCGCTGGATCATACGCGGTGATCGGGGCATGAGTTTTTCCAAAGATCTGCCCAAAGACAATAAGCTGATCGCGGGTGAATGGTGGCCTGAAAATTATCAGGGACCGGCACAGGTTTCCATCTCAAAACAGATGGCCGATAGTATGGATCTTGTGGTGGGGCAGGAAATTACCGTGGATATTCTCAGTCGGTCCATAACCGCCGAAATATCCTCTATCCGTGATTTTGAATGGGGCAGTTTTGGTATAAATTATGTGATGATGTTTGATCCGGCAATCCTCAAAGCCGCGCCTTATACCTATGTGGGCACAACAAAAGTGCTGCCGGATGAGGAAAATAATATCTACCGGGAAATTACAAATCAATTCCCCAATATCTCCATCGTTCGGATGAAGGAAGTTCTGGACAATGCGCTGGGCATCATGTCCAAGCTGGCCACCGCCATTGATGTCATGGCGGCAATTACCATTTTTTCCGGTATATTGGTTCTGGTGGGGGCCATTTCGGCGGGCCATCGCAGCCGCATATATGAGGCGGCAGTGCTCAAGACTTTGGGGGCCACCCGAAAGGATATATTGCGGGCCTATCTTTATGAATTTATCATTCTGGGGTCGGTGAGTGGTTTGGTCGCCCTGTTGCTGGGTTCTGTTGCGGCTTTTTCCGTGGTCACGATGATCATGAAGCTGGACTGGGTCTTTCCCTTTGATATTCCTCTGCTGACCATCAGTGGCAGTGTCTTGCTTACGCTGTTGTGTGGTTTGATCAGTATCTGGCTCGCCATGGCGGCGCGTCCCGCACAGGTGTTGCGCAATAATGCCTTATAGATCTTCTTGGTAGATCTTCTTGGTAGGTCTTCTTGCAAGGATGATATTTTGCAGTTATCCTGAGGAAATTAGTTGGAAAGACCATGAATATGAGAATGAAATGTTGAAAATTATATGTTCCGCAATTGCGGCATACGCCCTTTTATTGAGCGTATCCCATGCTCAGAATAGCCAGGCGCAAAAGGGCATGAATATCATGCAGCAAATGGATAAGGATGCTAATGGCAGCATATCCCACGCGGAATTTATCGATTTCGGACTCCTGTATTTTAATAAAGCCGATCAGAACAAAGATCAGCAGATGAATAAGCTTGAATATGCCCTGATGCTGGAAATGTTGGGCAGTGTTTTCCCCTCGGAAGTTTTTATAAAACGTTTCAACATATTGGATATGAACAGGGACAGTGTGATTTCTCTGGCGGAATTCAGTGAAATGAGCGAACGAAAATTCCGAAAAGGGGATTTAAATGGCGATGGGCAGATCAATCAGAATGATGTACAGTGAATTTTGCCCTATTACGGCCCTTTTCAGCCTTTAATCAACAATAATTCAATGTTTCCATTTCCCCCCTTGCAGTCTGGGGCAAGGCGGACTATTTTGCGGACATAAATATTTTAAGGAGTATTGTGATGTTCAAAGGCTCTATTCCAGCCTTGATTACCCCTTTCAGGGACGGCCAGGTTGATGAAGCGGCTTTTCGTAAACTGGTTGACTGGCAGATTTCGGAAGGTTCCCACGCGCTGGTTCCGTGTGGAACCACAGGTGAATCACCGACGTTAAGCCATGAAGAACATCGCCGTGTGACAGAAATCTGTATTGATGAAACCGCAGGTCGTGTGCCTGTCATTGCCGGTTGTGGTTCCAATTCCACCCATGAGGCGCTGGACTTTATGCATCATGCCAAGGGTGCAGGGGCGGACGCTGCCCTTGTGGTGACCCCTTATTATAATAAACCGACCCAGGAAGGTTTATTTCAACATTATAAGGTGCTCAATGATGCCTCTGACCTGCCGATAATCATTTATAATATTCCGGGACGCTCGGTGGTGGATATGGGGGTGGAAACCATGGCGCGCTGTTTTCATGAATTGGAAAATGTGATCGGCGTGAAAGATGCCACCGGCAATGTGGCGCGCGTGGCCCAGCAAAGAATTGCCATGGGGCCGGATTTTATCCAGCTTTCCGGCGAAGATCAGACCGCTTTGGCGCTTAATGCCCATGGCGGGCACGGCTGTATTTCCGTGACGGCCAATATTGCACCGGGCCTTTGTGCGGCCCTGCAAAATGCTTCCCTTGCCGGGGATTATAAAAAAGCTTTGGAGATACAGGACAGGGTCACGGCGCTGCATGATGCCATGTTTGTGGAATCCAGTCCGGGACCGGTGAAATATGCGGCAGAATTATTGGGCATATGTTCCGCTGAAATGCGCCTTCCCATGGTGCCAATTGCCCAGGAAACCAAAGATATTGTGGCCTCTGCCCTGAAAAATGCCGGATTGCTGGACTAGATGGGCAAGACTAAAAAAGACGACAAAAAATCTGATGTGGGTAAACGTATTGCGGAAAACCGCAAGGCCCGTCATAATTTTTTCATCGAGGAAGAAATTGAGGCGGGAATTATGCTGACCGGTACCGAGGTTAAATCCTTGAGAGCGGGTGAAGCCAATATCACGGACGCTTATGCGGAGGTGAAGGATTCTGAAGTCTTTCTGATTAACAGCTATATCAAAGAATATGAAATGGGCAATCGTCATAATCATGTGGCGCGTCGTCCACGCAAACTTTTGCTGCATAAAAAACAAATTAATAAACTGAAGGCCGCGATCCAGCGCAAAGGCAATACACTGGTGCCTTTGTCCATATTTTTTAATCATAAAAATAAAGTCAAAGTCAATCTGGGGCTGGCCAAGGGTAAAAAGCTCCATGACAAACGCGCCACCGAAAAAGCCCGGGACTGGAACCGTGAAAAAGGCCGCGTCTTAAAGGGTAATTTACAGGATTAATCCGCCTTTGTGTGTCTGCCTCTGGTCCGGGTCAGGCGATTTCCTGTGCTTCGATGAATATTCTTTTAACTTCGGGATGGGCGATTTTAATTTCTTTTTCCATCTTTGAAACGGTCTGTTCCACGACATTAGCCAAAAGGTCATTTTTAAAATCAAGCGACAGATTAAGCAGGATATCCCGCGGCCCCATATGCATGGTCAAAACCTCATTAACCGCATCAATCTCAGCATAACTTTGGGCAATATTTTCGATATTGTCGATGGTCGCTTCATCGGCCGCTTCACCAATCAAAAGGCCTTTGCATTCATAGGCCAGCAATATGGCCGTTGCTGCCAGAACCACACCGATCAGGATGGAGGCAATGCCGTCCATCTCAGCAATGCCGAGACTGTCCCCTATATAAAGCCCCAATAGAGCAATAATCAAACCAAGCATGGCCGCCGTATCTTCAAACAAGACTGTGAAAATGGTGGGATCTTTGCTTTCCCGGACGGATTTCATGATTTCAGGATGCGCTTTGCTTTTCATAAATTCAATATATGCCACCGACCATGAATAACCCTCAAATATTATGGCGGCCCCAAGAACGATATAGTTGATATGTATGTCGGTGACAGGGTGAGGGTCCATGACCTTTGTAATACCTTCATAAAGCGAAATGCCCGCACCCACGGCAAAGATCAGAATGGCCACCACAAAGGTCCAGAAATAAAGCTCCATCCCATAACCAAAGGGATGGGACTTATCCGCAGGACGGGCGGCTTTTTTCATGCCGTAAAGCAAAAGGCCCTGATTGCCGCAATCCACAAAGCTGTGAATGGCTTCTGACAGCATGGCAGAGGAATTGGTATAAAACGCCGCCGCAGATTTGCTTATTGCGATAAGGAAATTTCCCGCAAGAGCGGCAAAAATTACTTTCTTAGAGGCATGGGAAGACATGAAAACCCTTTATTTTTCTTGATTTCCTTTTCTGTATAACCCATAGCGGCATATAAAAAAAGCCCGCTAAACTTTTTCAAGAATAGCGGGCAAGAGGAGGGGAGAATTATTGAAAATCAGGTTCGGGTATGGGGGTGCCCAGTTTCCAGCTGCCATCCGGTTGCAGACAGGACTGACCATAGGCCCGAACATCGCGGCCGCCGATGGTAATGGTGGTTTGATATTCCCTTACCTGAAGACAATTATTGTCCGGCTGGGCCGGGGCCTGTGATTGAGTCCAAGTCTGCTGGTTGGGCTGAGCATATTTCACGGGCTGTTGTTGTACATAAACCGTACGATTGCCGTAATAATCATCATTGCGCGCGGACTGGGTCAGACCGTAAGTGAGCAGGGACCCCGCGACCAGACCGAAGGCAAGGTCAGATCCATGATTGGAACGATGGCTATGATAAGTGGGACGGTGGTTATAATGGCGGTAGCGATTACGGTGATTATAACTATAGTGTCTGTTATGGTTTCTGTAATGATTTCTATAGTGGTTCTTACGATGATCCCTATAGTGGTTTTTGCGATGGTTATTATAGGAATAATGCTCTTTGCGATGTGCTCTTTCATGCCGACGCTCTTTGCGACGTTCACTGCGACGTTCGCTGCGCCGATCATTATGTCTTTCACGGTAGCGGTCATTATGGGATTTATTGTTATAATGGCGCTCTTTATATTGCCGGTCCTGTTTATATTCGGCCTGGGCCATGGAAACGGGAGCCAGGATGAAGGCACTGGCCGTCAGGCTTAAAAGAGATTTCTTCAAAATAAGGGTTATTTTTTTCATCACATCATCCTTGAGTTGGTTGGCTCATTTCTTAATCTTGAACCAACCATACTCATTTCAGTCTGAATAACGTATGAACACGATGTTTATTTTGAAAATCAGGCTTGGAATTATTTTACATGTTTCAAAATTGCCGGATAGACATTTTTGATCATGGGGTCCGCTTTCATCCAGCCCTGGGCCCATTTTTCATTTAAAGGTTTTAAAGGGTCAAAGGCCATGGCTTCATCGGCAGACATGCCTTCTTTCGCCAGAGGTTCCAGAAGGGCGACAACCTGTACCAGCATGTCGTGATAGTCCTGAAGGTCTGCTTTATTGGCCAGCGGTCCGTGACCGGGGACGATTTTGGTTTCTTCATCAACCATGCTTAAAATATCAGCCACTGCCGCGATCATGCCATAGATGGAACCACCTGAGCTGCTGTCCACAAAGGGATAGGTTTTGTTAAAGAAAATATCGCCCATATGCACAACATTATTTTTCTTGAACAGGATCACACTGTCGCCATCCGTATGGGCGTGGGGATAATGGCGCGCCTTGATATTTAAGCCATTAAGATGAAAAGTTACCTTGTCATTAAAGGAAATAACAGGCAAAGCCACTTTTGGTGATGGGTCATAATGCCGATCAAAGGCTGTAATGAATTGTTCCGTACTCATTCTTTTATAAACATTGTCGTGGGCAACAATCACCGCATCCTTTTTACCCAGATTTTCATTGCCGCCTGTATGGTCAAAATGCCAATGGGTATTAATGATAAAGCGTACGGGCTGGTCCGATATTTCTTTCAAGGCTTTGAGGATTTTATCTGTGAGCGGGGCATATTGATCGTCAATCATAAAGATGCCATCTTCACCGGCAGACACCCCGATATTACCCCCTGAGCCCTTCAGCATATAAAGATTGTCGGTTAATTTGGTGGTTTTAATTTCTACTTTTGCAAAACGGTCTTCTTTGGTTTCAGCTTGTGCCGTGCTCAGAAGAATTAAGCCTGCTGTCAGGCTGGAAATAAGTAAGCGATACATGTTTATTCCTTATTGTTTTAAAAAGTCAGTAATTTTCTGGAAGACCTCCTCAAACATTTCTGTGGTAAGCCGTCCTGTATTGGTATTGTAACGTGAACAATGATAGCTGTTTATCATATGTAAGCCATTGCTTAAAGGATGTAAGGCCCCATGGGCAAATTTATAGGCAGATTTTTTTTCGTTAAAGCTGTTTAATACCGCATTATGGGCCACCAGACCCAGGGTCAGGATCAGTTTTATGCTTGGCTGGCTTTCAATTTGCCGGATCAGGAAAGGTCTGCAGTTTTTCTCTTCCGAAGCAATGGTTTTATTTTGCGGAGGCACACAGCGCACTGCATTTGTGATCATTACATTTTGCAAATTAAGACCGTCATCAGGAGTTTTCAGATAATGTCCCCGGGCAAAACCAAATTTAATCATGGTTTCATAAAGAAGATCACCCGCATAGTCCCCGGTAAAGGGCCGGCCCGTCTGATTGGCTCCCTTGAGCCCCGGGGCCAGGCCCACAATGATAAGCTCGGCGTTCATATCACCAAAGGAGGGCACCGGGCCATTAAAAAAATCAGGATATTTTTCCTGATTTTCTTTGCGAAATTCCACCAGTCTGGGGCAGAGGCTGCAATCAATCGGGGTGTCTCCCTGAATCAATTGACGGTCTATCATCATAAGGTCCTTCATCGTTGGGCCCTCATCATAGACATATTCATCTATTTGTCCTGTAGATTATTCTATTTCATGGGAATGATGGCCGTCATGGTCATCCTGCATGTCCCCATTGCCCCGCCCGAATTCTGCATTCATGTCGGAAAGTTCAATAAATACATCCGCTTGCCTTCTTAATTCATCGGCAATCATGGAAGGACTGGTCTTGGTGCTGCTGATCACGGTGACCCGCACGCCCTTGCGCTGCACCGCCTCCACCAGGCGGCGGAAATCACCGTCACCGGAAAAAAGAACCATATGATCCACATGATCGCTCATGCCCATCATATCAATGGCAAGTTCCATATCCATATTGCCCTTGATTTTCTTTTCCCCCCGGCTGTCGGTAAATTCTTTGGTGGGTTTGGTGATGAGGGTATAACCATTATAGTCAAGCCAGTCCACAAGCGGGCGCAAAGGCGAATATTCCAGATCATCCAGCAGGGCAGTATAATAATTTGCCCGGAGCAATATACCGGACCTGGCGAAAAAACTGCGCAGGCGTTTATAATCAATATCAAAATTCAGGGCTTTTGCAGTGGCGAAAAGATTAGAACCATCAATAAAAAGGGCGAGTTTTTCATTGGGATAAAAAAACATGGTTAATTCCTTAAGCAATGATCTTTAAATATATTAGCATCATATCACGTTCTGAGAATAACGCAAAAAAAATATTTAAAATCATATGGTTGGCCTGAGTGTTTAATTTGCTCTTTTCATTCGCCAAGGGGATGGATTATAAGGTCACCCATAATGTTTGTGGTCAGCTACTGCAGTTAGGATAATTTATGATTTTAATCGGTTTGGGCAGTAATCTCACATCAGAGGCATATGACACGTCTCAGGCTGTGCTTCGGGGGGCGCTGGCGAAAATTGCCGAAAAGAATATTAAAATTGTAAAATTATCGAATTTTTATCATTCTGAACCGGTGCCAAAATCAGACCAGCCCTGGTATGTAAATGCGGTTGCCCGGCTTGAAACAGATCATAAACCGGAAGAACTCCTGCATATTCTTCACGCTATTGAACATGAAATGGGACGGCTCAGGCGGGAACGGTGGGGATCAAGAATAATTGACCTGGATATTCTGGCCTATGACAATATCATTCTTCCCTCAGCGCAAAAATGGAAAGACAGTTTTACTGAGACCGAAAACAAACAGTTTATTCTTCCCCATCCGCGTATGCATGATAGACTTTTTGTCTTAAGGCCGCTCATGGATGTGGCTCCGAACTGGTTACATCCGATATTCCACAAAACGGCGGAAAATTTATTGGCTGAAAATCGGTCCAGTGAAGTTATACACCTTATGAAAGAGGGCTGAAAATATTACTTAAATAATGTAATTTCAGGGGTTTTAGCATCTTTACAGATCAGTTTCGGGGTTGTATAAGCATTTCCAGAAATTTATTCCTATTGGAGAATATACCAAATGGCACGCGTTACAGTTGAAGATTGCGTAGATAAAGTTGCAAACCGGTTTGAACTTGTCCTGCTGGCGGCACAAAGAGCCCGGCAGATTTCATCCGGCGCACCGATTATGGTGGAACGGGATAATGATAAAAATCCTGTTGTGGCTCTGCGTGAAATGGCCGATGAGGAAGTTAAAGCGGATGACCTGAGAGAAACCGTCATCCACGGCCTTCAGAAAAATGTTGAAGTGGATGAGCCGGAAGAAGACGATCTTTCCCTTTTGCTTGCGGGCAAGAAGCTTGAAGAAAGCAATCAGGATGTGACCACAGAAAACCTGGCCAAAGCAGCAGCGGAAGTAAAAGCTGAATCTGTATTTAAAACGGCTGAGCCCGAAGGCGGTTCTGAAGACTGAAAAGGCACAGCATAAGACATTGATTTATGAAGAAGGGCCTGCTGTAAATTATAAGCGGGCCTTTTTTATATTTACAGGCTTTGTTTTTTCGATCTTTTCTTCTATTCCATGCTATGACATAAATATAATTTATCTAAGCGGGTAATTAAATTGATCAGACAATATGAACTTGTTGAACGGGTCAAGGCCTATGATCCTGAAACAGATGAAAATCTGTTAAACCGCGCTTATATTTTTTCCATGAAGGCGCACGGAAAGCAAACCCGTGCCAGTGGCGATCCTTATTTCTCTCACCCTTTGGAAGTGGCCGGCATATTGACCAATATGCAGATGGACTGCGCCACGATTGTCACCGCACTTTTGCATGACACCATCGAAGATACCATTGCCACTTATGAGCAGATCGAAGAATTATTCGGCACAAAAATCGCCCGCATGGTGGATGGGGTCACCAAATTATCCAAACTTTCCTATAGTTCGGAAAATACCAAACAGGCGGAAAATTTCCGGAAATTCCTTCTGGCCATGTCCCATGATATTCGGGTGCTTCTGGTCAAGCTTGCGGATCGCCTGCATAATATGCGTACCCTGCATCATATTGAAAAGCCGGAAAAACGCGCGCGTATCTCGCGGGAAACCCTTGACCTGTATGCGCCACTGGCCGAACGTATTGGTATGCAGGAAATCAAGGAAGAATTAGAAGCCTTGTCTTTTCCTCATGTTTATCCCGAGGCTTATGAATCCATTATCAAACGGCTGGATCAGATCCATGCTGATACGGATGATATTCGCAATCAGGTGATTGATGAATTAGAACATCTGATGGCGCAAGAAGGGGTTGAGGCAGAAATAAAAGGGCGTGAAAAAAAGCCTTATTCCATCTGGCTTAAAATGACATATCGCAATGTAAGCCTCGAAGATCAGGGCGATATTGTGGCCTTTCGTATTATCGTAGATGACACACCATCCTGTTACAGGGCCCTTGGGGTGGTTCACGGGAAATGGCATTGCATACCGGGTTTGCTGAAAGATTATATTTCCATGCCCAAGCCGAACGGGTATCAATCCATTCATACTTCCGTCATCGGCCCTGGAAAAAAGCGCATTGAGATTCAAATCCGCTCTTCTGAAATGGATGCGGTTGCCGAAAGAGGGGTTGCGGCCCATTGGAATTATAAGCAACATACGGCGGATGGGGAAGGCGCACAATATCGCTGGCTCCGGGATTTGCTGGAAATTATGGAACATACGGACGCGCCGGAAGAATTCCTGGAGCATACCAAGCTTGCCATGTATCAAAATCAGGTCTTCTGCTTCACGCCGGGAGGGGCTTTGGTCAGCCTTCCCATCGGGGCCACGGTGGTGGATTTTGCCTATGCGGTGCATACAGACCTTGGCGATACCTGTGTGGGGGGTAAGATCAATGGCAAGCCGGTTCAGCTTCGAACCCGTCTTGCCAATGGTGATCAGGTGGAAATTTTACGCTCCAAAGCCCAGCAGCCATCGCCCACCTGGTTGAGTTTTGTCGTCACCGGTAAGGCCAAGGCCGCGATCCGCCGTTTTATCCGTCAGCAAAAAGTGAAAGAATATATCGAACTCGGCAAAACCATTCTTGAAAATTCCTTTGATCTGGCAAAAAGGGAATTGACGGAAAAATCCATCAAACTCTGCGCCGATAAATTACAGTTATCGGATGCTAAAATGGTCTATAGGCTGGTCGGGCAGGGCGAATTATCCGATCAGAAAATACTCGAAACCATTTTTCCGGGCATCAAGATAAACCCACAGGAAATGAGCAGCCGTGGACTGGTGAAAGCCACTAGCGGCACCCTGAAAGCCGGGGACAAGGGTATCCCTATCAAAGGGCTGACACCGGGTCTTGCTGTGCATCTGTCTGATTGTTGTCATCCCTTGCCGGGGGACCGGATTGTGGGCATTGTCACCACAGGCAGGGGCATTAATGTGCATACCATCGATTGCGAAGCATTGGATGTCTATTCGGATTCCCCTGAAACCTGGCTCGACCTGTCATGGGCTGCGCGGGAAGAGGAAAGCGATGCCTTTACCGGCCGGCTGGAACTTTTACTGGAACATCGTCCGGGGGCCCTGGCGGCTGTGCTCACCGTGGTTGCGCAGGAGCTGGGCAATGTGAGCAATATTAAATTTTCTGAAAGATCGTCGGATTTATTTCGCATTCACCTTGATATCGAGGTCAGGGATGTTAAACATCTGACAAATATTATTGCCGCCCTCCGGGTCAATAATTGGGTGATGTCTGTAGAGCGGGCTTTTAGCTGAAAAAAGAGAGTGAATTATGAATCAGGAAGAAATCTTAGAAAAATTCAGAGAGGCTGATGCCCTGCTTGAGGGACATTTTATTCTCTCATCCGGCCTGCATGCGGCGCGTTACCTGCAATGTGCGCGGGTAATGATGGACCCAAAGCGTGGTGCCTTATTATGTTCATCATTGGCCGATAAAATAAGAAATGCTCTGGATGTGGAAATTGATCTGGTGGTATCCCCGGCCATGGGCGGGGTTGTTGTGGGATATGAAATGGGCCGTCAGCTTGGGGTAAATTCCATCTTCACCGAAAGGGTGGATGGGGAATTGACCTTGAGAAGGGGTTTCGAAATCCCCAAAGGCGCCAATATTCTGATGGCAGAGGATATCGTCACCACGGGACTTTCATCCAGAGAATGTATAAAGGTTATTAATGACTATGGGGGTAATGTGGTGGCTGCCAGCTGCCTGATTGACCGTAGCAATGGCAAGGTGGATGTGGGGGTTCCCCTGATTTCATTGGCAGGGCTGGAAATTCCGGCCTATAAAGAAAATGAACTGCCGCCTGAACTGGCTGCAACACCTGCGATCAAACCGGGTAGCAGAGGGTTGAAATAAGTTTATCAAGTGCTTTTGAAAGGATAGAAAGGCTGTTTAGACGACGCAATAAAAAGGGTTTTTTAAAACTCATGCAGGACTTTGTCTGGCCGTCTTCGGGGTGGAGGCGGGCCGCCAATTACCTGCATCATCGTCTGGCGCGTATTCCCGGAACCTCCTATGCCATCGCCGCCGGTTTTGCCAGCGGGGTTGCGGCTTCCTTTACCCCTTTCATTGGCCTTCATTTTGTCATGGCCGCCTTTCTGGCCTGGTTGATCCGGGCGAATATCTTCACCTCTGCCATGGGAACCATTGTGGGCAATCCGTGGACTTTTCCCTTTATCTGGACGGCGGTATATTATGTGGGCTGCTGGCTGCTGGGCTGGCCCACCAGTGAAGACCCGATAAATCAGACCTATGCCATTTTGAATCAGCATACACTGGTGGATATTATAAAATCCCCTTTTGACATTTTAGGGCCTTTCTTTCGGACAATATTTTTCCCCATGTTCATTGGCGGTATTCTTTTGGGTTCCATTGCCTGGGTGGCATGCTATTGGCCTTTATTTAAACTGATTTCGCGTTATAAAATTAACCGGGCCATGCGCCACAAAAAAGCCAAAAGCAGAAGAAAGCTGAACCTTAAAGGGCTTGATGATAATTTAAAAAAGGCAGAAGAAACAAATGTCCCATCCTGACAGTGAAATATTACGCCTGGGGGTCAATATTGATCATGTGGCCACCATTCGAAATGCCCGGGGTGGGCTTCACCCTGATCCCCTAAATGCGGCATTGTTGGCTGAAAAAGCGGGTGCCGATGGTATTACAGCACACCTCAGAGAAGACCGCCGGCATATTTCGGACCGGGATATTGAATTATTGATGCGCCATTTAACCTTGCCGCTAAATCTGGAAATGGCGGCAACGGATGAAATGCTGAATATCGCTCTGAACCATAAACCGGCCTCTGCCTGTATTGTGCCGGAAAAAAGGCAGGAACTGACCACGGAAGGCGGTCTTGATGTTCTGGGCGCAATGAATGAACTCACACCTTATGTGCAGAAATTAAAACAGGCCGGTATCAGTGTCAGCCTTTTTATTGACCCGGATGAAAATCAGATTAAAGCCGCCCATAAAATAGGCGCGGATAAAGTGGAACTTCATACGGGCACCTATGTGGAATATTCGGGTGATCACCGCCTGAAGGAATTGGAACGCCTGCGGGCGGGCGCGCATCTGTGCCGAACGCTTGATCTTGAAGTACATGCAGGCCATGGCCTGAATTATGATACGGTGGAAGCCGTGGCGGAAATCCTGCCTTTTACAGAATTTAACATTGGTCATTTTTTAATTGGTGAAGCCATTTTTGTGGGTCTGGAAACCACAATTCTGAAAATGCGCCATTTGATGCAGCAGGCCCGTTCTCATGCCACAGGGGATGATTGATGCATGTGATCGGCCTCGGCAATGATCTGGTCAATATCAGCCGGATTGAAAATTCAATTGAACGATTTGAGGATCGTTTTATCAAGCGGATTTTCACCGAAAAAGAACAGGAATATTGCAACAGAAGATCGGCGCGCGGGGCGGGTTATGCCAAAAGATTTGCCGCCAAGGAAGCCTGTTCAAAGGCACTGGGGACCGGCTTTGACAAAGGTGTCTTCTGGCGTGATCTTGCAGTAGAGAATGATGAAAACGGCAAACCCGTAATGGTATTGAGTGGCGGTGCGCTTCTTCATTTGCAAACCATGACCCCTGATGGTATGCAGGCACAAATTGATCTGAGCATCAGTGATGATTATCCGTGGGCACAGGCGATTGTCCTGATTACGGCAATCCCACAGAACGCTTGATTGGATACAGAACGCTTGATTGGATGCAGAACGCTTGATTGGATAATGTAATTGCCGCTTATATGAAAAATCTATAGAAAATCATATATTCATTTACAAATATTGCTATGATGCGGGGCAGGAAATACAACCGGAATAAATAAATATGACTGAAGTAACAACAAAACCTAAATCAGAAGACACGGCGGGATTAAAGACAAAAGAAGAAAAAAAAGATGAAAATCTGATTGTCACCATCTTGATTGCCTTTGTCATTGCCATCGTTTTCAGAAGTTTTGTTTATCAGCCCTTTAAAATCCCTTCAAAATCCATGATGAGCAATCTGCTGGTGGGGGATTATCTTCTGGTGTCTAAATTTTCTTATGGTTATAGCCACCACAGCTTTCCTTTCAGCCCGAAGATTTTTTCCGGGCGTATTATGGCAAGTCCGGTTGAAAGAGGCGATGTGGTGGTTTTCAGACTGCCCCGTGATCCATCCATCTATTATATCAAAAGGATTGTGGGCCTGCCGGGGGATACCATACAGATGCGAAAAAGCCGCCTGTACCTGAATGGCAAACTGGTGGAACGCGAACGCATGAAGGATTTCAGCCTGACCAATGAATATGGTCAGCGCGAAGTCTTTACCCAGTATAAGGAAACCCTGCCATCTGGAAAATCTTATGTGACCCTTGATACGGGCTGGAACCCCAGTGGCCGTGCAGATGATACACCGGTTTTCCGGGTGCCAAAGGGCCATTATTTCGCCATGGGTGACAATCGCGATAATTCAAAAGACAGCCGCTGGCGCAAACAGGAAGGTGTTGGATATGTGCCCCTTGAAAATATCGTTGGCCGCGCCGAAGTGATATGGGCCTCTTTTGATGATAATAGTGCTTTGTGGGAATTCTGGAAATGGTTCCCTGAACAACGCCGTGAACGTGCTTTCAGCGCGATTAATTAATGACATCATTATCAGGAAAAAATGTGAAGAGTTCAAACGGCCAGTATAGCCATTTATATGATATTTTCGGTTATATATTTAAGGACAGCGACCTGTTAAGACAAGCCTTGACCCATCCCAGCCTGGAAGGCGCGTCAAATTATCAGCGGCTGGAATTTGTTGGCGACCGGGTGTTGGGGCTTGTGATTGCCGACTGGCTGTTTGAATATTACCCCAATATTGATGAGGGTGGCCTTGCCAGTCGTCATACAAATCTGGTCCGCCGCGAAACGCTGGCGGAAGTGGCCATAACCATGAATATCGGCCCGGAAATTCATATGGCCAAAAGTACCGAGGACACCGGCGGGCGGGAACGGGCCACCATTTTAGCGGATATTTGCGAAGGCATCATCGGTGGTATTTATATGGATGGGGGTTATGCCGCCGCCCAGAAATTCATCAAGAAATTCTGGAAGAATTATATTGGCCATGAAAATATCGGCGCCCGGGACGCGAAGACCCGGTTGCAGGAATGGGTGCAAAGCCGAAAAATTCCGGCCCCGACATATTCCACAAAAGACAGAGCCGGCCCGGCCCATGAACCGGTTTTCACGGTTGAAGTGAAGGTTCAGGAGTTGGGGGGCGCGCTGGGCAAAGGAAGCACAAAACGCAGCGCCGAACAAATGGCAGCGGCCAAATTACTTGAATGGCTGGAAGGCCAAAAACAAAAAAGTACAAATTAGATATGCCTAAAACAGATAAAACTGATCCGACACGTTGTGGTTTTGTAGCCTTGCTCGGGGCCCCGAATGCCGGAAAATCAACTTTGCTTAATGCCCTGGTGGGCAGCAAAATATCCATTGTCACCCATAAGGTGCAAACCACCCGTACCCGTTTTGTCGGGGTCGCCCTTCATGGCAAAAGTCAGATGATTTTTGTGGATACACCGGGCATTTTCACGCCGAAGAAAAGGCTGGAACGCGCCATGGTCTCCGCCGCATGGGAAGGGGCCAGTGACGCGGATTCCATTATCCTGTTGGTGGATACCAGCCGGAAAATTGATGATGATACCCGTAAAATCGCCCGAAACCTGAAAGACAGGGGCGGTCAATGCATTCTGGCTTTGAACAAGATCGACCTGATCCGCCGGGATCGTTTGCTCGCCATCAGTCAGGAACTGAATGAGATTGGTGACTTTTCCCATACCCTGATGATTTCAGCCCTGAAAGGTGATGGATTGGAAGACTTGAAAGATCTGGTATCGGAATCCTTACCCGAAGGCCCCTGGCTCTATCCCGAAGATCAGTTGACCGATATTACCGAACGCATGCTGGCCTCGGAAGTCACGCGGGAGAAATTCTTTTTACGTCTTCATGAAGAATTGCCTTATGCCATGACCATTGAGACCGAAAGCTGGGAAGAAAAGAAAGACGGCAGTGTTCGTATTGAACAGGTGATTTATGTGGAGCGTGATTCACAAAAAGCCATTGTGATTGGCAAAGGTGGTCGGGCCCTCAAGGAAATTGGCAAACAAGCTCGGGAAGAGCTGGAAGAAATGTTCGATCGCCGGGTTCACCTGTTTATTTTTGTCAAGGTGCGCAAAAACTGGACAGATGATAAAGAACGCTACCGCAGTATGGGCCTCGACTGGGTGGAGTGATCTTCTATAAAAGCCAAAAGGCCGGAAACATCCCGGCCTTTTTTTAAATCCAGTCTTTTAAATTAAACTTCAGTAAAATTAAACTTCAGTCTTTCAAAACCGCGGCAATTTGTTCCACCATCCAGTCGATATTGTCTTTTTCAATAACCAGAGGCGGGGCCAGGCGGATCACATGATCGTGGGTTTCCTTGCACAACATGCCTTTTTCCATCAGGGCTTCACAATAAGGCCGTGCGCCCCCCAGGTCTTTGTTGAGTTCGATGCCGACAAAAAGACCCTTTCCCCGGATCTGGGAGATTTTGTTGGTGGGAATTTCCTCAAGCTTGCGCATCAGATAATCCCCGAGCATCTGTGATCGTTCGGTGAGTTTTTCATCCTCAACCACTTTCAGGGCCGCAAGACCCACGGCCGCACCAAGGGGGTTGCCGCCAAAGGTGCTGCCATGAATGCCGGGGGTAAAAACATTCATAATTTCTTTGGAACTTAAAACCGCCGACACAGGATAAACACCGCCGCTCAGCGCTTTGCCCACAATCAGCATGTCGGGGGCGGCCGCCTTTTCATGCTGATAGCAGAAAAGCTTTCCTGTGCGGCCAAAACCGGTTTGAATTTCATCAAGAACATAGAGAATATTATGGGTCCGGCACAGGCTTTTCACCTTGGCAAGATACCCTTCATCGGGCACAATAATACCCGCTTCGCCCTGAATGGGTTCCATGATGATGGCCACTGTATTTGGGGTAATGGTGGCTTCCAATGCAGCCGTATCATTATAATCAACCAGTTTAAACCCCGGTGTGAAGGGGCCAAAGTTTTTCTTATAATCCGGCTCGGAAGACATGCTGACCGTGGCGATGGTGCGGCCATGGAAATTATCGCGAAAGACGATGATTTCGGCGCTGTTTTCCTGAACGCCTTTGACTTCATAACCCCATTTACGCACGGCTTTGATCGCCGTTTCAACGGCTTCGGCCCCGGTATTCATGGGCAGGGCCATATCCATCTCGGCCATCTGACAGAGTTTCTCCAGAAATTCTCCCATCTGGTCATTATGAAAAGCCCGGGATGTAAGGGTGAGCTTGTCCGCCTGATCCTTCAGGGCTTTTATGATTTTCGGGTGACGATGGCCCTGATTTACGGCGGAATAAGCGCTCAGGCAATCCAGATATTTGCGGCCATCCGCGTCCCATACCCATATGCCTTCCCCTTTGGTCAGAACCAGGGGCAGGGGGTGATAATTGTGGGCACTGCGTTTTTCCGCCTGGGCTATAATGTCTTTTTGTGAAGTCATAATATTGTCACCCGTATTATTTAGTAGGAAAAATCTGTCGACCAAAAAGGCTGGCAGTCAGATCAACGGCAAGCTTGGCGGTGCAGTTTTCATTGTCCAGAGCCGGATTTATTTCGGCAATATCCAGTGAAATCATGCGTCCGCTGTCATGCACCATTTCCATACAAAGCTGGGCCTCCCGGTACGTCAGGCCACCCTGTATCGTGGTGCCAACCCCCGGGGCAATTGCAGGATCAAGGCTATCCACATCAAAGCTTACATGAAGAAGTGCGTCCATATTTTCCACTTCTTCCAAAATAGCCTGCATCGTGGCCCGCATACCGATTTCATCAATACGGCGCATGTCATAAACGACCACACCCTGTTCGATCACAAGCTTTTTCTCCTGTATATCAACAGAACGGATGCCGACCTGATAAATATTTTCCGGCTTGATCATAGGGGTGGCATGACCAATGCTGAGCAAATCCTTGGGCCCAAGGCCCGCTGCCACAGCCACGGGCATGCCGTGGATATTGCCCGATGGGCTGGTCTGGGCGGTGTTGAAATCCGCGTGGGCATCAATCCATAACAGGCAGAGGGGTTTTTTTATGTCGTGGCAATGGCGGGCCACAGCGGCGATGGAACCGATGGACATGGCATGATCGCCGCCCATAATGATGGGAAGCCGACCCTCGGATAATTCGCTAAAGACAGCATCCTGAATATTTTCGCACCAGATTTTATTTTCCTTCAGGTGGCGATAACCGTCCTCTGGCGGCAGTTCCGGGTTTTTCGGGCCAAAAAGATTGCCTGTGTCTTTCACATTAAAGCCAAGACCTTCAAGCTCTTTGGCGATCCCCGCCACACGTAAAGCTTCCGGTCCCATGGTGGCGCCACGGTCTGAAGCACCCACATCACTGGGTGCGCCGATAAGTGAAATATTCTTCGTCATGTAATAAAAGTTCCTCAGATTGCTAAAAAAGCCCCATATATTTTAATTTTACAGAGTTTTTGAAAAATAAAATTTCTATTTTTCAAAAAAGCCCGAATATTATTCGGCAAACTTGATTTTGAAAATATATTGTTTTAAAATATTGAAAAATAAGACGTTATGACGATACGAGGCCAAGTAAAGGGACTGAAAATGAGCAAAAAAAAAGCTATTGATAAGATTGACCTGAATATTCTGTCGATTTTACAAAATGATGCCCGGATTACCAATCATAATCTGGCGGCACAGGTAAACCTGTCCCCAAGCTCATGCCTTCAGCGGGTGAGGCGGCTGGAAGATGAAGGATTCCTCCTGTCTTATATGGCGAAGATCGATCTGGATAAAATCTGCCGTACCGTTACCGTCCTGGTGACGGTCAGCCTTCATGATCATACCAACGCCAATTTCAAGGCATTTGAAGCCGTTATCGAAGAATTTCCGGAAATCGTCGAATGTTATACGGTGAGTGGGAATTTCGACTATTTCATGCGGGTGGTCTGCCCGGATATGAGCAGTTATCTGGAGCTGAATGACAAGCTGATCGGCAGCATGGAAGGGGTGGCCAACATGTCAAGTCACGTGGCTCTGGACAATTCAAAAAGCTTTCAGGGATATGCTCTGGACAAACTCGTCGACTGATTTAATTTCTGGCCTCATTTTCATCTAAGCGACCCTGTAATATTGGGCGCTTGGCGATTATGGCATCGGACAGGAAACGCATAAAGGCCTGAACCCGTGGTGTATGACGCAAATCATCATGGGTTAAAATCCAAAGATCGCCATAAGAATGCGTATCACCGGGGGGCAGGCGGCTCAACTTAGGGTCTTTATCCGCCAGAAAACAAAAATTGACGCTGACCCCAAGACCTTCCCGGGTGGCTTCCAACTGGCTGATCGGATCACTGACAATAAGATTGTTTTTATGTGTTTTTAGGGGGAGTTTTAACGCCCAAGCTGGAACAATATTTTCATCCTCTTTGGTAATCCAATGAAGCGGCTTTTCAAAATCAAATGTTTTAAGAAGGGCACTGGAAATATAAACCGCCCTGTGCAGTGTTGATAGTTTTCGGCCATATAAATTTTCCGGTGGCGATTTATAAGCCAGGCGGATCGCAACATCTGCCTGGCGCTTGGTCAGGTTCAAGGCCTCGTAAGAAGTAATGATTTCCAATGATATGCCCGGATATGTTTTGGAAAATCGTGCCAAGTCCGGCATTAATAAACCTGTGGCAAGAACCTGGGGCAAGGTAATGCGTAAATTACCCGTAAGTCTGGTATCGCGCCCATATATTTTCCGCTCCAATTCAAGGGCTTGTATTTCCATGCCTTCGGCTATGGTCAGGATTTCTTCGCCTGCCGGGGTGATTTGATAACCGGAAGGCAGTTTTTCAAACAACCGCACCCCAAGTTGGTCTTCCAGATGTTTAATGCGTCTGGCGATGGTGGTATGATTTACATTCAATATTCTGGCAGCCGCACGGATAGAACCCTGACGCGCCACATGAAGAAAAAAACGTATGTTATCCCAATCCATCATAGGTGCAAATATGCAGCAGTGATGTTTGAATTTCAAGTGTTACGGATAATAAATGCAATCCTTATCTTAAGGATACAGGTATGAGGTTTTAAGAAAAAACTGACCTGTATTAAACTTGATATAAGGAATAAACATGTCTTACACACTTTATACAGAAGCAACCCCTAACCCCTTGAAAATCCATATTGCGCTGGAAGAAATGGGGGTGGGTTATCAGTCAGTCCATGTGGATTTTGGCAAGGATGAGCAGAAGTCCCCTGATTTTCTGAAACTGAATCCAAATGGAAAAATTCCGGTATTAATCGATCATGAAGAAGATTTTGTCCTTATGGAATCCGGGGCTATTCTCCTCTATCTTGCTGAAAAGGATAACAACCTCCTGCCAGCAGATAAAAAACTGAAATCGGAAGCCGTCCAGTGGTTGATGTGGCAAATGGGGGGGCTTGGTCCGATGTTTGGCCAATTGATGGTTTTCGCCGCCGCATTTGAAAACAGTTTTCCTGAAGTCACTGGCCGGTATGATAAAGAGGTACGGCGTTTGTTCAGGGTTCTGAACACACGCCTTGAGGGCCGCGATTATATTGCCGATGAACATTCAATCGCTGATATTGCCTGCATGGGGTGGGTGCCCCTCACATCCCGAATTGGCTGGAGCCTTGAAGAATGGCCAAATGTTGAGAGGTGGTTCAACCGTTGTCTGGCACGCCCTGCCTATCAAAAGGCCATGGCCAATATCGAAGATATTCCAGAAGATGTTCGTATGGAAAACTTCCGAAAAGCAACCATTGGCATAGGCTCATAGGCTTTTATGGCTTGAAAAATGATGTTCCAGCGGGCAGCAAATTTACTGCCCGCTGCTAAGATTGCTCAATTGTAATTCTGATCAAATCAGTCCGAATATTTTACCCTGTACTGGTGAATATAATGTCGCTGTTCATTCTGCTTGCAGTAGGCGGTGCCTGATGCTAGTTTCCGCTTGAATATTTCTCTATTTTTCAGAACAGGAAAAAGATGTCAGTCGATAAGAATATAGTTGCGAAAATCGCAAATCTTGCCCGCATCAAGGTGGGGGAAGATGAATTGGCTCCTTTGGTGGGTGAATTGAATAATATACTGGACTGGGTTGAGCAATTGTCCGAAGTGGACACGGATGGTGTCGCCCCTATGACCAGCGTGGTGGAAGTCAATCTGCCCCGGCGCGAAGATCAGGTCAGCGATGGCGGTTATCGTGATGAATTGCTGGCCAATGCCCCCACTTCGGAACACGGCTTTTTTGCTGTACCAAAAGTTATCGAATAGGAAAAGCTGATGACAGATTTTACCAAACTCGCTCTGAGCGAGGCCCGTGATGGTTTGAAAAAGGGTGATTTCAGCGCCCGTGAGCTGACCGAAGCCCATTTGAAAGCCATGCAGGATGCGGCCGAATTAAACTGTTTCATCGTTGAAACAGAAGATCAGGCCCGTGATATGGCGGATAAAGCAGACCATATGATCAAGGCCGGCACAGCCACCGGTATGACCGGTATCCCTGTGGCCATTAAAGATTTATTCTGCACCAAGGGTGTGCATTCCTGTTCATCCAGCCATATTCTGAACGGCTTTAAGCCGGGTTATGAATCGACAGTGACCGCCAACCTCTGGAAGGACGGGGCTGTGATGCTGGGCAAAACCAACATGGATGAATTTGCCATGGGTTCGTCCAATGAAACCAGCTATTACGGCCCGGTGAAAAACCCCTGGCGGGCTGAGGGCGAAGAAAAAGATTATGTGCCGGGTGGATCATCCGGCGGTTCAGTGGCAGCCGTGGCAGCCGATATTGCCCTTGCGGCCACGGGCACGGATACGGGCGGTTCCATCCGCCAGCCTGCCTCCTTCACCGGACTTGTGGGCCTGAAACCCACCTATGGGCGTTGTTCACGCTGGGGTATGATTGCCTTTGCATCTTCCCTGGATCAGGCGGGCCCCGTGACCAAGACAGTGCGCGACGCGGCCATTATGCTGGAAAGCATGGCGGGGTATGATGCTAAGGATTCTACCGCCGTCGATGTGCCGGTGCCAAATTATGAAGCGTCGCTTACGGGCGATATTCGCGGCATGAAAATCGGTATTCCCAATGAATATCGCATGGATGGCATGTCTGATGAAATCGAAACCCTGTGGCAGCAGGGCATTCAGTGGCTCAAAGATGCAGGGGCGGAGATTGTCGACATCAGCCTGCCGCATACCAAATATGCCCTGCCCACCTATTATATCGTGGCACCAGCCGAGGCATCTTCAAATCTGGCGCGTTATGACGGGGTTAAATATGGCCTTCGGGTTGAAGGCGACAGCCTGGATGACATGTATAAAAATACCCGTGCAGAAGGGTTTGGTGCCGAAGTCAAGCGCCGTATTCTAATCGGCACTTATGTGCTGTCTGCGGGATATTATGATGCCTATTATCTGAAAGCCCAGCGAATCCGTACGCTGATTGCGCAGGATTTTGCCCGCGCGTATGAAAAAGTGGATGCTATTCTCACCCCCACAGCCCCCAGTGCGGCTTTTGCCATGGGGGAAAAATCCGATGACCCCATTGCCATGTATCTGAATGATGTGTTTACGGTGCCCGCATCTTTGGCCGGGCTTCCGGCTATATCAGTTCCGGCGGGTCTCAGTACGGAAAAACTGCCCCTTGGCTTGCAGGTGATTGGCAAGGCCTTTGATGAGGAAACAGTGCTAAAAGTCGGCGCTGTGGTGGAAGAGGCCGCTGCCTTCAGTGCAAAACCCAAAATATGGTGGGGAGTAAAATAATGACTAAATATATACAGGGCGCGACGGGAGACTGGGAAATCGTGGTTGGGCTTGAGGTTCATGCCCAGGTCATTTCTGAATCCAAACTCTTTTCCGGGGCCTCGACAAAATATGGCGCGGAACCCAACAGCCAGGTGAGTTTCGTTTGTTCGGCCATGCCGGGCATGCTGCCCGTGATTAACGAAGAATGTGTACGTCAGGCCATTCGTACGGGTCTTGCCATGGGCTGTCAGATCAATCTGCGTTCCGTTTTTGACCGCAAGAATTATTTTTATGCCGATCTGCCTCAGGGTTATCAGATTTCCCAGTTTAAAGACCCGATTGTGGGTGAGGGTGAAATTGTGGTTGATCTGGAAGATGGCAGCACCAAGGCCATCGGGGTGGAAAGGCTGCATCTGGAACAGGATGCGGGTAAATCAATGCATGATCAGCATCCCGACATGACTTATGTGGACCTTAACCGTTCCGGGGTGGCTTTGATGGAAATTGTCTCCAAACCGGATATGCGTTCCGCAGAAGAAGCCGGGGCCTATTTCCGTAAAATCCGTTCAATTGTCCGTTATGCGGGAACTTGTGATGGTAATATGGATCAGGGTTCCATGCGGGCTGACGTGAATGTCTCGGTGCGCCGTCCGGGCGAAGAACTCGGCACCCGTACAGAAACCAAAAATGTCAATTCCATTCGCTTTGTCATGCAGGTGATCGAACATGAGGCCAACCGTCAGGTGGGGATCCTGGAAGATGGCGGAACAATTGATCAGGAAACACGCCTGTTTGACCCATCAACCGGCACCACGAGGTCCATGCGTTCCAAAGAAGAAGCCCATGATTATCGCTATTTCCCGGACCCGGACCTGTTGCCGCTGGAATTCACCCAGACTTTTGTGGATGGTTTGGCGTTGCATATGCCGGAAATGCCCGATACCAAAAAAGCCCGTTTTATGGAAGATCTGCATATCAGCGATTATAATGCGGCTGTATTGGTGGCGGAAAAAGAAAATGCCGATTATTTTGAAGCGGTATTGGAAGCCTTATGCGCCAAAACATCAAAACCCGCCAAGGATTTGGCCACTCAGGTATCAAACTGGGTCACGGGGGACTTTTTTGGCGCCCTTAAAAAGCTTGGCAAAACGGTTTCTGATAGTCCGGTGAGTGTGACGGATGGCGCAGAATTGCTGGCGCTTCAGGTGGATGGAACCATTTCCGGACGTATTGCCAAGGATGTCTTTGAATTGATGCTGTCCGAGGGCAAGTCCCCTGAAGTCATTGTTGAAGAAAAAGGTCTGAAGCAGGTTTCCGATACCGGGGCCATTGAAGCCATGATTGATGAAATCCTTTCAGGTAACGCAGATAAAGTGGAAGAATATCGCGGCGGTAAAGATAAACTGTTTGGTTTCTTCGTCGGGCAGGTAATGAAAAAGACCCAGGGTAAAGCCAACCCGCAGGTGGTCAATCAATTGCTGCGCGCAAAACTTGATGGTTAATGTTTTTTCCCTCAATGAATTAACTTAATTATAAAGGCCGGTTCTTGACCGGCCTTTTTTATGCGAATTTCCTGCCTGATGATAGCCCCATAGTTGCGTTACGCATTATATTGCTATAGTCTTATATAATGGGATGTCTTCTATTCCCGCATTGGCCTTTTCTTTGGGCTGTTTATGCATACAATTTCAATTTGTATGGAAACATCTGAATTTTAGTAGGGGAATTCAAAATGAGAAATGTAGATTTTAAAAAATTAATGCTGGTAAGCTCCGTATCAGTGCTGGTCTCTTTTGGCCTGGCGGCCTGTGATAAGGATAAGGATGATAAAACCTCAAAGGCGGCGAGCGAGACAACCGCGCCGATCACTTCTTCAGAAGCTGATAAATCCATGATTGATGATGCCAAGGATGAAGCCATGAAGGCTGCTGAGGGGGCCATGGGTGCTGCGGAAGAAGAAGCCAAAAAGGCAATGGATGATGCGACAAAAGATGTAAAGGAAGACGCTGAAAAAGCCGCGGAAGACCTGATGGATGCTGCGAAGAAAAAGGCTGAAGAAGCAAAACCAAAAATTCCGGATTAAAAGTTAACGATACTATATTTTGGAAGCGGGATCAGGTTGTTCTCGTTTCTTAAATAAATATTTAATGCATTAATTACAATGCTTTACAATATTAATTTCTCGATTAACTAAATCTTTATCTATTCAGTGGAAGCTTGTTAACTATAGTCATCAAAAAGATGATATTAACGATAATAATAGATATATTGAGGTTATGTTATGGGACAGGTTGATTATTCTTATTTATCCAATCGGATGCAGGAAGCAGAAAGCGGAACTGCAGAGGCATTATATGATCTGGGATTGTTATATTCCATAGGGCAGGGTGTTGATCAGGATCTGATCGAAGCCCATAAATGGTTTAACCTTGCCGTGATGCGCGGCATGAAAAGTGCGCAAATTGACCGGGCCGAAGTGGCCCATGATATGTCAAATACCGAAATCGCTTCAGCACAGCGTATGGCCCGGGAATGGATGGCTACGCACTAAGATTTGGTTTTCCTGAATTTTGAAGGCATGGTCTTATTTGCTCATTTCATATAAGACCGCTTCCTCTTCAAACAGGGGATCTTGGTGGAAATAGGTTTTTACATATTTCAAGCCAATTTTTTCCATGATTCTTCGTGAACCTTTATTTTCCGGCATGGCAATGGCATAGACTTTGTTTATGCCATTTTGATTCAGGGCATGGTTGCAAAATATAGTTGCCCCTTCCGTGCCATAACCCTTGCCCCAGAATTTCTGCTTTAGTCGCCACCCGATTTCCACTTCACTGGGTTTTTCCTTGTTGGGTCTGAGCAAAAACCAGCCAACAAATTCATCCGTATCCTGAGTGAAAGTTTTCCATATTCCCCAACCCACCTGATAATCGCTATAGCTTTGCATGCGGGGCACATAAGTCTTTATGATGTCCTCGCGATTATTAATTTTACCATGAGAGATATAACGCATCACTTCCGGGTCACTATCCAGTTCAATCATCAGTTCTGAATCATCTGCCGTCATCATGGAATATTTAAGGCGTTCAGAAGTGTGAGATAAAGTCATATGTCCCTCCAATATCAACTAAATTCTTTTAAGAACACATATGATAAGGGGGAAAATCAACGGTTTCAAAAAAAAATTCATTCTTATTGAAACAACGGTTGACGTACCATGGGCTTTCCACTAAAAACGGCGGCGGAGAGGTGGCTGAGCGGCTGAAAGCGCTCCCCTGCTAAGGGAGTATACCTTCACGGGTATCGAGGGTTCGAATCCCTTCCTCTCCGCCATTATCTTTCTTATATTTTCATAAAACCCCGGTATGTTTCAGTGGACACCTGAATTTTCTTTCAGCAGGCCAATTTGGAATGCGATGTCCTTAAGCAGGGAAAAGTCATCCTGTGAGGCTGGTAAAAATCCTTTGGAATCCAGGCCTTGTAAAATTTCTGCATGCGATTCTTTGGAATAGGACAGGGACAGGAATGCGTCTCTTATCCTGTTGCGGGACTTGGGGCCAATATTGGACTGAACAGCCCAGACATAATCCGGATAAGGCGGTGTTTCCCAGATGATGTTTATGTTGTTTTGACTGAGCTTTTTTTCTTTAAATAATTTATCAATAATTTTTGAATTTACGGCGCCAACATCCACTATGCCATCTCTTACCCAAAAGGCGGTTTTGTCGTGGGAGCCTGAATATTGGATTTTCTTAAAAAATTTCTCAGCAATGATGTTTTTATCCTGCAGGAAATAACGCGGCATAAGATGACCTGATGTGGATAACCTTGAGCCAAAGCTGAAAGACTTGTCTTTGAAGTCTTCTATGTTTTTCGAATTAGATTTGTTGTTGGATATAAAATAGCTGGTAAAATGCACGTCTATATCGCGCATAACCAATGGAATGGCACCGGATGTAAAATGGGCCTGTGAATAAGTAAGTCCGCCAAAATAGGCCAGGTCAATGCTGCCTTTGTCAAAAAGCTCTAGCAGATCTTCATAACTTTCAGGAATAATCAGCTTATACGGAACGCCTGTCTTACTGGAAATGTGGACCAATAGGGGGGTGTATCTTTCTAATAATGTTTCCACACTCTGGTCAGGAAGGATCCCAATCCTCAAAACTTCTGGTATTTTATCTTTTTCTTTTTGCTCGGAACAGCCATTCAGTATCAGAACCAGAAAGAATATAATTGGCAGAATATGAAATAATCTCATTATAAACCTTCTGGTTTGCAATATATATTCAAATTGCTGTTGTAAAATGCTTTTAAATCAAGATACGCACAGGCAATTTAGTATATTATTGTTTAATTATATATTAAATGGTGCCATTATAATTATTGTTAATTTTAAACTATTCCTCAAAATTCAAAATATATAAGAGAAAACTGAAAAAAAGGTTATACTGATCTTGATAGTATTTGAGTCTTAATAGAAAGAATTTGTTGTGTTTAGAAAATTTATCATTTTTTCCCTGATTTGTTCATTTTTTCCCTTGTCACATTCTCTGGCGAATGAGGCAGTTGAAGAGGCCATGCAGGAATATCTGGATTTTGCCACTTATGAAGCGGGCATTATTATTCCGGAACAAATCAGCAAGGATGTTTTCGAAAAAATAACCTTTATTGATACCCGCGATGAAGGCCAATATTCTGAAGAAACTATTCCCGGTGCCATCAATATTGAATGGCGGGAGATTCTGGCGCGCAAAAATGAAATACCCAAAGACCGCAAAGTAATTCTCTTTTGTAATACCGGCAGCAATTCCGCACAGGCATCCTTTGCATTAAGGGTCATCGGCATGGAAAATGTTCTGGTTCTTCAAACCGGAATTATTGGCTGGAAAAAAACCGCAGCCTATAAGCCGGAATAATATTGCCGGAAACAGTTTCAGTGGAGCTCTATCGACACTCTTCTCACGTTAAAGTTATTTAATCTGTCCTTATTCTGTTGTATAGTAGGGGTAACTAATATCTTTAACAGAAGGAGTGGATTGATGTCAAAACGCGAAGCTGTTGCAATATTTAAAGATGAAGACGAAATGCAGGACGTGATTGAAGAGCTGGAAAGCTCTGGTTTTGATCGCGCTGAACTTTCAGTGATGTCTTCGGTTGATGAAGAAGGCCAAAAAGCGGGCCATATCATTCATCCTGTGGAAGATGAGCGATATAATCCGGAAATTCCGCGCAGTTCTCATCTTGATGTTGCCTCCTGGGGTGATGCCAAGGGTGTGTTGATCGGCGCGCCCCTTTATGCCGGGGCTTTTGCGATGGCAATTGCAGGGGCGGTCAACAGGCTGGATCTGGTCTCAATTATCCTGTTGGTCATCGCCGGTGGTGCCGTGGGGGCATCTGTTGGTTTTTTCCTGTCCGCCTGGATTAAAAGCCGCCATCAGGAACAGGTGGATGAACAGATTGAACAAGGCGGCCTGGTCTTATGGATCAATATCCGGGATCAAAAACATGAAGAGAGGGTGAAAGACATCATCTCCCGCCACACAACCCGAAATTTCCACCTGCACGACATCGCCCTGTCCCCTTGAAGGGGAAGAGGCTGTCACAGAGTTTTACGAAAATGACTGAGAGGGAGGGAAGCGGTTCATTCTCTGTCAGATATCCTAATTTCCCTAACCTTTCCATCTATTTACGTGATATTGCTATAACAGTAATTTTCGTCTTGTGTAGCTTTTTGTGGTTTTTTTGAGATTCAGGTTTATCATTATACATTTGGAAGGCGAGGTTGTGGACAAAACGAAGCACATTTATTAGGTTTAATTAAAGTCTTCAAACAGGAAGAAGATAACATTACTTAATAGGAATAAAAATATGGGGTTGAAGGTTATAAGACTGCAAGGAGGTGAGTGGGAAATAGATGAAAACCATCCTCTTGGTAAGCCGGGTGGTTTTGGAGAGGTTTTTCATGGATTTGGTCCAGATGGAGAGGTTGCTATTAAGCGCCTAAAGCTGGATGTGGCACAAGCAGCTCATCGAGAACTCACCATCGGCAAGAAATTGATGGAGCGTTCATTATCTTATGTTGTCCCCATAATTGATGCGGGACAGGATACGGAATCGGGTCGTTACTTTCTTGTTATGCCAATTTGTGATTTCAGCCTACAAGATAAGATGGATGAGGATTCAGAATTATTGGAGTTGGAAGTCGCTGGTATTGTAATCTTATCGATAATAAGAGGCCTATTAGAAGTGCATGATATTACTCATCGTGATTTGAAGCCTGCAAACATATTGTTCCATGAAGGACGTTGGAAAATCGCGGATTTTGGGATAGCTAAGTTTGTTGAAGACTCTACATCAATGAAGACATTGCGAAACAGTTTAACGCCTACATATGCGGCACCGGAGCAATGGCTTGGTGAGAGACCTACAACGGCAACCGATGTTTATGCACTTGGTTGTATTATGCACGCATTATTTCGAGGGCGACCACCTTTTTCCGGTGCAGGAGATGATATTCGCGAAAGTCATTTACATGAAGTTCCACCTATTATTGAATCTCTTCCTCCTAAATTGTCCGCTTTTGTATCTCAAATGCTGCGGAAACGACAAAAAGCAAGGCCAAGCCTAGAAAGATGTGCAGATGTATTAACTGGAGTTAACAGTACTTTTGAGAAGAAATCAGGTGTTCATACTTCGTTGGAACATGCGGCTAAACAAGTAGCTGAGACTGAAGCTATTGAAGAAGCGCAACATCAGTTAGAAATGACACTACAACAGGAACGTGAAGAATTATATGCTGATGCTAAAGACGAACTTATAGCAATTAAGGGTCGTTTATTTGCCCACATAAAGAATACGGCAGAAAGTGCCAGGATTGACCATCAAGAAAGGGTCTGTTTTGGTAGCTCTGTCTTTAGTTTTTCCCAAGGACCTGAAATGTTGTGCAGAGTTTCCGCCTCAATTCATGGGAAAGATGGCGAACTATACCATAATTCTGGATGGGATGTTCTTGGGTGGGCAATTATTAGTGTTATATGTAAGGAGAAGCAAAGGAGAAAGGCATATGAATGGTCAGCTTCCCTTCTTTATGCCGACCGTAAAGATGGTCATGGTTTTCGATGGTACGAAGTTTCGTTCTGGATGCATGGTAGGAGCCGTGGAGATGTTCCTTATGGACTTTGTGGGTATGAAAGAGATATCGACCTCGCCTTAGGAGCTGGCATGCATACGGTAAATGTTGCATATGGGCCGCTTCCGATAGATGGTGAGGATGAAGAAGAATTTATCCTTAGGTGGACGAAATTAGTGGCACAAGCAGCGATTGGAGAGTTGCAAAGCCCGAATGCAATGCCAATGAGCAGCTTTAGGTAAATGCTTGCAGTAATTATTGTAATGCATAAAAAAACAGATAAGCACAAAAACAAAGAAGGATAAAGTGTAATAGTTCAGACTCTATTTGACAGTTACCGAATTTAACATGGTGACTGTCCAGCTCCTTTTGTAATTGATCCATCGTTTCATATATATTTTTTCGGAATGTAATGCGATAAAACTCATCCAGAATAGCCCTGAGGAACCACTCAGATATGCTAAGAGTTTTCAGTCTAAGTCTTTATAATATAAATGGAAATAGGTAGTGGCGGAGAGGGTGGGATTCGAACCCACGAAGGGCTTGCACCCTTGCCGGTTTTCAAGACCGGTGCATTCAACCGCTCTGCCACCTCTCCGTAACATTTGGTCTTGCTAGAGCAAGGATTTAGCCGATCATCACAGTTTGGTCAAGCGCTGAATAGCCTGAAAGGCTTTATTTTCAATTTTTCCGAAATTTTGCCTTTATATTGTCTTCATTAAAATACATTATAACCATGATGGAGTGTTAATAATGAGCCATATAAAGGACGGATATTGTTGCAAATTAAAGTAAAAGATATTTTTCTAATTCCTGTTTATTTATTTTCCATCCTGATGGGATCAGCCGTTATGGCACAAGCCAAGCCCCCCCGGGTTGTTGCCGATAATCCAGTGGCCTTCCCGGTCTGGCTTGCCGAATTCAAACAAGAAGCCCTGGGACAGGGCATTTCCGAATCTACGTTAGAGCAGGCTTTCAGCGGCATTAACCCTGATCCAAAAGTCATTAAACTGGATCGCCATCAGCCTGAATTCACTCAGACCTATGCCCAATATATCAGCAAACGTCTCAGTGAAACCCGAATCAGACGTGGGCGGGAAAAACTTTCCGAGGAAGCGGCATTATTTAAACAGGTTTCCAATGAAATCGGGGTTCAGCCGCGTTTTATTGCCTCCATTTGGGGCATGGAAACCAATTATGGCAGTTTTACCGGCGGGTATAATGTGATCCAGTCGCTGACCACCCTGGCGTATGACATGCGTCGGCCGACTTATTTCAGAAGGGAACTTCTCAAAGCATTGCAAATCCTGGATGAGGGTCATATCAGCCCGGAAGAAATGAAAGGCTCCTGGGCCGGGGCTATGGGACATGGCCAATTCATGCCCTCAAGCTTTTTCGGTTATGCTTATGATTTTGACCGGGATGCCAAAAAAGACATTTGGACCAATAAAGGCGATGTATTTGCATCCATTGGCAATTATCTGAAAAAACATGGCTGGCGCGGGGATCGTACCTGGGGCCGGGAAGTAAAATTGCCCGAAGATGTGGATGGATTGTGGCAAAAGGTGAAAAATAATAAAAAAATAAAATCCTGCCGACGGTCTTTAAGGCATCACAGCAAACAAATGTCTCTGTCTGAATGGCAGGCGCTCGGGGTTCGTACCAAATATGGCGCCGACCTGCCCAATGTCGGGGAACGTGATTTTATGGCCTCACTGGTAATGCCCGATGGCAGGGATGGCCCCGCTTATCTCACTTACCGTAATTTCCGCGCTCTTCTAAGCTATAATTGTTCGAATTCCTACGCGCTGGGGGTCAGTCTTTTGTCGGATCAACTGCAATGAGAGATTTCCCGAATCTCAAAATATTAAGACATCTGGTCTTGCTGTTTTGCCTTTCGGCTCTGGCGGCCTGTTCCGGTGCAATTCATGCACCACAAGGCCCGCTGACACCTCAGGCCCAATATAAGGTGGGCAATCCCTATAAAGTGGCGGGCAAGGTCTATCGCCCAAGGGTGGAACCGGAGTATGACAGGGTGGGGCTGGCATCCTGGTATGGCCCTAATTTTCATGGCAAGCGCACGGCCAATGGCGATGTGTTTAACATGAATGCCCTGACAGCGGCCCACACAACGCTGCCCATGCCCAGTTTTGTCCGGGTGACAAATCTTGAAAATGGACGCTGGCTGGTTTTGAAAGTTAATGACCGGGGACCTTTTGTGGGCGACCGGCTGATTGACGTGTCCAGGCGCGGTGCCCAATTATTGGGTTTTGTCAAACAGGGGGTGACAAAGGTCAGGGTACAGGCGGTTACAGGCCCGGACGGACAATTGCCCATGCTGGCCCAGAATCAGGCCCAGGAGCAACCCAAAAAGCGGCAAATCGTCAGCCGTGAATTCGTGCCACCGGCACAAAAAAGTTTCTCTGAAGCGATGACGGATAAATATTATCCCAAACAAGCGGTGCTGGATAAACCCGCCGCGCTTGTTGAGGCGGAAAAAGATTTGTATATTCAGGTTGGTGCTTTTGCAGATCGCTCCAATGCAGAAAAAGTGGTAGAGGATATTCGCCATTTGGGTGATATATTAATACAGGCTGTGGTGGTTCAGGGGCAGGATTTGTTCCGGGTTCGTATGGGGCCGGAAAAATCAGCAAGCAAAGTCGATAATTTACTGGGGCGTATATTGGCCAGAGGGCATAATACGGCAAGGATCATAAGGGATTAATATACCATAAGGAAAATTCGACCTGATGGTTTATCAAATGAGAAATGGGAATGATGAATAAGAATATTAAAAAACTTCTTCAATTCGTGGCGGGTACGGCGGCCTTATTGGTATTGCCTATGGCTGCTCATGCAGCACAAGCCATAAAAACACCGGCGAAACACGCCATTATGGTGGAAGGCTCCACCGGCGCAGTCCTTTTTGAACAGGATGCCGATGTTACCATGCCCCCGTCTTCCATGAGCAAGCTGATGACCATCTATATGGCCTTTGAAAAGCTTAAAGACGGTAATATCACCCTGGATGACCAGTTTGAAGTGAGCACCCCCACGTGGCGACGCTGGCGCCTGCAGGGTTCTACCATGTTCCTGAAAGACGGCCAGAAGGTAAGTGTGGAAGAATTGCTTATGGGCATTATCGTCCAGTCCGGCAATGATGCCTGTGCCGTACTGGCAGAAGGTATCGCTGGCTCCGAAGAAGTTTTTGTGGAATGGATGAATGAAAAGGCTGCCGAACTGGGTATGAGCAACTCCAATTTCACCAATGTGAATGGCTGGCCTGATCCGGAACATTACATGTCCGCGCGGGATCTGGCTATTTTGTCGCAAAAGCTGGTGACGGAATTCCCTGAATATTATCCTATGTTTAAGGAAAAGGAATTTACCTATAACGACATAAAACAAAGCAATCGCAATCCCATTCTCTATAGCATGCCTTCCGCCGATGGTCTGAAAACCGGTCATACGGAAGCAGGGGGTTATGGTCTGGCGGCCTCTGCCATAAAGGACGGCAGGCGGCTGGTTTTGGTCTTGAACGGCCTAAACAGCAATCGGGCTCGCGCGCGTGAAAGTGAAAGACTGTTGAATTATGGTTTCCGTAATTTCAGTGTTTACCCCTTGTTGGACGCAGGTCAGACGGTGGATCATGCCAATGTGTGGCTTGGCAATAAGGACAAAGTGTCTCTGATGATTGAAAAGGATGTTATTCTGTCCCTCAGCCGTCAGGACCGCCGTAAAATGAAAGCCAAAGTCATTTACGAAGGTCCCATCGCAGCGCCTATCGTCAAAGGTCAGGCCATAGCCACCCTTGAAATATCCTCACAAAGTATGAAAACTTTGCGCCTGCCTCTGCTTGCGGGTGAAGATGTGGGTAAACTGGGCGGCCTTAAACGCCTGAAAGCCGCCTTTAATTATCTGTTGGTTGGGTCTTCCGGAAGTGAAAATGAGTAAAAATGTCAAGGGCTGTTTCATCAGCTTTGAAGGCGGTGAGGGGGTCGGTAAATCAACGCAGGTTAAACTGTTGCGTGATCGGCTGGAAGCCAGAGGTTTTAAAGTCCTTCTCACCCGTGAACCGGGTGGTTCCCCCGGTGCGGAAAAAATCCGGGAATTATTGCTTACCGGTGATGTGGACAAATGGACCCCGATGACCGAGGCATTATTATTCTATGCCGCCCGGGCGGAACATCTGGCAAAAACCGTACTGCCAGCGCTGGAAAAGGGCATTTGGGTGATCACGGACCGGTATGCGGATTCAACCTATGCCTATCAGGGGGCCGGGCACGGACTTGGTAAAGACAAGCTCGACGCGCTGCATCAGGTGGCCACGGGGGGCATCTGGCCGGATATGACCCTTATTCTTGATACGGATGTGCGTCAGGGTCTGGAACGGGCCACTGCACGGGAAACAGCCATTGTATGCGAAAACAGCCGCGAAGACCGTTTTGAGCGTATGGAAAAAGCTTTTCATGAAGATTTACGTGTGGAATTCCTTAAAATTGCAGAGCGAAACCCTGAACGTTGTCGTCTGATCGATGCCAAAGGCTCAGTGGATCAGGTCGCGGCAAAAATCTGGTCTCAAGTTTCAGAATATTTCGGATTTGACCATGGCTGATAAAAATACTGCACTTGAAAACGACCTCCTCAAACCCCGGCATACTTTCACCCTTGAGGGGCATGAAGGGGCGGAAAAAGCCTTTCTGGACGCTTATAACAGCGATAAAATGCACCATGCCTGGCTTGTTACCGGCCCCAAAGGCATTGGAAAAGCCAGTCTTGCCTTTAAAATAGCGCGTTTTATGCTGCATAATTCGCCATTAAGTGATGAGGGGCCTGGTCTTTTTGGGGACATCCTTGAAAAGGCCTGCCCTGAAGACCTGAATACGGACCCTGAAAGTGCGGTGAATAAGCTGATTTCTGCCTCCAGCCATGGTGATCTGGTTATCGTGGAACGCCGTACGGACGAAAAAACCGGCAAAGTCAAAGCTGAAATCGTCGTGGATGATGTGCGGAAATTACAGAATTTCTACAATAAAACATCGGTGGAAGGCGGCTGGCGCATCGTGATCATCGACAGCGCGGATGAAATGAACCGTGCCTCTGCCAATGCGCTCTTGAAAATGCTGGAAGAGCCGCCAAAAAATTCACTTCTGATCCTTTTGGCCCATGCACCGGGAAAACTTCTGCCCACCATCAAATCCCGTTGCCGTCATATGCGTCTGAAGCCGCTGGACTATGGTCATGTGAGCCATATTTTGAGCCAGCAGTTCCCTGATCTGAATGCCGATGAAATTGCCGGATATGCCACCCTTTGCAATGGCAGTCCCGGATATGGGGCAAATCTGGTTCAGCATGAAGGCCTGGCGTTATACAAAAAGCTGCTGGAGCTGCTCTACACCATGCCGTCTTTGGATGTTCCCCTGGCCCATAAGCTGGCCGATGAGCTGGCCGGCAAAACGGCGCAGGAAAAATATACCCTGTTTGGGGAATTGCTGACCCATTTCATTAATCGTATGGTGCGCCATATCAGCGCCGGGGATCAAAGTGATATCAGGGCAGTGATGACGGGCGAACTTGAATTGATGCAAATGCTTGGAACAAGAATTCCACTTGATCGTTGGGTTGACCTGTGGGAAAAGGTAAGCTTGAAAATGGGTCGGATCAATTTGGACCGCAAACAGGTTGTCCTGAATGTTCTGACCACGCTGAATCAGGCAGTATAATTCTGGTTCTTAAATATTATCAGAGAGCAAGCGCATGACGGTCAAACCCGCCTTTTATATTACCACCCCCATTTATTATGTGAATGATATTCCCCATATTGGCCATGCCTATACCACTTTGGCCTGTGATATTATGGCGCGTTTTAAAAGGCTGGATGGTTTTGATGTCATGTTCCTGACCGGAACGGATGAACATGGCCAGAAGGTGGAAAAATCCGCCGCGGCCAAGGGCAAAAATCCGTTGGAATTTTGCGATGAAGTCTCGCAGCGCTTTCGCGATCTGGCAGAATTTATGAATTTCTCCCATGATGATTTTATCCGCACCACGGAAGAACGCCATAAAAAAGCCTGTCAGGCTTTGTGGCAGAAGCTGGAAGAAAAAGGCCAGATTTATCTGGATAAATATGCCGGCTGGTATTCTGTGCGCGATGAGGCTTATTATACAGAAGGTGAACTTCTGGAAGGTGAGGGCGGTGAGAAACTGGCCCCCACCGGCGCACCGGTGGAATGGGTTGAAGAAGAAAGTTATTTTTTCCGCCTGAGTGCCTGGGGCGACAGATTGTTGGACTGGTATGAAAATATACCCGAAACAGTGCTGCCCAAAAGCCGTAAAAATGAAGTAAAAAGTTTTGTGGAAGGGGGGCTGCGTGATCTGTCCGTATCGCGCACCAGTTTTTCATGGGGCGTGCCGGTGCCGGGCAATGATAAACATATCATGTATGTTTGGATTGATGCCCTGACCAATTATATGACTGCCGTGGGTTATCCGGATCAAAGTCATGAAAATTTCCAGAAATTCTGGCCTGCGGATGTACATATGGTGGGCAAGGATATTGTGCGTTTTCATGCGGTCTATTGGCCCGCCTTTCTGATGGCGGCAGACATTGAACCGCCCAAGCGGGTTTTTGCCCATGGCTGGTGGACCAATGAAGGCCAGAAAATATCAAAATCTGTGGGCAATGTGATTGACCCTTTTGAAATCGTCGAGGAATTCGGTTTGGATCAGGTGCGTTATTTCCTGATGCGGGAAGTGCCCTTTGGCAATGACGGGGACTTTAACCGTACCGCCATGATCAACCGGATCAACAGCGACCTCGCCAATGATCTGGGCAATCTGGCCCAACGTTCCCTCAGCATGATTTTTAAAAATTGTAATGGCGCCATTCCGGAGCTTGGCAGCCTCACAGAGGCCGATCAGGAAATTCTAAGTGCCACAGACACTCTACTGGAAACGGTGAGGGATCTGATGGACCGGCAGGCCTTTAACAAGGCTTTGGAAGCCATCTGGAAAGTGGTCTCCGATACCAATGGTTATTTTGCCGCACAGGAGCCCTGGGCCCTGAAGAAAACCGACCCCGAACGGATGGGAAGTGTGCTTTATGTAACCGCAGAAATTATAAGGCAAGTGGGCATTCTGTGTCAGTTCATCATGCCGGATAGCGCGGCGAAACTGCTGGATCAGATTAATATTCCACTGGATCAACGCGGTTTTGCCCAGCTGGGTGAGGCAGGGCGACTGGTGAGTGGGCGTAAACTTGATAAACCAGAAGGTGTTTTCCCGCGCTTTGTAGAAGAAAAGAAAGACCAGTCATGATTGTTGATAGTCACTGCCATCTGAATTACGGCAGCATGATGGAAGATATAGACGGGGTGATGCAACGCGCGCATGATGCGGGTGTGGGCAGCATGCTTGCCATTAACGCCCGCCTGTCGGAATATGACGATGTGCTTGGCATTGCCGAAAAATATGACAATGTATTTTGCACCGTGGGTTCCCATCCTCATGAAGCAGAAAATGAACCGGGCATACTGGCCGAAGATTTGATCCGGCGCGCCCAGCCGAAAAAAGTCATTGGTATTGGTGAAACCGGCCTCGATTATTATTATGAATATGCACCCAAAGATTTGCAGGAAGCCAATTTCCGTGCCCATATTGCGGCCTCACGGGAATTGCAGTTGCCCCTGATCGTCCATGCCCGCGACGCGGATGATGATTGCGCGCGCATTATGCGTGAAGAAATGGAGAAGGGGGCCTATCCCGCGGTTATCCATTGTTTCACTGCCTCTCAGGCTTTTGCGGATGCCGCTCTTGATATGGGCTGCAGCATTTCCATATCCGGTATTGTGACCTTTAACAGTGCCAAAGCATTGCAGGAAACGGTTAAAACCATTCCTCTGGACAGGCTGTTGATTGAAACCGACGCGCCTTATCTGGCCCCGGTGCCAAAACGGGGCAAGCCGAATGAGCCTGCCTATGTAAAACATACAGCTGAATTTCTCAGTAATTTGCTGAATATTCCCTATGAAGAACTGGCCCGGATCACAACGGATAATTTCTTTAATCTCTTCACCGAAGCCAAAAGACCGGATCAGCCATGAAAATCACCATTCTGGGATGCGGAACATCGACAGGCGTACCCAGAATAGGTGGGGACTGGGGCATTTGTGACCCCAAGAACCCGAAAAACAGGCGCAGGCGGGCCTCCATCTTGGTGGAAGAGTCGGATACAGCCATCATGGTGGATAGCACGCCAGACCTGCGTGAACAATGCCTCAGTGCTGGCATAGAGCGTCTGGACGGGGTGGTCTATACCCATGATCATGCGGATCATACCCATGGCATTGATGACTTGCGCGCCATCAAACAGAATATGAAACAAAAGATTGATCTATACGCCAATGCGCCGACTTTATCGGTTTTACAAAAGCGCTTTTCTTATATATTTGAAAGCAGGGGCGGTTATCCTGCCATTGCACAGGGTCATGTGATCGGGCTTGAGGCTTTTAAAATAGGCGGGCTGGATGTACAGCCTTTTGAACAAATCCACGGCGGAATAAAATCTTTGGGTTTTCGTTTTAATAAAATGGCTTATAGCACAGATCTTAATGCAATAGATGAGGCAAGTGAGCCGCATCTTTACGGGCTGGATCTTTGGATTGTGGATGCTTTGCGGCCCAAACCGCATCCAACCCATTCCCATTTGGACCAAACCTTGTCCTGGATCAAAAAATTTAAACCAAAACATGCCATACTCACCCATATGACAGGGGATATGGATTATCAGACCCTCAAGGATCGTTTACCGGAAAATATTGAGCCGGCTTTTGATGGCATGGTCATTGAAGTCTAAAATGACCATAATGTATAGAAATGTGTAGCAGATATGAAAAACAGTCGTCTTAATATTGGTCTTCTTTCTCTGTGTCAGTGTTTGATGTTATCCTCGACACTGACGGTTTTAACATATTCATCTCTGGTGGGCCGCATGTTAACAGGCAGTACGGCAATGGCCACCATACCCGCCGCCATCGCCATTATCGGGGCTGCGATTACGGCATTTCCGGCCTCTTTTTTCATGAAAAAATTTGGCCGCAAGCGGGGCTTTCAGCTGGGGGCGGTCAGTGCCTTGATCAGTGGTATCATTGCAGTATATGCCATCTCCACCAGCAATTTTCCTCTTTTTTGCGTCGCATTATTCTTTCACGGCATCTATCAGGCCTTTGCCGCCTTTTATCGTTTTGCCGCAATGGAAGTATCACTGCCCAGCAACCATAAACAGGCGGTTTCACTGGTTCTTTTTGGCGGTCTGTTTGCCGCCCTGATCTCACCGAGTATTGCCCGGTCCTTTGAAGCCAATTTTATCCTGCCCATCGAATTTGCCGGAACCTATGTTTTTGTTATTGCGCTGAGTTTGCTGGCACAATTGGTGATTTTTACGATAAAATTCCCGGAAGTGGATCTGTCCGGGAAGGAGGATAATGTTCAATCTAAATCCACAACCATTCTTGATGTGTTAAAGAGACCCGTTTTCCTCTGTGCCTGCCTCAATGCGGCCGGGGCTTATTTTATGATGTCCTATATTATGACCGCATCCCCGGTGGAAATGGTTGAATATTGCGGGTTTGCCATCAGTGACGCGGCCGGTGTCATTCAATGGCATGCGGTTGCAATGTTTGGACCGGCGTTTTTCACAGGTTCGTTGATTGCGCGATTTGGCTCGGTCCGCATATTGATATCCGGGATGATTTCTTTTGCCCTTGCCGCTACAGTTGCCATTCAGGGCATCGAAGCGGTTAATTTTTATACGGCTCTGATCCTGATCGGTATAGGCTGGAATTTAATGTTTACGGCGGGCACAACATTGCTGGAAAAAGCATACAGCCATTCTGAAAAGGCATTGGTACAGGGTATGAATGACTTTATCGTTTATAGTTTTACTGCCGCCGCCTCGCTCACCTCGGGATTAATGCTGCAAAGCGTGGGTTGGGAGAATATGAACCGTCTGGTTTTCAGTGTTCTTTTGGTTTTATTCACAATTACAACAAGTTATATGATATATGAAAAAAGAAAAACCATAAAAAACGCCTGATTTTTTGAACAAAAAGGGGCCTGATTTTTTGAACAAAAGGGGAATGAAATGAACAAGATCTTTGTATTTTTAATGATGATTATGGCCAATATTATTACTGTGAAGGCCACGGAAGCTGAAAAGACCATTGAAGTTGTCATTCAAACCACGAAAGGCGATATAGAACTTAGCCTCTATCCGGGGAGGGCGCCAGTGACGGTTGAAAACTTCCTCGAAAATATGAAAGCGGGCCTTTATAAAAACGGGAAATTTTATCGTGCGTCCCGGCATGATAATAATCCAGGGGCCAAACGAAAGGTCCTGACCCTCATTCAAGGGGGCATGGATAATGGGGAGAGTGATAAAAAATCGCCAAGACCCGCCATTAAACATGAAACAACAGCCCAGACCGGCATATCCCACCAGAACGGGGTCATTTCCATGGCGCGCAATGCACCCGGAACCGCCACAACTGAATTTTTTATCTGTATTGGGGATAATAGCGGCCTGGATTATGGCACCGAACGTTATGATGTGGGGCAGCGTCAGGGTTATGCCACCTTTGGCCGGGTAACAAAAGGCATGGATGTTGTTATAGCCATTCAGCAAAGTCCCACCGGTGCAAAAGTGAAAAATGATCAGGACTGGTTTGGCCGTCAGGTCATCAATGACCTCGTGGAGATCAAGGATATTATTCTTAAACAAAATGCTGAAACAAAATAATAATGCCCGAAAACAACATGAATAAACCGGTGCTTAAGCTGAACAGGTTTCGGATCTGGTTGAGCGATATGGCCAAAGTCTGGGAAATTTCCAGCAAGCTCTGGTACGGCTTTAGCAAGCTCAGAAATACCGGGCCTTGCGTGACAGTTTTTGGATCCGCCCGTTTTGTGGAAACGGACCCATTTTACAGACAGGCCCGCGAAGTCGCTAGAGTTCTTGGTGATCATGGTTATGCCATCATGACCGGTGGTGGCCCGGGTATAATGGAAGCTGCCAACCGCGGTGCCCGTGACGTGGGCGCACATTCCATTGGCTGCAATATTATTCTGCCCGAAGAACAGGAACCCAATCCATATCTGGATATCATGTTGCATTTTGATCATTTTTTTGTGCGTAAAATCATGCTGGTGCGCTATTCAACAGCCTTTATTTTGATGCCGGGCGGTTTTGGCACGCTGGATGAAATGTTTGAAACCCTGACTTTGATCCAGACCACAAAGATCCGACATTTTCCGGTCATTGCCATGGGCACTGAATTCTGGAACAAGTTTTTACCCTGTATGAAAGATACCATGCTGACCTATGGTACAGTGGGTGTTAAGGCCCTGGAGACAATCCATGTTACAGATGATCCTCATGAAGCCCTGGAAATCATCGGAGAACATAATCATTATTTACCATAATATAAATTATGCGAAAAATACCTGTTTATTTATATGACTGCCCTTTTAGAGATATTCACGTTATCAGGCGAATATAATTCAGGAAATTAGCGATAATTTCGGCACAGTATAATTATCAAACTGCGCTAATGTCGTTCAGGAAATCATTGATGACTTTTTTCAGCTTCTCACTATCCTCATTCAACGTATAAGAAGCTGTTTTTACATCCTCTGAGGCTTTATGTGTTTCAACGATATTTTCTTCCACCTGCGACATCTGGGCGGAAACGGTTTCACTGCCCATGGCGGCTTGCTGAATATTTTTTGAAATATCCCGGGTTACATCGCCCTGTTCATCCACAGACGATGAAACATTGGTCGCAATGCCGGCATTATGGTGAATGATGTTTCGAACCTGATTTATGGCTTCGACCACATCTGTACTGATATTCTGCATCTGGGAAATTTGTTCGGCGATGCTGTTGGTGGCCTCGGCGGTTTGATTTGCCAATGCCTTCACTTCCGAGGCAACAACCGCGAAACCTTTGCCGCTTTCCCCGGCACGGGCGGCTTCAATCGTGGCATTGAGGGCCAATAAATTGGTCTGTTCGGCAATTTCACGGATCAGATTGATCACCACATCAATCTGATTGGAGGATTTGGCCAGATTTTCTGCTGTGCTGACGGTTTGATCCACCTTCACCAGGGCATCATTGGACATGGCGGCCCCCTCTTCCATTTGGCGGCTGATTTCATGCACAGAGGCCGCCATTTCTTCAGTTGCGGCGGCCACGGTTTGAACATTGGCAGAAGTCTGAACCGCCGATGTAACCGCCACATGGCTTTTTTCCTGCGTATTTTTGGCGATTTGAGACATGCCGTCAGAGGTTTTTTCGAGTGTCTTGATGGCTGAATTAACCGATCCCATATTTTCCCTGATTTGCTGATTAAAAAGGGCCACTCTATTTTGAAGTTTTTCGACCTTTTCTGCCCTTTCCCGGGCCAGCGTCAGCTCCCTTTCGTGCTTTTCAACCTTCAGGGCCTCTTCCCTTTGAAAGTTTTTCTGTTCCTGAAGTTTTTTCTCTTTTTCAGCCGCCCTGGCTTCTTTTTCAAATTGAATGCGCTCAATCCGGTTTGTTTTAAAACTCTCAATGGCCTTTGCCATCTGCCCTATTTCAGAATCATAATGGGTATAGGGAATATTTTCAGGGATATTGCCCTCATAAAGTTCCTGCATACTGTTGTTGAGATTTTTCAGGGGTTTGGAAATGCTCCGTGAGACAAAAAAGGCGAAAACGATAAGAATGACAATGCCGAATATGGTCAACAGCACCGTTAAAATGAGCATGAAGATGCTAAAGGATCTTAGCTCTGCCACATTTTCGGTTATTTGAGCATGAATATTGCCTTCAGCTTTTTTGATTAAATCAATTTTCCGGCTGATCGTTTCAAACCAGTCCCGGGCTGTATAAGTGCTGGTGCTGACATCCGCATTTTGGCGCAGAACCACATTTCGCATGGTTTCAACTTTTTCTAACACAGAAACCTCCATGGCCTTGTTGTAGGCCTGAAGCGCGTTCTGATCGGCAGTGGCTTTGAAGGTTAGCATAAAGGCTTCCTGCGCCGCGATCAGCCCGACAAATTTATTATAAAGCGGCGGCATAAATTTTCCGGAGGCAAAACCATTTGCCCCAATGGCCCGTTCCAGACCGGCATGTTCTTTTAACTCAAGCAATGAAATATAGGATAATATCTGCTTGCTTACGGAATTTTCCATCGTGAGATTTGTGGATGTCTTCACTAACGTCAGCAGGTTTCGTATCATAGACGTATATTCACGGGTCATATTCTCAAGCGAATATTCCATTGATGTAACAGAGTTTCGCAGGGCCTGTAATTTTGTAAAATCTTCGCTCACCTGATTTAAGGAACTTGAGAGTTGGTCCTGAATTTCATTTACCTTGGAAATTTGCTGCTGTAGTTTTTCAATGGACTGGTTTGATTTTTGCCGTTGCAGGGTCAGGCTTTTCGAAAAATCGGCCTTTGCATCTGATCCGATATAACCCGCAGACTGTCCCCTTTCTTTTTGTAATTCGTGGATCACATCCGATATACTGGATGTAAGGGAAACCATTTCAGACAATCTGTTGTAATTCTGTAAATCCTGAACAGTGGTATAAGAAATAACACCCGTCATATTCAGCAAAGCTGAAAAAGCCAGTGAAAATATCGGGATAGCCGCGAGGCCAATGATACGTATATCGAGACGAAATTTATTCAGGAATTTTTCGATTTTAAACATTTTACACCCACTGACTTTTACGCATTATTATATATTTTCTATTCTACAGTATTTTTATTTATATATTTGCTTATGATGAATTAAACATTAAAAAAAGTGTGGAATATTGATCTATATCAAAAATTTTTTAAAGAGGTTCATTATCCCGGAAATATTATTTGCTTTGCTAATTTGGAAATATTTTGTAAAGATTTATATTAGATAATACTTCTTTAAAATAAGCAAAAATACGAAGCGCTTGTACGACATACCGAGAATAAACTTATATGAGGTAAAAAATGGATTATATCATTTTAGATGATTTCGAAGTGAAGCAGCTGGAGAAAAAGGTCAACGACCATATCCAAAGGGGATTTAAACCCAAGGGTAATGTTTCCGCCGTGGTTCAGGGCGATGGTTTCGTGGAATATCTTCAAGCCATGGTGAAAAAGAAAAAATAACAGCCTATATATGCTGCTCCAATATTTTATCGGCCAGCTTTCCTGTTAATTCCTGCATATGATCAAATTGAGATATATACGTGCCGGAACCGGATGTGATGGATCTTAATTCAATAATTAAATCATGCATGGAAGATTTTGGCATTTGACATTCAATATCATCCCAGTCCGTCCACCCTGTTCGTCCATCATAGCCCAGGATTTGTCCCCTGCGCTGCGAAATCATACCCGTTATTTTATTGGTATAGATATTGGGCACCAGGATATGAACCTGCATAATAGGCTCCAGTAAAACCGGGGTACAGTCCGGCAAGGCCTCAGACATGGCCATGCGTCCGGCAATTTGAAAAGCCATGTCGGATGAATCAACCGCATGATATTTTCCGTCCTTAAGCCTGACCGCGATATCAACCACTGGAAAACCCAATGGTCCACGGACAAGATAATCACGGATACCATGTTCAACGCTGGGGATATATTGTCTTGGTATCGCCCCGCCATGAATCTTTTCTTCAAAATAAAAACCCTCCCCCCGATGCAAGGGCTGAACTTCCAGAACCACGTCGCCATATTGACCATGCCCACCGGATTGTTTTTTAAAGCGGGTATGTTGTGTGGTTGTCTGACTGATGGTTTCTTTGTAGGGCACCAAAGGTTTTTTGGTTTGAAGGCACAGGTTATATTTCTGCTTTAAGCGTTCCACAGCGTTTTTGAGCTGCATTTCCCCCTGTCCCTTCAGGATCAGTTCATTGGTTTCACTATTCTGTTCAAATCTGATGGATGGGTCTTCGTCACATATTTTCTTGAGGCAGCCCATCAGCCGCACTTCTTCATTAGGGTTGTCGATATTCAGGGCCAATTCATAAACAGCAGGGACAAGCTGGGGACGGTTTAGGTTAATGGAGGAATTTTCTGAAAGACTGTCCGCTGTTTTAATATTTTCCAGCCGCCCCAAAGCAACCAGATCACCGGCAACCGCATAATCTTTTTTGATAATATTTTCACCATTCATTTCCATGATGCCTGATACACGCTGATCACAGACAGTATCGCCGTCCGTTATTTTCCCACTGAAAATACGCACCAGACTGCGTTTGCCGCCATGATTGGTATGGAAGGTTTTAAGCACCTGTGCGACCATCTTTGTGTTGCCTTTAATATTACGCCGTACACAGGTGGCTTTTATGCCCGGCACATCATGGCGAATGGCTTTCAACAGCCGATAAACACCGCCCTCACCCGTTGCAGAGCCGATAAAGGCCGGAATAATCAGGTTTGATGCGGTATCTTTGGATATGTCTTCATAAATTTCATCTCTGGGCGGGACAATATCTTCCAGCAATTCTTCCATGAGGTGATCATCAAAATCGGCCAATGTTTCCAACATGCTGTAACGGGCCAAATCCACATGGTCTTTATCCGCCCCTTCAAGATCCGAAAGTTCCACCATGCGGCTTTTATGTCCCTGTTCATAGATAAAGGCCCGTTCAGATGCCAAATCCACATAGCCCGTGACGTGATCGGCCTTCATGATCGGCACCTGCCGCAATATAACCGGATGTTCGGATATATGATTGAGCCGTTCAATCAGCTCCTCAATATTGCCACTGGCCTTATCAATCTTGTTGATAAAAAACATATGCGGAATATTTTCCTGATCCAGAATATGAAGTAATGACGTGATGCTTTGGATTTTTGCCGGATCAGGCTCCAGCACAATAATGGCCGCATCCACCCCCTGTAATACATTATAACTTTCCTGAATATATTCCAGCGAGCCCGGACAATCCAAAAAATAAAGGCGATCACCCATAAATTCGGTGGTCGCCACATTGAGATCAATTCCCATGGACTGTTTTCTGGCTTCGGGGCTGGTATCGCCAAATACCCGGGCCCCATTACCAACCGATTTTCGGTTTAGCTCTCCTGTCGTATAAAGGATGCGTTCCAATAAACTGGTTTTTCCACTTTGATAAGGGCCCAATAAAGCGATTGCTCTGGGACCTACATTGTTGTCTTTCTGTGTCATATTTTCCCCTCTTTTTGCACTGATGGCTCAAGAAAGTGGCTGTTTGAAGTCGCCACGAAAATATGATTATACCCTAATCCGGACATAAAAAACATAAAATTATAATCTTCTAATATAATAGTCGCCCTAAAATAAAAAGAGCCGCGAGGAGAGGCTCGCGGCTCAGTCAATTGGTATTTTTCTTATGATACGCAAAGAAAAATACCCAGGCAATTATTTGTACAGGCACCCATATCAACCAGCAAAATCAAACCAGCTGATATAATCCCGACGTCCATTAGACGAACGAAGTTCAAAAATATGGAAAAAAAAATTAAAAAAATATCTGGATGACTTATTTGTCGGTTTATTGGGCGAAGGAAATGGATGCAATTTCCTAAAACTCTATAAAAATAAATTAATTCTTCCAAAATAATGCATATGGATCGTCTTTTAGTTGATAGCTCAGCAGAAGATAAGCGAAAGATATCCGATGATTTCAGGTGTACTGCTGCTGATCATCTTCGAATTTTATAAAACTAAAGGGAGAAAAATATGTCTCACACCAAAATATTTTCAAAAACGATGAACGCTTTTATGGGCACGACGGCCCTTTCATCTGCATTGCTTTTAGCCGCGACAATAAGTCCGGCCATGGCCGCAGAAGAAGGTGCTGACGAAGCCCTGATGGAAGAAGTGGTCACGTTGGGTTCCAGAAGCGCCAAACCACGTTCTGCAACCGATTCACCCGTGCCCGTTGATGTGATTAATGCTGATCAGTTTAACGCGGGCGGCAATAATGTTGATATTACCGATAGCCTGAAGTCTCTGGTGCCCTCCTTTACCGCAACACCCGCCACGGGTGATGGCAGTGCCTTTGTGCGCCCCACATCCATGCGCGGTATGGCTCCGGATCAGACTTTGATCCTGGTGAATGGCAAACGCCGTCACCGTTCAGCTTTAGTGCAATTCTTTGCCCCGGCCGCCGGTAATGGTGCCCATGGTGTTGACATTGGTATGATCCCGGGCATTGCCCTGAAGCGGGTTGAGGTACTTCGTGATGGTGCGGCGGCGCAATATGGTTCTGATGCCATCGCCGGTGTGATTAACTTTGAACTGAACGATGCTGCAGAGGGTGGTTCTGTTGTAGGCCAATATGGTCAATTCTATCAGGGCGAAGAAAGCTACAGAATTGCAGCCAATGCCGGATTTGGCCTTGGTGACAATGGTTTTGTGAATATCAGTGCCGAATATGTTGATAATCAGGCCCTCTCCCGCGGTATTCAGCGCCCGGTGGCGCAGGATCTGATTGATGCGGGTGTACAAGGTGTGGGCGCGGACAGTCCTTTTGGTGATGCGCCTTTCGTTCAGACCTGGGGTCGTCCTGAAACCAGTGGTGCGCGTTTCTTTGTCAATTCCGGCATTGACCTGAGTGATACAGCAGAGCTTTATTTCCATGGTGGTTATGCGGAAACAGATGGGCGTTACCGCTTCTTCTACCGCAACCCAACGCATTCCACCATTGTTGCTTTGAAGAATGATTTTGGTGTGGATGCGAACTTCCTGCCAGCGGGTTTCACCCCCTATCTTGATGGCGCGCAAACCGACATCACACTGGTCGGTGGGGTCAAAGGTGAATTTAGCGACGAAATGACCTATGATTTCAGTGCCGGATACGGAAAAAATACACTTGATTATTTCCTCAATAATACCCTGAATGGTCAGCTGGACCCCGGTGCAGGATCCCCTCAACGCGATTTTGATGTTGGTGGTTATGAGCAGGAAGAAATCAATTTGAATGCCGATTTCTCATATATGCTTTCCGACACGATGAATATTGCTTTTGGTGGTGAATGGCGTGAAGAAAAGTTTACCGCAATAAAAGGTGAGCCAAATTCTATTGTTGGTGGTGGTTCCAGCGGTTTTGCAGGTATTCGTCAGAATGCCTCATTTTCACGAAATAACTACGCCGTTTATGTGGATGTGGAGCATGACATTTCAGACGATTTCATGCTGCAATATGCAGGCCGGTTTGAGGACTTCTCAGATTTTGGCAGTACCATAAATGGTAAATTGGCCGCGCGTTATACAGTATCCGATAGCTTGACCTTACGCGGTGCCTTCTCTACCGGTTTCCATGCGCCAACCCCCGGTCAGTCCAATATCACCTCAAGTATCACAACCTTTGATGGCCCCGGCGGCACTCAGGTTGAAGAAGGTCTTCTGTCCCCCAGTGATCCGGTTGCGATTGCCAATGGTGCTGTGCCGTTGACGGAAGAAAAATCTATCAACTACAGTGTTGGTTTTTCCAGTGACTTAAATGACAGCACTACATTGACCGTGGACTTTTACCGTATTGAAGTTGATGATCGCATTTACCGCATCGGTAATATCCCTGATGTTAATGCACCTGATGCATCGATATCTTTCTATACAAATGCTCTGGATACAATATCACAGGGAATTGATCTCGTCCTGACTTCCGATATGGAATGGAATGAAAATGCCAGCACACAATTTTCACTGGCCTTCAACTATAATGACTTCAAGGCAGATAATAAAAATGCCGGTGTTGTAGGTGAATCTACCATTGAAGATATTGAAAACAACTATCCTTCAACACGGTTAGTTGCCACGGCCAATACTTTCATTGGTGAAAACTGGAACTTTATGGCGCGGGCCAATTATTATGGAACTCATTATGATGAGCGCGGTACAATTGATGCGGAAACAAGCCCCAGTGCGAAAATAAGCTCAACTGTATTCATTGATCTGGAACTGGCCTATCAAATTACGGAAAACTTCAAATTGGCGGCTGGCGCGGTCAATGTGTTAGATAAATTTGTGGGTGAGATTGGTGAGCCTAATGCAAACCGTCTGAGTGTTGGACTTCAATATCCTCGTCGCTCGGCGGCCAATTATGAGGGTGGTTCCTGGTATGTGAAAGGCACATTCACTTTCTAGGAATATGCTGATCAACTGAAATGAAAAGGCCGATTGGTTTATCCGGTCGGCCTTTTTTCTAATTTTCATTTATTATAGAATATTCAAAAAATTACGGAATTCATTATGTCTGTATCAGGTCATGTTTTTCATCGTTTTCCCAATAGTCCCCTGCCCATCGTGCAAAATGGTGACGGGCCATATATCTTTGATCAAAATGGCAAACAATATCTGGATGCCTGTGGCGGGGCGGCGGTATCATGCCTTGGTCATTCTGATCAGAGGGTCATTGAAGCCATCAAAAGCCAACTGGACGCGATCCCCTTTGCCCACACGGCCTTTTTCACCAATAATGCTGAAGAGGAATTGGCAGATTTTCTGGCCCAAAAAGCCCCACAAGGCATCGAACGCTTTTATTTTCTCTCCGGCGGGTCGGAGGCCAATGAAGCGGCTCTTAAAATGGCCCGACAATATTTCCTGGAACTGGGCAAACCGAAAAAAAATAAATTTATTGCCCGCCGACAAAGTTATCATGGCAATACCATCGGGGCTTTGTCCCTTGGCGGCAATGTGGCCCGGCGCGATTTTTATGAACCTTTGCTCAGGCCGACGGAATTTATCGCCCCCTGTTATGCCTATCGTGGTCAGGCGGATTTTGAGAGTGAAGAGGAATATGCCAGCCGCCTGGCACAGGAATTTGAAGATAAAATTCTTGAAATGGGCGCGGAAAATGTCGCCGGTTTTATTGCTGAACCGGTGGTGGGGGCAACCCTCGGCGCGGTGACGGCGGTCAGGACATATTTCAAAAAAATAAGAGCCATTTGTGATAAGTATGAAATTTTGCTCATACTGGATGAAATCATGTGCGGCTCTGGACGTACGGGCAGTCTTTTTGCCTGTGAGCAGGAGGATGTGGCACCGGATATGGTCAGCATGGCCAAGGGATTAGGCGCCGGTTATCAGCCCGTCGCGGCCCTTGGGGTTCAGACAAAAATTTATGATGCCATTCGTCAGGGCAGCGGTTTTTTCCGCCATGGTCATACCTATGTGGGCCATGCCACCGCCTGTGCTGCGGCGCTGGCCACCATGAAAGTTATTGAGCAGGACGGATTGCTAGAAAATGTGAAAATACAGTCCACGCGCCTTAAAGCACTCTTAAAAGATGTTTTTTCCCACAATCCGCATGTGGGAGACATTCGTGGACGCGGGCTTTTCCTCGGACTTGAACTGGTCGACCACAAACAAAATAAAGAAGCCTTTGCAGCAGATAAAAAGATCAGTAGCAAAATAAAAACCCAGGCCATGAAAAACGGCCTGATGTGTTATCCGGCCAGTGGTACGGTGGACGGTATAAAGGGCGATCATATTCTTCTGGCCCCGCCCTATATTATAAAGGATCATCATTGTGAGGAAATTGTTCAAAAGTTGGAAAAAACTTTGGATGATATTTTACACTAAAGGAAAAAATAATGCTTGATCCAAAAAAGCTGATGCTGATGGTCGCCCCCAATGGTGCCCGTAAAAACAAGGAAGATCACCCTGCCCTGCCCTTAAGCCCGGAAGAACTGGCCCTTTGTGCAGAAGAATGTCTCGAGGCCGGGGCCAGTATGATGCATTTGCATGTGCGGGATCAAAAAGGCGGCCACAGTATTGAACCAGAGCTTTATCGTATGGCCCTAAAGGCCATCAGGGACAGGATCGGCGCGCAAATGATCCTTCAGGTCACTTCGGAAGCCGTCGGCCAGTATAATAAACATCAGCAAATGGCCATGGTGAAAGACCTTGGGCCCGAGGCCGTTTCCCTGGCCTTACGGGAGTTATGCCCGGGTGAAGATGACGAAACCGCCATGCATGATTTTATAAAATGGATGCGGCGGGAACATATAATGCCGCAGTATATTCTCTATAGCCCGGAAGAGCTGTTGCGATTTATCAAGCTGAAAAACAAAGGTTTTTTTCTGGATGACAATCCGTTTGTCCTCTGTGTTGTGGGGCGCTATCAAAAAGAACAAAATCTGATAACCGAAGACATGCTGCTCCCCTTTCTAGATCATCTTGAGCGGGAAATATTTCCCTGGTCAGTTTGTTCTTTTGGCCCCATGGAACATAAAATTGCCCTCAAGGCCGCCACAGCGGGCGGGCATTGCCGTATTGGATATGAAAATAATATATATCTGGAAGATGGTGGCATCAGTTTTAATAATGCCCAATTAATCTCACAATTCAGCCAAAGCCTTTGCAGCACTTCCCGGATATTGGCCAGTGCGGATGAAATCAGACAGGCCTTTTGCGGTTAAGCAAAAATAGCATATGTTGTTTGACCTGAGCCTTTATAAAGTGCAAAGTGAAAAAAATATTCCAAAAATCGGAACTGTTAGCGTCTAACAGTTGGATAGGAAGTAATTTGAGTAATACACTAAGACTGATCAAGAATGGTGTGATATCTGATTTAGATAAAGAACCTTCTGACAAAACACAAATTGCAGAGCTTTATAATAATCATAATGAAGCTCTGGTAAGATATTTGAGCATTCGGCTGAATTCCAGGCAGGATGCAGTTGAGGTTGCGCAAGAGGCATATATACGCCTGATGAAGCTTGACAGTCTTGAGAGTATTGGTTTTGTTCGGGCTTTCCTGTTCAGGACTGCGACAAATATTGCAATAGATCGTTTAAGGCAAAGAAAACGCCAGTCCCAGAATATGGAGACGCAGAAAACGCTCTATTCAGGGATTGAAGAGATAACACCGGAACAAAGCCTGAGCGCGAAACAGACCTTGTCTAAATTGCATTCAGCCTTAGAGGACTTGCCGCCAAAATGCCGAAAGGCCTTTATGCTCTATAAGTTCCGAAATGTTGGTTATAAGGAAATTTCAATTCAGATGAATTTGTCTGAAAGCATGGTAAGAAAATATGTGACGCGGGGTTTGGTGCATTGTGCCCAAAAGACTGGTAGAAATAACGCTTAATATCTCTGGTATTCCAGAGGGTGAAAAATATGACAAAAATATATGATTTAAAAATTTCGGATAAGCTCATGGAGCAGGCAGCTGATTGGTTTTTGAACCTTCAGCAAGAAGATGTCTCTGCCGAAACCTGTGTTGAGTGGCAGGACTGGTTGAGCAAGAGCGAGCTTCATGAAGCTGCCTTTCGCCGGATTGAAGATTTATGGGGTAAACTGGATATGGCCACTGACCTGCCCTGGCCTTCTGAGAAAGATATTATGCTGGATCAGGACAAAGAACATATCCACAAGTCCACATTTCGTATTACAGCATTTGTCGGTGCAATTGCGGCTTCGCTGCTGATTATCGTCGGCGTAACATTCAGTGTGTTTCAGGGCTTTAACCCGGTCCCGCAGGAAACCACCTATCAAACCGCCATTGGAGAACATAAAACCGTTACTTTGGAAGATGGCTCACAAATTACCATTGGCGCCAAATCCATCATTAATGTGGATTATAAAACACATCGCCGTGATATCAGTCTTGTTCGGGGCGAGGCTGTTTTTCAGGTCGCCAAGGATAAAAGTCGCCCATTTGTGGTAAAGGTTGGCAAAGGTTCGGTCACCGCCGTGGGTACAGCCTTTAACATCAATTCAAACACCTCCAATGTCACGGTTACTGTATTGGAAGGTATTGTTGATGTGGTGCCTGAATTGATGGCGGGTGAGATAACAAAGAACCTCCTGAAAAAACGTGTCACTGCGGGCAAAACCATTTCGTATAATAATTATGGCCATGCAAGCGCCATAACCAAAGCCAATATTGATGCGGTGACTTCCTGGGAGCAGGGTTTTCTGGTCAAAGTGGATATTCCTCTTGGACAAATGATTGATGATGTGAACAGATATTCTTCAAAAGAAATCGTCATTGGTGATTCAAAACTTAAAAATATAAAATTTACCGGAACCATATTTGAAGGCCGCATAGACAATTGGCTTAAAGGACTGGAATTGGGTTATCCAATAAAAGTTGTGGACACGGGTCAAAATACCATATTATTATTAGCTAAAGAATAATTGAAAAAACGCTAAACAGGCGAATAAGACAGCCCTTAAAGGCTGCGCAATACTTTTGGAGAGGAAAGTATGCCTACCAACATATTTGGTCCAGGGCGCTTTACATATTTTGTGGGAGGAGCAGCATTCGGTGCTGCCTTGATTGTTTCTGCAATAGACCCCGCCTTTGCGGTTAATACTCTCAAAAGTGAACTTGAAGAAAATAATTTAAACAGAATTATTTCCTTTTCAATTCAGTCCCAATCCCTGCAATCTGCCCTGCTTGAATATTCCAGACAATCCGGTATCCAACTGATCTTTGCTGTGACAAAACCCGAAAACTTAACGACAGATTCTGTTATCGGAAAATTCACGTCCATCAAAGCGCTGGAAAGCCTGATTGAGGGTCTTGGCCTGGAATATGAATTTAGCGGCAAAAATACGGTGACCATTCGTCGTCAGCGCCTGGATAAAATTCAGGGCCAACGCGGGAATATATCAGGGGATGATAATCTTCATGGCGATTTAAAAGATGGGAATGATGATATCCCGGATTTGTTGGAAGAAATCATTTCCATTGGTTCCAGAGCCAATGGCCGCACAGCCTATAAAACCCCGGTGCCGGTGGATATGATAAGTTCAAAAGCCATGCGGGCAACCGGGGCCGTGGAGACCGGGCGAATTCTTCAAGCCCTGGCCCCCTCTTTTAATTTCTCAAGTTCCAGCATCTCGGACGGAACTGATGCGCTGCGACCTGCCACCCTTCGGGGGCTGGGGCCGGATCAGACTTTGGTTCTGGTCAACGGAAAACGCCGCCATACCAGCGCCCTCATTCATGTGAATACTTCGGTGGGGCGCGGTGCGGCGGGTGTGGATATAAATTCCATTCCCGCCAGTGCCATTGACCATATTGAGGTTTTGCGTGATGGCGCGGCGGCACAATATGGCTCGGATGCAATCGCGGGGGTCATTAATATTGTGCTTCGGGATCAGAATAATGGCGGTGATGCCTCCTTATCCTGGGGACAGAATTATGAAGGGGATGGTGATACTTTTCTTGCCAGTGCCAGTTATGGTTTTGATATTGGTCAGGGCGGTTTTCTTACGCTTTCAGCTGATTTTAAAGACCGGGAACATAGCAACAGGGCCGGCCTTACGGGCTGTTTGCAATATGAATTGGGCATACAAGATGCCTGCCATATAAATAATGTTGCACTGGACGTGCGTGAAAAAGATTTTGACAGATTAAATTTTCGCATTGGTGATTCTGACAGTGAACAAAAGGTTGCTGTCCTAAATTTTGGGCTGCCCCTTAAAGAAACCGCAAATTTTTATATTTTTGGTATTTATTCTGACCGAAAGAACCAATCTGCCGGTTTTTTCCGCAGGGCCAATGAACATAGCCGCACCGTATTGGAACTTTATCCGGATGGTTTTCTGCCCCTTATCAACAGCCGTATAAAAGATTATTCAATTTCCGTCGGAATTGACACCATATTGGCGCAGGACTGGCATCTGGATTTCAGTCTGACAACAGGGGGAAACAACTTTAATTTTAATATCAGCAATTCCCTGAATGCCTCTCTTGGTGCCGATAGCCCGACTGAGGCAGATGCCGGAACCCTAAAAATAAGACAAACCACGCTTAATTTCGATCTGGCGAAAACCTTTCACTTAAACGACCTGGAAATGAATTTGGCACTGGGGGCCGAATATCGGGAAGAAATATACCAGATTGTGGCGGGTGAAGAAGCTTCATACATCAACGGCGGGGCCCAGAATATTAATTGCAATGGCTGTAATGTCGCCCCCGACGATCCGGATGCAGTTTTTTATGACCCCGGTTTTCAGGTCTTTAACGGCTTTTCGCCCGAAAATGCCATTCGGGGAAAACGGGATAATCTTTCAATCTATCTTGATATGGAATTTCCTTTTTCTGACAGATTATTATTTGATGCCGCCGTTCGATTTGAAGATTATGATGATTTTGGCAATACCCTGATCGGCAAAATTGCCGCACGGTATGAAATAAATGAAAAGCTGGCCCTTCGCGGGTCTTTCAGCAGTGGATTTCGTGCCCCATCCATGCAACAAAAATTCTTTAACAGCATCAGCACACAATTTGTGGAAATCAACGGGGTTTCCGTGGCTCAGACCCGGGGCACCTTCCGAAATGACAGTCTGGTGGCCAAAGCACTGAATATCCCGAAACTTCGCGAAGAAACTTCGCATAATTATTCTATTGGATTTATTGCCAAACCCTTTAAGGGCCTGATGATCTCTGCCGATTATTATCATATCGATATATTTGACAGAATTGCCATTACCGGCAGCCTGCCCATTAGCGACCAATTCCCCGAAATAACGGCTCAAACCGGGGCCACAGATGGCCAGTTCTTCACCAATATGGCTGATACACGAACCCATGGCATGGATTTTGTGCTGAGCTATGATTTTTTCAGGAATAAAACACAATCCCTAAAATTCACCGCAGCGGCCAACTGGACACAAACCCGCATTAAAGACGGAACCATCAATTCCCCCCTGCCCGGTGTGGATCAGAATATATTGTTCAATATTCAGGATCGTTCCATCATTGAGGATTGGCAGCCCTCTTCGCGTATTAATTTTACAACCCATTATGAAAGAGGACCTTTTGAAGCCATATTCAGGGTCAATATGTTTGGCTCTTATCGGGTGTGTGAAGGCACATGTGACATCCCATCCGGCCCGGATCAGAATATTCAGACATATGGTTCGAAATGGCTGACAGATATTCAGTTTAATTATTTTTTACAATCCTATGGCACCACCCTCACCCTTGGGGCCAATAATATTTTTAACATTTATCCCGATTTAAATCTGATCGGCCAGTCCCGGGCGGGATCCATCGCAGATATTGTCAACTCACCCGGTGTTTTTAAATATTCCCGCCGTTCAGCACCCTTCGGTTTTAATGGCGGCTATTATTATGTTCGTGCGACTTATACCTTTTAAATATTAAAGTTGGAGCAAATTTTATGGCGAATAATGACTTTCAAAGTGACATCGATATTGCCCGTTCGGCCAAGGCTCAACCCATCGAAGACATTGCCGGAAAAATTGATATCCCATTATCGGCTCTCAAGCGCTACGGCGATGATAAGGCCAAAGTCAGTCTGGATTATATAAACGGCCTCAAAGACAGAGCAGATGGAAAATTAATTCTGGTGACAGCCATCACCCCGACCCCGGCGGGGGAAGGAAAAACCACCACCACCGTGGGACTGGGTGACGGGCTTAACCGCATCGGCAAACGCGCCATGATCTGTATTCGCGAACCATCGCTCGGCCCGTGTTTTGGTATGAAAGGCGGGGCTGCGGGCGGCGGTTATGCACAGGTCATCCCGATGGAAGATATCAACCTTCATTTCACCGGTGATTTCCATGCCATCAGTTCCGCCAATAACCTGCTTGCGGCCATGATTGACAATCATACCTATTGGGCCAACTCATCCGGTCTTGATACACGCAGGATAACATGGCGACGGGTGATGGATATGAATGATCGTTCACTGCGTCAGATCACCACATCCCAGGGCGGCCCGGTCAATGGTTTCCCGCGCGAGGGCGGCTTTGACATTACGCCAGCCTCCGAAGTGATGGCATGTTTCTGTCTGGCATCCGACTCTCAGGACCTGCGCCGGCGACTGGCCCAGATCATTGTGGGTTATACCAGGGAGCGAAAACCGGTTTACGCCCGGGATGTTCTGGCAGACGGGCCGATGAATGTTTTGCTGAAAGATGCCCTGATGCCCAACCTTGTGCAGACTCTGGAACATAATCCCGCCTTTATTCACGGCGGGCCATTTGCCAATATAGCCCATGGCTGCAATACGGTTATTGCCACCAAGGCCGCGCTCAAAATGGCGGATTATGTGGTGACAGAAGCGGGTTTTGGCGCGGATCTGGGGGCAGAGAAATTCTTTAACATCAAATGCCGCAAGGCGGGCCTTAAACCGCGTGCCACCGTATTGGTGGCCACCATCCGGGCTTTGAAAATGCATGGGGGTATTGCCAAAGAAGATTTGCAGACAGAAAATGTCAAGGCCGTCAAAAAAGGCCTGAGCAACCTGAAACGCCATGTGGAAAACCTGCGAAAATTCGGGGTTCGGGAAATCGTCGCGATTAACCGTTTCCCCACCGATACGGACGCAGAGGTGGCCTGTGTGCGCGATGAATGTGAAAACCTTGGGGTCAAAGCGGTTGAGGCCACCCATTGGGCCGACGGCGGTGCGGGGACAGAGGAATTGGCCCATGAAGTGGTGAATATGGTGGAAGGGGATGAAAATGGTTTCCGCACCCTTTATAATGATGATATCTCACTCTGGACCAAGATTCAAACCATTGCCCAGGAAATTTATGGCGCATCCGAAGTCGTGGCGGACAAAAAAATCCGGGATCGGATCCGGGCCTTCCAGGAACAGGGCTTTGGTCATTATCCCATCTGCATGGCCAAAACCCAATATAGTTTTTCCACCGACCCCAATCTGAAAGGGGTTCCCGAAGATCATGTGCTGCCAATTCGTGAGGTCCGGCTTTCCAATGGCGCCGAATTCATGCTGGTGGTTTGCGGGGAAATCATGACCATGCCTGGCCTGCCCCGCGTTCCGGCAGCCAACAGCATCGAAATTGATGAAGAAGGATTGATTCAGGGGCTGTTCTAGCCCCTGAAGAAATTAAATATGCCCAAGGGCTGTCTAGATATGAATGGGCAGCCCTAGGGCTGCTAATGCCGCCTCACCCAGACTTTCAGTCATGGTGGGATGCACATGAATGGTGCCGGAAATATCCTCCAGCCGCGCACCCATTTCAAGGGCATGGGCGAATTCACCGCTGAGTTCCGACACATGTGGCCCCACAGCATGAATGCCCAGCACCAGATGATTGTCTGACCGTGCGGTAATTCTGACAAAACCGCCGCCCTCTCCCGCGTCCATGGTAAGGGCCCGGCCATTGGCCATCAGGGGGAATTTACCCGTCTTCACATCAATGCCCTGGGCCTTGGCCTCATTTGGCGACAGGCCCACACCAACGATTTCAGGGTCGGTGAAACAGACGGCAGCAATGGCCACCGGATCAAAAATGCGGCGATGTCCGGCAATTATTTCGGCGACCATTTCCCCTTGTGCCGAGGCTTTATGGGCCAGCATAGGTTCCCCTACCAGATCACCAATGGCCCAGACATTTTTCATGGCTGTGCGGCATTGATTGTCCACTTTGATAAAGGGGCCGTCCATATCAACCGCCATATTATCCAGACCCCAGCCTTCCAGATTGGCTTTACGGCCAACCGTCACCAGAAGTTTGTCGGCCTTCAAACTTTGAATTTTACCCTGATCATCTTCAAAGCTCAGTTTGTTTTTCTCAAATGATTTAGCTTTGGCATTGAGATGCACGGTAATATTATGCTTTTTCAGACTTTTCAGAACCGGCTGCACCAATTCCTTGTCATAGAGCGGCAGGATTTGATCAAGGGCTTCGATGAAAGTGACTTTGGCCCCGAGTTTGGCATAAGCAATACCCAGTTCCAGGCCAATATAACCGGCCCCAACCACAACCATTTCTTTGGGAACTTCTTTCAGGGTCAGCGCCTCGGTAGAAGAAATTACATCGCCGCCAAAGGGCAGGAAAGGCAATTCAGTGGCATGAGAGCCATTGGCCAAAATTACATGTTCCGCCGTTATGCTGACAATGCCGTCTTTTGTTTCAACATCACAGGTTTTTGCATCGCGAAATCTGGCCCAGCCCGCAACACTGCGGACTTTGGCCTTTTTAAGCAGGCCATCGATACCGCCACTGAGACGATCCACAATAGAATCTTTCCATTTAACGGTTTTGGAAAAATCCAGTTTCGGGCGATCTTTCAGGCTGATGCCGAATTTGCCATGCCCTTCATGGGCTTTGATCTCATCATAGGTGCCGGCTGCATGGATAATGGCTTTGGATGGAATACAACCGCGAATGAGACAGGTACCGCCCAGACGGTCCGCTTCCACCAAAATTGTATCCAGCCCCAGTTGCCCGGCCTTGATCGCGGCCACATATCCACCGGGGCCGCCGCCAACCACAAGAAGTTTACAGGTTAGTTCTTTTCTCATTTTATTCCCCCATAAACAAGGTTGCGGGATGTTCGAGTAATCCCTTCATATATTGGATCATTTCCGCCGCATTATAACCATCGACAATTCTATGGTCGAAAGAAGAAGACAGGTTCATCATCTGGCGAATTTGAACAGCGCCCTTGATTACCATGGGGCGTTCAACAATTTTATTGACCCCGATGATGGCCACTTCGGGATAATTGATCACCGGTGTGGTGACAATACCGCCAATTTTTCCGAGAGAGGTAATGGTTACGGTAGAGCCGGAAAGTTCTTCGCGTTTGGCCTTGCCCCTTCTGGCAGCGTCAGATACCCGGATCATTTCAGCCGCCATATCCCAGACATCCCTGACTTCCGCATGGCTAACCACCGGTACCATCAGGCCATTGGCTGTCTGGGCGGCGATGCCAAGATGGATCGCGGAATATTGATGTATAAGGCTGTTTTCTTCATCAAAATGCGCATTACACTGAGGAAATTTTGCCATGGCTTTGGCCGTGGCCATCATGATAAAGGGCAAAATACTGAGCTTGGGCTGATCTTCCACGCGGTTTTCATTCATATGAAGACGCAAATTTTCCAATTCACTCACATCCACTTCTTCCACATAAGAATAATGCGGAATGCTGCGTTTGCTGAGCTGCATGCGTTCGGCAATTTTGCGGCGGATCCCAATGACAGGAATTTCCTCAATGGCGGTTTTCTTTTGTTTTGTCTGCGTGGCAATTCGGCCACCACAGGCGATGAAAGCCTCCAGATCCTCATGCGAAATCCGCCCCGCAGGGCCACTGCCCGGCACCAAGTCCAGATTGATATTTTCATCCAGAGCTTTCCGCCTCACAGCCGGGGATGCGATGGCTTTGCTGCCCGAGGTAACTTTCAGGGACTGTGGTGTAGAAACTTTCTTTTTTGGCAGTGTTAGTTCAGCCGTTTTTTCAGCAGTTTTCTCCACAGGTTTCTTTTCTTCAACCGGTGCTGCTTTTTCTGCCTCAACCGGCTCTGGCACCGAAACTGTGTCCGAATTGCCCTGACCTTCCACAGCAAAAACCACAAGCACAGAGCCCACGGCCACCTGATCACCTGCATTGCCTGCTATGGAAAGAATGGTGCCGTCCACGGGACTGGGAAGTTCCACGGTGGCTTTGTCCGTCATCATATCAATGATGGGCTGGTCTTCCTTGACCTTATCGCCGACTTTTGCGTGCAGGGCGGCGATTTCCGCCTCAACAATGCCCTCCCCCAGATCGGGTAATTTAAAATGATATTCGCCCATTTATGCCTCCATAACTTTGTTGAGGGCTTCCAATACCCTTTCTTGTCCGGGAAAATATTCCCACTCAAAGGCATGGGGATAAGGTATATCCCAGCCTGCCACGCGCTGGATTGGTGCTTCGAGTTTCCAGAAACATTCTTCCTGAACCTGGGACATGATTTCTGCCCCGAAACCGCCGGTTTTGGTTGCTTCATGGACAACGACACAGCGCCCCGTCCGGCATACGGATTCTGCCAGACATTCAATATCCAGCGGTATCAGGGTTCTCAGGTCAATCACCTCGACATCAAAACCGGATCTTTCAGCCGCAGCCAAAGCCACATGAACCATGGTGCCATAGGTGATGATGGTCACATCACTGCCCCGGCGAACGGTTTCGGCCTTGCCAATAGGCACGGTATAATGACCTTCGGGCACTTCGCCTTTGGCATGATCGCCCCAGGCCTGAGCCGGTTTATTGGGGTCGCCGTCAAAGGGACCGTTATAAAGCCTTTTGGGTTCAAAAAAGATGATGGGGTCATCATTCTCAATGGAACTGATCAACAGGCCTTTGGCGTCATAGGGGTTTGACGGCATGATGGTTTTCACCCCTGAAATATGGGTAAAAAGTGCTTCGGGACTTTGGGAATGGGTTTGCCCGCCGCGAATACCGCCACCACAGGGGGTGCGGATGGTGATGGGGGCCCAATAATCTCCGCCCGAACGATAACGCAGCCGTGAAGCCTCTGAGACAATCTGGTCAAAGGCCGGATAAATATAATCCGAAAATTGAATTTCTGCCACCGGACGCATGCCATTAACCCCCATACCAATGGCCAGCGCCACAATGCCGCCCTCGGCAATGGGGGTATCGAAAACCCGATGTTCGCCAAATTTTTCCTGTAGCCCTTCGGTACAATTGAAAACACCGCCGAAATATCCCACATCTTCGCCAAAACAAACCACATTCGCATCATGTTCCATCATAACCTGCTGTGCGGAATTAATGGCCTGTACCATATTCATTTTAGCCATCTTACACTCCCATCTGCTGACGCTGACGCCGCAGGTTATCGGTCTGTTCTTTAAACACATCATCAAACATGGTCTTGACATCCGGTCTCGGCCCACTGTTCAACGTGCCGTATGTTTCGGCTTCTTTATAGGTTTTCGTGACCTGAATGGTCAGCTTTTCCGTTAATTCTGTATGTTGTTTTTCCGACCATTCGCCCAATTTTATCAAATGAGCCTTGAGCCGGTCGACCGGATCACCCAGTGGCCAGGCCTTATATTCATCTTCGGGCCGGTATTTGGAAGGATCATCACTGGTGGAATGGGCCGCCGCACGGTAGGTGAATAATTCGATCATTGTGGGGCCGCCGCCCTGACGGGCGCGCTCTGCGGCCCATTCAGTGGCCGCATAAACCGCCAGAAAATCATTGCCGTCAACCCGCAGGCCCGGCATGCCATAACCAATAGCCCGGGAGGCAAAGGTGGACAAATCACCGCCGGCAATGCCCTGAAAGCTTGAAATCGCCCATTGGTTATTGACCACATTGAGCAGAACCGGTGCCTGATAGACAGCGGCAAAAGTCATACCGTGATGAAAATCCGCCTCCGCCGTTGTGCCTTCGCCGATCCAGGTGCTGGCAATGGCATTTTCGCCCTTATAATGCGAGGCCAGGGCCCAACCCACGGCCTGACAGAATTGGGTGCCAAGATTGCCGGAAATGGAAAAGAAATTGCCTTCTTTCCAGCTATACATGATCGGCAACTGACGGCCTTTGCAATTATCCATGGAATTGGACAGGCAATGGTTCATCATGGCCAGCATTTCCCGCTCTCGCACAAAGAGCAGGCCCTGCTGCCGATAAGATGGGAAAAGCATATCCTTAAACTCAAGGGCCATGCCCTGGGCCACGGCCACAGCCTCTTCACCGCGGCATTTCATGTAAAAGGACATTTTCCCCACCCGCTGCATATTCTGCATACGGTCATCATAAAGCCGGGTCAGCAACATTTTTTCCAGACCCTTGCGCAGGACGTCCGGTTTAAGATTGGGATTCCAATCCCCCACGGCCTCATTATTGTTGTTTAAAACACGGATCAGACCCATGGAATGATCAAACATGTCTTTTGATTCCGCAAAGATATCCGGTTTTTTTAAAATTCCGGCTTCCGGTAAATCCACATTGTCAAAGTCAGGTTCGTCTCCCGGTCTTTGGCGTGGTGAGGGTATATTGAGTTTCTTATCCCCGTTATTTCCCATTATTTAATACTCCTTGGTCTTTAATAAAGGATATTTATTGTTAATTTTGCCGAAGAATAATACCATATCAATGGTGGAATTTCTTCCCATAGTGCCGTATAACCCCTATTAATTTAGGATATTGTTTCTAAAAAGCCTTAAAAAGAGGGACAAAATGCCATTACTTGATGATCTGGATAAAAAGATTCTCACCCTGTTGCAGCAAGATGCAACATTGCCGGTAAATGAGATCGCAACACGGGTTGGTTCGTCAAAATCCGTTTGCTGGCGCAGAATACAGCGACTACAGGATGAAGGCATAATCAAAAAACGGGTGACCCTGATTGACCAAAATAAAATCGGTTTGGACATCACGCTTTTCGCCCATGTTAAAATGACAGCCCACGGCAGAAAAGCGCTTACAAAGTTTATTGATACAATTCAGGAATTTAATCAGGTTATCGAATGTTATACATTAATGGGAAATGTGGATTTTCTGCTTAAGATTGTCGTAAAGGACATTCAGGAATATGAGGATTTATGGCTGCATAGTCTGTCACAAATCGAAGGGGTACAGGAAATCAGTTCGTCTATCGCCATGACAGAAGTAAAACATACGACCCAATTCCCTTTGGAATGAAGGCTCTGAATGACACATAAGTTATTTTTCACTCAAGCTAAACTGGTAATTTAATATTAAGACTTAATTCGTAATCTCCTAATTTAAATAAACCTAATGTAAATTGAGATTTAAAACCCCAATATATATTCGGGGATAAATCCCAAAAGGAAGATTATAATTGTGAGCGAAACAGTTGCGGTTTTTGAGGATGTGGAAAAAAACCAGACAGTCAGAAGAAGACTTAATCAATATATATTGATTTCCGCTGGTTTGGTTATTCTGTATTATTTATCTTCCTCATTTGAATGGCGCGGCAATGCCCAGCTGCATACGATTATGGAAGTCGTTGCCACATTACTTGCGCTTTTTGTGGGAATTCTTGCTCTTGTTCTGTATTACAGTAAGAAAAACAACACGATATTATTCGTCGGAGCGGCCTTTTTAGGCACCAGTTTTCTGAACTTATATCACGCGGTCGTAACATCAGACATACATTTTTATTTCGTCCCCTCTGAATTGTCCGCATTAACCCAGTGGAGCTGGGTTGCCTCCCAGGCTTTTCTGTCCCTGATGCTGTTTTTAAGCTATTGGGGCTGGCGCAAAGAAGAAACACAGCATAAGGACGGCGCCATAAGTGAGATTACTGTTTTTTCATTTACCTTTATTTTAACCATCATCAGTTTTTTATTTTTTATATATTACCCCCTGCCCCCGGCATATTACCCGGATTTCATTTTTGGCCGGCCGGGCGAATTTATACCGGCTGTGTTTTTTCTTTTTGCTTTAGTCGGATATTTTAAAAAAGGGCGATGGAAATTTGAAGGCTTTGAACATTGGCTGATCATAGCCATAATCATCAATGTGATAAATGAAGCCGTTTTTATGTCGCGTTCAAATAGCTTATATGATTTGGAATTTAATGCGGCTCATATTTTAAAACTGGCCAGTTATATATCGGTTCTCATCGGCCTGCTTTACAGTGTGTATCAGAGCTTTCTTGAAAATGTAAAAATCACCAATGATCTGATCCGGTCGAATGAAGATCTTGAACAATTTGCCTATATTGCTTCTCATGACCTTAAAGCACCCCTCAGGGCCATTGACAACCTGTCCTTGTGGTTACAGGAAGACCTGGAAGATGTTCTGGAGGGGGACCCAAAGGAAAATATGAAAATTCTACGCCAAAGAATTGTGCGTATGGAAACTTTGCTGGATGACTTATTGAATTTTTCCCGTGCCGGAAGGGTGCCTTATGTGATTGTCCGGGCAAATGTAAAAGAAGTCCTCAATGATGTGGTTCATCTCATGAATATTCCAGAGAGTTTTACGCTTGTGCTGCCTGAAAAAAACCCAACCATTGTGACAGCCAAAGCAGCATTGGAGCAGGTTTTTCGCAATTTAATCGGCAATGCCATAAAACATCATGACCGTTTAGAAGGTAAAATCAAAATCGAAATTTCAGATGCGAGAAACTTCATAGAAATCGCAATTTCAGATGATGGCCCGGGAATCCCACAGGGGTTTCATGAAAAAATATTTCTTATGTTTCATACCCTTAAGCCGCGCGACACGGTGGAGGGAAGCGGCATGGGCCTGTCTATGGTTAAAAAACTCATCCAGTCACAGGGTGGCTGGATTAATGTGGAATCGACTATGGGCTCAAGGGGAACAACATTTAGGTTCTTATGGCCTAAGCTATGGAAAAACAAGGGGGAATAATGGAATTAAAAGATGTAAATATCCTGCTCGTGGAAGATGACGATATTGATGTGATGGTGATTAAAAGAGCCTTTAGCAAGCTCAACATCAATAACAAACTTCATATTGCCCATGATGGCCTTGAGGCCCTTTCCATTCTGCGCGGCAATGTAAATAAAGCGGCCCTTAAAGCCCCTTATATGATTTTACTGGATTTAAACATGCCTCGAATGAATGGCTTTGAGTTTTTGAAGGAATTACGAAGTGATCCTAAATTAAATAAATCCATCGTTTTTGTTTTAACCACATCAAGTTCAGAGGATGATATCCATAAATCCTATAGCCAGTATATCGCAGGATATATCGTCAAAAAAAATTTTGAGGGTAGTTTTTTGAAGGCAATAGAAATGTTAAAATCCTATTGGAAGATTATCGAGTTTCCAGCATGAATAATGAATATCCCCTTATAAAAATTCTCGCAATTGATGACGATATTGTCGATCAGAAAATCCTTGAACGGTCTCTGAAAAAATCAAATCTGAGATATGAACTGGATATTGCAAATAATGTAGAATTAGCCGCTGTTTATATGGATTCAAAAGCGTATGACTGTCTTTTGATTGATTATATGCTGCCCGGAACCAATGGCATTGAATTCCTGGAAAATTTAAACCGCCAGACTCCGGACTATCAGTATGCACTGATTATGCTTACCGGGGAAGGTACAGAAACGGTTGCTGTTGGTGCGATGAAGGCGGGCGCTCATGATTATCTGGTGAAAAATGACCTTGATAGAAAAAAGCTCGAAGTCACCATATTCAACGCTGTAAATACCATAAGGATGAAACGTGAATTACATAAAGCCAATGAAAGGCTTGCAGAATTGGCCTTTCATGATTCACTGACCGGACTTGTAAATCGGCATGTATTTGAAGACCGGTTAAAACAGCAAATTGAATTGAGCAGAAGAGAAAACAGAAAGTTTTTTATCGCCATTATGGACCTGAACGGGTTTAAAGGTATAAATGATTCATACGGCCATCAGGCAGGTGACCATATTCTGCAAATTATATCTGAACGGATGGCGTCCTGTGTCCGTGAAGCAGATACGCTGGCCCGTTATGGGGGGGATGAATTTGCACTTTTGATGAATATTAACCCCCTGTCCAGCCATGGTATTGCCCATTCTGCCAAAGTGATCGCATCGAAGATTCAAAATGTGGTTTGCCAGCCAATAAAATATGAAGATGAATATCATACCGTCGGCATATCAATTGGCTTTAGCCTTTTTGGACTGCATGGAACCGTCAGCGAAAGTCTTCTGAAATACGCGGATAAGGCCATGTATGAATCCAAGAATAACAGCCTTGATTATTATATTGACCTTAGTATGGTTCAAAATGAGGATGAAGAAGATATAAAGATCAATGAAATATCCCTCACGTAACGGCTGACCTGTTTTGATATTCCGCTTTTTGCCAGACTTTTCCGGCCATGATTTTGGATAACCGCGCCACCGCGTCCCAGATATCCGCATAACCGAGGTATAGCGGTGTAAGGCCAAAACGCATAATATCGGGTGCCCTGAAATCGCCCACTACCCCCTCAGCGATAAGCGCCTGGATAATGGCGTAACCTTCCGGATGATGAAAAGATACCTGACTGCCTCTTTGTGTGCCATTTTTCGGGCTGGCCAGTTTAAAACCATAGTCAGAACATTCCTGTTCCATCAATTCTATGAATAAATCTCCCAGCCGAACCGATTTTTCCCGGACTTTTTCCATATCGGCCTGTTCCATAATTTCAATTCCGCATTCCAGTGTGGATAAGGAAAGAATAGGCTGGGTGCCCGTCATCATCTGCCAGATATTTTCTGATGGACGATAATCCTGTTCAAAGGCAAAGGGGGCCGCATGACTCCACCATCCGCTCAAAGGCTGCTGGGCTTTGCCATGATGGCGTTTGGCCATATAAAGAAATGCCGGTGCCCCCGGCCCGCCGTTGAGGTATTTATACCCGCAGCCAACCGCAAAATCGGCTTCACACTGATTAAGGTCAACAGGCACGGCACCCGCACTATGGCATAGATCCCAAAGGGCCAATGCACCAACCGCATGCGCTTTTTCCGTGATCGCTGCCATATCATGCATCCGGCCGGTTTTATAATGCACATGGGTCAGGCAGACGACGGCCACTTCATCGGTAATATTTTCTATTAAATTATCCTGTTCAATAAATCGAACCTCATGCCCCTGCCCCAGTTGCTGTACCAAACCCTGCGCCATATAATTATCGGTAGGGAAATTACTGCCTTCCATAAGGATGACTTTGTGCTCCGGGCGAAGCTGAAGGGCAACACTGAGAAGTTTAAAAAGATTGATGCCCGTCGCGTCACACACCATCACTTCATCCTCCTCCGCACCCATAAGCGGGGCCAGCCGCGCGCCGAGCTTCTTGCTCAGGTGAAACCAGCCATTCTTATTCCAGCTGGTAATCAGGTCTTCGCCCCATTCCCTTTTCACCACATCCGCAGACCTTTCCACAGCCGCGCGCGGCATAGCCCCCAGGGAATTGCCATCCATATATATCAGACCTTCGGGCAAATAGAATTTTTCGCGAAAAGGGGCCAGTTCATCATTATGGTCCAATGTCTCAAATGTTCCGCGATCCAATATGTTTGTCATCCTGAAGCCTTTTATCATTATTTTATTTCATTCTATCTTTTACTTTAATACCATGGTTTTTGAAACAGGATAATCATAACAATTTGGCAGAATATGAAAATGGAACATTCTTTGTATCGGGGCATGGATCAACAAAACCTGCAAAGGGAATATTCCCCCAGCAGCTGTATCGAGGATATAAATGTCTATATTTCCCAATATATTGACCTGAGTGCACAGGCGCGGGAAATATGCGCCGGTAAAATTCACCGGGATGTCTGCTACGGCGCAGGCAAGCGGGAAAATATGGATATATTCAGCCCTGCCACCAAAGCGCCCCTCCCCGTTCATGTTTTTATTCATGGGGGTTATTGGCAGGAACTTTCCAAAGACGAGAGCAGTTTTGCCGCCCCAAATTTTCTGGATCATGACATCATATTTATTGCACTTGATTATTGTCTGGCCCCCGAGGCCAGCCTGAGCGAAATTACCGATCAGGCCCGGCGGGGCATGATGTGGATTTATGATAATATTGATCATTATGGCGGCGATAAGCAAAATATCACCTTATCGGGCAGCTCGGCTGGCGGGCATCTGGTGGCGGAAATTCTATCCTCAAACTGGGCGGCCTTTGGCCATAAACAATGCCCCTTTAAAGGGGGAACGGCCATAAGCGGGGTCTATGACCTCAGCCCGCTGATCCATACGGATATCAATGAGCCCCTGTTTTTGACACAGGAAAGCGCAAAAGCGGCCAGTCCACTTTTTCATATTCCAGACCAGGCTTGTGAAATGATTTTCTGCTACGGGGAAAATGAAACCAGTGAATTCAAGCGCCAGTCCCGGGACTATCATAAAACCTGGCAGGATAAAGGCCTGAAAAGCAGCCTTTTTGAAATGGCCGGTTTTAACCATTTTGACGCGCCCTTAGAGCTCGCCAATCCACACAGTCCCTTATTCAAAGCCGTATTGAAACAGATTTCACGTTAAAGCGAGGTTCTCACCGACCAGAGTTCCGGGAAAAAGCTGAGCTCCAGTGCTTTGTTCAGATAACTCACGCCACCGGTGCCCCCGGTGCCGCGACGATAACCGATTATGCGTTCCACCGTTTTCATATGGGCAAATCGCCAACTTTGGAAACGATGCTCCAGATCCACCAGCTTTTCTGCCCATTCATACAGGTCCCAAAGCTCATCTCCACGCAGGTAAACCTGTTTCCAGATGGCTTCAATCGCCGCATTGGCCTGATAAGGTTCGCTCCAGTCCCGGTCGAGACATTCTTCCGGTACCGCAAAACCCCTGCGGGCAAGCAATTGTAAGGTCAGATCATAAAGGCTTGGGGCTTCCAGCACCTGAACCACCTTATTATAAATTTCAGGATGCGCTTTATGGGCCTTGACCATGTCTTTATTTTTATTGCCCAGGGCAAATTCTATCATCCTGTATTGATAGGATTGAAAGCCGGAGCTCTGACCCAGACTGTCGCGAAAGCTCAAATAATCTTTTGGTGTCATGGTGGCAAGAACATTCCAGGACTGGGTCAATTGTTCCTGAATCCGCGCGATGCGGGCGATCATCTTCATGGCCAGCCCAAGGTCATCATTTTTGATGCAATCCATCGCACCACAGAGTTCATGGATAGAGAGTTTCATCCAAAGTTCAGAGGCCTGATGAATAATGATAAACATCATTTCATCGTGGCAGTCCGATCTCAAATGCTGTGCGTTCAGAATTTTATCCAGATCAAGATATTGGCCATAACTGATGTCCTGGTTCCAATGAATTTTCTCACCTGACAGGTCTACGGCACCTTCTTTTGTATTTTCGCTCATCAAAATCTCCCTGTTTGCGTGCATAGTATCAACCGCCAATAAAAAAGCAAGGCGGCCTTTTTCAGACTTCGCCCTGCCAATTTTTTCATGATATTGCGGAAATTACCCGGCCGCGCGGTCAATAATATCCTGTGCCATTTCATCGGCAATAAGGTTTGTCGGCCGCTTTTCGGCTTTGGAACGCTCAAAAATCGCCGTCAGACTGTTATAGATATTGTCCACTTTTTTATTGACCCAGGTTTCGTCATATTCACCACGGGTTTCGGCAGCCACATTGATAATACCACCTGCATTGATCACATAATCCGGCGCATACAGAATGTTTTTTTGCATCAGTTTCTGTCCATGCTCATCACGGGCCAGCTGATTATTGGCGGCGCCGGCAATGATGGTGGCCTTTATTGTATCAATCGTATCATCATTGATAATGGCCCCCAGAGCGCAGGGTGCAAACACATCCGCATCGGCAGATATAATTTCATCCGTAGCCACAATTGTTGCACCAAATTCATCCGCCACCCGGTCCAGGGCCGCCTGATTAATATCCGACACCAGCAATTTTGCCCCGTTTTCATGAAGATGTTTACACAGGTAATAACCCACATGACCCACACCCTGAACCGCAACTGTAAGGCCTTTCACGTCATCTTTTCCGAGCTGATGTTTTACGGCTGCTTTGATGCCGATATATGTGCCCGTTGCGGTAAATGGGGACGGATCACCACTGGCATGCTCACCCTTGTTCAGGCCAGCCACATGGGGGGTTTCTTCGGATACGATTTCCATGTCTTCCACAGATATGCCCACATCTTCGGCGGAAATATATTTGCCGCCCAGACTATGTACAAAACGACCAAAGGCACGAAAAATTTCTTCTGATTTATCGGTTTTGGAATCCCCGATAATAACCGCCTTGCCACCGCCAAGTTTAAGGCCTGCCATAGCGTTTTTATAACTCATTCCCCGCGAAAGGCGCAAAGCATCACTCAGCGCATCCAGTTCATTATCATATTTCCACATCCGGCATCCCCCGGCTGCAGGACCCAGTGATGTATCATGGATCGCGATGAATGCTTTCAATCCTGTTTTCTTGTCATGAAGATAAGCAACCTGTTCGTGACCTTTAAATTGATTAGCGTCAATCATGTTTTTTTCTTTCAAATGCACCAAATATGCCTGAATTAACTCAGGCGGTTTTCTTTAATTGAGTTTTATTTTCATCAAGCCTGGCAATTAATTTTTCCAGCTCAAGCATGGTTTTTTCTACATTCTTTTCTTTTACGGCGCCATATCCTTTAATATGGTCCGCAAAACAAGCAATTTCATGGCACACTTGGTAATTGTCTGCATCCATTTTGTCGAGCAATAATTCCATTGTCGCTTCATATTTCTTGATTAAGGCCCGTTCACCTTTTCGTTCTGCGCTATAGCCAAAGATATCAAAAGCTGTGCCCCGGAGGAATTTTGCCTTGGCCAACAGTTTAAAAGCCTTGAACATCCAGGGGCCAAATTCACGTTTTTGGACTTTTCCGGTGACTTTATCTTTCTTTTCCAGAATGGGGGGTGCCAGGTGGAACCTCAGGGAATAATCCCCGTCAAACTGGGCTTCGAGCTTTTTAAGGAAATCGCCATTGGAATAAAGCCGTGCCACTTCATATTCATCTTTATAGGCGAGCAGTTTATAATAATTCCGCGCCACTGCCCGGGACAGATCCCCTTTTTGATCCGCTTTGGAGATTTTTTCCACCAGCCCTACATATTTCGCAGACAGGGCCGCATTTTGATAATCCGTGAGCATTTGGCTCCGTTTGGAGACAATATCTTCCAAAGTTTCTGCAATATTTTCTGTGCCGCCAACTTCCAGAAGCGGTTTTATAATCTTTTCCACAGCGCTCAGATCATGGGCGGCCAGACGACCACAGGCAAAGGTTTTTTTGTTCTTCTCAATGGCAACACCATTCAGTTCAATAGCCCTGTTTATGGCCTTGAAGGACAAAGGCACCAGTCCCTTTTGCCAGGCATATCCCAGCATGAAGATATTGGTGGCAATGGCATCCCCCAGAAGAAGGGTCGCCATCTCACTGGCGGCAATAAAGTGACGATCTTTCTCGTCAATGATATCTTCCAGACTTTTGATCAGGGCCGTTTCTTTGAAATCCATATTATTATGATTCACAAAAGAAGAAACCGGAATACGTTCCGAATTGATCACGGCTTTGGTACGCGACGGGGAAAGCACATCATGGGCGCTGGGGCTGGCGGAAACCACCAGATCACACCCCAGAAGAAGATCCGCGCAGCCCGTAATAATATGCGGAGTACGCAAATCATCCGAATTGGCCCCCAAACGGATATGCGACAAGACCGCCCCACCCTTTTGGGCGAGGCCCGTCATATCCAGAACACTGCTGTATTTGCCGTCAACATGGGCCGCCATGCCCAAAAGGGCACCAATGGTCAGCACACCCGTGCCGCCAACACCGGTAACCAGGATATTAAAGACCTGATCCAGTGTGCCCACCTCAGGTTCCGGAATATTCTTTAATAATTCTTCAAAACCCGTGGCTTTGGTTTTTCTAAGCTCACCACCAATGACACTGACAAAAGACGGACAGAAACCGTTCACACAGGAATAATCCTTATTACAGCTGGACTGGTTGATGCGCCTTTTGCGTCCGAATTCAGTCTCAAGCGGTTCCACAGAGACACAGTTGGAAGCCACCGAACAATCCCCACAGCCTTCACATACCATATCATTGATGAACAGGCGTTTGGCCGGATCGGGATAGGTTCCGCGTTTGCGGCGGCGGCGTTTTTCAGCGGCACAGGTCTGATCAAAAATAATCACACTACAGCCTTCAACCTCACGGGCTTCCAGTTGAATATGTTCCATTTCATCGCGGTGAAGAATGGGAATATGGGCCGGAATATCGCTTCTATCCTGATAACGATCCAGATCTTCGGTCAAAATCCATATCTTCCGCGCCCCTTCACCCACCATCTGTTTGGCGATGGAAGGCACGGTAAGTTCCCCGTCATGGGGCTGACCGCCGGTCATGGCCACCGCGTCATTATACAGGATTTTATAAGTGATATTGGTATTCGCTGCGATAGAGGCCCGAATGGCCAATACCCCCGAATGGAAATAGGTGCCGTCGCCCAGATTGGCAAAGATATGTTTGGTATCCGTAAACGGGGCCTGACCGATCCATGGTGTACCCTCCCCACCCATCTGGGTATAGGTTTCAGTATTCCGGTCCATCCAGATCGCCATGATATGGCAGCCAATGCCCGCAGTGGCCCGACTGCCGTCCGGCACTTTGGTGGATGAATTATGCGGACAGCCCGAACAAAAATAAGGGGTGCGGTCCAATGGTGTCTTATATTCGGTTTTCAGTTTGTCCTGACAATCGAAATAAGCCAGTTTTTCGGCCACACGATCATTTTTATAATAACGTGAAATACGATCGGCAATGACATGGGTGATCAGGCTGACGGAAAGCTCATTTTCCGGCGGCAGCAGCCAATTGCCTTTTTCATCATATTTGCCCACCACTTGCGGGCGCAGGTCCGCGCGCCAGTTGAACAATTGCTGTTTTAACTGATTTTCGATCAATTCGCGTTTTTCTTCCACGATCAGGATTTCTTCCAGCCCTTCACAGAAGTTTTTCACCCCCTCAGGCTCCAACGGCCAGGGCATACCCACTTTATAAAGCCTGAAGCCGATTTTTTCCGCCACTTCATCGTCAATGCCCAGTTCAAACAAAGCCTGACGCACATCGCCATAGGATTTGCCGCTGGTAATAATACCAAAACGCGGCTTGCTGCTGTCCATGATGGTCTGGTCGATTTTATTCTTCTTGGCAAAAGCCATGGCGGCAAAAAGCTTATAACGTTGCAGGCGGAAATCCTGTTCACGCCAATTATCATGGGGACGGATATTCAAACCGCCAACAGGCATTTCAAACTCACTGTCACCCGGCAGAAGGATTGTGCGACTTTCACCATCAAGGTTCACTGTGGCCGTGGTTTCCGCCGTCTCGCTGGTGACTTTATAGGCCGTCCAGCATCCTGAATAGCGCGACATGGCAATGCCAAGCAGACCATATTCCACAAATTCCTGAATATTGGCCGGATAGAGCATGGGCAGCATTGTGCCATAAAAACTATGATCACTTTGATGGGGCAATGTGGATGATTTGGCCGCATGGTCGTCACCGGCAATGACCAAGACACCGCCATGTTTGCTGGTCCCGGCCGCATTGGCATGTCGGAAGGTATCCCCGGTCCGGTCCACCCCCGGCCCTTTTCCATACCAGATACCAAAGACCCCGTCATGACGCGCGCCTTCAAACATATTGACCTGCTGGGTGCCCCAAACGGCTGTGGCCGCCAATTCTTCATTCAGGCCCGGCTGAAAAACAATATTTTCTTTATCAAGAAATTTTTTAGCCCGTGCCAGTGCATGGTCGAGCCCGCCGACGGGTGAACCCCGGTAACCGGAAATAAAACCCGCTGTATTCAGCCCCGCAGCATTGTCCCGCCAGCGCTGAACCATCGGGATACGCACAAGCGCCTGAATGGCGCTCATATAAGCGGTGCCATTCTCCAGCAAATATTTATCATCGAGTGTAATCAGGTCTGCTTTGGTTTGAATTTTATTCACGATATACTCCATAACGGGCTTTTATGTTATTTGAAAAGGATTTTACGTATTTTCAGGGAAAATACGTTTCTTTTTTCGGCTGCCAGGGTTATATTCTGATAAATTTTATGTGTTTATCCTTTTGATGAGAAAAAATTATGCTCAATGACCTGAGTGATATTGATAAAAAGATTCTAACCGTCTTACAAGAAAATAGTGATTTGACCAATAATGAGTTGGCCGACATGGTGGGACTTTCCACGGCCCCATGCTGGCGGCGGGTTAAAAGACTTGAGGATATGGGACTGATCACCAAGCGGGTATCGCTGCTGGATCCCAAAATGCTGGGCCTGAATATTGTTGTCTTTGCCAGTGTTAAATTATCAAGCCATACCGAAGAAGCATTGGAACATTTCGAAAAAGCCATTCGTATTTATCCGGAAGTGACCGAATGTTACACCATCAGCGGCTCCATGGATTATATGGTGCGTATTATTACAATGGATATGCAGGCTTATGAGAAGTTCCTGCGACAAAAACTGCTTAAAATGGACATGGTCAATGAGGTTCATTCGCGATTTGCAGTGACCAATGTGAAATATACCACCGCGCTTCCCCTGGAACTTTCCACATAAAATACTGGTTAAAACGGTCGTTTTATTTTCTGGTTGCAAATCAGGACAGCCTCTGTATTAATTTAGGTTCGTTTTATCATTTTCGACACAACTCAAGGAATATGTCATGAAACAAGCCGCCATTGTCTCCACCGCCAGAACACCCATTGGACGCGCCTTCAGAGGGGCTTTTAACAATACCAAAGCCCCCACAATGGCAGGACATGCGGTTGGCGAAGTCGTACGCCGCGCCGGAATTGAAGGGGCGCAGGTGGATGATGTGATTATTGGTGCCGCCATGCAGGCGGGGACAACGGGTTGGAATATTGGCCGTATGTCAGCCTTTGCGGCGGGTCTGCCCACATCTGTCAGTGGTATGAGCATTGATCGTCAATGTGCATCGGGCCTTATGTCAGTGGCAACGGCGGCCAAACAAATCATGTATGACGGCATGGATATTGTGGTCGCGGGCGGCGTGGAAAGTGTCTCCCTTGTTCAGCAAGCGGCATTTACCTTCCTGAATGAGCAAAAAGACAAAAATGTAACCGACAAATTCGCCGATGCCTATATGCCCATGCTGCAAACGGCTGAAGTGGTGGCAAAACGCTATAACATCAGTCGGGAAGAACAGGATCTCTACGGGCTTCAAAGTCAGCAGCGCACCGCCGCCGCACAGAAAAAGGGCTATTTTGATGATGAAATCGTGCCCATGGCCTCCACAATGGCCATCAAAGACCGCGAAACCGGTGAGATCAGCTTCAAGGATGTGAAACTTGAAAAGGACGAAGGCAATCGCCCCGAAACCACCCTGGAAAATCTGCAAAGCCTTAAACCCGTGATTGAAGGCGGCACCATTACCGCGGGTAATGCCAGTCAGCTTTCCGATGCCGCATCCGCAAATTTGCTGATGGACGCGGATCTGGCCGCCAAAATGGGCTTGGCCCCGCTGGGCTATTACAGAGGCATGGCGGTTGCCGGGGTTGAACCCGATGAAATGGGCATTGGCCCGGTTGTGGCCATTCCGAAATTATTAAAGCAGGCCGGATTGAAAATGGATGATATTGGCCTGTGGGAACTGAATGAAGCTTTCGCGGTACAAACCATCTATTGCCGCGACAAGCTCGGCATTCCCAATGACCGGCTGAATGTGAACGGCGGCGCCATATCCATTGGCCACCCCTATGGTATGAGCGGTTCACGCATGGTGGGTCATGCCCTGATCGAAGGCAAACGCCGTGGGGTCAAATATGTGGTGATCACCATGTGTGTGGGCGGCGGCATGGGTGCAGCCGGTTTGTTTGAAGTGGCCTATTAAGCGCAAAAAAACCTTTTAATTTGAAAAACCTTTAAATTTTACGATGGCTTCCTTAATTTTGGGAAGCCATCTTTTATTTTTCATTTTTAATCAGGTTCTGATAATTTTCCATCGTATCAATATCCCTGAAAAGCCCTTCTTCCCCCATATCAACGGGGCAGATATAGTCTTCATAATGCTGAAGAAGCCGTTTTGCCCCCTTGTCTCCGCTAAGATTTTGAAATTCCTTAAAATAACTGTGGTGCCAGATCAGGGGATTGCCCCTTTTGTGACCAAAGGCCGGAATGATGATCGGGCGCGGGTTAAAGTTGGCCGCAGCCCTGTCATAAGCCTGAATTAATTTGAGAATATGATCCGTTCTTATGTACGGCATATCCCCCAGCATGATAAGAACCGCTTCACACCCATGCCCCAGAGCATTGATACCAAGCTTTAAGCTGCTGCTCATGCCCTCCGCATAACTTTCATTGTGAATGAGGTTGATTTCATATGGACGCAGAGCTTCTTTTACAGGCGCAGACTGATAACCCGTCACCACATGAACATCCTTGATACAAGCGCTCACCTGCCCCACTATAAAAGAGATAAGCGCCTGCCCGTCATACGGCAGCAGCAGCTTATTTTCACGGCCCATCCTGTTTGATTGTCCCGCACCAAGGATCAGGGCATGTATATTGCTGTTTTTTTTAGACAAGCGGTTCCTTCCTGATTTTTCATGGCTATACTATAGGGCATAAGATGACTTATCAATTTTGTTTGCCGTAAAATAACAGCCATAAAATAATAGCCGTAAAATTAAAATGGACACTCGAATGTCAGATAGCCCTGTTGAAATCACTTCCACCCGCGCATGTAATTTATGTGAGGCCATTTGCGGTCTTGAAATTAAAACCGTAGAAAATCAGATCATCAGCATTAAAGGGGATAAAAATGACCCCCTCAGCAAAGGCCATATCTGCCCGAAAGCATTGGGGCTGAAAGATATTCAGGAAGACCCGGACCGCCTTAAAATGCCCCATAAAAAAATTGACGGCAATTGGGTGGAAATCAGCTGGGAACAGGCTTTGCAGGAAGTGGTGGATCAATTATGGCGCATCCAGCAAGATTATGGCAGTGATGCCATCGGCACCTATCTCGGCAATCCCAATGTGCATAATTATGGCTCCCTCACCCATGGGCCTGATTTTTTGAAATTGATCAAAAGCAAAAACCGCTTTTCCGCAACCTCGGTGGATCAGTTGCCGCATCAATTGATCAGCAGGCTGATGTATGGTCATCAGTTTTTGATCCCCATTCCCGATATCGACCATACGGATCATTTCCTGATTTTGGGGGGAAATCCACTGGTGTCCAATGGCAGCATCATGACGGCACCGGATATGAAAGGCCGCCTGAAAGCCTTGCAGAAGCGGGGCGGAAAATTTGTCGTACTGGACCCCAGACGCACTGAAACCGCCAAAATGGCCGATGAACATTATTTTATCCGTCCCGGCAATGATGTGGTCTTTCTGTTGGCCTTTCTTAAAATCATGATAGAAGACGATTTGATCGCACCGGATCATCTGTCGGATCACCTTGATGACTTTGAAGACGTCCTGCGGTTAATCCGTGACTTTTCACTGGAAGAAATTACACAGAAAACCGGCATGAAAGAAGCCGACATTCGCCAAATTGTCCATGACTTCAACCGGGCAGACACGGCCTGTATCTATGGTCGCATGGGTGTTTCCACCACCGAATTTGGCAGCCTGTGCCAATGGCTGATCCAGTTGATTAATATTTTCAGTGGCAATCTCGATAAGGTGGGCGGTTCTTTACTGCCCGACCCGGCGGTGGATCTGGTGGGTTTTAATCTGGTGGGCGCAGGCGGTCTGGGGCGCTGGCAAAGCCGGGTAAGCAAAATTGATGAATGTTGTGGGGAACTTTCCGCCACGCTGATGGCTGAAGAAATTCTGACTGAAGGCGAAGGGCAGATCAGGGCCATGTTTATCGCCGCCGGAAATCCGGTGCTTTCCACCCCCAATGGCCGCCAGCTTGATAAAGCTTTCACAAATCTTGAATTCATGGTGGCAATGGATTTTTACATCAATGAAACAACCCGGCATGCCCATATTATTTTACCGCCCACAGCCCCGCTGGAACATGATCATTATGACTTGAGCTTTTTAGGATTGGCGGTGCGTAATGTGACCCGTTTTAGTGAAACTGTGATAACACCCGCCTCTGGACGTTTACATGACTGGCAGATTTATGATCAGTTGAAATTGCGTTATCTGCAAAAAATGGGCAAAGAAAGCCTGAAAAAAAGCCGGTCCCCGGCGCGGCTGATAAATTTTGGTCTGAGCTTCGGCCCCTATGGACGTAAACGCGGTCATAAAGCCGCTCTTTCCTTAAAAAAACTGCGGGATAATGCCAGTGGCATTGATCTGGGCCCGCTGCGGCCCGGTTTGATGAAAAAGATCAAAAGCCGGAAAATCAAACTCATGCCGGATGTTTTGGCCACTGACCTGAACAGGCTGGCAGAAAAACTTCTTTCACAGGAAGAGGATAATTTACTGCGGCTGATCGGAAAACGGGATATGCGAAGCAATAACAGCTGGATGCATAATATGAAACGGCTGGTGAAAGGGCCGGATCGCTGTGTTTTATTCATGAATCCGGGTGACGCATCGCTGCGCGGGCTGGTGGATCAGCAAGAGGTAAAGGTCACCTCACGGGTGGGGAGCGTGAATATAATGCTCTCGCTCACAGATGACATGATGCCGGGATGTGTCTGTCTTCCTCATGGCTGGGGTCATAACCGGCAAGGCACAAAAACCAGTGTCGCCAATGCCCATGCAGGGGTGAGCATCAATGACCTGACTGATGAAAAATGCCGTGATCAGCTGGCTGGCACGGCTGCGGTTAATGGGGTTGCTGTCCAGGTGAGTGCTGTCTGACCATGAAGAACCATAATCTCTATCGTTTGTTTCAGTCCCGTTTTCCTGAAAATATGGATCAGGCTTTTTTGATGCAGGAAAATGGTGAAAACCTCAGCTACAAACAATTACATCATCAATCCGGCCAAATGGCTGCCTTTTTGAAAAGCAAAAATATTGCCAAGGGAGACCGTATTCTGGTTCAGGTGGAAAAATCGCCCCTGAATGTGGTTTTCTATTTGGCCTGTCTCAGGGTCGGGGCCATCTATCTGCCGCTCAATATTGAATATACAGAAAAAGAAGTGCGCTATTTTATCGAGGATGCCCAGCCTTCCCTGATTGTTATGGAATATGATAATTCACTTAATTACAATGATTTAAAAGAAATTATTCATATATTAGATGAAGGTAGGCAAGCTTCGGTTGCTGACCTGTCAGGGGATTTGGAGCCCTTGGTTGAAGTGGCCCATATGGGGAAAGATGAACTGGCGGCCATTCTGTATACGTCGGGCACCACGGGAAGGTCAAAGGGGGCCATGCTCAGCCATGACAATCTGGCTTCCAATGCCCTCACCCTTCATAAAATATGGGCTTGGCAGCCGGGGGATATTTTGCTGCATGCTTTGCCGATATTTCATGTGCATGGTTTATTTGTGGCCCTGCATACGGCTTTGCTTAATGGCTCTTCGGTCTGGTTTCTGAACAGGTTTGATGTGGACGCGCTGATCCGTCTGATCCCTAAATCCACGATATTAATGGGGGTACCCACCTTTTACACCCGCTTATTAGACCGGGCTGATTTCACCAGAGAATTATGCGCCAGCATACGGCTTTTTATCAGTGGTTCAGCCCCACTGCTGACAGAAACATTTGAAAATTTCTTTAAACGCACCGGCCATTATATCTTGGAACGCTACGGCATGACAGAAGGCGGCATGGTCACGTCCAACCCTTATGATGGATCGCGCATAGCCGGAACGGTGGGTTTTGCCCTGCCCGATGTGGATGTGCGTATATGTAATGCCGCGGGGGAAATTCTGCCGGATGGTGAAATCGGCATTTTGGAATATCGTGGTCCCAATCTGTTTAAAGGTTATTGGGGCTTGCCGGAAAAAACCGCCGAAGACATGCGTCCCGATGGATTTTTCATATCCGGTGATCTGGCCCGTGAGGACAAGAATGACCGTATTAGCATTGTGGGCCGGGCCAAGGATTTGATCATTTCCGGCGGTTATAACGTCTATCCGAAAGAAGTGGAAAGCGCACTGGATCAATTGCCCGGTATTCGTGAAAGTGCCGTCATTGGCATACCCCATCCTGATTTTGGCGAGGCTGTGTTGGCTGTTGTGGTCCTGAAAAACCAGATGTCCCTGACAGAAGATAAAATACTGCATGATCTGAAAGATAATATGGCCAGATTTAAACAGCCAAAGAAGATATTTTTTGTTGAAAATTTACCCAGAAACACGATGGGCAAGGTCCAAAAAAATATCCTGCGGAAGAACTATGAAAGTTTCTTCAATTAAAAAGCCCCAATCCCTTGGGAATGAGGCTTTCACAGAGAATATCTCTTATTCATAACTGGGCGGGATTTTGGCTTTGCCGCGTTGATTTTGCAAACGCAGGCGCAGGGCATTAAGCTTGATAAAACCTTCCGCATCACGCTGGTCATAGACCTGATCTTCCTCAAAAGTCACATGTTCCATGGAATAGAGCGACATGGGTGACTTGCGTCCCACCAGATGAACACCGCCTTTATAGAGTTTAAGCCGCACGGTGCCACATACATGTTCCTGTGACTTGTCAATCAGAGCCTGCATCATTTCCCGTTCGGGTGAAAACCAGAAACCGTTATAAATGGTCTCGGCATAGCGGGGCATCAATTCATCTTTTAAATGCATGGCGCCTTTGTCCAGGGTAATGCTTTCAATGCCGCGGTGGGCTGTGAGCAGGATGGTGCCGCCCGGTGTTTCGTATATGCCGCGTGATTTCATGCCCACAAAGCGGTTTTCCAGCAGATCAAGCCTGCCGATCCCGTTGGCCCCGCCCACTTCATTGAGATGGGTGAGCAAGGTGGCCGGAGACATTTTAACCCCGTCAATGGCCACGGGGTCACCCTTTTCAAATTCAATTTCAATATAGGTGGCTTTGTCCGGCGCATCTTCGGGGGATACAATGCGGTTATAGACATGCTCCGGGCTTTCTTCCCATGGATCTTCCAGCAGTTTTCCTTCGCTGGAGGTATGCAGAAGGTTGGCATCAACCGAAAAGGGGGCTTCACCGCGCTTGTCCTTGGCCACGGGGATCTGATGTTTTTCCGCATAATCCAGAAGTTTGGTGCGGCTGTTCAAATCCCATTCACGCCATGGGGCAATCACTTTAATATCCGGATTAAGGCCATAATAGCCAAGCTCAAAACGTACCTGATCATTGCCCTTGCCGGTGGCCCCGTGACATACCGCATCCGCGCCCACGGCCTTGGCAATTTCGATCTGGCGTTTGGCAATCAATGGGCGGGCAATGGACGTCCCGAGTAGGTAAACCCCTTCATACAGGGCATTGGCACGAAACATGGGGAAGACATAATCGCGCACGAATTCCTCACGCAGGTCTTCGATAAAAATTTCCGAACAGCCGAACATTTCGGCTTTTTTGCGCGCCGGTTCCAATTCTTCACCCTGCCCCAGGTCAGCCGTAAAAGTGACCACTTCACATTGGTAGGTATCCTGAAGCCATTTTAAAATGATGGAAGTGTCGAGACCGCCTGAATAGGCCAGAACAACTTTTTTAATCTTGTCAGTCATTTGAGAATTCCTGAATTCGCCTGCCGGGGCATTTTAAACTACAATAAACTGGTGCGCAGTATAGGCATTAGGGGATGAGGTGCAAGTTTTTCTGACCTTAATTAAACCGTCATATTTTTTTAATTAAAAGGTCAAAAAAAATGGCGCGAATTCCCTCCCCGTTCGTTTAATGAAGAGCGTCTTAAAAAAGATGCCGTCAATACAGACCCAAACCAAATGTCTGCTTCAAAAGACACATAACGAAATACGTCTCACGGGAGAGAAAAATGAAACCTGCCTTTAAAAAATACCTTCTGGGCTGTGCCGCATTTACGGCTTTAACCCTGTCAATGCCTGCCATGGCACAAGAAACCAGTTCAAGCCTACGCGGTAATGTTGTAGACGAAACTGGTAAGCCACTGGCAAATGTAAGCATTGAAATAATTCATGTACCTACGGGCACCACACGAAATGTAGCCACAAATGATTCTGGTAAGTTTTCTGCCAGAGGGCTTCTTGTCGGGGGCCCTTACATGGTTCGCCTGGCAGATGGGACAGAATATAAAGCTGCATCAATTGAAGATATGTATACACAGCTTGGACAGACACAGAATGTTTCACTGGTTGCCAAAGTTGCCGCCGACATGGAACTTGATGAAATTGTTGCCGTAGGCACCCGCATTGAAGGCGGCATACAATCCGGTTCAAGCCGTAATTTCAGTATTTCGGATATACTAAAAACCACCGCAATTGACCGTGACCTTAAAAGCATTATCCAGAAAGACCCCAAAATCGCCGTTGATAATACGGTGGATGGTGGGCCGGGACTTTCCATTGCCGGCAGCAATATCCGTTTTAACAGTCTAACCATTGACGGTATTGCTCAAAATGATAATTTCGGATTGAATAAAAATGGTTATCCAACCCGCCGTGCACCGATTTCACTCGATGCAATTGAAGCCATTCAGGTGAATATGGCCCCCTTTGAAGTAACTTATGGTTCTTTTCTGGGCGGTAATATTAATATTGTGACTAAAACCGGTACCAATGAATTTCACGGGAGTGGTTTCTTTGAATATTCCGATGACGGACTTGCTGGTTCCTCCAATAGTGGCGATCAATTGAATATCGGCACCTTCACTGAGAAAACCTATGGGGCTACCCTCTCTGGTCCGATCATCAAAGACAAATTATTCTTTTTTGCTGCATATGAAAAATACGAAACGACTGAATCTTTTCCTTTTCAACTGGATTCCGGCTCCGGCAGCAGCACTGAAATTTTGGGTGTAACACAGGCTGATGTAGACCGTGCCGTGCAGATTTCTAAAGATGTCTATGGTTATGATGCGCTGGGATTTAATGCTGACAATCCTGTGGATGATGAAAAAATAATTGCCAAGATAAACTGGAATATCAATGACAGTCATCGTCTTAGTGCAACCTATCAACGGGCCGAAGGAAGTGAAATTCGCGACTTTTTCACGAGCCCGACCACACGTACAGCAGCCCTGTTGTCTAACCGCTATACCATGAAAGAAACACTGACTGCTTATTCTGCCCAGTTATTCTCAGACTGGAGCGACAATTTCTCCACTGAAATTAAATTTGGTAAGAAAATAGTTGATACACGTCAGGAATCAGTTTCTCCTGATTCACCCGCCATGACCATCAGTACTGCCGGAGGCGGCACCATTCGCCTAGGACCGGATCAATTCCGGCATGCCAATGAATTGGACAATGACACCCGTTTCATTAAAGTAAAAGGAGATTATTATTTAGGCGATCACACAATAACGGCTGGGTATGAGCAGGAAAAAACCGATGTGGATAACCTGTTTGTTTTCTGGTCGAAAGGTGAATTCTCTTTCAACAGCCTTGATGATTATGAAAATAGAAACTCAGGTTTTACCATTTATAATAATGCCTTTTCCGGCAACCCTGATGATGCGGCGGCGGTATTTTCAATAACAACCCATGCATTTTATCTTCAGGACGAATGGAATCCTACGGATAATTTAACCTTATATGCCGGTATGCGTTTTGAAGTAAATTCAAATGATGACTTTCCTGCTGCCAATGCCGACTTCCAGACGCGCAATGGTTTTTCCAATCAGGAAAACCTTGATGGGAAAAAATTATGGCTGCCCCGGATTGGTTTCAACTATACTTTAGATGACCGGACAACCGTGAGGGGTGGTGCCGGTATCTTTGGTGGTGGTGCACCAACAGTGTGGTTGTCAAACAGTTATGCCAATACTGGTGTATTGTCTGCGGCTAAATTTGGTTTTTTTGGACCGGGTGAGCCTGAGGCAGTGGCCGCGGCGATTTCCGGAACTCCTGACGCCACTTCTGCGGCAACGAACCTTCAACAATTCCTCACGGCAAATCCCGAAGCGGATACAAATGGCATTGCGCCCGATTTTAAAATTCCTTCAAGCTGGAAATTTAACCTTGCCATTGATCATGAATTTGACCTGTCATCGGTTGGCATGGGTGATGGCTGGAATGTTACTTTGGAAGCCATATGGACCAGCGTAAATAGCGCTGTTTACTGGCGTGAAAGTCGCAGACAGCAAATTGGCGCAGCACCCGACGGGCGTCCATTGTATGACTTTCCTGCGGGTTTTGATCTGATATTGGAGAGCACGGACCAAGGTCATGGTGCGGTTTATTCCCTTGATATTGGAAAATCATGGGATACGGATAATCTTGGCCGTTTTGACCTGAATTTGGGTTATGCCTATCAGGACATTAAGGAAGTTAATCCGGGCAATGCCTTTATTGCTTTTGAAGGTTTTGGCCAGCCGGCCACCTCTGATCGCAATGCGCAGACTTTATTTAATTCTGAGTTTGAGATCAAAAATCGTATAACAGCTAATCTAAGTTGGCAAAAAGAGATTTTCGGTGACAATACAACAGCCGTAAATCTGTTTTATACCGGGCGGTCCGGTCGTCACTTTTCATATACATTTGGAAGAACTTTTCTGTTTGGTGGCACATTCCTGAGTGACTTTGATGGTCTTGATTCACAATCGCTTTATGTCCCCAGTGGAGCAGGAGATGCACTGGTTGTTGATAATGCGGCCTCAGCTGCGCTCAATAGCTATGTGGATGGTGATGAATGTTTGAGTGAGTATAAAGGCAGTATCATTCCACGTCATGCCTGTACATCAGGTTGGGTCAACCGGTTTGATCTTCATTTCTCTCAGGAAGTCAAACTTCCAGGATTAGAACATGGATTGGAGTTTACATTTGATATTCAAAATCTCGGCAATTTGATCAATAATAGTTGGGGCCGTGTGGAAAGCTATCTTCTGCCATTCAATGTTCCTTTGGTTGATGTTGGTATTGAGGGTGGTCAGTATGAATATTCAAACTTCCGCACCCAAAATCAGACCGTTGCAGCCCTACCATCTGTATGGAAAATGCAATTTGGTATTCATTACCGTTTCTAAAATTTAACTTATGTCGAGGGTCTCTCCCGACATAATCAAAAAACTGGATGCTTTTCGTGTGTGTCCAAACCTGAAGAGCCGGCATCTCTCCCGCCGGCTCTTTTTTTATATCGGGCTTTTTTAGAATTCTATTTTAAGGTCCATTCCCCAGACCCTGGGCCCGGTGAAGCAGCCTCGGTTGCCAAAGACATTAAAACCGCAATTGAGCTTGTTCACGTCCGTAATATTGCGGACCCATGCGGCGATTTCGGTGCGGCCATTATGCATTCGGTACCCGGCCCGAAATCCGCCCATCCAATAGCCTGAAACCGATAATATCTCTGCAGCCCGGCCTGCGGGTGTGAAATATTGATGTCCGCGATAGGCCCAGTCAGTGAGAATAAAAAGCTCATTCTGGTTGGCCAGAGGGATTTTATAATGGATAAGCATATCGGCGAGCCATTTTGGGGCATTGGGGAAACGATTGCCCTCAATATCCAGAGGCAGACCTGTCTGGGGGTGGGGGATAATGCTTGGCCCCATGAAGGCCGTATGATTGAAACTCAGTCCCCCGGATAATTGCAGATTTTTGGTGGGGATAAAATCCGCATCAATTTCCAGACCATATCCCTGCCCGCCTTCTGTATTGGTAAGGCTGATCTGGTTGGTGGACAGTTGGGATGTGAGCTGCTGATCACGAAAACGGTAATAATACCCCCCCATATTCAAACGCAGCCCCCCATCCAGGAATTCAGTCTTAAGACCGCCTTCGATGGAAATAACCCTTTCGGGTTTCACCGATACAATAGGGTCCCCAAAAATTGCCCCGCCATTAATGGCGCCACCGCGAAAACCTTTGGCCAGACGCGCGTAATAATGACTATTCTCATTCACCTGATAAGAAAGGCCCAAATCCCAGGTAAATTGCCCCCATTCCCCTGCCCCTGGCCCCACCACATCCGGGCCGAAATCGGCCAGAGCCTGATCGGGGTCATGGATATCTTTTGGGTCAGGTTGATATAAAAGGGATGTTTGTCGCAGGTGTTTTTCTTCACGGCTGTATCGCCCGCCAAGGGAAAGGTCTAACCGATCGTTCAGGTCATACGTCAGCTGGCCAAATAGCGCCCAACTTTCTGAATTCTGATGAACCTTCTGAAACAGCGCCCTTTCTTCCTGAAGGTCCGTAAAACTATTATGATATTCCAGCTTTTCATGAAAATAAAACAGGCCCACCTGCCAATCGAGCGCCGCGTCATCAGAATTGGATATTCTGAATTCTTCCGTAAACTGGCTGAGGCTGTCAATACTGGAACTATTGACATTTTTTACAATCTCGCTGCCGTCAAGATCCCCTATTGAAAGCATATTACCCGTTTCAAGGCCGGTGATGGAAGTCAGATTTATGCTGCCAATTTCATACTGTAGTTTCAGACTGGCGCCCGTTTGATTTATTTCCTGAAAATCCACCTGATCGCTGTCATGAGCCAGATGTTCTTTGCTTGCATCCGACTGATCAATATCATGGAATAAAGCCGATGCCCCATCCATTGTACGGATATGAAATTTAAACAATGCATCAAAATTTTCCACCGGTGTCCATAACAGCTGAAACCGTCCGGCAAAATCCTCATACCCGTCTATTTTATTGCCGCTGGTCAAATTTTCCACCCAACCATCGCGGGATTGAAATATGGCTGAAAGCCGCGTGGAAAGCGTGCCATCGATCAGGTTAAAGCCTGCCGCCCCTTCCAGGTTTAAGCTGTTATAGCGGCCATAAGTCACTCTGGCATAACTTTTCTGATCCCCGGATGGGGTTTTGGAGATGAAATGAACCGCGCCCGCCGGGGTATTTTTACCCCACAGACTGCCCTGCGGCCCCCTTAAAACTTCAACCCTTTTCAGATCATAGGCAGGAAGACCTTTTATCATGGGATTGTCCAGAACCACTTCATCATAATAAAGCGACACGGGCTGGGTGGCATTCATGGTAAAATCAGGATTGCCAAGCCCGCGGATGTATAGCCGCGGGTAAGACCGTCCCCCAAAAGAGGATTCAATATTCAAACTGGGAATCCGGGCCGCGAAGATCCTGATGTCTCCGCCGGACACATTAAAAACATCCAGATCTTTTTGAGATAGAATTGAAACAGAAAGCGGGATTTTCTGCAGATTTTGCAGTCTCTTCTGCGCGGTTACGATAATTTCGTCAATTGCGAAACGTTCTTCTTCTTTTTCATTTTCAGGGTTTGGTTTTTCTTCTTCGGCCTGATTTTGAACGGCCTCTTTCCTTGGGACAGGTTTGGGTCGCGGCTTACGAATGACGATGGCCCCGTTTTTATTTTGAATGATTTCCAGCCCACTGCCATACAGGAGCATATGCAGAGCCTTCAGCGGGGCATATTCCCCTTCGACAGGCGGGCTTTTTCGTTGGATCAGATCATGTGGTGAAAAAAAGAGCGAGAGCCCGGATACATTGGAAAATTCCTTCAGGGCATTGGCCAGCGATTGTGCGCGAATATCAAATTCTTCCGCATAAACATCCCAACCCCATAAGGCAGATCCGGCACTTAAACAAAATGCCAGAATTTTCTTGGACTTCATGTAGTGGCGTTCCCGATCATCTTATGTCCATTGACCGCAATATTATCAATGGCTTCTTCTGTATCATCCTCTATACGATAGAGGTAGATTTGATTGCCAACCTGTTTTGAATGGATATTAAATGTCTCTTTCAATGCAAAAAGCAGCGCGCCCATATCATCAATATTAAAATAGGCATTTATACGTAAATGCATCAGGCTTTTGTCATTAAGGACGAGCTTTGTCGTGGTATATCGGTTCACTTCTTCGATCACACGGAACAAATGTTTATCAGAAAAGGATATTCGGCCATAGGTCCATTCCAGCGCTTCATCCGGCTTTATATTCACCCCAAGCGGTTGCGGGGCCTCGACGGAATAGCGGGATGATTTTCCGGCTTGAAGAATTTGGCTATACTGAATTTTTTTATGACGGGCTGTGGCATTCTGAAGAATGGTTTGCACCTTCACCTCACCTTCCAGCAAGGCCACTGTGACCAGGTCTTCTTTTTTCCGGACTGTAAACTTTGTCCCCAGAGCTTTGACTTCACCAATACCGGCATAAACGATAAACGGTCTGTTTTTATCCGGGGCGACATCGAATAAAGCTTCCCCCCTTTCCAGAGTTATTTTTCGCTGTGCATCGGAATATTCGACCCTGATTTCTGTTCCTGTATTCAGGATAACCTCTGAACCGTCATCCAGTTTATAATGCGCCTGTTCACCGGTAAGCGTTTGCAGGTGCTGTACGGAATTCTGGTTTAAAAACAAATTGTAAGATAAAAGACTCACCGCACATAAAATAAAACAAGCCGCCAGAGCCTTAAATGCGGAAGATATTTTGGGCAATGAGAATTTTTTGTCAGCCGAAAAATCAACATCTTCCTCAAGATAAGAATTTATCTGTGTATCCCCATCCAGTTCTTTTAAATCCTGCCAGATATTTTCAACCTGAGAAAAATGCACCTCATTCTCCGGATTTTCAAACAGCCACGCTTTCAGGCGGATCAGGTCATCTTCACTGACAGATGGGTCACACTCAAGCTGCACCAGCCATTGGGCCGCTTCTTCGTGTGATAATTCTGAAAACTTATTCTTTTTTGTCTTATTCATCTGCTTTCTTCAACTTTGGTATGACAGTAAGCCAGGGCTTCTTTCAGGTAACGTTGTACCGTGCGCAGCGGGATATTCAGGTCACTTGAAATTTCATGGGTGGACAGGCAATTAATCCGGTTCATCAGCAAAATTTTTCGCCTTTTGGGTTCCAGTTCCGAAATTGCCCCCTTCAGCTTATTCAGAGCCTGGCGTTTTGAAATAATATGTTCCGGCCCCGGCGCATTATCTTTTGTGGTTTCAATCTCATAATGGACAGGGTCTACCAATATGATATTTTTTTTCTTGCGATAATTATCCCGTACCAGATTCAGGGCTATTTTACACAGGTAGGCCCGTGGGGAAATATCCAGCTTTTCCAGATTATCCATATGATACACACGCAGGAAAACTTCATGTATAAGGTCGCTTATTTCACTGTCGGGTACAGATAGGCGCATGAGGAAACGAAAAATATCCGCATAAAAACGTTTGTATAAATCATGGTATAAACCACTATTATCTGCCGAATTATTTTTATGCAGAAATGTTATATTTCTGGTCATGTCCCTGTCCGCCCGAATTATTCTTATTATAATATTCTCGGTTATTTATAATTTTCTGGGTTATCTCTAATACGTATAATATAAACAGAAAATCAGCAAATGCGCGCCATTTTTATTATATTTATTTTAGCGGCAACAATCAGGCTCAATGAACCCAATTTTCCAGCCAATGTGTAAAGTCACCCGAATTCATCGGTTTGGCAATGAAAAAACCCTGAACAATATCGCAGTTTAATTTCTTCAGCATATTCAGGATTTCTTCGTTTTCCACCCCTTCTGCCACCACTTCCATACCAAGTTCATGGCCCAACATGATACAGGTCTTGACGATGGTATAGGATTCTTCATCCTTATCCATGGAGGTGATAAAACTTTGATCAACCTTTAATTCGGTAAAGGGAATTCGGTGTAATTGGCGTAATGATGAATATCCGGTGCCAAAATCATCAATTGACAAGCCAAAGCCTTTCATTCTCAGGCGGGTTAAGATATCAAGCGACGTCACCAATTCATCCATCAAAACACTTTCAGTTACCTCGAAAGTCAGCATTTCCGGATCCAGATGGTGATTTTTCAGCAATTTCTCCAATTGTTCCGGCAGGGACAGGCTGTTGATATTTTCCGCTGAAATATTAACTGAAATGCGGGTGGTCAGACCACAGTCATACCAGACACGATATTGTTCGATCGCCTGGATTATAATTTGGCCCGTAAGGTCGGAAATAAGGCCATTTTTCTCTGCAAGGGAAATAAAACTGGTGGGATAAAGCAATCCTAATTCCGGATGCTGCCACCGCACCAATGCCTCCACCCCCATTAACGCTTTTGTTTTTATATGGACCTGCGGCTGATAGTGCAGGATAAATTCCTTGTTATGAATGGCCTTGCGCAAAACATCAGGGGTGGGAGAAAAAATTCTTTTACGCTTGTTCGAACCATGACTTGATCCAGGAGCGGTAATCCTTTTGATTATATCCTGAAGCCGCCCGATTTTTATGGGTTTATTCATGGTTTCAATCATATTCAGGGAATATTCAATGGCCAGATGCTGTGCCGAATGCAATATGCTTCTGCCTTTGCCGCTCATTAAAATCAAATTGGCTTTGCAATGTTTCCTTCCCAAAGTTCGAATAACTTCCACGCCATCAATATGGGGCATCTGCATATCAAGTAGGATAATATCTTTTCGGTCAATTTGTTGTTGGAAAAAATCGTCCGGATTTGTATGGATATTTACAATAACATCCAGACCCTCAACCGCGGTGGCCAGCATGTTCGCCATATGAATATCATCATCTATAATATAGAGTTTTGCTTTCATAAGCTTTTATTTTTCCATCGTTGAACGATAAATTAGTCATTATCCAACAGCATACGAATCCGTTTTAAAAGCGTTGTAGAATTAAAAGGTTTCACCAACATTCTGTCATGAAGGCCATCCTCACTGATATTTCGATGACGATTATCATCAAAACCACTGGCCAGTTGTATTTTTATATCAGGATATTTCTTCCGGACGATTTTCGCCAATTGAAATCCATCCATTCCGGGCATGATTACATCGCTTAACATAAGCTCTACAGGGCAGCTTTTTAATATTTCCAAAGCTTCTTCAGCACTTTTGGCACATAACACCTTATAACCCTGTTCCCCAAGGATTTCTGCGTTGACCTCGCGTATAGCCGCCTCATCATCCACCACTAAAATGGTTTCTGAGCCTCTAAAGGAAATATGCTCATCAGGTTTCTTTTTCGAAGGTTTATGATCTTCATAATAATGCCGGGGGAAATACAAAAGAAATTTTGAGCCAAGACCCACTTCAGAATAAACCTTCACAATACCACCGCAGCGTTTTACGGCCCCATAAACCTGGCTGAGGCCAAGCCCGGTTCCCCCTTCTCCCTTTGTGGAATAAAAGGGGTCGAATATTCGACTTTGGACTTCCGCATTCATACCGCAGCCCGTATCAGAAATACTTAACAAGACATATTCTCCCGCCTCTATATCAAGATTGCGGGCGTTAATCGCGTCCAGGGCTATATTTTCTGTTGATAAGGTCAACTGGCCGTTCTTTTCAATGGCATGCATTGCATTGATGCTCATATTCAAAACAATATCCGCCAGATCACCACTATCCATATAAATGGGCCAGATATCTTTTTCCAGGTCCATAACCAGTTGAATACGGGCTGTCAGAGTTCTTTCCAGCATATTTTTCTCTTCCAGGAGCAGAGAATTTACATTGATCACTTCGGCTTCAACGGATTTATCACGTGAAAAGCTCAATAATTTATTGGTTAATTTGGCACCTCTTACCCCGGCATGGTGAATTTCCCGCGCGAATTTATACAGTTTGGGATTATCTTTTAATTTATTCTGCAACAATTCGGAATAACCCAATATTATGCCCAGCATATTGTTATAATCATGGGCAATACCGCCGGTAAGTTTGCCCAGCGCATCCATCTTTTGACTTCTTCTTAACTGAACATCCTGTTCGAGCTGCAGGGTCATATCAAAGCATGAGCCAATAAAACGGCGCGTTCCATCTGAAGATTTGGGCAGTTCGGCCACCCTGAGGTGCATGGGAAAAATCATGCCGTTTTTCTTCTTTCCCTTAACATCACGCCCCTTGCCAATTATCTTTGCTTCACCGGTTTCAATATAATTGACCAGGTAATTGTCATGCTGATCGCGGTCAGGGGAAGGCATTAACAGGTTTATTTTTTTTCCGATGATTTCTTTTTCCTTGTAAAGGAAAATCCCCTCAGCCGCCTTATTGAAAGAAAGGATCTTTCCCTTTTCATCAATGCTGATTACGGCATCAACCATATTGTTCAGGATCTGATCCAATTCCTGCTCATGGCGTCTTACATCATCTTCGATCTGTTGACGTTTCGTAATATCATCAACGAGGGATACAATACGGACCACCTTGCCTTCATCATCCATGATCGGTGTATTATACCATTCACAGATGCAAATTTCCCCTTTCTTAGTAATATTTTCGTTTATGTAATGTTTATAACCCTTACCCTCGATGAGCCTCTTTCCCGCTTTCTTAATATCCTCAAGTTCATGGGAAGGGACGATTAATTGAAAAATATTTTTCCCTATTACTTCTTCTTTTTCAAAGCCAAATATCTTTTTCGCCGCCGGATTCCAGTCTGTAATGAGAAAATTTACATCCATTTCGATCATGCCGAGAATGGATTGTTCCCGATGTAATTGTAGGCGTTTTTCATTTTCCAAAATCATACGCCGCATATCATGTTGTTCACTCACATCATGAAAGGTTAAAATTGCGCCGATAATATCTTTTTTATGATTTAAAATAGGCGATGCGCAGTCGGCAATATAATATTCCTGACCATCTCTGGATCGCAATATGGTGTCATTGCCCGAAGAGACTGAAGCGCTTGTTTTTAATGTCATTTTAAAAGGATTTGCCACCGGCTTTCGGCTAAGGGGGTCCAGTATTGAAAAGACCTCCGACAAGTCCTGGTTTTTAGCTTCTTTGAATTTCCAGCCGGTTAAACTTTCCGCCACAGGGTTCATTCGGGTGATATTGCCCGCCACATCAGTTGTTATAACCCCATCACCAATACTGTTTAATGTCAGGGAAAGATTTTCTTCACGATCACGAAGGGCATCCTCAGCGGTCATTCTGGCGGAAATTGCCTCATTAAAAGCTTCGACAAGCAGCCCCGTATCAGGATGAAGTTTTTTGGGGTCCTGAAAATCAAAGATACCCGTTTCACCATATTTTCTTAACTGATCGGTAATTTGGCCAATTGAATTGCTGAGGGATTGCAGGTCTTTATTCTTACGGGCCATTTCCTGATTGGCCTTTTGCAGATTTTCCTGAGCCAGTTTAACTTCAGATACAACCCCGACACGGGCAAGCAAAACCTCATCATCAAAAGGTTTGGTGATATAATCAAAAGCACCAAGCTTTAATCCCTTAATAACCCGGTCAACATCCTTGTAACGCGCCGTCAGAAAAATAACCTGAATATCTTTTAAATCCTCATCCTGTTTAATCTTCTCAAGAACCTCATACCCATTAAGACCCGGCATCATCACATCAAGCAGGATTAAATCCGGTTGTTTTTCCCGGGCTTTTTCAAGACATTCCTCGCCATTATATGAGACTATGATTTCATATTTGTCTTCAAGGAGTTGAACCAAAAGCTCCACATTATCCGGATTATCATCAGTGATAAGAATTTTCATGCAATATTCCTGTATTTTTTAATTATTATAAAATCGCCTTGATGGTCTCCAGAACAAGTTCTTCGTCTATGGGCTTGGTTAGATAATGATCACACCCGGCGCGAAAGGCCGCATTGCGGTCTTCTTCCATGGCATGGGCCGTAAGTGCAATAATAGGAATATGGCTGGTTTTTGTGTTTGCCTTAATAATGGCTGTGGCCTCCAGACCGCTCATTTTAGGCAGGGACACGTCCATCAGGATCAGGTCTACCCCGTTACCTTCCAGAAGCTTAATACCACTTTCAGCCTCCATTGCCTTCAAAACCTCATAACCCTCATCCTCCAATATTTCTTCAATGAGGGACATATTGTCCGGGTTATCTTCAATGACCAGGATGTTTGACACTATCATTATCCTTTATATATTTCATCGCCTTCGCTGTTTGTTTAAGGATGTCAGATGTTGTCATATCCTCCTTAACCACGATTGAAACGACTTTTTTATCCAGAAGGTCACGCTCTTTTTTTGTCAAATTCTTGGCTGTAATCACAACAATCGGAATTTTTGACCAAAGCTCATGTTCTTTCATCCGCATGATCACATCAAAGCCATCCATTTGTGGCATCATCAGATCAAGCAATACAATGTCGGGAATGGATTTTTTCAAAAAGGCCAGCGCCTCTAGACCGTTGGCGGCTGTATCCACCGTAATTTCCTCATCCTCTAACACCTGCCTGATCAGTTCAAGCACCTCCGGATCATCATCAACTGCCAGAACTTTTTCCACCTGATGACGCAAAATATTGTTAATGCTGCTGATGAGCACTTCAGGCATAATGGGTTTTTGCAGATAATCGCTGGCCCCCAATTGATAACCCAAAGCTTTATTATCCATCATCGTTACCATAACAACCGGAATATTTTCGGTTTTTGGATCATGCTTCAGCTCTTTTAAAACTGACCAGCCGTCCTTTTGCGGCATATGAACATCCAATGTGATGGCAAAGGGATTTAAGCTACGGGCTTTTTCCAGGCCCTCCTGTCCACTCAGCGCGCCGACAACATTAAAACCTTCATCAACCAGATATCCCTGAAGCAAATCAACCGCTTCTTCATTATCATCGATACAAAGAACCAGAGGATTGGAATCAGGAATCGCCTGAGGAGAATTATTCAATTCAACCGGGCTGGCGACCTGATCTTTTTCTTCTTCCCTGATGGGCAGTATGATGGAAAAAGTGGTGCCTTTGCCCTTTTCACTGGTGACATTGATCCTGCCGTCCAATAATTCTGTAAAGCTTTTTGTCACTGTAAGCCCAAGACCCGTCCCCCCGATCTTCCGTGTCATGGAACCATCCACCTGTTGAAAGGCTTCAAAAATATTTTCCATTTCTTCTTCAGACATACCCACGCCGGTATCAGATATATTCAGGCAGATATATTGGCTATTCGGGTCAAAGAATGGATCACCATCCATCTGCTGATCCGATAATTTTTTAGCCGAAACTTTTACGGTACCTTTTTCTGTGAATTTAACCGCGTTCCCGATCAGATTGATCAATATCTGTTTGATTTTCATTTTGTCAGAATAAAGGACAACCGGTTTATCCGGCAGTTCTGTGGCAAATTCCAAACCTTTATCGATTAATAAAGTTTCCGTCAATTCTGATACCTCACGGATGACAGAATCCAGTTTGAATTTTTCCAGGAAAACTTCCATTTTTCCGGCCTCGATTTTGGATAAATCGAGCAGACTGTTAATCAGGTCCAGTAAATGATGGGCATTCCTTTGAACGGTATGCAAATTATTCAATTGTCTTTCCGGCAAAAGGTCCCCGGATTTTTTAATAACCCGCCCGGTAAAACCGATGATCGAATTCATCGGTGTACGAAGTTCATGCGACATGTTGGCGAGAAATTCTGATTTGGAACGGTTCGCATCCAGTGCCACATCGCGGGCCATTGATAGATCACGGGTTTTTTCATTGACCATATCTTCCAGATGAACCCTGTGACTTTCAAGTTCTTCTTCCACTTTTTTACGTTCGGTAATATCCACAAAAGTAACCACGGCCCCAATGGTTTTATCACTTTCCTTAATCGGATGAGACCAGAATTCCGCATCAAAAAACTGACCATCTTTACGCCATATAACATATTGATCAGAATGATTTTCCACACCTTTTTTTATGGTTTCATAGATGGGACATTTTTCTTCCGGGAATGCCGTATTATCCTTGTGAGAATGGAAAATAAGATCATGCATCTTTTTTCCTAAAATCTCATCCGTATTCTGATAACCCAACATTCTAAGGCAGGAAGGATTGGCGAAGCTGCACAGGCCCTCACTGTCCAGACCATAAATGGCCTCAGCCGTAGAATCCAAAAGTAGCCGCACTCGGGCTTCACTGTCTTCCAGCTGACCCAAAATCTCCAGTCTGCGGCTAAGATGAACCGCGGCAATCATAAGAACCAGCATTCCGGCAATTAAAATACCGATCATTCTGGCTAAAGAATCCGTATCCCAAACCTGGTTTTCTGGCATGGCAATTGAGGTCGGGAAGAAATAAGCCGCTGCCATACCCGTATAATGCATGCCGGAAATGGCTGCCCCCATGGCGATTGATGCCATAATAATGGCCCAGGTTTGAGGAATATTTCCCAGCCCCCCGGCTTCTGTCCACTGCGTTAGCTTGAGCGAGAAATAAGCCAGGACCACAGCAACCACAATTGATAATGTAAATATACCCGGGTCAAAGCGCATAATGGCTTCCATATGCATGGCAGCCATGCCCGTATAATGCATTAACCCAATACCGCCACCCATGAAAATGCTGAGAAGCAGCAAATGCCCGGGCCGCAAACCCTTTTCAAGTCGACTGTATAGGATCAGGCCACTGGAAAATAAAACGGGAATAACGGATATCAAAGTTACCAAAGTATCATATGTTACCGTTACCGGTAAAACAAAGGCCAGCATGCCGATGAAATGCATGGCCCAAATACCACCCCCCAGTGCAAATGAGCCAACACAAAGCCATGATAATCTTTGAAATAAAGTGTTGCTGTTGTGAATACGCTCCCTGAGGAGCAAGGCTGTATAAGAAGCAATGACAGCCGTTAAAATAGAGAAAAAAACCAGAAAATAATTATAATGTCCGACAATTTCATCGCTGAGGCTGCGCCCTGCTTCAATGAAAACAAAGTCCATCATTTCCATGCAACAGCCCCTCTTAAATACATATTTCACTAGTAAAATTCATAAACCCGTACATATTCGCTCCTATCTGTGCAATACAAATGGAATAACCTATTGGGAAAAAAAACTGTGTTTTACAAAATAATATATTCCCCAGCTCATGATGATCTCCCCCCCATATTAATATTAAACATCTTAAATATATCATATATTCAGGAATAGAGAATATAAAATAAACATAAGCTTTTCAATAAACATTTAAATGATAATGTAAAAAGGAGTAAATTACACGACAAAAGAGCCCTATAATTGAAAATGCTGTTTTTCTACAATCAATATTGAGCTCATAACCCGTAAGTTTCGTTTATTTCTGGGCTATAGGGGAAATGAAACGGAAATTGAGGCCCTAACATCCTGAATAAGGCACAGTATACTACCAAAACAGCCCAGAGCTCTGACGTAAGGGAGCGATCCACCAAATATATGGATCAACATAAAATAAAAACGCAGTTTCTTAATCGAAGGAAATTTTCTTGCCGCGCATTTTCTTTATTTTGCCTTGGCGTTTTTTTCCTTCCAGCCTTCTGGTTTTGGAGGCTCTTGTGGGTTTTGTCGCCCGCCGTGCTTTAGGAATAATGGCCGCATTTCGGATCAGCGTAATCAGCCTTTCAAGCGCATCTTCACGGTTTCTCGCCTGAGAGCGGAATTTATTGGCGGTAATAATCACCACACCATCTAAATTCATTAAATGGGAAGCCAGTTTTTTTAGTCGCAAAAAAATTGCCTCATCAATCGCCGGACTGTTGCGCGCATCAAAGCGGATCTGAACGGCCGTCTCCACTTTGTTGACATTCTGCCCCCCCGGGCCGGGAGAACGGATAAAAGACTCCAATATCTCATCATCATTCAGAGTTATGCTGTTGGTGACTTTAATCATCGAATATTTCTTTGAACATTAAAAAAGGCCCCTCGAAAGGAGCCTTTCTTCCATATTTTTCTAGAATGGAATTTCATCATCCAGCCCGGCAACACTACCGCCGCCGCCGCCGCCGCTGAAATTATCGTCACTGGAAGATGCGCCACCACCATAACCGCCGCTGCCTGCGTCAAAACCGCCGCCTTCACCGCGACTGTCCAGCATGGTCAATTCACCCCTATATCTTTGCAGGACGATTTCTGTGGTATATTTTTCCACACCCTGCTGATCCGTCCATTTACGGGTCTGAAGAGCGCCTTCAATATAAATTTTAGAGCCCTTTTTCAGGTAGTTTTCTGCAACTTTACACAGGTTCTCATTGAAAATAACCACACGGTGCCATTCGGTACGTTCTTTGCGTTCACCTGAATTACGATCTTTCCAGGTTTCAGACGTCGCCAGATTCAAGGTAACCACCGGTTTTCCGTCATTGGTATGACGTACTTCCGGATCCCGTCCCAAATTTCCCACCAAAATTACTTTATTGACACTTGCAGCCATTTTTTATTCCTAATCTCATTTAAAAATTTAACATAGCATAGCCGTTAAAAGGACATCTGGTCAAAGAAAAATATCATATTTATTACGAGAACAAAATAAGAACTTGACTTATGGCTAAAAAACCTCAAATTGCTATTTGATGTTACCAATTAATTATCAGGGTTTATGCTTATTATGCTGACAGAAATTTCCATACGCGGGGCCAGAGAACATAACCTCAAGGATATTGATGTTGATATTCCCCGTGATAAACTGGTGGTGATAACGGGCCTCAGCGGATCGGGAAAATCCTCTCTCGCCTTTGATACCATTTATGCGGAAGGTCAGCGCCGTTATGTGGAAAGCCTCTCGGCATACGCACGGCAATTCCTGGAATTGATGCAGAAACCGGACGCGGATCATATTGAAGGTCTCTCGCCCGCCATTTCCATTGAACAGAAAACCACATCGCGCAATCCCCGTTCAACGGTGGGGACGGTAACAGAAATCTATGATTATATGCGTCTGCTTTTTGCCCGTATCGGTGTTCCCTATTCCCCCGCTACCGGTATGCCTATTCAAAGCCAGTCCGTAAGCCAGATGGTTGACCGGATTATGGAATTGGACGAAGGCAGCAGGTTTTACCTTCTGGCCCCCATTGTTCGGGGCCGCAAAGGTGAATACCGCCGTGAATTTCAGGAGCTGCAGAAAAAAGGCTTCCAGCGGGTCAAGGTGGACGGCACATTTTACGAAATTGAACAGGTGCCGGAACTTAACAAAAAAGTCAAACATGATATTGAGGTGGTTGTGGATCGGCTGGTGGTACGACCCGATCTGGAAACAAGGCTCGCCGACAGTCTGGAAACCGCACTGGAACTGGCGGATGGTCTGTGTATGGTTGAAATGGCCGGCGCTGATCAGGACAGGATAATTTTTTCTGCCAAATTTGCCTGCCCTGTGTCCGGCTTTACCATTGAGGAAATTGAACCAAGGCTTTTCTCTTTTAACAATCCCTTCGGGGCCTGTCCCACCTGTGATGGTCTGGGCAAAAAACTTTATTTTGACCCGGATTTGGTGGTGCCGGATAAAAACAAAAGCCTGAAAGATGGTGCCCTCGCCCCCTGGTCAAAATCCAATGCCCCCTATTATACCCAGACACTGGAAAGTCTGGCCAAACATTATGGATTTAGAATTCAATATCCCTGGGAAAAGCTGGACCCGGAAATTCAGCACGCCATATTATTTGGCAGCGGTTCTGATATTATTGCCATGACCTATAGCGATAATAACAAACAATATAAGGTGAATAAACCATTTGAAGGGGTGATCGGTAATATTGAACGGCGGTGGCGCGAAACCGACAGCAATATGATCCGCGAGGAACTGGGAAAATATCAAAGCTCGTCCAAATGTGATGATTGTCAGGGCTATCGCCTCAAGCAGGAAGCTTTGGTCATTAAAATCGACGATAAACATATTGGGCATATTAGTGAAATGTCGGTGGCCGATTCTTATGGATGGTTTAACAGGCTTGAAAATATTCTAAGCGATAAAGATAAAAAGATCGCCTCTCGCATCTTGAAAGAAATCAGCGAAAGGCTGGGGTTTCTGAATAATGTGGGGCTGGATTACCTGAATCTGTCGCGCACGTCCGGCACCCTGTCCGGGGGTGAATCCCAGCGTATTCGCCTGGCCTCACAAATTGGATCGGGCCTGACGGGGGTCTTATATGTTCTGGATGAACCGTCCATTGGCTTGCATCAACGGGATAATGACCGCCTGTTGGAAACATTGTGCAATCTGCGGGATATGGGCAATAGTGTGCTCGTGGTCGAACATGATGAAGATGCCATTCGTGCAGCAGATCATATCATTGATATGGGCCCCGGCGCGGGGGAACATGGCGGTGAAATTATCGCTGAGGGAAAATTACAGGATATTTTAGAAAATAAACAAAGCCTTACGGGACAATATTTGTCCGGCCAAAAGTCGGTGCCGATCCCGGATGCGCGCAGAGAAGGCCATAAAGCCGGAAAAAAACGAAAAGAAATCATCATCAAGGGCGCGCGCGGCAATAATCTGCAAAATGTAACCGTTGCCATTCCATTGGGAACCATGACCTGTATCACCGGCGTATCGGGCAGTGGCAAATCCACCCTGACCATTGATACCCTATATCGTGGTGTGGCCCGGAAATTAAACAATAACCGCAATATTCCGGCCCCCCATGATGATATTCTTGGCCTGGAGTTTATTGACAAAATTGTTGATATTGATCAATCACCCATCGGCAGAACGCCCCGATCCAACCCGGCCACCTATACGGGCGCTTTTGGGCCGATCCGGGACTGGTTTGCCGGTCTGCCCGAAGCCAAAACCCGTGGTTATAAACCGGGGCGCTTTTCCTTTAATGTAAAGGGCGGTCGCTGCGAAGCCTGTCAGGGGGATGGCCTGCTTAAAATTGAGATGCATTTCCTGCCTGATGTTTATGTGCAATGTGATATGTGTCAGGGCGCACGTTATAACCGCGAAACGCTGGAAATTAAATATAAGGGCAAATCAATTGCCGACATATTGGATATGACGGTGGAAGAAGCCTCTGAATTTTTCGCTGCTGTACCTTCAATTCGCGATAAGATGACCACGCTGGAAAAAGTTGGGCTGGGTTATATCAAAGTCGGCCAATCCGCCACAACCCTGTCGGGCGGGGAAGCCCAGAGGGTGAAGCTCAGCAAAGAACTCTCCAAACGATCCACCGGGCGCACCCTTTATATTCTGGACGAGCCGACCACAGGTCTTCATTTTGAAGATATCCGTAAATTGCTCGAAGTTTTGCATACCCTCGTTGATCAGGGCAATAGCGTGATTATAATTGAGCATAATCTGGAAGTCATCAAAACAGCAGACTGGGTCATTGACCTTGGGCCAGAGGGCGGGGATGGCGGTGGTTTCATCATTGCTGAAGGCACACCGGAAGACATCATCACCCATAAAAACAGCTATACCGGAAAGTATCTAAGTCCCCTGCTCATAAAATAAATTTACGTTGCAGATTTATATAAAAATTTATTATTTATTAAGTTATATACAGCATAACTGTATATTAGAATATAACGCAATAGTAAATTGAGAGCTGTAAATGTTATCATTTAAGAAAAAGTCTAAAAACGCCCCTATAGAAATGAGAATGACTAATGAAAATGAGCCGAAAACCGGCCAGGGGGATGATCTTTTTAAATCGATCTTAGAAACCATTCCCATCAATGTTATGGTATGTGATGCAGAAACATTGACCATTAGCTATGCCAACAAAAAAAGCTTCGAAACACTGGGAAAATTGAGGCATTTGCTTCCGATTGACCCAGCTGACCTTGTGGGCACCTGCATTGATGTCTTCCATAAAGACCCCTCTCATCAACGAAATTTCCTGTCCAATCCAGCCAACTTCCCCTATCAGACCACCATATCACTGGGAGAAGAATATCTTGATTTATTTGTGACGGCCCACGGCCCCGATAAATTTATCCTGACCTGGAGTGTGGAAACAAACAAGGTCAAAACAGAAATGCGCACCGCGCGGCTGCTGAATATGCTGGATGAAATGCCACTCAATATTCTGACTTGTGACCCTGATACTTTTGAAATTGATTATGCCAATAAGACAAGCGTCAATACCTTGAAAGAGATTGAACATCTTTTGCCGATCAAGGCTCAGGATATCATGGGACAATGTATTGATATTTTCCATAAAAAACCGGAAATGCAGCGTGGAATATTGTCCAATCCTGATAATTTACCCCATAATGCCCGCATCAGCCTGGGTGATGAAAAACTTATGCTGAAAGTCAGTGCCATCAAGGATGAAAACCAGAAATATCTGGGCCCGATGGTGACCTGGGAAATTATTACAAATATGGTCAATGTTGAAGATACGGTAATGGATGTCTCTTCGAAAGTTGCCGCCGCCTCCACAGAATTAAACTCCACGGCCGAAAGTATGAGCCAGATGGTGGGTGAAGCCGGCCATAAAACAACAGCAGTGGTGAGCAATTCCGAAGAAACCACCAATAGTGTGCGTACTGTGGCCGCTGCCACAGAAGAAATGTCTTCTAATATTTCTGAAATTCTGCGACAGATTGAAAAATCCAGCGAAATAACCAATCAGGCCGTTGAAAAAACGCAAGTGACGCAGGAAAGCATGAACAGCCTTAATGTTTCAGCCAATGAAATTGGTACAGTCATCAAGCTGATTGAGGATATTGCCAGTCAGACCAACCTTCTGGCCCTGAATGCCACCATCGAGGCCGCACGTGCGGGTGATGCGGGTAAAGGTTTCTCTGTTGTGGCTTCTGAAGTGAAAAACCTGGCCACACAGACCAGTCAGGCCACCACAGACATCACCGACAAGATTACTGAAATTCAGGATGCCACGATGTCAGCGGTGGATGCCATTAAAATGATTGCTGAAACCATTGGTGAGGTCAGTGACATCAGCTCCATGATTAATAATTCCATCAGTGAACAAAGCAAGGCCACCAACGAGATCAGCCAGAATATCCAAAATGAAGCGCGCCGTTCTCAGGAAGTGTCCAGCAACCTGGAAGAGATCAGCGGCTTGATCACGGAAACCGGCGGATCTTCAAAAGAAGTCAGCAGCGCCGCCAATGAACTGGCTCGATATGCGGAAACCTTGTCCACGGAAATTAATAATCTTCTGAAATCAACCTAAGCCCTACAATCACAGCTTTATTTATGTGCGGTCCAATGGTATCAAGCTTTTGAAATTGACATTGGACCGAACATTATGACGAAGCAAAATCCTATACATATCATCGGCGGCGGCATGGCTGGCTGTGAGGCGGCGTGGCAAATTATGGCACAGGATATTCCTGTGATTTTACATGAAATGCGCCCGGTCCGAAAAACCGCCGCCCATGAAACAGATCATCTGGCTGAGCTGGTATGTTCAAACAGTTTCCGTTCGGATGATTATGAGAATAATGCCGTTGGATTATTGCATGAAGAAATGCGGCGCTGTAATTCCCTGATCATGGAAATGGCCAGTGCCAATGCGGTACCGGCGGGCAGTGCCTTGGCGGTTGACCGTCACGGCTTTAGCAAGGCCGTTCAGGAAAAATTACTGGCCCATCCGCTTTTTACCCTGGAACGTGAAGAAATTGCCAGCATTCCGCCCGAAGACTGGGATAATGTGATCATTGCCACCGGTCCCCTCACCTCTGACAGTCTGGCCCAATCTATTTTAAAGGCCACCGGAGAAGACCAGCTGGCTTTTTTTGATGCCATAGCTCCGATCATATATAAGGACAGCATTGATTTTTCCAAAGCCTGGTTCCAGTCACGTTATGACAAAGGCGACGGCGCCGATTATATCAACCTGCCCCTGAATGAAGATCAATATAATAATTTGGTTGATGATCTTATTGATACGGAAAAATATGACTATAAGGATTGGGAAAAAGACACCCCTTATTTTGATGGTTGTATGCCCGTAGAGGTTATGGCCGAACGCGGGCGGGAGACGTTGCGCTTTGGCCCTATGAAACCCGTGGGCCTTGATAATCCCCATTCGGAAGAAAGACCCTATGCGGTATTGCAATTACGTCAGGATAACAAGCTCGGCAGCCTTTATAATATGGTCGGTTTTCAGACCAAAATGAAATATGGCGATCAGCAGCTGGCATTCCGCAAAATTCCCGGACTGGAAAATGCCCGTTTCGCCCGCCTTGGGGGCCTGCACCGCAATACTTTTATCAACAGCCCTGCCCTTCTGGATGAAAACCTGCGCCTGAAAAGCCAACCGAGACTGCGTTTCGCCGGACAGATCAGCGGGGTTGAAGGTTATGTGGAAAGTGCCGCGATGGGATTGATGGCCGGACGTTTTGCAGCAGCACAGAGAAAAAATGCTGAAATCCCGGCCCCGCCCATAACCACAGCCTTTGGTGCCTTGATCCACCATATCACCGGCGGGCATATTCCCGGTGCCGGAACCCGCAAAAACTTTCAGCCCATGAATATCAATTATGGCATCATGCCGCCACTTGAAGGCAAAAAAATAAAACGCAAAGACCGAAAACCGATTAAATCCGCCCGCGCATTAGATGCGCTTGATGACTGGTTAAAGTCGGTTGAACAGGACTGAAGTGAAAAGCTTCCATTGCCGGAACATTTCATCCTGTTTTTCGTGCAGTTGAAAAGGGTTATAATCCGCTTTGGCCATGGTTTTGAGATAACTTCTGGCCAAAGGGGCCAGTAAAAAGGCGGAACGGGCGGCTTGCGGGATATTTTTTCTCTCAGCATGCAGAAGATCAAGCGACTTTTGCGCTCTCTTGCCAAAGATTTTCACAATATTCTGAACCTGTTCCAGCTGATCCGGGCCTGGGCCAATATTGCCGTCAAAGCCTTCCTGTTCCAGCAATTCCAGGGGAATATATTTTTTCCTGAGCGATAAATGATAGGGTATGGCGCGGGCATGTCCCACATAACCCCATATAAGGGCAAGGTATTTTATATGTCCCGCCTTTACGTCCGCGCCTAGAATATGACAGGCCAGCTTAAGCAAAGATCCTGCCGTCGCATCGAAATAACTTTCCAAAGCATCATATGTTTTTGGAAGCTCATCATATAAATCCGTCCCCCGTTGATCCAATATTTGATTAAAAACCTCAAGGGGAAGTTTATAATGGTGAATAGCCGGGGACAGAGACTTGAGAATATCATGTTCTTTGGTTTTATTTTCATAAATCTCTGCAATGGATTCCCGCCACCATGCAATTTTAATTTCCCCCAGCATAGGGTCCGATACCGATTCACGAACCCTGGAAATTTCATAATTAAACGCATACAGGCTTGCCAGTGCCGCCCGCCTGTTTTCCGGCGCATACAGGGTTGTCAAATAACGATCATGATCATGCTTGCGGATTAAATCCAGACAAAATTCATTCGGTTCCATGGTGTTTCTATTCACTTGTTTCATTCTCGGCAAATGCCTAACACTCTAAAAAATAAAATAATTTCATGCTTTTATTGGCATTTTTTTGACGGTGGTATAATTAACTGCTAATCTGTTTCGGCCTTCACAGACAAGGTCTGCGAATAATACTTATTCGGGGTATCTCCAAGCATTATTCCAGTAATTAGGGTATATATATCAATATCAGGAAATAACAATGAGCAAAATATTAGAATCACTGCCGATGACTATCGTCGCCGGTATTGTGCTGACCATCGTTATGGTCTATGCCACAAATTATCTTGAGGAAAGAGAAACCACACCAGCAGCCAACATAACAGAAAAAATGGGAGAATAATGATGGATTATATTTTGGACCCTTTTATTCTTCGTTATCTCCATATTATCTGTGGCATCATGTGGATCGGAATTCTTTGGTATTTCAACTTTGTCCAGATCCCAAGTATGGGTAAAATCCCGGCTGATCAAAAACCGGCCATCACAAAGGTCATTGCACCGGAAGCACTTTTCTGGTTCCGCTGGGGCGCAGCCGGCACGGTTTTATTTGGTCTGCTTCTGGCCTATGCCAACGGTTATCTGCATCAAGCAATGGTGCTGCAACAGCCTGACATTGGTTTTGGCATGTGGTTTGGCCTGATCATGGCCTTTAATGTGTGGTTCATCATCTGGCCGGCGCAGAAAATTGCCCTGGGCATTGTAGAGAGTGATGATGATGCGGCCAAAGCTGCCGCCGGACGCAGAGCCATGCTCTTCTCCCGCACCAATACCATGCTTTCAATTCCAATGCTTTATTCAATGATTTCTTTCTCTCATTAATATCCGGGAGAAATCATAAAATGAGACGAAAGGCCGGTTTTTCCGGCCTTTCTATTTTTCACTCAATAGCATACGCCGCGCCAGAATTTTGGTCATCTTGATATAATTTTCCTGAGACCAGGCGCAATCAAGGGTCAGATGTTCCCAATTCTGCACCGAAAGCAGAGTCCACAGAATATCGGTTGCCTCTTTCTGTGAATAATCCGTGTTTAAAATTTGATCATCCCCCAAGGCTTTTACCGCCTCTTCACAACCCTGGCGCATGGCATCCATTCTGTTTTTCCACGCAGAATCCGCGGCTTCGTCACTATCCTGCATTGCGATCAATGCCCGGGCCACACCATAAATTTCCGGGATATAATTGCCCCAGGCCTCTATATAATAATCCAGACGTCTGGCGCCGTCCTGTGCTGTGCGGCTTGGTTCCAAACGTAGATTTACGTTTTTTTCCTCATCAATAAATTTTGTGGTGGCGATTAAAAGTTCCGAGCGGTTTGCATAGTGCAGATAAAGCGCCTGACGGCTTATGCCTGCAAGCTTGGCAATATCAGCCATACGCACCGATCCCCCCCTGTTTTCTTCTAAAAGTTTCCAGGTGGCTTTTAATATACGAATCTTGGTTTTATTTTTTTCTCTTGACATAGTGTAAAGTTTAATAGATATAGAGATCAATGTCAATTGACACGGTGTCAAGTAAACAGGAAAGGATAAAGTCATGAAAATCACAATTTTTGGCGCGACAGGAAGTGTCGGGCGTCATCTCGTAGAAAAGTCACTGGCTCAAGGGCATCAGGTCACAGCATTTGCCCGTAACCCCTATGCATTACAGATAGAACACCCAAACCTTCTTCTCTTTTCCGGAGATGTTCTGGATCAAAGATCCGTTTCTTTTGCCATAAAAGGCGCTGAGGGTGTGATGATTTGTCTGGGGTCGGCAAAGCTCACGGGAAGACTGCGGTCAGATGGAACCAGAAATATTATCAATGCCATGGAACAACATGGTGTGAAACGCTTGATCTGTCAGTCCTCTCTGGGTGCCGGGGATAGTCGTGCCAACCTTAATTTCTTCTGGAAATATTTAATGTTTGGCATGCTTTTGCGTTTTGTTATGAAAGATCATGAAATTCAGGAAGCAATGGTAAGAAAATCAAAACTCGACTGGACGATCATTCGCCCCGCCGCTTTTATAGATGATGCAAATGGGAAAGGTTATAAGCATGGGTTTGCAGCCAATGATCGTAAGCTGACCCTTAAAATTGCGCGTAGCGATGTTGCCGAATTCATGCTTAAGCAAATAAATGACAATATTTATCTGCGTCAAAGCCCGGGATTATCCTACTAAAATAAAGGCTTTTCCTTAAAGTTGGAGTACTGGTTGAGGGATGAAGTATAGATTTCCCTTGACCTTTATAATTAGGTGTTGTATCAAACTACATCACTTATACACCAACACAGTTATTAATATAGTTAAAAGCATAATTTCTTCGCTCTAAATTCCGTATTTGTGATCTCAAGAATTGAAAATAAATATAGAAATTGAATGAAGGCATGCAAAATGACAGATAATATATTAAATGACAATATTCGGCTTGAGCGTTCCGGCGGCAGAATAAATGCAAACGCTTTATTAAATACATCCGCACGTTTCTGGTTCCTTATGGCCATGGCTGGTCAGTTTATATTCTTATATTATATCATTGTTTTTTATGGCAGCGCCAGCCTGAGTGGCGATTTTACAGAAGTCAACAAACGTCTTATTCACGGTTTCATCCCCGGGGATACAATTGGTAATTTTGCCGTTGCAATGCATTTAATTCTATCGGCTGTCATTACCTTTGGCGGCCCGCTTCAACTTATCCCGAAAATACGCGCTCGCTTCCCTGTATTTCATCGCTGGAACGGGCGTATTTATATGGTGACGGCAATCATTATAAGTCTGGGCGGATTATATATGATATGGACCCGAGGCACCATCGGGGCTTTGTCACAGCATATTTCCATCAGTCTGAATGGTGTATTGATCATAATTTTCGCGATAATGGCCACCTATTATGCCATGAACCGTAAAATTAACATCCACAGACGCTGGGCTTTACGTTTATTTCTCGCGGTTAGCGGGGTGTGGTTTTTCCGGGTTGGTTTTATGCTGTGGATGTTGGCCAATCAGGGGCCGGTTGGTTTTGATCCAAAGACATTTACCGGACCTTTTCTGGTTTTCCTGGCCTTCGGTCAATATCTGATCCCACTTGGCATTCTGGAACTTTATTTCCTTGCACAAAAGAGCCGCAACAAGGTTGGAAAAATTTCAATGGCAGCGACGCTCTTTATCCTGACCATTTTAATGTCTGCGGGAATTTTCGGGGCAACCATGGGCATGTGGCTGCCCAAATTATAAAGGGTCACTTCAATGTAAAAATGACGGCCTTATAAGGTGGTTTCAGCTTTCATTGTTAAGTATGATGACTTTACCCTTGGCATGGCCCTGCCCCAGATACCCTAATGCTTTGGGAACATCGGGCAGGGAAAAACACCGGTCAATCTCGGGCATGACTTCGCCGGTTTCAAAAAGTTTTATCATTAGGCACAGGTCTTTTTTATTTTGTTGGTGGCCCAGAATACCTGCTTTTTTCCCGGTAAAAAAAGAAAACAAAGGCCCCAGAAACAATAGCTGTAAAATACGGCCCATGCGCCCCCCCACAAGAACATATCTTCCGCCAGGCTTTAACATGGGTCTATAATCAAAAATAGAACGCTGGGCCATAAGATCAATAATCAGATCATATGATTGGCCATGGCGGGTAAGATCCTCTTTTGTATAGTCAATCACATGATCCGCACCCAGTGCGCGCATCACCTGTTGCTTTTCGCCATTGTCCACCCCGGTAACCTCGGCACCAAAATATTTGGCCAATTGTATGGCAAAACTTCCAGAACCGCCACCGGCACCATTGATCATGACTTTCTGGCCCGGCTTGATCTGCCCCTTATCCCGCAACGCCTGCAGGGCCACCGTCGAGGCCTGTGGCAATGCTGCGGCCTGTTCAAAAGACATATGGCTTGGTTTTAACAAAATCTGATCCTGTGTGGCGCATACATATTCAGCAAAGCCGCCGCGCTGCATAAAAATATCACCAAAAACCTCATCGCCCGGTTTGAATTCTGTTATATTTTTACCAACTGCCACCACCTGACCGGCAATGTCGGAGCCAAGAATTGGAAATTTCGGCTTGAACAGCCCCCAAAGGCGAACATAAAGCGGATCACAAGTCAGGAATTCCCAGTCTGAGGCATTGAGCGATGTGGCATATAGCTTAACCAGAACCTCAGTGTCCTTTGGCACGGGTGGCTTTACGTCCTTCATGTGCATCACATCGGGGGTGCCATATTTCTCATAGACAACAGCTTTCATGCTTCCGGACCCACCTGAAGTGCGACACTGCCTTTTTTATGACCGGCTTCCACATAATGATGGGCTTCAACCACATCTTCCATCTTAAAAAGGCGGTCCATGAAAATTTTAATCTTTCCTTCGGTTACCAAATTCTGCAAATAGATCAGATCTTCTGACTTATAATCGGCAAATGCATAAAATATTTTCTTCCCGCCAGTCAGGGAGGCCCAGATGCCACACAACATATGACGCAGTCTGGGGTTGGCGATGACCAGGCGGCCATTTTTTGTAAGAGACTTTAAACTGGTCAGGCAGGATTTTTTGCTGGCCACGTCAAAAATAAAATCATATCGCACCCCATTATCTGAGAAATCCTCACTGGTATAATCAATCACATGATCAGCCCCCAACCGGCGCATGAAGTCCAGCTTTTCCGAATTATCCACAGCCGTGACTTCGGCACCAAAATATTTGGCAAGCTGAACCCCATACATGCCGAAATTTCCGCCTGCCCCGATAATTAAGACCTTCTGCCCTTTTTGAATTTGTCCCAACTTTAAGTAATGAAGGGCATTTAAGCCCCCGGTGGGAATGGAGACAGCCTCGGCAAAGCTCAGATCCGGTGATTTTAAGGCAATGGCATTTTTATTGGATAAACAGGCATATTGGGCATAAGCCCCAAAGTCAGAGCCGGTAGAAGCAAAAACCTGATCCCCGGCTTTGAAGTTATTTATATTTTTGCCCACTGCAACCACTTCTCCGGCCATGTCCAGACCCAATATCTTTCTCTTGGGATGAAAAATGCCAAACATAATACGCAAAGGAAACCAGAAGATTAGCGGCATGGTGAAACTGCGCATTTCACAATCGCCGGGGGTGACACTTGCGGCCTGAACTTTAATCAGTAATTCATCATCATTCGGCGTTGGTTTTTCCATTTCCTTATATTTTAAAACTTCCGGTGACCCGTATTTTTCATAGATGATCGCTTTCATCAAATATCCTCCCGGACGAATAATTAGTATTGGATTAAGGAAATTCCCGTGTTATTGTAAGTTTTACACGAATGAGAAAGTGTTGTCAAAACACTTAATGGAAAATGCCTTATATTTATGATTATCCTCATCCTGCGCTAACCACTGACATTGTAATTTTTACGATAAGGAATGATGCGCTTAATCTTCTCTTGATCCGCCGGGGAGAAGAACCTTTTAAAAACCAATGGGCCTTGCCCGGTGGTTTCATAAAAATGCATGAAAGCCTCGATCAATGTGCAGAGCGTGAATTAAAAGAAGAAACCGGGCTCCAAAATGTCTTCCTCGAACAATTATCAACCTTTGGCGCCGTGGAAAGAGACCCAAGGGAACGGGTCATATCGGTGGCCTATTATGCCTTGATCCCTTCGGATAATCTTATCCTCAAAGCCGGAACGGATGCGGCGGATGCAAAATGGTTCCCCTTATCCGCCCTGCCCGACCTGGCATTTGACCACGCAGAAATTTTACAGGTGGCGCAGAACCGCCTGAGTGCAAAAATGGAATATTCCACCATCGGATTAAAATTCATGCCGGAGTTATTCACCCTGTCCAACCTGCAACATACTTATGAAATTGTTTCGGGCAAACCACTGGATAAGAGAAATTTTCGCAAATGGATCTTGTCACTGGATCTGATTGAGGAAAGCGGCCAGAAAATATCATCCGGCGCCCACAGGCCCGCCATGCTTTACCGGGTGAAAGAGCCCTTTAGTATTAAAATATTAAAGTGAAAATATTAAAACATAAACAGCGATTTTCCTGTTATATTTCATAAATTAAGCGATAAATCGCGATAAAGTGTGATTTTATCTCTATTTCATTGTCCTATATTTTTTAGCTCATAATATTTTCATTAGATTTAATTCTGGAAAAATTAAATTCAACGCAAGTGGTTTATATCTGCTTTCAGGCGTAATTGTTTGAATAAATAGAGGAAAACAAATGCTAAACCGAATTTTTCCTGAACATATGGACAATCATTACCGTGGGAATAAATTGGCTCACTGGTTTTTCGTACCGATTACATTCATGAAAATCATGATTAGTCTGGTTCATATTTTTTATGTGGACGGCGGCGCGCAATCCATCTCAACAATCCCCCTTGATACTTATCCCGCCGGCGCGGCACAGAATGTGATAGCGCTTTTCGCCCGTATTGGACTTGATCAGTTTTTGATCGGCCTGATCTTTGTAATAGTGTTATTTCGCTATCGAGCGATGATCCCTCTTATGTATATATTGATCATGCTTCATTACATCGCCAAAGAAGGCATTATTTCTATGAAACCCCTCGACTTGGTCAGCACATCAGGGGCAAGCACCCCTCACCTGATCCTCTTGATCCTGAGCATGAGTGGCCTTATTCTGTCCTTAACAGGCAAAGGTTATAAGGATTAAGTTGGTTTATTGTAAAAATCAAAAACTGGCCAGCGCCTGACAAAGTCTTAATTAATCGATCGCGATCAGAGCAACGGCCACACGGCGACCTTCCTGCAGCAGCACATTATAGGTACGCGCCGCCGCCCCCGTGGCCATCACATCCACGAAAATACCCTGTTTTTCCAGGGCCGCCCGCACTTCTTTATTGAGAAAAGCCATATTCTGTCCCATACCGATCAGGAGCAATTCAATTTGATCCGCCACAGACGTGACTTTCTCAAGGCTCTCCAACGTGATGTTATGATGTTCGTCTACGCTCCAGGGGTAAAAACCCTCCGGCGTCATGATCAAAGACCCGGTAAATTTCTGATCCCCAATACGAAAACCGCCATCGCCATATCCGGCAATGAAGGTTTCCGCATGAGATTTATTTTCTGTAAAGTCCAAGGTCAGGCTCTATCTATTTGGCTTTTTCTGGTGGATAAACTTCCACCCCCTCTTCCGGAAAACTATCCGGTTCGCGGCGCAGTTCAAACCATAGAAGAATGGGTGATGCCACAAAGATAGAAGAATAGGTTCCCACAAAAATGCCCCAGATCATGGCGGCTGCAAACCCGTGGATCACTTCCCCGCCAAGGAAGAAGAGAGCCGCCAGTGCCAGCAAGGTGGTAACCGATGTCATAATGGTTCGTGACAAAGTATCATTGATGCTGAGGTTTAGCAGTTCAGACAATTCCATTTTGCGGAATTTACGCAGATTTTCCCGAATCCGGTCATAGACCACCACCGTATCATTCAGGGAATAACCCACAATGGTCAAAATCGCCGCAATGGTGGACAGATTAAATTCAAGCTGGGTGAGTGCAAACATGCCAATGGTCAAGGTCACATCATGCACCAATGCAATCACCGCGCCCAGACCAAACTGCCATTCAAAACGCAGCCAGATATAAATCAGGACGGCCCCGATGGCAAAAGCCACCGCCATGATACCATCCTGGGTCAATTCTTCGGACACAACCCCGCCCACGGTTTCTGTGCGGCGGTAGCTAATCTCACCGGGAACAGCTTCATTCAGGGCTTCACGCACCTGTACGACCACCTCATCCACCGTAAGACCGGCCTGATTTTGTAACCTGATTAAAATATCCGTATCAGAACCAAAGGTCTGTACCACCACATCACCCATATTAAGGTTGGTGAGCGAGCCACGGATCGCACCCACATCAGCAGCCTGTTCGGTGCCGATCTCGATCATGATACCGCCTTCAAAATCAATGCCGTAATTCAGGTCTTTTTCAAAAAAAAGAAAAATTGAGGCGATGATCATCAACAGCGACAGGCCATAGGCAACTTTACGTCCGTTAATGAAGGGAATATTGGTTTTTTCGGGAACCAGTTTTAAAAGCATGCTCAGTCCCTCCTTATATTTTCAATGTGGTGGGGCGTTTTTTACGTGCCCATGTTGCAATGATCAGGCGTGTCAAGCTTACCGCTGTAAAAACCGACGTGGCAATGCCCACCATCAAGGTGACCGCAAAACCCTTCACCGGCCCGGAGCCAAACTGGAACAGCAATATTGCCGCAATCAAAGTGGTCACATTGGCATCAATAATCGTGCCATAAGCCTTCTGATAACCTGTGTCCAATGCGGAGAGCACGTTTTTACCGCTACGCAATTCCTCGCGAATACGTTCAAAAATCAACACATTGGCATCAACCGCCATGCCGATGGTCAGTACAATTCCGGCAATACCCGGTAAGGTCAGGGTGGCACCCATGAGCGATAACAGACCAAAAATAAGGAAGATATTCACGATCAGGGCAAAATTGGTCACCAAACCAAATCCGCCATAACTCAACACAATATAAACCATCACGGCCAGAAGCCCGATGATGCTGGCCACTTTACCCGCATCGATATTATCCGCGCCCAGATCCGGGCCTACGGTACGTTCTTCCATCACAGTAAGTTTCGCCGGCAAGGCCCCCGCACGAAGCAGAAGCGCCAGGTCATTGGCGGACTGAACCGTGAAATTGCCCGTAATCTGACCGGAACCACCCAGTATAGCGCTTTGAATATTGGGGGCGCTGATAATTTCATTATCCAATATAATGGCAAAACGCCGATTAATATTTTTACGGGTGGTATCGCCAAATTTTTTGCCGCCAACCCGGTCAAAGCGGAAATTAATATTGGGACTGTTATTCTGATCAAACCCCTGAGAGGCACTCACCAGGTTTTCACCGGTGATGATGGCGCGTTTGCTTACCACCAGACTATTTTCCTGACCTTGCAGTCTTTCGCTTTCCACCATGGGCAGACGGATGAAACCCGGCGGCACCCGGTCATTTGGGCCAATATTGGCATTGACCATCTGAAAGGTGAGTTTGGCAGTCTTGCCGATAATTTCTTTCAGTTTCTGCGGGTCATTAAAGCCTGGAACCTGAACCAGAATACGGCCTGTACCCTGTTTCTGAATGACAGGTTCGGTGGTTCCCATGCCGTCAATACGTCGGCGGATCACCTCAATGGATTGTTTAACCACCTCATCGGCCCGCACCACAAGACCTTCTTCAGTAAGCCTGACTGTAATTTCGCCATTGCCTTTATCTTCATATTCAATGTCATTGACACCGCCACCGGCAATGCCACCACCCAAAACTTCCACCTGTTCCCGGATCACGCTCAGCGCTTTATCCGTTTCTTCAGGTTTTTTCAGGCGGATCATCAATTGTCCGCCACCAATATGGCTGGTGAGGCGGATTTTTTCCTTACGCATGGCATCACGGATATCGCCGCGCTTGCTTTCAAGCTTTTCTTTCTTGACCTCCGCCAGGTCAGCCTCCATCAGCAGATGAACACCGCCCTGAAGGTCAAGCCCGAGGGTTACCTGTTTGGCGGGCAGAAAAGAGGGCCAGCTTTCAAGCATTTTATCATCAAGAAAATTCGGAACGGCCATCAATACGCCCAACAGGGAAACCAGGCTAATCAGTATGACCTTCCAGCGCGGAAAGTTTAACATCGAATTGCTCTTTTGTTATTTTTACACTTGTTATTTTTTTGCAGTATCATTGGCCGGAGCCGGCTTGCCGCGAACAGTGGAAATGGTTGAGCGGATCACTTTAACCTTCACACCATCGGCGATTTCAAGCTCCACTTCATTTTCATCAATCACTTTGGATACTTTACCCACAAGGCCACCGGCAGTAATTACACTATCACCACGCCGCAGGGCTTCAACCATGGCTTTATGTTCTTTTACCCGTTTTTGCTGGGGCCGGATCATGAGAAAATAAAATACCGCAATAATGAGGATAAATGGCAGAAAACCCATAATAGGATTTTCGGCACCTGTGCCCGCTGTCTGGGCCAAAGCATCTGAGATAAACATAGGATATTCCCCTTAAACTCTCTTATAAAAAACGACATCTAATAGGTCGCAAATTCTTATTCAATGATCAAGCATATAAGATGCTCTGCCCTCAATAACAAGTCTGAAATGTTTATTATCGGCAATTCCTGTGTTAAAAAGCTTCCAAAGGAAAAAAAATGTCCAAGAAACGACTTTATACCACGATGGTTCGCATCGCCGAGGCTTTGGAAAGACTCACCCCCTCCCCGCAGGAAAAAACCGACCTGAATGAAGCTGATGCCTTTATCTGGCACAGCGATCCGGATGAATTACGGCCTGTAGAGCAGATCAGCCGTATCAGCCTCGACCTGCTCAAAGGCATTGATTCTGTTCGGGATATCCTTAAGGCCAATACAGAACAATTTGCCCAGGGATTTGCCGCCAATAATGCGCTTTTATGGGGAGCGCGCGGCATGGGAAAATCCTCTCTGGTCAAGGCCTTACAGGCTCATGTCAGGGACACAGACGGCAAAGCGCTGGCCTTGATTGAAATTCACCGCGAAGATATACCCAGCATGCCGCGCCTGCTTAACCTGTTAAAAAAAACAGACCGGCGCTGTATTCTTTTCTGTGACGATCTATCCTTTGATGAAGCAGACAGCAGTTATAAATCGCTCAAAGCCATATTGGAAGGCGGGCTGGAGGGGCGACCGGACAATGTGATCTTTTACGCCACCTCCAACCGCCGACATTTAATGCCGCGGCATATGATGGAAAATGAACGTTCCACGGCCATAAATCCGGCGGAAGTCATCGAAGAAAAACTCTCCCTCTCGGATCGATTTGGTTTGTGGCTCGGTTTTCATTCTTGTTCACAGGATGAATACCTCAGCATGATCCGTGCCTATCATGCTCATTATAAATTACCATGCAACATTAAAGAAACAGAGGCAGAAGCCCTGAGCTGGTCCCGAAGCCGGGGCGCGCGTTCCGGGCGGGTGGCCTGGCAGTTTATTCAGGATCTGGCCGGACGCTTGTCTGTGAAACTTTAATCGCTGTCCTGACTCTTGAATTCCGGTCATAGATCCCTGATCCTAGCTTTTAAGATAACTGACCGGATTGACGGCTCTGGCACCTTTGCGCATTTCGAAATGTAGCTGCGGGCGGGTTGCACTGCCTGTTTGCCCCACTCTGGCAATGGCCTGACCGCGTTTAACGGTCTGGCCCTTTTTCACCAATATATCCGCATTATGGCCATAGGCCGTAATCCAGCCATTTTGATGCTTGACCAATATCAGATTGCCAAATCCCTTGATTTTATTGCCCACATGGACCACCACACCACTTTCGGCGGCCCCCACATAGCTGCCACTGCGCGCCGCAATATTGATGCCGTCATTATGATGGCCGGTGGCTTTTGGCCCATAACCGGAAATAATACTGCCCTTTACGGGCCATAAAAAGCCCTTTGCGCTGCGTGGTGGTGGCGGCGCATAGGTGAAATGAGACTTTTTGGGACGAACCTTTTTCCCGGGATTTCCATTTGTCGGGACTTTCACCTGCTGACCGATGGTCAGTAAATAGGGCTTTTTCAGACCGTTTATGCGCACCAGTTGCGGCATATCCACATGATGTTTTCGGGACAGACTATACAGTGTGTCGCCTTTCTTAACCCGGTAATGGGCCACGGCCTTCATTTTTAACCTCTGGCCCACATTCAACAGATAGGGCGGCTTTAAGCCATTGGCATGGATAATGGAACGCATTGTAACGTCATGGCGGCGCGCCAGAGCATAAAGCGTGTCCCCTTTTTTGACCTTTATCATGCTGGCCTGTAGCGCTTTAGGTTTATTGCCTGGGGGTTTATTACTTGGTGCGAAAAATTTATTATTGGAATTTGTGGCCACTTTTTTCACAGGGGCCTTGGGTTTATCTTTCGGTGTGACGGGCCTGGGGGCTGTTTTGTCATTTTCAACCGGCATGCCATAACGATAGCGATTGCTGAAAGAATGCCCCTCCTCACAGGCCGATAAAAACAGGGATAATATCAAAACCCCTGAAAGACTGAAAATCCCGCGTTTAAAATCCCTGTTCATTTTATCAGTGTAAAAATACTGTGAATAAATATCAACCATAAATGAACTAGGGGTCAGGCTCTAGTGAACGATGCCCGATAATAAAGGAACAAATTTTACCGGCATCAGTTTTTCTTCAATAAAGTCATCATTCTTGCGCCTGATACGGTAAATATACTGATCTTTCCCCTGTTCACCCACAGGGATGACCATGATGCCCCCGTCTTTCAATTGTTCCAATAATGCTGCCGGAATCTTATCGGAAGCCGCTGTCACCATAATCCGGTCAAAGGGCGCCTGTTCCGGCCAGCCTTTCATGCCATTGCCAAATAAAGTGGTAATGTTGAAAATATTCATCTTTTTAAATAAGGCCGAAGCCTTTTCATAAAGGGGATAATGACGCTCCACCGTGAAAAGCCTGCGGCACAGGCGCGCCAATACAGCGCCCTGATAACCAGACCCCGTACCCACTTCCAAAACCTTATGGTTTTTATTCACCTTCAGGATTTCAGTCATATATGCCACCACATAAGGCTGGCTGATGGTCTGTTCCTTATCGATGGGCAGGGCCGCATTTTCATAGGCCTGTCGACGCAGAGCCTTGGGAATAAAGTCCTCCCGCGGGATGTCTGCCAAAACCTCAAGCAGCTTTTCGTCCCTGATTCCTTCTGCTTTAAGGCTGTTGATCAGGGCATTTTTTTTATCAGATAACGGCATATTCTAGAATGTTTTATCCATTTTTTTAATAAGACTTACGAGCGTTTTATCATGTGTCAGATCAAGATGAAGCGGGGTGATTGAAACATAACCGTCGCGAATGGCCTCCAGGTCGGTTCCCGCCTTGGGGTTGCCATAGGCCCGCCTGAAGCCAATCCAGAAATAATTTCCGCCCCTGAGGTCATCCCGCTTATCAATAAAAAGTTCCGCATCATCGCGAAAACCCTGGCGTACACTTCTGATGCCTTTTACATTTTTAGGGTCGGGCGGGAAATTCACATTCATCAAAATGCCTTCCTCCCATTCCTCCTCAATCAGATTTTTGATAATTTCAAGGCCATGCTTCTCTGCCACCTTAAAAGGGGCATTACGATTTTCCTTATTCACTTCCTGAGAAATGGCGATGGAGCGGATGCCACAGATGGTGCCCTCCATAGCGGCGGAAATTGTGCCGGAATAGGTCATATCTTCGGCGAGGTTACAGCCCCTGTTGATGCCCGAAAGCACCAGATCAATCTTCTCCCCCTCAACAATATTATGCACGGCCATCATCACACAATCCGTGGGGGTTCCCTGAACCGCAAAATGACGATCACTGATTGCCCTGTATCTTAAAGGTTCTGTAAGGGTCAGGGCATGGCCCTTGCCGCTTTGTTCGCTATCGGGGGCCACGACCCAGACATCATCACTGATTTGGCGGGCCATTTGTTCCAATATCTTGATACCGGGGGCTGTAATGCCGTCATCATTGGTCACCAATATACGCATGATCTGTCCTTATGCCTTGCAGCGTTTATAATCAGCAGAGTTTATTCAGCAGCCTTAATGACCGCCTGCCCTCCCATATAAGCCCTTAATATTTCAGGAATAAGAATGGAGCCATCTTCCTGTTGATAATTTTCCAGAACCGCAACCAATGTGCGCCCGACGGCCAGACCGGAACCATTCAGTGTATGGACAAAACGGGTTTTGCGTTCACCCAGCGGGCGCGCACGCGTATTCATGCGCCGGGCCTGAAAATCCCCCGTATTGGAGCAGCTCGAAATTTCCCTATACGCATCCTGTCCCGGCAGCCACACTTCAAGGTCATAGGTCTTCCGAGCCGCAAAACCCATATCACCGCTGCACAACATCACAAGGCGGTAGGCAAGCCCCAGACTTTGCAGAATATATTCCGCCGCCCCTGTCATACGTTCCAGCTCTTCTTCTGATTGTTCAGGGGTGGTTATGCTGACCATTTCCACCTTGTTAAACTGATGCAGGCGGATCATACCCCGTGTATCCCGACCCGCAGAGCCGGCCTCGGAACGGAAACACTGGCTGAGCGCTGTATAACGCAGCGGCAGTTTTTCTTCTTCCAATATTTGCTCCCGCACCATATTGGTGAGCGGCACTTCCCCGGTGGGGATCAGATAATGGCCGCTGGTGGCCTCAAAAAGATCTTCCTTGAATTTTGGCAACTGACTGGTTCCAAAAAGAGACTGTTCACGCACCAGCAAAGGCACACTCACTTCTTCATAACCAAACTTCTGTGTATGGCAGTCAATCATAAAGGTCGAAAGCGCCCGTTCCAGCCGGGCCAGATCATTTTTAAGGATCACAAAACGCGCCCCGGACATGGCAGCGGCGGTTTCAAAATCCATCTGCCCCAGATCTTCACCCAGATCAAAATGCTGTTTGGGCTCAAAATCCAGAACAGGTTTTTCACCCCACAGGCGAATTTCCACATTTTCCGCTTCATCCGCGCCCAGTGGCACATCATCGCCCGGAATATTATCCAGCTCAGACAAACGGTCTTTCAGACTTTCGCCCAGCGAACGCACGGCCTCTTCCGCCGCAGCCATCTGTTCCTTCAGGCTCGCCACTTCCGTGATCAGAGCGTCTGCATCTTCGCCCCGGGCTTTGGCCTGTCCGATGGCTTTTGAGGCCACATTACGTCTTGACTGACAGTCCTGTAATTCGGTTTGTTTCTGACGAAGTTCTGTATCAAGGCTGATCAATGCGGCGGATTGTGCTTCTTTTCCGCGCTTTTGCCAGCCTTTGTCAAAATATTCCGGGTTTTCCCGGATCGCCTTCATATCAAACATCTTCTTTTTTCCTGATCATAATTCGAATGGCTATTATGGATAGCTCGTAAAGTAAAAGGGTGGAGACCCCAAGCCCGACCTGACTGAACAGATCAGGCGGGGTCATCACCGCTGCAAAGGCAAAAGCCCCCACAATCATATACCGTCTTTTGGCCGCGAGCCCGTCTGCCGTGACAATGCCCACCCGCGCCAATAACAACAAAAGCACGGGCAACTGAAAGGTTACCGCAAAGGCAAACATCAACAAGATGGTCAGGGACAGATATTCCTTTACCGCCGGCAGCGACTGAATTTTTAGCTGATCCGAACTGCCCAGAGCATCGGCCAACACCTCTCCCGTGCCCACTTCATAAGACATGAAAAAGCCCCAGGCATTGGGAATGACCAGATAATATGCCACCGAAGCCCCCATGATAAATAAAATGGGTGTGCCCAGAAGAAAGGGCAAAAAGGCCTTCTTTTCATTCCGATAAAGGCCGGGGGCAATAAATTTCCAAATCTGATTGGCCACCAGCGGAAATGAAATACACAGGGCCAGATAGAAACTTATCTTGATATTGACAAAAAACTTATCCTGCAATCCGGTGAAAATCATGGTCGGTGATTTGCCATGTTCCAGCGCCACATCCACAAAGGGCTGAGCCAGAAAATTATAAATCTCATCGGCGAAAAACAGACAGACGGAGAAAATAATAATGATATAGATAAAACTTCGGATCAGGCGGCTGCGCAATTCAATCAGATGATCCAGCAAAGGGGCGCTTGTCTCGTCCTGACTGTTTTCGTCCTGACTGTTTTCGTCCTTATCATCTTCGTTCTGGATTTTTTCTTCACTCATCTTTAGCACCTGTTTGTTTCACAGGTTTTGTTTCAGGCTCGTCAACGGGCTCTTCCTCAATGATATCGGGCATGATGGATTTATCATCTTCTTTCAGATCATCACGCAGCAGGTCATCTTCGAGGGGAATATTGCCCGCTTCATTCAGCTTGCGGGTGACCTCATCCAATTCCACCTCATCAGCCATTTGTTTGAGGCCATCCTGAAATTCCCGGCCCATGGCACGGACTTTACGCACAATTTCCATAATCGAACGCATCATTTTAGGCAGGTCTTTAGGCCCGACCACGATGATGGCCAATACGAGGACGATGAAAAGTTCTGGTGCGCCAATATCAAACATAAGGAAACCGCTATTTTATAAATTTTCAGCCTGATTGTTCAGATTGAATTATTCAGTCTTCTCAGCCGTTTTCTCGTCAACCGTGGTTTCAGATTTTTTATCCAGTGATTTGGGCTTTTCTTCTTCTTCGGGTTTTTCTTCTTCAGCCATACCTTTTTTGAAGCTTTTGATACCCTGTGCCACATCCCCCATAAGGCCCGAAATCTTGCCCCGGCCAAACAGTAAAATAAGCAATAATACGACGAGTAGAATTTGTAACCAACCTGGTCCCATGTTTAATCTCCCTGAGATGTGCAGAATCTTATAATAAAGAGTCTGACCATGTCTATTGATAAATCTTGTGCGAAGATCAACGAAACGGTCTGTAAAATCAATATAAAAATATTTATTCTGAAATCAGATTATTCGCTTCATCCTCCTTGAGGCTTCCGGCTCCCTGCTCAGACGGCCCTTTTACGGGCAATTCCGGCTGTTCTTCGGTGGGTTTGAAATCTTCCAATACATTGAGCCTAGCTGTATTGACATTGTCGAGGAAACCCGCCGCCTTAAGCTCCCGCACACCGGGCAGGTCTTTAATGGAATTCAGGCCGAAATGCACCAGAAAATGTTCCGATGTGCCATATGTCATGGGACGCCCCGGTGTGCGCCTGCGGCCCATGGGTCTGACCCAATTGGCTTCCATCAACACATCCAGCACGCCTTTGCTCAAACCCACACCGCGAATATCTTCAATATCGGCACGGGTTACGGGTTGATGATAGGCAATGATGGCCAGAGTTTCCACAGCCGCGCGGGATAATTTTCTTTCCTGTTCCACCTCTTTGCGCAGTAAAAAAGAAAGATCAGGGGCCGTCTGAAACATCCATTTGCCGGAAACATTCACAAGATTAACCCCGCGATTGTGATAATTTTCCTGTAATTCACTCAGAAGCTGATCCACCGAGGCCCCTGCCGGCAAACATTCCGCCAGGGCAATGGTGGACAAGGGTTTATCGGAGGCAAAAAGAAGCGCTTCCACAATACGCAATTGTTCAATAATTTCCATCACTCGTCCCTGTTTCTGGTTTTGATGAAGAGCGGGCCAAAACTTTGCTTTTGGATAATTTCAGCCTTACCCTGCCGCGCCATTTCCAGGGTTGCGGTAAAAAGCGAGGCTTTGGCCGAACGTTTAAAGCCTGCGCCCTTTATATTTTCCGGCAAAAAATAGGAAAGCTCGGTCCAGTCGATGGCCTGACCAATCATTTCAGACAGGCGGCTGATGGCCTGATCAAGGGTATAAACTTCTCTCTTGTGAACCCTGACATCCGCGACCGCATTGCGGGTTCTGTTTTGCGCATATGCTTTAAGAACCTCATAAAGGCTCAGCTCAAAGGTGGCATTGCGGGTAATCTGCACTGGTTCGGGCGCCCCGCGGGCAAACACATCGCGGTTGAGCTGGTTGCGTGACATCAAGGTGGCCGAAGCTTCGCGGATGGCCTCAAGGCGCTGCAATTGAAAGGTAAGCCTTGCGGCCAGTTCTTCGGCGGAAAGGTCTTCCCCGGTTTCTTCTTCCGGCAGCAAAAGACGGGATTTCAGGTAAGCCAGCCAGGCCGCCATCACCAGATAATCCGCCGCCAGTTCGAGTTTTTCTTTGCTGATGCTGGCCACAAAATCGAGATATTGTTCCACCAGCTCCAGAATGGATATTTGCTTCAGGTCAACTTTCTGGGTTCGGGCAAGGGCGAGGAGAATATCAAGGGGGCCTTCAAAACCCTTAATATCAAGGACAAGGCGATTTTCTTCCTGATCTGCCGATTTCTGATCGGCAGCATCAAAAACATGAAGTCCCTTATTTTCAATTATTTCCATAACTATATTATCCTATCAAGGATTATTCATCCCGCAAAGACTGTAATCAAGAAAATACCGGGGCAATCATATTGGCCATCTCGACAATAAACGAAATAACAGGCATTAAAACCCAGCCCAATATATTAAAATTCAATCCAAACGTCTGTGTCAGAGAGGGTAATAAGAACAGGCCTATGATTATGAACATGCCATAAGGTTCAAGCCGCGCCAACGGCCTTGCCAGTGAATATGGCAATAAGCCAACCGCCACCCGGCCCCCGTCCAGCGGCGGGATCGGCAGCATGTTAAAGGCCGCCAGCAGCGCATTGATAAAAATCATATAACGGATATTATCCAAAAACCAATCCCCCACAAAACCCGGCATGATGGGCAGGAGGTAAAAAGATAATGCTGCCAGTATCACCAGCAGTATATTGGCCATGGGCCCCGCAAGCGCCACCAGAACCATGTCTCTTTTGGGGTTGTTCAGATTGTTAAAATTAACCGGAACCGGCTTTGCATAACCAAAAAGAAAAGGTGACCCGCTCACCAATAGAATAAGCGGCAGAATGACGGTTCCAAAGGGGTCAATATGTACCAAAGGATTAAAACTGACCCGCCCCTGCGCCTTTGCGGTGCGGTCCCCCAGTTTATAGGCAACCCAGGCGTGACCTGCTTCATGTAACGTAATCGCCAGCAACAAGGGCAGGATTACGACCGGCAACATATTGAGAAAACTTAAATCCATCTTAAAGGCGAACCATATATTGTTTTAACATTTTCCATTGAACAGCTTATTTCTTTACCACAATACACGCCAGTTTCCGGCTTTTCAGTATTTTGCATTTTTCATCCGCTGCACTCTGGCTTTCAATCATGCCGCCCCTGACCCGGTAGAATATACCCTTATTGCCAAGATCAACCTGCATATAATCGGCCTTGAGGCCTTTAAAAACATCCCCATGTTTTTTCACAAGCCTGTTCCAATGTGTCTCAGCCCGCCCCCTGTCGGCAAAGGCACCAACCTGAATGAGAAAATCGCCTCGCGCGGCTTGAATGGCGGGGCTTTCAGCGGCCTTCTCTTTTATCTGAGCGGGTGGCGCGGGGGGCAATTTTTCTTCTTTTTCGACCTCTGCAACTTTTTCGGCTGTATCATCAGATGGTGTTGTATCTGACGGCGTTGTTTCAGAAGAGGCTGTGTCAGTGGCTGTTGTATCTTGGGGCCTCTCCAGCGGGATTTCAGCACTCGGCCCCAACCGGTCTGCATTTTCTTCACTGCCACCGGCCATATTATCATAGACATGTTTGTCCTGATCAGGCACTTCCAGCCCGCCGGGTTCTTCGGGTTTCACTTTGATCACGGAACGATCTGCCTTGATCACAGGCACCGGCCCCGAACCATTGCCGGACATATAACTATACCAGATCACACCCCCGAAAACAGCCAGAAGAACCACAGCAATTCCCGCCATCAGCATCCGCCGTCCGGTGTTTTCATTATCCTCACCAAATTCTTCCGGCAATGCTTCCAACCAAGATGAATTTTCTGACTTATCCCCTGCCATTTCTGTCTCCTGTCTGGTTTAATATGGTTATTACATTTCTTTTACGGGTTCCACACCAAGAATATTAAGTCCGGTGGCAATAATATTTGCCAAAGAAGATATCATTGCCAGCCTTGCGCGGGTGATTTCCGCATTATCTTCAATGATAAAGCGCAAGCCGATATTATCATTGCCCTTATTCCAAAGACCGTGGAAATCCGCGGCCAGATCATAAAGATAAAAAGCAATCCGATGTGGTTCATGGGACAGGGCCGCACTTTCCACAAGCCGGGGCCAATTCATCATATTCTTGATCAGCGCCAGTTCATGATCATCCTTTAACAAAGAAAGATCTGCTTCCTGAAGCTTTTCATGAGAAAGCTCAAGGGCGGGAAAAGCCGCTTTGGCCTTTCTCAGAACCGAATAAACCCGCGCATGGGCATATTGCACATAAAAAACCGGGTTATCCTTGGATTGTTCCGTCACGCGCGCGAAGTCAAATTCAAGGGAGGCATCATTCTTACGGGTCAGCATGATGAAGCGCACCACGTCCTTGCCCACTTCTTCCACGATATCACGCATGGTGACAAAGGTTCCAGCCCGTTTTGACATTTTCGCCGGTTTGCCGTCGCGCAATAATTTCACCATTTGACACAGGCGCACATCCAGATCAGCCTTACCGTCTGTCAAAGCCTTGACCGAAGCCTGTACCCGTTTCACATAACCGCCGTGATCTGCGCCCCACACATCAATCATCGTGTTAAAACCGCGGGCAACCTTGTTGGCATGATAGGCCACATCAGCGGCAAAATAGGTCCAGTCACCATTGGATTTTTTCACCGCACGGTCCATATCATCCCCGAAATCCGTGGATTTAAACAGGGTCTGGGCCCGTTCTTCCCAATCATCCGGTGTGGCCCCTTTGGGTGCGTCCAATACACCTGTATAAATCAGGCCTTTTTCTTCAAGAGCATCAATGGCTTTTTGAATGCCATCCCCCTGATGCAGGCTAAGCTCAGAGAAAAAGACATCATGCTTGATTTCCAGTGTGGCCAGGTCCGCCCGGATCATATCCATCATGGCATTGGTGGCATAAGTGCGTATTTCACCAAGCCAGATTTCTTCATCCTGTCCCTGCCATTTATCACCCACCTCATCCGCCAGCGCCTGACCCACGGGGATCAGGTAATCACCGGGGTAAAGTCCCTCGGGGATGGTGCCAATATCTTCGCCCAATGCTTCCAGATAACGCAAATAGGTGGAACGCGCCAGCACATCAATCTGTCCGCCCGCGTCATTGATATAATATTCCCGGCTCACATCATAACCGATAAATTCCAGCAACCGCGCCAGACTGTCACCAAAAATCGCCCCCCGACAATGGCCCACATGCAAAGGCCCGGTGGGGTTGACGGAAACATATTCCACATTGACTTTTTCATCATTGCCCAGATCGGAATGACCATAATTGCCCCCGGCCGCGAGAATAGTCGCCACCTGTTGCTGCAAAAAGGATGTTTTCAACCTGATATTGATAAAACCCGGCCCGGCAATTTCCACAGCCTCCACGATATCAAGTGTTTTCAGACCATCAGCGATCATATCCGCAATATCACGCGGTTTCATCCGTGCCTGTTTGGTCAGCACCATGGCCGCATTACACGCCACATCCCCATGGGAAGGATCACGCGGCGGCTCCAGGGTTACATTCTTTAGATCCAGTGCCCGAGGCAGCTTTCCCTGGCTTGATAATTCTTCAATTATCAGATTAACTTTTACTTGTAAGTCTTTAAATATATTCATAATTTACAATTCAAATGTGGATGTATCAAATAATCTTTTATGTTCAAGGATCGCATATCGATCCGTCATACCGGCGATAAAATCCGCCACCAGTCTGGCACGCAGCATATCATCTTCCAAATCTTCCGGTCTTTGCCATTCAGTGGGCAGGCAATCGGGCTCGGCATGGAATAATTCAAATAAATCAGCAATGACCCGTCGGGCTTTGCTTTTCATGCGACTGACTTTGTAATGCAGATACATATTCTGCATCAGGAAAGATTTCAATCTTTTATCGAATTCTTTCATTTCAGGGGAGAAAGAAATCACACTATGGTCGGCCCGGCGAATATCATCGACATTTTCCGGTTTCAATTCACAGATCAGATGCCTGCTGTGATCTAATATATCGTTGACCATCAGGCTGATCAAGCGGCGGATGACCTCATGGCTTTGCTGTCCGCTTTCCAGTTTTCCATATTGGTCATATACCTGTTTGATGATCCCCGCCATCAGCGGCAGTTCCGCCAAATCATCCAAAGTGAACAATCCCGCCCGCAGACCATCAGCAATATCATGATTATTATAGGCCACATCATCGGAAATGGCCGCCACTTGTGCCTCGGCACTGGCAAAAGTATGCAGTTCCAGATCATGTATATTGTTATATTCCTGAAAATTGACACTGATGCCATCGAAATTGCCCTTGGGACAAAGAGGCCCATTATGCTTGGCAAGCCCTTCCAAAGTCTCCCACGTCAGGTTCAGGCCTTCAAAATCCGCATATCTTTTTTCAAGCTTTGTCACCACACGCAGGGACTGGGCATTATGGTCAAAACCATCATAGGCTTCCATCACCTCATCCAGCGCATCCTCTCCGGAATGGCCAAAAGGCGTGTGACCAAAATCATGTACCAGCGCCAGGGCCTCGGCAATTTCATCATTCAGGCCCAAAACCGGGGAAATGCTGCGCGCAATTTGTGCCACCTCAATGGAATGGGTAAGCCGGGTGCGGTAATAATCACCTTCATGATAAACAAAAACCTGGGTTTTATGCTTGAGCCTGCGAAAGGCACCGGAATGAATGACCCGGTCACGGTCACGCTGATAGGGGGACCTGGTCTTGGTTTCTGCCTCGTCAAAGAGCCTTCCCCGGCTGTTCTGTGCAAGGCAGGCATAAGGTGCATATATTTTCCGGGGCTGGAATATTTCGAATTTATCGGGCATTATAATCCATATCTTTGATCAAAATCCTGTTTATTTTCACTATGTTTATCCTGTTTTCCGATAATTCTTAAGTTATTTCTTTATAAATATTTGACAATTTTAAGCTTAGACTTACATATAGCATATGAAATGATTTAACTGTCAGGACAAAATAGATATGAGCGATCCTACAACACCCGTCACATTATCCGGCAGCGCCGCAAAGCGCATCAGCACATTGATCGGCCTTAAAGGCAATCCTGACCTTAAATTCCGGGTTGCCGTGGATGGCGGTGGTTGTTCGGGTTTTCAATATGATTTTAATCTGGTGGAAGAAGAAAAACCCGACGATTTGATTGTGGAGCGTGACGGGGTGACCATGTTGGTGGACGGCCTTTCCCTGCTCTATCTCACAGGCTCTGAAATTGATTTTGTCGAAGAGATTGCCGGTTCCATGTTTGTGGTGCGCAACCCCAATGCCACGGCCTCCTGCGGCTGTGGTTCCTCTTTTGCGGTATAATATCCCTCATGAAAATAGCCTCGTGGAATGTAAACTCGATCAAGGCGCGCCTGCCACGCCTTGTGGATTGGCTCGAAGACTTTAAACCGGACGTGGTTGTGCTTCAGGAGCTCAAATGTATGGATGAAAATTTCCCCACATTGGAGATTGAACAGCTGGGTTATAACATGGCCATTCATGGTCAGAAATCCTATAACGGGGTGGCGATACTTTCCCCCCATGCCATCGAAGATGTTATGATCGGTCTTCCGGGGGATGATGGTGATGAACAGGCCCGTTACATTGAAGCCACGGTGAAGGGTGTGCGCATCGGCGGGCTTTATCTGCCCAATGGCAACCCCCTGCCCGGCCCGAAATTTGATTATAAGCTGGCCTGGATGGATCGGTTAATCGAACATGCCAAAGGCCTGCTTAAAACGGAACAGATGTTTATTCTGGGCGGCGATTATAATTGCTGCCCCAAGGATGAAGATTGTTATGATCCTTTGCGTTTTGCCGGAGATGCCCTGTGTCAGCCGGAAACCCTGGACCGGTTTTATACTTTGCTCAACCTCGGCCTCACCGATGCGCTGAGAAGTTTTTATCCCAGCGGCAGCAATTATACCTATTGGGATTATCAGGCCGGTGCCTGGCAAAAAGACAACGGCCTGCGTATTGACCATTTACTGCTCTCCCCCCAGGCTGCCGACAGATTAAAAGCCTGTGACATTGACCGCAGCCCGCGCGGAAAAGAAAGACCCTCTGACCATACCCCGATCTGGTGTGAACTGGACGTTTGAGGGTTTCAGATCATATAAAGTCCCGTCACTTTGAGCCCATAACTTTGCCTTGCATGACATTGATCATTTCTTTTGCAGCAATGGCAGAAGAGGGTAAAAACATAGTTGAAACAATACGTTGATCAACGATCACGTCATGTTTATCTTTTATGTTTGTTTTATTGATAATGACGGCCCCGTTCTCACGCAATTTATCCTCAACCAAAAAGGGAAGCAATTTTCCCTCTTTTGCCCAGGACTTTACCTTCTCGGTGGCATTTGGAAAACCGGCAACTTTTTTTCCGGCGACCAGATAACTCCCGTCATGTAATTTGACATTGGCGAAAGAGCCCGGCCCGTGTCCACAGCCGCCAACAATGCCACCATTTTCATAGATATCCGCCATAATCGAAAGAAGTTCCGGATTTTCGGCCACGTCAAATAATGGCCCGTATCCACCACCGATAAATACTGCGGCATAATCATTTGCATCAATTTGTTCCGGTGTTAGAGAGGCATTCGCCTTGCCAAGAAAATTTTCATACTTGATTGTATAACTGCTTATACCAACGGGATTCATTGAAAAAGCAACTTTTCCGCCTTCGGGTGATACAAAATCCACGTCATAGCCGTGGGAGAGGAAAATATGATAGGGCGGCGCCACTTCCCAAAGGTTATTGCGGGCATCATGTTTTTCCACATCCCCCATATCAACTTTATTTGAAACAATAATAAGAATTTTTTTGTTTTTTTGACTGTCGCTTTGTTCGGCAACGGAAATTGTTGTAATGAAGCATAAGAACAATATGGACAATAATAAAACAGCTTTCTGGCGTAGGTTATTCATAGGCTTTCCTTATTTGTCTTTATTTATGTTAAATGGCCTCAAATCATGAAAATTCCATTTTAAAATTTAAGCTTTTATATGCAGGCAGCTTAAAGGCAATTTTTTTGAGTTCAAGTGCCAGATATTTGATACCAAATTTTACACCACATGAACTTAAGCAGCAATTTTGTCCCAATATGTCGGATTATTGTCATTTAAGACATTTTCTTTTTCTGCTACATTCTAGAAATGGAACATAAAAAACAGAAGATTATATTTTTAATCACCGATGATTTTCAGCCTCTGGACCTGTTTGGGCCGCTGGAGGCCTTTTCGACGGCAAAGGCTGTGTCCTTCTGTGACTATGAATGGGCGGTCGCCTCTTTTTCATTAGAGCCGGTCATGTCGGAATCCGGTATAAAAATAATGCCCGACATCAGGCTTTGCGATGTGCGCGATTGTGATACGCTGGTTTTATGCGGCGGTCAGGGTGCGCGAACCACAGACCTTGAAAAAAATCAAATCACTCTCCTGCGTCAGGTGTCCGAGAAATGCAGCCGTATCGTCAGCATCTGTACCGGCGCCTTTATCATGTCACAAATCGGCCTGACAGAAGGCCGTCGGGTTGCAACCCACTGGCGTTACAGTGATGAGCTGGCCGAACATTACCCCACGGCGCAGGTGGACCCGGACGCGCTCTTTGTCAAAGACGGTAAATTCTGGTCCTCTGCCGGTGTTACAGCCGGCATTGACCTTGCGCTGGCATTAATTGCCGAAGATTATGGCAATGCCATATCCGCTGCAGTGGCCAGACAACTGGTGGTCTATATGCGCAGAACCGGCGATCAGGCGCAATTTTCCGAACCTCTTTTTGCCCAGTCCAACACCTCAGAACGGCTGGCCCCGTTGCTGGAATGGATGACCAACAACCTCTCAAAACCTCTGTCCGTACAGGATCTTGCCGAAAGAGCCAATATCAGCCCGCGGCAATTCAGCCGGATTTTCCAGAAGAATTTAAAACTTTCCCCCGCACGTTATGTGGAATATTTGCGCCTGGATAAAGCCCGCCTCATGTTATTGCAGGAAAAGTCCCGTATTGATGAAGTGGCAAAAGCCGTGGGTTTTTCCAATCCTGACAGTTTCCGCCGTGCCTTTGAAAGGCGTTTTTCCGTAGCACCGACACTTTATCAAAAGCAATTCGGTTATGGAATAGAGGCAAATACCCCCAACGACAGGAAATCATTATGAGTGGTATGCATACAATTTTAAAAGCTCATAAATATAAAATCATCTCATTTGGTTTGCTGTGTTTGCTCATTTTCTTTCTGTGGCCTCTATATGGGCTTTTTGCCCATCAGGGTAAATTACCGCTTTCCCCTTTTGGCTGGTTAAATGTGCCCGAAAACGCCCCCCATAACCAGATATTGACAGACCCGCGCTATGGACCTGCTGCAAATAATGTGATCAATTTAATGCAGGATCGCAGAGCGCGCATAAAAGCCCCGGCCTTATCCGCCGCCATATCCATACAGGGCAAACTTGTCTGGGCCGGTAGCGTGGGCTGGGCCGATATCAAAAACGGCAAACCCGCAACCCCTGCGACCCGGTTTCGCATTGGCAGCACCTCAAAAGCCATCACCGCGACGGCCCTGGCCCGCCTTGTGGACCGCAAATCAATTGATCTGGATGTGCCGATTTCCACCTATTATGAAAATCTTCCCAATGCTCAGTGGAACAATATAACGCTCCGGCAACTGGCCTCGCATTCCGCAGGCCTGTCGCATTATAAACAGGACGGAGTGGAAAAAGACTGGTACGGGCTTTATCAGGTTATGGCCTTAAAACATCATTATGCCAGCATGAAAGAGGCCCTTTCGGTTTTTGATGACACAAGTTTGCGCACAGCGCCGGGGGAGAAATTTCATTATTCTTCTCTGGGGACAATCCTGCTGGGGGCTGTCATGAGCGAAGCGGAAAACAGTCCTTATTATAACATTATTCAAAAAGAAGTCCTGCGCCCCAACCTCATGCAGCATACAGGCATTGCCCCGGCTGGATCAGGCGAAAAAGAGGATATCGCCACCTTTTATATCCGTGAAAAAAATGGAGAAATTGAAGGCCGTGTCAGACCATGGCGTGATGTGGACTTAAGCCACAGGCTGCCTGCGGGCGGTTTTATAAGCACGTCCTCTGATCTGGTGCAAATGGGTGCGGCCTATTTTGATGAAAATTATCTCAGTATTCAGACCCGGAATAAATTCTGGACACCTCAAACCCTGGCCGACGGGAATGTCAACCATCAGAATTATGCCCTTGGCTGGCGCCGCAGTGCCTGGAAGGTGGACGGGGTTGGCACCGTTGATGCCATTCATCATGCCGGGGTCAGCAGAGGGGCCCAAAGCCTGCTTATGATCCTGCCCGACCATGAAATGGTCATTGCCGTCAATACAAATTTTAAAGCAGACCCCTTTACCGATTTTGGTTTTCTCTACAAAGATATTATCCGGGAATTTTTAAAAATTGAAGGCGAATGAATAAAAATAAACGGGCTCGATTTTCACCGAGCCCGTTTTTTAATAATATATAAATTTCACAGATCAGGATTTATTGTTTAGACGCTGGCGCCTTGCAAACATACCAAACCCAAATAAACCAACCCCTAAAATCCCCAGAGCTGCGGGTTCGGGCACTTCACTCACGTCATTTCTGACAGTAAACTTATAAAAGTCCACGTCATTGCCATCCGTTTCCGCCCCGACCCAACCTTCAATGGTCAATTGGCCCGCGTAATCTTCAAAGCTTGTCCGGATTTGCAATTGATAAAATCCATTACATTCATCATCTGGCGTATCACCACAGGTCTCATCATCATCAAAACCATCACCAAAAATAGCCCCGGAAATCAGATCACCAGAAACAGACAATGATTCTGCTGTTCCCGTGCCATTGCTCAATGCTTTATTAGAATAATAAGAAACCGCTGCATAATATACACCTGAGTTCAAAAACAACTCACCAATGAAGGCATCATAATCACCATAAATATCTGAACCCGGATCGGTTCCTTCATTACTGTTTTCTAGTCTAAAAAAGTCACTATCATCATTATCCGCAATCAAAAAACCGGAATCATTAAAAATCGATAATCGTGTATCCAGTCCATCATCATCATCCGAAGAAGCATCACAATCACTGGCACAATCAATATCGAAAAAGAACCCGTTTCCGACCAAAAGCCCTACATCCATTGCTGTAGCACTTGAGTCATTCAAACCGCGTCCCACTGAACCTTCGGCATCAACGACCGTGGCATTTGCACTTGCCGTAGCCAAACACAAAGCAATTGCCCCCGAAGCTGTTAAATTAAAAAGACTTTTCATATTTATAAACTTTCTATTGAATTTATTTAACACCCGCACCTTAGAAACAAATTTAATCCGAGAAGAAATATTGCATCCAGCACAGCTCAATCAAAAATACACGATATTGTACATGCAATTATCATACCAAAGAATAAAAGTAGTGAGAATGCAGAATATTTACATTTATATAGATCAAGAGTTGTAAATTTATTTTACAATATATTGCCGAAATTATCCGTTATTTTACACCCGCTCCCACTCGGCTGATGCAATTAACTGGCAATATTTTTTATTCCGCTTCTATTCGGTATTTTCTGGCCTTTTTTGGGTCTTTTTCAACACCAAGCCCCTGATCATAGATAATTGCCAGCAGAGACAGGGCCCCTTTATGAGCGGTTCTGGGCTGACCTGTGTCCATCATCATGACCGTGCCATAGGTCTGGGAACCGACCGCAGGCAGATAGACCGGACTGCGCCCACTGCTTGATGCCGCCGCCCGTTCCAGCCATTTGACCGCTTCCTGATAGTCTCTGTTGCTAAACGCCTCCAACCCGATTTGATATTGGGACTGCTGATGACCTTGTGAGGCCCGGCAGAGGCGCACTTCCTCAAAAGAATGGCTGGACACCATTTTTTCACAATCCTTCATCAGAAAACTACAACCCGGCAGGGGCAGGATAAGGAATATTGTTAATATAATGCGTTTCAATGCCCGGCCCTCTTTTCATTTAAAGCCAAAATTGCCCGTTCCTTAAATTATTCCTTTATCCCGCCATACTCTATTCCGGAAAGATCAGACATTATTTTATGCCAGGTGGTAATATCCTGACTGTTAAATTGATTTAAGTGATCATGGCCACAGGCCCGGGCCATCACTTTCATCAGATCCACCGAAGCATTCAGATATCTTGCCAGCCGTTCAGAAGAGTTTTTCACATCAATCCGCGCGCGCAGGGCCGGTTTCTGGGTGGCAATCCCAGCCGGGCAATTATTGGTATTGCACATGCGCGCCCCCACACAGCCAATGGCCTGAAGTGCTGAGTTGGCGAGGGCCACCCCATCCGCCCCCAGGCTCATGGCTTTAATAAAATCCGGGGCTGTGCGAAGCCCCCCGGTAATAATCAACGTGATATCCGGGCGTTTCAAATAGTCCAGATGCCGCCGCGCCCGGGCCAGGGCCGGAATGGTGGGTACGGAAATATGATCCCGGAAGATCAGCGGCGCGGCCCCGGTTCCCCCGCCGCGCCCATCCAGAATAATATAATCAGCGCCCGCCTCGACCGCAAAGCTGATGTCATCTTCAATATGATTGGCGGAAATTTTATACCCAATGGGGATGCCCCCGGTAATCTCACGCACCCGGTCGGAAAAACGGCTAAAATCCGCAACACTCCTCAAATCATGAAAGGTGGATGGGGATACAGCGGGTGTATTTTCATCCAGACCCCTCACCTTTGCAATCTTACCAACGACTTTTTCCGCCGGAAGATGCCCTCCGGTGCCGGTTTTGGCCCCCTGACCACCTTTAAAATGAAAGGCCTGCACATCTGTTAACAGGTCTTCTTCAAAGCCAAATTTAGCCGAGGCAAGTTCGTATAAATACCGGCTGTTTTCATTTTTTTCTTCCGGCAGCATACCGCCTTCCCCGGAACAAATGCCCGTGCCCGCCATTTCAGCGCCGGCGGAAAGGGAAATTTTGGCTTCTTCGGACAGCGCCCCAAAGCTCATATCCGAAACAAACAGGGGAATTTTCATAACCAGCGGTTTTTTCGCATTGGGCCCGATCACAAGTTCTGAGGCAACCGCGGCATCATCCAGAAAGGGTTTGCGGGCGAATTGTGCCGGTAAGATTTGAATATCATCCCAGGTGGGCAGTTCAGAGCGTGGTACACCCATGGCCCCCATTTCGCCATGATGGCCCACCTTGCTCAAACCATGTTTCGCAAGGTCGTGAATTTCCTTCACTTTGGGTTCTTCGGGTGTTGGAACCGGATTTGGCTGTGCGCTGGAAGACGTTACGTCAGCTTGGCTCTGCTCCTGATCCTTTAGGGCTGGAAGTCTGCTGTGGCTGCCGTCACAAAAGGGGCTGTCTGCGGTATGTTTACACATACAAAGATAATTTTCACCGCTTTTGTCGACACTGAAGGCTAAGGGCTGAAAGGAGGTTCCAACATGGGACCCGTCACATAAAGGCTGATTCTTCGAACGACCACAGCTGCACCAATGATATTCTTTATCCGCCTCGAGCTCGACTTTTATTGGTTTGCGGTCTGCAATATCGGGTTTATCCATTTTGATTTCCTCTATTAAAAAACATTTTCACAATTATTTTTAATGGTATAGAGGCGTTACAGGAATCAATACGCAGGATTTGATCGATACCCCCGGCCATAGTGAAGCATATATGCCCTGAGCTTTCCAGATTTTTTTCGGGTAAAAATAAAGGCGGGAAAAATCCCGCCTTATCGATCAATCTTCAATTTACAAACTGCTGCGATCCAGCATTTTTTCCATATGGCGTTTTTTCATTTTTTTGTGGCGATCAGCTTTATTCAGTTCACCATCATCATTATGGTCCATACGGATGAATTTACGCATGCCTTTGGCATCAAATTCCTCTTTCGAAATTTTACCGTCGCCATCCGCATCAAGCTTATCAAAATGTTTTTTCTTCATGGCTTTTTTATGGGCGGCTTTAATTTCTTCACGGGCCTTTTCGTGTGCCTCTTTCATTTTCTTCTGTAACTTTTCAAAGTCTTTTTCAGAAAGATTGCCGTCTCTGTTCTTATCGGCCGCCCTGAAAAATTCGTTGCGATGATCTTCAAATTCCTCCTTGGAAATGCTGCCATCTTTATTCTTGTCCATAATATGCATCATGACTTTATGCTTCATATGTTTTTTATGCATGCCCCGCATACCATCACCCATCACCTTATGATGTTTGATGACTTTGATTTTTTTATCTTCACCAGCCTGAGTGTAGGCAGAAAATCCCATAACCGACACCAATATGGCTGATGCTGAAACGACTGATATTAATTTCTTCATTTTTCTTCCTCATATCTAATAAGCCCCTGCACCCCGCTGAAGACCTGAAATGAGTATATCATGAATTACATGCACTGAAAATGAACGAGCCTTAAATTTAATGCTCTATTTCAATTTTTCGAACAAAGCGCGTGGCGATAAGGGCGAGCAGGCACAACAGCGCCATAAAATAATAGGCCCGCCCCTGAAAGAGGTCATAAAGCGTACCGGAAAACAACATCATACCCCCCAGCGCCAGTCCGGAAGGAATAGAACTGTAAAGCGACTGGGCGCTGGTAAAAAGTTTGCGCGGCACCCGGCTGGAGAGGAAAAACATCGCCACCAGATGGGCGGCACCATAGGTCAGACCATGGATGGTCTGTACTGCGAACAATACCGGCAGAGACAAGGTCATACCAATCACCATCCAGCGCAAAATCCCAAAAAAAGCGATGATGGACAGAAGATACATGGGCCGGTAGGCACTGACAATTTTACTGCCCACCATAAAGACCAGTATTTCCGCCAAAACCCCCACACTCCACAGGATACCGATCATAAATTTATCAATACCCTGTTCTTCCCAATAATAGCTGCCCATCACATACATGAGGCCATGGCTCATATAGATCAGGCTCTGAACCGTGAGAAAAGCCAAAAAATTCCTGTTGGTCAACAATGTTTTCAGAGGTGACATATCGCTCCCCTCAGAGCCTTCCGGGTCAACATTTGGCAGCCTGATATGATCATGGGGCAGTATAAAGACAGCAATAAAAGTAACCAAAAGCGCCCCCAGGCCAAAATATAAAAACGTGCCATAACCATGATGATCCAGATAATAACCAAATACGGTGGACACCAGAATAAAGACGATAGAACCCACCGAACGTATCCGGCCATAATTCAATTGATGCTGGTCACAACTTCTGACCGCATAACTTTCCACCAAAGGGGTGGCAGCATAATATACCAGGGAAAAAGCAAAAGTGACGATGGCCAGTCCAAAAAAACGGGTCGTAAAAAAATAAAAGCAAAATATCAGAATAGACAGTGCCATGATGACTAGCAGAGGCCGCCTTAATTGCCCCCATTTATCACATAATTGCCCCACATAAGGGGAGGATAAGACTTTCATGATGGAAGGAAAGCCGATCAAAATGGAAATTTCCGCCGGGCTTAGCCCCACATCCGCGAGCCATAGCGCCCAAAAGGGAAGGAAAATACCCACATAAAGAAAAAGCCCGCCATAAACCCCTGATAATTTATAAGCAACCGGATTTTGAAATCCATTTCCCCCCTTAACCTTGCTCATATATTTTATCCTCAAGCGCTGCTTTATCCTGTTTTAGAATTTTTTGTGCCATTTCATAAGAAAAACCGGCCCGGCACATGCTGGCAACTTCTTTTTCCATGACAACAGAACCATCATGACGGCTGCTAAAGGCACCAAAGCGTCTTCGTTTTGCATATCGGATTGCGGCCAGATAATCCATATCCGGATTTTCTTGCTGATAATTTTCCAAAACAATTTTGATTAAATCCACCTCAACCCCTTTGGCTCGCAGCTTCTGCGCCACCATTCTTGTGGAATTGCCACTGCGCAGCAGGGATCTGGCGCGGGCCTGTGCATAATTTGTATCATTGACCAAATTCTGATCGCGGCATTTTGTAACAATCTCCTCAATCCAGATCATGGCAGTCTTGAAGCTTTCTTCGTCTTGTTCCTTTTCCTGTTGTGAGAGAATTCGCCTGACCTTTCGTTCCAACACATCCCGCAGATTTTTTTCCGTGGTTGCAAAACGCTCAAGGTAGCGATAGGTTGCTCTGATAAGATAATCCCGGCTTAAAGGGCGAATTCTTTTCTTTTTTTGGTTCATAACAATAATGTAGCAGACGAATATGCCTGATAACAGACCAATAAGTCATTTTCTAACACTTGGCCTGTTGGCGCTGATTTGGGGCACATCTTTTATGTTTGTGAAAATTGCCCTGTTCAGCATCACACCCCTGAGCATTGTGGCCCTGCGAATCAGCATCGCATCGCTGGTTATTTTTGTGATTTTGACACAAAATGGCCTTAATCTGCCCCGAAGTCCGAAAATATGGTTTCATTGTTTGGTCATTGGTTTACTCGGTACGGTCATTCCGTTTTTTCTCGTCAGTTGGAGCATCCAGTATATTGACAGTGCCATCGCGGCCATTTTCATGTCGCTCACCCCGCTCTTCACGCTGGTGCTGGCCCATTATATGACTCATGATGAAAAAATATCCCGCTATAAGGTTTTTGGCATTCTCTGTGGTTTGGGCGGTGTTATTTCTTTATTTTATGGCACGATGGCGGCACCGGATCGTTCCGAACTGGCCCTTCAGGGACTGGGGGCTCTGCTTCTGACAGCTTTCTTTTATTCCCTGTCCGGCATTATGATCAAACGCCTGAAGGATGAGGAAAGCCTGAGCATATCCGCGACAATGCTGTTGTCTTCGGCTCTGGTCATCACCCCCATTGCTTTTATTATTGAACAGCCCTGGATGTTGGAACCTTCATATTCGTCTCTTGTTTCTGTAATCTTCCTTGGTGTTTTTTCCACCGGGATCGCGACCCTGTTTCTGGTCAAACTCATTCAGCAGGCCGGTGCCACATTTGTATCTTACAATACCTATCTCATTCCCATTGTTGGGATATTTGCCGGCTATTTCTGGTTGGACGAATCTTTGAAATATTCAAATTTCATTTCGATTTCACTTATTTTTATAGGCATATTTCTGGCTGAAAGATGGGAAAAACGCGCCCGAAAAAGAAAATAGTTGGAAAGTTGAACATCTATGGATAAAATCAGCTTCAAGCCAAAAAAAAATGGTGGAATTAAAAAACTTCTTGCGATAGACGATAACAGAATGTATCGAAGATGAAATTAATATGACAAAAGAATAATCTTTTGTTTTGGGCGTGGAAATATCCACAAAGCTTAGGCTAAGTGATAAAAAACCTATATGCGTGAACCAATTCCGACACAAGACCCGACCCTTCCAAGGCGTAATGCTGATTTCAGCACTTTATTGGAAGCTGTGGAATATGCCGCACAGGGCATAAGAGGCCTTAACTTCTATTCACCGCGTGGTGAATTGGAAAGCAAGATCACTTTTAAAGAAATTCGCAAAAGATCCCGCGAAATCGGGCAGCGTTTCATTCACTTTGGCATTAAAAAAGGCGCACGTGTTGCCCTGATTGCTGAAACCAGTGAAGATTTTGTCTGCTATTTCCTGGGCTGTCAATATGCCGGACTGTTACCGGTTCCCCTGCCTCTGCCCACATCCTTTGGCGGGCGTGATGGATATACAAATCAGCTTAACCAGCAAATGAAAAGCTGCGGGGCGCAGGTGGCCATATCCGCTTCCTACATGCTGCCTTTGCTGGATGAAGCGACGGACGGCCTGAAAAAAATGAAATTTGTCGGCACCACCGATACATTTGAGGCCCAGGCCGCACGCAAGGAATTTAAATCCATCACACTGCCCGAAGCCCGGCCCGAAGATATTGCTTATCTGCAATATTCATCCGGCAGCACACGTTTTCCCCATGGTGTGGCCGTGACCCATAACTCGCTGATGGCAAATTGTCAGGGTATTGGCAAGGATGGTATGGATCTGACAGATGATGACCGCTGTGTTTCATGGTTGCCTTTCTATCATGATATGGGTTTGGTCGGCACTTTGCTCGCGCCAATCAGCAATCAGGTGACCACAGATTATCTGGCTACAGAAGCTTTCGCCCGCAGGCCCTTACAGTGGCTTAAGCTGATATCGGACAATCGCGGCACACTGGCATACAGCCCCACATTCGGATATGAAATCTGCACCAGGCGGGCAAGCCCGTCAAAAATTGCCGATATTGACCTGTCTTCCTGGCGGGTGGCAGGCATTGGCGGTGATATGATCCGTGCGGATGTATTGGCGCATTTCCTGGAAACTTTTCAAAATAACGGTTTTCGCGAAACCACCTTCCTGCCGAGCTATGGTTTGGCGGAATGCACCCTGGCGGTAAGCTTTGCCGATATGGATAAAGGCATTGAAATTGACCTGATTGACGAACGTGTTCTCACGGGTGAAATCAAGTCCCTGAAAGACTTTAAAGTCAATGGCAACGGGGCCAATTACCGCGAAGTGGTCAATTGTGGCAAGGCCATTGGCCAATATGAAATGGAAATCCGTGACGAAAACGACAATGATCTGGGCGAACGCCAGATCGGTCGGGTTTGTGTTCGCGGGCCGAGCGTCATGGCCGGTTATTTTGAAGACCCGGAAGAAACCGCCAATTGCCTGTCCGTGGATGGCTGGCTCGATACCGGGGATATGGGTTATGTGAAGGATGGTTCCCTTTATATTATCGGCCGCGTTAAAGACCTGATCATTATCAACGGCAAGAACCACTGGCCGCAGGATATTGAATGGGCGGTTGAACAATTGCCGGAACTGCGCTCCGGTGACAGTGCCGCGGTCTCAATCCCCGGTCATAATAACGAAGAAGTCCCCGCCGTTCTGGTACAATGCCGCACCCGTGACGAAGAAGAACGTCAGGATATGGAAATACGCATTAAAGACAAGGTTCAGGCCATCATTGGCCATCCCCCTGTCATTATCCTGTTGCCGCCACGCTCGTTGCCGCGCACCTCTTCGGGGAAGTTAAGCCGGGTTAAGGCGAGAAAACAATATCTGGCCGGTGAATTATCCGCCTGATCGGCCTGATCTTGACGAATCCAATATGAAAACGGTATTCTCTTAAAAAAAGGGATTGCCGTTTTCTTATGCTTAAAGTTTTTTATGACTGAAAATTCTCAAAAAAAGATCATTTCTGTAACCGGGGCCACAGGTTTTGTCGGGCAGCATTTGATTTCTGCCCTCTGCCAGAAAGGTTATCAGGTCAAGGCTCTGACCAGACGGCCTCCCAGGCGGCATCAGGAAAACATGACGGCTGTTGAATGGATTGAAGGCGATTTCCATAATAAACAGGCGCTGGACAGGCTTTTACAGGATTCTTCTGCCGTCTTTCATCTGGCCGGAGCCGTAAAGGGACGGAATTTAGAGGATTTCTCAGAAGCCAATATTCTTAGTGTGCAGAAAATAAGAGATATATTGGCGCATAAAAATCATAAGGCGCATTTATTTCTGCTGTCCTCTCTGGCGGCGCGTGAACCGCATTTATCCCATTATGCCAGCAGCAAACGGGCGGGGGAAGAATGTCTAAGCTCTTCTGTATGTGAATTTCCCTGGACGATCATCAGACCACCCGGCATTTATGGCCCCGGCGATCTGGAAACCCTTAAAATTTTCAAGGCCATTTCTTATGGCCTCGCGCCCATTCCCGGCAACAGGGCCAACCGGGCCTCGTGGATTTATGTGCATGATCTGGTGCAAGGCCTCTGCGCCCTCATTGATGAGGAAACTCACCATCAGAAGATCCTCAATATAGATGATGGCAGAAAAGACGGTTATTCCATGGAAGAGCTTTATGATATTGCGGCAAAGGTCATGGGACGAAAAGCGCTAAAAATCACCTTGCCCAAATTTGCCCTTAATCTTGTTGCACATCTCAACATGGGTTTTTCGCAGGTCTTTGGTTATACCCCAATGATCTCGCCCAAAAAGGTCAATGAATTATATTTCCCGGACTGGATATGCCGTGGTGAGCATGTTATGACATGCAGCCCCTGGCAACCGGAAAAACAGCTGGAAGACGGTCTGAAAGAAACTTTCGACTGGTATCGGCAGAATAAATTATTATAGGCTTGCGCAAATATATTGGTTTTTCTGATTTTTAAGGTTAGGTTAGCCAGCTTACAAAATTATGGATAAAAAATGACACAAAGCATTGATGAAATTTTTGAGCAGGTCTGCACGCTCATCGAACCTTTTAATAAAAAGCAGGTTGCTTTGACAAAAGAATCCTCATTCAGCATGGATCTTGAGCTGGATTCACTGGCGGTTATGGATTTGCTTGCGGAAATTGAAGACCATTTTGACGTAACAGTCCCCTTGAATATTCTGCCCGATCTGGAAAAAATCGGTCAGGTGGCTGAGGCCATAGAAAAAATATTGAGAAAATAATGCCTCAGGATCTTTTTGAAAAATTTGATGCCATCCTCAGCGACTATAATCAATTGCCTGATGATGAAGGCAATCCCTTTAAAGTCAGCATGGAAAAGGTGCTTTCGCCCACAACCGCCATTATTAATGGCCGTGAGACCATTCTGGCGGGTACCAATAATTATCTGGGCATGACCTTTAACGAAGAATGTATGCAGGCCGCACAGGACGCGGTTCAGAATTTTGGCACCGGCACCACCGGTTCGCGGGTGCTGAACGGCACTTATGACGGCCATATGCTTCTGGAAGAAAGTCTGAAAGAATTTTACGGCACCGACGGTGCCATTGTCTTTTCCACCGGCTATCAGGCCAATCTTGGTATTATTGCCACCATGGCCGGCCCCAAGGATTATGTGGTCATCGATGCCGACAGCCATGCCAGTATTTATGATGGTTGTGCCATGGGCAATGCCACCGTGGTACGCTTTAAACATAATGACCCCGAAAGCCTTGACAAACGTCTTGGCCGGATCCGCCGTTCCGACCCTGAAGCGGGGATTCTTGTGGTTCTCGAAGGGGTTTATAGCATGCTGGGGGATCAGGCGCCTCTGCGGGAGCTTACGTCCATCTCCAAAAAGCATAATGCCTATACCTTGGTGGATGAGGCCCATTCTGTGGGCGTTTTCGGCGAAACCGGACGCGGTGTGGCGCAGGAACAGGGTGTGGAAGATCAGGTTGATTTTATTGTCGGCACCTTTAGTAAAAGTGTAGGCACCGTTGGCGGTTATTGCGTTTCAAACCATCCAAAATTTGAAGCCATCCGCCTCACCTGCAGGCCTTATATCTTTACAGCTTCCCTGCCCCCTTCTGTGGTTGCATCCGCAAGGAAGGCTCTGAAAATCATTGCCACCACCAATCTCAGAACCAAAATCCTCGACAATTCCCGGAAGCTCAACCAGGGGCTTACCGAAGCCGGATTTAATATGGGCACCAATGGCGAAAGCCCCATTGCCGCCATCATTGTGGATGATCAGAAAACTTCCATTGCCTTTTGGGGCGAAATGATCCGTGAGGGGGTTTATGTGAATTTGGCTCTGCCGCCAGCCACCCCCAATGGCTATAATCTGATGCGTTGCAGCCTGTCTGCGGCCCATAGTTTTGAGCAGATTGACTTTATGCTGGAGAAATTCAGCCTCGTGGGTAAGAAGCTCGGGATTATTTCCTAATCCAACCGAATAAAATTCAGGCGATCTGTCACTGATATATGCAGTTCGCCTGAAACATCTGTCTCATAAAAGCTGCCATCCAGAACAAAAGGTGTTTGCAAAACAATGCGGGCATGCTGAATATCCGTGATTACATGCCCGATCAGATTATTTACCGTATAATTGCGCCCTAAAAGTTTCCGCGCGGTTTTAAGCAGCGCGTCTTTGGTGTTCTCCACACTTAAAAAATGAACATTGCGGCTTTTATTTTGACTATTCTGTCTGTTTTTCAGCCTTTCATTCGTCGGTTTTGCCTGATCCCCAAACTGCGCCCCTAAAAATATCTGGTCCAATGTTGTAATCAGAACCATAAAATACTGGCCGACCACAGCCCCGCGCTGATTGCGGTTGATGCGGATCAGCCTTTCCAGTTTTTTGCCCTTGAGAATATTCATATAGGCTTTTCGCACCAGGTTTAAAATGGTGAAGAAATGGCTCATCCGGCGAAAAAAACCCGGGGCCTTAATATCATGAATAAAGAGGTTTTTATGGCTGACCACCTCACCCGTACAAAAAAACAGGCCATAGAGATGCCCCACACCCCGAACACCTTCAACTTTGATGAGCGGCTTGTTTTCCGTATCAGTCTGGCCAAACCCATTTTTGTATTTTTCGAGGAAATCTGACAAAGCCTTATGGGGGACAGAGGTCTTGGCCCCGAAGTTTTCAGCAATAATATTATTGTCACCGGCGGGTAAGATGGCGATGGGCGGCGGATTTTCACCCATGAGGTTTTTCTCAATAATATGTTCAAACGTGGCTGATGACAGCGCCCGGTCCCCCAAAACCACCAGGGCCTCAGCCCCGGTCTGCGCAAACATGGATAATGCTTCGGCAATATCCTTATGTTTTTCCACTTCATAATGTAAAATTCCCGAGCTGCCCGCGATGACAGCTCTGATCTTATCCATTTCACCATTATCCCTGAATGATGACGGACTGCTCAAAATGGCAATGATACCCACAATATTCTTTCAACCGATATATTATATGTTTAATATGCATGAAATTGCCTCATAATGACCATAAAAAACTGTCATTTGACAAAAAAACATATCTTTTTCTTCTATAGTTTAATACCTATTGAGCTATAGGCAGGAAGTAAGGCAAAATCCAGACCAAAAAGACATTTATGCTGAAAAAAATTGATAAATATATTCTGACCGGAACCATCATTCCCCTGATCATCACATTGGGAATATCGGCTTTGCTGTTGTTACTGGAGAAAATGCTGAGTTTATTTGACTTTGTCATTAACCAGGGCGGCCCCATTGATATTGTCTGGCGTATGCTGGGCAATCTGATGCCGCAATATCTCACACTGGTCATCCCGCTGTCCATGTTCCTTGGGGTTTTGCTCTGTATCCGCAACCTTGCCCTTAACAGTGAACTGGACGCGATGATTTCCAGCGGTCTCAGCCTCAACCGGCTTGTGGCCCCCAGCATGGCCATCGCCCTCTTCCTGCTGGTGATCAATGTGATTGTGGTGGGTTTTGTCCAGCCCCACAGCCGCTATGCTTATCACGGGCTTATTTTTGACGTACGCAGTGGCGCCCTGGGCGCCAGTGTCAAGGCCGGGGAGTTTACCGATCTTGGTGATGGGCTGGTGCTCAGGATTGAAGAATCCAAAGATGGCGGCCAGCTTTTGCTTGATATTTTCGCCCAAAAAGAAAGCGAAGACGGTCAGATTCTGTCCATCAGTGCCGAAAGAGGAAATTTCTTTGTCTCACCTGATGAAAGATTTCTCATCCTCAGGCTATATAACGGCACGTTGATCAATCTCGATTCCTCCCAGTCCCGTCCCAGAATATTAAATTTTGAAATGCATGACCTGCCCATCGATGTGCCCATATTGCAAAGCTTCCGTGACCGGGGCGGCGAAGCCAAGGAAATGACCCTGTTTGAACTCTGGCAGGCCCGAGGTCAGGGCAATCAGGAAATTGTCGCCACCCTGCATTCCAGAACCGCCCGGGCCCTGTCCATCTTGATTGTACCCTTTTTGGGTATCGCGCTGGGGCTGGTGGCCAAAAGATCCGGTAAGGCTCTTGGCATTACCGTGGGCATCATCATCCTTCTGGTCTATCATAAAATGCTGGAATTCGGCCTGTCCTTCTCAGCCACCGGGGCCATTTCGCCCTGGCTTGTGATCTGGCTGCCAACATTGCTGTTTATGTTGCTGACGGCTAGGCTCTATTATATCGGTGCCTTTAAAGTGGGCGGGGTTCCCCTGCGTAAAATTGAAATTATTTATGAAGTGATTGTGGAAGCCGTTCTTAAAATCATCAGAAGATTAAGGACCACAAGCTGATATGGAAAGATTTATTCGCGCATCACAGAATTTGGGACGAATTTTTAATCCGGGCAGCATGGATATTTATCTGGCCCGGGTTTTTGCAGTACGTTATGTGATTATCCTGATTGGCCTGATCACGACATTGCAGGTATTGGATCTTCTGGCAAAAACTGACGACATTCTGGCCGGTGAAGGGGCTGTGGTGGGTGATTTATGGCGGTATGTCACCCTTAGAACCCCGCATCTGCTGGCGCTTTTTTCGCCTTTTGTGGCACTTCTTGCCTCTATTCTCAGCCTCGCAGGATTAAATGTGCATAGCGAGATTGTCATCATGAAGGCCTCCAACTGGTCGGCCTTCAGGATTTTAACGCCGCTGATCCTCATGTCTGTTCTGATTGCCAGTGTACATTTTGTCTTTAGTGAGACCATTGCGGTCGGGGCCAAGGGTGAACTTCGCAACTGGGAAGAAAATAATTTCAGTGCCAATGTGCCCCCGGCCCCGGACACGGTCTATGATACCTGGGTTACGGATGGCAATAACCTGATCAAGGCCGAAAGCGCCAATAGGACCGGAAGTATATTGGTTCTGGACCGGGTAACACAATATATCCGGGATGAAAACCTTAAAATTGTATCCCTGATCAAAGCTGATTTTGCCGTCTTCAGAAACAATAAATGGAAATTATTTGAGGTTAAGGAATTTAACATCCGCACCTTGAAGACAACCCCCATGGAAAATCTGGACTGGGATACGGATATTCCGGCGGAACGTTTTATTGCGCTGGCGATCAAAGCGGATCAGGTCAGCCTGCCCACCTTGAGAAGGGCCATTAATCAACTGGAACTGGAAGGCCATAATATAGACCATCTGCAAACCATGTTGTATCAAAAATATGTGGCCCCCATCAGCACCCTTCTCATGCCGCTTCTGGCGGGCCTTGCCGCCTTTGGCCTGCACCGCGGCGGGCATTTATTCGGTCGGGTTCTGACCGCACTGGGGCTGGGATTTAGCTATTTTGTTTTTAACAATCTTTTTGTTGCCCTTGGGCAATATGGGGCAGTGCCGCCTCTGATTGCGGCCTGGCTTCCCTTATGCCTGTTCACTTTTATCGGCATAAGTTTTATCCTGGTCACCGAAGAATAATAATCCCCCAATTAGAGGTAAAGTCGTGAAACAAACCGCCCTGCAAATTCTGGAAGTCAGCAACAAAAGCGATCTGGAAAAATTCATCACCTTGCCCTGGGAAATCTTTAAAGAAGACCCCAATTGGGTCCCCCCGCTTTTGATGGAACGCCGGGATGCCCTGAATGCAGACAAAAATCCCTATTTTCAGCATGCGGAGGTTAAACTCTGGCTTGCCTGTCAAAATGGCAAACCCGTTGGCCGCATCAGTGCCCAGGTGGATCAGCTGGTGCCCAAGACCCATGGCATCAAAACCGGCCATTTTGGTTTTTTTGATTGTTTTGAGGATCAGGCCATTGCCAATGCGTTGCTGGATGTGGCTTTTGAATGGCTAAAATCCAAAGGCATGGTCGAAATCATTGGCCCCTTCAGCCTGTCCATCAACGAAGAAACCGGCATGCTGGTGGATGGTTTTGATACACCGCCTTCCCTGATGATGGGCCATGCCATGCCCTATTATCAGACATTGATTGAAAATTACGGGCTGACAAAAATCAAAGATGTCTGGGCCTATTATCTTGATATTACAAAAGAAGCCCTGCCACCCGCCATTGACAAACTGGTGAAGCGCAGCCTTGATAATCCTGCCATCACACTGCGTAAAATCAATATGAAAAATTATGAGCAGGATTTAAAAACCATCCTGGATATTTTCAACGATGCCTGGACCGAAAACTGGAAATTCCTGCCCTTTACAGAAGCTGAGTTAAACCATGCGGTTAAGGAAATGAAACTGCTGATCCGCGAAGATTTCACCTATATTGCCGAAGTGGATGGCGTGCCTCAGGCCATGATGGTGACCCTGCCCAATTTAAATGAAATCATCGCAGATTTTAACGGCAGGCTTTTGCCTTTTAATATCTTTAAACTGCTCTGGCGTTTAAAAATCAAACCCGATTATAAAACAGTCCGGGTGCCGCTTATGGGCGTGCGCAAGGACATGCAGAACAGCCGCATTGGCGGGGCGCTGGCCTTTGCCCTGATCGAAAAATGCCGCGAAAATGCGATAAAGGCCGGTTGCACCCATGCGGAACTTTCCTGGGTTCTGGAAGAAAATACCCGACTGTCAAAAATGCTGGAAACCATCGGCTGCTGGAAATATAAAACTTACCGCCTTTTCAGCCAGAAACTTTAATTCAGGCCCAAAATTTTTTGATCTGAACATACTATTGCCTTGAATACAGCGTAATCAGACCCAAATGAAGGTCAGGCTGTAAATATGGAAAAAAGAATATGCCAAACGATAAGAATGAAATCATTAAAAAAGGGCTTTTCTACAGGTTGAGGAATTATTTCCTTACTGGTCTGGTGGTGGCCGCCCCCCTTGGCATTACCCTCTATCTGGCCTTGGCCATCATTGATACCATTGACCGCAATTTCAAACCCCTGATACCGGCCGCGTATAATCCGGAAAATTATCTGCCTATTTCCATACCCGGCCTTGGCATCATTGTGATGGTGCTTCTTCTCACGGCTCTTGGGTTTCTGGCGGCAAATTTTATGGGCAAGGCCTTCATCCGAATTGGCGAAAGACTGCTCAACCGCATGCCCGTGGTCAGAAGTGTCTATAATACCCTGAAACAGATTTTTGAAACCGTTATTTCGCAAAATAAAAACAGCTTCAAGGAAGTGGTCCTGGTTGAATACCCCCGTAAAGGGCTCTGGGCCATCGCCTTTATTTCCGGTGATAACAACGGCGAAATTCAGCAAAAACTGCCCGAAGACATGGTCAATGTATTTTTACCCACAACCCCAAATCCCACCTCAGGATTTTTGCTGTTTGTGCCGCGTAAAGATGTGATTCCTCTGAGCATGACCCCCGATGAAGGGGCTAAATATGTCATATCCGCCGGTCTGGTGGATAAAAGCGCCATGCCCCGGAAGGATCAGCCGCCGCAGGACAGTTATCCTGAGGCCAAATAACGCACCCCCTCATCGCGGTCAAAAAGATAAAGCAGAATACGCAGCGCCTTGCCGCGTTCACTGCTGAGGTCCGGGTCTTTTTGCAGGATCAGCTTTGCATCATCCCGGGCCATGGCGATTAACGCGCCATGATCTTCCAGACTGGCCACCTTGAAAGAAGGCAGGCCGCTTTGACGGGTTCCGAGCAATTCCCCCGCACCGCGCAGTTTAAGGTCTTCTTCGGCGATCACAAAACCGTCTTCAGTCTCCCGCATGATTTTCAGCCGGGCTTTTGAAGCTTCGCTCTGCAGCGCCCCATAAAGCAGAAGACATATGGATTTATCCGCCCCGCGTCCCACCCGTCCCCGCAACTGATGCAATTGTGAAAGGCCGAAACGTTCCGCATGTTCAATCACCATCACCGTGGCTTCGGGCACATTCACCCCCACTTCAATCACGGTGGTTGCCACCAGAATGTCAATTTTCCCTGCGCTGAAATCCGCCATCACCGCGTCTTTTTCACGGGCTTTCATTTTGCCATGCACCAGCCCCACTCTGTTGCCAAATATCTTTTGTAACGTTCGGTGGCGTTCCTCAGCGGCGGCAAAATCCAACGCTTCGGATTCTTCCACCAACGGGCAGATCCAATAGACCCGCGCCCCACCCTCCAGCGCCCGGCGAAGCCCCCGCACCACTTCATCCAGGCGGTTTAAGGGAATGGTGCGGGTATCAACGGGTTTTCGCCCCGGCGGTTTTTCCCACAGACGGGAGCCATCCATGTCCCCGTAAGCCGTCAGGGTCAGGGTACGGGGAATCGGGGTGGCGGTCATGGCCAGAATATCCATGGTATAATCCGCATTGCCCTTGGCTGCCAAAGCCAGTCTTTGTTCCACCCCAAAACGATGCTGTTCATCAATAACGGCCATGGCCAGGTCGTGATACATCACATCTTTCTGGAAAAGCGCATGGGTGCCCACCAGAATGTCAATTTCGCCAGTAGACAGTGATGCCAATATTGCCTCACGCGATTTGCCCTTGTCCCGCCCGGTAAGCACTGCCAGACGTAAACCTGTGCCTTTGATCATGTCCTGCAAACTGTCAAAATGCTGCCGGGCCAATATTTCCGTGGGCGCGATCATGGCGGCCTGAGCCCCGTTTTCAACGGCCACAAGCATGGCCAGAAGGGCCACCACCGTCTTGCCACTGCCCACATCCCCCTGCAAAAGGCGCATCATGGCATAGGGGGCGCTTAAGTCTTCTTCAATTTCCGTGAGGCTTTCTTTTTGCGCCATCGTCAATTCATAAGGCAGATTCGCCAGAACCTGCGCCTTCAGCGGGCCTTTGCTTTTTAATATACGGCCTTTTTTCTTACGGGCCTGTTGGCGCATGATGACAAGGGCCAGCTGATTGGCCAAAAATTCATCATAAGCCAGACGCATGCGCGCCGGGCATTTCATGTCCAGATCTTCGGGTTTTTCAGGATTATGCAGTTTGAGAACGGCTTCTTTCCACGACGGCCAGCCTTCCCGCGCCATCACACTCATATCCTGCCATTCCGGCAAATCAACCAGTCTTTCCAGCGCATGGCGGATGATTTTGGCCATCACCTTGCCGCTGATGCCGGCGGTCAGGGGATAAACCGGCTCCACAGCGGGAATTTCGTCCCGTTTATCCAGGGGCAACATATAATCCGGATGGCTCATTTGCAGATGAGAACCCGACATTTCCACCTTGCCACTGATCAGTCTTTTTTGCCCCTCGGGCAATTGCCGTCTGAGGTAATCCCCTCTGGCATGAAAGAAGATCAGTTGTATTTCACCACTGTCATCATGACAAAAAACCCGGTATGGCCGGCGGCTTTTTTGCGGCGGGGCATCATGTTTTCCCACCGTCACTTCAAGGGTGGCAATCTGATCATAATCAATATCATCAAGCGCCGGATTTGAACGCCGGTCAATCATGTCCACCGGCAGGTGCCAGAATAAATCCCCGACCTTGCGCCCCACCAGTTTTTCCAGCAAAGCGGCAATACGCCCCCCTACCCCGGTAAGGCTTTCAGTATCGGCATAAAATGGAAAAAGGATTTCTGGGCGCATGGTTTAGCTTTATTATTTGATTTGATCGCTCTATTTGCCTATCACTAGGTTCATATAAGAGCTTAACGGATAAATGTCCAAAACCCAATGACAGAATGTGATCATATGACAGGCCCCAAAGCAGACGGTTTTATCGAACCGGAAATAAACCCGGATGAACCACTGGAAATCAGACGAAAACGTCTTAAATTCCGCAGTTGGCATCGGGGCATTAAAGAAGCGGACCTCCTGTTGGGGAATTTCGCCGATACAATTCTTGCCACATTGGATAAAGAAGAATTGGACTGTTATGAAAACCTGCTGAGAGAATCGGACAATGATCTGGTGGCCTGGATTACGGGGGACCGGCCCGTGCCGGATCACCTTGAAAGCAATGTCATGGATAAACTGAAATCCATAGATTATCTGAAGATTGTAAAGTGAATAAAATTTCCTCTCTGATAGAAGCAGAAGTCGCGCTTCAGCTTTGTAATGCCCCGGAAGGTTATGATGCCTTGATCCTGTCTGATTTTTTTAATCAGCCGGAAGGGCCGGAAATAATGCTGCATATTGCCCGCGACGATCATCGTATGGCCAGCATGGCAGATATATTCGCCTTTTTCTCCCCCGAGGTGGAGGTTTTAACCTTCCCGGCATGGGATTGTTTGCCTTATGACAGAATATCGCCAAACCCGGATGTGACCGCAAAACGCATGACCTGTCTTTCGCGTCTGGCGACCCTCAAAAAAAAGCGGCAAAAACAAAAACTTCTGGTCATTACCACCATTAATGCTGCTACACAGAAAGTCCCGGACGCACAAACCATGGGATCTGTGTCATTCAGCGCAAAAACCGGCGACAGTCTTGACCTTGAAAGCCTGAGTGTCTTTCTCAGCCATAATGGTTATAGCCGGGCCAGCACCGTGATGGAACAGGGTGATTTTGCCATTCGCGGCGGCCTGATCGATATTTTCCCGCCCAATGCAAAAAATCCGTTGCGCATTGACTTATGGGGCGACACCATTGATACAATCCACGCATTTGATGCCCTGAGTCAGCGAACGTCCAAAAAAGTTGAAGCCTTTAACCTTGTGCCCATGAGCGAGGTTATTCTGGATGAGCACAGCATTCGGCGTTTTCGGGCCGCTTATGTGGATCAGTTCGGTGTGGTGCGGGATGATGACCCGCTTTACCGCGCCGTCACCGAAGGCCGGAAACATCAGGGCATGGAACATTGGCTGCCTTATTTTCATAATAAGCTTGATCTGATTTTCGATTATCTGCCCACCTGCCCCATAACGCTGGACCACCTCACCAATGAGGCCTTCCATGACCGTATCAAGGCCATCGAAGATTATTATTCCTCCCGCAAAATGACCTGGGAACAATCCAAAAAGGGCAATGCAACCCTATCCACCTATAAACCGGTGCCACCGGAAAGGCTCTATCTGGGTGAAGCGGAATGGAACGAACTGGTCGAGAACCGCCGAATTCATCAATTCAGCAATTTTGCCGCCCATGAAGGCATCAACCACCTGGATATGGCTGGTCATGTGGGGCGGGATTTTGCCCCCGAACGCAACAATAAAGATATTAATATTTATGATGCCCTGCGCCAGCATATTGTGGCCCTGCAGAAAAAAGGCAAACAGGTTTATTTCGCCAGCTACAGCAAAGGTTCCCGTGACAGGCTGCAAGGTGTTCTCACCGATCATGGCATGGCCCGTTATCAAATGGTTGACCAATGGCCCGGTGATCAGAAACTGGCCAAAGAAACCATTGGCCTGATCATTCTGCCGCTTGAGCATGGGTTTGAGACGGACAAGACGGCCTTTATTGCCGAACAGGATATTCTGGGTGATCGTCTGATCCGTAAAGTGAGGAAATCGCGCAAGGCGGAAAACTTCATTACCGAAGCCTCTGCCCTCACCCCGGGTAATCTGGTCATTCACATGGATCATGGCATTGGTCGTTATGAAGGCCTGCAAACCATTGAGGTAAATGGCGCGGCCCATGATTGTGTCCATCTGGTGTATCATGGTGGCGACAAACTATATGTGCCGGTGGAAAATATCGAAATTCTCAGCCGTTATGGCTCCGAGGGCAGTGAAGGTCAGCTTGATAAACTGGGCGGCATTGCCTGGCAGGGGCGCAAGGCACGCCTTAAGAAACGCATTCGCGAAATGGCGGATGAGCTGATCAAGGTGGCGGCCCAGCGGGCCTTGCGCAAAGGCACCATCATTCAGCCGCCCGAAGGCCTTTATGAAGAATTCTGCGCCCGCTTTCCCTATAATGAAACCGATGACCAGTTACGCGCCATTCGCGATGTTATTGAGGATCTGTCCAGCGGCAGGCCCATGGACCGCCTCATCTGCGGCGATGTGGGTTTTGGCAAGACCGAAGTCGCCCTGAGGGCTGCCTTTATCGCGGTGATGGACGGTCATCAGGTAGCCATAGTCACCCCCACCACACTCCTGGCCCGCCAGCATTATAAGGGTTTTGTGGAACGCTTCCGGGATTTCCCGGTTAAAGTGGGCCATTTATCCAGACTGGTCAGTTCAAAGGAACAGAAGCTGACCCGGGAAGAATTGGCCAAAGGCACCTGTGAAATTGTCATTGGCACCCATGCCCTGCTCGGCAAATCCGTGAATTTTAGCAACCTTGGCCTGATCATCATTGATGAAGAACAGCATTTTGGTGTCGCCCATAAGGAACGGTTGAAACAGCTTAAAAGCGATGTGCATGTGCTGACCCTGACCGCAACCCCGATTCCGCGGACCCTGCAACTGGCCATGAGCGGTATGCGCGGCCTCAGCCTGATTGCCACCCCGCCGGTGGACCGTTTGGCAGTACGAACCTTTGTATTGCCCACGGATGAACTGGTGATCCGCGAGGCTCTCCTGCGCGAACATTATCGTGGCGGGCAGAGCTTTTATGTGTGCCCGCGGGTCAGTGATCTGAAAGAAATCGAGATATTCCTGAAAGAAAATGTGCCAGAGGTCAAAACCGTCACCGCCCACGGGCAAATGGCACCGGGCCAGATCGAAGATATCATGAATGCCTTTTATGACGGGGCTTATGATGTGCTGCTGTCCACCACCATCGTGGAATCCGGTCTGGACATTCCGACCGCCAATACCATGATTATTCACCGGGCCGATATGTTTGGCCTTTCCCAGCTTTATCAGTTGCGGGGCCGGGTCGGCCGCTCCAAGGTAAGGGCTTATGCCTATCTTACCCTGCCGCCCAAACGCCTGCCCACGGCCGGTGCGGAAAAGCGCCTGAATGTCTTGCAGACCCTGGATACGCTGGGGGCAGGTTTCACGCTGGCCAGTCATGACCTTGACATTCGCGGCGCCGGTAATCTTCTTGGCGAAGAACAATCCGGCCATATCAAGGAAGTGGGTATCGAACTTTACCAACAAATGCTGGAAGAAGCCGTGGCCGAAGCCAAGTCAGGCATTTCAGCAGAAGAACTGGAGGACAGCTGGTCGCCGCAGATTAATGTGGGTGCGGCCATCCTCATTCCTGAAAATTATATTTCTGACCTCAATTTGCGCATGTCGCTCTACCGGCGGCTGGCTGAATTGAATGATCCCCAGGAAATTGAAGGATTTGGCGCTGAACTGATTGACCGGTTTGGTGACCTGCCGCAGGAGGTTGAGGATCTTTTGAAAATTATCCTGATCAAACATTATTGCCGCCGGGCTTCAATCGAAAAAATCGAAACCGGCCCCAAGGGGGCAATTGTCTCTTTCCGCAAGGATAAATTCCCCAACCCCTTGGGCCTGATTGACTTTATCACCAATCAGTCTGGCGTTGCCAAACTGCGCCCTGACCATAAACTTGTTTATATCCGCAAATGGTCAAAGGTGGAAAGCCGGCTCAACGGATCGCTTAACCTGGCACGTGGTCTGACACAGGCAGCCAAAAATCCGGCGGGATAAATCCATACAATTTATCTTTAATTTTATAAGGAATTTACTTTTCTTTAGAGAAAAAGCCTTATGATTATTTCAAATATAAAAGAACCACGAAAAAAAACCAAAGGTGATAACAGGCCGTCAGGCAAAAGGGATTTCTGCCACCAGGGCAACCATTTCTGACTTTAGGCTCAGCACCTAATATATATGCGGGATAAATTTACAGGCAGAATGGCCGGAGAATAACAGAATGTACAACGCCATAAAAACCAGCGTTTCAGGATTAATGGCTGCCACGCAAAAAGCCAAAGTTGCCGCGAGCAATATTGCCAATGCACAAGTGGTATCCTCGCCGCAATCCTCTGTGGGCAATTTAGCCGATGCCCGTGGCTATATTCCCCAACGGGTGGAGCAGACAACCAATAAAAATGGCGGGGTCAAGTCCACGATCCTTCCGGTTAATCCGGCCAGTCTGTCCCTCTATGACCCTTCATCCCCCCTATCCTCTCAGGAAGGATTTGTTCATATACCCAATGTTTCACTGGCTGCTGAAAGTGCTGAATTAATCAGGGCGAGCCAGTCTTATAAGGCCAATGCCAAAGTGTTGAAAATTCTGGATGAAAGCCAAAAATCCCTTCTTGATGCCTTAAAATAATGCTTGCCAATTAATTTTGGCAAAATAATTCTGACCATCCGCTCGTTTGCCTGCCGCTAATTCTGTATTTTGTCCATTTTCCTGTTCTATTCATAAAATTTTAAAAACATGCTTCATGCTAAATATATATTTCTTCAGTCTTTTTTTACCTATTTCCTGTAAATGTTATGCGCTAACAGAATATTAAGGTTAAGAAATTAAAGATAATTTTTAAGTTTCAATGAGTAATGGTAAATGTCTGCTAAAAAAGAAAAAATCGATGAGGAAGTCTATAGTTTGCTTGAACTGGCCCATGAAAAAAGTGGATCCGGGCGTTTAGGACTATTCCAGGGCATCACCGATATTCTGGAAAGACGCCATCGCGAATTATCGGAAAAAGAATTATCTTTAATGTCCAAAATTCTGGGCAATCTTATTCAAGATATTGAAATGGGCATACGCAAAAAACTTGCTGAGCGTCTTGCTTCAAAAGAAGATGCCCCGCTGGACCTTATTCTGCTTCTTGCCAATGATAATATTGAGGTCGCCGAGCCGGTTTTGATGCTCAGTAAAATTATTTCAGATCAGAACCTCATTAATATTATTCGCCATAAGAGCGCCCAGCATCAAATGGGCATCTGTGCGCGTAAAAACCTGTCGGCCCCTGTATGTCAGGAACTGGTCAGCCACGGCAATTCAGATGTTTTGGTGGCTTTGTTAATCAATAAAGATGCCAGAATAGCAAATGATACAATTGCCGAGCTTGTTGAAAAGTCCCGTTTCGACAAAGACATACAACCCGCCCTGATTGAAAGGCCTGATCTGCCGAAGGGCCTGGCATCAAACATGTATAAATGGGTTTCAGATGCCCTGAAAGAGACAATTCTTACCACCCATTCCCTGACGCAGAATGATATAGAGAATATTCTCTCATCCTCAATTAATGACCTTAAAGTTGAAGATGAAAACCAGTCTTCAAAAGAAAAATCGGAAGAAAGACTGGTGGAGAAATTACAGGCTGCCGGGCGCTTAAAAGCATCATTCCTGATGAAATCGCTTCATCAGGGGCAATCTTCCCTTTTTGAAATTTCCTTTGCCAAAATGCTTAATATTCCCCGGAATATAATGTGTTCTGTTCTGTATGACCGCGGGCCGGATTCACTGGCCATTGCCTGTCGGGCAGTGAATATTGACCAGAGCATATTTTTGACCATATTCCGCCTCACCCGTAAAGCCCGGGATATGGATGCGGAAATTTCCAAAGAAGAAACCAGCCGTGCATTTGAATTTTTTAAAGATATGGATCAACGCCGGGCCCAGCTTACTATTCACAAATGGGTTGAAGATGCGGCACGAAATCCTATATTCTAAGCCTGCGGGTGATTAATTCTGCCCGTTCTTTAAAAATAAAGACTGCGGGATCCATGCCAAAATCATTTCGGAATAAAAAAATCGCCCTGCTTGCCAGTGACACGGATGTCGCTCAGGAGGCAAAAGAATCTCTTCTTAAACTCTATGATTTCTCCCCCAGAGAGGAAGCCGAAATCATTGTCGCACTGGGCGGGGATGGTTTTATGCTGCATCTTATGCATGAGATTATGCATCAGGACGTGGCTATTTTTGGCATGAATTGCGGCACTGTGGGTTTTCTTCTGAATGAATTTCGCCCGGATCAATTAATGCAAAGAATTGAAAAATCCATTTCTGTTACCCTGCATCCCCTAAAAATGACGGCCTATACCAATGATGATTATAAAATCGAAGCCCTGGCCATTAATGAAGTATCCTTGTTGCGGGAAACCCGCCAAACGGCCAAGTTAAAAATTATTATTGATGACAAAGTCCGCATGGATAATCTTGTGTGTGATGGTATTCTTGTGGCAACACCAGCGGGAAGCACTGCCTATAACCTATCGGCTCATGGCCCGATAATTCCGATGAATTCCGATATTCTCGCCCTCACCCCCATCAGCGCTTTCCGGCCAAGACGCTGGAAAGGTGCGCTTTTGCCCCATTCCAGTAAAATCAGGTTTGAAATATTGGAAGATAAAAAAAGGCCCGTCAGTGCGGTTGCGGATATCAAGGAAGTCCGTAATGTCTCAGCCGTTGAAGTGATGGAGGACAAAAGTGTTAAAATCACATTGTTATTCGACAACGAACATACACTCGAAGAACGGATTTTTAACGAGCAATTTTCCTATTAATGTAAATGGCTTAGGGTCAGGGCTCCAGGGTCTGGACTCTAGCTGTGAAGAGGTAAGATAACGGTAAATTCAGAACCCGTATTCACCACACTTTTCAGCGTAATATCCCCGCCCATCTGATTGGCCAGATGCCTGGAAATATGCAGGCCAAGACCTGTGCCTTCTTCTTTGCGGGAATAAATGTTATCCACTGCCTGATGGAATTTTTCAAAGACCAGTTCAAACTGATCTTCCGGAATGCCTATGCCGGTATCCCAGACAGTGATGGCCACATTGCCCGCACTTTCTTTGCGGGCGCGAATGCCGATTTTACCGCCTTCGGGGGTGAATTTTACGGCATTGCTGAGAAGATTGACAAAAATCTGAATGGTTCTGCGCTCATCCGCCAGCAGTGTGAAATCCTCCGAGATATAAACCCCGGAAATATCAAGGCTTTTGTCATTGGCCCGCAGAATGGTCAGATTAAGGGCTTTTTCGACCACCTCTTTTAACGAAAGCCTGTTATTTTCAAGGTTGATCTTCCCGTTTTCCAATACGGCCACATCGAGTACATCGTTAATAAGGTCCAACAAATGCCGGCCTGCGGTTACAATATCCTTGCTGTAGGAAATATATTGAGGATTAAGGTTGCCAAAGACTTCCATATTCATCGCCTCGGCAAAACCAATAATCGCATTCAGAGGGGTTCTGAGCTCATGGCTCATGGCGGCCAGAAATTCACTCTTTGCACTAAGGGCGGCTTCGGCATCCGCAGAAGAAATATCCAGCTGCATATTCTTGTTGGTCAGCTCTTCCAGAGTATTTTCAAGCGACTTTTGGATGGCGAGGGTTTCCATACGGGCTTTAACACTATCGGTGACATCCATTCCCGCACCGCGGTAGCCATTAAATTCGCCATTATCTGAATCAAAAAGCGGGACACCGCTCAAATGAATGTAAAGCGTTTCCCCATTCACATCTTCCAGAAGGAAAAGCTGGTCCCGGAAAGGCTTATAATGATCCATAATGCTTTCGCAATTGGTCTTTTCATTTGTATCATTCACCATCAGGGCGCCAAAATCTTCAAATCTTTTATTTTTAAGAAGAAAGACCGGCTTGCCAATGAGCGCGGTGAGCCGTTCGGACACATAGGTGATATTATAGTCACTATCCACTTCCCAATACCAATCCGAAGTGGCCCGGGCAAAATCCCTGAAACGCTGCTGCATCAGGGTTTCATTTGACAGGACTTCAACCTTATTTGTGCAATTTACATAGGTTCCCCCAACCGCGATAACACGCCCCTCATCATCACAAATTGGAAAATGCCGGGAGCGATACTGATGGTTCGTCCCCTGAACAGTGATAAATTCTTCCACTGAAACACTCTGACGGGTCAGCTGTATTTCATTGAGTATGGCCACCAGGCTGGAGGGTAATTTTTCATCGGTTTTATTGTGTGAAATATTTAAAGAATTTTCACACACATGCACCAGATCGCGATAACCTTTATTCACATAAATCAACTTACCCGAAATGGTTGCCACATACAGGGGTACGGTTTCATCAATTTTCATATTGCTGAGAAGTTTATTCACTTTCAAAGCAACATTATTATTATTTTCTTTTCCCGCACGTTTATTGGCTGCATTCAGACCTTCCACCACTTCCAAAGGAATGATGGTCTGATGCTTTGCCTTGCCATTCGTCCTGCCGGCGGCAGAAGAATGCAATAATGAGCGTTCCAGTTTCCCGAACATTGCGTTATCCCGTTTCTCTTACCTTTATCATGGCATCCTGATATCCGCTGTCACGTTGCCAGTGCCTTACGGCCATTTTTGCATTTTTAACTTCAATATCATCAAATAGGGTCAGTATGGATTTTAATAAATTTGTCGCCCGTGCTTTGGCTCCGGAACGTGACTGAACGACCAGAAGGAACATTGATGTAAAATCCTCCCGATCCATTTCAATGGCTTTGGCGATAACCGCCATGCTCTCTCCCGTTCTTTCCCGAAAGGAGCGCCATATTATTTTTGTATCCAAACCGCTTAATTCTGCCAGACCAGCCACAAAGAGGTCAACCTTTTCCTGTCGCAGGCTTTGCAGGAGAAAGCTGACTTTCAGACTGCTATTGCTTTGCATTTTACGAACCAGATTGACCGCCTTTTTCATGGCATTATCTGTTTCATCATGATGTTGAATGGCCATTTTCGTCGACATTTCAAGAGCATCATCCAGAACCGTTTCATCAACTGAAAATTCCGTAATAATTTTCCGGCGCAGTGCGGCTGAAACCCACCAATACATCCGATAAGCCAGATTAGAGGGAATATCATGACGGCTAAGCAAGGGTTCCTGAAAACGATCAAAAGTTTTCGATTCTGCGACCAGATAATCCATGGAAAGTTCTGAAATCTCGGCATTTTCATTGCGTATGAGTGCCTCAATTACATCCTCATTACCCTGCTCAATCAATTCACTGCTGATGTCCTCGCTGACAAATTCCCGGATGGCAATGGCCATTCTGTGGGCATCGGTTCTATTGCGGATAATTTCGATCAATTGCGCATCATCCAGAACACGGCTTTTTTCGAGAATAGGTCTGGAAATTTCGATATTGTCATTGGCCAGCAATGAGGCCAGCTCAACCGATACATTGTTTGAATCAGACAAACGCAGGGAGAGTTCTTTTCTGACATTCTCTTCAACGGATTTGATTAATTTGCTCAGAATATCATTCATGAGCGCCCGCTCATGCTCATTCAGGCGGCCGGAAGGCGATAAAAACAGATCGGAAATATTTTCCACCAACTGATTTTTAGCCGACACAGTTTTATCCTGTGCCAGCTTAATCAATTCATCTGGATTAAAGTCGTTTTCTTTCATCCCCATCTTACCATCTAAACATCTTTGTGCCTTTGATTTTAAAAAACTGCATCTATAGACCATCATTTTTTAATTATGGCCGGATTATTACAGAATTTTAGTTAATAAACAATAAAGAAGGAAAGTCTAAAACCGCTTTATTTCCCTGGAATAATTGCCGTTTCAGACATGTCTTTCTTTGGAATAATTTTAATCAAACAAGATATGCATATGTTGGGGGAAAGGTGTCCCGTCCATGTCCATCTTGCCGGCTTTGCCGGCTGCACGCCTCAGATTGTCTTTTTTCAGCAAGGGCTTCAGGAATAATGGCATGACGGCCTGAGAAATATGATCCCCGAAACACCGGTGTAATCCCATGCCCCAAAGTATATAATTGTCCGCAGGCCGGTTAATATCAAACTGGTCTGCATGCGGGATGACCCAGGGATCAAACATGGCCGATAAATTGGCGGCAAAAACAAAACATCCTTTACGGATTTTTCTCTGGCGCAAGGTGCCTGCCGCCAGGGTATGATCTTTGGCCGCAACCCTGAAAATCACGGGATTCATCGGATTAAACCTGAAAGCTTCCACAATATAGCGCAACAATAACGCATCATCATCCGCCCGTGCCGCGGCCTGTGCCCTGGCCAATATTTCAGGACGCTCCAGAAGCTGATCCAAAACACGCGTGGTCGCATTGGATATGGTGGGCACCATGGCAGTCAGCATACCCAGATAATTATTCCGGATACCAATATCATCCATAAAGGGCATTTGCGCCTTTTGAAGTTTAAGGCAGCGCCCTAGAACATCATCATTACCCGTATTATTTTCCTTACGTTCCCGGATAAGGTTATCCAGATAGTCCCGGCAGGCTGCAGATGCTTCTTCCGCATTGCCAACCACTGTTTTATCATTAAAGAAATCATAAAAAATATAATGGAACATCTTATGTGTCCACTGGATCATATCCTGTTCCGACGGGCCGGGAGCACCAAAATAAACCCCAACCATTCGCGCCAGAACAGGAAGCATAAGCTGTTGAGGAATATCAATTTTTCCTTCTGATTGTTCAACAATTCCTGCAACTTCCTTATAGACAAAAGGCTTGATAATGGTGCTGATATCATCCCGGTTGGCCGCCAGTCTCATATCTGAAACATTGTTGGTATAATCCGGGCTGTCCTGCATACCCAGAAAGAAATTGCCGCCCTTTGTCAATAAATGCATTTTTGGCTTATAGACTGTCTCAAATACCGCGTCCTGATGAACCACTTCCAACACGTCTTCATACGCCGTTACCAAAGCCGTACCGTTATTTTCAAAGGCAGTGATTACCTTTTTATTTATGATTATTGTCGGAAAAAAAGCCCTGAAAACAGCCATTATGCTCCGCATCATTTTCGGACTGGTGAATTTTTCGGCTAATTGTTGTTTAAGACTTGAAGGTTTTACCAAACAGGCGAGAAATGTGACAAAAAGCTTTAATAAATTCCACAATCCCCACAAAATTACATATATAAAAGTCCCAATATTACGGACAATATTCATCAAATAATTGAAAATAATTTTCACAAAACCCATGAAAAAAGCCATCATAAACTCCCCTGTAATTTTCTCTAGAATCTATATAACGCGTGAACTCCCTCAGAACTGTATATGCAATTTATAATATCATAATATGACATTATAATCACATACTAATGTTATATATTAAAACATACAATTGAAACTGTTTTGTGAAAAGTTAATGATTAATACAGTAAGAAATCAGGCTTCTGAGTTTTGAGGGCTGTACGGGTTTATGAAGCAGGGTAAAGCCATGTTTACGGGCATCATTGCTAATGGCCTTATCGGTGTCACCCGTGACCAGGATGGCAGGAACATCACGGCCCAGCCTGTCCTGTAATTTTTGCACAGACTGGAAAATATCCAGACTATTGGTCTTTTGAATATCTGTAATCAGAACATCCGGCTTGAAGTCTGAATTCTCAACAGCTTCAATGCCTTCGTCCAGTCTGGATGCTTCGAAAACATTATGTCCCCAACGCGCGATCAAATCGGCCATGGCTTTTCTGGAACGATCCATGCCATCAACCAGCATAATATTGACCTTTTTATCGTCATTCCAGACCCTGATGTCCTGTTCTTCAGGTAAAATATCCTGCTCCTTGCCAATAGGAACAAAAATGCTGAAGCTTGAACCAATACCAAATTCTGAATCCAGATGAAGCTCATGGTGAAGAATTTTACACAGGCCATCCACAATAGACAGACCGAGGCCAAGCCCCTTTACCTCTTCCTGTCCCTTATTGCCAATCTGATAGAATTCCCTGAAAATATCCTCTTTTTTATCATCGCTTATACCAAGGCCACTATCGGACACGGAAATTCTGATCTGCCCTCCCTCTTCTTCGCTGTGCAGGCGGACAAACCCCAATTCGGTATAACGAATTGCATTGGAAAGCAGGTTGGTTAAGATACGTCCCAGCATTTGCCGGTCACTGGTAATCACATCATCACATTGTTCAATTTTAAGGTCCAGGCCCTTGTTTTGAGCAATTTCGGTATAATCACGGCGCAATTCCTCTAATAAATCATCCAGCCTGAAAGTGGTCATTTCCGGAACAAGAGCGCCTGATTCGATTTTCGACAAATTCAAAAGAGAGCTTAATAAATTACGCAGAGAATGGGAGGTTTTATTAATATTCTGTGCCAGACTTTTAATCTTGCCGATTTCATTTTCATTGACCAAAGCTTCCACAAAAAAACCCATGGCATGAAGGGGCTGACGCAGATCATGGCTGGCAGAGGCTAAGAACCTGGATTTTGCTTTATTGTTATGTTCGGCAGTTTTACGGGATTCTTCGGCATTGTCTTTTTCAATTTCCAGCCTTCTGATCAAATCCTTATTTTCAAGACCAAGGTTTATGGCTTTTAATATATTGATTTGTGACAAATGACTGTGAAAAAGATTAACAAACAAGAGCGCCAAAACCAAAGAACCGCTCAGAACCTGAATTTCATCGCCCGAAGTAATACAGCGAAACGCCAGCGGTGCAACACAACTGATGGCAAAAACAAAATAGGCCGGTTTATATATTGATAAAAAGGAAATGGACCCCGCAACCATGCCACTTAATAAAATTGATGCCAAAACGAGCATGAGGATTTCGCTGTCGATGGGCAGAATAAAAGCGAGGCACCCCCACATTATGCCGATTATCAAAGAAAATGTTACCAGGAACAGGGCTTGTATATTTACATTTTCTTTTGTGACTTCATGGGATTGCAGATAAAAATTGTGAAATAACCGCAGGCCGCAAATAGCCAGAATAGACATAAACCAGCTCAACGGTAATATTGGCGGCATATATATCAACATGATTAATGTAATAATGGCCGCCACAAATAAATTCATAAAAATCATAGAAGGCGTGTGCCTGAGCATGAGATTAACCTGCTCTATAATGATTTTTTTATCCTTTGGGCCCCCTTTCATTATCACACTCCTTACAAAATCACTGACATAGCCGCTACATGATGAGCATTATAAATTGCTGTTTAGCGCCTTTAATGCTGCCTCTGTCCTGTTATTGACTTTTAAAAGCTGAAAAATAGAAGAAATATGCACCCGTACAGTATTATCGGCAATACCCAGAATATTGGCGATTTCCTTATTTGATTTTCCCTGGGTGATGAGGTGCAAAATCTCTTTCTGCCGCGCGGTCAGCCCCTCAACGTCCCCTGTTTCATCGGTTTCTTCTTTTAATATATGATCGGGTATATAACGGCCGCCTTTTAAAACAAGTTGAATGGCTTGAATCATAATATCGCTGGTCTGAGACTTGGGTATATAGCCCATGACCCCCAATTCGAGAGCCTTGCGAATGACGTGGCCTTCTTCTGAACCTGAAAGGATAATGATCGGGATGGACGGGTCGATCTGCCGGATTTTTTTCAAACCTTCCAAGCCGCTCATATCCGGCAATCCCACATCAAGTAGAATCAGGTCAATATCATCATGATCACCGACAACCTTAAAGGCATCCGAACACCGGCCACATTCGATTACACTTACATCATCATCCAACTCATTAAGAACATATTTCAGTCCTTCTCTAAATAATGCATGGTCATCGACCAAGAGAAGTTTCATGCAGACCCCTAAATCCCACCCCAAGATTTTCTATAATTTCATTTTTAAATACATAATATATTACGTAAAAATTGTATTTTTACCATATAGCAAATTTTTTAATGAGTGTCTCATAGATATTTTAATTACTTTCAGAGCACCGCCCCTAGTATAAATAGACTAGATAAATACTAACAGATGTCTTATTTCGCTGTATATGAAGATTTATTAGTATGGGGGCATAAGAAAGAAATGAAGCTGACTAAAGCAAACAATAAATTTATTTCTTACACAGAATATTCCTTTGGGGGAAAAGGCATGGTGGGGCGTTTTTAAGTATCTGTCGGGGGGGCGGAAATGAAGAAACATCCCGCCATGCTTCCAAGGAGAAAAACTTTTCCTTCCCTAAATCTTCAACCATCCAAATCCAAAAATTTTTGACTCTATGATCAAATTAACGATTGATCAGGGTAAACTGTGGCTTTCGGAAAATATAAATTTTGAATCTACAGGATAATTTATCTGGATATTCTATTGTGAGAATATCTTTATAAACATAAAATAATCAGATATTCAAATCATCAGAAGTTCCGGTGGTGCGGACGGCGGGACTTGAACCCGCATGCCCAAAGGGCGCAAGATTTTAAGTCTTGTGCGTATACCAATTTCGCCACGTCCGCACACCAGAAAAATGACTCATATAAAATGAGTTACAGGGATATTACATATTCTTTCACTGAAATAAATAGAGAGTTTGAATTTTATTTATATTTTTCCGGTTTTTATTATGTCAATGAAGCAAAACTTGATTACGTCAATGAAGCCATACTCGCCTCACCCTCGAAAAATTCCGAACCGTTTTCTGTAATTTTCTGTTTTAAAAGTTTCATTGCAGCCCCCAGTTCATCAGTGTCCTGAGAGCGTAAAACAAAAGTCGCCCCATATTTCCGGCCCTGATAAAAGGGGTAACTGCCCAGAGACACATGGGCATATTCTTTATCGATTTCGGCTAAAATATCCGAAAATACACTTTCCCCTTCAAACACATGAATGGCCTCATTATACATTTTATGCCCCCCATCCAGTCTTTTTTCAATATCCAGCAGCATGCTCTGCATCACCTGGGGAATACCGGCCATAACAAAGAGGTTTTCCATTTGAAACCCCGGTGCAATACTGACCGGATTTTGAATAAGAAGTGCGCCCTTAGGGGTCATGGTCATGCGTTGACGGGCTTTTGATACTTTGCCCGGTCCATAATAATCTTCCAGTAACTGAAGGGCTTCCTGATTCTGAATAAAGTCTACATCAAAGGCGCGCGCCACATATTCTGCCGTTATATCATCATGGGTTGGCCCGATACCGCCCGTTGTAAAGACATAATCATAGGCCCTGCGGTATTCGTTCACCGTATCAATTATTTTTTGCCCATCATCCGGGATAACCCGGACTTCTTTGAGCTGAATGGCCAATTGTTCAAGCCATAGGGCCAGATGATTGAGATTCGCATCCTTTGTTCGTCCGGATAGAATCTCATCCCCGATAATGATCATCGCCGCTGTGACTGTCTTTTTCTCGCTCATAAATTCTACAACCCTGAACATTTGATCTTTATTCTCAATATCACTATACCCTGACTTTATGAAATTTGAACATAAACTTATTCCGGGTCATTTGATCAAACGCTACAAACGCTTTCTGGCGGATGTGCGCCTTGAAAATGGTGATATTGTCACGGCTCATTGTGCCAATTCCGGCTCTATGATGGGCCTGAAGGATGAAGGCGCACCCGTGTGGCTGTCGCCAGCCACCAACCCTAAAGCCAAGCTTGACTATCGCTGGGAAATGGTGGAAATCGATAAAAATCTTGTGGGGATCAATACATTTCTGCCAAACAAGATTGCCGAGGAAGCCATAGAAAGCGGGATGGTGAAGGAATTGCGGGGTTATAGAAACCTGAAACGCGAAGTCAAATATGGCAATAATTCACGTATTGATATATTTCTGAGTGATTCCATTCATGGGGCCGCCGACTGTTATGTGGAAATTAAATCTGTCACCCTGTCCAGGGTTGATAAATGCGCAGAATTTCCCGATGCGGTAACCACCCGTGGCCGAAAACACCTGCAGGAATTAAGCCATATGGTCGAAAAAGGCTATCGTTCTGTGATGCTTTATCTGGTTCAGCGTGAAGATTGTGAGGCCTTTGGTATTGCATCGGATATTGACCCCGCCTACGCTCAGGCGTTACAAGAGGCACAAAGCTCAGGGGTGGAAACAATTTGTTATAGTTGTAAAATAACCCCGGAACAGATTATACTGAATAAAGCATTGCCCATATTGGATTAAAAATGAAATATATCAAAGCCAGTGAAACAGAAGCCAAAGCCTCAAGCGCCATCAAGATCCATGATCCCGAAGATTTTGAAGGCATGCGCAAGGCTGGCAGGCTCGCCGCAGAGACGCTTGATATGATCGCCCCTTATGTGGAGCCTGGAATTACCACGGATGAGCTGGACAGAATATGCGCTGAATTTATTGCCGAGCGCGGGGCCATCAGCGCGCCCCTCAACTATCGCGGTTTCCCCAAATCCATCTGCACCTCCATCAATCATGTGGTATGCCATGGTATTCCCGGCCCCAAAAAACTTAAAAAAGGCGATATCATAAATATTGACGTTACCGTTATTCTGGATGGCTGGTATGGTGATACAAGCCGCATGTTTACGGCCGGGAAAGCCCCTATCAAGGGTTGTCGCCTGATCGACATCACTTATGAATGTCTGATGCGCGGCATTAAGGCCGTTAAGCCCGGTGCCACAGTCGGTGATATCGGCCATGCCATTCAAACCCATGCCGAGGCCGAACGCTGTGGTGTGGTGGAAGTTTTCTGTGGCCATGGATTGGGACGGGTATTTCATGATGCCCCCAATATCATGCATTATGGCAATCCGGGCGAAGGGCCGGAATTAAAAGAAGGCATGTTCTTCACCATTGAGCCCATGATTAATCTGGGCGGGCCGGATGTGAAAGTCCTGTCTGATAACTGGACGGCGGTCACACGGGACAAGTCTTTGTCTGCACAGTTTGAACATAGTTTAGGAGTCACCAAAGACGGGTGTGAGATATTCACTCTGTCGCCAAAAGAAATGCATAAACCACCTTACCGATAACATCAAATGGGGGTAAAATTGGATCAGAAGAAGAATCAAGCGCAAAATCATGGTCACCGGCAACGCCTGAAAGATCGTTTCCGCAAAGGCGGTGAAGTCGCACTGGCGGATTATGAAATGCTGGAATTATTGCTTTATGCGGCCATCCCCAGACGCGACGTAAAACCCCTCGCCAAAAACCTGATCAATCTTTTTGGCAGCTATGCTGAAGTTATCAGCGCCTCACCGGAACGACTTTCCGAGGTCTCCGGTGTTGGTGACAATGTGATTACCACCATCAAAATGGTCGAAGCCAGCGCCCGAAAAATGGCACAGGGTGTCGTTCTGGATCAGCCGATCCTGTCAAACTGGCAGGCGCTGGTTGATTATTGCCAGATTAAAATGGCGCATAAGAAAACGGAAGAATTTCACATTCTCTTTCTCGATCGTAAAAACCGCCTTATTGCGGATGAAGCACAGCAAAATGGCACCGTTGATCATACACCGGTCTACCCCAGAGAAGTGATTAAACGCGCCTTACAACTGCAATCGTCGGCCATTATTCTGGTTCATAATCACCCCAGTGGCGACCCTACCCCCAGCCGCAATGACCTGGATATGACCAAAAGAATCGCCAGAGCCGGCGAAGAATTAAACATCAAGCTTCATGACCATTTAATCATCTCAAAATCCGGCCATACCAGCTTTAAAACGATGGGTTTGATCTGATTCCTGTCGTCCTTCTCAGATGATTTTTCTGTCATATATATTTCATTGATTTTTTTAAATTTCCCCTGACTAAGGATTGTTTTATTCTTTACATTAGTATATTCTAATTATCAGTTGAGATAGTGTTCTATTTTCAAATCTCCCAATCCTAAATGCTTATAATATTAGGTAGTATCCTGAATAAAGGCAGGTTTACTGATCTGCCTGTTTTATTTTTCACGCAAGAAAAAGGAAGACATTATGGAAAAATTGGAAAAGATCGATCCTGAAGAAAAGCATAAACTGATCACACGTGGAATTGCCGAATTTGCCCGCCAGAATGCGGAATTAGATGCGGATGCTGCAAGCTGGACCACCAAGGAAGCAACGGGTGTCGCGGCCCATGTTTATCTCTATCTGCAGGTGGATTGTAATCTGAAATTCAACGACGGAACCAATGTAACCTTTAATGGCAAAGGCCTTGCCGTAGGCCTTGGTGCCACAGGCGCATTGGGCGGCAGCGCCACCTTTAATGTAGAACCCTCAAGATTGAAATCCCTTTCAAAAGTCACCTTTGAAGCCACCAGTATTGGTGTGGTGGGCGGCGGATTCCAGGTCACCTGGTTCTCCAACGGCAAATATGTCGGCCACGGCGAGTTTTATGGCCTCGGTGTGGATATCGGCACACCCGGCGGCGGCTGGGGCGATTTTACATAATTCTATACCCCAAAAACGTTTTGAGCCGAAGGGATCAGCTCCCCTTCGGCTCAAGCAATCCCCCTCCCCCAGTTTTACATTCACCCCATATACAACTATATTGAATGAACCGTCGCTTTCGATCTAAAGCGAACTCTGAAATAATGAAAGCGAGTGAACTAAATAGCGATGAAGCACTTTTTAATATCCAAATACGACCCGGCGAGACGAGCCAAAAATAACGGCTATTTAGGTATAGAGAATGAATGGACGGAAGCTTGTGAATTAGGGAGGACATTCAACGGAAAATTATTTACTGCCAAAGAATATTTTGAAATTGAGAATAAATATATCAAGAGCATATTGTTTTTTTTCGATGCATCCGGTCTGGATTACCTAAGAATGACAAGTCCCATTTCAACTCACTACACGCAAGATCAACAGTATCATGATGCGAAAAATGGTTTTCCCCAATTATATGAACTGGAATTTGAGAAAGTTTCTTTCACTGATGACAGAAAAATTTACAGAGATGAGCTTATCACCCTCATAAAAATGAATTTGCGCCAATTTGCATATTGTTGTTTGTCGATACTAGATAAGTTTTATCTGAATTTTGGCGATGATTCATATGTCTACATAGAAACATATGTGCCGCCAGAAAGAATTGATTCTGAGGCTGGTATTTATATAGAGGAGACAAATGAAGCTGGACCATACATGCCCAGAGGTACTATTGAGGTTCAAATTTCTAGTTCGAGAATTGGTCAAGAAGAGGGTGCAGATTTGAACATCTTAGCAAATGTTCCGAGGTTAAAAATAAGGGATCTTCTTGGCTATTCACATGAACATCCTTTCGTTACTCACATGCCCATTACATCGGAGATTGCAAAAAAACTGGAAACCCTCACTGAGTATGTTTTCGACTTCGATCGTTTTGAATATCATATAAGTACCTATGGGGATGAATTTTGAATGGCTGCTTCCGGACAAAAGCTACCTCCCATACACCAATTTAAACACTCGTTTAAAAAATAAAAATCCCTTATTCGCCAAATAGATTTCCTGTGATAACCTTGTCATGAAAGATAATTTTGATGGGAGTTTATGATGTCTGAGAGAAATGTTTTTTTTACCCATGAGGTGAGTAATCAGCCCCCTGCCCTGGAAAATTATAATCTTTTTAAGACCGATACGGCGCTCAGTCAGGCATTTAATCGTTACGCGCCAAAAGCCGCAGAAAACGCCGCAGAAAATCATGTGCAAAAATATGGGGCTTTGATGGGGCTTCCATATACGATTGAGCAGGGCCGCCTCGCCAATGAACATCCGCCCATCTTCAAACCTTTTGATCGTTTTGGCGAACGCATTAATGAAGTGGAATTTCATCCCGCCTATCATCATATGATGAAAACGGGTCTTGAAAATGGAATGGCGGCATTGCCGTGGACGAAAGACAAAGAAAGCGCCCATACGGTCCATGCGGCTCTGGAGTATCTGCATACACAGGCCGAACCCGGAACCTGTTGCCCGCTGACCATGACCTATGCTGTGGTACCGGCCCTGCGTCACCAGCCCGATATTGCCGACAAATGGGTGCCAAAAATTCTGGCCCGCCAGTATGATCCGCAAAATATCCCCATGACTGAGAAAAAGGGTGTGACCATCGGCATGGCCATGACCGAACTTCAGGGCGGCTCGGACGTGCGCGCCAACAGCACGACCGCCACACAGGTGGGCAGCGGCAATGAATATGAATTGCTTGGCCATAAATGGTTCTGTTCCGCGCCCATGTGTGATGCTTTTCTGACATTGGCCTATACGGACGCGGGTCTGACCTGTTTTCTGGTGCCGCGATGGACCCCGGATGGTGAGCGCAATTCCATTCAAATTCAACGTCTCAAAGAAAAGCTTGGCAATAAATCCAATGCCTCCAGCGAGATTGAATATCATAACAGCTTTGCCCAGCGTATTGGTGAGGACGGCAATGGCATCAAGACCATCCTCGACATGGTGCATCATACCCGCCTTGACTGCGCCATCGCCCCCATCGGCCTGATGCGTCAGGCGTTGGTACAGGCCATTCATTTTGCCAGACACCGCAATGTGTTTCAGAAAAAGCTGGTGGATCAGCCGATGATGCAGTCCGTATTGGCTGATCTGGCGCTGGAGGTGGAAGCCGGTACAATATGTTTTATGTATATGGCCCATAAATTTGATCAGGCTGAAAAGGATACGGACGCAAAAATCTTTGCCCGCCTTGGGGTGGCCTTGGCCAAATACTGGCATAATAAACGCTGCCCGAATTTTATTTATGAGGCGATGGAATGCATGGGCGGGGCGGGTTATGTGGAGGAAAACATCCTGCCGCGCCTGTACCGCGAAGCGCCCCTCAACAGCATATGGGAAGGCTCGGGTAATGTGATCTGTCTTGATATTCTGCGTACCCTGAACAAAGAACCACGCGCCCTTGAACTTTATTTTGCCGAACTGGCCCCCGCAAAAGGCAGCAATCAGTATTTTGATCGGGCGCTAGAGGATTTACAGGAAAGTTTTGGCCAAACCCGCGACCCGCAGCTTCATGCCAGAGCCACCGTTGAAAATATGGCCCTTTGCATGCAGGCGGCTTTGTTAATTCAACATGCACCGGCGGAGATCAGCGACGCGTTTTGCGCCACCCGGCTCGGCGGCCTTGGCGGCAGATGTTATGGCACTTTGCCCACGAATACCAATTTGAAATTTATTATTGAGCGTTGCTATGCGGGTTAATTTTCTTCTTTATAAAGGGTGCCAAACAGCCAGTCACATAAAGGATAGGTGATGTTGAAATTATAACGGCTCATCAATTCCCGGTCATGATGAATGGTATGATGACGGCGCAGGCTGGCCATAAAGGGCAGTTTTGCCGCCCAGTTATCCTCATCCACATGGTAGAGAAAATGCATAATCTCATAATTGAGAAAATAAGCCACGGCACTGAAAACAAACAGATAAGCCACATTATCACTTAAGGTATAATGGATAATCACCCAGACCGGGGTCGCAAAAAAACCAAAGAAAAACAACAGCATCACCGGCGGAAATAAAACCGCCTTAAAGTCACGGCTATTATCAAATGTGGTATATTCGCGGGTGAAGAAACTGTGATGTTCCTGGGCATGACGCAGGAAAATTTCTTCCAGAAACCGGGTTTTCTTATGCATCGGCCCCTTATGGCCCAGATATTCCACCAGATTGGCATAAAAAAGCGTGACCGGCACCACCAGCCATTCCAAAGGCATAATATCATTCAGCATCACAACACATCCCGTAAGCACTGCAAGACAGGTGAGAACGGTCAAAGACAGATGGGCCCAGCCATTATAAAATCTGGAAGCATATTTCAGATGATAATCTTTGCGATATTGATCAATTTTTGCTTTTGTCATTGTTACCCCTTTATTTTTAATTCAGCATAATATGAACGCTGCCAAAATACAAATTCCAATATAGGGCCACAAATGCCAATATAACCTGCAAATTTAAGACTAAATGTCATTGGCTCTTGAGCAAAGCTCTATTCTCTGCTAATCCCTGCCACATATATATACACTTTCATTCAAAACAGGTGAAACATCATGATTCCTCGTTATTCACGCCCAGAGATGACTTCCATATGGGAACCCCATTCCAAATTCCAGATCTGGTTTGAAATTGAGGCTCATGCCTGTGATGCGCTGGCCGAGCTCGGTGTAATCCCGGTTGAAGCCGCCAAGACCATTTGGGAAAAAGGCAATTTTGATATTGAACGCATTGACGAAATTGAACGCGAAGTGAAACATGATGTCATCGCCTTCCTCACCTCCCTTGCGGAATATGTGGGTCCAGAGGCCCGTTTCGTACATCAGGGCATGACATCTTCTGATGTATTGGATACCTGTTTTAATGTGCAACTGGTCAAGGCCGCTGACCTTTTGATTGCGGATGTTGAAAAACTTCTGGAAGTGACAAAACGCCGCGCTTACGAGCATAAGATGGATGTGTGTATCGGCCGCAGCCATGGCATTCACGCTGAGCCCGTAACATTTGGTCTTAAAATGGCCGAAACCTATGCGGAATTTGATCGCAACCTTGAACGCCTTAAAAATGCCCGCAAGGAAATTGCCACCTGCGCCATTTCCGGCGCGGTGGGCACCTTTGCCAATATCGACCCAAGGGTGGAAGAACATGTGGCCAAGGCCCTCGGCCTCGAAGCGGAACCCGTTTCCACTCAGGTAATCCCCCGTGATCGCCACGCCATGTTTTTTGCAACGCTCGGTGTTGTGGCAAGTTCCATTGAACGGGTTGCCACCGAAGTGCGCCATCTGCAACGCACCGAAGTATTGGAAGTGGAAGAATTTTTCTCCAAGGGTCAAAAAGGCTCCTCCGCCATGCCCCATAAGCGTAACCCGATTTTGACCGAAAACCTCACGGGTCTTGCCCGTCTGGTGCGCGGTATGGCTCTGCCGGCCATGGAAAATGTGGCCCTGTGGCATGAACGCGACATTTCCCATTCTTCTGTGGAACGCATGATCGGCCCCGACGCCACTGTAACGCTGGACTTTGCCCTGAACCGTCTGATCAATGTGATTGATAACCTTCTGGTTTATCCTGAAAATATGCAGGCCAACATGGACAAGCTCGGTGGTCTGCATAATTCACAACGGGTTCTTCTGGCGCTTACCCAGGCCGGTATCAGCCGTGAAGACAGCTACCGTCTGGTACAGCGCAATGCCATGAAAGTCTGGGAAGAAGGGGCCAATTTCGCCGAAGAGCTCAAAGCCGACCCGGAAGTATCCGCCAAACTCTCTGACGCGGAAATTGATGACAAGTTTGATATTGCCTATCATACCAAGCATGTAGACACGATTTTCAAGAGGGTTTTCGGCGAATAATCGCTTAAAATATCCAAAAAAAAGCCCGCCATATTTGAGCGGGCTTTTTCTTTTATCGCAAAAATATCCCCATCCATAGCATTAGAATTTACCCTGAGCGCAATTTTTTCTACCTTTGTTTCATGAGCTGAACAGGAGAGAGAAATGCCGCGTAAATATGTATCCACCCTTACCCTCGCCGCCGTTGCCGCACTTGGCCTGATGACCGCTGTTGGTGGTTCTGCCAATGCCCATGACAAAAAACATTTTCATTCTGTTCAGAAAATAGTTCAGGAGGCTTTGATGGAAGCCAAACTAAACCTGGAAGAAGTCGAAAGAGACCTGAAGGACTTTGAATTTGATGTAGAGGAATTTCGCGAGGACCTGCAGGAATTAAAAGAACTTGAAATGGTTGAATTGCAGGAAGACCTTCAAGAATTAGAAGAACTGGAAATATTTGACGAGGATTTTGCCGCAGACCTGGAATTTCAGATAAAAAAAGAATTTATTTCAGATCAGGAAATCGAACGCATCATCAAACAGACTGAAAAAGAACGCGCCCGTGCCATGAAAAAGATTCACAAATCTTTGGCAGAAATCAATGAAAAGCTCGAAAAAATGCAAAAAGAATAATTTTTGAGCCTGTGGGCATTTTAAAGAATTACTACCCTCCGACTGCTTTTGATGCCCGGTTCCCATCGCTTGGAACCGGGTTTTTTTTTATGGTACAAAAAAACGGGCTTTTTAATCTGTCAAAGGCCCGTTTAATTTATTTGTCCAAAAGGTCAAAATTACTTTTTGAGATTTTTTAATTCTTCGGTCATTTGGCTGCGGGCAACTTCGAGCTGATCTTCCATTTCCCGTCTGACCTGATGTTCGGAAATTTCCACACCCTTGGCATCAAGATCGCCTTTGAGTTTGCGGTAAACATCTTCATCACCAGCTTCTTCAAAGTCTGCCTTAATCACTTCCTTATAATATTCTTCAGCCGCTTCACCGGCAAGGCCCATCTGTGAGGCCGCCCACAGGCCCAGCAATTTATTTCTGCGAACATTGACCTTAAAGTCAAATTCTTCATTGCGGGCAAATTCATTTTCATAGGCTTTTTCACGGCCTTCAAACTGGGTCATCTCGTCACTCCTTAAAATATAATCTTCCATACTTTTATACACGCTTTACAAAAAGCTTTCCACGGTTTTTATAGGACTTATGTTTGATTTATTTTTAAGCCCGAGCATGATTGTTTTCTATGAGTTTATGATATATGTTCGCCTCGCTTGATTCTATTGGTTTCTTATAAACGACAGGTATTTGTAATGTCCAAAGGTGAACAGATTTATGAAGGCAAGGCAAAGACCCTTTTTAAAGGTGAAAAGCCCGGCACCATCATTCAATATTTCAAGGATGATGCAACCGCATTTAATGCCCAGAAGCGTGGCACCATTGCCGGAAAAGGCATAATTAACAATAAAGTTACCGAACTTGTCATGCATCATCTGGAACGCATTGGCATCCCCACTCACTTTATTGAACGCCTCAATGACCGGGAACAACTGGTTCACGAAGTGGATATTGTTCCCCTTGAGGTGATTGTGCGCAATATTGTGGCCGGCAGCATGGCCAAAAAATTCGGCATTGAAGAAGGCACCCGCCTGCCCCATCCCATTGTTGAATTTTCCCTGAAAGATGACGACCTTGGCGATCCGCTGATTGCCGAAGAACATATTTCAGCCCTGGGCCTGGCCTCGGACGAGGAAATGGAGGATATTTTCTCCATGACTTTACAGATCAATGATTTCCTGCGCGGTCTTTTTGCAGGCATTGGCATTGAACTGGTGGACTTTAAACTGGAATATGGCCGCATGGATACAGAAGATGGTATCATGCTGGTATTGGCCGATGAATTCAGCCCTGACAATTGCCGGCTCTGGGATCTGGAAACCGGTGAAAAAATGGACAAAGACCGTTTCCGCCGCGACTTGGGCGGTGTGGAAGAAGCCTATCAGGAAGTGGCCCGTCGTCTGGGCATTTCTCTGGAAATTGAAGATTAATCAAATATATTAAGAAAGGACACATCGTGAAAGCACGTGTTCATATTACATTGAAAAATGGCGTTCTTGATCCTCAGGGCAAGGCCATCCAGCATGCCCTGTCCGCCCTGGACTTTGGCGGGGTTGAGGATGTGCGTCAGGGCAAATATATTGAACTTGACCTGACTGAAACTGATGCACAAAAGGCCCGCGCCAGTGTTGAGGAAATGTGCAAGAAGCTTCTTGCCAACACCGTGATTGAAAATTACGCCATCGATATTGAATAGAAAATTGACTTTAAACCGGGACCCGCATCCATGAAAAGTGCCGTCGTTGTCTTTCCTGCTTCCAATTGCGACCGTGACATGATTGTCGCACTGGAAAAGATCACAGGACAAAAACCCCATATTATCTGGCATCAGGATACTGAAATTCCTGATGTGGACCTGATCGCCCTGCCCGGCGGTTTTTCTTTTGGTGATTATCTGCGCTGTGGCGCCATGGCAGCAAGCGCGCCAGCCTTGAAAGAGGTGATCCGTCATGCGGACAGAGGCGGAAACCTGATCGGTGTATGTAATGGTTTTCAGGTATTGACTGAAACAGGCCTGCTGCCCGGCGCTCTGATGCGCAATAAAAGCCTGAAATTCATCTGTCAGGATGTGACCCTCAAGGTGGAAAATGCAGATACCAAATTCACCAATGCCTATACGCAGGATCAGCTGATCCGCATTCCCGTGGCCCATCATGACGGCAATTATTTTGCCGATGATGAAAAGCTTAAAGAACTTGAAGACGAAGGCCGGGTGGTATTCCGCTATGTGGATAAAAATGGCAACGCCACAGAAGATGCGAACATTAACGGCTCACAGAATAACATTGCCGGTATTATCAACCGCCGTAAAAATATCCTTGGCATGATGCCCCATCCCGAACGCCTGATCGAAGCGCCGCAAGGCGGTACCGACGGACGCGCTTTCTTTGAAAGCATCATCAACGCCCTTAACTAGGTTTATTCATATGACTTGGAATAATAACATCGAAATTACCCCGGAAATGGTCAAGGAACACGGCCTTTCCAAGGATGAATATAAACTTTGTCTGGAAATTCTAGGCCGCAGCCCCACCCTGACGGAACTGGGTATCTTTTCCGTCATGTGGAGCGAACATTGTTCTTATAAATCCTCCAAACTTCATTTGAAAACACTGCCCACAACAGCGCCCTGGGTCATTCATGGCCCCGGTGAAAATGCCGGTGTGATTGACATTGGTGATGGTCAGGCGGCGATTTTCAAAATGGAAAGCCATAATCACCCGTCTTACATCGAACCCTATCAGGGGGCGGCTACCGGTGTGGGTGGCATCCTGCGCGATGTATTCACCATGGGCGCGCGTCCCGTGGCCAACATGAACGCCCTGCGTTTCGGTTCCCCCGACCACCCCAAGACACGCCATTTGTTGAGCGGTGTTGTGGAAGGCATTGGCGGTTACGGCAATTGTGTGGGTGTGCCCACTGTGGGCGGTGAAACCAATTTCCACCCCTCTTATGATGGCAATATTCTTGTCAATGCCATGACGGTTGGCATCGCTGATCAGGACAAGATTTTCCTGTCTGCCGCCGCCGGTATTGGCAACCCCGTGGTTTATGTGGGTTCGAAAACCGGACGTGACGGCATTCACGGCGCCACCATGGCCTCTGCTGAATTTACCGAAGACAGCGAAGAAAAACGCCCCACGGTTCAGGTGGGTGATCCTTTCACGGAGAAATTGCTGATCGAAGCCTGTTTGGAGCTTATGTCCACGGATATGGTGGTGGCCATTCAGGATATGGGCGCGGCGGGCCTGACATCCTCTTCTGTTGAGATGGCCTCGGGCGGCGGTGTTGGTTTTGAATTCAACCTCGACAATGTGCCCCAGCGTGAAGAAGGCATGACCCCTTATGAAATGATGCTGTCCGAAAGTCAGGAACGCATGTTAATCGTGCTCAAACCCGGTCGTGAGGCCGAGGCCGAAGCCATTTTCCATAAATGGGATCTGGACTTTGCCGTGATTGGCAAGATTAACGACAGCGGCAAACTAACCCTTTCCTTCAAGGGTGAAGTGGTGGCTGATATTCCAGCCGGGCCACTGGCGGATAATTCACCGGAATATGACCGTCCGTGGGACCAGCCTACATCGGCGCCGGAACTTTCTTATGATGATGTGGCGGCCCCTGCGGATATGGCAGACAGCCTGTTAAAAATGATGGCATCCCCCAATCTTTGTTCCCGCGCCTGGATCTGGCAGCAATATGACCATCAGGTCATGGCTGACACAATCCAGAAACCGGGCGGCGATGCGGCCGTGGTTCGGGTGCATGGTACCAAAAAAGCATTGGCCATCAGCACCGATTGTACCCCGCGTTATTGTTACGCCGACCCTGTTGAAGGCGGCAAACTAACCGTGGCTGAAACATGGCGCAATATCACATCCGTGGGCGCCACACCCATGGCGATTACCGATTGTCTGAATTTCGGCAACCCTGAACGTCCTGAAATTATGGGACAGTTTGTGGGCTGCATTCAGGGCATCCGTGAGGCCTGTGCCACCCTTGACTATCCCGTGGTTTCCGGCAATGTGTCGCTTTATAATGAAACCAACGGCACCGGCATTCACCCGACCCCGGCCATTGGTGGCGTGGGCCTGATGCAGGATCATGACAAGATGGTCACCATTGCCCCTCAGTCAGAGGGCGAAGTCTTGCTGCTGGTGGGGGAAACCAAAGGCCACCTTGGCGCGTCCATCTACCTTGATGTGATGGAAGGCCGCGAAGAAGGCGCACCGCCCGCTGTTGACCTCAAACTTGAAAAGAAAAATGGCGATTTTGTGCGCTCTCAAATCCTGGACGGCAATATTTCCGCCTGTCACGATCTTTCGGATGGCGGCCTGCTGGTGGGCCTGGCTGAAATGGCCATGGCCGCTAAAATGGGTATGGACCTTGGCATAGAAAACGGCGACATTCCCCTGCATGCATATATGTATGGCGAAGATCAGGCCCGTTACATCCTGTCGGTGCCAGCGCATAAGGCAGATGCAATCCTGAAAGATGCCAAAGAAGCCGGGCTGGTCATTCAAAAGATCGGCACGACCGGTGGTGAGGCATTGACAATAAATGGCAACATCACCATATCAGTCTCACAATTGCTTGACGTGCACAGCCATTGGATGCCAGACTATATGAGCATAGAATAATCAGGAGTGATAATAATGGCGATGAGTGCCAACGATATTGAAACGATGATCAAGGAAGCCCTTCCTGATGCTACGGTCCGTATTGAAGACCTGCGCGGGGACGGCGATCATTATGCGGCCATGGTAACGTCAAAGGAATTTAGTGGCAAAAGCCGCGTTCAACAGCATCAAATGGTCTATAAGGCCCTGAAAGGCAAAATGGGCGGCCAATTGCATGCCCTCGCCCTTCAAACCTCTGTACCAGAATAATTTCAGGAAAATTAAATTATGACAAATCCCGTATTTGCCCGCATCGAAGAAGATATTAAAAATAGTGACGTCGTTCTCTATATGAAGGGCAATGCCATGTTTCCACAATGCGGCTTTTCCGCCGCTGTGGTTGAAATTCTCAATCATTTTAATGTGGATTTTGAATCCTTTGATGTGTTGAAAGACCCGGCCCTGCGTGAAGGCATCAAAGAATTCAGCGACTGGCCCACCGTACCCCAGCTTTATGTAAAGGGTGAATTTGTCGGCGGTTGCGACATTGTGCGCGAAATGGCCGCCAATGGCGAACTCGTGTCCCATTTTGAACAGGCCGGTGTTCAGCCCAAAGCCTGATATTAATATCCATTATGAGGGGAATTCACCATGATTACATGTCACCTGCGATATGTGATTGATGCATATAAGCTTGATGCGTTTGAAAAATATGCAAAAATGTGGATTCCTCTGGTGGAACGTTTTGGCGGGGAACATCACGGTTATTTCCTGCCATCCGAAGGGGCCAGCAACATCGCTTATGCGCTTTTCTCCTTCCCCTCCCTCGCCCTATATGAAGAATATCGCAACAAATCCTTTCAGGATGAAGAGTGTCTGGCGGCTTTTGCCTTTGCCGAAGAAACAAAATGCATCATCTCTTATGAGCGCAGCTTTTTAAAACCGCTTTTGAAATAAATTATTCCACCATACACACAAGTTTGGCAATGGTCAGGTTTTCCCGGAGTGTCTTTCCTGCTTCTGAAAAACCGTCTTCATTCAGCAAATAAGAAAAATCCGCCAATTGTGTGTCCTCCGGAAGAATGGTGCCGGATTTTTCCACCAGATAGTCAATGGCTTCAGGCAAAGATGAATAAGCCCTGCCGCGCCGGATGGAGCCTGCCACCAAAACCCCGATCACATTGCCATGCTCATCCAGCGTAGGCCCGCCACTCAGGCCGCCCAAGGGATGATTATTTTCCGGGAACCGTTTTACTTCCGTCCAAACAAGAACATTTTCGCGGGCCTTATGATGGCCTTTGGTATTCATAATGCGCCGACCCATCAGGCGGGAATATACTTCCCCCGCCTCTCCGCGCGGATAACCGATATGATAGCCTTTTTGATTATACTCAAGCCTGTCATGGCTGATTTTCAACGGTTCGGCACCGCCACCCGTTTGAAACAGGCTTACATCGGACCGGGGATGCTGGATCAAATTCTTGACCAGATAACCTTTATTGCCCTTGACCAGCAAAACCAGCCGGTCACAGCCATCGGTCACATGACGTGCGGTAATCCAGGTGCCATCATCATGAATGGAAAAAGCCGTGCCCGTATAGACCGAATTCCGCTTTCGGCCTTCGGCATTAATAATAAAACCGGGGTCACTTCTGCGGGGCAATGTTAGTTTTCCCTGCCCCTCCACCTGCATGGGCGGCAAGGGCGGCGGCGCGGCTTTTTCAGGATGAGGCCGACGCATGGGCGGCACCTTGCTATCCCCCAGCGGGGGTTTGGTGTATTCGCCGATAAAAATCACGACCACCATCAGGATCAGGGCTATTATGACCGAATTATTCATATATTACATACCAGATTAAAATGCTCTGTCCGAAATCGCCGCCGCATTTAACAGCGCCACGGAAATCTTTCCGGAAAAGAGCAGAATGGCCGCCCCGACCTCATTATTTTCAATTCTTTCTTTCAGGTTATCAATGATCAGATTCGCCAGATAAAAGGCCAGAATTTGTATGATCAGAATTACCACACCCCAGATCACAATATCCCCGATATTAATGCTGCCCGCCAGACAGAACGCCAGGGGAATGGCCAGACCCAATATGCCCGCCGACAGGGAAATAGCAGCCGCCACATTGCCCTGTTTGACCAGTTTCAGCTCATCATAAGGGGTAATTTTCTCATAAATATACACCGCCCCGCCCAGCATGAGAAGCGCTGTGCCAAAATGACTGATCAGATACGGCAAACCATTTTTCAAACTTGTTAATATGGCGCCAATATCACCAATAAATCCGTCCATTCATTGATCCCTTTTCATAATATTATTTTCAAAACAGTGTAGAGATTTGGCATCCTGAGACAATAAAAATCACAAAATTTTACGTTTTTATACAGATGCTATTTAAAACAAAACATCTGGCTTTTGCACATAGGCATTAGAAGTTACTTATTAAGAAAAAGCTATAAATCATTGAATTTACTTAATTAATATAATTTGCCCCATTTTCTATTTTTCGTTATCGTTAATATACTATTAACTAAATATAGGAAAATAATAATGATAAATAAAATAATAGCTTGGGCTGTTGCGGGTATCGCCATTTTTATATGGGCCTATGGGGGTAATTTCGTAACGTCACATTATGGCGCATCCGGCATGGGCAATATGCTGGTTACGGTCATTTCAATTGCCTTAATCGGCTCTGCCACCAGCGAAGGCAATCTGTTGAATCAGATTATTGATACATTGAAAAGCTTTTTGCCGATGGTGGGCATGTTGGTCATTGCAACAATAACCTATTCTATCGCAAGTATACTTGTTTCCGGCGGGGCTTTTGATGTGATGGTGGTTCTGAAAAATATCGGCGCCACTGTCATTGTCTCCCTGACCACAGCTTTATTCATGAGCTGCGTCAACGCAGGACGCTGATTAAGCTCAGCGCCTTTATTTCATTTAGTCATAAAAAAAGCTGTCCCCAAAAGGACAGCTTTTTGAATTTGATTTTGTCCCGATTAACGAGAGTAGAATTCCACCACAAGATTTGGTTCCATTTGAACCGGGTAGGGAATTTCATCCAATGTAGGAACACGAACGAAGGTCACTTTCGTACCTTTATTTTCCAATGTCATATATTCCGGGACATCGCGTTCGTTTGAATCGATACCCTGAAGAACCATTGGGATCTGACGTGATTTTTCACGGATCTCAACAACATCACCGACTTTTACACGGTAGCTTGGGATATTGACTTTTTTGCCGTTCACAGTCACATGACCATGGTTTACAAACTGACGGGCAGAGAAAACAGTGGGCACGAATTTCGCGCGATATACAACCGCGTCAAGGCGCTGTTCCAACAGACCCACCAGGATTTCACCGGTATCCCCTTTACGGCGATCGGCATCCTTGTAAATGCGTTTAAACTGTTTTTCCGTAATATCACCATAATAGCCTTTAAGCTTCTGCTTGGCGCGGAGCTGGATACCGAAGTCGGACAATTTGCCGCGACGACCCTGACCATGCTGGCCCGGTCCATATTCACGGGAATTTACAGGTGATTTAGGACGACCCCAGATGTTTTCGCCCATGCGGCGGTCGATTTTATATTTGGCTTGTGTACGTTTTGTCATTTTTTAAGAATCGCTTCTGTTAAAAAGTTAAAAATTAAGCGCCGTAACCCAGGCAAATGCCTGATTACGCAACCGGGATTCACACCTCGGTCATTCACGATGGGCGGAATATAAGGCAAATGCCTGTGAAGTCAATGACAATAAGGCCTTGAAACTCAATTTTTATCATTTTTCTTGGAAGATTGCTCTGCCGCCGCTTTTTCAGCCTTCCAGCCGGGGCCGCCACCGGTGGCCAGCGCTTTGATCACACCACGCAGGGTGCTGACTTCTTCTGCGGTCAGGTCGGATCGTTTAAAGATATTGCGCAAATTCCGTTTCATGGTGGCCCGGCGCTGCGCATGACGGAAATAACCTGCTTGGGTAAGTTCCTGTTCCATATGATCAAAAAGCTTATGCAAATCTTCGGAAGATGCCGGGCTTGTATCCAGTTCAGGTGTATATTCTTCGGGGATATCCGTTCCCGTCTGAAACCATTCATAAGCCAGTAAAATCACCGCCTGCGCCAGGTTGATGGATGCAAAAAGCGGATTTAGCGGCACCGAGACAATGGCATCACATAAAGCCACATCGTCGTTTTTAAGACCCGCCTTTTCCGGCCCGAATAACAATCCCACCTTGCGCCCATCCTGTACCTGTTCACGCATGAGGGACGCGCATTTTTTCGGGGTGACAACCGTTTTGATCATGTCACGCATACGCGCCGTGGTGGCATAAACATGATTAAGGTCGGCCACGGCCTCTTCTGTGGTGGCAAAAACCCGGGCCTTGTCTATAACCACATCCGCCCCGGCCGCAGCGGGACGGGCCGCCTCATTGGGCCAGCCATCACGCGGCGCCACCAGGCGCAAATCCGTCAGACCAAAATTATACATGGCCCGAACCGCTTTTCCGATATTTTCGCCCAATTGGGCTCCCACCAGAATAATGGCCGGGCCATTTTCCTGTAAATCATATTTCCGGCTGCTGTCTGTGCCTGCCATTATGCCAAAATCTTTCCCATATAACTTACTTTAATCTTATGACCCGGTGCCACCTCAGGGCTTTGTTCTGCCCCCGGTGTGAAGCCCAGGCGCTCATAAAAGGAAACCGCGTTCAGGGTTGCCCAGAGATAAACATCGCGAACCGGGCTTGTGCTGATGATATGCTGTTCCATATGGCGTACCATCTTTTGCCCAAAGCCCTGCCCTTCAAATCCGGGTTTTACATAAACTGCATTAATACGCACGTGGCTTGGGCTGCCTGCTATTGTATCTATCGCCGGATGAAGCGCCACCTGATCCGTCAAAGTCCAGCCACCCACGGCGATAATTTCATCATTTTGCACCATCACAAAAGCATGTTGGGGCACCACAAACCTGAAACTGGGATTGCCGTCCGCCACCCACGCGGTGGTGGCCTCAATACCATAAGCCGCAGCACAGGTCAGACGGATCGCATCGCGCATGACCTGAAAAAAATCGGTAAAATCCTCCGGCGCATATTCTCTGATGCACAGGTCTGGCCCCTCCGACATCACTGCCGCTCCCAACTGGTGCCGTCCGGCCCGTCCAGCAGTGCAATGCCTTGTTCACTCAGATCTTTTCGGATTTCATCGGCACGGGCAAAATCCTTGTTTTTCTTGGCATCAGCCCGCTCAAGGATAAGCTTTTCAATGGCCTCGGCGGATAAGCCATTCTCGCTCACCCCCTCAAACCAGCTCTTTTGATCCAGCAGACCAAAAAGGCGCGCCGCCGCTTTCAATTGTTTTTTCGCCACATCATCTTCCACGGCCCGTTTGGCAATGCTGTTGAGTTCGGCAATGGCCTTGGGGCTGTTGAGATCATCCCGCAGTGCGTCCAGAAAAGCTTCGGGAATATCTTTGTCTGTGGCCTCAACACCATCCGTCAGGCGGTACCAGCGGTCGAGCTGACGTTTGGCCTGGGCGATTCCTTCGCGGCTGAAATCAACGGGTTGACGATAATGGGCTGATAAAAGGCACAGGCGAATGGCCTCTCCCTTGCCGGGGAATTCTTCCAGCAGATCATGAACGGTGACAAAATTACCCAGGGATTTGGACATTTTTTCGCCGTCTACGGTCAGATAACCATTATGCATCCAGTAATTGGCCAAAGGTGCGCCTTCATGGCTGCATATGCTCTGGGCAATTTCATTTTCATGATGGGGGAAGATCAAATCCAGCCCGCCGCCATGAATATCAATGGTGGGGCCGAAATTATCTTCAATCATGCAGCTGCATTCCAGGTGCCAGCCGGGCCGGCCAAAACCCCAGGGACTGTCCCAGCCGGGCTGATCATCATTTGAGGGTTTCCATAAAATGAAATCGGCGGCATTTTTCTTATAATCCGCCACATCCACCCGCGCGCCGGCGATCAAATCTTCCAGGTTGCGTCCCGATAACTGACCATATTCTTCCATGCTGGTCACATCAAACAATACATGACCCTGACTTTCATAGGCATGGCCCTTTTCCACAAGATCCGCAATCATATGGATCATCTGCGGGATATAGTCGGTGGCTTTGGGCCGCAGGTCGGGCAATTCTGTATTCAGCGCCCCCATATCCTGTTCATAAATGGCCGTGTATTTTTCGGTGATGTCCTTTATGGCAACACCGGATTTTTGCGATGCCTCGATAATCTTGTCATCAATATCGGTGATATTGCGCGCATAGGTCACTTTGGCATAATCATGGCGCAACAGCCGGGCCAGCAGATCAAACACCACCACAGGACGGGCATTGCCCACATGGGCAAAATTATACACCGTCGGCCCACAGACATACATTTTTACGTGGGCGGGGTCGATGGGAATAAAATCCTGTTTGGATTTTGTCAGGGTATTAAAAAGACGAATGGTCATGCCTTTTCACCCCGAAGGCGTGTTAAAATTTTCTCCCGCCCAATCAACGGCAATAAAGGGCCCATTTCCGGGCCATGTTCTAGTCCTGTGAGCGCCTTGCGCAGGGGCATGAACAACGCCTTGCCCTTGGCGCCGGTTTCCTGTTTGATCAAACCCGTCCATTCTTTCCAGCTGCCTGCCTCAATTTCCCCGTCCGGCAGCAGGCTGGCGGCCTTTTCAGCAAAGTCTTTATCTTCAATCACCGGTTCGATCGGCCCTTTAACAATATTATTCAGCGCATTAATATCGCCAAGTTTGTTGATATTATTGCGCGCCACAGACCAGAAAGCCTCATCCACACCAATGAGCCGGTCTGCCACCTGGGCATAATCCGTCTGATGCAGGATTTTTGCATTGAGGATTTCCAAATCCTTGGGATCAAATTTGGCGGTGGAGCGGCTGTATTTTTTAAAGTCGAAACTTTCAATCAACGGATTAAGGCTGGTAAATGGTTCAATGGGCTCGGACGACCCCAGACGCGCCAGAAGGCTGTTGATGCTCATGGCTTCCAGACCGTCCTCTTCCCGGTAAGACTGGATACTGGCGGTGCCAAGCCGTTTGGACAGGCCCTCACCACCTGCCCCCACCAGCAGGGAAAAATGGGCATATTCAGGGGTTTTGCCGCCCAATGCCTCAAAAATCTGGGTCTGCACCGCGCTGTTGGTGGCATGATCCTCACCACGCATGATATGGGTGATGCCAAATTCAATATCATCAACGACGGAGGGCAAGGTATAGAGGAAACTGCCATCGCCCCGGATTAAAATCGGATCACTGAGGGCGCTGAGGTCATAACTGAGAGGCCCTTTGACCAGATCCGTCCATTCTACCCGCGCGGGCAGGTCGAGCTTGAAACGCCAATGGGGCTGGCGGCCTTCGTCTATGTTAGCTTTGATCTGTTCTTCTGTTAAATTCAGGCCGGAACGATCATAAACCGGGGGTTTTCCCTGCCCCAGCTGAATTTTGCGTTTGAGATCCAGTTCCTGCGCGGTTTCATAACAGGCATATAAGCGCCCGTCGGCTTTTAATTTTTCAACCGCCGCATTATAAGAGGCCACCCGATCCGACTGACGGGCCTTTTTATCCCAGTCCAGGCCAAGCCAGGTCAAATCCTTTTCAATGGCTTCGGCATATTCCGCAGTGGAACGTGCGGTATCTGTATCATCAAGGCGCAGAATAAATTCACCCCCCTGTTGCCTGCAAAATAACCAGTTGACCAAAGCTGTTCTGACATTGCCCACATGAAGCAGGCCAGTGGGACTAGGGGCGAATCTTACTTTCACAGACATTTATTTTTCTCATTTTCTGGTTCTCGCATTTCGGAACCCGTTGGTAATGGGATATCGACGATCCCGGCCAAACTGACGTGAGGTAATTTTCACACCGGGCGGGGATTGCCGTCTTTTATACTCTGCGATGTATAACAGATGTTCGATGCGTGCAACAACTTCTGTTGCATGTCCTCTGGCAACAATTTCCTCAAAGGCCATTTCTTTTTCAATCAGACATTCCAATATATCGTCCAGAACCTCGTAAGGTGGCAAACTGTCTTCGTCTTTTTGATCCGGCCGCAATTCGGCAGTGGGTGGTTTTGAAATAATATTTTCAGGGATCACCTGCCCTTTGGGACCTAACGCGCCTTTTGGGTGATGCTCATTGCGCCAGCGGCTCAACCCGAAGACATCCATTTTATAAATGTCCTTCAAGACTGAATATCCGCCGCACATGTCGCCATACAGGGTGGCATATCCCACCGACATTTCCGATTTATTGCCGGTGGTGAGCAGCATCGAACCATCTTTATTGCTGATGGCCATGAGAATCACACCGCGAATCCGGGATTGAATATTTTCTTCCGTCGTATCGGCTTTTTTACCAGCAAACAGGCCCGACAGCATAAAATCATAAGCCTGCACCCCTTGTTCGATGGGGATATTATCGATTTTGCAGCCGATCCATTCGGCACAAAGGGCCGCGTCCATCAGGCTTTCTTCGGAGGTATATTTTGACGGCATCATCACCAGATGCACATTTTCCGCCCCAAGGGCATCCACAGCCACGGCGGCGCTCAGCGCACTGTCAATGCCACCGGACATGCCCAGAACCACACCCGGAAAGCGGTTTTTATGCACATAATCCCGTAGCCCCGTGATCATGGCCTGATAAATGGCTTCATAACCTTCGGGCACTGTATGTATTTCCGCGGGCAAACAGTTGATTTTCCCCTCTGCCACTTGCCATTCGGTGTAACTCAGACTTTCAGTCCAGCTTTCAGACTGCTGAAGTACTTCAGCCTCTGAATTCAGGGTAAAACTGCCCCCGTCAAAGGCCAGTTCATCCTGCCCGCCATATTGATTTACATACATCAGGGGCAGGCCCGTTTCCTTTACCCTTTGCCGGGCAATATCCAGACGGTTTTCCGGTTTGTCCTGCTCGTAAGGGGAACAATGGGGGGCAATTAAAATTTGCGCTCCCTGCGCTGCCAGATGAGAAGGCACATTGGCATACCACATATCCTCACAGGTCATCACCCCAAGCTTCAGACCCCGGAAATCCACAGGCTCCGGCAAGGGGCCACTGACAAAAACCCGTTTTTCATCAAAAACCCCGTAATTGGGCAAATCATGTTTATAACGGATGGCGGCGACTTTGCCCTGATCCAGCAAGATCGTCGCATTATATAACATATCCTCAGATGCCCAGCAGCTGCCGATCAGCATGGCCGGGCCGCCATCCGAGGTCTGCTGTGCCAATTCTTCACATTTGGCCATGGCCTGACGTTGAAACACATGTTTCAGCACCAAGTCTTCGGGCGGATAACCGATCAGACAAAGTTCATTAAAGATCACAAGATCCGTGGCCGCTGCCGCAGCTTTATTTCTTGCTTCTATAATTTTTTCAGCATTGCCATCAATATCCCCAACCAATGGATTGAGAGCCGCCAGAGCAACTTTAAGTTTTTCCATTAATAAAACGCTCTATCTTATTATTTTAATTTACCTTTACGCTTTTCGACAATGCCTGACGTTCTTCCTTCAGGCTTTCGGCAATCAGGAAGGCAAGCTCCAGAGACTGGCTGGCATTAAGACGCGGATCACAATAGGTCCGGTAACGATCCGCCAGCTTTTCATCGGTAATGGCTTCCGCCCCGCCGGTGCATTCGGTTACATTCTGACCCGTCATTTCAAAATGCACGCCGCCGGCATAGGTGCCCTCCGTCCGGTGAATCCGGAAAAAGCGTCTGATTTCCGCCAGCACATCATCAAAGGGCCGGGTTTTGAAACCGGTGGTGGATTTGATGGTATTGCCATGCATGGGATCAGATGACCAGACCACCTGACAGCCTTCTTCCTGAATACGCCGTATGATGGGGGGGAGTTTTTCTTCCACCAGATCCGCTCCCATACGACAGATCAGTGTAATACGGCCCGCCTCATTCTGGGGATTAAGCTTGTCCAATATGCGGATCAGATCATCCATATGGGTGGTGGGTCCCACTTTAAGGCCCAGAGGATTACCAATACCCGACAAATATTCCACATGCGCTTCGTCTAAAAAGCGCGTGCGGTCGCCAATCCAGAGCATATGCCCGGATGTATCATACCAGCGCCCGGAGGTGCTATCCACCCGAGTCAGGGCCTCTTCATACCAAAGCAACAAAGCCTCATGAGAGGTGTAAAAATCTGTGCCACCAAGGGTTGGGGCTTCCGCATCCACACCGCAGGCCCGCATGAAACCGAGCGCCTCGTCAATACGGTTTGCCATATCCTGATAACGTTCAGCCGCCGGGTTATTTTTCACAAATTCGAGATTCCATTGATGAACCTTATGCAGGTTGGCATATCCCCCCTGAGCAAAAGCACGAAGCAGGTTCAGGGTAGAAGCCGACTGGCCATAAGCGCTCAACATTCTTTTGGGGTCTGGAATTCGGGCTTCGGGTGTAAATTCAATGCCATTGATAATATCGCCCCGATAGCTGGGAAGTTCCACGCCATCCTTGCTTTCCATATCACTGCTGCGGGGTTTGGCAAACTGCCCGGCCATACGGCCCACCTTGACAATGGGACAGGCAGCCGCAAAGGTCATGGCCACCGACATCTGTAGCAAAACCCGGAAGGTATCACGGATATTATCCGCATGAAATTCTTCAAAACTTTCCGCACAATCGCCACCCTGTAGCAAAAAGGCTTTGCCTTCTGCCACATCTGCCAACTGATTTTGTAACCGTCGGGCTTCACCGGCAAAAACCAGTGGTGGCGAATTTTTCAACGCCGTCTCTACGGCTTCGAGATCTGCTTTATTGGCATAATCAGGAACCTGACGGATCGGTTTTTTTCTCCAGCTATCAGGGGTCCAGTTCTTACTCATTTCATCTTCCATTTTCGCATCTAATTTAGGCATATTAGCACAACCATCAGGCTCAGGTATAATGGCCTTGCTCCCACAATACCAGCAGAAACATGCCCAAAAGGGAACTTTCTTCCAATAAATGTCTAAATTGGAAAATTTTATTTCATCAAAACGAATTCTTCCGCAGAAGAAGGATGAACCGCAATTGTGCTATCAAACTGTGCTTTGGTGGCCCCGCATTTCATTGCAACCGCGATGCCCTGTATTATTTCGGAGGAATCCGGTCCAATCATATGGGCACCAATCACCTTATCTGTGCTGGACTGGACAATCATTTTTATCAGAGAGCGTTCATCCCGGCCACTGAGGGTGAATTTCATGGATTTATATTCTGAGCGATAGACCTGAACATCATCCCCGTATTTCGCAATGGCTTCCTCTTCACCAAGACCTACGGTCCCGATCGGGGGTTGAGAGAAAATGGCGGTGGGAATATTTTCATAATCCACAGTTGTTGGAGTGTCATTAAACTGGGTTGCGGCCAAAGCCGCACCTTCCTTAATCGCCACAGGGGTGAGCTGTTGTTTGCCGATCACATCGCCCAGGGCAAAAATGCTTTTCACCGAGGTCTGGTAATTTTCATCCACCTTGATGGCACCATTTTTTTCCAACGCGACCCCCACATCTTCCAGCCCCAATCCTTCCACATTGGGAATGCGGCCGGTGGCATACATCACCGCGTCCACCAATATTTCACTGTCATCCGTCAGGCTTAGTTTCAGACCCTTATCCGTTTTTTCGATGGCTGTGACATTGGTTTCAACCCGCACATCGATGCCTTTTTTCTTCATCTCTTCACCAAGCTTGTCACGGGTTTCCCGGTCAAAACCACGCAAAATCTGCTCACCGCGATAAAGAAGGTGGGTTTCAACCCCCATGCCGTTAAAGATGCCGGCAAATTCAACGGCAATATAACCGCCGCCCACGACGGCTATTTTCCTGGGCAATTTTTCCAGATGGAAAGCCTCATTGGACGTAATGGCATGTTCAATGCCTGGAATATGGGGCATTTGCGGCCAGGCGCCGGTGGCAATCAGGATTTTTTCCGCCGTAATGGTTTTAATGCCATGGGCGGAGGTGAGCTCAACCGTATGGGCATTGATCATACGCCCGCGCGCCTCGATAATTTCCACATTATGATTTTCAAGGTTTTTTATATAAAGACTATTGAGGCGGTCAATTTCTTTATCCTTGGCTTCAATCAAAGCCTTCCAGTCAAAATCATGTTTTGCCTCAGACCAGCCAAAGCCATTGGAATCTTTAAAATGAGACGAATATTCAGAAGCATAAACAAAAAGTTTCTTGGGCACACAGCCCCGGATTACACACGTACCACCAACCCGATAATCTTCACAAAGGCCAACTTTCGCCCCATATGTTGCTGCCATTCTGCTGGCACGTACACCGCCGGAGCCTGCTCCGATTACAAAAAAATCATAGTCATATTCATTTGGCATTTTTGGCAATCCTTTTATTTTCAATAGTCTTTAAAATTGTATATTTAAAAATAAAATCAAGGTTAAATATGCAGTGACACATAAATTTGATCGTTTATACTAAACATTCGCTAATATGAAAAATCCAAATGGGGGAAATACCTTGAAAAACAAAAAAATCCTGATCACAGTTTTCACGTTATTGGCGCTGCTTTTTCTTGTTGGCCCTTATTTTATGGGCAAGCTTGCCAAGGATAAAATGGATCAGGATTTGGTAACCCTGTCTAAAATGCCGGGTTATGCCCTTAAAATCAATTCTTATGAACAGGGCTGGTTCACCTCAAAGGCTGTTATTTCATATGGGTTTGACCAACATACCATCGATATTTTAACGAAAAACCAGGAATTTGAAAAAGAAGATCAGGCTTTAAAAGACCTTGTGGAACAAGGACTGATTTTTGACATCACCCTCGCCCATGGCCCGGTGACTTTTCAAAATGGATTAAAATTCGGCCTCTTCAGTTTTGAGGGCAATCTTCAATATGCCGAGCTTGTTAAATTCCTGAAAATTACAGAGAATATCCCCCTTCTCTCCCTTCAGGCCCATATATCCTATTTTGGCAATATGTCTGTGGCCCTGACCGGCCATCCCTTTGAGGTGAAAGATGATCCCGCGATTGATTCTGCGAAATTCAAAGGCCTGCAATTCAGCGTAGAAATAAACAAGGATATCAGCCATTATGAACTGGATGGTGTCCTGGAGGGATTTGAAATAATTTCCCCCAAGGTGACAATGACCATGAATGAAATAAGTCTTCAAAGCACCTCTGATCGGCTGAATGACTTTTTATGGACAGGCAAAGGGGTGAGTAACATTGACGATATTATTGTCTCAAATGGCGATAATAATCTCTTCACATTAAAAGACCTGACATCACATTACAGCATTGAAAAACAGGATGAAAAGAATGTAAAGGTTTCAATGGATCTGAATATTGGCCAGCTTTTCCTGCAAAAATTGAATATTACGGAAATGTCTACGGATATTAAAATTTCCAATATAGGCATTCAGGCCCTGACGGATTATATCAATGCGGCCTATGGTAATGATCCCAGAGAAATTACACTTGCAGGCATAAAGCTTACACAGAATTCCCCTGAAATGATCCTCGAAAAGCTCAGCTTCAAAATCGGCGAAGGTTATTTTGACAGCAAAGGAAAACTTTCCATCAAAGGCGCAGAAGATATCACTCTGGAACAATTCCCAGTCTATGCCAAACAGAATTTTATGGCCGATATTCAAATTTCATTTAATAAAACCCTGGGCGAACAAATAACTCTCTTTTCCTTAAGGCAGCAGCTTAATGGCATTAAAGATCCCGCTGCCCTCCCCACAGAAGAACAGCTCCTGCAGATGGCACAGATGCAAACCTCCCTCGCCCTGCAAAGCAGCGTGCAACAGGGCATGCTTACACAGGATGAGGCAAAATACAGCGCTCACATTGAAATGAAAGAGGGCAAGACACTGGTGAATGGCAAAGACATGCCCGTTCCCGGTCTTTAATATATTCCTCAAAGAAAAATTTAAGCGGGCATCAGGTCACAGGGCGCCGTAATGCGATAATCCTCTGAGGTAAAGGGGATGGTGCCATGCCAGGTGTAAGAAGGGAAAAACACCTGCATACCCACCTCAGGTTTGATGATTTTACCGGGTGTATCGCTATCCTTCAGGCCCAGCGGGTCGGCGCCAAACGTCACCCAGCCCCCTTGATCACCCTCTTTAGGGTTTTTCACTTCATCGGGCAGATAAACATAATAAGGCCCACTGACCCAGCCCTTGGGGTGTACATGGTTCACATGAAAGCCCTGACTTAAAAGTCTGACCGACCAGGCCCCATGGATTTTAAAATCCTCCGTCATACGTCTGATAACGGGATGGGTCGGATCATCGGGCAGACTGTCAAAATAACGCTGCGCCGCACCCAAAACACCAAGGCGCAATTTTTCAAGCAATTTGTCTTTATGGGTATAGAGGTTGCCCAATGTCTGGGTGCCGCCTTTCAAGGTCTGATCCAGAGGCTGGCGCTGGGCCGTGTGCAGCCTGTTTAAAACTTCTGCCAGATCCGTGTTAAAGGCCTCCAGCGATGAATAACCTTCCGGCACATCAATATGGAAACCCTTTACATAAGTATCATAATCATTGAGCCAATATTCACGTTCATCCCCCATTTCATGCCAGCAGATCCCTTTCAGGGCCAGCATTTTTTGCTCAAAAGGATTGATTTTTTCTGCCGCTTCCAATTGCGCCATGGCATAGTCCAAATCCCCCTGAATGATCAGGAATTGAGCAAAATCAATATGATATTGCTCATTGTCATGGGGCCGGGAAATGGCCAGTTCAAAACTTGTCTTTGCCGATTCAAAGATTTTGGCATCTGTATGCAGTTTCGCCAGCGCATGATCGATTTCGGAACTTTCCGGAAAGCGGGTTTTTGCCGCCGTCAGAGTGTTAAAGGCGGCCTCTCCCTCCTGTGCGTAAATCAGGGACTGGGCATATTTAACCGGCAGCTTCACATTTTCAGGGCGTTTTTCCATGGCCCAGCGGTATGATTGTAAAAACCGATCCGTCATTTCCGCTTCCCACAGCATATTATTCAAAACCTCATGCGATTCCATATGTTCCGGGTCTAGCTCCAGTAATTTACCATAAGCGGAAATGGCCTGATCCAGATCGCCCATGGCATGCAAAGAACCCGCAAGTCCCTGCCAGCTTTCAAACTGATCCCCTTTGAGGCTCAGCGCCTTGATAAAATAATCTCTGGCCTCTTCATGGCGTTCCTCATCCCTAAGCGCACTGCCCAGATTATGAAGGGCGTTTAAATAATTTGGATTGATTTTAAGGGCCTGTTGATAACATGATATGGCCTCTGCAATATCCCCCAACCCCTTATGCGCCAGCCCGAGGCCCGTATAATAGCGGGCATCATTGGCATTAAGCTGAATGGCCTTCTTAAATCTGGCCCGGGCATCAAGATATTTTTCTTCCTTATTAAGGATAACACCCCAATTATACCAGGCTTCCGCATACCGCGGTTCCAGGTCGGTGGCCTTCTGATAACATTTAAGGGCCTCGTCGGTTTTATCCAGCATTACCAAGAGATTGGCCAGATTGCTTAATACATGCGGTTGTCTGGGATTGGCTTTGAGGGACTGACGCATATATTTTTCCGCGTCCGCAAGCTTACCGGCGCCTTTGCAGAAAAGACCCAGAAAATGAAGGGCATCAGGCTGATTTGGATTGGTCAGCAATATCTGACGGCAGACCTGTTCCGCCTCCCCGATCCGTCCGGCCTTTTGCAAGGCAATGGCTGATTGTAATTTTTGTTGTAAATTATTCATATTCTTCATTCATACCAGAAAAGAATTTGCTGCCATTGAAATAAATCAATTCCCGCTTTTTAATATCATAATTTCCTGAAAATTCATCCCGAATTTTAAAAAACATAAATTATCAGAGCCATTTTCCTGCCCATAACCTTAAGTCCACTCCCCCATTCTATCTATTGACTCCTTAAAATAAAAGCCCTAGTTAGTTATCACTCACTAACTGGATAAAGAATGAAAAGCAGAAAAACAGCAGAAGACAGAAAACGTGAAATTATTGATGCCACGCTAGTTCTTGCGGATGAACAGGGGCCAGACCGTCTGTCTATTGAAAGCATCGCCCGGAAAATTGGCCTGTCACAACCGGGAATATTCCGGCATTTTCCCAAAAAGCAGGATATTTGGGAAGCGGTTGCCAATCATCTTATCAAACTTATGCAAAGGCGCTGGCATAAAGTCCTCAGCAGTTCTGAAACACCCCTCACTCAACTTCATCATCTGGTTATAGGACAGTTGAAACTCATCAATACCACACCAGCCATCCCCGCCATTCTTTTATCACGGGAATTACATACAAAAGAACGCATTCTGCGGGATACTTTTTCCAGCCTGATGATGGCCTTTCACGGCCATATTTCCAGTCTGATTAATGATGCGGATGAGTTGCGCAAAGACATTAATACGAATGATGCGGCTTTCCTCATCATTGGCATGATACAGGGGCTGGCCCTTAGGTGGACAATCAGCGGCAAGGCCTTTGATATTGTAAAAGAAGGTGAACGTTTACTGGATTTACAACTGGACGTATTTGCCAACAAAACCTGATCTGAAAAGAGAAAGAATATGATCAAATATCTTAACCCGCGCCTTTTAACCATTCTGGTTATGATCACCATAGCCATTTTGGTCATTGTCTTCCTGACATGGCGCCCCTTAAAGGTTGACGTCGCTCAAAGGGAAAATAACATCCCCATTCAGGTATTTGGTCTGGGCACGGTTGAGGCGAAAATTCTCTCGGAAATTGGTTTTGAGGTTGGGGCAAAGCTTATGCAATTATCCGCCGATCAGGGCGAATTTGTAAAAAAAGGCGATATATTGGCCCGCCTGAATAATATTGAACAGCAAGCCCGTCTCAGCAAAGCCCGCGCCGGGGTTGATCATTCACAGGCCAATATGAATATGGCAGACGTGGCCACTGAAAAAGCCCGCGCGGTTCTGGCCCAGAAACAACAGGTCAACCGCCGCAAACAAGCCCTTTTAAAACAGCAGACAATTTCAATCGAGGCCGCCGAAGAAAGCCAGTTGGAGGTGGACGTGGCCAAGGCTGAGCTTGCCGTGAGCATAAGTGATGTGGCAGTGGCCCGCGCCGCCCTTGAAGATGCCCGCGCCCAGTTTGAATTTGATCAGGTATTGCTGGATCAGCACGTGTTGAAAGCACCCTATGACGCCGTTATTGTAAAACGTCATGTGGAACTGGGTGCGGTTTTAAATGCGGGCAAGGCGCTTTTTACCCTTGTGGCCCCCGACACAGTATGGGTTCTGGCCTATATTGATGAAGTGCGCTCCGGTCAGATCAGGCTCGGCCAATCCGCTGAAGTGCATCTGAGGTCTTTACCCAGACAGGTTTTCAAGGGCCGGGTCAGCCGTATTGACATTGAAAGCGACAGGGTCACAGAAGAACGCCGGGTTTATATCACCTGCGAAAACTGTCCCGAAACCTTCCATCTGGGGGAGCAGGCCGAGGTTATTATCACCACCTCTGTTCTGGAACAGGCCCTTATGGTGCCTGAAAAAGCCATTCTTGATTTTAACGGAAAACAGGGCATGGTCTGGACAGTGGAAGATGGAATTCTGCATCTTCGGCCCGTCAAATTTGGCCACAGAAGCCTGAATGCCATGCATGAAATAACAGACGGCCTGCCCCAAAATGCACACGTGGTCATTAATCTCACTGCCGGATTAAAGGAAGGCCGCTCTGTCAAGGTGACTCAGACCTCTAAGGTAATACAGCCCTCAGGTAAAAAGGATGAAAGACAGTGAACCTTGCTTATCGGGACATCCGCCATCATTGGGGGCGATTTTTGCTCACCTGTTTTGGTTTAAGCCTGTTGCTGGGTGTGGTTTTATCCATGATCGGCATTTACCGCGGATTGGTGGAAGATGCCCTGACACTGGTGCGGGCACCAGGGGTGGATGTATGGGTGGTTGAGGCCGGAACCCGCGGCCCCTTTGCAGAAGCATCCCGCATCCCCGGCGACACCCGTGAAGCCATTGCCCGCCTTGATGGTGTATTGGCCACGGGCAGTGTCACTTATCAGGCTCTGGAAGCTTATTTCAAGGGGCAGAAAAAACGCCTTTATATTGTGGGCCATGAATTAAATCGCCCGGGTGGACCCAGAGAGATATGGCATGGCCGACCTCTGGCACGCAGTCATTATGAAATGGTGGCCGATCAGAGTTCCGGCCTTAAACCCGGCGATCAGATGATGCTGGGCCGACATATGTTTACCGTCGTGGGCCTGACCAAAGGACAAGTTTCCTCAAGCGGCGATCCGGTGGTATACATCAGCCTGAAGGACAGTCAGAAGCTTCAGTTTGAACTGGCACCGCCCGCAGCCAGACGGGAAATTGCCCGGGGAAGCGGCACCGGGGCCATCGACACCGTAAATGCCGTTGTCAGCCGTATTTCTGACAATATTACTGCTGAGCGGGTGGCTCAGAGCGTTCGGCGCTGGAAACATCTTGCGGCGGAAACACAGGCCGGACAGGAAATTATTTTAACCCGTTCCGTGGTGGAACGGGCCCGCAAGCAGATCGGCCTTTTCACAAGTCTTTTGCTGATTGTTTCTTCTGTGATAATTGCCCTGATCATCTATACCATGACCATGGATAAGTTAAGGGAGATTGCCACGCTTAAGCTTATCGGGGCTTCAGACAGAACCATCATCGGCCTGATTGTCCAACAGGCATTGGCCATGGGTATTATCGGATTTTCTTTTGGGGCTTTCCTGATTTATAATATCAAAGACTATTTCCCCCGCCGGGTCATCCTGCAACCCGAAGATGGTTTGGCTCTGGCAGGCGCGGTCATCCTTGTGTGCATCCTTGCCAGCGGCCTTGGTGTTCGTTTGGCCCTTAAAGTTGACCCTGCCGCGGCTTTGGGAGGATGAGCATGATTAACTCCCCTAAGACCCCTCCTCTGGTACACTTAAAAGGCATATCCAAGCATTTTGGCGAAGGGGATACCCGGGTTGATGCGCTCAAAACTGTGAATATGGAAGTTTATGCGGGTCAGGTTGTGGGCCTGCTCGGCCCCAGTGGTTCGGGAAAGACCACGCTTTTAAATCTTATTGGCTGTATTTTGGAACCCAGTGAAGGCTGGATCAGTCTGGATGGTGAGGTGGTTTATGACAATCGCTGGATGCGTTCAAACTTACGTCAGTTGCGGCTTGAGAAAATAGGTTTTATTTTTCAGTTTCATAACCTTCTGCCTTTTCTGAACAGTATCGATAATGTGGCGCTTATTCTTAATCTGGCGGGTTATTCTGCTGCAAAGGCGCATCACAGGGCTCTGGAACTGCTGGAATATCTCGAGGTGGGCAACAGAAAACATGCCTATCCCGCACAATTATCGGGTGGGGAGGCCCAAAGGGTGGCCATTGCCCGGGCTCTGGCCAATCGTCCGCGTATTATTCTGGCGGACGAACCCACGGCAGCCCTTGACAGTGAACGGGCCGGAATTGTCATGGATCTGCTGCGCAAAGTCGCCAGCGAACAAAATGCAGCCATTCTAGCAGTGACCCATGATGAGAAAATCTATGACCATTTTGATCATATGTTCCATTTGCGGGACGGCAATCTGGAAAATAACAACCTTTAAAATAGAGTGGAAAAGAACGCTCAGGTTATGTTGTCAGAAGACAGGCAATAAACTTCGGATGATTTTCAAAAATATCCTGGGCCAGAACCTGAACCGATCCTGACCCTGAAACCTCTCTAGGTATTCCTGTTAATTAAAAACAAGAAAAGCCGCTTTTATTGGTTAAGGGAGGCACTATTGACGCGACCGAATATCATCCATCACCCAGCGAACGACACTGTCTTTTCCTGCGAGATATTCTTTCTCTGCCATATCAACGAAAACATCCGGCAACACACCTTCTGTAGCGACGTTTTCAAAACGAAAGAGACGCTCTGAATAATAAACCTGACGATTTGTCCGTGGCAAATGAAAACCCCCGAGTTCTGAATAGGCAACCGGATTGCCCCCTGTGGGTTCACCAATGATTTTCGCATTTAAAATACCGCGGAACTGGGCCGCATTCGACATCGCCGCTGAATAGGTATCCCTTCCGGTTAAAACGTAAATTCCATTATTCCAGTCAAGTGTTTCTACGGGTAAAATGAAACTTGAAAGCATCAGACCTTTGTAAAAGCTGCCGCCGCCATTATCGCGTAAATCAACAATCAGGTTTTCAACTTTTTTAGCCTCCAGAAAAGCTCTTGCCTCTTTACCAAAATTTTCCATATCTTTCATGGAAGGATAGGATGAAAAATAGATGTAAGCCGTGTTTGTTCCCTTATCCAGGCCAAGCCAAAGATTGTCGGAAATTTCCAGTTCACGGCTGGGAAAAAATGCCTCAATCCTGATTTGTTGCTGGCCTGAAAGTTTGGTGAAATCATGCATGCCGACCGCTTGAACCTTAACATCAGCCACACTTGTATCATCCCGTTCAAAAGAAAAAACAGCATCGTCCGGCTTATCTGTAATACCGGAACCATATAGAATGTCCGCAACCGTCAAATGGAAAGCAAGGCTCGACATCAGACCAAATGAATTTTCTGCCGGCTGCACAACAGGCTCCAGTATTTCAAGCACCTGTGCAATTGGCATTCCATTCACTGCAACCAGTTTTTTCCCAACGAATTCGCCATATTTATTCGCGGCGGATACCACACGAACCGTATTCCCAAACAGTCTGTATTTGATTGGGAAATGCTTGTGTGGCCCTCCCATTATCGGAAACTGAGTATGACCATCACCGATTAAACGCGTTATGCGCATCATCTCAAAGACAACCTGTTGCGTATTTTCCATAGACGGCAATCGCTCGGAAAGGGATTCTAATTCTGCATCAAATTTTTGCCTGGAGACAGTATGAAAAAGTCTGATATGTTTTTTCTCCAGCTCCGCACGGTAAAATGCAATATCTTCGCGCCAGGCTTCAACATCCCCTGGCGGCAATGCATGCACGGGGGCCGAATTAAATAATATTGTTAATAGCAAAACCGTAATCAGGCCAATTTTCTTCATCTCGATATCCTGTTATTATTCTATTGAAAGAAGGGCAACATGGCTCATTCTACTCAGAATTCCCCATGGCTAAAAGGACATAGATCAGACTATTTGGGACATATTTATCCACAAATTGTTGTTTTTTGACTTTCTTCCGGGCCTGAAGCACAAGTTTTCTTTCTGCGGCCAAGAATAACTGCAGGGCTTATGATCATAAAATCTAGAAAATTCAGTATGATACTGTTTAACCAGTATCATACTGTATTTCAGAACCTATTCCACGGTTACCGATTTTGCCAGATTGCGGGGCTGATCAACATCGGTGCCTTTGGCAACCGCCACATGGTAGGACAGGAGTTGCACCGGTATGGCATAGAGCAGCGGGGTGACAAATTCATCCAGCATGGGAAGGGCAATGGTCGCAACCGCGTCCTGCCCATCGGCCTCAGCCCCCTTTTCATCGGTGATGAAAATAACCTGGCCCTTGCGGGCGATCACTTCCTGCATGTTGGAAACGGTCTTTTCATACAGTCGGCTGCTGGGGGCAATGACAATAATGGGGACATTTTCATCAATCAGGGCAATGGGGCCATGTTTCATTTCCCCGGCGGCATAACCTTCGGCATGAATATAGGAAATTTCCTTAAGCTTGAGCGCACCTTCCATGGCGATGGGGAATTCTGCCCCCCGGCCCAGATAAAGTACATCCCGGGCCTTGGCCACTTTTTGTGACAGGCTTTTAATGTCATCATCATGATTAAGCACATCGGCCATACGGGCCGGAACCTCGGCCAGAGCATGGCACAGACGGGCTTCTTCCTTTGCATCAATCTTGCCACGCGCCTTGGAAATGGCAATGGACAGACAGGCCAGAACAGACAATTGGCAGGTGAAAGCCTTGGTAGAGGCCACCCCAACTTCCGGCCCCGCGTGGGTATGCAAAACCATATCGCTTTCCCGCTCCATCGAGGATTGCGGCACATTGATAATACTGAGAATATGCTGCCCCTGAGAACGGGCATAACGCAGCGCGGCCAGTGTATCGGCCGTTTCACCGGACTGGGAAATAAAGATGGCCAGACCATTTTCCGGCATGACCGCTTCGCGATACCGAAATTCCGAAGCCACGTCCACTTCCACATTAATGCGGGCAATCTGTTCCAGCCAGTATTTTGTCACCAGCCCGGCATAAAAGGACGTGCCACATGCGATAATCGTGGCCCGGTCCACTGAGGCAAGGTCAAAAGGCACCTCTTTTAATTCCACCCGGCCTTTTAAAGGATCAATCAGCGTGCCCAATGTCTGGCCCACCACGGCGGGTTGCTCGTAAATTTCCTTCAGCATGAAATGACGGTAATTACCCTTGTCAATCATGCCACTGGCGGCAGAAGCGATGCTGACGGGGCGTATTATTTCCTTACCGGTTTCATCAAAGACCTTTGCCGAATTATGGGTAAGTTCCACCCGGTCGCCTTCTTCCAGATAGCAGATCCGGTTGGTCAGATGCGAGAGGGCTATGGCGTCCGAACCCAGATACATTTCATCATCCCCATACCCCAGCACCAGCGGTGATCCGCGTCTGGCCCCAATCATGAGGTCTTCTTCACCTTCGAAGATTATGGCAAGGGCGAAGGCCCCGCGCAATTCCTTCAGGGCCAATGCCGCCGCTTCCCGGGGGTTTTTGCCCTGATCAACATAATCAGTGATAAGGTGGACAATAACCTCGGTATCGGTTTCGGTTTCCAGAACATGGCCCTTGGCGCTCAGGGCTTCACGCAGTTCACGGAAATTTTCGATAATGCCGTTATGAACAACCGCAACCCTTTCGGTTTGATGGGGATGGGCGTTATTGACGGTCGGGGCACCATGGGTGGCCCAGCGGGTATGGCCGATGCCAATGGAACCGGAAAGAGGGTTTTCATGCAGCAATTTATCCAGGTTATGAAGTTTGCCTTCGGCCCGACGGCGGGCAATATTTTTGCCTTCCGGCAGGGTGGCAATACCTGCACTGTCATACCCCCTATATTCCAGCCGCCGCAGCCCTTCCATAATTCTGGTGGGTGCATCGTCCTGACCAATAATTCCTATAATGCCGCACATTCTATGATTTCCTCATTATTTCTTATTCTTGGATCTGAATTTTTTTGCCCAGCCCGTCACTTCCTTTTGTGATGCGCGGGTCAGGGCCAATGCGTCCATCGTAACCGTCTTTGTGACCACGCTGCCCGCACCGACGATGGCCCCGGCCCCCACTTTCACAGGCGCCACCAAAGCCGTATTCGAGCCAATGAACGCCCCCGCACCCACTTCTGTCAGGGCTTTGTTAAAACCGTCATAATTGCATGTAATGGTGCCAGCCCCGATATTGGCATGAGCGCCAATGATGGCATCACCGATATAACTTAAATGGCTGACCTTGGCCCCCTCTTCGATGGTGGATTTTTTCACCTCGACAAAATTACCGATCTTGGCCCCGGCCCCCACATCTGCTGCGGGTCTGAGGCGAACAAAAGGTCCCACACTGGCACCCTCACGCACAATAGCCCCTTCAATATGGCTGAAGGCGTGGATATTCACATCGCGTTCAACCCTAACACCGGGCCCGAAAAACACATTAGGCCCGATCACCACATCATTGGAAATTTTGGTGTCATGACTGAAATATACCGTGGACGGATCAAGCAGGCTTACCCCCGCATCCATAAATTCAGCCCGCTTTGCATTCTGAAAAATTGCCTCGGCCGCGGCAAGCTCACTGCGTGAGTTGATGCCCATTACTTCTGTTTCATCCGCTTCGGCAACCGTACAGATAAAACCTTTCTCACGGGCGATTTTGACAATATCGGTCAGATAATATTCATTCTGGGCATTCTCATTATCCAATGCGTCCAGAAGCGTATGAAGCTTGCGCCCATCCACACACATGATGCCTGAATTGCGCAGCTCTATGTCATATTCTTCTGCTGTGGCATCTTTTTCTTCCACAATCGCCTCAAGCTCACCCGCCTCATTCACAATCAGACGGCCATAGGCATTTTTATGGCTGGGCCGGAGCCCCAAGACCACAACCGCCGGATCATTATCCCCCTGACGGGCCTTGATCAGGGCCTGCATGGTTTCCAGAGACAAGAGAGGAACATCGCCGTACAGGATCAACACATTGCCGTCAAAATCCCTTAAGGCTTCATCGGTGACCTGAACCGCATGGCCGGTGCCAAGCTGTGGTTCCTGCACAATGATTTCGGCCTGATCGCCGATGGCATTTTCAACCTGTTCTTTTCCGGCCCCCACCACCACCAGCTTACGTTCGGGATTTAAGGGTGAGAGGCTGTCCATAAGATGATGGATCATGGGTTGGCCGCCCAAGGGATGTAAAACCTTATGAAGCGCGGACTTCATACGTGTTCCCTTACCCGCCGCCAGGATGATTACAGCCAAAGATGTGTCATTCATGATTTATTTCTTTTCCCCGTATTAAACTTATTCTATACGTTATCCATATTTAGCCTACAAAATGCCACAATAAACCTTAAATTATAATAAAAGAATTTGCATAAAATACAGATGCCCACCTTTAATGTCCTTTTTATGACAGAAAAATTTTATGAAAAATAAACCCGAAGCCATAATTTTTGACCTGGACGGTACTCTTGTGGACAGCGCCCGGGATTTATCTATGGCGCTCAATCACGTATTGCGCAAGGCTGGGCGGGATATTTTCCCCATCGCAAAATTGCGGAACACGGTGGGTGAAGGTGCCCGCGCCATGATCACCAAGGGTTTTTCCGCCACAGGAAGCCTGCCGGATGAGCATGAAATCGAATTGATTTTGGAAGACTTCCTCGAATATTACCAGAATAACATCGCCGAACAGACCATCGCCTTTCCGGGGGCCATCAGAGTATTGAACAGGCTTCGCCACATGGATATTCCCCTTGGCATCTGCACCAATAAATCCCTGAAACTAAGCAAAAAACTGCTGGATGAAATGGACCTCAGCCCTTATTTCAAAGCCATTTCCTGTGGTGACAGTTTCAATTACCGAAAACCTGACCCCCTGCATTTGCACAAGACTCTTGAAATGATGGATTGTTCAAAAGAAGGGGCTGTCATGGTCGGCGATTCTGCCAGTGACATTCATGCGGCAAAGGCCCTGAATATTCCCGTCATTGCCGTCAGTTTCGGCTATACCGCCACCCCGGTAAGCCAACTGCCTGCCGATAAAGTCATTGATCATTTTGATCATTTCTTTGAAGCCCTGTCAGCCCTTTCCTATTGACTTCACTCTTTGCCAAACTGACGGAAAAATTTGGTTGTAAGATGGCGCAGCAATAAAACGGGCGGCATTTTAAGCCAGTGGGAACGCATATAAAGTATTTTACACGACAGGTAATACAGCATTGTTGACTGTCCCGCCCCCGGCACCAGCAAAATGCGCGAAACCATAAAGTCCATCATTTTCCCGGTCAGATAATTCGGGGCATATTTTTTCATATCCCTCAAAACGGTTTCGGGAATTTCCGTTTCCAGAAACATCATGCAATAATGCAATGTATAAAATAACGGTCTGCTCAACCCCAAAGCTTTGGCCCGGGACAGTAATGTCTGCCAGAAACATGCCTCCTGCGCATATTCACCAATCATATCATGCTGTTCCAGCAAATTGCGAATACTGCCCCTGATTTCACCATCATGAAAAAGATGCACCGCACTATGCAGCAACATATCCTGAGGCGAGAGACAATGAATATTTTTATCAATCTTGACCGCATCCTCTATCATCAGGTCTATATCCGGCTTCAAACGACTGGTCTGGGGCAGAATATTATGGTGGATATCCACTTCCAGCTGACGGTCCGGATGTTTCAGGGGCGGCAGTTCATGGGCCCAAAGCCGATAATAGCGTTGATCATATTCATTCAGAACATGATGCTGCCAACCCGCCTTCAGCATCAGATCCTCCACCTGATCAAGGCGGTTTTTCGCCACCAGAATATCAATATCGGCGCTGATGCGGCCTCTGGAAACATTAAGCCCCAAAGCAATATAGGCTGCCCCTTTCAGCAGTATAATTTTTCCGTCAAAACCATATAGCGCGCGCCTGATCCTGTTTAATTCCCACATGATTTTGCGTTGCCCGGCTTTTGCATCCACCATTGAGGATTCAAAAATCTGCCGGACTTTCTGAGGCATTTCTTCCCAGAGGCCATTTGCCAGAATATCTTCGCCAAGTCGCCCCCTCAAACCCGCGGCATGGGCATCAAACAGCAGGATATTCCACTCAGCAATGCTCAGGTTTTTCATGGATGCAGGATTTTTCAGGGCCGCGATCAAAAGATTTTTTCTGATGTGATTTTTAGACATGAATTTCGCCTCAATTCCCGATATTATCAGCGACAAATTCATTCACCAGCGCAATGCCCTGTTCAAGGCTTGAATAATGAATTTCACAAACGGCACATTCATCAACAACCTTGCTAATGGCCTTAAAGGCCGCCTCCCCCATTTCACCATAATTGGCTGAAGACATCACCAGACGGAAAAAAGCCATGGTTTTGGTAATGGGCTTAATTTCCGGCACAGCATTTTTGTTAAAAACCGGTAAAATAATGGCTTTGGGCTGAACTTTCTGCCCCATATGTTCAATGGATTGGGCGGGCGGGCTTAAATAACAGATCCGGCCCTTTGGTGTGCCTTCATAAACACGGCTGAACGGTTCATCATTGCCGATCCAGTCTTTCATAACCTGTATGGATTCGTTTTTCAGGGATATGGGCCTTGGATAAGGCACAAGCTGGCCGCTGGCATTATCCAGCATACCGAATTCATCCGCAAGAAAGCGCCAGCCATCATAGGCCAGTCCCGCTGAAAGGGTGCTTTTTCCACTGCCCGACATGGCCGGCATGATGATGCCTACACCGTTTTTTTCAACGACCCCGGCGTGAAAGAGGACAAAATTGCGACAGGAAATAGCGATTTGCCAATTCAGGCCCATTTCCACCGATACCATGCCCAATTCGGCAGGCAAGGGAATGAAATTATCATTCATCAGGGTTTCAATGGTGGCCTGTTTTCTGATCCAGCGGCGGAAGAGGTTTTTGCCGTAAATATTTAAATGATAATTACTGATGGCGGGTTCTTGTTCCACCGGATAATTTTTATAAACCTGCCTGAATTCTTCCCTGACATTTTTAAAGCCAATTTTTATATTTGTCCTGAAAGGCCCCACATTCAGGAGAAGGCCGCTTTTTGACAGGGCATCATCGCTTTTTTGTTTGGAAATTTTTTGCAGCAGCTGCGTCATTATTCTTTCTGCTATCCCTGTATTTAACCCTGTATCTGACCCTGTATTTAGCCTAATTTTCAGACTTTATTCGGGCCTCTGCCCTTATGAATATCTGCCTGTGCCTGACTTATTGCGGCTCAATCAGGCCCATATGGTCAAATTCTATTATTGTTTGCCTGATATTTTCTTTCATATCAGGGGACAAATTTTCCTCCATGAGGTTTTCCACCTCCGCCTCAACCCCGGAGAGGTTTTGAGGTTTATCCTCCAGAATAGAAAAAATTTCCCGGGCGAATTCATTCATGACCTGCGTATGGCCGGACCTCAGGTCATAAACAATATAGGCATCATCCCAGAATTTCCATAAAAAATCGGCTGTGTTTCTTACCTGAAACACAGCCTCATTATAGATATTGCCCATTGCGCTCGACTTTAAGGCCAATTCTTCAATTCCAACCTGGTGAAAATTATCTAGCTTTTCGACCTATTATTAATATGCTCATACATATTAATAGAATTCAGACAGGAATAACCGTGACGGCTGCTATCGGATTTAATATATTTCCAATGCGATTCCACTTCTGAATTAAACGGTACTTTCTCTTCTTCATCATTGTCGGATTGGCCATAGCGTTCTGATTCACCATCATCGCTATCATGAAGCTGACCATTCAGTTTCGTTGGGATTTGCATTCTTGGGTCACCCAAATCTGCAAGCTCTTCCAACTGACGCACACATAAACCCGCAGAATCCGCATGGGCAAGTGGTATGCCACCATGTATGGTCAGTGCCAGTGGAGCCATCGCCGCACCCGTCTTTAACAAGCGCCGACGCGACAATCTGCTTTTTGAAACATTGTTATCTGTTAAGTCGTTTTTATCATTTTCATTCATAATTTTCACCCACAAGATTATGATCTTATAATATTTTCCACCAGTATATCATGAACCTTCAGTATATCATGATCTTTCTTAAGATTTATACTCTAATCATAAATGGAAAAACATTTTACATCACACAAAATACATTAAATTCTATGCAAAGAACAGGCCATATAATATTTTATTATAATTCAATGACTTAAGTCTGAAGAAAAACGAAACCTGTAAAAAAAACTGACAGTTTTACCTGAAATTGACGAAAAACTTTACACTTCATATGATTTAAAGGTCCCTCTTTTCAATTGTGATCTTTTTGTTACATTTTTAATCTACAGATGACATTGGCATTAACATCTCTTAACTTTGTGAAATATTTTAGACTATACATCATACGAACAAAAATTTGGAAAACAGGATCCAAGGAAGTAAAATGACCAATTCTCCCAAAAAAATATTTTCCTTTTCTAATGCATTGACCCCTGTTGTCCAATCCCTACCCCTTTTAGTCTGCCTGATCATTCTGGAAGAAACCGGAAAGTTAAGCAGTTTTAATTTTACAATAATTTATGCCATCGCCCTGATCACGCTTTTCATCATTAACCGATCCTTTGCCGAAACCCTTGCATTGCAGGACCGTAAATCCGCCCTATACAAACATGACAATAAAGACATAAAGGCAACACAAAGCCTTTTGTCCAATATTATTGATAACCTGGCGGACCCCTTTTTATTGCTTGATTCCAAACAGAAAATACTCATGGCCAACGGATCGGCCAAGAAAATTTATGGCCGGGACATTCTTAAAAACAATATTGATCTCTATATCAGGAATCAGGATGTGTTAAAGGCCATTACCCATACTTTTGAAACCGGCAAATCAGACACCATTGAATTTAAAAGCGGCATCGGCCCTGTTGTTAATCACTTGATGCGGCTTCATATCATCAATGCACCGGCCATTAAAGAAAATGCCAGTGAAAGGCGTTACCTGTTGCTGTCGATCTATGACATTACAGAAATAAAACAGGCCGAAAAAATGAGGGTTTCCTTCGTGGCCAATGCCTCTCATGAGCTGAAAACACCCCTTGCCTCTATTCTGGGTTTTATTGAAACCCTTCAGGGCCCGGCCAAGAGCGATAGCAAGGCCCAGGGTCGTTTTTTAAAAATCATGCATGATGAGGCAAAACGCATGAGCCGCCTCATCCATGATCTGCTTTCCCTGTCCCGCATTGAAAGGGACGAACATATTCCACCGGAAAATAAACTGGATCTGACAATCTTGATTAACAGCGTTATCGAAACGCTCGAAATGTTATTGGCAGAAAAAAATATGACCATTGTCACAAATCTGTCTGAAGACTTTAAAAAACACAAAGGCGACATCCTTGGCGATTATGATCAATTAATTCAGGTCTTTCAGAACCTTATCGAGAATGCCATCAAATATGGTTCAAAAGACAGTGAAATCCAGATTGATTATGCCCTGCAAAAAAGCCCCGCACCTTATAAAGCCAGCAATGTGACCATTTCCATTACCAATGAAGGGCCGGGCATTGCCGCCAAACATTTGCCGCATCTGATGGAAAGATTTTATCGTGTGGATACAGCAAGGTCACGGGCACTCGGCGGCACGGGGCTGGGGCTCGCAATTGTGAAACATATTATTCACCGTCATAAGGGACAGATCTTTTTTGAAAGTGAAGTGAATAAATATACCCGGGTAACCATTCATTTGCCTCTGCAATATACTGTCATAAAAGCTTAACATAACTGACATATTAGAGTCACCGTCACTCAGTAAATTTCATGCGTGATATTGAACAACTTCCTAGTATTTTGGAGAGAAACATGTTGAAGAAAAATCTAATGACGCTTATCGGTGCAACAGCAATCACCGTAGCAAGTGCAAACGGTGCCGTGGCACGCGATCAGATTCGTATCGTGGGTTCATCAACTGTATTCCCTTTTGCAACCGCCGTTGCAGAAGAATTCGGGCGCACATCGCAGTTCAAGACACCTGTTGTTGAAAGCACAGGTTCAGGCGGCGGTTTGAAACTTTTTTGTGCCGGTGTTGGTGAAAACACACCAGACATTACCAACGCATCCCGCGCCATTAAATCTTCGGAAGTAAAGCGTTGTGCAACAAATGGTGTCAAAGACATTGTGGAAATTAAAGTGGGTTATGATGGTATCGTCATTGCCAACTCCAAAGAAACCAAACAAATGAGCCTGACATTGCGCGACATTTTTGTGGCCCTGGCCAAAGAAGTGCCCGTCGATGGCAAAATGGTTGCCAACCCTTATAAGTTCTGGAATGAAGTAAATCCTGAACTTCCGCACCGTAAAATTGAAGTTCTGGGCCCACCTCCCACCTCCGGAACACGGGATGCTTTTGTTGAGCTTGCCATGGAAGGCGGATGTAAAACATTCCCACAAATTAAAGCCCTGAAAAAGTCTGACAAAAAACTTTACAAAGCCACTTGTCATACAATTCGTGAAGATGGTGCCTTTGTTGAAGCCGGTGAAAATGACAACCTGATTGTTGGTAAATTGCAGGCAAACCCCAATGCGTTCGGAATTTTCGGCTACAGCTTCCTTGACCAGAACAGTGATGTGCTTCAAGGCAGCAACGTAAAAGGTAAAAACCCTACCTTTGAAAATATTTCAGACGGCAGCTACCCTGTATCACGTTCGCTCTTCTTTTATGTGAAAAAGGCTCATGTTGGTGTTATTCCGGGAATTAAAGAATATCTGAATGAATTCACCAGCGAAAAAGCCATGGGTGAATATGGTTATCTTTCAGAAAAAGGTTTGATCCCGATGCCTGAAGCCGAAATGAAAGAAATTCGCAGCCGTGCAATTAATCTTACACCTTACGGCAAATAAGCTGTAAAGTTTAATTCTGATTTTATTCTATGGGGTCTGGGAAGTTTTTCCAGACCCTGTCATTAAATAATGACTTTACGACCCGTCATTAAATGATGACTTTACTAAATGATGTTTTTTCACTAAACGATGCCTTTTATGAAACAATGACCGGGACGACATGAGTATTTTAAATCTTCTCGTTATAATCGGAATTATCGCAGCCATTTCATATGTATTTGGCCATAAAAAGGCCACGGCCAGTGTGAAAGGCGATATCCGCCTGCTTCATTCCCTGCCCAGTCATTATGGCTGGCTTTCGGCTTTGATCAGTCTGGCACCCGCCATGCTCGTCATGCTCACATGGTTCCTCTTCTCGCCCCAGATTATTGAAAATCTTCTGCTGGCAAGCCTGAATGATAGTGTCACAGATTTAACCCCTTTTGAATTGTCTCTTCTGCTCAGAGATATTCACAATCTTTCACAGGGCGATGCATTGTCCCGGGCGGTCTCCGTCCAGCTTCAACAAAGTGCCGATTATTATGTCATGATCAGTGACCGGATTTTCTGGGCGGCTTCTTTGCTTGCGGTTTGCCTGTCCTGTTTGTTTTCCTATCTGGCAATCCATAAAATTTCGCCACAATTGAAATCCAGAAATTATCTGGAAAAATTTATTTTAAGAAGCCTTCTGGCCTGTTCCATCATTGCTATTTTGACCACCATAGGCATTGTTTCATCCCTGTTATTTGAAACAATCCGCTTTCTCGATCATGTGCCTTTGAGCGACTTTATCTTCGGCCTGAAATGGAGCCCGCAAACCGCCCTCAGATCCGATCAGGTGGGCAGCACCGGAGCCTTTGGCGCCATTCCGCTTTTTGCCGGAACCTTGCTGATCACTTTTATCGCCCTCCTGATTGCAGTGCCGATCGGGCTTTGTTCAGCCATCTATATGACTGAATTTGCCAGCAAAAAAGCCCGCAGCATTTTTAAACCGCTTCTGGAAATCCTTGCGGGCATCCCCACTGTTGTCTATGGCTTTTTCGCAGCCCTGGTGGTGGCCCCGTTCATTCGTGACAGCGGCAGCATGATCGGGCTGGAAGTGGCCTCTGAAAGTGCCCTGGCGGCGGGTATTGTGATGGGTATTATGATTATACCGCTGATCTCTTCCCTTTCGGATGATGTGATTTCATCCGTGCCTCAAAGCCTTCGGGATGGATCATTCGGACTGGGTGCCACAAAAACAGAAACGATTTTGCATGTTATTCTGCCCTCGGCCCTGCCCGGGATTGTCAGTGCCTTTCTCCTGGCTGCCTCGCGCGCGATCGGGGAAACCATGATTGTGGTGATGGCCGCAGGTATGGCCGCAAATCTGACCGCCAATCCATTAGAAGCCGTGACAACGGTGACCGTACAAATCGTTGCCCTTCTGACCGGGGATCAGGAATTTGACAGCGCAAAAACCCTATCAGCCTTTGCCTTGGGGCTGGCGTTGTTTATCGTAACCCTTATCCTTAATTTCATTGCCCTGCGCATGGTAAGAAAATATCAGGAACAATATGACTGATCAAAATCAAAATATAACGCCGCCAACACAAGGCCCCACCGGCTGGACATCTGAAGCCATGCAGGCCCGTATTCGCAGGCGTTATCGGACGGAAAAAATCTTTAAGCTTATGGGTCTGGGCGGGTTGCTCACAGCCCTTGCAACTTTATGCATTCTGCTTGTGACAATTTTTTATACCGGTACCAGCGGTTTTCAGGAAACCCGGATTAAGCTGGACATCAGCCTGAGTGAAAATGCCTTCGCCGGTGTTGCAGCGCTGGATAAGGCTGAACGCGAAGAAGCACTCAGAAAAGTGAATTATTCCACCCTGATCCGTAACAGCCTGTTGAAAACATTCCCGGATGTTAAAAAGCGCCGGGAAGTCTTCGCCCTGATGAAACTGGTCAGTAATGGGGCCAGAGATGAAATCAGGCAAAAAATCATTGCTGATCCGAGCCTGATCGGGAAAACCATATCCCTTGATCTGCTGGCTTCCAGTGTTGTTGACATTTTTTTCAAAGGACAAATATCCCGCGATATTCCCCAGTCCAACCGCAAAATTTCCGATCAGCAAATTGCCTGGCTCGATCATTTGAGTGCGGATGGGCGTATTATCCGCCAGTTTAACCGCAGCTTCTTTACATCCGGTGATTCCAGAGAGCCTGAAATGGCGGGTATTCTGGGGGCTGCTATGGGCTCTTTCCTCACCCTGCTGGTAACGCTTTTGATTGCCTTTCCCATTGGCGTATCCTCTGCCATTTATCTGGAGGAATTCGCCCCTAAAAACAGATGGACGGATCTGATTGAGATTAACATCAATAATCTCGCGGCGGTGCCTTCGATTATCTTCGGGCTTCTGGGCCTCGCCATATTCCTGAATGTCTTTAACATGCCGCGTTCGGCACCATTGGTTGGCGGCCTTACTTTGGCTTTGATGACATTGCCCACCATTATCATCGCCTCGCGCGCCGCGATCCGCGCGGTTCCCCCGTCCATCCGTCAGGCGGCTATCGGGCTTGGGGCCTCCCCCATACAGACTGTATTCCATCATGTTCTGCCCCTGAGCATGCCAGGCATTCTGACCGGAACCATTATCGGTATGGCCCAGGCGCTCGGCGAAACCGCCCCATTGCTCATGATCGGCATGGTCGCCTTTATTGTCGATCTGCCCCATGGTGTCATGGACGCGGCAACCGCATTGCCGGTACAGATATTCCTGTGGGCTGACAGCCCGGAACGCGGTTTCATGGAAAAAACATCCGCAGCCATTATCGTCTTAATCGTCTTTCTCATCATGATGAATGGTCTGGCGATCTGGTTAAGACAAAAATTCGAAAAAAATTGGTAAGAATCATGATGTTAGATATTGTAAAAGCAGATAACCCCCATGGTGAGAATGAACTGATGCCTGATAATAGTCCCCCAAGAATACAGGCCCGGAATGTAAATATATTTTACGGCAATAATCATGCGATAAAAGATATCAGCATGGATATTAATACCGGCGAAGTGACCTCTCTCATTGGGCCATCCGGTTGTGGCAAGTCCACCTTCCTGCGCTCAATCAATCGCATGAATGATACCATTGTCGGCTGTCGTATGACGGGGAAAATTACCCTTGACGGGCAGGATATTTACGACAAAAAAATTGATGTGGTACAGCTCAGAGCCCGAATTGGCATGGTTTTTCAAAAACCAAACCCGTTCCCAAAATCAATTTATGACAATGTGGCTTATGGCCCCAGAATTCATGGTCTTGCCCGTGATGCGGCTCACCTGGATGAGATTGTCTTCACCAGTCTTAAAAAATCAGGCCTGTGGAATGAGGTGAAGGATCGCCTTGATGCATCTGGCACCTCTCTTTCGGGGGGACAGCAACAGCGATTATGTATTGCCAGAACCATTGCCATCAATCCTGAGGTAATCCTGATGGATGAGCCCTGTTCAGCGCTCGACCCCATCGCCACGGCCATTATTGAAGAATTAATCGAAGAATTAAAAGAACGTTTTGCCATCATCATTGTCACCCATTCCATGCAGCAGGCCGCCCGTATTTCACAGAAAACAGCTTTTTTCCATTTGGGGGAACTTATGGAATATGGCGATACAACTGAAATATTCACCAATCCGAAAGTCGAAAAGACCAAGGATTATATAACCGGGCGTTATGGCTAAACTTCAATTAAGGAAATTATCATGCCTCAGAAACATATCGTATCCATCTTTGATGAAGAATTAAACACGTTGCGTTCGAAAATTGTTCAAATGGGCAATCTGGTGGATAAACAATTTGAAAAGGCCGCCATTGCCCTGAAAAGCAAAGATTTGGAACTGGCAAAACAAATCAGGGAAGGTGACCGGGAAATTGATGCGATCGAACAGGAAATCGAAAAACATGCCATCAATATGATCGCATTGCGCTCGCCTGTAGCAGATGATTTAAGGGAGATTATTTCCGCCATTAAAATCAGCAATGGTTTGGAAAGAATTGGCGATTATGCCAAGAATCTGGCAAAAAGAATCAAGGTTTTAAGCCATTCCAAAACCATATCCGTAAGTTCCGGCCTGATAGATCAGATGATCTTCCTTTTGCGTGGAATGATCACGGAAGTGATTGAGGCTTATGTGAACCAGGACGCGGAAAAAGCCATCGAAATCTGGAACAGGGATCAGGAAGTAGACAGTATTAATAACAGCCTTTTCCGCGAACTGCTTACCTATATGATGGAAAATCCCAAGCTGATCACACCCGCCACCCATTTGATGTTTATTGCCAAAAATATTGAGCGCGCGGGCGATCATGTGACCAATATTGCCGAGTTGATTTATTATATTGACCAGGGCGAACAACTTGAGCTGAAACGTCCGAAAAAAGACAGCAGCAGCTATACTGAAATTAATTTTGACCCTAAAGAAGTGTAAAGATTATGACCATCCATATTCTGCTTATTGAAGATGATTTGAGTATTACAGAGCTTATTCGTTACAATCTTGAACAAAAAGGCTTTCAGGTCAGTTGCGAAGCCGATGGCGAAGAAGGTTTGATGAGCGCCAAGGATAGTGCGCCCGACCTGATCCTGCTTGATTGGATGCTGCCTAATTTATCCGGAATCGAAATCTGCCGCCAGCTCAGAAGAGACAAGAACACCAAAAATGTGCCCATCATCATGCTCACCGCAAGATCGGAAGAAGACGACCGCATCAGAGGGCTGGACACAGGGGCGGATGATTATATTACAAAACCCTTTTCACCACAGGAACTGATCGCCCGCATCAACGCCCTGCTGCGGCGCATAAGACCTGCCCTCGCCGGTGACGTTCTGGAATATTCAGACATTAACATGGATACCACGTCTCACAGGGTCTCCAGAAATGACATCAATATTCATCTTGGCCCCACTGAATATAATCTGCTGAAACATTTTATGGAAAATCCCGGTCGTGTGTTTTCACGGGAACAATTATTAGACACCGTTTGGGGCAATGACATTTATGTGGAAATGAGAACGGTTGATGTACATATCAGAAGGCTCAGAAAAGCATTGAATATTAATGACCTGCCCAACATGATCCGTACAGTAAGGTCTGCCGGTTACGCCTTGGACAAAAACATATGATCAGAAATGTGTAAAATTACTTTATTTAAACTGTCGGATAATTTTACATATTTTCATCTAATTTCGCCAAAAATTTTAACTTATTTTCCACAAACCATTGTATTAAAATAGTTTTTCATAATATGGCATATTTCTTGTATATAAAATAAGTAACATTGAGACTGAAAATATTATTGCTTTGTATATACATTCTAGAAAAAATATCTAGTCATAAGTTTTTATAAACGGTAGAGTATAACAATTAAGCGTTGACATAACTTATTGAAATATTGAGACTTATTATGGTTAACAATGCGCAAGAAGAAAAAACAAACCGCCTTTCCATGAGACATTCCATCATGGTATGGGTAGCAGGCGCGATATTAGGATGGTTCGTAGCAGTGGTATCTGTTTGGGGTGTACTGAGAACGGGCGAGAGTAATATAGCGGAAAATACGCCTCAGGAGGATCAAATCCTGCCGGGTGATGCCGAAAAGATGGAGCAGGTTCTGCCCGCTGCCGGCGCACCGCAAAAAGATAAAACGCCAGAAAAAACGCCAGAAGATGATGAAGAAGAAAATCCCACACCACCTGTGGACTAAACCTTCTCCATTAAGCTCGTAAGCCAAACATTCATACTTTCGCTTTCAGGCTATGAAATTTTCAGGCTGTTTCCTTCTGGGTGAAACGTTTCCTTCTGGGTAAAACGTTTCTTCTGGGTAAAATCGGGCCTCTTATTGTTTGATCCCGGCCTTTGTGATCAACTCATAAATATAGATCACAGGGATGGCGTAGGTAATGCCGCTCGGTTTAGAGAGGACATTTTCTTTGCTGCCTTTTACGGCCACACTGTTGATAATTCCTTCTACCTTACCTGACGTCACATCATAAATCGGACTGCCGCTATTGCCGGGATAGGCCGTCGCGTCCAGCTGATAAACATCATAGCGCGGCTGAAGAATGATCTTGGGGTCAAGATATTTTGCTGTGGGCTGTGGAATAACCACGGGTGTGACCGCTGATATTATGCCCTTATGTGTTACCGGGTATAATCCCAGAACTGCGCCAATTGGAAAACCCGTAAAGCCAATTTCCGTGCCCTCCGCGATGATAGAACCTTTGGCCAGTTTTAAGGACGGGATCTTTTTTCCTGAAACTTCCAGCAGCGCGATATCATGTTTTTTATCCACCAGAATAACCCTGGCTTCCCGGCGATCCGGATTACGTCCTTTTCCCACAAGGATGCTAATGCGTTCGCGTTGCTGTTCATCCAGTTCTTTGGGGATCACATGCTCATTGGTCACCACATAACGTCCGTCCAAAATGGCAAAACCCGTGCCCCTGAGCACAGTGCGGGGACTTCTTAAAGGATTATACGTGGCAATACCGACAATGGCGGGGCTTACCCTTTTTACAATCTCCGGAAATGAGGCACCCGCCTCCTCATGGGCCAACGATGGCGCAGAAGACAGCAGCATGCCTATGATAAGAAATAATTTAACCCGGATCATGTTCATTATATTCACCTGCGGAAAAAATATCTATTCAGACACTTTAACCAATTGCGCCAAAGGCGGCAGTTTTGAAATAAGATCAGCAATTTCTTTTCTGACTTCCATAATATTATCATTAGAAACCGGCGCAGAAAAGGCAATCACTGCTGAATCAAGCCGCCCCCCGAAAAGTTTGGCCTTCGCATCCAGTAATTTGGCCTGATAACGGCTGCTGACAATCGTGCCGTCCACCCAATACCAGTATAATATCACACGGTTGCTCATTCTTGAATGAATAAGGTCTTCGCCAATATTATAAGTCCTGCCGTCATTTTCCACTTTTACAGTCCGGCTTCCCGTCCAGTTCCAGCCTTCCGGCGCAGTGAAGCCGTTGCCAAAACGGATCAATTCCTTTTCAGAGGACTGATAGGGATAATAAGCCAGATAAAAATCAATTTCCGGCTTTTTTGCCACAAAATGCTGCCCAATATTCTCATCAGAATTCTCATCAGTATTTTTCATAACCAGTTTTCTGAATATTTCCTGTGAAGCCCCCTGAAAAGATGGTTTCCAAAAACGATCAGGACTGGCATCCTCCATGCCGGTAAAGGTTATTTCGGCGACGATTCTTTTTTCAAAGTCACCATATCTTTGCTCAATATGATTGCCGTATAAGGGTGCGGCCACGGCCAAAATACCACTTAAACCTGCCAATAATACGAAATTCTTCAGCGGCGCGGAAAAAGGCTTTTTCCAATAGGCTTTATCAAAATTTATATAACTATCGTGCAACGAACGGTTGGTAAACGTCATGGCGATAGAGATGAAAATCAGCAATACAAAGGCGAAAAAGATCCAGCCAAATGTAATATGGTCCGTACCCACGGCATATTTCATATCAGAATAATGGGCAATCAGAATGATACCCGTGGCCCGAAAACCATTGGCAATCACCGGGATCACAAAAGACAGGATCACCACCACGGCGCGGCGGCCATACGTCTTATAGGATACATTGGCCATCAGAAGCCCCAGCGCCACCGTGGCCACCAGAAAACGCAGGCCCGCACAGGCTTCCGCCACATGGAAGTTGCCCGCCGGAATAGACAGAAAAACCCCGTCCACATAAACAGGAATATTGATCAGGTGAAGAAAGAATACGGCAAAATCAGTGGTAAAATCCTGTAAGGCCGGAATAAGGAAATCGCCAAATGGGATCAAAAAATACATATAGAGAATAGGAAAGAGCATGGCATGAACCGCGCGCAAACCAAAGACCATCAATATGCTGCCCTGAATGATAACAACAAAACCCAGCTGGCGTACCACATTGGTATCTGTGAGGTCCCCCAACAACCAAAGCAGCCCGCCGCCCAGAACCGGTATAATGCCAAGCCAAGAAGGTTTAATGCTCAGGCGGGAAAACATCTCCCGTCTTTCATAAAGCAGATAAGCGATAATGGGCAGGATCAAAAGGCAATGGTTATATTCCGGCTTATCCCACCAGGCCATGACCAGATCACGGGCCGTGTTATAAAAAGCCGTTAAAATCAGCAGCAGTAAAACACCCCAACTGAGACCGGCATTGCGCCACTGTTTCCTGATGGCCTGCTGATTTATATCGATCTGTATCTTTTCGCCCAAATCTGCCTGTGTCATTATAATCTCACTAAAATTAATACTTCTGTCCTGCTATCATCCCAATGAGCGGGAAATAAAAGGCCCCATAAAGTTGGACAGCGCCAAAGGCAGCTTTTTCCATGTTTTGATCATCAATTGATATTTGGGATTTAGAGGGTTGATATCCGGCAATGTCTCCCCCTCTTTCAGAATAAACTCATAATGCAGTGCCACGGGCTCAAAACCCCAGTTTTTCTTGAAATTAAACGCACCCGTGCCATTCTTGCTGCGGCCAAAATCAAAAATCGTTGAATTCCGCGAATTTACCGCGCGTTCCATCACCGACCAATACATGAAGTCATTGGCAGCCAGTCTCCTGGCATCAATATTGCCGCCGCCGTAATAGGGGATTACCTCATCCCGGAAATAGAAACTCATAACACTGGATACCGCCACACCCTGATCATCACAGACGGTCAATATCTCGCAATCATCGCCATATTCCAGCTTGAGGTTGTGAAATAATTTTCGTGGAAAAACCGGTGAACCCAGATTTCTTAGGCTTTCTGCATATAGGGGGTAAAGCCTGTCAATGGTCTCATCGATCTCGGCCTTCAAGCCAAATTTAATGCCTTTGCGCACCATCGCCCGTTGTTTGCGCGGGATCGCTTTTAAATTTTCCTCATGGTCTTCGAATAAAGTCTTGCGGAAAGTCGAATATGTTTCGGACTTGCTGGGCCAGTCTTTATGGACGGCTTCAGTATTGCGGCATTCCAGATAATCCACATCCAGCTCTTTAGACAATTTCCCTGCTTCCTGGTCCAGTAAGGCAAGGGCTGCTTCATCATCAAATAATGGCCCGCCATTGGTGGCAAAACCTACGGAAATAAGAGAATTGCCGAACAATCTGCTTTTCACATGGATCAGGGGCAGAACACCCTTGATCTGATCATTTTCTTCCACATAAAGATAATAAATGGCGTGGCCCATGCTTCTGCTTACCGCCCGCCCCCAGGCGCTGAGGTGATAAACCGTGGCTTTGGAATGTGTTTTCACATAAGCATCCCAGCGAGTTATATCCCCGAATACATCCAGCAGCTTTATCATTTTTTCACTCTTTTCAGCTGTCATAAGAATATTTTATCCATTCTGTCCCATTCAAAATCCCCAAGCGCCTTGCGCAATTTATCTTCCATCACCTGTAAATTTGTATAATGACGAAAACGGGATTTTAAGCCGGCCTGTTCTTGTTTGGGCTGCCCCGGATCAATTTCCCAGGGATGGAAATAAAAAATACAGGCCTGCTTATCTTTTTTATTAACCCGCTTCATGGCCATTTTGGATATTTGATAGGGCAACAGTCTGAAATAACCGCCGCCGCCGCAGGGAATTTTCCGGCCCATCACATCCACCGTTGTCACAGGCATTTCCAGAAAATTCTGATCTTTTATCGGCCTGAAAGCAAAACGCGGCGCAGAGGGCATGCCATAATGATCATGTTTGATGGGATAGATGCTGGAACTATAGTCAAATCCTGCCTCTGCCAGTTCATTCAGGGCCCATAAATTATCCTCACCGATGGAAAAACTCGCCGCCCGATAGCCTTTAACGGCCACCCCGCCAACATCTTCCAGCAATTTTTTCGAGGCGCTGATATCCGCTCTGAATTCTTCTGCATTCTGATCCGACACCCGCCGGTGGCTCATGCCGTGGCTGGCCAGTTCATGCCCATTATCCACAATTTCCCGAACAAGCGCCGGGTAACGTTGCGCCACCCACCCAAGGGTGAAAAAAGTGGCCTTCACATCAAAATCATCAAACATGGCCAGAATACGATGTACATTCTGTTCCACACGACAGGGTAAATCATCCCAGTCATCGCGGGAAATATCATTTTCAAAGGCCCCCACCTGAAAATAATCCTCCACGTCCACAGTCATAGCATTGGTTTTTTGGTTTTTATTCTGATCCGTCATGAATTTTCCATACTTCAAGAATTGTCTTTTTCCAGAAGTGAGGACGCCAGATCCAACACACCCTTGATGGTTTCATCATGAAGTTTTACATAATCTTCCAAAAGATCCAGACGTTGTTGAATTTGTTTCAAGTCCGGCTGTTCATCCGCATTGTTTTTTTCATGACCATAATCCCCGTTGCTTTTTTTGTTGCTTTTTTTACGTTGCAGAGAGGCCCCGGCCGCCACCGTATCGGTCTCCATATCATCAATGACATCATTGACCATTTTCTCATCAATGATCCGCAGTTCTTCGATGGCACCAAAAAGCAGAATTCTCGAACAAAGGGTGTTTAATTTCCGGGGCACCCCATTGGTATATTTATAAATTTTATCAAAAGCGGATTTTTCGAATTTCGGATTTTCTGTCCAGCCCACCAAACTAAGACGGTGCAATATATATTGGCATGTTTCATCATAGGTCATGGACTGCAAATGATGGGTGGCAATCACCCGCTGGCGCAATTGTTCAAGATCCGGGTCAAAAGCCCATTTATCCCTGAATTCCGGCTGACCGATGAGGAAACTTTGCAATAAGGCCCGATCCCCTTCCTGAAAATTGGACAACATGCGCAATTCTTCCAGCGCACCGGTGGGCAGGTTCTGCACCTCATCTATGATCAGCAGCGCCCTTTTGCCCTTCATATGATTGCGGCGCAGAAAAGTTTCAATATCCTGAAGGATAATGGCTTTATCCTTGTGAACCACTTCCAGACCAAACCCCACAGCCACCATTTTTAAAATATCATCGGCATCAAGGTGGGTTGTTACGATTTTCGCCGCCACATATTGTTCTTTATCAAGCTCATTGAGCAACCGGCCCACCAGCGTGGTTTTACCCGCGCCAATCTCACCCGTTACAATGATAAAACCTTCCCCCTGACTAAGCCCATAGGTCAGATAAGCCATGGCCTTATGATGGGTACTGCTATCAAAATAGAAGTGCGGATCGGGTGTGAGCTGAAAAGGCTTACCATCGAAGCCATAAAAATCCGTATACATATATTAACCCTAGAAACCGGTCCTTAACGTGAAGGACACAAAATTCGATGCTCTGCTAAATGTCGAGCCATCACCCCGATCCCGATCCGTATGCACATATTCCAGGCTGGCGGTCAGTTTTTTCGAAACCAGATAAGAAACATTGGCCGAAATATTCCAATATTTATCCCGGAAGGTTACATTGACAAATTTTGAATCATTATAAGAAAACTGCGTACCAATGGACAGGCGCGTGGAAAGATTTCGGTTGAGGGAAGCCCCTGCGAACCATCTTTCTTCATCACGATCTACATTTTCTGAGGTTGTATTGGTAATTCCGCCATATAGACTGTAGGAAGTCCGGCCTCTGATGCCTGAAACTGATAAATTCCATCTCTTTTCCCTCACCAAAGCATCATCAAAGAAATTCACCCCATCAACGGAACCAAGGTCGGGATTGGAAAATCCAAAATCAAAACCCAATGACTGGAACGTCTGCAATTTGTCCGTATAGGTCAGGCTAATGGTCGATTTGGGGGAGATGCGATAAAAGCCGTCCACGGAATAGGTATCCCCCGTAAAACGATTACCATATCTTACCGAAAGGGATGTACGCGGACCGGGAACCAAACGAACACCCGCGTCCCAGACAAAACCGTCAAATCGGGCAAAATCGCTGTCAACATTGCGGTCTTCATAACCCGCACTACCCAAAAGGCTTATCATGCGCGAGATTTCAAAAGACAGGTCGGCATTAAACCGCAGGGTTTCAAAATCATCGGCATTCTGCCGGCCCTCGTTGGAATAGCTGGATGAAAGTGTCCAGCCGAGTTTGGTGAAACGACTGCCGCTATTAATGTTCAAACCCGCAGTCTGGCGCCAGGATTCATTTGATAAACCCAGATTTCCCACCAGTGCTTCTTCGCTGTTTCTTCTGGTATAACCCAAATCATAACTCAGTTCTGTTGTGGCCCAAGGCCCCAAGGAGGTTCTGAAACTGGGACTGATGAAATAACGCTGAACCGTAGCCCGGTTATTTGTAACGGTTTCCTGAATTCTTGACAAAGCACCGCGCCTGTCGAGAAATTCCTGATTTACCAGTGCGCCGACATCAAGGAATAAATGGTTCCTGACCAGTTCACTATTCACATTTGCCGATAGAAATTGTCTGAAATCATGGGCGCTTCTGCCATTGGCACCAGCCTTGCCATAATAGAAATAATTGGGTGCATAAACCAGAGAGCCCTTAAGTCTGGCCCCGTCAGCCGTGAGGGCCAGGCTCGGGTTCACCCGGGTTACAAAATCGCTTTGACTAAAGGCACTGTCCAGATCAACATTATCCGTATAAGTTTCGGTAACACTGATGGATGGATCCAGGCTCCAGATTGCACCATATGCTGTTGAACCAAATCCCATGCCTGCGGCCGAAGATAATAATAGCAACAGTGATTTTTTATATTTATTCATCATCTCCCCGCCCCTGCCCATTTTTTAATTATATCCATATCCATAATAGGAACCAAATTTCTTCTTGCCGCCACTAAAGCGGGATTTATTCAATACCAGATTAATATTTTTACATGCGCTGATCATATCAAGCGATTCTTTTAATTCAGTTTCGCCCGTCTTTTCCGCCTCAACAACGAATAAAACCTGGCCCACATGCAATGCCAATACTGAAGCCGCACTGCTGGCGAGAACCGGGGGTGAATCGATAATGATCACCCGGTCATTATAACGCTGGGCAATTTCATCAATAATTTCGCCCATACGCTCACTGGCCAGAAGTTCCGTGGTAAGATTATGTTTTTTACCTGCCGGCAAAATCGTAAAATTGTCAATATTTGTTCTGATCAGACAATCGCGCAGGTCAAGGTCCTTGTTTTCAATAACGTCAATCAGCCCCTTACCGGCCTTGACCCCAAGCGTTTTCAGGATATCCGGCTTGGCCACATCCGCATCCACCAGCATGACCGTCAAATCCCGTTCTGTGGCCATACTCATGGCCAGACTTAAGGAACAGAATGTCTTGCCTTCATTTGGCTGAGAACTGGTGACCATAATGATATTGCCATTTTCAATTTCAGCATCCCCTTTGGCAAAAGCATTGAGAAGAAGGCTTCTTTTGACAATCCTGAATTCCTCGGCAACCACTGAATTTTCCGTATCGGCCGTGAGAATATTATTACGCCGCATATTTTCCATATCAAGATGGACTTTATGCTCTGCTTTACGGTCTGTGCTTTTTTTGCTTTCCTTCTTCTCAATAACGGAATCAGCAAAAGATTTGGTCTGAGGCGCTGTTTTTACAGATTTTCCGATATCAGCTTTAATATCGGCCTGAGAATTATCCGATGCCACCTCTTGCGAAGAAGTTTCCTTCATTTTTTTGGCGGCACGTTCAATCAAGCTTTCGCTTTTTTTCATCTTATCCGCTGCTTTTTCTATCAAACTCATATCTTTAACTTCGTTATTGTTAATCCTGACTGTAAGGCAAAATCATACCATAGGCGCATGATAGAGGTTCATCAGCACATATACACTGGCACAGGAAATAAAGAGACTGGCCAACATGATTGTAAACAAAACCAGTTTACGTTTATTCAGGCGAATTTCCTCCATAGACGGCAGAACGGAAATAGATCCAAGAACCGGTATGGAAAAAACTTCCCTGAGGCGCGCCTCTGTTGAAAATGTTGAATGCATCTGGCTCATGATAAAGGCAACACCCACACCACTGCCAAGCCCGATGAAAAGAACCACCAGAACCAGAACCAGACGATTAGGGCTTGTGGGTTCATAGGCTTCCTGCGGCGGATCAATGACCCTGAATTGTACCTGGTCCACCTTGGCTTCCAGGTTGGTCGACATTTTAGCCGATTCCCGTTTCGCCAAAAGCTTATTATAATTTTCCTTTATGGTGCCATAATCCCTGTTCAGTCGCGCAAGTTCTGCTTCCACTTCCGGAATTCGACTGGCCATGGACTTTAATTCCTTTACGGCGGTCTGTTTTTGTTCATAACGCGCCTGAAGGCTGGCAATTTCACCTTCTATGTCGATCAGCTTGATGCTGATCTGGTCGTAGATGGGATTGGGCATTACCCCGCCCCGATTTTGCAGGGCTTCCGAATCGCCTGTTTCAAGAGCCTGGGTAAATTCGGTCTCTTCAACTTTCAGCTTATCTTTCATCACCTTGATTTGATTGAGCAATATCCGCACATCCGGATGCTGGTCTTTATAACCTCTGGCATATAATTCATCCAGACGTTGTTCCATCGTGGCCACTCTGGGGCCAAGCGTGCTTCCAGACGATGTATTGCCGCCCAAAGTCGGCCCCATGCCACGGGATGGAATGAAGGGCGCGGTATTTTCAAGATGTGCTTTCAGTTGTTTTCTTTTATTGCCAAGTTCCACAATCATTTGCTTCACCGCAGCCGCTTCCCCCATGCTTTTTTCCAATTTGACAAAATAGGTGCCCTCACCGGCAAGAAAGGCCATATTGGTTTGGCGGAACTCCGAAGAAAGCTGTTCGGCGGCTTCGAGTTGCAGCTCATAGGTTCTGATCTGTTCTTCAATAAATCGCAGGGCCGAGGACAGGTCGCTTCTGCTGTCGCCCAGTTTTTCTTCAATAAAGATATTCAACAAAGACTGAACAACTTTTTTGGAAATCGCCGGATCCGTAGATGAATAGCTGATCTTGAAAAGATTGGCCGCATGGATATTAATATCAATATCATCCATCATCTGCGTGATCAGCTCTTCCGGATCTTCAGTCTGATGGGTGATATCCAAATCCGTCAGCCGGATGACTTTTTCAATATTGGGACGACTGATCAATGTCTGACGCATCATGCGGATTTGTTCGTAAATATTATTACGCACCGTCATATTGCCAAGCAAAGGCTTCAGCAAATTTTCGGCATCCACATGGATTCTCGCATTCGATTCATATTTATTGGGGATCTGGGCCACAACAACCCAACCGACAATACAAACAACCCATGCAACCGTTACTGCATAAATTCTTTTTTGCCACACCCCGTAAATTATCGAGATAATTTGTTGGTATATCTCGTTCATATCACACTCTTTCCCAATACAAAAATTTCTATTTTTATTATAAAATCAAAGAGGAGGATTCCCCCCCTCTTTGAACAACTTTTATCCTAGAAGAAGCTTTCCGGAATAATGATCACATCACCGGGATTAATCTTCACATTGGCAGAAACATCGCCATCACGGATCAGGTCATCAATGCGCAAGCCATATTCACGTTGCGTATTGCCCTCAACCCTGGCCAGTTTTGCGCCATTACCGTTGGCAAATTCCGTAACACCACCCACCGTGATCATCACATCAAGCAATGTCATATTGGCGCGGTATGGAATAGCCTGCGGTGCGGCGGCAGAACCCACAACCCGAACCTGTTGGGCAAAAGGTCCCTGAAAACCGGACACAATGACCGTTACAATCGGGCTCTGAATATATTCAGACAATTTCTTTTCGATGTCGCGCGCCAATTGTGTTGGTGTTCTGCCCGTTGCCCGAAGATCATCAATCAGGGGCACAGAAAAACGACCATCCGGACGCACTGTAACCGAGGTGGTCAATTCAGGATTACGCCAGACAAAGATCTGAAGACCGTCCAGTGGACCCACCACATATTGCGGACCGGGTCCTTCATCGATGGGGACAAATTGTGCGGACGGAAGTTGATTGGAAGACCCCACATTCCCACAAGCTGCCAAAGCCAATATGCCAAATAAAGCAAGAGTATTTTTTATACAGAGGCCGAAAATCCCCCTATTTAATTTCATTTTTGTCACAATAATTTCCCTTCCAATTTTATTTTCGTCCTTGAGTAAGCAAGCAAGTCAATCAAGCCTTTTGAATCTGTTGAGAACAGTCTTAAACATAAAACGTTAAATTATTGCAAACACAGACAATAATACAACTTGAATGTCTAATGAGATCCAACTTATCCCCAGAAGCCCCATTCCTATATCAAGAAGCAACAATATACATCGATTCCGTGTATAGAGTCTATCTCAATAGAATATATTTAAAATCGCTTATAAATGCTTTTTAAACCACATTTCCAGCATGGCAATATCCCAACCCAGACCACTGCCACCCGATTCTGAGGGGCCACTGCTTTCCTTAATCATCTCATCAATAAATTCATCCGTCAGATAATCTCGCTTTTTAAAATCAGAAAGATGATCCGTGATCTGTTCATTTAATCGTTTGTCTTTATGCACCCAAACCGAAAAAGGCAGACCAAAACCATGTTTTTGTTTATTGATCACTTCCTGGGGGAGAAAATCTTTCAGGGCATATTTGAAAAAATAACGTAATTTATTTTTATGGAGCAGCACTTCGGTGGGCACCGAAGCAGCAAAATCAACCAGATTATTTTCCAGCAAGGGATAGCGCACCTCCACCCCGGCCAGATCACACATGCGGTTTACTTTCCTCAAATCATTATCTGCCAATGTAATCTGCAAATCCATATGCATCATCCGCTGCAACATTTGCACATCATCAAGATGATGATAGGTTTTACGGATCAGGTCCAAAGGCATATCCCTGTTAAGGGCTTCCCTGCTGTGGGTTGTAAATATATCCCGCTGGGCTGCTTCAAAAATAAAGCTGTATGAATAAAGCCGGTCCGGCATGGGTGTTGCGTAACGTCTGGCCAGGCTGCGGGCTTTTTTCACAACAGGAACATGCTGCATACCCGGTAGGGACAACAAAGGTTCCATAAAATATTTACGCATAGATTCTGGAATAAGCGCATATTTTTCGATGGTCTTCATGGAAACATAACGTTCATTCCCCGCAAACAACTCATCGCCGCCGTCCCCCGCAAGCAAAACTTCCACCCCTTGTTCCTTGGCCATTTTCGCACAATAATAGGCCGGGACTGCCGAAGTATTGCCATATGGTTCATCATAAATTTCCGCAATTTTATCCTGCACTTCCGGCACATCGTCCGGGGTGACAAAATATTCAAAATGCTCGGTGTGGAAATGATCCGCTGCAATACGGGCAAAACCGCTTTCATCATAAGCGGCCTCGTCAAAACCAATGGTAAAGCTTTTACCCTTGCCATTATGTTTCATCATCAATCCGCAGACACTGCTGCTGTCCAGTCCACCACTGAGAAAAGCGCCCACTTTACCGGGGTCTGTGCCTTCCAGAGAAGAAATCATGGACTGATCCAGCTGGGTGCGCAGTTTTTCGCTCCATTGATCCATATCTCCTGACCGCTGATCCGTATAAGGCATGGTCCAGTAGAATTCTTTGTGCAATTTACCATTTTCAAAATGGATATATTGGGCGGGCTCAAGTTTGTGCATCTGATCATAAATTGTGGTCGGAGACGGCACCACAAAATGATAGAGATAATTATAAACCCCCTGCGCGCTCACCGATACATCCACGTCCGGATGGGCTTTAACCCCGTCTGTCACTGATGAAAAGACAAATTCACCTTTCTTTCCCATAGCATAACACAAGGGATAAACCCCCATTCTGTCAATGGCGATCAGACATTCATTTTTATGAGGACAGATCAAGGCCAACGACCAGACCCCTTCCATTTGCCGCAGAACTGCCGGGCCATAACGCCGGTAGCCTTCGATCAGGGCCAGGGCATCATCTTTTTCTTCGGCAAGGTTTTTCAGGTCATGATTCTGCCATTTGACAAGACCATCAACAACCGCATAAAAACCATCCATGGAAGCCTGGGCATTGGACGGATATTTTGAAGCCACAGCCAATCCATGAGAGGCTTCGGCATGACTTTGAAGCTTGTCCAGTATATATCGGTCATGGGCCCCGCGCGAAAGCTGTCGCGCCATACCACCCAAAGTTTCCTCCGGAGAATATTTTCCGTCCAACAGGCCAATCCAACCACAAATCCCCGTCATTCTTAATCTCTTTCCTTATGGAATTATTTATTATTATACCAATATTTCTTTCGGGGCTTCATGCCCGAGAAAAGCCGTTGGGCTGGCCGTCAGGCCATATGCACCAGACTGGAAAAGCACCACCAGGTCCCCCACGTCCCCTTTGGGCAATTCCATCTTGTCTCCCAGATTATCCAGCGGTGTACACAGGCAACCCACCACATTAACCGGATCATCCGCCGGCTCATCTGCCATACGGCCAGCAATGGCCACAGGGTAATTTTTACGGATAAACTGGCCAAAATTCCCACTGGCGGCCAAATGATGATGCATGCCGCCATCCACCACCAGATAAGCCTGCCCCCGGGATATTTTCTGATCAATCACCCGGGTCACATAAAGACCCGCCTCGCCCACAATAAAACGGCCAAGTTCCAGAATGACTTCGGTATCGGGAAATTCTTTCTCAAAGCTTTTCAGCAATAATCCCAACCCCTGCCCCAGCTGTGCAAGATCAAGGGCCTGATCGCCGGGAAAATAAGGAATACCAAACCCGCCGCCAATATTGACCTTTTTGGGGGCATGGGGGGCATATTTTGATAATTCAGCCGCCAGCGCCAATGATTTTTCCTGGGTTTCGAGCAAACTGTCTACCCGTAAATTCTGCGAACCGCTGAAAATATGGAAGCCCATAAAATCCACTTCCAAGCCTGACAGATTTTTCAGCAAGTCTGGCACCTGCTCCGCATCAATTCCGAATTGCTGTGGCCCGCCGCCCATTTTCATGCCCGATGATTTCAGCTCAAAATCGGGATTTACCCGTATGGCAACCTTTGCCCTGATGCCCAGTTCCTGACTGATGCGGGCGATGGTCTGCATTTCATTCCGGGATTCCATATTGATGGTCACCCCCGCTGCCACGGCCTGACGCAATTCGGCCTCCGTTTTACCGGGGCCGGCAAAACTGATCAGGTCCGGTGACATGCCACTGTCCAGCGCCACAGCCATTTCACCGGTAGAGGCCAGATCAAAACCGTCCACAAGACCGCTTAAATGCTGCACCACTGCAGGCATGGGATTGGCTTTCATGGCATAATGGATTTTCACCTGTGCGGGCATATGCTGACGCAGGCTGGCCACACGTTCAGATATTAAATTCCGGTCATAGGCATAGAATGGTGTGCTGCCCACCCGGTCTGCCAGACGGGAAATTTTTATACCGCCCAATGTCAGTTCACCTTCCACGACCGGAAAGCCTGTAATTGGTGCATGGCGTGGTTTTTCTTTTTTCATTTATGCCTCTGAACCTTGGTTTTCGAAAGCTTCTGCCGTGACTTCTGCTTTTATGGCTTTACGGTCAATCTTGCCATTGGGATTACGCGGCAGATTGGCCATTTCAATAATACGCTGCGGCACCATATAAGACGGAAGCTCCAAACGACAATAAGATAAAATTTTATCTATATCCAGTTTTTGCTGATCTTTTGGGCCTTGTTGATCTCTTGGGCCTTTTGGATCTCTTGGGCTGGCGATAATCCAGATGGCCTGGCCCAATTGTTCGTGGTCGACGCCGATGGCCGCCACCTGATCCACCAGACCGCTGGCAAAAATCACCTCTTCCAGTTCAGTGGGGCTGGTGCGAAAGCCGGATGTTTTAATCATCTCATCCGTACGGCCAACAAAATAAAGATAACCATCCGCATCTTTTTTCACCATATCCCCTGACCATACGGCAATTTCGGGATTATCCAGATCCGCCTGACCGGGGGCCGGTTTAAATCTTTCGGCGCTGCGCGCGACATCATTCCAATAGCCTTTTGCCACCAGGGGGCCAAGGTGAACCAGCTCACCCGGCTCATCCACCGCGCAGGGGCTGCCGTCCGGCCTGACCAGCATAATTTCCACATTGGGGATGGCTTTACCCATGGATTCCGGAATCCGGTCCACTTCAGAGGGCGGCAGATAGGTTGACCTGAAGGCTTCTGTCAGGCCGTACATCAGATAAATATCACTTTTGTTCAGAATTTTCCGAAATTTGCGTGTTACCGGAACCGGCATACGCCCGCCGGTGGTGGCAATGTAACGAATGCTGTTCACCGCCTCTTCCGGCCAATCCAGTTCCGCCAGCTGAATCCACAAAGGCGGCACACAGGTAATGCCGGTAATGCTGTGCTTGACGGCCTGACGGATCACATCGCGCGGCATCAGATAATTCATCAACACCACTGTGGCCCCGACACTGAAGGCGGTGGTGAGCTGGCTTAGGCCCGCATCAAAACTTAATGGCAGAACACTGAGAATTCTATCCTCTGATGTATTCTTCAAATAAGAAGCCACACTTTCGGCCCCCACAATCATATTGCGGTGCGATAGCATTACACCTTTGGGATTTCCGGTGCTGCCCGATGTATATAAAATGGCCGCCAGATCTTCATCCGTGCCATCATGTTTTTGGCTTTCCTTGCGGGTAGCAGACTCTAAAAAATCATCAAAGCTGATTATTCTGCATTTTAATTCAGGTAAGACATCCGGTATTTTCCCCGTAAGGACAATCAACTCCAGATGAATATTATCTGCAAGTTCCGCGGCAAGATTGGACAATCTGTCGGCACTGGTCACAAGATATTTTACGCTGCAATCATTTAGGATATACGAAACCTGTCGTGCCTTCAGAGCCGGGTTGACCGGCACAAAAACACCACCAGCGGCAGAGGCACCAAACATGGAAATTATGGTTTGCATCTGTTTGGGCAGATAAATGGCCAGACGATCCGATTTTTCCATGCCATGTGAAAGCACAGAAGATGCAAAATCCTCCACCTGTTGATGTAAGTGATCATAACGCATCTGCTCAGCCTTAAAGATCAAAGCTGTATGTTCCGGCATTTCAGTCGCATATCGGGATATAAAGTCTGCTAATCTGTTCGTCATTGAATTTATTCTGAATTATTTGTTATCGTTTATTTTTTGCCACCATATGGGCTAAACGTTATAAAAATATGAAGATGACCGTGAAAATTATTTTCACCAACACCTTCATATATATCGTTTATTTTTTGTATGGCCCATTTCATTATTAATTAACTTCCAAAGGATAAAAGGCAAGCTTACACTATATTATGGATTATAAAAATTATATAACAGGCCATTAAAGATAAAGACCTATGGGATATTTCGGAAAATATATAAATCAATATGCCGCCTCACGCCGGGGGAGTTTTATTTCTCAGACCACCACATGTGAAATTGACGGCAAGACAGAACATCGGGAAATTAACGAGGCAAAAATTCCTGTCTTTCCGGTTTTTTCCTTTGCCTCCCTTTTTGCCCTGTCCGGCCCTAAAACACCGAATGTTCTGGATCATGGATATAGTAAAATACCCGTGATTGCCGCGCGTTATGCAATTGCCCATGCCCTGCAGCATATGGAAATTTCTGAAGGGGATGAGGTATTATTACCCGCCTATCATTGTACCGTCATGGTGGCCCCCATCATCAAAATGGGCGCAAAACCTGTCTTTTATAAAATAAAAACCGACCTTGATACGGATTTGGCGGATATAACCCGGAAATTCAGCCCCAAAACCAAGGCGATTATTGCCGTGAATTATTGCGGTTTTGTCCAGAATATGGCCGAGGTAAAGCGCTTTTGCGATGAAAAAAACATTAAATTGATCGAAGATTGCGCCCATAGCTTTTTTGGTCAGAAAGACGGTGTTTCTGTTGGCGGCTATGGGGATTATATATTGGTGAGTTCCCGTAAATTCTTTCCTGTGAATGAAGGGGGAGTCTTGCTCATTCGCCAGCAGGACAAAAGTCTGCCGGTACAAAAAGGGCCAGATTTTATTAAAACCCTCAAATCCAATCTTGCCCTGATCGAAAGATCGCTCAGATATGGAAAATTATGGCTGCTGGCCCCAATAATTGAATTGTTTAATTTCTTTAAAAATAAAACCAAAATCCTGTTGGCCAGAAAAACAGAAACAGAAAATGATTTTCATGAACCAGATCCCTATCTGTCTGTGGAAGATTGCACCCAGGAGGGTGAAAATTCCTATGACCATGATTTTATGGATAAAAAAGCGGATCTGGTCGAAAGAATCCTGCCAAATCTGCTCAATTACACAAAGATTTCCAACCGTCGCCGCCAATATTTCCAATGGCTCAATCAGCGCTTCCACAATATCAGCAACTGCCGCCCGCTCATAAAAGAATTACCCGAAGGGGCTGTACCCTTCATGTTTCCGCTCTATATCGACAATCTGGACAAATATTTTCCGGCTTTTGAAGATGCAGCCCTGCCCATGCAGCGTTTTGCCCAGTTTTTATGGGCTGGCGTGGATGAAAAAATCTGTCCCATCACGGCGGATTATTCAAGAAATGTCATTCTTTTCCCATGCCATCAGGAATTGAGCCAGCAGGATATAGAATGGATGGAAAATACCATACGCAAAATATTAGAAGAAGATCGGCCCATCTCATGAAATGGACATTATACCCTGTCAGCGACTTCCCGGAATTTAAACATATCTGGCAAAAACTGAATAAAATCAAAGGCAACAGCCCCTTGCTTGACCCTATATTCATTCAGCCCCTGATTGATAATTTTGCTGAAGGAAATGAGAAACTGGCCATCTATGGCGCACCGGAGGACCCGGATATTATGGCCATCATCCGGCCTGCAAAAAAAGGGGTGTGGGAGACGTTTCAATCTTCCAATGCCCCCTTGGGCCTTTGGCTGTCGAAAGAAAATTCCTTTGATGCGGCTTCTGCACGCTCATTGATTAAAGCCTTACCGGGCACGTCCATTTCTCTGGGCCTGACACAACAGGACCCGCTTTTCCTCGAACGCCCGCAAACGGAACAGACAATTGGCACTTTGGATTATATTGAAACCGCCCATATTGATTTTCCCGAAAGTTTTGAAGATTATTGGGCTGGCCGGGGCAAAAACCTGCGTCATAATATGAAACGTCAGCGGAATTTCCTGAATAAAAATGACATCGAAACCCGGCTTGAATTATGGGATCAGAAAGAACAGATGGAAAAGGCTGTTCTGGACTATGCCCGGATTGAAAGCGCAGGCTGGAAGGGCCAGATTAACAGCGCCGTCAGTGGCGATGATCCCCAATCCCTTTTTTATATGCAAATGCTGAAGGCTTTCAGTCATCATGGTGAAGCGCTGGTTTTACGTTATTGTTATAATGATGAACTTGTGGCCACCGATCTTTGCCTGCTCCGGGATAAAATTGTCTATATTCTTAAAACCACTTATGATGAAAAGATCAAAGGCACTTCTCCCGCCCATATTATGCGGCTGGAATATTATCAGACGGCGGTGGCATCCGGGGCTTTAAAACGGGTTGAATTTTACGGGCCCCTCAAAGAATGGCATAAAAAATGGACCCCAGAAATTCGCACAATTTATCATGTCAATATCTACCGGAATTTCACTATTGCATGGCTCTATAAAATCGCTAAATTAATGGGCTGAAAACCCGCTTTGCTCTTGGGCAAAGCCATTATTAAAACAAGATAAGGTAAGGCAGTATTTATGGCTGTAAATGAAGACGTGAGGGATGTGTTAAAAACCACCCTTCAAATTGGTGATCGCGCCAATGATATTGAGATGGACACCCCCCTGCTCGGCAATATTCCCGAGCTGGATTCCATGGCGGTCGCCATGCTGGTCACAGCGTTAGAGGAACATTTCGATATTTTCGTTGACGATGATGACATCAGCGCCGAAACCTTTGAAACTTTCGCAACCCTCTGTGACTTTGTAACTGACAAGCTTGACGGCTGAGCGGGGGCCTGACGTGCAACCTTTTTTCCTAAGCGGCAGTGCAGGTAATCTTTTTGCAGTATATTTCCCGCCTGCTTCGGAAGAAAATCACCATGGGGACATTTTATTCGTGCCCCCATTTGCCGAAGAATTAAACCGCTCCCGCCACATGATCAGCCGTCAGGCACGGACTTTTGCCCAACAGGGTTATGGGGTGCTTTTGCTTGACCTATATGGTACCGGCGACAGTGAAGGACGTTTTCATGAGGCGCTATGGCCGATCTGGAAAGACGACCTGAGCAGAGCGCGGAATTGGTTACAGGAAAAGAGTGGAAAAAAAACAGCCCTCTGGGCCATGCGAACGGGGGCACTGCTGGCGCTGGACCTTCTACAGGATCAGCCGGAATTTTGTGAAAAAATATTATTCTGGGCCCCGGTCAGCAATGGCCGGAATTTCATCAACCAGTTTTTACGCATTAAACTGGCAGCAGATATGGCGGGAAATGAAGGGGACAGCAGCACCAAATCTTTGTTAAAGCAACTGGAAGGGGGCCAAAGCCTTGAAATTGGCGGTTATGAACTTACCCCGGAAATGGCCCGGAGCCTTTCCACACTTTCTCTGGCAAAATTAAGCCCGCCCGCTGATCTTAAAATATTCTGGCACGAAATATCCCTGACGGACCCGGCAAAATTAAGCCCCGGATCAGAGCGTATCATCACTAAATGGAAAGATGAAGGCATCATAATTTCCGCTCAGGCACTTAAAGATGTTCCCTTCTGGAGCCTGCAGGAACCGGAATGGGCTCACTCTATGATAGAAGCCAGTGCCGCTTTTACGTCATAAACTTGACTTATCAATATAGACTCATAAAATTACGCAAGCTGAAAAGAGCAATCGTGGACATAAAAATGAAAAAATATAGCACAATATCACTTCTAACAGCCGCATTCCTTCTGATATTCTCGGCTCCTTCTCTGGCAGACACATCCCGGAAATTACCCTCACGTGATGGACTGGAAACAGCTGGGCCTTATTATAACCCCGCCTCAAAAAGCTATTTTGAAATGATTTCTCTCAAGTCTACACCGGGATCGACCATGTGGGATCATGCCAACAGTGAGGCAAAAAGGAAGGTTTATAAAAAAACCCAAGGCCGTCTTGCTATTATCAGAGACCTGGAAACGCATCAATTCCTGCTGAAAAAATTCAACCTTGGAAATGTCTGGATTGGTTTACAGTATTTTTGCAGCAGCCAAAGCGCCAAATGGGTTGATGGGTCTGATGCCGGAAACAGTCCTTTTTCCGCATGGGACACTCAATGGTCCAATACACATATCAGATGCGAGAACAAGGGTTATATGCCGGTTCATTATACCACGCATACAGCAACCAACACACCCCGCTGGCGTGCCTCCGGCCCCAATAAGGGATATATCTTATATCTGGTCGAATATCCGACAGGTCAAGAGTAATAATTTTCTCCATCCGAATGGAATGATTTTCCCATGACCATCAAAGAAACAGCTCTGACATTTCAGGTGGACGGGAACCGTCTTCTGGGGATTATCCATAAACCGGATCAGCCAGCTACAAAAACCGGCTTGTTGATTGTTGTTGGTGGCCCTCAGTACCGTGTGGGTGCCCACCGCCAATATATACATCTGGCTCGCCATGCCGCCAAAAAGGGCATCCCTGTCATGCGTTTTGATTACCGGGGTGTGGGCGACAGTGAAGGCGAATATCCGGGTTTTGAACATGTCAGACCGGATATTCATGCGGCAACAGACAATTTCCAGAAACAATGCCCCCAGCTTGAGGATGTGGTCATATGGGGACTGTGTGAGGGGGCCTCCGCCATTCTTCTGGGGGGATGTGATCATAAATCGGTCAAAAAGATAATTCTGGTCAATCCCTGGGTCAGAACAGAGAGTGGCCACGCCAAAGCCATGGTGAAATATTATTATCTGGAACGTTTAAAAGACCCTGAATTCTGGAAAAAGATTTTTTCCGGCAACTTTGGTTTGTTTGCTTCGGTAAAAGATTTTTTCAAAAACCTGCGGGGCAGCATTGACAAGAAAACCAGCCCCTCGCCTCAAAATCATCTGCCCTTTCCTGAGCGAATGTTAGAAGGTATAAAACAATTTAACGGCCAGAGCCTTCTTATTCAAAGTGGAAAGGACCTGACTGCGCGGGAATTTGATGCTTTGATTAAATCTTCAGCGGAGTGGAAACGGGTCACATCACAAAAATCCTTTACGCGTATTGATCTTAAAGAATGTGACCATACTTTTTCATCCGAAACAGAACGAGTAAAAGTGGCAGAGGTTACCTCAGAGTGGATTTTATCCAACGGAAAATAATTATTTCAAAATGTCATAAAGCTCGAGCGGTGTTTTAAAACATCCGCCGATTTCATTGACATAACAGGCAAAAAAATCATCCATATTCTGAATGAATTCTTCCAGCTCTGTCTGATTTTTCACATAAGGCGAGCCCCCGATCATCAGGCTTGAGCTATGATAGGCATAATTGAAATAATTCAAGCCTGTCGCCATCATGCTTTTCACCACCCGGATATGATCCTGGGAACCGATCCCGTCGGGGGTTAAGGGCACCCGTTCCAACAGGCCTGATTTCACCAATATTCCCGCCATCAGACTGCGCCACCCCGACTGGCCCGCAATCAGGGGAAATAAACTGCCGCCATAACGGGCCAGAAGACCGCAATATCCGCGCGAATTCGGAAGTTCAAGCAACTGTTTCCCCCCGGCCTCAAAAAAATAAGGTTCGGAGCCGAGTTTGCGAAAATCCGGCCCGTGATCATGGGAACTATCCGTATAGGGTAAAATGCTGCTGTCCACCAGATAACCGAGCTCGGCTAAAATCTCCCCCGTATTCGGTCCCACACCATAACGTCCGGCTTTAAAAACCAACGGTCTTTTATCAAATCTCTTTTCAATAAAATCTGTAAGGATCTCTAATTTGGCTTTTTCCAATGCATAAGGCAGATTACCTGCGTAAGAATTCACCCGGTTGACCTCTTCCTCATAAGGCGGTGATACCCAGGGATGTAAATGGGTGCCAATGACACATTCCCCTTTATCCGCCCATTCTTTCAGAATTTCAACGGCCTGGTCATCTTCTGCCACCGCATAATCAATTACATAAGTGGGGATAATATTATATTTTTTGAAGATTTCCTGTGCCCGGAATTGATGTTGAATATTTTTCACAGACCTGCTTTGTCGATTGAAAGGAGCGGCCCAGTCAAATTCTTCTTCCGTATCAATGATGACTGTAAGTGTGGTTTGTGCCAACATGTCACATGGTTGGTTATTTTCCAAAGATAACAATTATTTTCTCCCGGCCCCTGAACTATTATTCGCTTTGGTTTTATTTAAACCATATTATACTTATTCTTTATTAACATATTCACCCTATTATGCCCTTTATAATGAATAACATAGAATGTCACTAAAATGCTTGAAACTATATTTTTTATACTTTGTAATCTCGGCGTATTTTATCTCATATACTGGGCTTTTAAAAAAGACGATGAAATTTATAAAAACAACAACAAATAACAGGATGTTTCAGCAAATAAACAGGGGTGTGACGTTACTTTAATATCTATTCCCTTCCCTAGAAAAAATATAAAAACTCCCGGTTAGAGAAATAATTGGCCGATAAGGTAATTTGATGCGTGATCTTTTTATTATAGCCCCCATATTAATTATGGTTCCTTTCATCTTAAGGAAACCACAAGTGGGAATATTGGCATGGGTATGGATTTCAATTATGAATCCGCACCGTATTACCTATGGCTGGACTTATGATTATCCATTGCTTGATATTATTGCCGGTGCCACCTTACTCAGCGCTGCGATCAATTTTAAAAACATGCAGAAGGTCAGCTTCCACCCCATTATTACGATCCTGATCCTGTTTTATTTCTGGGTCTCCCTGACAACTGTCTTTGCGGTTGATTTTGATTCAGCTTATGAAAGATGGCTTCTGTTCACAAAAACATTGCTCCTGGTGGCCCTTATTCTGCTTTATATGAATAAAAAACACTGGATTATGGCACTGATTGGTGTCTTTATTGTTTCTATTGGCTATACAGGTTTTAAAGGGGGTCTTTACACCCTGATTTATGGCGGAAGTGCCCGAATATGGGGGCCGCCGGGAACCGGTTGGGGCGATAATAATGATGTTTCAATCGTTATGCTTATGGCCATCCCCCTGATTTTGGCCATGCGCAATATATATACCAGAAAGCTGCACCGCATGGCCTTTCTCGGTGTTGCCATCACTTTCTTTTTCACCGTATTAGGCACCCAGTCCCGCGGGGCGCTGGTGGGGCTTGTGGGCATGAGCCTTTATACCGCATGGCGCTCAAAACAGAAAATAATCGCCGTGCCGATGATTTTTATTGCTTTGGCGGCGGGGTTATTGTTTATGCCCCAATCCTGGAAAGAACGGATGCAGACGATCCAGACCTATGAACAGGACGGTTCCGCCTCTTCGCGCATATTACAATGGAAATATGCGGTTCAGATTTCGATGGAAAGACCGCTTTTTGGCAGTGGATTTCATGCCCGTTATTACCAACCTTATTATAGAAAATATATGGAAGGCATCGATGTGAACCGCGCGGTGCACAGTAATTTTTTCCAGATATTGGAAGAACAGGGTTATATCGGCATTTTCATGTATTTGTTGCTCATGGCGACCATGATAATTTCTTCCAATCGTGTCTCCAAAGCTGCAAAAGGGCGCGATGATTTAAAATGGGCGGCTTTATTGCTTTATGCCACTCAATTTTCCATTATAGGTTATGCCTTTAACGGGCTGACAATTAATCAGGGTTATCTGGAAATATATTATTTCCTTCTAAGCTTTGTTGTATTATTAATTAGTCAGATCAAAGAAGGCCTGCAACTGGAAACAAACAAACCAGATCAAAGCCATAACATGTGGAAAAAAACATCATGAATAAAATCATCCATCTCATTGCGGCCGCCCGTCCCAATTTTATGAAAATTGCCCCGCTTTACCATGCCTTGAATAAAGAAGACTGGTGTCAGGTTAAAATCATTCATACGGGTCAGCATTATGATGCCAATATGTCGGACAGTATTTTTGCCGACCTGATGTTGCCACAGCCGCATTTCCACCTTGGGGTTGGCAGCGGCACCCACGCCCATCAGACCGGCAGTGTTATGATCGCTTATGAGAAAATCTGCCTCGAAGAAGAACGGCCTGATTTCCTTGTGGTGGTGGGGGATGTGAATTCCACTGCCGCCTGTTCGCAGGTTGCCACCAAACTGCATATCCCGGTGGCCCATCTGGAAGCCGGCCTCAGAAGCGGTGACAGAAGAATGCCTGAAGAGATTAACCGTCTTGTGACCGATGCCATCAGCGATTATCTGTGGACCCCGTCCCCCGATGCGGATGAAAATCTGAAGGCTGAAGGCCATCCCGAAAGCCGTGTTGCCCGTGTGGGTAATATCATGATGGATTCATTCGAATTGATGCGGGAGAAAATCGAAGCAGAAAATTCGCCCAAGAATTTTGGCCTCACCCCCGGTGAATACGGCGTTGTGACCCTGCATCGTCCCTCCAACGTTGATGAAATTGGCCCCCTCACCCATCTGATGGGGGAAATCACCGAAGCCGCGAAGGTCTTGCCCCTGATTTTTGCCGTGCATCCCAGAACCAAACATAGTCTGGAAAAACACGGCTTGTGGCAGGATTTGCATAAGGTCGAAAATCTGAAACTGGTGGAGCCGGTGAGTTATGTGCCATTCATGAGCCTGATCAAAACCGCCAAACTGATCATTACCGATTCCGGCGGCATTCAGGAAGAAGCCACCTATCTCAGCATCCCCTGCATCACGCTCCGGGAGAATACCGAACGGCCCATAACCATTACCGAAGGCACCAACAAGCTCAGCACCGTATCCAACCTGATGGCGGATGTGGAAAAGGTTATGAATGGCGACTGGATTACCGGGAAGAAGCCTGACCTATGGGACGGACAGACCGCGCCGCGTGTGGTCACTGAGATTAAAAAAGCTTTGGCACTATAACCTGCATACGATGACTTCAGGCAGATTTTTCTTCTGCCTGAAGCCTCAGCATTTCACTTTTGCGCATTTTTTCTGATTCAGATTTCAGCTGCCCACAGGCCGCCAGAATATCTTCCCCGCGCGGTTTACGGATCGGCGCGGATATACCCTTGCCAAAGACATATTCAGAAAAGCGCGTAATCTGCGCATCATCAGAACGCTGATAATCCGATCCCGGCCACGGGTTAAAGGGAATCAGATTGACCTTGGCATGAATATTATAACTTTTCAGAAGGCTGACCAGCTTGCGCGCATCCGCGTCGCTGTCATTCACGTCTTTCAGCATAATATATTCAAAGGTAATGCGCCGTGATGTTTTGGCACCCGGATAATCCCGGCACGCCGCCAGCAATTGTTCCAGCGGATATTTCTTGTTGATGGGCATAATGGCATTGCGGGTGTCATTATTGGTGGCATGAAGCGAAATGGCGAGGTTCACCCCAATCTCTTCACCACAGCGTTCCATTTCCGGAACCACACCCGATGTGGACAGGGTAATGCGCCGCCGCGACAGGGCAATGCCCTGATCATCCATGATAATTTTAAGCGCCGTTTTCACATTATCAAAATTATAAAGCGGCTCCCCCATGCCCATCATCACCACACTGGATAAAATGCGCCCATCCGTGGGGGTGGGCCATTCGCCCAGATAATCCCGCGCCACCAGAAACTGCATGATGATTTCTTCCGGGGTGAGATTGCGTACCAGCCGCTGTGTGCCAGTGTGACAGAATTTACAGGTCAGAGTACATCCGACCTGAGAGGATATGCACAGGGTACCCCTGTCTTCATCGGGGATAAAGACGGTTTCCACCTCATTGCCATCGGCAAATTTCATCAGCCATTTGCGGGTGCCGTCAGTGGAGACCAGGGCTTCAATAATCTCCGGACGGCCAATTTCGAAATTTTGCGATAATTTGTCGCGCATGTCTTTGGTCACATTGGACATGTCTTCGAATTTTGTCACCCCACGGTAATAGATCCAGTGCCAGATTTGCGAAGTGCGCATCTTGATCTGTTTCTCGGCAATACCGATCGAACGCAGTTTATCGCCGATCTCGGCCCGGCTCAGGCCCACAAGGGATCTGCTTTGCTTAAATTCCGGACGTGGACTGACACGCGCTTCTGTACCCAGGGGTAATGTTTTCATACGCTCCAAGCCTTACATGAAGGCCCTCTAATAAAGTTTAACGGCAGGCCTTTGTAATGGCGTTATGGGCTGCCGTAAAGCCCGAAAGTGAAAAACGATAGCCTGTGGCATTGCCGCGACCGCTTTTTGCATTCATTTTCAGGTTTGATCCGCGTTTCATTGCCTGTATCATGGCATTGTCCTGCTTGGAATCCAGTCCCCAGGCGCCGTCCCCTTCGGTAAAGAGATTAAAGACCCGTTTTTTATCAATTACCATACGCACGTTGCTGTTTTTCTGGAAATTATACCCCACAACAAAATTCAGCTCATTGCGGATCTTGCGGGCGGGTTTATGGGAAACGGTGATGAAGGGACTGCCATGACGCAGGTTTGAGGGGGTTTCCGACTTGGGGATCGAAATCATATAACAGACTTTTTCCCCATCCGGCTTTTTCAGAACATAAGCCTCCCAATCCTTATAGGTGCCCAGCAATTGCCGACTGTCTGCATGAGCCAGATTAACACTCATCAGGACAGCAACAACGATCCCCGGCAGAATTACACAATTTCTTAAAAACACTTGCATCCCCTTATTCATCAATAATCACCTCATTCATACTAACATAAAGCTTAAAATGGCATCAAGACCATTAAAGCCTGATTAATTTTCATTTATCCTGCAGTTTACGCATGATCGGCAAGCCGTGGGAATGTTTGGGCAGGGCTTCTGTCGGCCCCCCCGCTTTCACGGGCCGTTCCGCATATTTTCCCAGTGAAATCATCCGGTCATACATGACAATTGCACCAGCCGTTGCCACATTAAGACAAAATGATGTCGGAATTTGGATGACATGATCACACCGTGCCACCAGTTCTTCGCTCATGCCGAGCCGCTCTGCCCCCAATATATAGGCCGCCATGCGGGGATGGCGAAAGCTCGGCAGTTCAATGGCCTCATCGCAAAGTTCAATACCCACCAGCTGGCAGCCCTTGGGCAAATCCATTTCATCCACTGTATCATAATGAAAAAGCGGAATATTTTTTTCAATGGCGCTGGTATCGGATTTGCTTTCTTTGGCCTGATAGGCTTTTTCAAGGGTGAAAACAAATTGTGCGCCAAAGCCGTGCGCTGTGCGGAACAGATTGCCCAAATTCATCTGTTTTGTAACACCTTCTATGCCGATGGCAAAATAACCGCGCATTTATCATTCCCTGAAAAATATTATTTGCTTTATGCAATATATATATTAAACCTCATTTAAAAGAAGCTTATAGTGACTTTGCTGTAAAAATTTGTTCAGGAGACAAAACCCCATGAAAAAAACCTATACAGATGCCATGTCCGCTCTGGACGGCTTGTTATTTGATGGCATGACCGTCATGGCAGGGGGCTTTGGACTTTGCGGTATTCCTGAAAACCTGATTAATGCCCTGCGCGATAGTGGCACCACCGGCATTACCGCCATCAGCAATAATGCGGGTGTGGATGATTTTGGCCTTGGGCTTTTGCTTCAAACCCGCCAGATTAAAAAGATGATTTCCTCCTATGTGGGGGAAAATAAGGAATTTGAACGTCAGTTTCTGGCAGATGAGCTGGAACTGGAATTTAACCCACAGGGCACGCTGGCCGAACGCATCCGTGCGGGCGGGGCTGGCATCCCCGGTTTTTATGTGAAGACCGGTGTGGGCACTTTGGTGGCTGAAGGCAAGGAAGAGAAAATCTTTGATGGCGAGACTTATATTATGGAAACGGGGCTTACCGCCGATGTTTCTTTGGTCAAGGCCTGGAAGGGGGATACGGCGGGCAACCTGATCTTCCGCAAGACCGCACGCAATTTCAACCCCATGATGGCAACCGCGGGCAAGGTTACGGTGGCCGAGGTGGAAGAATTGGTGGATGTGGGGGAGCTTGACCCCGATCAGATCCACACACCCGGTATCTTTGTACAGCGCATAATCCAGTCAAAAGATCTGGAAAAACGCATCGAACAACGCACCACACGCGAAAGGACAGTATAATCATGGCGTGGACAAGAGAAGACATGGCGCGGCGCGCAGCAAAAGAACTTAAAGACGGCTATTATGTTAACCTCGGCATTGGCATTCCCACTCTGGTGGCCAATTTCATTCCGGACGGGGTGGATGTGACCTTGCAGAGCGAGAATGGCATGCTCGGCATGGGGCCCTTCCCTTACGAGGACGAAGTGGACGCGGATTTGATCAATGCCGGCAAGCAGACCATCACCGAACTGCGCCGTACCAGCTATTTTTCCTCTGCCGACAGTTTTGGCATGATCCGCGGCGGCCATATTGACCTGAGCATTCTGGGGGCCATGCAGGTTTCCGAAAAAGGTGATCTCGCCAACTGGATGATCCCCGGCAAAATGGTCAAAGGCATGGGCGGAGCCATGGATCTGGTGGCGGGTGTGAAAAAAGTCGTCATCATCATGGATCATAACGCCCGTGACGGCAGCGCCAAATTCCTGAAAGACTGCAATCTCCCCCTCACCGGTGTGGGTGTGGTCAACATGATCATCTCAGACGTTGGTGTTTTCACCATAGATGAAAATGGTGTGAAACTGATAGAGCTGGCCCCGGATGTGACGGTGGATGAGGTTAAAGAACGCACCGAGGCTTATTTTCAAGTGGCTGAGGGGCTATTTTAATATAACCATTTATTTCATTTTATTTGGAGAACGCATAAATATTCAATGATCAACGAGGGGATGTATCATGAATAGCTCAGAACAAAAAATAATCTTGAAAGGCCAAGAAGCCATAGACCTGTGGCTTCAGGGAAAGGATGCATGGAACGCTTGGGTAGAAAAGCATCCCATAGCTGATGTAAGTTTTACAGAGGTCGATTTTTCTGAAGAGAGAGAAAAAACTAAAACTGGAACCATTTCATTTGACGGGTTTATTTTTCCTGAAGGTAATGTTTACTTTGTAGGATCCCAGTTTGGTGATGGAAAAGTCACATTTAGTAACACCCAGTTTGGTGATGGAGATGTTTCTTTTCGTGCTTCTCAGTTTGGCAAAGGTGATGTCTTATTTAAAGAAGTTCAGTTTGGAATTGGCTCTATTACATTTGCGGACGTTCAATTTGATACCGGAACGCTTAATTTTGAAACTAATAACTTTAGCCACGGGAATATTGACTTTAGATCCTTAAAATTTGGTAATGTGGATGTTATTCTTTTTAATTCTCAATTTGGAATTGGTGAAATTTCCTTTGAGTCTGCCCAGTTCGGGGGTGGTTGTGTTGCCTTCATTTACATTCAATTTAACGACGGAAATATTAACTTTGACTCCACTAAATTTGGTGGAGATTTTTATATTAAAGACAGTGTGTTTGGTGTAGGAGACATTACTTTTTCTGGAGCTAAATTTAAGGAGAAAGCAAACTTTATGGGAGTATTTTTTGGCACTGGAAAATGTGACTTCCAAAATACTAAATTTATAGACGATTTAAGGTTTAGTAATGTAAAGCAAATAGAAAATGTAACTCAGTTCAATTTTAGATATGCATCTTTTGAAAGAAGTGTCTTTCTTCCTGAAACACAATTTAATTGTGTATTGGATCTAACCAACACAAAATTTTCCAACCAAATCACTCTTCATAAACTTGAATGTACTTTAAAGAGAAAAGCCAAATACTGGTGGTCAGGCTGGTTTAAAAAGGCCATTGATCCAGAAGATGCAGCACGTTTCAGGCGGCTCAAGGAGATTGCTGAGAATAACAAAGACCACGAACGCGCCCTCGCCTTTCATGCAGATGAAAAAAGAGCCAAACGCTGGTATGAATATGGTTTATTGGCATCCCTATTGGATGGGGTATATTCTTTCGTCAGTAATTACGGTCAAAGCATCCTAAGACCCACACTCGGCCTTATTTTGACCATAGCTTTATTCACAAGCATTCATATTTATAATACCGAAGGATATCAAATCCTTAATGCTTTTGAATTCACCCTTGCCAACAGTCTGCCTTTTTTAGGCAGCGCCAAAGCTATTGCTTCCGAAAGTATGAAAAACCTTTATACTGAAAATATTCCTTCATGGGTAAATATTTCAACTTTTATTCAAGGCGGGATTACCTTTATATTGTTATTTTTCATCGGCCTAGGCTTAAGAAATAGATTTAGAATTTAGAATATTTTTCTTTCACTCCCCGAGACTGAATGCGTGGCTTTTTTATGGGATATGAAAATATTCGTGATAGGGTATACTGAATAAAAATCTATCGGGAGGGATGATATGTCGGAAATGTTTGGTTTTGATGCCTATTCACCCAAAGAAATTGCCAAAAGGGTGGACAGTATTGGTGTGGCCAAAACACAGCTTTCCCTGCTCTCGACCCTGTTGCTTGGCATTCTGGCCGGGGTTTTTATTGGCTTGGGGGCGCTTTATTTTATCCTGATTAAATCCGATGCCTCTTTGGATTTTGCCGCCTCCCAGGTATTGGGCGGTTTTGCTTTTTCCCTTGGGCTGATCCTCGTCATCGTGGCGGGGGCCGAGCTTTTCACCGGTAATAATTTGATCGCCATGGCATGGGCAGACAATAAAATCACGACCGGAGGCCTTTTGAAAAACTGGGTGGTTGTCTGTTGTGCCAATTTTATCGGTGCGGCCGGGCTGGCCGTGCTGGTCTTTTATTCCGGGCATATCCATATGAATGACGGGGCCATTGCCGATCAATATATCAAGGTGGCGGCCAGTAAAACCACCATGCCTTTCTGGCAGGCTTTCTTCCGGGGGGTCTTGTGCAATATCCTGGTTTGTATGGCCGTATGGATGGCGCTGGCCGGACGCAGCGTCTTTGACAAAGTGGTGGCGGTGATCTTCCCCATTTCAGCCTTTGTGGCGGCAGGTTTTGAACATAGTATTGCCAACATGTATTTCATCCCCCTGGCCATGCTGATAAAAGCCTCTGGCCATATGGGGGCGGATATTGATGCCATCGGCTGGATGGGGCTTCTTAATAACCTCGTCCCGGTCATATTGGGCAACCTCATGGGCGGCAGTGTATTGGTGGGTTTTGTCTATTATATGATCTACCTGCGTCCCAAACCGGAATGATTAAAAGGAAGTGGTGAGCCGGATCAGCCAGTCCGGCGCATTTTCCAACATCATGGTTTCCAAAACCTTATCCAGACCCGTCAAAATCATCAAGCTCACCCCCACAAGCAGAAGCCCCAGAGCAGGTTTGGCCCATTTAGCCATATTCTGATAGGATTTTTTCCGCATGCTCAGCGTTGCCCTTGAGCCATAGGCAAAAGCCAGCAGGGAAACAGACACACCGAGAGAAAATATAAAAAATGTCATCATTGATACAAAAAGATTTTCTCCCTGGCTTGCTGCTGCAATGGCAACACCCAGCGTCGGGCCGACACAGGGTGACCACACCAGACCCAACAATGCCCCAACCATAAATTGCCCCGTCAGGCCCGAACCGGATACTTTTGCCATCAACTGATTACCGCCAGACGCAACGGGGGTCATAATTTTGGAAAAAGCCTGATTTAGCTTGGGGATTAAAACCATGATCCCCAGAATAAGCAGCAAATATGCGGCAAAAATACGGATGGAATCCTGATCAATCCCCAGAGAAAATCCAAACGCCAATATAAAAATGCCAAAAAGACTGAAGGAAAGCGAAAGCCCCAGCGCCAGCGCCAAAGGGGCTTTGTTATTTTCCTGCAAGGCTGCGCCGATAACGATGGGCAGCAAAGGCAAAACACACGGATTTAATAATGTTACAAGGCCTGCAATAAAGGCTAAGAAAATACCGGTCATGGATCAGTCTCTAAATATGAAAAACTTTAAAAATCATTCTAAGCCTTTAAGAATGGCCGCTGTCAATCGATTTGGATCGGTTTCAGCAATAATTCTTTTGGTTTCCTTTTTTCCCTGAAAAGTCAGAATAGTGGATTGGCGCGGAATACGATATTCTTTGAGGAAAGCCTTTTCTTTATCATAATCAACTTTGTAAAGCGTGGCTGAATCCAATTCGCCCATTTCGATCATGTCTTCCATAATCACCGACTGGGCCTTGCAGGTGGGACACCATGTGGCGAACACATCAACAAGAATTTTCTCACCGGCTTTTTGAGAAGCCATGAAATCATCTTTATTATATTTTTTCCACTCTGCCGCAAATGCCCCATTCACAGAAATAACCAGAAATAAAATAAAAGCCGTAAAAAGATTTTGTATTTTTATCATTTTCCATACCTAAAATTATTAAACTCAATATTGGACATTTAGGGAAAAATAAAATTTTCTGCCAATAAATTCTCATACACAAAAAAGTGTAATATATGAAGTCCTTAATTTAAAAGCCCCTCACAGCACCACCTTACACCTGCACCGCACGACAGGAAGAGATTTATATGCTATCCTTTATTTTAAGGGGAAAACTACCATTCAAACAAAGGCAAATGTCAAGGAAATGAATTATCTAATCCATATTAGATTTTTTCTTATACCATTTTTCATATTCAGGAGTCTCTTTGCTCATGCGGGTGATTTGGCTCACGATAAACATATTGAAAAAAGCCCGCAGTGGAATGGAGAAACTTTTCAAAATCCGGTGCCAGTCCCGCCTGTTGAACGGGGAGAAAGTATAAAAACCTTCTGGAATTATTTCTTTAATAAACCGGAAGAAACTATAATCAGCCCCCCACTGCCCATGGAGCCATTTGATATTTCCAAATGGCATAAAGCGCAGGATATACAATTCACATGGTTGGGGCATGCATCCTTCCTTATAAAAATTGATAACAAAATGATTTTGACCGACCCTATGTTTTCACAACGGGCAGGCCCATTTGGATGGATGAGTCCCAAGCGTTACTCCAAAACTCTTAAATCTACGAAAGACCTGCCCGTGATCGATGTGCTGTTAATAACGCATAATCATCCCGACCATTTGGATAAACATTCGATTAAGGCTCTTATTCCCAAAACGAGATACTTCATAGCCCCTCTGGGGGTGGGGAGCATATTGAAAAGCTGGGGTGTCTCTCATAAAAAAATAATTGAACTTGACTGGTGGCAGGCAAAATCAATTGATGGCGTAACAATCACCGCAGCGCCAGCCAAACATACTTCCGAGCGAGGGCTTTTTGACAAAAATAAAACGCTTTGGGCATCTTACGGCATTCAAGGACAGAAAAACAACCTATACCTTAGCGGAGACTCTGGTTGGCATGAGGGCCTCTACAAGATAGGGGATCGGTTAGGTCCTTTCCATGTGACCTTCTTTGATATTGGAGCCTACGGCGATCAAAAAGGCTGGAAGGAGGTTCATTACACCCCCGAACAGGCCGTTAAAGCACATCAGGCCATAAAGGGGGAACTGATGGTGCCCAGTGGCTGGGCTACTTTTAACCTTGCGCTGTTTCCCTGGCACGAACCGATCAGGCGGTTTTTAATTGCAACGAAAAAAACTGGTATTGATTATTATACCCCCAAGATTGGAGAGGTGGTGAACCCGGATCAATTGGGTAAGAATAATGCATGGTGGGAGCCATTTATCAACAAGACCCACTGAAAAAAACATATTAATACCCTATATTGCCCAGCTCATCCTCAAGGGCAAAGATTGTTATGGAGACTTCCTATTCTCAGAGCGGATTTTTCCTATCCTCAAGCCTGATAAGGGGGAGTGATAATTTCCGAAATATTTGGTTTTTTGCCTATGCGCCGAAAGAAATCGCAATGAAGTCTTTCTGCACACAGCCCTGCCTTCTCCTGAACCCATGAATATGCTATTATAGGGGCCATTAATATCAAATCAGATCATCGGGAAAAGAAAATTATGAATATTCAAGCAGCTAAAGATTTTTTCAAATGGTGCACCATTGTGAATTTCATCTTATTCACCCTCTCCGCCATCATGATTTTACTCTGTTCCGACTTTATTTACAGTTTCCATGGACAGATGTTCAATATGCCGAGGGAAGCTCTCGACATTGTATTATATGCCTTCCTTGGGCTCTATAAAATCTTTTTCATTGTCTTTAACATCGTGCCATATGCTGCTTTAGTGATCATGGCAAAGAAAGAAAATCAGTCAGACTGACAGGATTTTGTCTTTCGCCTAAACCGATAATCGCAAAAAACGTTTATTTCATTTGACATTTTCTATGTTTAATTGTACCATTTGACCTAAGGGTACATATGGAACATATATATAGAACATTCTGATGGAAATTATAATCGATATTGAAGGCCCGCAACCCCTGTTTTCTCAATTGGTGGAACAGATCAAAAGTGCGGTTCTGTCTGAGGAAATCAATCCAGGGGATGCCTTGCCCTCGATCCGCCAGTTGGCAAATGATCTGGATTTAAACAATAAAACCGTGGCCAAAGCCTATCGTTTGCTTGAACGCGACAGCGTCATCCAGACCAAGGGTTATCGCGGCACTTATATCCACCCCGATGCCAAAAAGAATAGTGCGATTGATTTGAATGAATGGGTTTTGCGTAAATTATCCGAAACCATAAAGGCCTTAAAAGGAGCCGGTGTCACAGATTCCGAAATACGAAATGCTTTTAGTACCGTTATGAATAATCAGAAGAATTAGGAGAATGGCATGTCCGTCATAGAAATTTTATTTTATACTGCATTTTTGAGCCAGATATTCCTTCTGTCCTTTTATTTTCCAAGGAAAATACAAAACAGAATGACGCAGGTCATGACAGATTATCCCCCTGCTGAATATCCCAGGCTTTATCCAAAACCGATTGATTATTACAGCAATTCACATCGGGCTTATCGCATCATAAATCAGGTCATCTTTATCATTGGCCTGATGATATTATCCGCCCTTTTTGTTTGGGACTATATGTCTGATGGCCTTGTATCCCCGATGATTCCATGGGCTTATTTTATGGTGCAGATGATGCCTCTTTTATATCTGGAACTGTCGGAATTTTCCTGTTTCAAACAAATGAGAAAGGCCGATTTACCCACCACCCGCAAGGCCGAGTTAATTCCGCGCCATTTGTTTGATGTGGTTTCCCCCACGCTTTTTACCGGAGCCGTTCTTGCTTATATCGCGGCCATTATATTTGTCCTTTATATCAACAACTTCGCATTCTACTGGGGCAGTAAAGCCCTTTTGACAATTTTGATTTTCACGGCCGGTAATCTGTTTTTTGCAGGCATCATTTTCTGGAACCTATATGGTAAGAAACTGGACCCCTATCAAACGGGAAAAGACCGTATCAAACTCATGAAAGTCACGGTAAAGTCACTCATCTATGTCAGCATCGGGGTCAGCATCTTTATCACGATCACTCAGGCCATCAATCGCTATGACATGGATATCCTGGAACCCCTGATGATGAGCCTCTTTCTACAATTCATTAGCCTGGCCAGTATTGGCGAAAGGCTGCAAACCCTTCGTATTGAAGAGTTTGACCTTGAGGTTTACAAAAATGATGCAGCAAATCAAAAGCCATAAAGGCTTAATAGAGTCAGACCCTAGCGAACCAGAGAAAGTCCCAGACGGTATTTGGTTTCCTTTTGATCATAACTGATCAGCATATCGCCGTAACCTGTAAAAATCTGACCATGAAGGTAAAAATTCAGCCACGGCAAAGGATAGCTTAAATCAAATTCAAGATTTCCTTTGCCTGTATTAACATTTCCCCGGATAAATGAACTCAGCTTCAGGCCATTATTCTGCCCCACCAGCAATCTTAAACTGCTGTTGCCGCGAAAATCCCTGATATCAGAATTATCAGACAAATCCAGAACATAAGCCCACGCATGCGCGCTCAGATTAACCACAAAATCCCTGTTCTCATTACCATTATCCCTGTGTGTGAAACTATCCTGATCTTTTGCCATAAAAGAATATTCACCCTTGGCATATATGGTATTCAGGCTCCGGGATTCAAAACCGCTCCGGCCATTGGATTCATGCTGGGCGCCAAAATCAAGACGATGCCTGCCCTCTTCAAATTCCATGCGATAGAAGATTTGCGGCATAAAATTTGTATCCTTAAAGGGTTTGGAAAAACTCTCTAAATCCCATAATGATTTCTGGGTATAAGCCACATTCAGGCCCGGCAGCCTTTTGGAGATCCGGTACCGGAAGCTGAGTTGAATTTTGGCATGGAAAGGGTCATTACCCAAAAGAAAATAGATGGGATCATAACGATCAAACTTATCCAGAGCAGTGTTATTTTCTTCTGCCTGAAGGCCTAAAGGAGATGCCAGGAATACGAAAAAGAAAACCGCTTTTAAAAAAATGGATTTCCGCCCTGAAAAGACCGTTTGCATTACATTCCTCCGAATAAAATATTATATTTCACTAATCATACCATCTTCCCCCATCACTTGTGAATAAACTTCCACTTGTAAATAAACTTCATCATCTCTTTTTAAACTTGTAATTCCCGCAATTGACCGTAATGATGATAGCCATAAATTTATTTTAGGTATTTAATTCATGTCAAAATCCACGTCCACCATGCCAATTGCCGTATTTTATATGGTGATATACAGTTTCTGTTTCGCCGGAATATGGGCATGTGTACGGGAATTGTCCAGCGATATAAACCCCGTTTTACTGGTTTTCTTTCGCAGCATCATTGGTATGATTTTTGTCTTGCCTATTCTCTTTAAAGTCAAACTCACATCCATTGCCGTGGAACGCCTGCCGCTTTATATTTTACGTTCCCTTTTAAATCTGGCTTCGGTTTTTGGCGCATTTTATGCGGTTAGCCAGATTGCTCTGGCCGATGCCGTGGCTTTAAGTTATGCGGCGCCAATCTTTACCACAATTCTTGCGGTATTCTTTCTGAAAGAAAAAATTCGCCTGCCCCGCATTATTGCAATCATTGTGGCTTTCCTCGGGGTTTTAGTGGTACTGAGGCCCGGTTTTCAGGAAATTAACAGTGGCATGTTATCCGCGCTCGTCGGGGCGCTTGCTTTTGCGGCTTCCCTCATCTGTGTCAAGAAACTGACCAAATATGATAATTCAGCTTTGGTCAGCCTCTTGGGTTTTGCCATGGCGGTTCCCGTCAGTTTTCTTATCGCCCTGCCCTTCTGGCAATGGCCGACAAATGAACAATGGGTGCTGATCATCCTGATGGGCAGTTTTGCCGGTACGGCCCACCTTTCCATGACCAAAGCCATTTCCATGGCTGAACTCAGCGCCATCATGCCCGTGGATTTCACCCGGATCATTTTTGCCGCCATCTTTGGCATCAGTTTTTTTAACGACCCTTTAAACTGGTTCACATTTCTTGGCGGAGCGATTATCCTGTCCAGTACGGTCTACAGCGCCCATAGAGAGAATATTGCTGCAAAAAGAATTAAAGATGAACTGAAATAAATGCCCCCATCCGATGACAAGAACCCCATAGAGAATAATCTGGTTGGCATCGGATTTATCCTTCTGGCCGGGCTTTCCATGACCTTGTCAGCGGTTTTCATCAAAATTGTGGGCAAAAACCTTGGCAGTTTTGAAACTGTGCTGATCCGCTGCTGTTTCACCCTCCTGATTATCCTGATGATGAACGCGAGAAAGGGGGAAGCATTCCTGAAAAGTCCGAAACCCGGTCTGCTCCTGCTGCGTTCCATAATATTATCCGTGGTTATTCTGGGGAATTTTTACGCCATTGTTCATTTGCCGCTGGTTCAGGTCACCGCACTCCAGTTTACCAAACCGCTCTTTCTTGTGGTTCTGGCGGCTTTATTCTTAAGCGAAAAAATCCACCTGCCCCGTACCATGGCCACCATCATCGGTTTTGTCGGCATTCTGATCATTTTGCGTCCGGAACAGGAACTTCATCCTGCCCAAATTTTGGTTCTTCTGGCGGCGCTGGGCATGGCCTTCATTGCCGTGATCACCAAACATCTGACCCGGGATCATTCCTCCGCCACTTTATTATTCTATGGCAATCTGGCCGTGGTTCTGATCTGTCTGTGGCCCAGCCTCCTTCATTGGCAAAATCCCGAATTCATTGATCTGGTCTTGATCGCCGGACTGGGACTGAGCGCTTATATCGGGCAGCTTTGCATGATACAGGCCTATCGCCATGGTGAGGTTACCGTGGTCACGCCCTTTGAATATATCCGCATTATTTTTATTGCCCTTGCCGGACTGATTATTTTTGGCGAGATACCAGATCACTGGACCATTTTGGGCGCGGTCATAATCTGCGGGGCCACTTTGTTTATTGCCTATCGTCAGGCTTTGAAAAAAAGACGTTTACTGAAGATGAAAAATCAAACGCAAGACTAATTTTCTCTCGACTAAAGCACGGAATTTGCATAATGTTACTGAAAGGTAACACAAAATCATAAGGCTTATAAAATGGAACTTCATGGATTATCAGCAATCATCACCGGCGGCGCATCCGGCCTTGGTGAGGCCACAGCCCGCAGACTGGCAAAGGCTGGGATAAAGGTCAGCCTGTTTGACCGGGACGAGGAAAGAGGAAAACAGGTGGCTGCTGATATGGGCGGGCATTTTGAAAAAGTTGATGTCACCTCTGAAGAAAACCTGATAACTGCCATTAATAACAGTGAAAAAGAAAATGGACCAGCCAGAATACTGGTCAATTGTGCGGGCATTGTTATCGGCGAAAAAACCGTTGGGCGCGATAATGTGGCCCATGCACTGGACAGTTTTAAACGGGTGATTGATGTCAATCTGGTGGGCACCTTTAATGTGATCCGGCTGGCGGCGGCCAGAATGGCTGAACTCGCCCCTCTGCCCGGTGGTGAACGTGGTGTAGTGGTCAATACGGCTTCCGTGGCCGCTATGGATGGTCAAATCGGTCAGGTGGCTTATGCCGCATCAAAAGCCGGTATTGTGGGCATGACCCTGCCCATTGCCCGGGATCTTTCAAAGCTTGGCATTCGCATCTGTACGATTGCGCCGGGCCTGTTTGGCACCCCAATGATGAAAAGCCTGCCCGATGATGTACAGGCCGCCCTCGGGGCAAGTGTGCCCTTCCCTTCTCGTCTTGGTGAACCGGACGAATATGCGGCCCTGGCCCAGCATATCTGTGAAAATGCCATGATGAACGGCGAAGTCATCCGCCTCGACGGAGCCCTCAGAATGGCCCCGAGATAGGAAATATCCCCGTATCAGGGCTGAATCTGATCCATGAATTTTGCCAATTCAATATCTTTGGCCGTAATTCCGCCCGCATCATGTGTGGACAGGGTGACTTCCACCCTGTTATACACATTGAACCATTCAGGATGGTGATCCATTTTTTCAGCCCTGAGCGCCACGGATGTCATGAAAGAAAAAGCCTGATTAAAGTCTTTGAATTTATAGTGTTTTTCAATCGCATCCCGCCCCTCTGACAGGCTCCAGCCCGGGATATCCTCCAGCACTTCTCTGATTTGACCCGACATCATTTTCATCTTAAGTCCCCGATAAAACCTTCATAAATATCTTCTGAAAAAATTTCTTCTAAATAAAAAAACAATCGCCACCTTTCCTCCCGCAGCAATAATGGCTATATTGCAAATAATATACCATAAAATTTTAAGTAAAAGCATATGATTAGAATATTATTTGTCTGTTTGGGCAATATATGCCGCTCCCCCACGGCAGAGGGGGTTTTTCGTCACCGTGCCATAGAGGCTGGATTGCGTGACAGTTATATCGGGGATATTTTTATCGATTCCGCCGGAACCGGCGCCTATCATATCGGGGAAAAACCCGACAGAAGGTCACGTTCTGCTGCTGCGAGCCAAGGCATCGACCTTGAAAGCCTGCGGGCGCGGAAACTCACCCTTCAGGATTTCAGCGATTTTGATTATATCCTGGCCATGGACCGGGAAAATATGAAAAACATGAAAAACCTTTGTCCCGCCAGGCACCATAAGAAACTTCATCTTTTTATGGATTTTGCCCAAAACTGCCCCGGCATTACCGAAGTCCCCGACCCCTACCAAGAAGATCAGGAAGCTTTTGAGAGGGTTTTTAACATCATAGACCGGGCTGCCATAGGCTTTTTAGACCATATAAAACAAAATATTTCCTCTCAGAACGCATAAGAATATCGAGCAAATCATACCGGAAAGTCTTGAAAAAAAAATATTTCATGCCAATATATAGGCAAGTTCATTTTTTAGAGGAAGAAACTTATGGTTCAAGACTATAAATCCCGTTACAACAGCACAATTGGGGTGCAAACGGCTGCCGATATTGACGAAGGACTGCGCACATATATGCTCAGCGTCTATAACTATATGGCATCTGCTTTGGCGTTGACCGGGCTTGCGGCCTATGCCACTGCTAATTTCGAGCCGCTTTATTCCCTGCTTTATACCTTTCAGACCGCCCCGGACGGCAGTATTTACCTGACCGGGCAGACCATGCTGGGCCTTGTGGCCATGTTCGCCCCTCTGGGACTGGTCTTTTTCCTGAGCTTTAAGGTGAACAGCATGAAAGCCTCCACCGCGCAGACCGTCTTCTGGATCTATGCGGGACTTGTGGGGGTATCCCTGGCTTCGATCCTGTTTGTTTATACCGGTACAAGCATTGCTAAAACATTCTTTGTCACGGCATCTGCCTTTGGTGCCCTTAGTCTTTATGGTTATACCACCAAAAGAAGCCTGAGCGGCATGGGCTCATTCCTGATCATGGGCCTGTTTGGCCTGATCATCGCCATGGTCGTCAACATGTTCCTGCAATCCGCCATGATGGATTTTGTCATCTCCGGCGTTGGTGTTTTGATTTTTGCCGGGCTCACAGCCTATGATACGCAAAAGATCAAACTGATGTATGTGGAAGGCGAACATAGCGAAAGCGCCACCAAGAAAGCCATTATGGGTGCGCTGGCCCTTTATCTTGACTTCATCAATATGTTCCTGTTCCTCCTGCGCTTTATGGGCAACCGGGAATAGACAAGACCCAAATAAAACAATTTTTAAACGGCTCCTGACGGGGCCGTTTTTTATTTGTGAATAAATATTCAAATGAAAGAAGATTAGCCGTTGCCTTTCGAACAAGTTTTAAGTAATCTCCGCCACGCTCCATACGATAATTCGTATCAGCACCCGTAGCTCAGCTGGATAGAGCGCTGCCCTCCGAAGGCAGAGGTCACAGGTTCGAATCCTGTCGGGTGCACCAATAAAATCAAAGACTTAGACACCTTACCTAAAATTCACATCCCCGCTACATCATTTTTCACATAAGAGAACAAAAAAAAGAACTTTGACTCTCTTGAAGCGACACTCACAATAGAGGGAATGACACATCGCCTTTATAAAAAGCCACTGCCTTTCGACAACTAGTAGCAAGACTGGATGAAGTCGGACACGGAAATACACATACACAAGCTATGTCGTCAGTGCTGTACGCGAGGTTAAAGAAAAGGAACTTCGGTCGCATTTGGACTATTAGGGCAGAAGAAAAAAAGGAGTGAGGAAATTGGGGGAAAGTGTCATAAGGGATTTACTCTAATTTCCCAACAACCAAAATATTTCCCTTCGAAGGCAAATATTCTTATTCTCCTACACTGAATTTAAGAACATCAGCCTTTATCATATTTGGTTGAGAGGATGATTGTGGTGACGGTTTGTTCTACGCCGGAAATTTCGCGGATGGTATCAATATCATGATTGAGTTCTTCCGTGGCATCCCTTCTTAAAACCGCAACGAGATCGTATAGGCCACTGACGGTATGGATTGATTGGATGTTATCGAGTTTTTTAAGCTTTTCTACGATCTGAGTTTCTGAATTAGGAACCACAGAAATCATAACGTGAGCCAGAATTTTTTTAGTATTATATTCGCGTTTAATCCGCAAGGTATAACCTTCAATAATCCCCCTTTGTTCAAGCTTCGAAATTCTATCTGTAACGGTTGCTCTGGACACGCTGAGGGCCCCTGCCAGTACAGAAATCGGCTTGCGTGCATCCAGAGATAAAATATCCAGCAAATTTTTATCCAGACTATCCATGACTATATTCCACACACTTTAAAATCATTCTGACAAACCGATATATTTTATTGTTTTTTGCCCGCACCATAATATTTACTCTCAACTAAACAACAAACAGGAACTTATTTTTATAATATAATTACTATATTATAACAAAGAATGACACAAAAAATACCACTATATATTTGATAAATATGCTCAAACTATACCTGCATTATTAAGTATCCTACAAATGACATTAATTATGAACAATAGTTCAAATAAAATAAACAAAATTCATCATTTTAATGCAAATCGTCTCTTTTTCCTCAGAACCTGTGAAAAGCATTGAGCAAATTGATAAGCAACCCTGCAAAATGATCAGTAAAACATCCAAAAAACGAAGTCTTGAATAGTGTATTCCATATTTAACGCACCTATAATTTTTCTATAAAATTATTCTTCAGTTTTCAGAAATTATCTTTTCGGTCGATGCTAAAAACTTAAAACATACATAAAAATATTGATGAGAACTTTAAATTTCTGAACAGAAAAAACTCCTGAAATTTTTAATATTTACTGGGGAATAGATTTTTAAAAAGGGATGCATTTAAAAATCTGTATTTCATACAAATAACAACAATTACAGGAGGGCGCTTAATATATTTATCCACATTGAAAAATAATGAATATCGCTGATTAAATAATATTTGATCAAAATATAGAGGGTCGTAAAAAGGAAACAAAATGACAGATAAAATGTTTAACAATCCATTTAAAATATCTTTAATGTGCGGTGTCGCATTCGCCGGGATGGCAATGACACCAGTCTATGCCGAAGAGAATGAAGAAGCAGAAGTTTCACAATTTGAAGAAATCGTTGTTACCTCACGCAAGAAAAAAGAACTTCTCATTGAAGTTCCTATGAATATTGCCGTTGTGGGCAGTGCCGAAATTCTAAAGCGTAACCTGGTCAATAAGGAAGATTTCTTCCGTAGCGTCGCCGGAGCCGCCAGCCCCCGGGGCCAGCTTATTCTTCGCGGCCTCTCAGGCGGAAATGATTCCACACCAGACACAACATCAACCTATACAGATGGTATACCTTATAATTTCAGCGAACTTTATGATGTTGAACGAGTTGAAGTATTACGGGGACCACAAGGCACGCTCTGGGGCTCTAACGCCATCGGAGGTACCGTACAAATTATTACCAATAAACCAAATCTTTCTGAAACTGAAGTTTTTGGTGCCACATTGTTTGAGATGGAAAAAAATAGAAACGGTGTAGGTGTAAGGGGTTATGCGGGTTTCAACATACCGCTGATTGAAGATAAACTGGCATTGCGGGTAACCGGAAACGCCTCCAGCCGTGAAGGTAAGATTTATAACAGTTATACCGGCACTTCCGGCAAAGAAAATGAACATTTCATCCGCGCCCAACTCTTGTGGCAGCCAGAAGATGACCTTCGGGTTAATCTGGGCTTCATCAATGACGAATATTTTGCATCCACGCGCGAAGATGCTGACCGTTCACAGCCAGGATATTATTACGAAGCGATCCTCACCGCCAACCCGGCGGCTGATTATGGTTATGATGTCAGTTTTGATTTCCCATCATGTACGGGTGAGCGCACAGAATGCCGCGGCGGTCAATTGAACGGCCATGATCCCAAATTCACCGTATGGGAACTGATGGATCCTTATGATGAGGCAAGAACCAATCTGGTCAGCCTTAATGTGGAAAAAGACGATTTGATTGATGGCGTGGATCTTGCCTATATTGGCTCCTACCGTGATAATACTAACGGTGGACGCCAGTCTTTCTGGTCCCGCGGCGATGCCAATGACATGTTCCGCACCTGGATCATTGATAAAGGTGGTAACACGCGCTGGACCCATGAGTTGCGTTTACAATCCAATAGCGACAGCCCACTGGAATGGACCGTTGGCGCCTTTTATGACAAAAGCAAAGGCTTGAAAACACCGGATGGTCAATGGCAATATCATGCCAATGATGACAAAAGCCGCGCCATTGCTGCTTATCTTTGGGGTTATTATTGGGGCATAGGAGATCCCTCACAGATTGGTCAGGACCTTTATGGCGACGATACAAAAAACTATAATTATACTGTTCTCCAGAATGATTCCAGAGAGTTGGCCCTTTTTGGTGAGGCAAGTTATACATTTGAGTTTGAAGACGCCGGCAAGCTGGAATTTACCGCTGGCTTACGTTATTACAACCTCAAAGATGAAATCGTAACCGAGGTTTCCGGGATTTGGATTGGTGATGAAATTCAAAGGGACGAAACCCTTGGTGATGACGGCAAAGAAAATGGTGTGCGTAAGAAATTTGGCGTTTCTTATATGCCAAATGATGATTTAGCCTTCTTTGCCATCTATGCCGAAGGATATCGTCCGGGCGGCAACAACGGCCCGAACCCGCCTGCTGACTGTCTTGGTGATCCATTGGCACCGGGTTATGTGAACCGTTATAAGTCCGATTCCATCGACAATTATGAAATTGGTATCAAAGGTTTCGCTTTGGATCGAAAGGTTCAGTTTTCTGCGGCACTTTACCAGATCAACTGGTCCAATGTTCAGACAAGTGTCTATATGGGCACTTGTGGTTTCTCCTACACAACAAACTCTGAAGGAGAAACCGCTGCGCGTTCTCAGGGGCTTGAATTTGAAAGTACTTCCCTGGTTACGGACAGTTTGAAATTATTGGTCAATGCATCCTATACCAAATCAAAAATTCTGGTGGATAATGATTCAATCCAGGCAGAAGCTGGTGATGATATGACCATGGTACCCAAATATAACTTCTATGTTGCCCTGGATCAGGAAGTTGATATTTTTGATCGTGAAGGTTCTATTCGCCTTGATGTGACAGGATATGGTGAGAATAAATCTCACTTTAACGTACGGGACGAGGATATTTCCAAAGCCTATACGGTCATGAACCTGTCCGGTGCAGTTCAGTTGAATGACAATACCCGCCTGAGTGTGCATATTAACAATCTTCTGAATAAAGATTATACAACATATAGAAGAGCGCGCAGTCGTAACGCAGGGTATACCGGCGGTGGTCTTTATACTTATTATGGTGACGAACGCAGCGTTGCTGTGCGTTTAGACTTTAAATTATAAGTATTATTTGTAACAATGAAGCGGCGGGCCTTCGGGCCCGTCGTCTTTTTTTTCAGGCCAGGGTATTTTAGAATGACTTTTCAACAATTATATCAGGAAACCACCCAGCTCATTCAAAGCGGGCAAGTGGAAGCGGCAATCAACAAACTCCACCATCAACTAGAAACATCCCCTGACGATGAAATCACACTCAGCATCCTTGGCTCAGCCCTGATGCGGAAAAATGATTTTCAAAATGCTTTCACCATCTTTGAAAAGGCGGTTCATTACCACCCTTCATCCTATGCTGCCCAGGCTGACCTGGCTTTTGCCCACATGAAATCCGGAAACAACAAACAAGCCATAATAACCTTTGAAAAAGCCACATCCCTGAACCCGGACTTTTATCAGGCTTGGTGTTTTTTAGGAAAACTCCACTTTGTGGAAGGGGCGTATAATTCTGCCCTCTCGGCACTTGAAAAATCAAGAAAAACAGACCCCTTCTCTGCTGAATATCAAAATATTCAGTCTGCATTGACCGCCTCAAATTTTGCCGAAGCGGAACAAATTGCCCGGAATATTTTATCAAAACAACCCGGCCATGCCAAAGCCAGTTACGCATTGGCGCGATTGGCAACCAGTGTTGGTGCTCATGAAGAAAGCGCCAAAATCCTATATTACGCACTTGAGCATTTCCCTGCCGATATTATTTTAAGAACAGCTCTGGTACACAGTCTGGAAGAAGTTGGTGCGTATGAAAAGGCTGCAAAAGAAGCAAAACTAATTACAACATTAAAAGCAGACGATGCCTCAAACTGGCAACTCTTGGGGCGGATATACAGCCATTGCGGTGAATATGAAAAGGCCTTGAGTACTTATGAACGGGCGCTGAATTGTACAGGACTTTCAGATCAGGAACGCGGCAATATTCAATTATTGCGGGGACATATGCTGAAAATCAAAGGCCATCGTGAAGCAACGATTGAAGCCTATAAGGACAGTATCCAAACCATAAAAGAAAATGGTGCGGGCTGGTGGGCATTGGCGGATATGAAAACCTATAAATTTTCAGACAATGATCGAAAAGTCATGAAAAATCTGTACGACGACAGGGATATGGCTAGTTCGCAAAGAACACAGGCCGCTTTTGCACTGGGCAAGTCCTATGAAGATGAAGGCAATTTTCCAAAAGCTTTTGAATTTTATAAAAAAGCCAATGATCTGCGCCCGGATGTGAATTTTAAACCTGAAACTTTTAAGTCCATATGTGATGAGACCCGAAAATTCTACACAAACGATATTCTCTCCCGTCAGGCCCCGTTGCCTGAAGATGGCCCTACCCCCATCTTCATTGTTGGCCTGCCGCGTGCCGGATCCACCCTGATTGAACAAATTTTATCCAGCCACAGCCAGATTGAAGGCACGATGGAATTAGTCAATTTGCCAAACCTTGCACGGCGCATTAGAATTGAAGGGGGGCAATATAAATTGCCCTACCCCCAATCCCTTTCAAAATTCACCGCAAACGAACTGGCCCGCTTTGGGCAGGCCTATTTGGATGAAACAGCCCTTTACAGAACGGACAAACCCTATTTCATCGACAAGCTACCCACCAATTTTGAACGTGTTGGTCTAATTCATATGATCCTGCCCCATGCCATCATCATAGATGCCCGCAGGCACCCGCTTGACGGGGGATTCAGTTGTTATAAGCAGCATTTCGCCGGCGGGCATGAATTCAGCTATGATCTTGAACATATAGGTCATTATTATAATAGCTATCTGGACATTATGGATCATTGGGATAGTGTGCTGCCCAATAAGGTAAAATGCGTTCAATATGAAAATATGATTGAAAATACAGAAGCCGAAATCACAGAACTTCTTGGCCATTGCGGTCTGGAGGTGGAAGAGGCTTGTTTTGAGTTTCATAAAAACAAACGTGCCGTACGCACTGCAAGTTCTGAACAGGTTCGCCAGCCTATTTACCGAAAGAGCAAAGGGGTTTGGCAGAATTATGAACAGGAACTTCAGCCCATGAAAGATGTTTTGGGTGCTGCTACATTGGCGCGTTTCAAAGATTATTCCGGCCTTGAGGGGCAATAAAAGGCCATCAACAGGACTTAAAATTCAAATCAGGCATAAAAAATGGCCGGTAAATTTATACCGGCCATTTAAAAAAGACTTTAATTTCTATCAGGATTTACGGCGGCGTGTGTAGGCAAAGCCCATCAGGCCAAATCCCAATAATGCCAGTGCACCAGGCTCTGGAACCACAGCATTTGTTGTTAAACGCACTGTGAAGTTGGCCGTACCAGTGTCATAAGTACGCCAGCCGCTGATGTCACCAATAGCCAGATAATAATCACTGTTCACATTACTCAGGTCATCAACAAGTCCCATGGTATAACCAGAAGCAAGCAAGGTGGCTTCATCCACGATGGCTGGAACAGACGGTTCTGCCAAAGCGCCGTTTTCTGTACGTCGCTGGATCCAGTCGCCATTCTCGTCCAGATAGGCCATAAGGATAGCGTCCGTTGTCAGGTCATTATCATTATCCCAGAAATAACCAAAGGGAACCATTGTTGTGGATACCCAAGGTCCGAAAAGAGATTCATACGAACCAAAAATGCCCTGAGTAGTATAGACATCTTCGGTAAGACTGACATTAAAACCGGACCGGGCATCATTATCAAAAAAACCGTCCAAATCGTGATGCTGGTTCACACTCGCATCGCCAAACAGGCCAAAAGCGAAATTGGTTTTACCACCTTGGTTCAGGTCAAATCCCAACCCGTCGCCTGCTGTGGAAAGAACAAAGTCATCCCCCAGGCCAAAACCCAGCTCAATGGTATAACCATCAAGGCGGCCGCCGGTTTCATTGATGATTTTTTCATAAACGCGATAACTGTTTAAATCCTGGCTTTCTTCAACATTAAATACCAGACTGATCGCCCCTGGATCAGTGGCCCGCATTTTGAAGCGTTTATGGCTCTGAAAAGGTCCCTGACATTCGGAAGTGCCCGCTGACTGGATACAATCAGGAATAGCCTGTCCCGCGCCGGGATACGGTTCATCGTTCACAACCTTAAGACCCGGTGCCACACCATCAGGGGGTGTAAATGCGACATATCCATTTGAAACAGCGCCCGCCGTTCCACCCGTAACATTACGATCGTAAATATCGCTATGATACGTAATATCATCAATATATGGTCCAGATTGGACAACCACATTGCCCATATCCCAAGCAGTTATAACGCCAGAGACCGCACTTGTAGCGGGTAGACAAGCAGCAGCTGCAACAGACAAAAGCAGCAATGATTTTTTCATTTTGAGTTCTCCTCTACTCGATCGGAAATGATCAATGCTTTTTACAGCAAGAATTAGGCCAACATCGATTTATGGCGAGATACCGGGCTTTGTTCAGGGGAGACAGAAAATTGATGTGTAAAAAACATATAAAACCAGCCTCTAATATGTAAACTTTTTTTACACAATTTTGAATGTATTTTATGTTTATGATAATGAATATTATATTAGAATATCATAATGTTACGGCTTTCCGCACACAGCCTCAAATATTGATATTCCCTATTTTCTAGAAATTGAGATAATATTGTAATGCCAAGTTGTGTTTATTTGTTTTTTCACTTGAAAAGTGCTGTGAAATACATGAAAATCACTGGACTATACTGTCTATTAAAAAGAACTATGCGAATACAGATATTTTTTAAGTTTTCAAAGACGGAAACTGGATATTCAGGCCTTTTTGAGTGGCTCTGCCAGTAAATAGCATACCAAGTTTTTCCTATCCCGAGTTGCCTATAGCGTTTTACCAACAGGATTTATCATAAAAAATCATGCGGGGAATGATGATGATATTGATTGTTTTTTTAAAATAAAAAATATACGGAGGTTAAACCATGTTGGGTTTAAAATTTATTTTAGTGGCCGGCCTTGCCGGTATCACGACATTTGGCATTGCTAGAGCCGATGTCAATCTGGTGGAAAAGGATAATATATCTATTCCCGCTGCCACAGAAAAACCAATGGCTTCTGAAGCCAGGGTATATATTGTTCAGATGAAAAATTCACCGGTGATTGCCTATGAAGGCGATGTTGCCGGTTATGCGGCCACCAAAGTCGCCAAAGGCAAAAAAATCAATCCCAATAGTGCTCAGGTCAAGAAATATGCTAAATTTCTAAATGACAATCACAATAAAGCCCTGAATGCCGTGGGTGTGACGGAAAAAATTTATGATTATAATTTTGCCCTGAATGGTTTCGCCGCTCTGCTTACCCCGGTTCAGGCCGCTGCCTTAAAGGCACGCGATGATGTCAGCCAGGTCTGGCTTGATGAGATCCGCCAACCCACCACCAACAGCACGCCCGATTATCTTGAACTGACCGGCGCCGGTGGTGTCTGGGATATGTATGGCAAGGGTGAAGATGTGATTGTCGGCATTCTGGATACGGGCATTACACCCGAACATCCCAGTTTTTCTGATCAGACCGATTTTTCAAATGCGACGGGAAACAGTGGCAAGCGAAGCCTGGCCTATGGCCCACCTCCATCCGGGTGGCATGGGGACTGTATCTCCGGGGAACAATGGTCTCAAGATGACTGTAATAATAAAATAATCGGTGCCCGCTGGTATGTGAGCGGTTTCAGCGCCCATGGCGCATCCGGCATACAGCCCTCAGAAATGTATTCTGCCCGCGACACCGACGGCCATGGCAGTCATACGGCCGGCACGGCTGCCGGTAACGAAGGCCCCATTAACAGCATCAATGGCGAAGCGGTAAGCGGTGTTGCACCAAGGGCCCGTATTGCGGTTTATAAGGTCTGCTGGATTGGTGGCTGTGCAGGGGCGGATTCAGCGGCTGCCATTGATCAGGCGGTTGCAGATGGTGTTGATGTGATCAATTTTTCCATCGGCGGGGCCAGTACGGTCTTTGCCGGCCCGGATGATATAGCCTTTCTTTTTGCCGCCAATGCGGGTGTCTTTGTGGCCACTTCAAACGGCAATGCCGGCCCCGGTGCCCAGACCACAGGAACCCCCGCGGGTGTTCCCTGGATTACGGCTGTTGGTGCCACACAGGATGATGAAGTATTTGCCTTGAGCCTTGATATAACAGCCCCGGGCAGCATTGCCGCCTCTTATACCGGTTTGGAAGGTAGCGGTGATATTCGTTTTAGTGATACCGGCGCTATTTCCGGGAATATTGTTTCCGCAATGCCCCATAATGGCTGTAGCCCCCTAAGCAATGGCGGGGATATTTCCGGCAATGTGGCACTGATAATACGCGGGGCCTGTTCTTTCAGTGATAAATATAACAATGCCGCTGCGGCGGGTGCCACGGCCATTGTGGTTTATAATGACGGGGCTGACCCGACCCGGATTGACCCCATTATTATGAGCGCCCCCGGGGTCAGCATTCCCGGTATGATGATTTCTCATCCCGATGGTGCCCTGATCGATGCGACAGCCGCAACAACGGGTATTATTGATCCGGCAAGCCTGGTTCAGCGGGACAACCGCATTGCCAGCTTCTCCTCACGCGGGCCAAATGGTGGCGCGCCTGATGTGATCAAGCCTGATGTGGCAGCACCCGGTGTTTCCATTATTGCCGCCGGTGCCGGTGCGGATTCTTATATCCGTATTAGCGGCACCTCCATGGCCAGTCCCCATGTGGCGGGTGCGTTTGCTTTGCTCAAGGAAGCCCATCCTGACTGGTCCGCTGCCATGGCCAAATCGGCGTTAATGACTTCAGGCCGTCAAAACCTCAAAAAAACCTTCGGTGAAAATGCGGCTGACCCCTTTGATATCGGGGCCGGACATATTGTTCCGGCGGATGCTTTTGAACCGGGGCTGGTGTATGATGCAGGCCTGTTTGATTATCTGGCCTTTACCTGTGACAATAATGTACAATTGATCAGCGATGGTAGCTGCGCCTTTTTACAAGGTCTCGGTTTCCCAACAGATGGCAGCGATTTAAATCTTGCCTCCATCGCCATCGCGGATTTTGTCGGCACACAGACGGTGAAGCGTAAAGTCACCAGCGTGACGGATGGCACCACTCATTTCTCTGCCTCTGTTGATGCACCGGCCGGTGTTGATGTTGTGGTCACCCCGAATGCATTTTCATTGGCAAAGGGCGACAGTCAAACTGTCAATATCACATTCACGGCGAATGCTGGTGTGACAGCAAATGAATGGACCTTTGGTTCCATGACATGGAATAATGATGCCGGTGCCAGTGCGGCGCGCAGCCCCATTGCCATTCGTCCCCTGCAGATGAAAGCCGATCCGGAGGCATCTTCTTCCGGCACAAGTGGTTCTGTGGATATTGCTGTTGAATTCGGGTATACTGGCGCGTATTCCGCGGTAATGAAAGGCATGTCAGCGGCTTCTGTTATTGCTGATAATGTCAATGCAACCACAGACACGCTGGATATTTTCTGTGCTGATTTCCCCGCTCTGGATCATTTGCGTTTTTCAACTTATGATGCGGACACCACAAGCCCCGGAGCCGATGATATTGATCTGCGTTTATTCAGGGTTGATGATTGTGGTTCATTTGCCAACCTGACCCAGATTGGCAGCAGTGGTGGTGCCACCTCAGCGGAAAAAATTGACATCGTCAATCCTGCTGCGGCCGGATATGTCTTTGTCATTGATTATTATGCCGCCGCTACCGGGGACAGCATCGACTATAAAGCCTTTATTACCCCGGTTCTGGGCGATAGTGGCAATACGACGCTCATCGCGCCGGCTTCGGCAACGCTTGGTGTTCAGGATATTGTGAATGTTAATTATGGGCCACTCAGTGCTGGCACCCGCCATCTGGGCATTATCAGCCATCAAGACGGCAGTGGTGAAATTGCCCGAAGCATTATAGAGGTGAATACACAATAACTTTCTGAAGCAAACCTTTATAAATAATCATCGAAAAGCCCGTGCTCATGTGCGGGCTTTTTAACATCAGAAAATCAAAAAAGGCCCGTAAAGCCAGGTGAGCCAGAATGCCAGAGCCAAAAAAGGCCCAAAGGGAAGTTTCATGCGGCCGAAAGACTGGCCCGCCTGCTTTTTCCCGGAAATATAAAGTATCATTCCCGCCATTAATCCCGTGAGCGATGCCAGCATGATAACACTGGCCAGTCCCTGCCAGCCCAGCCATGCCCCCGCCGCGGCAAGGAGTTTGGCATCACCAAGGCCCAATGCTTCGATATTGCGTAGCCTCTGATAGAACCAGCGGATCAGGGCAAACAGCCCATAACCTGCAACGGCACCGATAATTGAATGTATAATTTGATCCGGGAAATAAAGCCCGTTAAAGCCAATCCCCAGAAACATCAGGGGAATGGTTAAGCGGTTCGGCAGATAATAATGCCGGATATCAATGGCACTCATACAAAGCAAAACCCAGCCCAGGATACAGCCGGCCCAAAGATAATCCGGAGCAACCTGAAAATATACCCAGAAGTATATCCCAAGCGCAGCCCATTCCAAAAGGGGATAAAGAAGGCTGAGCGGCGCATCACAATAGCGACATTTCCCCCCTAGTAAAAACCATCCGAAAAAGGGGATCAGGTCAGACCCTGTCAGTTTATGGCCGCATGAACGGCATTTGGAATGCCCCCGCACCACCCCTTCTCCCAAGGGAAAACGAATAACCACGACACTGATAAAGCTGCCCACCAGAAGGGAAAGGATAAAGAAAAATATCTGCTGAAATTCCACTTGAAGATAAACCTTTCAACAGAGGATTGTCATATGGCCCTCAAAATATAAAAAAACACGGAGCCTGTAAAGCTCCGTGTTCATATGATAAACAGATATGGGCTGTCGTTAGTTTACAACGGCATCAAAGCCATATCTGGTAACACTATAATCTGTTACCATTCTGACCTTCAGCGTATCCCCCTGAACTATGGCATAACCGCCATTACTATAAAGGCCCGTGGCCGTGGCAACCGTATTGCCGGCACCATCCAGGATATAGATGAAGTCATAATTACGTTCCATATTGATATAAGAGAAATCTACCCGAACACTGCTGGCGCCAGGATTGGTATACGTCCAGGTGACATCCTCATTATTGGCATAAGGATGGTTCGATGAAAAAGCTTCACCGGTGCTCAGGACAATCTCACCGCCACCAGGAGGCGTACCACCCCCGGAAACGCCAACCGCGTCCCAGGCCGCAGACACAGAAGCCTGTACCGCCGCACTATAATTCTGGGACACCAATTCACAAGCCGCCCGTGCATCCGCAAAAGTCGCGGAGGGTGTGAGATATTGGGTGAAGGCCGTATAATAGATCTGCTCTGCAATGGCAATGCCTACACCCGTATATGAACCGCCGTTTGTGGGATGCGTTCCTCCATCAGCCGTCAGAACAAAGGCAAGATTGGCAATGCCGGAATTTCCGTGAACACCACCATTATCAGCCGGGCCGGTAATCAGATTGCTGTAATGATCCACGGAATAACCATCCCGGGTGGGATCATCCATAAAACGCAGCGCCGCATCGGCCAGCCAGATATCTTCACCCAGCCACCAGTCGGCAATGGTGGGTTGCATGGCGAATTCTGCCGCAGCCCCCATTATGTCTGAGAAAGCTTCATTCAAGGCACCGGATTCATTCTGATAGATCAGGTTAGAGGTATTGGTGGTCACCGCATGGGTAATTTCATGGGCAACAACATCAAAACCACCGGAAAGCGCCAGAGAGGTCACCCCATCTCCATCCCCGTAAACCATCTGAGTGCCATTCCAGAAGGCATTCACATAATTATTACTATAATGAACCGTGGACTTGACCTGCGCCCCGGCATCATCATAACTGTTACGGGCAAATTTGGTTGAAAAATAACTCAAAGTCAGTCCGGCATAATGATGGGCATCCACCGCCGCACCATCTGTCCACACATCATCAGAATCCGTCATGAGGGATCCGGGCAGACCGGTTCCATTATTGGCGGTATAGGTTTTTCTGCTGTTATTGCTCGCCAGCAATTCATAACTGCTGCCGTTAAAACTGGTATCCAGTGTTTTACTGTCTCCTAAGACACCCGTTCCCGAACCATGCATGATATTATTGTAGGAATTTACAATTTCACCGGAATGCGCATCAACAAACAATTGCCATTGACTGTCCATAGATTGTTCACTGAGATGCCAGACCAGTTTTGCCCCGTCAAGCATGGGCAGAATAGAAAGTTTGGCTGTGAAAGAAGCCCCGGATATCCTTTTTCCCCCCACTGCCATCGCATCAGCCATGGAAAGGGATGGTTTTATTTTAAGTCCTTTAACCCTGGCAATCCGACCGGTTTTTGTGACTTTACCCTTTTTATTGGTATGGGTAATTAATTCACCGCCAAAAACCGGCAGACCTTTATAGACCTGAGCCTGTCTTTTATGCCTTACACCGAATTTATCCATTTTCTCAGCCCTTGTCGGCAAAGCAAATTCTGCCTGTTTTTCGGCAGCCACACTATATCTTTCGGTCAGTATTTTATTTTTTCCCGTCTGGGCAACCAGATCCGTGGGCGCCGCAACAGATAAGCTGGCCCCCAACAGAAAAAATAATATAGAAGTTACAAAATATTTCATTTTATAGTCCTTTGAAATTAAATCTGACGCTTAAGCGGGAGCATCAAATACCCGTCTTCAAAGGGGGTAGTAAAAAACTCATGAAAACCCCTGCGAACATACTCCATATGCATATTCCTTTGGGTACAATCTTAAGTAGAAAATTTAAGGTTTAAAAGTCATATAAACCAACCTATACGAGTATAGAAAAGCAGAAAATTGTCAATAACATTTTTGTACTAGGAAATCACTGATCGGCGGAGCCATTAACCCAGTTTTCCATCTCTTTTATTGCTTGAAAGCGAGCCTTAAACATAAAAAAACACGGAGCCTTTTAAGCTCCGTGTTCATAGAATTAATAAAATAAAGACAATTAGTTCACAACTGCATCAAAACCATATTTGGTCACGCTGGAGTCAGTAACGAGATTAATCTTCACAGTATCCCCCGTAACCGTCACATAACCGCCGTTGGCATATTTGCCCGTCACACTGACGATAAGTGTTCCAGCACCGTCACGAATATGGATATAGTCGTAATTGCGTTCCATATCGATATAAGAAAAATCAACACGAACACTTGCAGCCCCAGGATTTGTATAGGTCCAGGTTACATCTTCATTATTGGCATAAGGATGTGCAGAAGAGAAAGCTTCTCCTGTACTCAATACGATCTCACCTGGTGTCGGTGGCGGTGTTGTACCACCTGCAGAAACACCAACCGCGTCCCATGCCGCAGACACGGAAGCCTGAACCGCAGCACTATAATTTAATGCCACCAGTTCACAAGCCGCCCGCGCATCCGCAAAAGTTGAAGATGATGTGAGATATTGTGTGAAAGCAGTGTAATAGATCTGCTCTGCGACCGCAATGCCAACCCCTGTATATGTACCGCCGTTTGTGGGGTGCGTTCCCCCATCAGCCGTCAGAACAAAAGCCAGATTGGCAATACCGGAATTCCCATGCACACCACCATTATCAGCCGTTCCTGTGATCAGATTGCTGTAATGATCCACGGAATAACCATCCCGGGTGGGGTCATCCATAAAACGAAGCGCCACATCGGCCAGCCAGATATCTTCACCAAGCCACCAGTCGGCAATGGATGGTTGCATGGCAAATTCCGCCGCAGCACCCATAATATCTGAGAAAGCTTCATTCAAGGCACCTGATTCATTTTGATAGATCAGGTTAGAGGTATTGGTGGTCACCGCATGGGTAATTTCATGAGCGACAACATCAAAAGCACCGGAAAGTGCCAGGGAATTCACACCATCGCCATCACCATACACCATCTGAGAACCATTCCAGAACGCGTTTACATAATTGCGGTCATAATGAACCGTGGACTTGACCTGTGCCCCCGCATCATCATAACTGTTACGGGCAAATTTGGTTGAATAATAGCTCAAAGTCAGTCCGGCATAATGATGGGCATCAACAGCCGCACCATCGGTCCATATATCATCCGCATCATTCATCAACGTGCCTGGCAACCGTGTGCGAGTTTTCGCATCATAAGTAACTCTGCTATTGTCGGATGCAATCATGTCATAAGAACCACCATTAAAGGTCGTATTGAGTGTTTTACTATCCCCGAGTACCCCCGTGCCAGAACCATGCATGATATTGTTATAAGAGTTAACAATATCACCAGTATGGGCATCAACAAAGATCTGCCACTGGCTGTCCATAGCCTGTTCTTTCAGGTGCCATACCAGCTTCGCGCCACCCGCCACTGGGTAAACCGCAAGTTCAGCTTTAAAAGATGCGCCGGCAATCTGTTTGGTACCAACCGCAATGGCAGCATCACTGGACAAAGAAGGTTTTACCTTCAATCCTTTGATACGGGCAATTTTACCCGTTTTGAAAGCCTTGCCTTTTTTATCGGTATGAACAATCATTTCACCTCCGATAACCGGCAATCCGTGATAAACCTGATTAAACCGTTCATGGCGTACACCAAAAACATCCACACTGGCTGCTTTTTTAGACTTGGCAAAACTTGCCTTCGCTTCAGCAGCTGCACTATATCTTTCCGTGGCAACTTTATTTTTACCCGGCTTATCTGCAAGATTTACCGGGGCAGCCATTACCAGGCTCGACCCAATTAGAAAAAATAATAGTGATGTTAATAGTCTTTTCATATTTAATCCTCTGAAATAATTTGATGCTTAAGCGGGAGCACCAAATACCCGTCTTCAAAGGGGTAGTACTGAACTCATAAAAACCCCTATCCCTATACAGTTCTTATAATTATTTTTCTTAATATTCTCATAGATAGAAATACCTATGGTCATTGCATAAAAATATGCCCATAGACGAGTAAACGAATGGGAGGGTTTGTCAATAGCACTTTTGTGTTATGACATCATTGAGCGACAGGGTTTTTGAGCGGCTGGCTTATTGAGCTGCGGGGCCTCTTAATCTGTTTTCCATCTCTTTAATACCCTGAAGGCGATCCCTCAATTCTTCTGTGATACGCCGGGCTTCCGATGCGTTTCGGATAATTTTGGGGGAGATTAAAATCAATAATTCTGTACGCGCTTTATTCACCTCAGTGCGGCTGAATAAATTCCCCAACACGGGGATTTTTGAAACCAGGGGCAAACCATTTCTTGTTTTGGTTTCCTCATCAGATATAAGCCCGCCCAGAACAATGGTTTCGCCGGATTGGGAAACAATGGAACTTTTAACGGATTTTTGTGAAATGGTGGGGGTGAGTTCACCCGAATTAATCGAACGCACCACATTGCTTACTTCCTGTTCGATTTCCATACTGATGGTGCCGTCCGAGCTGATCCTGGGGGTTACCTGCAGGATCACACCGATATCCTTGAATTGAACTGTGTTCACCAGATTGGAATTATTCGCGTCCGTACTTTGTTGCTGCTGTGTCACCACGGGTACTTCGGTGCCCACTTTAAGCTCCGCCGTCTGATTATCCAGCACCATAAGATGGGGGGAGGAAATGACATTAACGGTAGTAACCCCTTCCAAAGTATCCAGCACCCCCCGAATACCGCCACTGCTGTTATTGATCACACCGGCAAAACCCGGAAAAGTGGGTGCAAGGGAACCATCATCCCCACTGGCCAGACGAATGGTGCCACTATCCCCGTTGCCGAGGCTGCCTGTATTGAAAAACCATTGCAGGCCAAAACGCAGATCATCTGTCAAGGTGACTTCGGCGATGGTCGCCTCAATCAGGACCTGAAGCGGTACAATATCCAGTTTTCTGAGTGCCGCCTTGATCATACGATATTCACTCTCACTGGCCCGGATCAAAAGCGCATTATTCATTTCATCTGCAACAATTCTGATGTCTTGCTCACCAGCCATATTCTGACTGGCGCGAAGGGATGAGGTCTGAGGCTTTTTATTGGGCATCCGTGCCTGTCTTGCCTGAGCCAGTGCCTTATTTTTATTCTGCGCCGCACTGCCGGCTGTATTCCTTACGGTGGTCGCGGTCCTTCCAGGGGCCACCCGCCCCTGTGTCTGACTGCGCCTGCCTTGATTCATAAATAAATTTGTCAAAACATTGGCCACATCCACGGCTTTACCATTTTGCAGATAATAGACATAGATATTCTGTCCGGCATCATTGCCTTTGTCGAAACGCTCAATCCAGCGCGCGGCCTTGTCCAGATATTCCGGTTGTGTTGTCATGACCAGAAGTGCATTGAGGCGGGAGATGGGGACAAAATTCAATATGCCTTCCAGCGGCCCACCGGCCTCATTGCCAAAAACCGTTTTTAGCTCATCCGCAAGAACATCCGCATCCACAAAACCAAGCCGGAACAGGCCAACTGACTTGCCTTTCAGCCAGTCCACATCAAATAGGTCCACCGTATCCAGCAAGCGGTTAAGCTCAATACCCGGTGCTGCCAGAACCAGAATATTCCGGTCCACATCCACCCTGAATACCGTATCGGGGGACGCGAAAGGTTCCAGCATTTTTTCCATTTGCAAAACTGAAATATAACGCAGCGGGATAAGCCGCACACTATACCCTGCCGGAATATCCTCACCATGTTCGGCGATTTGCGGCATATAGCTGCCCCTTAAGGCAATATCCATGGGGACAATTTTATAAAGCCCCTCTTCCACCATCATGGCCGCACCATGCATGCGCAGTATACTTTCCAGAATGGCCAAGACATCATCCGCTTTCATCGGGCGGGTGGTTTTAAGGCTGACTTTGCCACTGATCATGGGGTTGAGCACATAATCAACCTTTAACAAATTCCCCAGAATGATCGCCACAACTTCCGTCAGATCCGCATTTTCAAAATTAAGAACCAGGTCTTCACCCGTAATTTTAGCAAATTGATGTCTTTTGCCAGGATGACCTAAGAAATTGCCGGTTCCGGGATAAAGGTCATTGCCCTTTTCAACCCCGTCCTGATCTTTCACAGATGTTACAGAATCATTATTTCTGATATGAGCGTCATTCTTTCTGTCCGGGATATTCTCCGCGGCCTTATAAGAGGCGTCTTTTCCCTTTGAGGATGAAAGATCCGTACAGGATGTCAGAAGCAGGGCAGACGCGAGAAAAAGAGGCCATTTCACAATGTGCAGCTGTTTTTTTTGATTTTGTTTCATTGCCCACCCATTTTGTTGGCCCCACCCATTTTCGGCCGCCTGCTTTGTTAAGCCATTGGCCTGTTCGTCATTTCTGTTTTTAAACAAAGCGTTTAACAAACATTATGCCTGATTAGCTCTAATTCATTTTAGAGGCGATTGCAAAATATTCTTCACTCTCTTACCTTTAAGCCAAAAATATATGCACTTATTGCGCGTATTTATACTTTAACTTTCATTACCTGCTTTATTCGTCAGGTTATTTTTTTCGTATGTGATCCAATTGTCTTCTGTTTTCGGTCAGTCTCTTTCTCGATTCAGCCAGTTTTTTCCTTTGAGCCAATTTCTTTCTTGCATGCGCCATGCGGGTAATTTTTTGTTTTTCCGCATCGCTGAGTTTATTGTCACGCAAAGACAGCCTTGACGTTCTTTCTCCCGAGACGAGCCAGACTTCCTCTGCTTTGATCTCTTCCACCTTCCAGCCCACAATGCTCTGCCCTTTTTTGAGCAGCAAAGCATCACTGGTTCTGCTTTCTTTCAGTAAAGCCACATAATCTTCACCATCGAAGATAATGCCGGAGAGAAAAAAATTCGTTTTTACGGGTTTCAGGCTGGTTTTATTTTTCGGCCTTTCCACATTTTCTCTGGCAACAGCAACGGGCCGACGCTGCTTTGAAAAAAGAGGCCGTTTAATCATGGTTGAAAATTCTTCCAGCGGCGGCGCCCTAAATTCCAGGTTATTATCCGCGGGGGCAGGCATATTTTCCTGCGCCCATACACGGACAGACATCACAGAACATAAAAAACAAATGATAATCATTAAATTTTTATTCATTATATTTTTATTCATGGTCTGGCCCCCATGTGGCGATAACCATAAAAATCCACCACTACTTTTAACAAATCGCCCTGGGTGTTTTTCTGGTTTGAGGCATTTTTGATTTCAAGATTTTCAATAAAAATATAAGGTTTGCCGCTTTCCATTGCATATAATATCTTTTGCAGCGAATTGATGGACAGCACCAGCTGAGAGCGAACCGTTATTTTTTGAAAATTCCCTTCGGCCTGCCCCCCAAGATTCTGGCTTCTTTCCACCGTGCCATGGGCCATTTCTACAATAGCCTTAAAATTATCCTGAAGCGCTGCCCCTGCCAGCGCCTCATTCTCACCACTAAGGAAAAGATTATCGCCTTTGGCCGGTTTTTTCATATGGCTTAAGCGCTGCTGCAGCACAGGTTCCATTTTTATGGCCCGTTCATATCGGCTGAGGATATTTTCCAAATGCTGCACTTCCTGCTGCCGTTCCATAAAGAGCGAAAAAAAGCTCCAGAAAATCAGCAGCAGCAAAATCACAAGCAGACCCACGGCCACAGCCTGTCTGACAGACTGATTTTTCCAGGAAATTGGCTGGTTCAGAAAATCATTCATGGCCCTGCTCTCCCTGTTTTCTTGATTTTGGTCTGCTTCTGGATATTTTCAGCAATACGAACCGCAATATGAAACCGTTCTGCATCAAATTTTTTATTATGAACAACGGCAGCCATAAAATGGGCATCCTGAAGCATGTGGGACTGTTCCAGGTTATTCAACACTTTTGAGGCCGATTCAGAATATCCCAGAAGCTGTATCGTATCAGATTTCAGGCTTAACTGATCTAACCAGCTCTCATCCTTCAAGACAGATGAAATCTCATTGATGAAACGAAGGCTAAGCGGTCTTGCTTTTTTCTTATCCACCAGAAAACGGGTTTCTTTCCTGAGCCTTTCGTAGGAATTTTTTACTTTAGCCGATGCAATCGCCTTGTCCGAAATCAGCGAAATTTTATCTTTTAGAATGCTGATCTGATATTGGTTATACACAAGCGGCAATAAGTATAAAACCACAAGAAGCGCGCCCGCCCCCCATAATTTTCCTGAAAAATCCGGCTTCACCCCATTTTGCTTGTCCTGATAAATCAGGGGGGACAGGAAATTAACCGATGATGCCGGTTCCACTTTATTTTCAAGCAAAAGACTGTCCACGTGAATATCATGGGCTTCCAACGTTTGAAGAGGGGCCTCACATTTTTTGCGGGGCAGGATATAAAGGTCGATCAGCCAATGGTCCTGTCCCTTTTTTTCTTCTACAATCCTGTAATCAAAATAAACCTGTTCCGCTTTAAAAGGGCTGAGGCGGTCAATCTGGTTTTCCAGAACGGCCCGAATATCCCCCTTGTTTATTCGCGGTAATTTATGACGTTTATGAAGACAATATTTTTCAGGCAACATGATGATATGCTGCATGTCACTGCTATTACGATTATGAAGATCGACGAAAAATTCGTCTTCCTTCTGTGTTTCCTGTTCAGAAAAAACAAAGGAACCTGCGGCTTGAATAAGGCCGTCCTTGCGAATAGCCAATTGTCCGTCCTGCAGATTAAACAACAGCGCATCTTGTAAATCCTGTTGATTTTCCTGAGTTGAGGACGATGTGAAACGGACAAAGAAAGAAGACAATTCCTGCCCCCACCAAAGCCAGAATTGGTACAGAAATTTTCCTGGAAATATGGATTTTTCTCTTAAAATTTCATACATTCTTTTTAAAACCCGTTATCCATTAAAACCACAGAAACCCCAGAATCTTCCCCTGAGGCAGATTGATAGGGGACCTGGCCCTCTTTCCTTACCTCAACAATCCTGTAAGCCAGTTTATTATCACCGGATGTAACATTTTCCTCATGATCAAGTTTTAAAACAAGCATACTTATAAGATAGCTCACCTGCGAAGGCAGGTCAGCCCTGCCCGTAACAGTATATACGGATGCCCTGTTTTGATCCAGAAAGTTATATTCCCCACTCATGACCGGCAGAGGAAGGTCAGAATTAGCATAGTCATTTTCTTCACGCGCAGACAGGAAAACGTCAAGCTGTTCTTCCGCTATGCCCGGCAGCATCCTTAACGAATTTTCCGTTGAATAAAGAGGATTCAGTCCCTTTGACAGGGAATGAACCGTGACCATATTGTCCAGTTTTTCATACAGGTTACGGTTCATACCCAGCACCTGTTGCAACTCTTTTATGGAACGGAAGGGCTGATTGGTCGGGCCCACGGCATAATCCTGCGCCTCATATTCTGCATATTCCGCCCCTTGTAAGCGGGTGAGTTCATCTTTATCCCGCCAGTCCAAAAGACGGTCCACCATCATATCCGGGCTGATTTCCAATCCGTTTTCCCTGTCTTCACTGCTTAAAACAGCTTCAAACATTGCCCGCAGAACCGCCGGCTCTGCCATATTGATATCAATTTTACCCCGTTCATTTTGTATGGAAAAACCAAGCCGCACATCCTCATGGTTAAATTGATAGACCGTGCCGTCCAGTTTCCAGCTTTCCCCCTCACCCGGATTAAGCAAAGCATGCAAACCTCTCTCAAAAGCGGATTCTGCGTATAATTCTGCCTGTATTGAACTGGTCGCATTGGCCATCAAAGCATTACCCGCCGTCATATTGCGTGAAAAACCAAGCGCCAGCATGGTCAGAATAGCCATGACCCATACGAGCATGACCAAGGCATATCCCCCCGCCCCGCGGCGGCTGTCCTTAAGGCCCTCAGGCATGATACTGGTGGTTTGTATGGTTATATCAGCCCCCTTTATCGATAAATATCCGCATTCTGGCCTTCGCCACCCTCGGCATTATCCGCCCCCAATGTATAGAGATCATATTCTTTATCCTGCCCCGGAATTACATAATGAAAGGCATTGCCCCATGGGTCCAGCGGCAGTTGTTTCTTATTCAGATAAGGCCCATTCCAGAATTCCGCGTCCATAGGGGCCTCAACCAATGCGGCCAGTCCGTCTTCCCCTGAAGGATAATGCCCCATATCCACCAGATAAAGGTCAAGGGCCGCCGCCAATTGTTCCACCTGCACCCGTGCAGTCTTGGACTTTGCCCCGCCCAGATAACCGACCACCTTAGGGCCGACCACACCAACCAGAAGCCCAAGAATAACAAGCACCACAAGCAATTCCACCAATGTGAAGCCTCTTTCCCCAATTCTGTTATCTTTCATAAACTTTCCTCTAAATCGTTATTAAACGCACCCTATAAAGCCAAATCATTGATGCTGAGAATACCCACCAGGACCGAGATAATAATACCGCCGATCAAAATGCCAAAAAACAATATGAGCAAGGGTTCCAGCAGACTTAAAAATCTTTTGACAGAATTTTCAACATCCTGATCAAATATATCGGCCACTTCCATCAATATTTCATTCAGGCGTCCGGTTTCTTCCCCGACCCGGATCATATGAACCGCAAGGCGCGGGAATTTGTCTGCCTCAATCAATGGGGCAGATAGATTATCCCCCGCCTGAATACGGTTTGGCAGAGAGGCAACAAGCCCACATAACACCCTGTTTTTCAGAATATCCTGAACATTATTCAAAGCGGCGAGCATGGGAACGCCATTTTTCATCAGTGTGCCAAGGGTTCGGCAAAAGCGCGCGGTTTCGACCTTGCGGATAATGTCCCCCGCCAGCGGCAGGCCCAGGGCAAACTGATCCAGTCTATAGGCGATATTTTCCACACGCGCCAGGCGGGTAAAACCAAAGGCCAAAAGCCCCGTCAGAAGCAAGGAGATCAGCCAGTTTTCCTGTAACCAACCTGAAACATCAATAACCATTTGTGTGGCCAGCGGTATTTTATCTTCCATTCCCAAAAACATTTGTTCGAATTCCGGGATCACAAAGATCAGCAGCAGAATTAATGCGCCCACCGCCACACATAATAATATTGCCGGATAGGTCATTGCGGTTTTGACGCTGGACTTCAGGGCCTGCATACGGGCGAAATAATCCGCCAGACTGTTCAAGACTTCCCCCAAAGCCCCGCCCGTCTCACCGGCCCTGACCAATCCCACATAAAGCGCATCAAAATTCTGTTCCGCCAATGCCTCGGAAAAAAGTTTTCCGGCCCTGACCGCCGATAAAATATCCTCAATTTTATGTTTCATTTCGGGAAGCTCGGTAATATCGACCAGAATTTCCAGCGACCTTTCCAACCCTACCCCGGCCCGGATCATACTGGCCAGTTCACGGGTCATGATATTCAACTGATTATTATCCAATACATTGCCGCCCAGGGCCAAACGCCAGCGTCCCATGCCTTTTGAAACTGTCGTGATTTGTATGGCGGATTTTTCCGCACTGACCGGAAACAGGCCCTTGTCATGAAGCTGATTGATGATGTCTTCACGGTTCTTGCCCCGGGCCTCCCCGGTTTTAATTTCTCCTTTGGACGTTACGGCTTTATATTGATACAGGCCCATCAGCACCACCCTCCATCAAGGCATAAAAATCTTTTTAAATATGGGATTTTTTCAGAATGCATGGGGTTTAATGCTCACGGGTTATACGCTGAATTTCTTCAATGGTGGTCAGGCCTGACAATGCTTTTTCAAGCGCATCTTCAACCATGGTTTTCATGCCCGCCTTGCAGGCCGCCTCGAATATCTTGTTGGTGGGCACGCGTTTGAGCACCAGTTCGCGGATATTATCATCAAACACCAGCAATTCATAAATCCCCATACGCCCGCTATAACCCTGAGTGCCACAGGTTTTGCAGCCCACCGCCTTGTAAAATTTTATGTCACCTTCTTCCCTGGCCCTCCGGGAAAGGCCGAAACGTTTGATCAATTGTTCTGAAGGTGTGTAGGCCTGACGGCATTCCTGACAGAGGGTGCGTACCAAACGCTGCGCCAATATGCCATTAACGGTGGAAGTGATCAGATAATCTTCCACCCCCATATCCAGCAGTCGGGTAATCGCCCCCGCCGCATCATTGGTATGCAGGGTGGACAAAACCACATGGCCCGTCAGGGCCGACTGAATGGCAATTTCCGCAGTTTCCAGATCACGCATTTCACCGATCATGATCACGTCCGGGTCCTGACGGACGATAGAGCGCAATACATTGGCAAAAGACATGTCAATGGCCGCATTCACCTGTACCTGCGTGATGCCGTCCAGCTGATATTCCACCGGATCTTCCACGGTGATGATTTTTCTTTGTGGTTCATTCAATTGTTTCAGGGCGGAATAGAGCGAGGTGGTTTTGCCGCTGCCCGTGGGGCCGGTGACCAATAACATGCCGTGGCGGCGGGATATGAGGTTGATAAAAGCCCCATGCACATCCGCTGCCATGCCCAAAGATGAAAAATCCAGTTCAACAGCCGTGGTCTCCAGAATACGGATCACCGCACTTTCCCCATAAAGGCTCGGCAAAATCGAAACCCTGAGGTCGATCAATTTGCCCTGAAGCTGAACCGATACCCGGCCATCCTGTGACAGGCGGCGTTCGGCAATATTCAAATTCGCCATGATTTTTATGCGCGATATGATGGCGGGAATTAACGCAGCGGGGGGTGCGGGCACTTCGCGTAATACCCCGTCCACCCGGTAGCGCACCACAAGCTTGTTTTCATAAGGTTCGATATGGATATCCGATGCCCGCTCATTCAATGCCATGCTGATGATCCGGTTGACCAGCTTGATCACGGGGGCTTCGCTGGCAATATCCTTGAGGCGTTTAACATCATCACCGGCCATATTTTCAAGATCAGCGGTCATATCCTCCAATATACCCGCATAACTATCCGGCGCATCGCCAGTATTTTCATGGGCGCGCTCCAGGGCGGCTTCGATATCCCGGGGCAGGCCCACCTTACATTTCACAGGTCTTTCCAATGCCAGTTTCATGGCCTCCAGCGAAAATTCATCACCGGGATCAGCCATGACAATTTCAACATATTCTGGCTGATCGGATAAAATCATGATCTGGGCAGTGCGCAGGAAACTATAAGGGATTTTGTCACTGAATAATAAATAGGCCGGGTAATCCCCACTTTCAGCAATGGGTATATGGAGTATTTTTGCCAAAGCCTGTGCATAATGATCTTCTGAAACCAGACCAAGCCCCTGCAATACCTTGCCAAAGGGTTCATCCAACTGTGTATAGGCCTTTTCTGCCCGCTCACACCCCTCACGGCTCAGAAAACCCATTTCTATTAATATATTTCCTATATTCTGTATCAAGAGCTTATGCTTTTTCTCATTTGCTTATGCTTTTTCTCATTTGTTTGTGTAGACAAATACACATTTTGATCATTACACATATTATTTATACAACCAAGAGATTAGATGAATATCAAGTCTTAAATCATTCTTCATGCTCTATGCCCATGGCCTGTCGAACTGCATTACAAAACAGCCTGTCTTCCGGCCCGGGATGAAGACAAAGGCTATCCTGATTAACTTTAAGGGGAATAATCATATCGGGCCAGCCTTTCAGGCTGTTTTGATCCCCGGAAAGGCGTATGCGAATTAAAGTGGGATAGAGGTGAGGCTCCGCCCAATCACCATACCAGTGGGGCATGTCATCGCCCGGTTTACGGCCAAAATATTCAAAATAAATTCCCTGCCCGTTTTCCAGAAGAATGACTTTCTGATCCGGTTCATAAGGCAGACTTCTTTGCATATGCGGATCAAACATACGCCGGTTCAGGGTCAATTTCTCCGGTTCATTCCGGGACTTTTCAACAGACAATAAGATTTCATATAATCCCCCCCGGGTGGGAAAGGACGGCATGAAAGCGCTAAAGGAAATTTGGCTCTGTGTCCCGTTGAAGGCATAATATGCCGTCTCTGAAAGCGGTTCTTTAATAGAGGCCGGATAAAGACGGGAAAGCCATTGTCCGGCAATACGGTAGGTGGTTTGATATTCAGAATGCCGGTTCATTTTATCCGTGGCAACATTCCAGGATTGATAACCATAACGAAAACCGCCGTACAGAAGGGAAAATAACAAAACCATCAGGCTCAGGGAAATCATCACTTCCAACAATGTAAAGCCCTTTTGCCTTTCACAATTCTTCCCGGATGCATGCTTCATAAAGCCTGCTCCTCACCATAACGCAACAGACTGAATTCGAGGTTTTTCTGCCGTATGCCAGACTGCCATTTCAAATGAATATAAATGGCATAAAGCTGTCCCTGTGTGGATTGAGGTAAAACCACCTCATGATATGTATCATAAGGGGTAATTTCGATGATCCATTCATAACCCTGCTCACTTTCCCCTTTTTGCAGGCCTGTTTCCAAGGGCAATTCCCTCCCAAGGCGCGCGGCAAGGGATTTGGCGAATAATGCAGCCTTATAATTTTGCTCCCGATGTTCAATATTGTATAAACCGCCCGAGAAAATCTGGAAAAGAACCAGCAGGGAAATGGTCAGAATGGTCAGTGAAACCAAAGTCTCAATCAAACTGAATGCGCTTTCAGTCTTACGGTTTATGCCTATTTCAATATTTTTATGGCTGGTCATTTTCAGAAAAAACCTTTCCCGTCAGCCAGTTTATGGAAATTTTATAGGCCTTGTTTTTATTTTTTATCCGGATATAACCCCCTGTAGAAGAGCCATCGGGAAAAAACCTGATCGCGGATATATTGTCTGTATCAACCTCATCCAGTGCCGTATGCATTTCCACTTCGACATCATCGGGCAGTTTTGAAATACCATATTCCCCCGTCCCTGCCCCTTCCAGCCAGAAACGCCCCATTTGCAAATTCACTTTGAAAAAAGCGTCCTGATGCGATTTTAAGGCCAGCAGGCGTGTCTGGTTCAACGACTGCATAATATCCCCGGCCAACACACCCATTCGGCTGTCATTGTAACGGTTCGGAAGGTAAAGAAGGCTTATGGATGAGATCAGGGCCAATATCATCAGCACAACCAGCATTTCCACCAAGGTGAAACCTGATTTACTTTGAATATCTTCCCTGAAGAACAAAATATCACCCCCTGACAAACCCCCGGTGGCTCATTACCCCGATGGAATGTCACAAAGTCTATATCAATGATATTATTCGCTCAAGGGGCTTTTGGCATGATAATAGAGCCGTGGTATTTACCAGCTTGGATTTTTCTCGAAAAAAGCCTCAAATTCCGGGGCCGGCAGGGGTTTGCAGGCATAATAGCCCTGAATATAATCACAGCCCCATTCCCGTAAAAGATCAAGGTCTTCTTTGGTTTCCACCCCTTCGGCCACCACATTTAAACCAATCGAATGGGCCATAATAATCACGGCTTTGACAATTTCACGGCTTTGGGTGTCACTTTGGATCCGGTCCACAAAGACCTTGTCCATTTTCAAAGTATCAAAGGGAAAGGTCTGAAGGCTCCCCAGGGATGAATATCCGGTGCCAAAATCATCCATAGCCCTTTTCACACCAAGTTCCCCCAGTTCCCGCAATATTTCCACAGATTTTTTTTCATCACTCATCATTGTTGATTCAGTGACTTCTGCTTTAATAAGCGTATGGCCATATTTTTCAAAAGCGGCCTGAAATTCCATAACCACATCCTGTTCAATGAACTGACGGGGGGATACATTCAGATTAAGTGTAAAATCGATTTGTGCACCATATTTTTCACGCCATATTGCCGCCTGGCGGCAGCCCTCATCAATCACCCAGGATCCGATGGGTAAAATAAGACCGCTTTCTTCTGCCACAGGAATAAATTCAAACGGCGAAACCATGCCTCTTTCTTCACTGATCCAGCGAATCAGGCCCTCCGCCCCTATTATCTTTCCGGTTTTTAAAGAAATGAGCGGCTGATAAAACAACTGAAATTCTTCTTTATCAATGGCCCGTCGCAGGTCTGACTGTAAGGAAATAAAATTCTTCGCCTTTTCCTGCATTTCAGGATCAAATAACATGATGTCCAATTCCCTGTTCTGGCGGGAACGGGACAGGGCCAGGTCACAATCGCTGAGCATTACCTGTGAATCATCATATGATTTTGAGCTGAATGTAACACCAATCAAAGCGCGGGGGGCCAGATCCTCCTCCAAAAGTGTAACGGGTATCAACAGTTGGTTCCGTATTTCCTGTGCCATGCCTATGATTTCAACATCACTGTAATTTCCATAGATATAGAGGCCGAAACAATCTTCCGAAATGCGTGAAAGCAGCGCGTCATCACCAGCCACCTGTCGCAATAACATTGTTACATGGTTCAACAGGTCTGAAACCTGATTGGCACCCCAGCTGCTGGCCACTTCGTGAAATGTGGGAATGGCAATGGACATCATGCCCGCATTTTTGCCTTCGCCTATATTGATAAGATGCTGAATATTTTCAAGAAAATTTCTTCTGTTGGGCAGACCTGTATCCTGATCAAAAAGTTCAAGATAGGATTTTTCCACCTCTTGCAGGTGTTTTTTCTCCAGACTTGTATTCACACGCGCCCGCAGGAGGGAGGGATTAAAGGGTTTCGCCAGATAATCAACAGCGCCAAGTTCGATACCCCTTACCACATTTTCCATACTTTCATCTGCTGAAATCATAATGACAGGCAAGGTGTTAAACTTTTCATCTTTACGCAAAAATTCCAGAACCTCAAACCCGTCCATAATCGGCATCATGAGGTCAAGCAATACAAGATCCACAGGCTTTTCCATAATGTGGTTCAGAGCCTCTTTCCCATTAACAGCCTCCGAGATATTCACATATCCCTCACGTTTTAAACGCCGGGTCAATGTAAAGCGGTTATTCTCATTGTCATCAACGACCAGAAGATTTGCGGAAAAATTGTTCATTATTTCTTACTTTTTAGAATAAATCTGATTCCAGAAAATTTTCCATTTTCCCGACAAGCCTGCTTATATTCACCGGCTTGCTGTCATAATCATCCGCACCCGCTGCCAAAGTATCCACTTTTACCCCTTCCATGGCATGGGCTGATAATATGATGATGGGAATTTCCGCTGTTGTCGGTTCTTTTTTCAGGATTCTTGTGGCATCCAGACCATCCATCACCGGAAGGTCCAGGTCCATTAATATCAAATCCGGGATGATCTCTTTTGCAAGCTTTATACCCTCTTCACCATCTTTGGCAATGGTGACCTCATAACCCCTTTTCTTGAGCCTACGGGTGAGCATATAGATATTATCTTCGTTATCTTCCACATAAAGAATTTTTGTCATGTTAATCTCCAAAATTCAGTTGAAACTCTCATTTATTAATTTTTTGAATTTCCATTGATAAAGACGCCGCAAAAAGGGCCACATCCATGTCTCTGCGCTCAAACACATATTCCGTTCCGGTGGCTATTCGTTTACGCTCTTCATCGTTTAAATCCATTGATGTCGCAACAATAACGGCCACATCTTTCCACGCGGGATTGGCCCTGATTTTGTCCAGCACTTCATACCCGTCCATTTCCGGCATCATGAGATCCAGAAAAACCAGGTCCGGTACTCTCTCACGCATACGGTGCAAGGCAATTACACCATTTTCTGCTGTACGCACGTGATAACCCTGAGCCTCTATATTTCTTTTCATCGCCATTCGAATGGAAGAATTATCTTCCACCACCAGAATATTGCCTTCACCCTTTTCACCAATATGGGCCTTAAGGAGTTTTCCAAGCCTTTTCCTGTCAATTGGCTTGGTTAAATGATCAACAGCTCCAAGCGTAATGCCTCTTTCTTCTTTATCATTGACCGAACAGACAATAACCGGAATATGAGATGTACTGGGGTCGGCTTTTAAGGCCGCCAAAACATCCCATCCGCTAATATCGGGCAAATTAATATCAAGCGTAATGGCCTTTGGCATCAATTCACGCGCCAGACGCAGCCCCTCTTCCCCATTAACAGCAGAAATCGTTTCATAGCCTTCTTTTTTCAGGCCGCTCGCCGTCAGATCTCGCACCATCAGATCATCATCAATGATCAGAATTAAGTTATTATCAGGATCAATAGATTTGCCTTTACCATCCAGATAAAATTTATCGTTTTTCTCTTTCACCTTATATTGCTTCTGAAATTTGCAGGGGATTTTGACCGTGAAGGTGGAGCCGACATTTAATTTACTTGTAACTTCCACATCGCCGCCCATCATACGAAGCAGTTTTTTGCTAATGGACAGGCCCAGCCCGGTGCCCCCGAATTCCTTGGTCGTTGAAGTATCAGCCTGCTGAAAATCTTTAAATAATTTGTCGATTTGCTCTGGTGTAATTCCAATTCCTGTATCCGTGATAACAAAGATCATATCCCCGTATTCATCATGAGAAACATCAAGTTTCACTTCACCATTTTCAGTGAATTTACAGGCATTGCTCATCAAGTTTAAAATAACCTGTTTCAAACGGGTTACATCCACTTTCATATTTGGCAAATTATTCGCATATGAAACAGACAGGGTATTGCTGGCAACCAAAGGTTTGATGGTTACTTCGATATCTTCAATAAAATCAACAATATCGATCTCTTCTATATGAAGCTCTATTTTTCCGGCTTCAATCTTTGAAAGATCAAGAATGTCATTAATAAGCTTCAGAAGATGTTTTCCAGCACTGCTCACCCGGATTAAAGGGTCCAGGAGATGTTCTTCCCCATCCTCTTCGGCTTCTTCATAAAGCATTTCAGAGATGCCCAAAATGGCATTAAGGGGGGTTCTGAGTTCATGAGACATATTAGCGAGGAACCTGCTTTTCATTTCATTGGCCTGATCGGCAACCCGGGCCTGTTCCGTACGTTCATCCAGCAATTCCTGTAAGCGCTGACGGTGTTCTTCTATCTGTTCTTCCGCTTTTTTCCGTTCCGACACATCCCGGCAGATGCCAATAAAAACAGATTGGCCATCCTGTATGATCTCTGTAATGCCGATCTCAATTGGAAAAGAACTGCCATCTTTTCTTTGGGCCAATATTTCTCTTTTGCGCCCGATCACTGTTGATTTGGCCGTGAAGACATAAGATAATAAATGATCATCATGGTTCCGGGCTAATTCATCCGACATCAACATGCTGACATTTTTGCCGATACATTCATCAGGCTCATAACCGAAAATATTTGACATGGCCGGATTGGTGAATAATATTTTACCCTCCCGGTCTATGGCAATAATTACATCAATAACCCCGTCCAGAATGGCTTGAATCTGCATCTGGGTTTCCTGGGCTTCTGTCTTGAAAATGGTCAGTTTGCGATATAAGAATGCCATAAAAGATACACCGAGAATGACCAAAAGAACAAAAAATATGAGCTGAATGGCAATATCAAACTGATAAGTTTCTTTAATTATCAAACCCTTATCAGATGGCAGGAAAACCATTGCCTGCATGGCTGTATAATGAATGCATGTGGTGGCAGCACCCGTCCAAAGCGCATTAAGAACCCAGCGATTAATGCGACTTATATCAATCAGGCGAATGATTTTCTTTGCAGAAAGGGCGGAAATTGAGAATATTATACTGACAAAAATAGTCGCTAAAAATATTTGCGGATCATAGACCATTTCCGCATTCAAAAGCATCGCCTTCATGCCCACAAAATGCATGACCGCCACCCCCAGAGCCATCAATGTGCCATGAATAATTATATGGGGCCATGAAAACCATTTACCGCCAAACAACATCAGAGCCATTAATCCCGAGAATAAGGCCGGAATAAAGGATAAAACAATCAAAGCCGGATCATATTTTACCGGTATAGGCAATTTAAAAGCCATCATTCCGACAAAATGCATGGCCCAAAAACCAAGCCCCATGCAAAAAGCCCCGCCCATCAGCCAGGTATAACGTTCGATCTTTGTGCCCGATGATGCATAACGTTTGGAAATACCGAGACTGGAGAAAGAGCCAATAACTACCATCAAATAAGAAGAAAGCACCAGAACAGGAGAATATTCCCCCAGATAGGCATCAGTAATTTCCTGATTTATTTCAAGAAATTTCAGAAAATCCATAACTTCTCCTTACAATACCCGTTAATTTAATCAAAGCCACCTTCAATTATCTGAGCAAATAGACTTTAACTTCGACGATTAATATTTTCTAATTTAGGATTAAATAATATTGCTTAATAAACCTTAAATAAAATTGATTTCATAGAGATAATGAAATTTTACAAAAGGAAATGAATAGCGTATGTCCTTAATAATTCTTATTCGGATGTCCCAGCTATGAATCGATGAAAAACTTTGTCCGATGTTCTAAACTATGCCGCAGGAAACAATATGCTGTTAGATTATAATCCGCCTGTCATTCCATATCTTGATATAATTTTTCAGGACGATCATATTCTGGTGTTAAACAAACAAAGCGGTTTGCTTTCAGTTCCCGGAAAACATGATCATTTAAAAGATTGTCTGGAAAGGCGTGTCAGAAGTGTTTATCCCACAGCCACCACCATTCATCGCCTGGATATGGCCACTTCCGGTCTTTTGATCATGGCCCTAAATCGGCCGGCCCATGGCCATATAGGCCGCCAGTTTGAACGTCGCCAGATCAAAAAAACCTATATTGCCCGTGTCTTTGGAAAGGTCAACGATGATGAGGGCAGCATCGACCTGCCGCTTCGGTGTGACTGGCCCAATCGCCCAAAACAAATGGTTGATTTTGACAATGGCCGTAAGGCGCTGACCCATTGGAAGATATTGGATAGAAAAGAAAAAGAAACCAGATTAAAGCTCATGCCAGTAACGGGAAGGTCACATCAGCTCAGGGTTCATACCCTCGCCATAGGCCATCCGATATTGGGGGATGAATTCTATGCTCATGAAGAAGCACTGAGCATGGCCGCTCGCCTGCAATTGCATGCTTATGAGATCGAACTCCACCATCCCCATTATAAAGAAAAAATTTCCTTCCGTGCCCCCCTCCCTTTTTAAATATTGATCAATTTCATCTGCAATAGATCGGCTCAGAACCTGTATGGGTTTAAACGTAAAAAGAGCGACTGTATCAACAGTCGCTCTTCTATTTCCAGTCAGTAGTCTATTTTGGAGGCCCCCTATTCCACTGACTTTATATTGTCATCAGAAATATCGGATTAATTCCAAACCGGATTATACCCGGCGACGTACCAATCCAATACCCAACAGTCCGAAACCAAGCAGGGCAAGTGCTGCCGGCTCAGGTGTGGTAATCCAAACCCGTGTCTGAATTGTGGTTACACCACCTTCTACTGTTGTAAATCCGAAACAACCTGGTGCTTTACCAACAGCCGCACATTCAGCATTTGTCAAAGGTGCTACACCCGCAAAGTCAAGATGTGCTGTATAAGTTCTGCCGGCTAGATCAAAAGTTGTGCTCAATGCTGATACATCTTCCAGAACAAGAATGTCACCACATTCCGGTCCACCAATCACGGCACAAGGTGCGGCATTTGTTGTTTCCAGGAAGTTGATGTCGAAAACAACATCAATGCTTGGCAAGCCTAATGGTGTGGGGAAAGGAAGCCCGACACCATCAACAGCTGTTAATGTCAGAGTATCCAGAATCTGAAAGGCTGAAACTGATGGTGGAAGAATAATATTATTAAAATGCGTAATGGTTGCAGCATCTTCTTTGTCCGCAGCTGTAACCGGCGCGCTCACGACGGTCATGATGTTCGGAACAACAACCTGACTTTGAGCTGCTGGCGCATCACCGGCGACAGGGCTGTAATTCTTATCATTCAATACCAGATGGCTGTGACAATCTGCATCTGCAGCTGTTCCATCACAATTTGGGTTTGAATCAGGCTGCCCTGCGTAAGGATTGCCCCATGACATCATAGCACCCTGTGACAGGACAGATGTGTTATCATAGGTCGTCGTATTATAAATAGCCCCACCGTTGCCATTTGCAAATACCGCATCGGCCGTCAATGACCATTCGGTTACCAGCGGGCTTGCATTTGCTGCCGCAGAAAGTGCCAGGCTACCAATTAACGCGGTTGCTGCACCCTTGATTATTGTATTAACTTTTAACATTTTTGCCTCCAAAATAATTGAGCAATTCATTCGTATTAAAAAATCTGTTTTACCAGAATTTACTAGATTGCAAATATGCGCAATGCTGAACTAACCTGAAATATGCAGAAACCATGCCAACTAAATTAATACGTTATATATCAGATAGTTAGAAAAAATCATATCCTTTAAATTAACAAAAGTGTAAAAAATTCCGTCACCTGAATCATCATAAAAAGCGGTATTTATATGAAAAAAAACACTCAAAACCATGAAATTTAAAATTAAACGAATAATATCAATAACTTAATTAATATTTACAGCAAAAAAATCATGCATTTCCAACTGTAAAAAAAGCTGACACAATGCCCGCGCACCTTTTTAAAAAAGATTTTTTTACTTTAATCTCAATGCATTAGATGAAAACGCAAGTTTCTTATTTTAAATTTTTCTCATCCATGCCGGGATGAACAGTGGATTGATCGAATTCCTCAAATTCCGCGCCCTGGGCCTTTACATCGTCGGGAATAATACGAAAAACACCTTTTTTTCCTTTTACCAATTCCGGGCGAATGGCGACGATTTTATCATTGCGCGCCCGTCGCAACGCTTCTGCCACTGATTTAGAGCGGCCGATTTTTTTCAAATTCATCAAGGTCGGAAACATGAGTGTCTTTTGAGCATCTAAAACCATATCCAATGGTTTTACCCATTTGGTTTCGACAATTTCATGGCCATCAGGACTTGCAACCTGCCCCGAAGGTGCCACACAGAGGAAAAAACGCGTATCATATCTTTTGGGATATTGTTCCGGGGTTATCCAATGGGCAAAAGGCAGGCAATCTTCCAACGACAAGGTCACACCCGATTGATCCAGAAAGTTTTCCAGCGTAAGATTTCCCTCTAAAAACTGATCCCGATATTGTTCGTCCAGCTTCTTACGGGTCTGCTCAGCCACATGATCCCCTTTAAATTTTCCGACAATAAGTCCTGTTTCTTCAAAGACTTCCCGCAGAGCAGCATAACGCATTCCTCTGAAACTTTCCGGTATATTGGGGTCGGCGTAAAATTCGCATTTATTTTCCAGTACCCGATCGGCCTCATCAAGCTTGCCCCCCGGAAAAACATAAGCCCCACCGGCAAATTTTATATTATGATGGCGTTTAACCATTAATATTTCGAGCGTGCCATATTCCGGATGTTCTTCCCCGTCCCGGATGATGAGGATGGAGGCGGAGTCAACGGCTTTTACAATTTCAGGCTCGATCATTTTATTCTAACATTCTGAAAACATTATATTTCTTTGGCCTCTACCACACCTTTCATGGTGGACAGGGTCGCTTTGATATCCGGGGCGATTTTATATTTATCCTTGAGTTCAATATCCACATCATATTCGCCCTCATCCTCCACCTTGACCTTGAAAGTGACAAACCCCCGCCCCCCCTTATAGGGAGCAAGCAGCTTTTTAATCTCTTCCACTGGGGAGGCATCACCCAGAATAATATCCAGTCCCTTTGCCGTATTGGCGGCCACCGCATCAATGGTGGCGATGCCCTGGGCTGAGACCCGCAGGCCGCGCTCGGGGTCAATACGCGCCTCGACCGTTATGATCACGCTATTGCCCGCCACCAGAATATCTTCACATTTGGCAAAGACATCGGAAAAGACCGCCACCTCAAATCCCCCCACCGCGTCCGACAGGTTGAGAATGGCAAATTTGCGCCCACGCCGATCTTTCATGGCCCGGATAGCCTGAATTGTGCCCGCAAGCTTCATGCTGCCGCCTCCCTGGGCCCGGCGTTCAATATCACTGGACGGCACAATTTTCTGACGCTCCAATATCTTGTCATAGGCATCAAGGGGATGGGCAGACAGGTAAAAACCCACCGCATCTTTTTCCTGGGACAGGCGTTCGATCAGGGGCCAGTCATTCACTTCGGGCAAGGACAATGCCTGTTCTTCAACCACATCACCAAACAGGCTGACCTGATTGCTGTTGCGTTGTTCGGTGGCGGCACTGGCCTGTTTCAAAATGGTTTCCACCGCCGCCAGAATTTGCGCCCGATTAGGCAGAATAGAATCAAACGCCCCGGCCTTGGCCAGATTTTCCAGCGCGCGTTTATTAATTTGTTTGGTGTCCAGCCGATTGCAGAAATCCGCCAGATCCTTGAACGGGCCATTTTTTTCCCGTTCCGCCACCAGCCCTTCCATGGCCCCGGCCCCTACATTTTTAAGCGCCGCCAGACCATAGCGTACCCCGCGAAGGATGCCGTCTGACTGGGCGCCGCAGATTTTGTCACTATCCTCGCGGCCTTTGATTTCCTCCACCGAAAATTCAACCTGTGACCGGTTGATATCCGGCGGCAGAATATCAATGCCCAGTGATACCACATCCTGCTTGAAAATGGCCAGCTTATCCGTATTGGTCAGGTCCAGCGACATGATGGCCGCCATAAATTCCACTGTATAATTGGCTTTGAGGTAGGCGGTGTGAAAAGACACCAGCGCATAAGCCGCCGCATGACTTTTGTTAAAACCATATCCCGCGAATTTCGCCACCTGATCAAAAATACCCGCCGCCTGTTTGCTGTCCACGCCTTTTTTATCCGCGCCTTCCTGAAAGCGGGCGCGTTGCTTGTCCATTTCGGCGGCGATCTTCTTACCCATGGCCCGGCGCAGCAGATCCGCTTCCCCCAGACTATAATCCGCCAGAATCTGGGCAATCTGCATCACCTGTTCCTGATAAATGATCACACCGTAAGTTTCGGTGAGAATTCCTTCCAGTAAAGGATGCAGATAATCCGGTTTTTCTTCCCCATGTTTACAGGCAATATAGCGCGGGATATTATCCATCGGCCCCGGACGATACAGGGCCACCACCGCGATAATATCTTCAAATAAATCCGGTTTCAGCTGGCTGAGAACATTTTGCATGCCCACACTTTCCAGCTGGAAAACCCCCACTGTTTTACCACTGCCGAGCAAGTCAAAACTGGCCGGATCATCCAGCGGGATTTTATCAATATCAAGGTCAATCTTTCGCCCGGCAATATATTTGACCGCTTTATTGAGTACCGTCAGGGTCTTGAGGCCAAGAAAGTCAAATTTCACCAGCCCGGCCTGTTCCACAAATTTCATATTAAACTGGGTCACCGGCATGTCCGAACGCGGATCCCGATACAGCGGCACCAGCTGATCCAGTGGACGATCGCCAATCACAACCCCGGCCGCATGGGTGGATGCGTGACGGTAAAGCCCTTCCAGTTGCAGCGCCATTTCAATCAGCCGCGCCGTGGCCGCGTCATTATCGCGTTCATACCTGAGCTTGTCTTCACTCTCCAATGCCTCTGCCAACGTCATGGGATTGGCCGGATTGGCCGGGATCAGCTTTGACAACCGGTCCACCTGACCATAAGGCATCTGCAACACCCGGCCCACATCGCGGATCACCGCCTTGGCCTGAAGCTTACCAAAGGTGATGATCTGGGCCACATGATCATGGCCGTATTTTTCCTGAACATAGCGGATCACCTGATCCCGTTTGTCCTGACAGAAATCAATATCAAAGTCGGGCATGGAAACCCGTTCGGGATTGAGGAAACGTTCAAACAGCAGACCAAAGCGCAGTGGGTCAAGGTCCGTAATCATCAATGCCCAGGCCACCACAGAACCCGCACCCGAACCACGTCCCGGCCCCACCGGAATATCATGGGTCTTGGACCATTGAATAAAATCCGCCACGATCAGAAAATAACCGGGGAAATCCATGGTGATGATCACGTCCAGTTCAAAATCAATCCGGTCTTTATAGGCCTTGGCCATTTCGGCTTTCTTTTCCGGGTCTTCTTCGCCGTGATACACATGGTCAATCAGCCGTTTTTCCAGACCCTCATAGGACATTTTCCGCAAAAGGTCGGCTTCGGACAGGCTTTCATCCTTGGTGGATTTAGGCAAAATGGGGTCAATGGTCGGCACCTTGAAGGCACAGCGCTGGGCAATGACCTTTGTATTCTGTATGGCCTCGGGCAGGTCGGCGAAAAGCGCCGTCATCTCTTCCGCGGACTTAAAATAATGTTCCGCAGTTAATTTGCGCCGTTCTTCCTGTTCCACATAATTACCGCCGGCAATACACAACAGGGCATCATGGGCCTGATGCATCTTTTTTTCCGTGAAAAACACATGATTGGTGGCCACCAGTGGAATGTCATAACCATAGGCCATTTCAATAAAATCTTCTTCGGTCTGGTCTTCTTCTGCCATTTCATGGCGGGAGACTTCCATATAAAGCCGGCCCGGAAACAAAAGTTTTAGGTCCAGAAGAATTTTTTCCGCGGCTTCTTTCCTGCGTTCCAGCAGATATTTGCCAACGGGGCCTTCTGCACCGCCCGTAAGACAGATGATGCCATCGGTTTTGCCTTCGAAATCTTCCAGTCCGACCTGGGGCACCTCACCCGCATCACTTTCCAGATGCGCCTTGCTCACCAGTTCCATCAGATTTTCATAACCCGCCTGATTTTGGGCCAGTAAAACCAGCCAGCCCGGCTCCATCGCCTTCAGGGAACGGTTTGATTTTTCCCCTTCATGACGTATGGCGAGACTGCAGCCAATAATGGGCTGTATGCCTTCCACCGGCAAACTCAGGGAAGCCTCAAGGGCACCAAACATATTATTGCTGTCGGTGATGGCCACCGCCGGCATTTTATGCTTTTCACAAAGGCCCGTCAGCTTTTTCACATGAATCGCACCTTCGGACAGGGAATATGCCGAATGAAGCCTTAAATGAATAAAATCATTATTACTCATGTAATTACTAGACCTTCTTAAAGTATTTTATTAGCAGATTAACCTTTGACCAAACGGCCTTCCGTCAATAATACACATCGATCCATATTATCCGCAAGGGCGCTGTTATGGGTCGCAATCAGGGCGGCAATGCCATTTTCCTTGGCCAGGCCGAGCAGAATATCCAATATCCTCTGACCTGTGGCCTCATCCAGATTGCCCGTGGGTTCATCCGCCAGAAGAATTTTAGGATCATTGATCAGCGCCCGGGCGATGGCAACCCGTTGCTGTTCCCCCCCCGACAGGGCCGATGGCCGGTGATCCAGTCTTTCACCGAGGCCCATTTTTTCCAAAAGGCTTTTGGCCTTGACCGAAGCCGCACCCTTTGACAGGCCGGCAACAATCCGGGGCAGCGCCACATTTTCCAGCGCGGAAAATTCCGGCAGCAGATGATGAAACTGATAAACAAAACCAATATCATTGCGTCTGATATGGGTTCTTTTACGGTCAGACAGTCCGGCACTGGACAGGCCATCCAGCATCACCTCGCCCTGATCCAGACGATCCAGAAGACCGGCAATCTGCAACAGGGTGGATTTACCCGTGCCCGATGCGCCCACAAGGCCCACCATTTCCCCTTCTTTCAGGGATAAGTCAATGCCGCGCAAAATATGAAGATCTTTGCCGCCCTGTTTAAAATGGCGGTGAATATTTTTCAGTTCCAAGATGGTTTTTGTCATAATATTACTCATAGCGCAGTGATTCAACCGGATCGATCCTGGCCGCCCGCCACGCGGGGATCAGGGCGGCAAGGAAGCTTAAACTCAGGGCCACGATACAGACCGTAATCACTTCCCCGGTTTGCACAATGGCCGGAACCTCCAGCAAAAAGCGCACCTCTGAATCCCAGAGGCTGGTCCCGGTGATATTTTCAACCAGTTTCACCAGACCATCAATATTTTCAGCCAGCAATATGCCCAAAGCCGAGCCAAATAAAGTGCCCGTGATGCCGATCCACGCCCCGGCGATCAGGAAAATCCGCAAAATGGACGCACTGGTGACACCGATGGTCCTCAGGATGGCAATATCGCGGGTTTTATCCTTCACCATCATGATCATGGTGGAAATAATGTTAAAGACCGCAATTAAAATGATGAAAGACAGGATGATAAACATCACATTACGTTCCACCTGAAGAGCGTTGAAAAAGCTCTTGTTCAAAATGCGCCAGTCAACGATGCGGCCGCTGAGGCCAAGCTCGGTAATTGTCTGATCAATCATCGGCGTATATTCCGAGGCAAGATCGGGATCAGAGAGGGTAATTTCAAGGGCCGCCACTTCGCCGCGATATTGAAAATATTTCTGGGCCTGATCCAGCGGCATAAAGAAATAACCGCTGTCATAATTATATTCCCCCACCTCAAAAATGGCCGCAATCACATAACTTGCAATGCGCGGCATGGTGCCCATGGGGGTAATCCGGCCTTTCGGGGTGATCAGGGTCACAAGACTGCCCACCTCAAGGCCATATTTATCCGCGAGGCGCTGACCAACGATAATATCATTATCCCCCGCACCGAAGTCCTTTAAATCCCCCTGGGTGATATTCTCTGCGATCAGCTTTTGTTTCCTGATTTCCTCCGGAGAAATACCGCGTACCACCGCCGGAGACTGATAAGAACCAAAAGTGGCCAGCGCATGACCCTCCAGGATGGGGGCCACCTGAACCACTTCGGGCAATTGCCGCAGTTGAGCGGACACATGGTCATAATTATCCATGCGTCCACCCGCTGGCTGATACAGCATATGGCCGTTAAAACCGATCACCTTGCTGAGCAATTCCTCGCGAAAGCCGTTCATCACCGACATGGTGACAATCAGCACCATCACACCGATGGCAATGCCCAGAAAAGACAGGGTCGCAACCAGATTGACAAACCTCTCGTTACTCTTGCGTCTGAGGTACCTGAAAGCCACCATCCATTCATGTGTTCTGAACATGCCTGCCCCTTATTCGATATTAATCTTGTTTCAGTCTCTCTACCGCTTCGTGAATGGAAATTTCTTCCCGCTCCCCACTGCGGCGGCATTTAAGTTCCACCAGACCATTTTTAAGCCCCCTCGGCCCCACAATCAACTGCCAGGGCAGACCAATCAGATCCATATCGGAAAATTTCGAACCGGCGCCACTGTCGCGGTCATCATAAAGAACTTCTACCCCATGATCCGAGAGTGTTTGATAAATATCATCACAGGCTTTGGAACATTCCGCGTCCTTGGCCCGCAAATTGATCAGGCCCACTTTATAAGGGGCCACCACTTCGGGCCAGATAATACCATTTTCATCATGGTTGGCTTCAATCAGCCCCCCCACAAGGCGCGAAACACCAATACCGTATGATCCCATCTCCACCGCAACTTCCGTGCCTTCACGGGTGGCCACGGTGGCATTCATGCTGGCGGAATATTTTGTACTGAAGTTAAAAATATGGCCCACTTCGATGCCTTTGGCCACCCGCAGGTCCGCCTCGGCCACCGGACAATTTTCCCCATCATGTTCTTCTTCTTCCATGGCATAGAGGGATTGCAGCTTTTCAATGGTCTGCGCGTCAATATCCCCGGTCAGCTTATCCAGTTCAAAACTTTCGATGGCCTTGTCATAATAAAGGGTGCTTTCCCCGGTTTCCGCCAAGATCTGAAACTCATGGCTCATATCACCGCCAATGGCCCCGGGATCGGCTTTTACCGGAATGGCCACCAGTCCCAGACGGGCAAAGGTGCGCAGGTAAGCCACATACATTTTATTATAAGACACCCGCGCCGCGTCCTTATCCAGATCAAAGCTGTAATTGTCTTTCATAAGGAATTCACGGCCCCGCATGATACCAAAGCGCGGACGGATTTCATCACGGAACTTCCACTGAATATGATAAAGCATCTTCGGCAGATCTTTGTAGGATTTCACACTATTGCGAAACAGGTCCGTGACCATTTCTTCATTGGTGGGGCCGTAAAGCATATCCCGGTCATGCCGATCGGTAATTTTCAGCATTTCCTTACCATAAGCATCATAACGCCCGCTTTCTTTCCATAAGTCCGCAGGCTGAATGGTGGGCATGAGGATTTCTTCTGCCCCGGCCCTGTTCTGTTCCTCACGCACGATGGTTTCGATCTTTTTCAGCACCCGAAGGCCCAGCGGCAGCCAGATATATATTCCGGCGCTGGATTGACGGATCATGCCCGCGCGTAACATCAGACGATGGGAGACGATCTGGGCTTCGGAAGGGTTTTCTTTTAAAGTGGGCAGAAAACTGTTTGAAAGACGCATTTTAAAGACCTTATAGATTTCGTAAGTTTATGGTTATCCAAATTTATCGTTATCACTGTGCTTAATCGTTATCACTGTGTTTAATCGTTATCACTGTGTTTAATCGTTATCACTGTGTTTAACAGGCTTTTGCCGCCCTGCCATTATCTTTTCTCAGAAATGCGCTTTTTTTTCTTATTTTTTTGATTTTTCCTGGCAGAGGAGCCAGAGCTTCTCATTTTGTGCACCACTGAGCGCCTGACCATTAAATAAGGCAATGCCATCTTTCACCGTGACCTTGCCCAGGACCATTTCCGGTCTGAGGCCGGGATGGCGGCTGAAAAGATCAGAATCAACTTCTTTGCCCAGATCCAGAATCATTTGAAATGAAATTTCATGTTTTTGCAGCAGTGAAGTCACAAATTCATTATTATTTTCCAGATCCGCCGGCGCGACGGCTTTTCCCCTCACATCCACACCGGATTGATAATTCACGTCCGCGTCCGGCCTGTGGCGGGTTAATTTTATGCAGTCTGAGGGCGATATCAATAGTGTCTTTTCTGCACAAACCCCTGAATTCGTTAAGGTTACGTTAATAACCAGAAAGCTAAATAATAGGCGCAACATCACAGTTCTCCTGTCTTTAAACACTGGTTCAGCATTTTTTATGCTGAAATTTATGTGGTTTTTATGCAACAATTAATGAAAAATTCACCTAAATGTCATTTTTAGTGATGACAGCATCCAATTGCTCGACTAATGTTCATTTCGAAGCGGCCCAAGTTTAGGGAGGCAGGAAACAAAAATAAAATAAATTAGAAATAATTTATATAAAATATAAAAGCCTAATAAAAAACAAAATGGCTTATAAAATAAAAACGCAAGGCTTTAAGCCTTGCTTTTTTTTGTTCAAATTCTTTTTTTCTAATTCCGGCTCAGCGCCTGATCAGATCATCAATCATTCAACGAATTGAAAAAAGCTCGAATTCAATGGCCGCAAAGATACTAAGCCAGACCACGATGGTAATACCTGTGGTGATGAGCATTTTTTTGCCGATATTGGCTCTGACCGGTGCCGCTTTTTCAATGCCGGGTTCCAGCTCATCTTCACTTTGCTCTTCATGGTGATTTTTCACTCCCCACGGCAGCACCATAAAGAGTATAAGCCACCAGCAAACTAGAAATACAATAATATGATTTGCCAAATTCATTTCTATTCATCCATTCTTGAATTTTATATTTCTTCCAGTTCCACCAACGTACCGCACATGTCTTTGGGATGCAAAAACACCACCGGCTTGCCGTGAGCCCCAATTTTAGGGCTGCCGTCACCAAGAATACGCATTCCCTCATTCACCAGTTTATCACAGGCCGCCGCAATATCCGCCACCTCATAACATATATGATGAATACCGCCAGCTTTATTTCTGTCCAGAAAAGACCGGATGGGTGAATTATCGCCCAAAGGGTGGAGAAGCTCAACCTTGGTATTGTCCAGTTCCACAAAAACCGTGCTAACGCCGTGATCGGGCTGATCCACCAGTTCGGACACTTTGGCCCCCATCACATCGCGGTATAATTTTACCGCAGCCGCCATATCCGGCACTGCAATGGCCACATGATTTAACTTTCCAATCATATCTTACCCTTATCTATCCGTGTTACATTGACCGTGGTCAGCGGCCCCATTTCTTTACAAGTATAATTTTTTGCGGCCTTGCGGGCAAAAACGCGAATTTTTTCCGCGATGGCCTGATCATTTTTAAAATCCCGGCCTTTTAAAGTCGACAGCCCTCTGATCACAGCATCCATAATGACAGGCTCAAAACCTTCTTCCGTATCCGGGTTGCCCAGATTGGTGATTTTTGGATCAGCCATCAAGCCCCCCGCCGCATCCACCACCACAGAGATCACCAGAGCCCCGTTATAAAGCATCCGGCGGCGTGATACGATGGTCTCATCCTCACAGGAAATCAGAAAACGCCCGTCCAGCGCCAGCCGGCCGCTATATACTTCATCAATAATTTCGGCTTTTTGCGAAGTCAGGCGGATCAGACTACCATTTTTCGGCACCACCACCTGACGTATACCAAGGTCGCGGGCAAATTCAGCCTGCCTTTTCATATGGCGGATTTCCCCATGCACCGGCACGGCAATTTCGGGCCTGATCCATTGATACATTTCCTGCAGTTCCTTTTGGCCCGGATGGCCGGACACATGAACAAAAGCATCCTTTTCGGTGATGACTTCCACATCCAGTTCTGAAAGCATATTATGCAAGCGGCCAATGGTCAGCTCATTACCGGGAATAATCTTGGATGAAAAGACCACCGTATCGCCTTTGGACAAGCTCACATTCCTGTTGGCGTCCTGAGCGATACGCATCATGGCCGCACGGGCCTCGCCCTGACAACCGGTGCAAATATAAAGGATTTTATCCTTGGGCAGGAAACCCGCATCTTCTTCTTCAACAATCCGGGGGAAATCCGTCAGATAACCCGCCTCCCGCGCCACGGCCACATTTCGTTTTAAGGAACGGCCCACCAGACATACATGGCGGCCATTGGCCTCTGCCACCTTGGCCAGCGTTTCCACCCGCGCCACATTAGAAGCAAAGGTGGAACAGAAAATCCGTCCGCTTTTGCTGGAGAGCAGCTGGACCATATTATCCCGCACGGTTTTTTCAGAACCTGAGGGTTCCACATTAAACACGTTGGTGGAATCGCAAATCATGGCCAGGACACCCTGATCGCCAATCTGTTTCATGCGTTCTTCATTGGTCTTTTCCCCGATCAGCGGCTCCGGGTCCAGTTTCCAGTCCCCGGTATGGAAAATGCTGCCCGCCGGGCTTTTGATCAATACCGCATTGGGTTCGGGGATTGAATGGGTCAGGGAGACATATTCCACCTCAAAAGGACTGAGGTTTACCCGGCCTTCCAACGGCACTTCAATCAGTTCCACCTGATCCTCTAGCCCCGCCTCCGCCAGTTTCAGGCGTAATATATTCATGGTGAAGGGTGTGGCATAAACCGCACAGCGCAGACGTTCCCATAAATGCACCACCGCGCCCACATGATCCTCATGGGCATGGGTGATCACCAGAGCCAACAAATCTTCCCTGCGTTCTTCAATAAAGCTTACATCCGGCATAATCAGGTCAATACCCGGCAAATACGGATCGGCAAAGGAAATGCCACAATCCACCATCAGCCATTTCCCCCCATAAGAGAAAAGGTTGAGGTTCATGCCAATCTCACCGGAACCGCCAAGGGGCAGAAAGTGAAGTTCATCCTGATTATGTTTTGCGTTCATTGTTTTAAATATTCCGGCTGTAAATTTCAAAAAGGCCATAGGTGGTCAATTCCTGATCCACCACATCAATGACATCAAGGGCATCATCAAAAAGAGGCGCCAGACCGCCCGTGGCCAGAACCTTGATCGGCGCTTCAGCCGTATTATTTTCGGTAAACTCTTCCCTGATCCGTTTGACCATGCCTTCCACCAGCCCCACATAACCCCAATAAATGCCGGACTGAATGGCGCTGACCGTACCGTCACCAATGACTTTCTCGGGCTTTTCAACCGCCACACGGGGCAATTTCGCGGCCGCCATGTGCAAAGCTTCCACCGACAGGTTGACACCGGGGGAAATCACCCCGCCCCGATAGCTGCCTTTCTGATCAATCACATCAAAGGTGGTGGCGGTGCCAAAATCAATAATCACCATGGGGCCGCCATATTTCACATGCCCCGCAACCGCATTAACCAGACGGTCCGCGCCCACTTCATTTGGGTTGGGCAAGGCAATCTCCACCCCGAGTTTCACTGCCTTATCCCCCACCACTTTGGCATCAAAGCCGAAATAACGCCGGCACAGGAGCTGTAAAGGAAAGAGGGTTTGTGGCACGACGGTCGCAATAATCGCCCCCTTGACCTGATCCGGGCTGATATTTTCCAACTTCATCAATTGGGTAAGCCAGACCATATATTCGTCTGCCGTACGGCTGGAAGAACTGGAAATACGCCATTTATGGCGCAGTTCACGGCCCTGCTGCAAAGCAAATACGATATTGGTGTTGCCGGCATCTATGGCAAGTAACATGGGAAATCCTTATTTTTCACCGAATTTTTTACCGAATTTTTCACCGAAAAACACATCACCTGCGCTAATATGTCTTCTTTCACCATCCGCGTCCAGTATTAGTGCACCCGTGGCATCAAGGTCAATGAATTTACCGGAGATCTCTTCGTTTGGCAGGCGCACTATAATTTCCTCCCCCAGTCCCATGGCACGCTCTTTCCATACATTGATGATGTGCTCAAAGCCCTGCGTGTGCCATTTGTCAATCCAATGGGCCATGGAACTGGCGAGATTGGCAAAGATATATTCCCTGCTGCATAAGCCGCCATGCAAGGCCTCCCGAATATTTGTGGCGCTATAGAGTGTTTCATCCGGGTGATATTCTATATTTATGCCAATGCCAATGATGACAAAGCCTGGCGCCCCGCCCCCCAATGCCGCCGATTCCAGCAGAATACCGGATATTTTCTTGCCATCCACCAGAATGTCATTGGGCCATTTGCATTTTACCCGTTCTTTTGACTGTAAAACATCCGCCAACATTTCCTGTATGGCCAGAGCCGCCACAAAGGACAGGCCCGACGCCGTCATCACGTCACAGCTTATGGGGTATAACAGGGAAGCAAATAAATTGCCTTTTTTGGAAACCCATTGCCGACCCCGCCTGCCACGGCCCGCACTTTGCTGGTCCGTCACCACCCATAAAGGGCCATTTTCCCCGGCCTCTACCCTTCGGTGGCATTCCGTATTGCTGCTGTCCAAAACATCAAATGCCCGAAGGAAATATCCCTCGGGCATTAAAATCGTTTTATGATCAAAGCTTGTCATGGCCTAGAATAATGAGGCTGCCGCCACCTGCGCATAAGTTAAGACAGGTTCGGAAATTTGCGGCAGAACAAAAATCACCAGCAAGGCGGCGCTCAAACTCATGATCAGGCGCATGGAAAAAGACTTCTGTTCGATAAATTCACCCTCAGGCTGATCAAAATACATGACCTTGACCACACGCAGGTAATAATAAGCCCCCACCACGCTGGCCAGAACCCCGATGACGGACAAAGCAAACAGGCCTTCATTAATGGCGGCCTTAAAGACAAACCATTTGCCCCAGAAACCGGCCAGTGGCGGAATGCCACCCAGAGACAGCATGAAGATGGCCAGAGCCGCGGCCATGCCGGGACGGGTCTGGGCCAGTCCGGACAGGTCTTTAATCTCTTCCACCATACCGTCTTTGCGACGCATGGACAGGATACAGACAAAAGTACCCACATTCATCACCAGATAAATGGCCATATAAATGATCAGGCCGCGAATGCCGTCAACGGAACCCGCTGCCAGACCCACAAGGGCAAAACCCACATGACCAATGGAGGAATAGGCCATCAGACGTTTAATATTGTTCTGAACCACTGCCGCTACGGAGCCCAGCACCATGGAGGCAATGGACATGAAGATGATCACCTGAGTCCAGGATGAGGACAGATCACCAAAAGGCACATACAGAATACGCACCAGCAGGGCCAGCGCCGCCACCTTGGGGGCCACAGCAAAAAAGGCTGTAACCGGGGTTGGTGCGCCTTCATAAACATCCGGTGTCCACATATGGAAAGGCACAGCGGAGATTTTAAAGGCCAGTCCACTGAGAACAAAAACCATACCAATGATAATGCCGATATTGGCCCCATGATCCCCCGCATGAGAGAATGTTTCAGCCAGAGCCGTGAAATTGGTGCTGCCGGCAAAACCGTAAATCAATGAACTGCCGAATAATAATACCCCCGAGGACAAAGCCCCCAGGACAAAATATTTCAGACCCGCTTCGGTGGCTTTTTCATTGTCACGCCGGATGGAGGCCAGCACATAAAGGCTGAGCGATTGCAGCTCAAGCCCCATATACAGGCTCATCAAATCATTGGCGGAGACCATCACCATCATACCAAGGGCTGCCAATACCATCAGAACGGGATATTCAAAGCGTTCTTCCTCTTCGGCTTTAAAGAAAGGTATGGACATGATCACGGCCAGTGCCGAGGCCAGCAGAACCATCACTTTCATATAGGTGGTAAAGCGGTCAGCCACAAACATATTGCCAAAGGTATAGCTTGCGCCCGCATCCCAGTTAAAGCTGACGATCATAGCCACAATCATCAACAGAGCCGAAAGCATGGAAACCATACGAGTCGATTTATTGCCGCGAAAAACCCCCAGCATCAAAAGCGCCATCGCGCCCAATGCCATGAGAATTTCACCATATGCCGGAACCAGATTGGGAAGAATTTCATTTGTCATTTTTTATCCCCTACTGACCAACATTGGCCGTAAATGCCGCCAGTGCAGCTTCATGGTTTTGAATAAGATTTTCAACAGAAACATGAATAAAATCCATAAATGTAGACGGGTAAACCCCCATCCACAGGGTGAAAATAATGAGTGGCAGGAAGATCGCCTTTTCACGCATGTCCAGATCAAGCATGGCTTTCAGGTCTTCTTTCACCAGTTCGCCGAACACTACCTTACGGTAAAGCCACAGCATGTAAGCCGCGCTCAACACCACACCCGTCGTGGCGAAAATAGCCGTCCAGATGCTGACCTTGAAGAGGCCAATCAGCACTAGTATTTCGCCGACAAAGTTACCGGTACCGGGCAGCCCCACCGAAGCCATGGTGAAGAACATAAAGACCAAAGCATATTTGGGCATGATATTCACCAGCCCGCCATAACGCGAAATTTCCCTTGTGTGCAGTCGGTCATAAATAACACCAACACAAAGGAAGAGCGCACTGGCCACAAAACCATGCGCCAGCATCACCATGATCGCCCCTTCGATGCCTTGTGAATTAAAGGCAAAAATACCCAAAGTCACAAAACCCATATGGGCCACAGAAGAATAGGCAATCAGCTTTTTCATATCCTGCTGAACCAGCGCCACCAGTGAAGTATAGATGATGGCCACAATGGACAATGTATAAATCAGCCACGCCAGCTCAACGGAGGCGACCGGGAACATGGGCAATGAGAAGCGCAGGAAACCATAACCGCCCATTTTCAGCAATATGCCCGCCAGAATGACCGAGCCCGCTGTGGGGGCCTGCACATGCGCGTCCGGCAGCCAGGTATGCACCGGCCACATGGGCATTTTCACTGCAAAAGAGGCAAAGAAAGCCAGGAACAGCCAGGTTTGCGCGTCCACTGCAAAATTATGCTGCATCAGGGTCGGAATATCCGTGGTACCGGCCTGCGCGTACATATACAGCATGGCCAGCAGCATCAGTACAGAACCGAGCAAGGTATAAAGGAACAGCTTATAAGCCGCATAGACTTTATTCTTGCCGCCCCAAACCCCGATGATCAAAAACATGGGGATCAGCCCACCTTCAAAGAACAGGTAGAATAAGACCAGATCCAGAGATGAGAAAACGCCCAGCATCAAGGTTTCCAGAAACAGAAACGCAATCATATATTCCTTGACCCGCACCTTGATCGTGGTCCAGCTCGCCAGAATACAAATTGGCATGATAAAGGTGGTCAACAGCACGAATAAAACCGAAATACCGTCAATACCCATATGATAATTGATATTATCACCGAGCCAGGAAGCCTTTTCCACAAACTGGAAATCCGCCGTAGTCTGATCAAAGTTAAACCACAGGATCAGCGAGCCGATAAAGGTTGCAATGGTGGTGAGCAGGGTTGCGTTGCGGGTATTACGCTCCACAATGGCCTGATCCCCCTTGATCAACAGGATGAAAAACACACCCACCAACGGGAAGAAGGTAATGAAAGACAATATAGGAAAATGTTCCATTATGCGGCTCCCCCTGCAATAAACCATGTGACAAAGGCTGCAACACCAATCAGCATGGCGAAGGCATAATGATAAACATAACCGCTTTGCATTTCTCTAAACTTCCTTGCCAGAGACAGGACACTGGCCGAAACCCCGTCGGGGCCATAGCGGTCGATGGTCTGTTCATCGCCGCGTTTCCACAGGTAGACACCCAGTTTTTTCGCAGGCTCCACAAACAGATAATCGTAAATTTCGTCCACATACCATTTGTTATAAAATAAATTATACATATAGCGGAATGTGGCGGAAAAACGCGCCGGTACGTCCGGGCGATAGATATAGGCATAGATCGCCGCAACAAAACCCAGAACCATGACCACAGCCGGGGCATTGGGCACCCAGCCCGGCATGGCGTGATGATCAAACAACACCGCATTATCACCCAGAACAAAGAGCGCATTGCCCCAGAATTCCGCATAATTATGGCCGACAAATTCTTCATGGAAGAAGATACCCGCACCTAGGGCGCCAACCGCCAGAATGAAGAGCGGCACCAGCATCCAATACGTGCTTTCATGCACATGATCCTGCACAGACTGGCTGGCGCGGCTTTGACCAAAGAAGGTCATGAAGATCAGCCGCCATGAATAGAAAGACGTCAGAAGTGCGGCAAAAACACCCATGGCAAAGGCATAACCAGACCAGCTGGAGCCTGACATGAAGGTGGCCTCAATAATCATATCCTTGGAATAATAACCCGCCGTAAACCAGAAACCGGTCAGCGCGATCGTACCGATCACCATCATCGCGAAGGTCACAGGAATTTTATTCCACAATCCCCCCATCTTGCGCATATCCTGCTCATCGCTCATGGCATGGATAACTGAACCCGAGCCTAAGAACAGCAATGCTTTAAAGAAGGCATGTGTGAACAGGTGGAAAATGGCCGCGCCATATGCGCCAATACCAATGGCAAAAAACATATAACCAAGCTGGGAACAGGTGGAATAGGCAATCACCCGCTTGATGTCATTCTGGGTCGTGCCGATGGTTGCGGCAAAAATCGCCGTGGAGGCCCCGATAATGGTGACAAATGCCAAAGCCGTATCAGAATATTCAAAGATCGGTGAACAGCGCGCCACCATAAAGACACCGGCGGTAACCATGGTGGCCGCGTGGATCAAGGCCGACACGGGGGTCGGGCCTTCCATCGCATCGGGCAACCAGGTATGCAGACCGAGCTGGGCTGACTTGCCCATGGCCCCGATAAACAAAAGAATACAGATCGTGGTGATCAGATCCAGATCCATGCCGAGGAAATGAATGGTCTTTCCCTGATGTTCCGCCACGGAGGCGAATACAGTGGAAAATTCCACAGAACCAAAGGTCATGAAAATGGCAAAAATACCTAGGGCAAATCCGAAATCCCCCACCCGGTTGACCACAAAAGCCTTGATGGCAGCCGCGTTGGCGGATGGTTTTTTATACCAGAAACCAATCAGCAGGTATGAGGCCAGCCCCACGCCTTCCCAGCCAAAGAACATCTGGACAAAATTATCCGCTGTCACCAGCATCAGCATGGCAAAGGTAAACAGGCTGAGATAAGCCATAAAGCGCGGTTTGTGGGGATCATGGCTCATATAACCCACGGAATAAATATGCACCAGGCAGGATACAGAGTTCACCACCACCAGCATGACCGCAGTCAGAGTATCAATTTTAAAAGCCCAGTTGATGGAAAAATCACCCGATACGATCCAGTCCATCACTTTCACATGGACCACGTTGTGACCAAGCGCAATATCGAAAAACGCCACCCACGACAATATGGCCGACAGGATCAGCGCACCGCAGGTCACAAATTGCGCGCCCCTGTCGCCGAGCTGTTTGGAAAACAGGCCCGCGATTATGGCGGCAATCAGGGGGCCAAAGACAATTGTCTGATACATTTATTCTTATCCCTTCATCAGATGAATGTCTTCAACCGCGATGGAACCACGGTTGCGGAAATAAATTACGAGAATGGCAAGGCCAATGGCCGCCTCCCCCGCTGCGACTGTTAATATGAACATGGTGAACACCTGCCCGGCCATATCCTGTAAATAATGCGAGAATGCGACAAAATTAATATTCACCGCCAGCAGAATAAGCTCCACCGACATCAGAATGATAATCACATTCTTTCTGTTCAGAAAAATCCCGAAGATGCCAATGGTGAACAGCATGGCTGCAACGATTAGATAATGAACAAGTCCGATTTCCATCATTTCTTTTATCCCTGTCCTATAGCCCTTGGCCGGGTTTAACTTTAACAGTATCAAACGCGTCTTCCCGGCGTCGCATGACCTGTCGGTTAATATTCTGTTTCTTGACCCCCGGACGTTTGCGGTGGGTCAACACAATCGCGCCGATCATCGCCACCAGCAAAATCATGCCTGCCAGCTGGAACAAATAAACGTAATTTGTATAAAGCAGGCTGCCCAGCGCTTTTGTATTATTCATCTCACTCAGCGCCGGGGTGGCCGTGGCCACATCCGTTGTTACCTGAACATGGCTCCAATTCATGCCCACAAGGGCAATTTCCACCAAAAGCACTACACCGATCAGGCTGCCAAGGGGCATATATTTGCCAAAACCCTTACGCAGTTCCGTATAGTCAATATCCAGCATCATCACCACGAACATGAACAACACCGCGACCGCGCCCACATAAACAATGACCAAAATCATCGCCACAAATTCGGCCCCGAGCAGCACGAACAGGCCCGCCGCGTTAAAGAAGGCCAGTATCAGGAATAATACCGAATGAACCGGATTGCGGCTGGAGATCACCATAAAGCCTGAAAAGACCGTGATCAGCGCAAAAAGATAAAAGCATAATGTATAAATCATATTTTCCATTCCTAGCGATACGGTGCATCAAGTTCGAGGTTGATGGCAATTTCGCGTTCCCACATATCCCCATTTTGTAAAAGCTTTTCTTTGTTATAGAAAAGTTCTTCCCGGGTTTCGGTGGCAAATTCAAAATTCGGGCCTTCCACAATCGCGTCCACCGGGCAGGCTTCCTGACAATATCCGCAATAAATACATTTGGTCATGTCGATGTCATACCGGGTGGTGCGGCGGGTGCCGTCTTCGCGTTCGGCCGCCTCAATGGTGATGGCCTGTGCGGGACAGATGGCCTCACACAGTTTACACGCAATACAGCGTTCTTCACCGTTGGGATAACGGCGCAGGGCATGTTCGCCCCGGAATCGCGGGCTGAGTGGCCCTTTTTCATAAGGATAGTTGATGGTGGCTTTCTTGCGGAACATATACCGCAGGGTAAGCCCCATTGCGGAGACAAACTCTGTCAGAAGAAAAGTTCGTGCGGCGTGTTTTAAAAGTGTCATAACGCTCTGCCTCCTACTTGATCATGTCGGTGAAGAACAGGAGATAACCCCCGGTCAACACGACCCATAACAATGAAATGGGGAGAAAAACCTTCCAACCCAGACGCATCAACTGATCATAACGATAACGCGGTACCGTTGCCTTGACCCAGGCAAAGACAAAGAACCAGAAGATAATTTTACCAAAGAACCAGATCCAGCCCGGAATGACATAAAGCGGTGCCCATTCCACCGGCGGCAACCAGCCCCCAAAGAAAAGGATGGTAATCATGGCGCACATCAAAATAATATTGGCATATTCCCCGAGGAAGAAAAGCGCAAAAGCCATGGATGAATATTCAATCTGATAACCCGCAACAATCTCCGCTTCCGCCTCTGGCAGATCAAAAGGCGGGCGGTTGGTTTCCGCCAGTGCCGAGATAAAGAAGATCACCATCATCGGAAACAGCGGTGTGAAGAAATATCCGTTCACCCCGAGGGACACACCCTTTTGCGCCATCACAATATCACTGAGGTTCAGCGAGCCCACACACATCAGCACTGTCACCAATACAAAACCGATGGATACTTCATAAGAGACCATCTGCGCCGAAGACCTGAGCGCACCGAGGAAGGCATACCGGGAATTACTGGCCCAGCCCGACAGGATAATGCCGTAAACCCCAAGGGATGAAATGGCAAACAGGAACAAGATACCCACATTCAGGTCGGCAAGGACAACCCCCGCATCAAAGGGGATCACCGCCCAGCCCACAAGAGCCAGAATGAAGGTCAAAGCCGGAGCCAGAAGGAATACACCTTTGTTGGCGCTGGCGGGAATGATGGTTTCTTTTAAGAAAAGCTTCAGACCGTCGGCAAAAGATTGCAGCAGGCCCCACGGCCCCACCACATTGGGCCCACGCCGCATCTGCATGGCGGCCCAGACTTTACGGTCCATATAAACACTCATGGCCACCGCCAGCAACAGCGGCAGAGTGATGGCCAGAATACCCGCCACAATACCGATCAGGGTTGCCAGCCACGGCACCAGTGTCAGGCCAAAACTGTCAAAGAGGAAATTTGCGATTAAATCAGCCATTGGTTCCCGTGGCCTCCTCATTATCATTATTATTAAAAACGGCGCTACATTCCATCATCACTTCGGACGCGCGGGCAATGGGGTTGGTGAGATAAAAATCATCCACTGCATTTTCAAAACCTGCCGCGTCCAATTTCCCGGACACGCCAAAGTCAGCCCATTTTTCCGACGGCAATTGATCCACTTCAGCAAAATGGGGATATTGCGCCACCAGTTTGCTTCTGAGTTCGCCAAGACTGTCAAAATTCAGGGTCTGGCCCAGTTTTTCAGACAAAGCCCGCAGAATTGTCCAGTCTTCGCGGGCATCACCCGGCCCGAATATGGCCCGTTCCGCCACCTGAACCCGGCCTTCTGTATTGACATAAATGCCTGGTTTTTCCGTATAGGCAACACCCGGCAGGATCACATCAGCGGTTTTAACCCCTTCGTCCCCGTGGCTGCCCTGATAAATCACAAAGGCACTTTCAAGACGGGCCGTATCAATTTCGTCGGCACCCAGGTTAAAGACCACTTCAATGTTGCCTTTGGCCGCACCATCCAAAATACCGTCCACCCCAAGGTCGCTCACCAGACCAAGGTCAAGGGCGCCAACGCGTGAGGCCGCGGTATGAAGTACATTGAAACCGTTCCAGTCTTCACGCACCAAACCATATTTATCGGCAATGTCATGGGCCAGCTTCAGGATTGCGGCACCGTCTGTGCGGCTGATCGCGCCCTGCCCCAGAATTAACATGGGATTTTTCGCATCTTTCAGAACTTTTGCGAAATCGCTTTTGCCATCCAATATCTGTTTCAGGATCGCGGCATCATTGCCCAATTCCTCAACCGCATAGGTGAGGTCATTTTCCTTACCCACATTGGCCACTCTGAAATCCCGTTTCAGGAAGCGGCGACGCAGGCGGGAGTTCAGCAAGGGCGCTTCCGTACGCGGATTCGTGCCGATCAAAAGACAGGCATCAGCTTCTTCAATGCCCTCAAGCCCCGTATTAAACAGATAACCGACCCGATGTTTGCCAAAACATTTGGCCCCATTCTGACGGCTTTCAATATTGTTTGATCCCAAGGCCGTCATCAGGCCTTTCAGGGCATACATGCTTTCCACATCCGCCAGATCACCAACCAAAGCGGCAATTTTATCGCCTTTGATGCCTTTGACTTTATCCGCGATCACCGTAAAGGCCTCGTCCCATGAGGCTTCCACCAGTTTGCCGTCCCTGCGCACATAAGGGCGGTCAAGACGTTTCAGGGCCAGGCCGTCAACTGCCTGACGGGTTTTATCGGAAATCCATTCTTCGTTGATGCCTTCATGCAGACGCGGCAAAAACCGCAATACTTCGCGGCCTCTGGCATCAGCGCGAATATTGCTGCCGAGCGCATCATGCACATCAATGGTTTCGGTGGACTTCAGTTCCCACGGACGGGCGGTAAAGGTATAAGGTTTGTTGGTCAGCGCCCCCACCGGGCAAAGGTCCACAATATTGCCGGAAAGTTCGGAGGCAAAGGCCTTTTCCTGATAGGTGGTGATCTGCATGCCTTCGCCGCGACCAATGGCCCCAAGGGCCGGAACCCCGGCCACTTCATCGGCAAAACGCACACAACGGGTACAATGAATACAGCGGGTCATCACGGTTTTCACCAGCGGACCCATATATTTATCATCCACCAGACGGCGTTTTTCCTCATAACGGCTGTCGTCCCCGCTATAGGCCAGATATTGATCCTGTAGATCACATTCACCGCCCTGATCACAGACCGGACAATCAAGCGGATGGTTGATCAGGGTAAATTCAAGCACCCCTTCCCGTCCCGCCTTGACCTTTTCGCTCTTGGTATGAATGACCATACCTTCCCCCGCCGGCATGGCGCAGGAGGCGACAAGTTTTGGGGCCTTTTCCATTTCAACCAGACACATACGGCAATTGCCGGATATGGACAGGCGTTCATGGTAACAAAAACGCGGAATTTCAATTCCGGCTGTCTCACAGGCCTGAAGCACGGTTGCACCGTCTTCGACCTCTACTTCTGTTCCGTCAATGGTAAGCGTTGGCATATTTTAAGCTCCAAACGTCATATTTTCTATGCAGCACTGCTGTTCTTTTTATTTTCAAGGATCCGGCGTTCCACCTCGGGCCGGAAATGGCGCAAGAGCCCCTGAACAGGCCAGGCCGCCGCGTCACCCAGGGCGCAAATGGTATGGCCTTCGATCTTTTTGGTCACATCCAGCAATGTATCAATTTCCGAAAGTTCCGCATCCCCTGTCACCAGACGCTGCATCACCCGTGACATCCAGCCCGTACCTTCACGGCATGGTGTGCACTGGCCACAACTTTCATGTTTGTAAAAAGCCGACAGCCGGGCAATGGCCTTGACGATGTCGGTGGATTTATCCATGACAATCACCGCCGCGGTTCCCAGACCGGAACCTTCGGCCCGCAGACTGTCAAAATCCATCAGGACAGTATCACAAACACTTTTGGGCAAAAGATGAACCGACGATCCACCCGGGATCACCGCCAGAAGATTATCCCAGCCCCCGCGCACACCACCGGCATGTTTTTCGATCAGGTCTTTCAACGGAATGCCCATTTCCTCTTCCACATTACACGGATTATTCACATGACCCGAAATACAGAAAAGTTTGGTACCGGTGTTATTTTCCCGTCCAAGACCCGCAAACCAGGCCCCACCCCGACGCAGGATGGTCGGTGCAGCGGCAATGGATTCCACATTATTCACGGTGGAAGGGCAACCAAACAGGCCCACATTGGCCGGAAATGGTGGTTTCAGCCGCGGTTGACCTTTTTTGCCTTCGATGCTTTCAATCAGGGCGGTTTCTTCGCCACAAATATAAGCGCCGGCACCACGGTGCACATAAATGTCAAACTTATAACCCGTACCGCAGGCATTTTCCCCAATCAGGCCAGCCGCATAAGCTTCCTCAATGGCGGCTTCCATTACATTGGCTTCATCAACAAATTCACCACGGATATAGATATAAGCGGCCACAGCCTGCATTGAAAATCCAGCCAGAAGGCAGCCTTCGATCAGTTTATGGGGATCATGGCGCATAATCTCCCGGTCTTTACAGGTACCCGGTTCGCCTTCATCCGCATTAACCACCAGATAATGGGGTCTGCCATCGGATTGTTTGGGCATGAAAGACCATTTAAGGCCGGTGGGGAAACCCGCACCGCCGCGTCCACGCATGCCGGACGCCTTCATTTCATCAATGATCCACTCGCCACCCTTTTCCAGCAGGGCTTTGGTGCCATCCCAGTCACCGCGCTTTTTCGCAGCGTCCAGTCCCCAGCTTTGGGTCCCATACAGGTTGGTAAAGATACGATCCTTATCTGCAAGCATCAGGCTTTCCCTCCCTTGGCTTCAAATTCTTTTAAAGTGGTCAATCCGCCACACGGCCCGGATTTTTGTCGCAGGACCTGTGGCCCGGCTTTGAGCTTCTCACCATCCTTAATGGATTTGATGAAAGCCCGGGTACTGCCCTCGTCCAGGTCTTCATAATATTCTTCGCGGTAGGCAATCACCGGTGCATTAACACAGGCCCCGGCACATTCCACTTCCAGAAGGGTAAATTCACCATCTTCCGAAGTTTCGCCGAAACCAATACCAAGCTCTTCTTTGCAGGCCTTGACCACATCATCACTGCCCCGCAACCAGCAGGGGGTGGTGGTGCAGACCTCAATCACATGTTTGCCCACGGGTTTCAGATTATACATGCTGTAAAAACTTGCCACTTCATGCACCCGCATATAAGGCATTTCCAGCATGTCGGCGATGGTTTCCATTACCGGTACCGACACCCAGCCGTTATTCTGCTCCTGCGCCCGTGTGAGCAAAGGCATTACCGCGCTTTGCTGACGACCGGCCGGATATTTTTTGATCTGTCCCTGGGCCCATTCCAGATTTTCCGGGGTAAAGACAAATTCTTCTACTGTTCTAACGCTGATGCTCATCGGTCAACTTCTCCGAACACAATATCAAATGATCCGATCAATGCGGGAATATCGGCCAGCATATGGCCCTTGGCCACATGATCCATAGCCTGCAAATGGGCATATCCGGGCGCTCTGATTTTACAGCGATAAGGTTTATTGCTGCCATCCGAGACCAGATAGACCCCAAATTCCCCTTTCGGCGCCTCTACGGCCGCATAGACTTCACCCTCAGGCACTTTGAAACCTTCGGTATAAAGTTTGAAATGCTGAATCAAGGCTTCCATGGAATTTTTAATCTGACCGCGACGCGGCGGTGTAATGGTATGATCGGTGGAAAGCACATCACCTTTGGGCATTTTCTCAATACACTGACGAATAATGCGCAGGCTTTGTTTCATTTCTTCGTAACGCAGAACATAACGATCATAACAATCGCCATTCTTGCCCACAACCACATCAAAATCCATCTGGTCATACACATCATAGGGCTGGGCTTTACGCAGATCCCACGGGATGTTTGATCCGCGCAGCATGGCACCGGTAAAACCAAGTGCATAGGCTTCTTCGGCGCTGACCTTGCCAATATCCACATTACGCTGTTTGAAAATCCTGTTTTCCGTGACCAGGGTCTCCATATCATCCATGACTTGTGGGAAACGGTCACACCAGCGCAGAATATCATCCGCCAGCCCTTCGGGCATATCCTGATGAACCCCGCCGGGACGGAAATAATTGGCATGAAGACGCGCACCACAAACCCGTTCGTAAAATTCCATCAGCATTTCACGTTCTTCAAAGCCCCAGAGAATCGGGGTCAAAGCCCCCACATCCATCCCGTGGGCCGTCACATTCATAATATGATTGAGAATGCGTCCGATTTCACAGAAAAGAACCCGGATATACTGGCCGCGTTCCGGGACCTCAAGCCCCAGCAATTTTTCAATGGCCAGCGCGAAGGCATGTTCCTGATTCATCGGCGACACATAATCAAGCCGGTCAAAATAAGGAATCGCCTGCAGATAGGTTTTATTCTCAATCAACTTTTCCGTACCGCGGTGCAGCAGCCCAATATGCGGATCGGCGCGTTCCACCACTTCCCCGTCCAGTTCCAGAACCAGACGCAAAACCCCATGGGCGGCAGGATGCTGCGGGCCAAAGTTAATGTTGTAATTTTTAATATCGACTTCTGACATAATTAACCCTCGCGCCCCTCTTCATCCGCCTTTTCATCACCAGGAAGGATATATTGCGCCCCCTCCCAGGGACTCATGAAATCAAAGTCGCGGAATTCCTGCTGCAATTGCACAGGTTCATAAACCACGCGCTTTTCCTCTTCGCTATACCGCAGCTCCACATAACCGGTGAGCGGGAAATCCTTACGCAGGGGAAAACCCTGAAAACCATAATCGGTAAGAAGTCGGCGCAGATCAGGATGACCATCAAACATCACCCCATACATGTCCCATGTCTCGCGCTCATACCATCCGGCGGCAGGAAAAACATTTACCACTGAGGCAACAGGCGTTTCTTCATCCGTTCGGATTTTCACCCGGATGCGCATATTATTAATCATGCTGATCAGGTGGTAAACCACATCGAAACGTTTCGCACGTTCCGGAAAATCCACCCCGCAAATATCGGTAAGCTGAACAAATTTACATTGGCTGTCATCACGCAGGAAAGTCAAAACCTTGACAATCTGATCAGCGCGGACTTCCAATGTTAATTCACCAAAGGCAACAGAATAGCCCCTTACTTCATTTTCAAGGGCCGCAGTGATCACCTCACCCATATCCTTAAGCGCTTCGATATTACTCATAGCTGCATCCTCCCTATCGATCCAGAGACACGGTGCGGCGAATCTTCTTCTGCAACTGAAGAATGCCGTAAACCAGCGCCTCTGCTGTGGGCGGACAGCCCGGAACATAAATATCCACCGGCACGATTCTGTCGCAGCCCCTGACCACCGAATAGGAATAATGATAATAACCGCCGCCATTGGCACAACTGCCCATGGAGATGACATAACGCGGCTCTGCCATCTGGTCATAAACTTTACGCATGGCCGGTGCCATCTTATTGGTCAGCGTTCCCGCCACAATCATCACGTCAGACTGACGCGGGGAAGCACGCGGGGCAAATCCCATCCGCTCCACATCGTAACGCGGCATACTGGAATGCATCATCTCAACCGCACAACAGGCCAGACCAAACGTCATCCACCACAAAGAACCCGTCCGGGCCCAGGCGATCACATCTTCCACGTTGGCGACCACAAAACCCTTGTCAGACAATTCATCTGTCAGGGACTTGAAATACACATCCTGATCCACCACAGGCAGGTTTTCATCCGATTGACCAGAGGTTGATTGATTAGAGGTTGATTGACCCTCAGACATATTCACTCCCATTCCAGTGCCCCCTTCTTCCATTCATAAATAAAGCCGATTGTCAGCACACCCAAGAAGATCATCATGGAGACAAAACCAAAAACCCCGATCGTTCCCAGCGACACCGCCCAGGGGAACAAAAAGGCCACCTCAAGGTCAAATATAATGAACAAAATCGCCACCAGATAAAAGCGCACATCAAAGGGCTTGCGCGCACTGTCAAAAGCCTCAAATCCACATTCATATGCGGAGAGTTTTTCTGTGTCCGGTTTCTGCTCCACCAAAACCATGGGCAGCACAATGAAGATTCCAGAAAGAATTATGGCAATTACAAAGAAGATCAGGATCGGAAGATATTCGAGCAGCAATTCATCCATCTGTGCTCAACTCCTCTATTTTCATATTATTCTAAAGGCAGATCACCCTGTACAGAAGGATACTACCCCGACAAAACCAGCTAAATCTTTTCATTCTTTCCCGTTTTCTGAAATAAAATCCGGAATTTTATCCTCATAAAGAATATCCAGATTTTCATCTCAAAAAATCAAGGCTTGAACGCATGTCTGTTAATAGCCTGATGTGACGGTAATTGCCAATAATTTTTCACAAAAAAATGCGGTTTTTATGGAATAGATATTTTGTTTTTTATCATGGGATAAATAGATATGCCCTGCGGCGAAACCGCAGGTATCATCATATCCATTTGAGGGAAATGGCGAGAGTGACGGGACTCGAACCCGCGACCTCTGGCGTGACAGGCCAGCGCTCTAACCAACTGAGCTACACCCCCTCGGTGTTTGTGTGACTTGATTTAGGCTATCCCCTATTCCAAGTCAAGCAGCTTTTTTTATATTTTTTTCAGAAAATAAAAACTTACAAGCTACTGTAATCTAAAAGAAAATGGTGGGCGATGAGAGACTCGAACTCCCGGCATCTTCGGTGTAAACGAAGCGCTCTACCAACTGAGCTAATCGCCCCTACCTTTTTCTTCAACACGACATCTCGTCGCCGTGTGGATGCATGTCTACAGACTGTTTGATGAGATGTAAAGCATAAAAAAGACGGTTGGCAATTTTTTTACCAACCGTCCAATTTCTTTAAACAAATTACTTGTTTACAGCGTCTTTAAGGCCTTTACCGGCTTTAAATTTAGGCTGTTTGGAAGCTGGAATTTGAATTTTTTCACCGGTGCGTGGGTTACGGCCTTCGCTGGCAGCACGTTGAGCAACGCTGAAAGTTCCAAATCCTACCAAACGTACCTCGTCACCAGATGACAAAGCACCGGTGATTGAGCTGAATACGCCATCTACTGCTGATGCTGCATCTGCTTTTGAAAGGTCTGCGGCTGTCGCCACGGCGGCAATAAGATCATTCTTGTTCACTATCTTCCCCTTTAATTATAAAGTTTACTGAACTGGTTAAAAAGTAAATGCAGTGTAGACCGGAGTTTTTCTTTCGTCAAAGGGAAAACCGCCTAAAACTGCGGTTTTTTTGCAGTTTTTTGCGGTTTTTTGGTCTTGACATTGAAATAAAAAAACTTTTAGACAAAATAAAAGCATCCCTATATTGCATAGGCATGCTTTTATCCGTTTTTACAACCTTGAATTTAGATTTGTCAGTGCCTCAATTGGCCCTCCAGATCAGAATCACCTTTCTCTTTTGCGAGATTCGCCACCTCTTCCACATTTTCCGGTGAGAGGGGAACCAATTCTTCAGCCAGAGCATGAGCCAAGACCTCATCCACCTTGCTAACCGGAACCAATTCCAGGCCTTTTTTCACATTATCCGGAATTTCCGCGAGATCTTTTTCATTCTCAATGGGAATCAGAACCTTCTTGATACCACTGCTGAGCGCTGCCAGCAGTTTTTCCTTCAGCCCACCAATGGGCATAACCCGGCCCCGAAGTGAAATTTCGCCGGTCATGGCCACATCACGGCGCACCGCAATATTTGTCAAAACCGAAACGATGGATGTAATCATGCCCACCCCGGCAGACGGCCCGTCTTTCGGGGTCGCCCCTTCGGGTACGTGAATGTGAATATCATTCTTATCAAAGACCGATGGCTGAATACCAAATTTAAGGGCGTTGGAACGCACATAACTCATGGAAGCCTGAATTGATTCTTTCATCACATCGCCAAGCTGGCCAGTTATGGTGAATTTTCCTTTGCCGGGCGATGTAATCGCCTCGATGGGAAGAATGACACCGCCCACTTCCGTCCAGGCAAGCCCCGTGGTCACACCAACCATGTCGGTATCTTCCAATTCCCCAAAACGGAATTTTTTAATACCGGCATATTTGCTCACATTACGGGAAGTGACGGAAATGGATTTGCGTTTTCCGACAACAATTTCCTTCACAGCCTTACGGATCAGCTTGGCGATTTCACGCTCAAGATTCCGCACCCCGGATTCGCGGGTGTAATAGCGGATCACATCGCGCACCGCACCATCGGAAATTGACCATTCACCTTCTTTGAGACCATGATCTTTCATCTGTTTCGAAATCAGGTGGCGTTTGGCAATCTCAACTTTTTCATCTTCCGTATATCCGGACAGACGGATGACTTCCATACGGTCAAGCAATGGCTGTGGCATGTTCAGCGTATTGGCTGTTGTCACAAACATCACATCCGACAGATCATAATCCACTTCCAGATAATGGTCGTTGAATTTGTTATTTTGCTCCGGGTCCAATACTTCAAGCAGAGCCGATGAAGGGTCACCGCGAAAATCAGCGCCCATTTTATCAATTTCATCCAGCAAAAACATTGGGTTGGAAGAACCGGCCTTTTTCATGCTCTGAATAACTTTGCCGGGCATGGAACCGATATAGGTTCTGCGATGACCGCGGATTTCCGCCTCATCCCTGACCCCGCCCACGGAAAAGCGAACAAATTCACGCCCCGTGGCTTTGGCAATGGATTTCCCGAGCGAGGTCTTCCCAACCCCGGGAGGACCCACAAGACAGAGAATCGGCCCTTTGATCTTTTTGGTTCTTTTCAGAACAGCAAGATATTCAAGAATGCGCTCTTTAACCTTTTCAAGGCCATAATGATCCGCATTGAGGATTTCCTCTGCAGCTTCAATGTCCGATTTGGTTTTTGAGCGTTTCTGCCATGGAATAGACAAAATCCAGTCCAGATAATTGCGCACAACCGTGGCTTCCGCCGACATGGGGCTCATGGATTTCAGCTTTTTCACTTCACCAAGGGCTTTTTCGCGCGCATCCTTGCTCAATTTGATTTTATTGATCTTGTCTTCAAATTCACCCACTTCATCCTTGGATTCATCTGATTCACCCAATTCTTTCTGAATGGCTTTCAATTGTTCATTCAGATAATATTCGCGTTGGGTTTTTTCCATCTGGTTTTTCACACGATGGCGGATTTTCTTTTCAACCTGCATCAGGCTGATTTCACCTTCCATCACAGAAAGGATTTTTTCCATACGGCTCATCACATCTGAATTTTCCAGCAATTCCTGCTTGTCGGAAATTTTCAGAGACAAATGAGAGGAAATCACATCGGATAATTTGGCGCTGTCTTCGATCTGATTGACAGAGGCTAAAACTTCTGGCGGGATTTTTTTGTTCAGTTTCACATAATGTTCAAACTGTTTTATCACGGTGCGGCTTAAGGCTTTTGCTTCTTCGCTGTCAACAGCTACGGGCTGGTCAACTTCCACATCGGCTTCAAAAAAGTCTTCATTTTCAATGAAATTGACAACATGGGCGCGTTCCACACCCTCCACCAGAACCTTGACTGTGCCGTCCGGAAGCTTCAAAAGCTGCAACACAGTGGCCACGGTGCCAACGGTGAAAATTTCATCCTGTTCGGGATCATCCACATTGGCATCTTTTTGAGAAACCAGAAGAATGTTTTTATCACTCTCCATTACATTCTCAAGGGCTTTGACCGATTTTTCACGACCAACAAAAAGGGGGACAATCATATGGGGGAAAACCACGATGTCTCTAAGGGGTAATATGGGATATTGCTTGCTCATCAGAACGTCAACTTCCTATCTATATACGAGTACAATTACTGAATTAGTATAAATTTAAGACCGACCACCCCTATATTCAAGGGCGCGTATTTTTAAATTATCCTGAATGCCTGAATAGACTGTCTGTTCTGACTGCCTGAAATGTGGAGAAAGGTGCCCGCTTTTATGCGCCGGCACCCGCCTCACCTTTTTTCTTGTCGGTATAGATATAAAGGGGCGTAGAAGTTCCCTTCACAACATCCGCATTGATCACCACTTCTTCAACACCCTCCAAACCGGGAAGTTCAAACATGGTGTCCAGCAGAATGTCTTCCATGATAGAACGGAGCCCGCGGGCACCGGTTTTTCTTTCAATGGCTTTTTGGGCAATCTCACACAGGGAAGAATCGGTAAAGTTCAGATGAACATCTTCCATGGCGAAAAGCCGCTGATATTGTTTTACAAGCGCATTTTTTGGCAGACTTAAAATCTGAACCAATGCATCTTCATCCAGATTTGTCAGCGTTGCCAGAACCGGCAGACGGCCCACAAATTCAGGAATCAGGCCAAATTTCAACAGGTCTTCCGGTACAAGGTCAACCAGAACCTCGCCCACATCCTTTTCTTCATCCATGGCAACATTGGCCCCAAAGCCAATAGATTTGCCTTCCTGACGGTGGCCGATAATTTTATCAAGACCCGCAAAGGCACCACCACAGATGAACAGGATATTCGTGGTATCCACCTGTAAAAATTCCTGCTGGGGATGTTTGCGCCCGCCCTGGGGCGGTACTGAGGCAACGGTGCCTTCCATAATTTTCAACAGAGCCTGCTGAACCCCCTCGCCGGATACATCGCGGGTGATTGAAGGATTGTCAGACTTGCGGCTGATTTTATCCACTTCATCAATATAGACAATGCCGCGCTGGGCCTTTTCCACATTATATTCCGCCGCCTGCAACAGTTTAAGAATGATATTTTCCACATCTTCACCCACATAACCGGCTTCGGTCAAAGTGGTGGCATCAGCCATGGTGAAGGGCACATCCAGAATACGCGCCAGCGTTTGTGCCAATAATGTTTTGCCGCAGCCCGTGGGGCCGAGCAACATGATATTGGACTTGGCCAATTCCACATCATCACTTTCGGTAGAATGCTGAAGACGTTTATAATGGTTATGAACCGCAACAGATAAGACTTTTTTAGCCTGATCCTGCCCGATCACATATTCATTGAGAACATCGATAATTTCCTGCGGCGTGGGCACCCCGTCCCCTGACTTCGACAAGGAGGTCTTACTTTCCTCGCGGATAATATCCATACATAATTCAACGCATTCATCACAGATAAAGACGGTGGGGCCGGCAATGAGTTTTTTCACTTCATGCTGGCTTTTGCCACAGAAGGAACAATAAAGGGTACTTTTAGTCTCGCCAGAGTTCGATTTCGTCATAAGGTATATATTCCTCAATGTTTACCATACATGCTACCCTGACTGGGGCATTAATCTCAACGGATTTCTCAGGTTAACTGCATTTTTTCTGAAATTAAACAGTTTTCAGCGTCTTTACAATCATACTTCTCTATTTCAACAGCGTTCAAACAGAGAAAACCCGCTTTCTCAACATGAATATTACGGCTAACTAGAAAACAATTGATTAACGCAAAGGGTAAAAAATATATTTACCCTATAAATTATCATACACCCTGATCTATTTGCTCACAGGAAGGTCGGAGCGTTTTTCATAAACCTCGTCAATCAGGCCAAATTCTTTTGCTTCAGCCGGGTCCATAAATTTATCCCGCTCCAATGCATCCTGAATAACTTCAATCTTCTGCCCGGTATGATGGGAATAAATGTCATTAAGCCGTTTCCTGAGTGCCAGGATTTCCTTGGCCTGAATTTCAATATCCGTTGCCTGTCCCTGCGCACCGCCGGAAGGCTGATGCACCATAATTCTGGAATTTGGCAAAGAAAAACGCTGCCCCGGCTCACCCGCCGCCAGCAACAAAGAGCCCATAGAGCAGGCCTGACCAATACAGATGGTGGTCACTTTCGGGCGAATATATTGCATGGTATCATAAATGCCCATGCCCGCCGTCACCACACCACCGGGTGAATTAATATAAAAGGAAATGTCCTTTTTAGGGTTTTCCGCTTCCAGAAAAAGTAACTGCGCCGTAATAAGGCTGGCCACGGCATCATTAACCTGCCCGGTCAGGAAAATAATATTTTCCCGCAACAATCGCGAATAAATATCATATGAACGCTCTCCACGGCTGGTTTGTTCAACCACCATAGGCACCAATGTATTCATGTAAGTTTCATAAACGTCGCTCATATCACCCTCCAATTAGATTAGGAAACAATCATCATAACGAAAATTGTTTCCTTTTCCTAAACTTTATTTGTCGGTTTTGGCTTTTTTAGCTGGCGCTTTTTTCGCAGCGGGCTTTTTAGCCGCGGCTTTCTTGGGCGCAGCTTTTTTGGCAGCGGGTTTCTTTTCCTCAGCTTTTTTGGCAGGGGCCTTTTTCTTGGCCGCTTTCTTCTTGGCCGGGGCTTTTTTCTTGGCCAGATCAGCTTCGTCTTCTTCTTCGATGGCAGCGATCAGGTCTTCACGGGATACCGTTTTATCCGTGATTTTGACCAACTCCAGAATAAAGTCCACAACCTTTTCTTCATAAAGCGGCGCGCGAACCTGTGCCATGGCTTGCGGGTTTTTCTGATAAAATTCAAAAACCTGCTGTTCCTGACCGGGATAACGACGGGCTTCCTCAGCAATTTTACGGGTCACTTCTTCCTGTGCCACCGTCACGTCATTTTCCGTACCGATTTCCGAAAGCAACAGCCCCAGACGCACACGACGAACGGCAATCGCCTTATATTCATCCTTCACATCATCGCCAGGCTCTTCAATATCTTCGGGTTTGGCTTCCGGATTATCCGCCAAAGCATCACGGTGCAGATCCATTTTAAGCTGGTTCCAGATCTGGTCAAATTCCATATCAACCATGCTGGCTGGAACCTCGAAAGACACCATATCGGCCAAAGCATCCAGCAGGGAACGTTTCAGACGCGTGCGGGACAGGCCTTCATTGCCTTTTGAGATTTGTTCGGAAACCAGTTTTTTCATGGCTTCAAGATTTTCAAGACCCAGGCCTACAGCCATTTCGTCATTAATTTCAACTTCCGCAGGTTTGCGTACTTCATGGATGGTCACGTCAAAGACCGCATCCTTGCCCGCCAGGTCTTCAGCCTGATAGTTGAGCGGGAATGTGACTTTAACTTCTTTTTTGTCACCGGCCTTCACACCGATCAGCTGGTCTTCAAAACCGGGAATAAAGCTGTTAGAACCCAGCTCCAGCTGATGTCCTTCGGCCGCGCCGCCATCAAAGGCCACATCATCAATCTTGCCAAGGAAGTCCATCAGAACCGCATCCCCGGAAGCAGCCTTATAGGTTTTGGCGGCTTTTTTGAAATTTTTCTGCTCTGAGGCAATATTTTTCATCGCTTCTTCGAGCTGAGCTTCGTCGGCTTCGGCCACCAGACGTTCAAGCTTGATTTTGGACAGATCCGGCAGATCAAATTCCGGTACCATTTCCACTTCCATGGTATATTCGAGATCTTTGCCAATGTCATAAGCTTCATCGATGGCGATCTTGGGCTGCATGGCCGGACGGATTTCTTTTTCTTCCAGAACCTTCTGGGACGTTTCATTGACCGTCTCTTCAAGGACCTGACCCATCAGGTTTTTACCGTGAAGTTTTTTCAACAGGGAAATAGGGGCTTTGCCCGGACGGAAACCCGGCATTTTAATCTGCCCTTGTAGTTTTCCAACTTCCGTGTCCAGTCTTGCTTCAAGATCGGTGGCACCAATCACCACTTTATATTCGCGTTTCAAACCGTCTGAATTTGTTTCCGTTACCTGCATAAGATCACTCTGTCTATCATATGGGGGGCTGATTTGCCCGTTAAAGATTTCATTCAACCAAAGGAAATGGTGCGGATGAAGGGACTTGAACCCCCACGTCTAAAAGACACTAGAACCTAAATCTAGCGCGTCTACCAATTTCGCCACATCCGCACATTTGTCTTAAAATCTGGTCGAATCTTAATTTACGTTCGCCTTTATAGTCATTTGTTGACAAATTTCCACAGAAAAATGCCCTTATTTTACAATGGGGGTTTTTCTTTTACTTTCCGGGACTTTTCTAAATACGGCCCTAAATACAGGAAGTTTTTCTCAACCCGCAAAAAGCAGGCGCAAAACATCCGGTATCTGCCCTTCTATATCTTCGGAAATCAGGCCCGGACCAAATAAAGCCGCCGCCTCCCCCTGGATCCAGTTCGCCGCACAGGCGGCCCCGAAGCCTGTCATGCCCTGCGCCAAAAGACCCGTCATCATCCCCGCCAAAACATCCCCCGCCCCGGCTGTGGCAAGATAAGGCGGGGCATTGTCACAAATCACAGCATTCCCATCGGGATCGGCAATGACGGTATCTGCGCCTTTCAGCACAATGACCGCACCGGATTTTTCAGCGGCCTTTCGGGCAGATACAAGTTTGTCATATGTGGGGGTGGAGGCCGCATATTCCGGAAATAACCGGGCAAATTCACCATCATGGGGGCTGAGTATACATTGTGCATTTTTTCCATGACCATTTTTTCTTTTCTTGATGGCCGCAAATAATATTTGCCCCTGCCCTGCAAAAACGCTCAATGCGTCCGCGTCCAGAACCACATGTTTATCGGACTGCAATATTTTCAGGATATGAGTTTTGGTTTCTTCTGTGACCCCATTGGCTGGCCCGGCACAGCAGGCATTGATTCGCTCATCCCCAAGCAAAGTCTCAAATTCCACCTCCCTGCCATAGGATTTTATCATCACCGCGCTTAAGTGCGCCGCATGAATGAGGGCCGCGTCCTCAGGACAGGCTATACTGACCAGTCCAGCACCGATCCTGAGCACAGCCCTTGCCGCAAGGCGGGCGGCCCCGGTATGGGTTTTATCCCCGCTCAGTACCAAAGCATGGCCTCTGGAATATTTATGGCCTTCGGCCTGAGGTCTGGGAAGCTGGGACTGCCAAAGATCAGGATGGTTGATATGGGTTTCGGGTTTGATGCGCGCCAATATTCTTTCTGATATGCCTATATCAGTCACATGGATCTGGCCACATAATCTTTTGCCGGGATAAAGCAGGTGAGCGGGCTTTTTACGAAAAAAGGTAACGGTCATGTGGGCCTCGAAAACAACGCCCCTCGCCTGTCCGCTATTGCCCTCAAGACCGGACGGCACATCCACCGCCATACGGTGCGCCTGTGCCTTATTGGCTTTTTCAACAACCTCTGCCGCCATGCCTTCCAGAGGGCGCACAAGACCCGCGCCAAATAACGCATCAACGATGATTGATTGTTTTTCAAAAACGGCGCCATCAAGCGGGCTTATTCTACCGCCTTCCTGCTGCCAAAGGGCCGCCATATGGGCCGCGTCGCCCTTCAGCTTTTTCACATCACAAAGAAGGGCCAGATCAACAGGCCAGCCAGCCCTGAACAAATGTCGGGCAATCACAAAACCATCGCCGCCATTATTGCCGGGGCCGCATAATATAAGAACACGGCCCCGGTCATATTTTTCTGTAATCAGTCGAACAATGGATAGGCCTGCCGCTTCCATAAGCGTGCATCCCGCCACCCCACCGGCGATGGTGAGGCGGTCTGCTTCGCTCATTTCCTGCACTGTTAAAAGCGCAAAAGGCTCAGATAAAAGCGCATGAGGCTCAGGACGATCCATTCTTTACCCTATTATTCGGATTTGGACTTGATCCACTGGTTGACATTTTCCTCCAGTATTTTCATTGGAACCGCACCGTCTTTCAGCACAACCTCATGATATTCCCGGATATCGAATTTATCACCCAGTTTTTCCTTGGCCATTTCACGCAACGCCAGGATTTTGATCATGCCGATTTTATAGGCCGTGGCCTGACCGGGCATAACGATATACCGTTCAATGGCCTTGATCACATCGCCTTCCGGATTGGGTGTATTGACTTTCAGATAATCAATGGCCTTTTCCCGGGTCCATTTTTTATCATGTAGCCCCGTGTCCACCACCAGACGACAGGCGCGCCATAGTTCCATGGCCAGACGACCGAAATCGGAATAAGGATCTTCATAAAAACCCATTTCCTTGGGCAGGGCTTCAGAATAAAGTCCCCAGCCTTCGGAATAGGCGGTATAACCGCCAAATTTACGGAATTTCGGCACATTCTCCAGTTCCTGCATGATGGCAAGCTGCATATGATGGCCGGGAATGCCTTCATGATAGGCCAGGGCCTCCATTTGATAAGTGGGCATGCTCTTCATGTCATAGAGGTTGGCATAATAATAACCGGGGCGGCTGCCATCCGGGGCCGGGCGATTATAGAATGCCTTGCCCGCAGAACGTTCCCGGAAAGCTTCCACTTTGCGCACTTCAAGATCAGCCTTTGGTTTGGTGATAAACACTTCATCCAGACGTGATTTCATGATGTTGATCATATCTGTGGCTTTTTTCAGATAGGCTGCCTTGCCCTCTTCCGTATTGGGATAATAAAATTGTGCATCATCCCTCGTGAAGGCGAAAAAGTCCTGTAGATCGCCTTTGAAATCAACCTTTTTCATGATGGCGCGCATCTCGCCGTGAATACGGGCCACTTCAGACAGGCCCAAATCATGAATTTCACTGGCTGTCATATCCGTGGTGGTGATCCGGCGCAGGCGGTAGCTGTAAAAATCCCCGCCGTCCGGCAATTTCCAGGCCCCGTCATCCGTATTGGTGGCAGCCTGTTGTGCTTTAACCAAAGTAAGCAATTTGTCATAAGATGGTTTTACTGAACTGACCAGCGCCGCTTCGGCCCTTTTAATCAGGTCAGCAGATTTGGCTTCATCCAGTTTTAATCCGGCGACCTTTTTCTTGAAATCAGCCAATAATGTGCTGTCTTCCCCTGCTTCAAAGGGTGCGCCTTTGGTCACATTGCCAATATCGCGGATCACATGATCAAAGACAAATTTCGGCGGCAAAATGCCTTTTTCCTGACGCAGTTTCATGCCGGCAAGGCGTTGATCCGCGCTGGCGGCCACCCCTTCGAGGCGGGAGATATAGGCCTCGGCATCTTCAAGGTCGGCCACCCGGTGAAAATTGATCAGAAAAGTGGGCAGGCTCGACTGCCAGCCGCGCATCTGATTTACCGGATAGGTATGATGGCGCCAATTATAACCTTCGATCTGCTGCTCAAGATTAAGTTTGGCCAGCCGATAGCTAAGCTTGGTGCCATCATCCAGCTTGTCAAAATCAAATTCACTGGTCAGACGCTTCAGGTCATTTTTACTTTGCGCCAGATCTTTAGCCGCTTCTTCCTCTGAACGGTCATCCCATTTGCCTTTGTTGGATTTCATGCCCATATAGGTCTGAAATTCAGGACTTTCCATCAGTTCGCGATTAAAGGTTTCTTCAAAAAAAACATTCAGGCGTTCTGATTCAGATTGTTGCGTCTTTTGCGCAGCCTGTTCTGTCTGAGGTTTAGCATTTTCCTGCTTCTGTCCCTCACCACAACCAGACAGCGCCAGCAAAGCCGATACCGCAACGGATGCCAAAATTCTTGATTTCATGGTTTTTCCTCATATTTTGAAATATTATTTTTTAATAAAAATACTATAAAGCCCCCCACGCAATCTGCAAGGCTTCCATTTCCTTTTAATTTTGGCAAAATAAATAACTTTTACAACAAGCAGGTTTTTATTTTTAATTAACTATGCTTATAATTGTCAAAAGCGACAAAAATTACAGAGGGGGGACTTATGAAATTCATTCAGACAACCACATTAATAGTATCACTATATATATCACTTCATTCTTTTTCGGTTTTCGCTGATAATACATCAGCCCTGGAAGCCTATGACAAAGAAGATTATACAACAGCTTTCAAGGAATTCTTACCAGAAGCCGAAAAAGGTAATGCAGAGGCGCAATATCACCTTGGCCTGATCTATGATTTTGGTTATGGCCGGGATCAAGACTTTAAACAAGCCCTCGCCTGGTACCAAAAGGCCGCAGAACAGGGTGATGCAAAAGCGCAAAATAATCTTGGGGTATTGTATGAAAACGGCGAAGGTACAGAAAAGAATTTTGCTGAAGCCATAAAATGGTTCAGGAAAGCGGCCGATCAGGACAATTTAAAAGCAATATCCAACCTTGGGGTAATGTATGAAAATGGAGATGGCACACCACAGGATTATTTCAAGGCCTTCCAACTCTACCAAAAAGCCGCCCGTGCAGATGATAGTTTTTCCCAGCATAAAGTCGGTTATTTCTTTGAAAAGGGTTTTGGTGTGGATCAAGATTATCAAAAAGCCGTCAACTGGTACCAAAAAGCCGCAGAAAAAGGTTATTCTGATTCACAATATAACCTTGGGGTCATGTTTGAAAATGGGCAGGGTGTGGCTCAGGATTATAAAAAGGCCTTCCACTGGTATAACAAATCCGCCGAGCAGGGCGATGCGGACGCGCAATATAACCTTGGCGTCATGTTTGAAAATGGACGGGGTGTGGCTCAGGATTATAAAAAGGCCGTCAACTGGTATCAAAAAGCCGCCGTACAGGGCGAAGCGTACGCGCAATATAACCTTGCGGTCATGTTTGAAAATGGACGGGGTGTGGCACAGGATTATAAAAAGGCCGTCAACTGGTATCAAAAAGCCGCCGAACAGGGCGATGCGGACGCGCAATATAATCTTGCGATCATGTTTGAAAATGGGCAGGGTGTGGCTCAGGATTATAAACAGGCCTTCCACTGGTATCAAAAAGCCGCCGCACAAGATTATGCATTTGCACAGAATAATCTGGCAATATTATATGAAAATGGGCAGGGTGTTGAACAGGATTATCAGCAAGCTTTCAATTGGTACAAAAAATCCGCTGAACAGGAAAATTCACGCGCTCAGGTTAATCTGGGCCTGTTATATGAAAATGGACAAGGGGTGGCACAGGATTATAAAACTGCCGTCAAATGGTATCAAAAGGCCGCCGATCTAGGAAATATAATCGGCCAGTATAACCTGGCCAACATGTATGACAATGGAAATGGGGTAAAACAGAGCGATCAAAAAGCCTTCGAATGGTATAATAAATCCGCCGAACAGGGCGATGCGGACGCACAGAATAATCTGGCAATCATGTATTATAACGGACAGGGCACACGAAAGAACCTTCGTATGGCCCATATGTGGTTTAGCATTGCCAGTAATAATGGCAGCGATGACGGCAAAAGCAACAGGGATATTATCGCCAAGGAAATGAGTCCGAAGCTCCTGAGAGAAGCGCATAAACTCATGAAGGAATGGATGGCAGCACATCCCCAATCAGAATGAACAGGCTATACTTGATATTCATGAAATAAGTGGGGCGAGTGACCGGGATCGAACCGGCGACCTCCAGAATCACAATCTGGCGTTCTAACCAACTGAACTACACCCGCCCTAAGAAGAGTGAGGCTCTTTTACGTGCAGTTTACGACACCGTCAAGAAAAGTTTTAGGCTTTTTTATAAGATGAGGCTTTCGCCCCGCCATAGAAACATCAACAGGCTTGAAAAATCAGCCTGAAATGGCCCTGCCGCGCCCAAAAACCGAAAAAAAAGGCTTATGATTAAAAAATAGGCAATTGATGCATAATGTTTCATCAGTTAAAATCCCAAAAGCCTCCATCAATGGTGTAAAATCATGCTATCCATAGTGTTGCCCTTTTTGGCATGAAATATGCTTATAGGCAGAACAGATCATTCAGGCAAAAAATGTCTGCAAATTTTGACCTCAGAATAAAAGGCGGAACAGGCCCATGAAAAAAATTGAAGCCATCATCAAACCCTTTAAGCTTGATGAAGTCAAAGAAGCCCTGCATGAAGTGGGCCTTTCGGGAATCACCGTCACCGAAGCCAAGGGGTTTGGCCGTCAGAAAGGCCATACGGAACTTTACCGGGGCGCGGAATATGTGGTTGATTTCCTGCCCAAGGTGAAAATTGAAATTATTCTGGTGGACGAGCTGGTGGAACGGGCGGTTGAAGCCATCCAGCAGGCGGCCAGAACCGGACGTATTGGTGATGGCAAAATATTCATCAGCAATATCGAAGAAGCCATTCGCATCAGAACCGGTGAAACCGGCGAAGATGCCATATAAAGATCAGAACCATTTGTAACAACTCAACTTTAGGAATACAGAAATGTCCGATGTTAAAAAAATCCTTGATATGATTAAAGAAGATGAGATCGCCTTTGTTGACCTGCGATTTACCGACCCGAAAGGGAAATGGCAGCATTTGACCATGGATTCCAGCGTTGTTGACGAAGACATGTTCGAAGAAGGGGTTATGTTTGACGGCTCCTCCATCGCCGGTTGGAAAGAAATCAATGAATCAGACATGATCCTGAAACTGGACCCCACTTCCGTCACCACCGACCCTTTTATGGCCCAGTCCACAATCGTTATTTTCTGTTCCATCGTTGAGCCTACCACGGGTGAAGGTTATAACCGGGACCCGCGCTCCACGGCTGAACGGGCCGAAGCTTACCTTAAATATTCCGGTATCGGGGACACAGCCTATTTCGGCCCTGAACCTGAATTTTTCATGTTTGACGATGTGAAATTTGATGTGGGATATAATAATGCATCTTATGCCCTTGACGATGTGGAAGGGCCTTATAATTCTGCCCGCCACGAAGAAGCCGGCAATTATGCCCATCGCCCCACCGTTAAAGGCGGTTATTTCCCGGTGGCCCCGATTGATTCCTGCTCCGACATTCGTGGTGAAATGGTCACCATCATGAAAGAACTGGGCCTGCCCATGGACAAACATCACCATGAAGTCGCCCCCTCCCAGCATGAGCTGGGCATGATGTTCGGCACCATGGTACAGACCGCAGACCGGGTACAGGTTTATAAATATGTGACCCATCAGGTCGCCCATGAAAATGGCAAAACGGCAACCTTCATGCCAAAACCTGTGGCTGAGGACAATGGTTCGGGCATGCATACCCATATGTCTATCTGGAAAGATGGCAACCCTTTGTTTGCGGGTAATGGTTATGCAGACCTTTCCGACACAGCCCTTTATTATATCGGCGGTATTATCAAACATGCCAAGGCATTGAATGCATTTACCAATGCCTCCACCAACAGCTATAAGCGTCTGGTGCCGGGTTTTGAAGCCCCTGTTCTTCTGGCATATTCCGCGCGCAACCGTTCAGCTTCCTGCCGTATTCCATACAGCACAAGCCCCAAAGGCAAGCGTGTTGAAATCCGTTTCCCTGACCCTACCGCCAACCCGTACCTGGCTTTCTCTGCCATGCTGATGGCCGGTATTGACGGCATTGAAAATAAAATCCACCCGGGCGATGCCATGGACAAGGATCTTTATGCCCTGCCACCGGAAGAATTAAAAGAAGTGCCCACCGTGGCCGCTTCCCTGCGCGAGGCACTGGAAGCCCTTGATGCGGACCGTGAATTCCTCAAAAAAGGCGATGTTTTCTCGGACGATCAGATCGATGCTTACCTGGCCCTTAAATGGGATGAGGTTTATGCAGTGGACATTCTGCCCCATCCAAAAGAATTCCAGCTTTATTATTCCGTATAATATATTTCAGGCTGCAATCCCTTTCAAGCCCTTGCCGTTTCCGGCGAGGGCTTGTTTTTTGCCTTATTTCATTGCAGTTTAGCCAAATATTAAACTATTAAAGGTCAATATGTGCAATTGATCGCAGGAACAGACGGTAAATCTTGCGGCTGAATTAAGTGAAACGGTAATTAATTGAGTAGTTTAGAGGAATATCAGGTCAAAGTAGCCGGGGAAAATATCAACCCGCAAACTTTGCTGGCAACAGATTATTTAAATCATTTTAATGAGGTTTATATGCTCATTGATATGTTGCCGGATATGCCGGATTGCCTGGAAGATATTCAGGAATGGCAGCCAAAAACCTATGAACAGCATTTTAAGGACAGTGTTTTCCATGCAAAAAACCTGGCCATCGAAGCCTATCATTTTTCCCCAAAAGAATACCGCATTCCCTTTGAACATACCGTTGGCATCATGGACAGCCTGATTCTGAGCACCATTGACAGGGTGGAATGTGCGTTAAGGGAAGACAATATGGGCAAGCTTAAGGTGATTATTTCAGAATATTCGCCTAAAATGTATCAATTGATTGATGATTGCAGCTCGATCATCAATGGCACCAAAGTTACCACGCATCAGGATAGTATCGACCATTATTTTGATGATAATGAGGAAAAAATTGATGGTGAGGATCTGGATCAGGGCACCATCGACGACCTCTTTGGCTAAAGCCTGACACGAAAGCGCAATATCGCGCTAAAATCCATTCAGACAATAATCCAGCACCCGATCCCGGGTTTCTTCTTTACTGCCCACCGTACAATAACCATTTGAAAGCATGGCAATTCTGTCAATATGATTGATGGTATGATGTATGGTGCCCATGATGAAATGAATACGCCAATAAATATCCTCCAAGGTAAGCCCCGGTTTTGCTTTCATCATATAGGGCACAAATTTATCAAAAACATCCACCTCTTCACGCAGAACATTTGCCATGTCACTGGCCTGTTCCAGATAGGCCCGGGCGAGGAATTTAATATAATCACTGCGCCCGCCCTCCTGATCAAAAAGCCAGAAAATCGTTGGTGTGACCAGAGAGAAAAGTATTTCACGAATACTCAGCTCCCTGCCTTCTTTTTCTGCTTTTTCTGCAGCTTCATATAAAAGATGCAGACGCTCATGGTTCATTTCTGTGGCCCGGCGCACATAAACCGCCTGAAACAGGCCCTGTTTTGAACCAAAATAATAATTCACCGCTGACAGGTTTACATTGGCCTGGGCCGTAACATTTCTGATGGAAACACTGGCAAAACTATTGTTGGAGAATAAAAGTTCCGCCACATCCAATATACGTTCTTTTGCGTCCTGTTTTGGCATTTTGGTATATTTCATATTATTTTTCTTAATCTTGTTTCAAACATACGTTTTATACACTCTATTCAAAAAAGCGCTTTTTGTTAAGCTGAAAATATCGATAGATGATCAGAGTGAAGATTATTGAGCCTTATCCGGGCCATTTTCAACCGTATCTTCATCGCCGTTATGATTTAAGGCTTTCTTTTCCAAACTGCGAAAGCGGCTGAAGGCCACCGGGATCATGATCAGATAAAGAAAACCAATCACCGACATGGTGATCCAGATCTGAGTCAGGAGAAAATGGGCAAAAATTCCAATGCCAAGCAGGTAAAACAGCACATATTCCCGGCGAATGGCAATTCTCTTAAAAGAAAATGTGGGAATTGAGCTCACGGATAAAAAGGCAATTATTCCCACATATATCGCACAGAAGAGCGGATGTTTGAAAAATTCATATCCTGTCTCAAAATAAAGCATCATGGGGAAAGTGGCCAGTGCGGCGGTGGCTGGTGCGGGAATTCCGGTAAAATAATCTTTGGAACTTTTCGTTTCCACCACATCGCTTTTCATCATGGTGTTAAAGCGCGCCAGACGCAAGGCCATACAGATGGCAAGGGTCAGTGCCACACCCCAGCCCAGGCCCTTGACCCCGCTCAGCGTCCACATATACATCACCAGGGCCGGAGCCACACCAAAACTGACAATATCGGACAAACTATCCAGTTCAGCGCCGAATTTACTGCTGCCTTTCAACAGCCGCGCCACCCGTCCGTCCAGGCCGTCAAACACACCCGCCACCAATATGGCCACCACAGCCGCCTCCCATCTTTCCAGAATGGCAAAACGAATGGCCGACATGCCGGCGCTGAGCGCCAGAATGGTCAGCGCATTGGGGATCAGGCTTCGAATAGGCAAAATGGGCAAACGTCGGGATGCGGGCATATCATACTCTCTTCACGAAAATCTCTTAACGGACTTCACCTTCACGGCCTTTTTCGCGGGACTTTTCATTGGCAATAACCGTCTCCCCCGCTACCGCGCGTTGTCCCACACATACTTTGGAATGAATGCCTTTGGGCAGGTAAACATCCACCCGGCTGCCAAAGCGGATCAGGCCGAAACGCTCCCCGGCTTTCATTTCCTTTTCATCTTCCGCCCAGCATAAAATACGCCGCGCCACCAGGCCCGCGATCTGAACAAAGGCAATTTCCTTGCCAGACGCCGATTTCATCAAAAGCGCATGACGTTCGTTATCAACACTGGCCTTTTCCAGTGAAGCATTCAGGAATTTACCCGGTGTATAGGCCTGACGGATGATCGTGCCGTCCACCGGAATGCGGTTCACATGAACATCAAAGACATTCATAAAGACGCTTACCCGTACCCGTGGTTCGTCCCCCATGGCCAGTTCCGCAGGGGGAACAGCCTCAACAACCGATTGCACCACCCCGTCTGCGGGGCTGACAATCAGGCCTTCCTTTATGGGTGTTACCCGTTCCGGGTCACGGAAGAAATAAGCACACCAGACGGTCAAAATCACCCCCAGCGCCCCAAGAAGATCAAGACCCAGAAAGTAAAAAAGGATCGTGGCAATCAGAAAACCCAGAATGAACCGGTGGCCTTCCTTGTGGAAATAACTGAATAAGGGTGACAAACTATCCATAATATAAATCCATATCTTTATTTATTCGTGATTTATTTAGCTTATATGTAATGCACACGACAGGCTTCATCAAATGATTTTATCGCCTAAGGGGTCGATTTCTTCCACAATGGGGATATTTTCATCAAGAGCCACAAGCTTTTGCATGGCCTCCGTTGCCTCAAGCTGCTTCTGCCACATTTCAAAATAAGCCCCTTGTTTTTCCATTAAAAGCTCATGAGTGCCCCGTTCAATAATCTCACCCTGTTCCAAAACCAGTATTTCATCGGCTGAAATGACCGTGGAGAGCCGGTGGGCAATAACAATGGTGGTGCGGCTTTCTGATACCTTTTCCAGAGAATTCTGAATATCGCGCTCTGTATGACTGTCCAGCGCAGAAGTGGCCTCATCCAGAAGCAGGATTTCCGGGTTTTTCAAGATGGTGCGCGCAATGGCCACCCTTTGTTTCTCACCGCCGGAAAGTTTCAGCCCCCTTTCCCCCACTTCAGTATCATATTGATCCGGCAGCCCCAGAATGAAATCATGGATTTGCGCCATACGGGCCGCCTCTTCCAGGGTTTTGTCATCGGCTTCGGGCCTGCCATAACGGATGTTATAGCGGATATTGTCATTAAACAGCACCGTATCCTGGGGCACCACGCCAATATGCTGGCGCAGGCTTTTCTGGCTTACATCCCGGATATCCTGCCCATCGATCAATATTTTCCCTGCTGTAATGTCATAAAAGCGAAATAAGATGCGCGAAATCGTCGACTTGCCAGCCCCGCTGGCCCCCACAATTGCCGTGGTGGAGCCGGCCGGTACCCGGAAAGAAATATCCTTCAGGATGGGACGGTTTTCAGAATAATGAAAGGACACATTTTCAAAGACCACCTCACCGCCCTTGATGTCAAGTTCCCCGACCCCGGGCTTGTCCGGCACATCGGATTGTTCACGGCTCATGGCAAACATTTTCTCCATATCCACCAGGGACTGTTTTATTTCCCGATAAACAAATCCCAGAAAATTGAGCGGCATATAAATCTGGATCAATAATGAATTCACCAAAACAAATTCACCAATGGTGAAACGGCCTTCTAACACCCCCTGCCCCGCCATCATCAGAACAAAAACAAGGCCAAGGGAGATGATCATGCCCTGCCCCACATTGAGGAAAGTGAGCGAAAGCTGGCTGCGGATGGCGGCATTTTCATACCGCGCCAAAGCCTTGTCATACCGGTTGGTTTCATGACTTTCGTTGGTGAAATATTTTACCGTCTCAAAATTCAGCAAACTGTCGATGGCTTTGCTGTTGGCTTCCGTATCCTGCCGGTTCATCTCGCGCCGGAATTTCAGCCGCCATTCGGTCACATAAATCGTGAATAAAATATAACTCACCAGACAGGCAAACGTCACCAAAGCATAGAGAAAACCAAAATTTATCCAGAAAATGCTGGAAATAAGGACAATCTCCAACAGGGTCGGCAGAATATTAAACAGCATAAAACGCAAAAGAAAATCAATGCCCCGGGTGCCGCGTTCGATAATACGACTAAGCCCCCCGGTTTTACGTTCCAGATGGAATTTCAGGGACAGATTATGCAAATGACGAAATGTTGTCAGGGCAATATTCCTGAGGGCATGCTGACCCACTTTTACAAAAACCGCGTCCCTTAATTCGCCAAAAAGCTGCGTCAGAATACGCGCGGTTCCATATCCGATAATAAGCCCCACCGGCAAAGCCACCATCATCATTTTAGCGTCAGACTGCAGGGAGGCCGGGGTCAGCACATCCACTGTATCCTTAAAAATAAACGGGATATAAACACCAATGAATTTTGCCAAAATCAGAAAAGCCATGGCAAAAACAACCCGGAATTTCAGGTCAATTCGCCCCTTTGGCCAAAGATAAGGCAAGAGACTTTTAAGAGTATCAAAATGATTATCCTTCTTAAAATCATCATTAGGTTGTTTTTGCGTCATGGCTTAAAATTTCTCTTATAATTATTTTTCATTTAGAAGGGTTTTGACTTTGTTTATTTACCCAATATTAAGCCCCACATATTACCTTACTTCTTAACTTTCTAATATATAAGTTCGTAGTGGAGTTTTTTTACAGTGCAACAGGCCAAACTTAAAATTTTTGATCCTTTCGAAAGCCCTATAAATTCCAAAAGACCCAATAATTCTTCCCGTTCCATTCAAAATGGCTTAAGTGATCTGCTTTCTCAGGTTTCCGGCCAAATTACAGGTCAGGAACTTGAACTACCGGCACATTTCACCTTCACCTGGAACAATTTTCCTTTTGCGGTACAATTATCCTCTTATAAAAATAACGATATAGCCTCTATCAATCTGGTTGGCGACCTTGGTTTTATACCCTATAGCGCCGAAGATTATGACTTACGTCAGAAAATGAGAATCGCTTTTGCCTCCCTCGTGCGTAATGGCGATTTTCATATCAGCCATGGTAATCGCATTCAGCTTTCTCAACAAACAGATTTTACCGGCGACTTAACGGCCAAGAGAATCCTTCAGGTCATCACCTTCACCCTGCTGGATATAAAAGATAAACTGGACGATATTGCCGAAGAATTCCCACATCAACATTAAATAAGCCTGATCCGTCAAACTTCAAATAAGCCTGATCCGTCAAACTTCAAGCCAAACAGGATCTTAAAACTTGATCCTAACTTTCAGGTTCGGAAATTTTGCTGTTGGGAAGAATGAATTTCTGACCGGGATAGATCAGGTCAGGATCTTTGATCAGGCCCTTATTGGCACTGAAAATCAAAGTATATTGAAAACCCGAACCATAAAGCTTACGGGCGATCTGCCACAGGCTGTTGCCGGGGCGAATAACCACTTCGCCTTTGGCTCTGCCGGAATCAATTTCCCATCCCGGTGTAAAGGGTTGTTCAATGCGAACCTCTACCCCGTCCCCTTCAAGGATTTGGTCAAGGCGGATAATATGTTCCCCCTTGCCTAGCGGTTTTTTAATCGTATGAGACCAGGCATTATTTTCATCGCCGTCCACTTCGGCCAGAAAATCATTATCCAGATAGATTCTGACCTTGGCCCCGCTACTGGCCCGGCCCGTAATTGTGGCTTTGCCCGCATCGTCATAATCCAGAGCATCAAAGGAAAGCCCTTTGGTAAGATCGGCAATATTCACGCGTTTGGGTTTTTGCAAGACCCGGCTGGGGCCATGACCGGCGCGCGGGCTTAATATGGCCACCACACCATTGGTTTCATCATCAATGAAACGTTCTTCATCGCGTTCGGGTACGGCCACAATAACAATGTCGCTTGAATAAACCTCATAAAGACCCGGCAATTGTGATTTCAGGCTTAATTCCGTAGGGCCACTGGGCAGGGGATCATCAAACAGAAGAACCCATTCACCACTACGGTCCGCAACCGCGGCCCCCACAAGTTTTTCCCAGGCATAAATGCTGACATCACTATGAGGTTCGGCGCGTCCGGCAATAACACCGGTGCCATTGCGGCTGATCCGCACCACGTCAAATGTGGGTAATATGCTTTCGCGCTTTACATCCTGTCCCGCACTAGTGCCCGCGTCGGGATTGACCTTTTCGACGATTTGCTCATCCGGTTTCCGGGAAAGGATACTGGATGTGTCCACGTTAAAGAATATCACCCATGCCACAGCACAGACCGCAGCCAGAACCAGTATAATCAAACTGGCTTTCAAGGCCCAATCAGGGTTGTTTTTTTCACTTCTATAAGGACTGCCGGAACGTTTTTCAGTCACACTATACCAAATCTATAATTATCAATGTCAATCTTTATATAACCCCAAAAGCCACCAAAGCCAGTAACATTTTCTCTATTTTGACGGTTTTTGCAAATTTTAAGCACAATCCGCCTTTCATATGTACAACTTTAAAAGTAAAATCAGGCAGAAGTATGGCTTGTCTTCTCAGGGGCGCTAATCTAAATTAATCACATTAAAATATCAGGTCAGAGGGGAGTATGTTATGGCAGAAATCAGGTCTATCTGTGTATATTGCGGTTCACGCTTTGGCCGCAATGAAAATTTCAGCGCCCTTGCTGAAAATTTTGGGGCCCTTATGGCATCTGCCGATATCCGTCTGGTTTATGGCGGCGGTGATGTGGGGCTTATGGGGGTTATCGCGAAGTCAGTGATGAAAAACGGCGGTGCTGTCATGGGCATCATTCCCCAACATCTGGAAAAAGCCGAAGTGGGTCTCAAGGCTGTTACCGATTTTCATGTGGTCGATAATATGCATGATCGTAAACGCATGATGTTTGACCATTCCGATGCCTTTGTCGCCCTGCCCGGCAGTATCGGAACACTTGATGAAACCATTGAGGTCCTGACCTGGAAACAGTTAAAACTGCATGACAAGCCTATTATCATTGTTAATTCAGAGAATTATTGGGCCCCTTTTCTCGATCTGATAGACCATGTGATTGATCAGGAATTCACAATTGCCGCCACCAGAGACCTGTTTCATGTTGTGGACCGCATCGAAGATGTTCTCCCGCTGCTCAAATCCCTGCCACAGAGCAGGATTGATCCCAAAAATACCCTTATATAGGCATAAAACACCCCGTTAGCCCTTCACATTGGGGGAAATGAATGCTAGTTTGCGCCTGAATTCTGGAATTCATTCCATGCGGCTTTCAATCCGCAACCATTGTTGCCTATTCATTATAACAAGGGACCATTATGGCTAAAATCAAAGTAGACAATCCGGTCGTCGAACTTGACGGCGATGAAATGACACGCATTATCTGGGGCTGGATCAAAGACCGCCTTATTCATCCTTATCTTGATATTGATCTGCAATATTTTGACCTGGGCATGGAAAAGCGCGATGAAACCGATGACCAGATTACCATTGATGCAGCCAATGCCATTAAAAAGGTCGGTGTGGGTGTAAAATGCGCCACCATTACCCCGGACGAACAACGGGTTGAAGAATTTGGCCTGAAAAAAATGTGGCGTTCGCCCAACGGTACCATCCGTAATATTCTGGGCGGCACGGTGTTCCGCGAGCCGATCATCTGTTCCAACGTACCGCGTCTGGTTCCGGGCTGGACCGATCCTATTGTCATTGGCCGTCACGCCTTTGGTGATCAATATCGCGCCACAGACTTTAAAGTGCCCGGTGCCGGTAAACTGACCGTTAAATTTGAACCGGAAGACGGCGGCGATGTCATTGAACATGAAGTTTTTCAGTTCCAGAGCAGTGGCATTGCCATGACCATGTATAATGTGGACGACAGCATCCGTGACTTTGCCCGCGCCAGCATGAATTATGGCCTCAAACGCGGCTGGCCGGTTTACCTGTCCACCAAAAACACCATTTTGAAAGCCTATGACGGGCGTTTTAAAGATTTGTTTCAGGAAGTTTTTGATGCGGAATTTGCCGATAAATTCGCCGAAGCCGGCATTACCTATGAACATCGTCTGATTGATGACATGGTGGCCTGTGCCATGAAATGGAACGGGAAATTTGTCTGGGCCTGTAAAAATTATGACGGCGATGTGCAGTCCGATACCGTGGCACAGGGATTTGGTTCACTGGGCCTGATGACATCTGTTCTCATGACACCGGATGGTACGGTCGTGGAATCGGAAGCCGCCCACGGCACCGTCACACGCCATTACCGCATGCATCAGGAAGGCAAGGAAACTTCCACCAACCCCATCGCCTCCATCTATGCATGGACGGGGGGGCTGAAACATCGCGCCAAGCTGGACAATAATACGGAGCTTGCCAAATTCGCTGAGACATTGGAGCGGATCTGTGTGGAAACTGTGGAACAGGGCCATATGACCAAGGATCTGGCACTTCTGGTGGGGCCGGAACAATGCTGGCTCACTTCCAAAGGTTTCTTCGACAAGATTGACGAAAACCTGCAAGCCGCACTGGCCTAAAGAATATCAGAATAAGATGCAGAAAAGGCGGGTCGAATGATCCGCCTTTTTATTAGGATCAGACCCCTAAAATGTGATTATTCCTCACAATTATCTTCGGTATTGCCAAAATCTTCCTGATGCTGGCGATAAAATTGTTTTAATTTCTGCTTCAGTGCCGGATTTTCGTCCAGCAGATGATGGAATTCCCGGGCCTCCAGAATAAAGAGGTGGCAGCGTTCCTGCGCCACATAACTGGCGGAATAATCCCCCATGTCCAGCAATGACTTGGCCCCGAAAAAGCCCCCTTTTTCCAGTAAAATATTCTCATGTTCATTTTTACGGCATACCGTGCCTGAAACCACAAAAAACATCTTGTCCGCCTTATGCCCGCGCATGGCAATCAGGCCGTTTTTTTCCACCACGCTGGAACGCATAAAACCGGTAATTTTCTGGATAAGCCCAGCCTCCAGCCCTGAAAAAAGCGGCACACTTGCCACCAGACCCCAGCGAATGACAAAATCACGCTGGTGAATTTCATTGGCAAAACCCGATGCGATTATGCCGATGGGCAGGGCATACATACCAAGGCCAAAAATCATGACCACGCCGCCAAAAACCTTGCCCCATGCCGTAATCGGCACCACATCGCCATATCCTACCGTCGTCAGGGTTGACAGCGCCCACCACATGGCGCTGGGGATATTGCCAAATTCTTCCGGCTGGGCCACATGTTCCAGGGCATGAATGACGGTGGCAGAAAATACCACAAGCCCGATCATGACAATAAAGGCAGCATATAAGGCGCGCCGTTCGGAATAAAGCACATTAAAAAGGGAACCCAGCGCCGGTGAATAACGCATCAGTTTAAACAGGCGCAGGAAGCGGAAAATGCGCAAAACCCTTAAATCCACACCCAAACTGGTCAATATAAGAGAGGGTGCAATGGCGATAAAGTCGATGATCATCAAGGGTGAAAAAATAAAATGTCGCCGGAATCTTGCCTTGCCCGGCGCATCCGGGGTCACACGATATTCCACACTGACCCAGACCCGAACCAAATATTCAATGACAAAAACACTCAGAGAAAAAATCTCCAGTATCATGAATTCTTTGGCATAGAGACGGCCCAGATATCCCACCGTCTCAAGCGCAACGGCGGCAATATTAATCAGGATCAGAAATATGATAAAGACATCAAAAACCCGCCCCACAAAACTTCCTGAAAGCCCCACTTCCATGATTTCAAACAGATGCCGTCGCATTGTTGTATTTTGTGAATCTGTTTTTGTTTCCAATATCATTATCATCCCATAAAGCCACCTGTGTCGGGGGCTTATAAAGTTATTGACTATTTTGCCGCGATCAATGCCTCAATCTCTTTTAAGGCCGCATCCGCCTTATTGCCGTCCGGGCCGCCCGCCTGCGCCATATCAGGGCGACCGCCGCCGCCTTTGCCGCCAACGGCCAAGGCCCCGGCTTTGACAAGGTCAACCGCGTTGATACGGTCTTTCAGATCATGCGTCACTGCGGTGAGCACAGCCGCTTTGCCATCATTAACCCCGATCAGGGCCACAATGCCTGAGCCCAGGCGTTCTTTGGCTTCATCCGCAAGTCCGCGCAGGTCTCTGGCCGGAACATCATTCAGAACCTGTCCGATAAATTTCAAATCCCCGATTTCGCGAATATCACTGCCACCGGATGCAGAACTGCCGCCCATGGCCACTTTCTTGCGCAAGTCTGAAATTTCTTTTTCCGCCGCCTTACGCTCATCCATCAGGCTTTTAATGCGTTCAGACAATTTGTCCTCAGTGGTTTTCAACAACAGGGTTGCTTCGTGCAAATATGCCCCTTGTTGCGTAATATATTCCAGGGCGGCCTCACCGGTGATGGCTTCCAGGCGGCGAACACCCGCCGCCACGGCACCTTGTGAAATGATTTTGAAAAATCCGATGTCGCCGGTGCGTGTCACATGGGTTCCACCACATAGCTCCACAGAAAATTCCTGTTCATTTTTCGGGTTTTCCCCCATGGAAACCACACGCACTTCATCACCATATTTTTCCCCGAACAGCGCCATAGCCCCTGACTTCATGGCTTCTTCGGGGGTTTTTAAATGGGTTTGAACGGCTGTATTCTGTCGGATGATGCGGTTCACTTCGGCTTCGATTTGTTTTATTTCCGTCTCGCTTATGGCTTTGTTATGGCTGATATCAAAACGCAGCTTGTCCGCGGCCACCAGCGATCCTTTCTGACTCACATGATCCCCCAGAATATTGCGCAGGGCTGCGTGCAGAATATGGGTGGCAGAATGATTGGCGCGGAGCTGATTGCGGTGATTTTCATCAACCTGCATATCAACCACCTGTCCCACTTTAATTTCGCCGGAAACCACCTTGCCCATATGAATATGCAGAGCGCCCAGTTTTTTTGCGGTATCTTCGATGATTATTTCGGCCCCATCCACACTGATCATTTTCCCGATGTCGCCCATTTGTCCACCAGATTCCCCATAAAAAGGGGTCTGGTTGGTCATCAGTGCAACATCATCCCCTTTCACGGCCTTGTCCACACAGGTGTCATTCCTGACAATCTGAAGCAGCTGACCTTCGGAATGAAGCATATTATAACCAACAAATTCCGTGGCCCCATGTTGTTCACGGGCCTCAAACCAAATTTCTTCCGTGGCTTCGCTGCCAGAACCTTTCCATGCCGCGCGGGCCTCGGCCTTTTGTTTTTCCATGGCTTTGGCAAAAGCGTCTTCATCCACGCTCAAATCCTGCGCCCTGAGCGCATCCTGCGTCAGATCAAGGGGGAAACCATAGGTATCATACAAACGAAAAGCGATATTTCCGTCCAATATTCCGTCCTTGGGTAATTTGGACACTTCATCGTCCAAAAGCTTCAGACCCCGGTCCAGGGTCTTTTTAAAGCGTTCTTCTTCCAGCTTCAGGGTTTCCGTGATCAGGGCATTCGCCCGGTTAAGTTCAGGGAAAGCCAGACTCATTTCAGACATCAGATTGGGCACGAGGCGATACATTAACGGCTCCTTACAGCCAATCAGATGGGCATGCCGCATGGCGCGGCGCATAATCCGGCGCAGCACATACCCCCGACCCTCATTGGAGGGCAGAACCCCGTCGGCGATCAGAAAACAACTGGCGCGCAAATGATCCGCAATCACCCGGTGTGAAATATTCTTTTCCCCATAAGCCGCAACACCACTGGCTTCGGCAGAGGCTTCGATCAGATGTTTAAACAGATCCGTTTCATAATTATCATGGGTTCCCTGCATCACAGCCGCGATACGTTCCAGCCCCATACCCGTATCAATACAGGGGTTGGGCAGCGAAAGTCTGGAGCCGTCGGCCTGCTGGTCATATTGCATAAACACCAGATTCCAGATTTCCACAAATCGGTCACCATCCTCATCCGCACTGCCCGGAGGGCCCCCGAAAATATGATCGCCATGATCATAAAATATTTCTGAACACGGCCCGCATGGGCCAGTGGGACCCATAGACCAGAAATTATCGGATGTGGCAATACGAATGATGCGTTCTTCCGGCAGGCCGGATATTTTGCGCCATAAATCAAAGGCCTCATCATCATCATGATAAACGGTGGTGAGCAGTTTATCTTTATTCAGGCCATATTCTTTGGTGATCAGTTCCCAGGCATAAAGTATGGCTTCTTCCTTAAAATAATCGCCAAAGGAAAAATTGCCGAGCATTTCAAAAAATGTATGATGGCGCGCGGTATAACCCACATTATCCAGGTCATTATGCTTGCCCCCTGCCCTTACACATTTTTGCGAAGATACGGCCTTGTTATAGGGGCGACTTTCCGCGCCGGTAAAAACATTTTTAAAAGGGACCATGCCCGCATTGGTGAACATCAAAGTCGGGTCATTATGAGGCACCAGAGGGCTGCTGCTGACCACTTCATGCCCCTTACCGGCAAAATAATCCAAAAATACGCTTCGGATTTCATTGGTACCCTTCATGGATAACGACCTTTCCTCAATAAAATCAGGCTCTAAGTCCTGATAATAAATTACATTAAAATGAATATTCCATGGGCTTTTCTAACGTGCCATTCACATCCTGTCCAGCGTCGGGATATAAATTACACTGAATTTCATTTTTAAAGAATTTCCATGCAAAATACCAGTTTTGCTTTTTTAGAAAAATAAAACACCCATAAAAAAGGCACCGTCTAAAACGGTGCCTTAAGATTTGGTCAGGAAATAATTCAGTCCTGTGCAGTTTTATTTGGAATTTTATCCGGATCACCAGCCAAAATAACGGTGATATTCCAAATTAACGGTGATAATTATGCATCATCCTTGGAAGCGATACTGCCTTCTTTCAACATTGCTTCATCCAGAATACCCGCATTATGGCGCACGGCCTGTTCGATCTTTTCAGCCATTTCCGTATTTTCAGTCAGAAAACGTTTGGCATTTTCACGTCCCTGCCCGATGCGCTGGCTGTCGTAAGAATACCAGGAGCCTGATTTTTCCACGATGCCGGCCTTGACCCCAAGGTCCACAAGTTCGCCCATTTTTGAGATGCCCGCACCATACATGATGTCAAATTCAATCACTTTGAAAGGAGGGGCCACCTTATTTTTGACCACCTTGACCCGGGTCTGGTTGCCGACAATTTCATCCTTTTCCTTAATGGCGCCAATACGGCGAATATCAAGACGTACGGAAGAATAAAATTTCAGCGCATTACCACCCGTTGTCACTTCCGGGCTGCCATACATAACCCCGATCTTCATCCGAATCTGATTAATGAAAACCACCATACATTTGGATTTTGAAATGGAACCGGTAAGTTTACGCAGCGCCTGAGACATCAAACGCGCCTGCAGACCCACATGGCTGTCGCCCATTTCACCTTCCAGTTCCGCCCGTGGCGTGAGGGCTGCTACACTATCCACCACCAAGACATCCACAGCCCCTGAACGCACCAGCGTATCGGCGATTTCCAATGCCTGTTCCCCTGTATCCGGCTGGGAAATCAGCAATTCATCAATATCAACCCCCAATGCATTGGCATAAACCGGATCAAGGGCATGTTCCGCATCCACAAAGGCCGCAACCCCGCCTTCTTTTTGAATCTCTGCCGCCACATGCAGCGCCAATGTGGTTTTACCGGAACTTTCCGGCCCGTAAATTTCAATAACGCGCCCCTTGGGCAGGCCACCAATACCAAGGGCAATATCCAGTCCAAGGGAGCCTGTGGAAATGGCTTCCACATCCATGGCCGTCCCACTGCCAAGTTTCATTACCGAGCCCTTGCCAAAGGCTCTTTCAATTTGGCTCAAGGCCGCATCAAGTGCTTTTTGTTTATCCATGTTATCCTGTCCAACGAGTTTTAATTGTGCTGCTGACATTTTCTTCCTCCTCTATATTCCATAGCTTGGCAAGGGTTGCAATACACTTAATGTACACATTTTGTTCTTATTTGTAAATACCCTTTTAACCCTTTAGAATATAAGGCAAAAATTATTAGAGTTAGACTTTTGTTCTTTTTAGATAAGAACAAAAATCCTTCCCTGAGCAACAATAAGGCTGAAGTGATTCTTTCCCGGGCTAACTGTCCAGCACATCTTTGACCTCTTCGGCCAGCTGTTTCAGGCTGAAGGGTTTGGGCAGGAAGTGGAAATCTTCTTCCCCCAGGTTTTTATCAAAGGCATCTTCCGCATAACCGGATATAAAAATAACCTTGAGTTCCACATTTTTTTCGCGGATTTTGCGCACCAAAGTGGGGCCATCCATCTGCGGCATCACAACATCACTGATCAGAAGATCCAATTCCCCCTCGGTTTCGGACAAAATTTTCAGGGCCGCCTCGCCACTATCGGCCTCATAAACTTTATACCCTTTGTTTTTAAGCGCGCGGGAAGCAAACATCCGCACGGCGGTTTCATCCTCCACCAGCAGGATAGAGGCTTTTCCGGTTAAATCCTTGGCCGGTTTTTCTTTTGCATTTTCCAGATCGCTCGTGTCTTCGGCGGCAATTTCACTGCCTTTGTGAACAGGCAGATAAATACTGAATGTGGTGCCTTTGCCCACTTCACTGGTGGGAAAGATAAAACCGTCCGTCTGTTTGACGATACCATAAACGGTGGAGAGGCCAAGCCCCGTGCCCTTGCCCACTTCTTTGGTGCTGAAGAAAGGCTCAAAAATCTTGCCCAGATGTTCTTTGGCAATACCCGTGCCACTGTCTTCCACTTCCAGAAGCACATAATCATTGGGTGGCATGACCTTGTAGCGTGCGCTGATTTCCTCTGACTGCTTGCGTGAAATATTGCTGGTTCGAATGATAATATTCCCCCCTTCCGGCATGGCATCACGCGCATTCACACAGAGGTTGATAATCACCTGCTCCAACTGGCCCTGATCCACTTTAATGGGGCCGAGCTCGCGGCCATGGTTCATGTGAAGCTCAATATTTTCCCCGATCAATCGCCGCAGAAGGTTGGAAATTTCCGCCAGAACATCGGTAATGCTCAAGACTTTGGGCCGCAGGGTCTGCTGTCTGGAAAAGGCCAGAAGCTGACGCACCAGATTGGCGGCGCGGTTGGCATTTTGCTTGATCTGAATAATATCTGAAAAAGACTGATCCCCCGGCCCGTGACGCACCAGCAAAAGGTCACTAAAGCCCGTAATGGCCGTCAACAGATTGTTAAAGTCATGGGCGATACCCCCGGCCAATTGCCCCACGGCCTGCATTTTCTGGGACTGGGCAAATTGTAGCTCCAGGCTTTTTTGTTCTGTTGTATCAATCAGATACAGGATAACCACCTTGTCAAAAGTGGAAAAATTTTCCAGACGCGTGATATAGAGCTGGCCGTGTTTTTCCCCCACACCCTGAAAAGCAATATCCGAAATATTGCTGGCTTTGCCACTGTCCAGAGTATCATTGATTTTTTCAAAAAATTCCTGATGGGCCACCTGGCCAATAATATGCCTGATATTGCGTCTTTGTTCTATGCCCAGAGAACGGACAAAATTACGAAAGACCGCGTTCCGTTCCAGGATATCCCCCTGATCGGTGACAACAGCAATACCAATGGGCGATTCCAGGAAAAAACGATCAATGCTCACCTCGTGGGGATTAACCTCCACATCGGTTGAGCGCCTTTCTGTATTCATGACAATAAAGCCGGATGTGCCATCCTCACCGCCATAACTTTCATTGGTTGGAATCACTGATAATGTAATGACCTGGCCCAATGACGTATAAAATTCCACCCGTCCCGCCAAATCATCATGACTATTTTTTGTCACTTCAGACAAAGACATTGGCAAAGAAAGCTTATGATCTTCCTCATCAAACAGCCAGCTTTGTAACATATCATTTGCAAACAACAGGTTGGCATTTTCATCAACAGCCATAAAACCTGTCTGGCTCAAATCAAAAGCCGCGCCATATTGTTTATAAAGTTCACCGGATGGCCCCGGTTCCGCTTTGCTGCCTGAGGCATCTATGGGCAAGGCTGCTTGTTCTTTAATCTGCCAGCGGCATAAACCACGTTCATTAAACTGAACCAGCACACCGATATTAATCAACCTGCCCTCGGCATTTAAAAGATTAATATTTTCATTTAAAGTCTCATTGACTTTCAGCGCGCGAATTGACTTTTTCAAATTCGACAGGTCTTTTTTATCTGAAAAAGTCATTTTAAACGGACTTAGGACCACCCCCTGACACATTTTGCGGGAAAATTCCCGAAAAGCATCATTACAAAACACCATTTCGCCCTGTGGTGTGGTCAGCAAATTGGGCTGGTTGTCTATATAAATTTCATCCCCGGCATAAGCCCCCCTTGAAAGCCCTAAGAAACGGTCCCTGAGCAAAAATAAAATGAGCAGTGACGTCAAAAGTATAACCACGGCACCGAGGCGAATGGACAGGGCCACCTGACCGAAACCATATCCAAACATGATACAGGCCAGCGCCATTAAAAAGCCTATGCCACCAATAGAAATCAGGAAAGGATAATCTATTTCCGATTTTCTTCTTTTAAATTCCATCATCATATTTCAATTTCTTAAATCTGGCTTTGCTGCGATTATTGTTTTATTTCATTATTTTATGGAAAAATCTAGCCTGCTTTATAGCTCACCCGTTCCCCTCTTTTCAAGCGCATGACAAAACTGATCACTTCTGCAACGGCCTGATATTGTTCGGGTTGAATTTCCTCATCCACTTCTACACTGGCATAAAGCGTTCTGGCAAGGGGCGGGTTTTCCAGAATGGGAACCTTGTTTTCTTCTGCAATTTCCCTGATCTTCATGGCGATATTGTCAACCCCCTTGGCCACCACCCTGGGCACATCCATGTCACCATGGGAATATTTCATCGCCACCGCATAATGGGTGGGGTTGGTGATAACCACATCGGCTTCGGGTACGGCGGCCATCATACGCCCGCGCGCGCGTTCCATCCTGATTTGACGCAGTCGCGCCTTTACATGCGGATCACCGTCTGTTTGTTTCATCTCGTCTTTAATTTCCTGTTTGGTCATGCGCATTTTTTTCAAAAACTGAAATTTCTGGAACATAAAATCCGCAATGGCAATCACAAACATGACCGACACAACCCCGCCCAAAATGCGCAATGTCATCATGAAGATGATATTCGTGACATCTTCCAGATCATGGGTCATCATTTGTTCCAATATATCCTTGTCCGGCCACACAAGAATAAAAACCACACTGGTTACAATACATAACTTCAGAATGGATTTGGCGAATTCCACAAAATTCTGCATGGAAAACAGCCTTTTAAAGCCCGCCAACGGCGAAATTTTATTCAGTTTGGGGGTGATTTTCTCCACTGAGAGCATGGGCCTGTGTTGTATCATCGCCCCGGCCAGCGCCCCGCTCACCAGAATAATGATCGGCAAGGTCATATATTGTAAAATCTGAGAAAAAAGACTGGTGAAAAATTGCAGCAGATTATTGCCGTCCATAGGAATATTATGCAGAATGGACAAAAGATAACCAAGGGTGACTTTAAGCCCCCCCATGCTGGGTTTGGCAGCAATCATAACCACAATGGTAATGGCAAAAAGAATAAACCAGTGACGCACTTCCTGACTTTTTGCCACCTCCCCCTTGTCCATTGCTTCCTGCAACTTTTTCGGGGTGGGTTCCTCAGTCTTTTGCGATTCATCTTTTTCGTCAGACATGGGGTTTTCCTAAAGCAAAAATCTTTGCAAATTCTCTTCCATATGTTCCAGAAACCACATCATAGAGCCTGAAATCACGATGCCTAAAATAATAAAACCCATCATGATATTCAGCGGCATGGCAATAAAAAACACCTGCAACTGCGGCATCAGGCGCGCCAATATGCCCAGACCAATATTAAAAATCAGCCCATAAACAATCAGCGGGGTTGCCATCTGCACCCCAAGAAGAAAAGAGCGTGAAACAGTTTCAACAATCAACTGGGAAAAATCCGCAATCAATATTTCTCCACCAATGGGAAATAACGTATAACTGTCATGCATGGCCCCGATCATCAGATGGTGCAGGTTGGTGACAAAAATCAGGGTCACCGCCATCAGGGTCATAAATGTGCCCATAATCGCACTTTGCGCCCCCTGTACCGGATCAAAGGCCTGGGCCATGGCCAGACCGGCCTGCATGGCAATAATGGTGCCCGCAGTATGGACCGCACTGATTAAAAGCCGAATTGAAGTGCCAATTAATATGCCGATCAATATTTCAAAAAAGATCAAAATAGCGATCATATAAGGGCTGTTTGGAATGGCGGGCACCTGTGCGCGCACCAACAAATAAATCAGGAATGAAATGCTTAAGGCCAGCACAAGCCTCACCCGCTGTGGCACACCGCTTTCCCCCAGCGCCGGCAGCAGCATAATCATGCTGCCCAATCTTGAAAAAACAAGAAGGAAGGCAAAAATTTCCTGAGGCAGTAATTGACTAACCAAGGCTGACTATCCGCTCGGCAATGCGCTGCATAAAGCTGCCCATTGTTTCACCCATAAAAGGAAAGAATAAAAACAATGCAATAAAAATGGCGAGGATTTTAGGCACAAAGGTCAGGGTCATTTCCTGAATTTGCGTCAGAGCCTGGAAGAGAGAGATGATCAAACCAACAACCAGTGCCACGAGCATAACCGGCCCCGCGACCTTAATCAGTACCCAGATGCCATCTTTTGCAACATCTAATACATCCGCCCCGATCATAGCCTTACTTTCTGAAAAAATTTGTTTTAATATTTGCCAGCTTATCTATTACCAGCTTATTGGCCCGCCATATAAATAACCAAAGCCTAGATGGGCATTTTGATAATATCCTGATAAGCCCCGATGACCTTATCGCGCACCGCAACCACCGTATCAAGCACCATTTCCGCATTTTGAACCGTTGTGACCACATCCACGAGGTCAGCCTGTTTATTTAATGCCTGAATACCCACATTTTCACTTTTGGAAACCGCATCCGCTGTATCCGTCAAGGCGGTTTTCAGGGCATCGGAAAAAGCCGAACTGCCTTCTGAGCCAATCGCACCGGAGGGTGATATCTTATCCACTTTCCCGGAACCCGCAAGCCCCTGATTTTTAAGGGCATTGGTATATGCTGCAGCGGCATCGGCCATTTTAATATTCATGATACTGGTTCCTTAAACTCTCTCGGGCCCTAAATTAACGCAAAAGGTCAATGGTGCGCATGGTCATATTCTTCGCCACATCAATGGCGTTCAGATTGGCATCATAAGAACGTTGAGACTGTTTCATATCCATGGCTTCAATCAGACCATTCACATTGGGGGTGCGGATATAACCATTTTCATCCGCCGCCGCATGGCCCGGTTCATAACGCAGGCCAAATTCAGATTGATCAAAGACCACATTTTTCACCTGAACCCTGTTCACACCAAGTTCCCGGTCAAGGGTATTAACAAATGTGACCGTCTTGCGGCGATAGGGATCTTCCCCCGGGGCATTGGCAACTGATCCCGCATTGGCCATATTTTCGGCAATAACACGCATGCGCGTGCCTTGTGCCTTCATACCGGCGGCGGAAATCATCATTGCTTTGGTCAAATCCATTAATCTGCTCCTCATATCCAAGGGTGACACATTTTCATGTTTCACCAGAATATCCCGAATGCCACATGCTAACCTTTACGGCCAAGCGCTGTTTTCAACATTGAGACATGTTTGCGATAAAGATTGGATGCCATGGTATAATCCATCTGCGTCTCATTCATCTTCATCAACTCATCTTCCATATTAACCGCATTTCCATCCGGTGAACTTTGGGCATAGGCGGCATTTTGAGTAGAAATCTCATAATGACCCGATACCGTCGATCCGCCAGACAAATGCCCATCGTCCACAGCCTGCATCTGCAAGCTGTTGGATGAATTATGTTGGTCCAGTTGAGCCTTGAAGCTGACTTTCTTCAGATCCTTCGGGACATATCCCGGTGTGTTGGCATTGGCAATATTCTGCGCCAGGACCTTTTGCCGCTCTGTAAGCCAAGACATTTTCTTGGTTATAGAGCTGAAAAGTGACATTGATTTCAGGTCCATATTCTTACCCTAGTCTACGCGTTGCACCCGTTTGGCGCTAAAGTTTCTCGTTCATAATTGCACTGATCCGAGAATGATACACTAATAATGCCTCATTGTGGAGAGATAAAATTAACATAAACTTAAGATTTCCACAAAAAACACCCGCGCGGCGGCAATATCAAAGCTTTTCATGATTCTCCCATGAAAAAACTTTCCCTTATTTTACGGGCCTTAAGATAAAAACAAGCCCCTTATTGCCAAAATATCATTTAAATAAAAGTTTATATGATATTTTGGCTGACATTTATGGGACTATATGATTATGATCTATGGGATTTTCTAATTTCCATATGGGATATTGATGACGGATGACAACAGACCAGACCCTGTACGTCAAAAAGCCGTGGCCCTTAGCCAGGAAAAGGACCGCACAGATATTCCCCGTATCAGCGCCCGGGGAAGCGGAAAAAATGCGGAAAAAATTTTAAAGCTGGCCTTTGACAATGGTGTGAAGGTAAGAACAGATGAAGACCTTGTGAATATGTTGGCGGCCTTTGATGTGGATAGTCTGATCCCTTTGCAGGCCCTGGAAGCTGTGTCGGAAATTTTAAGCCATGTCTATCAGGAAGATATTCGCCTGAACAAGCTAAAAGATGACACTACCGATAAAGATTAACTCAGGGATCACAAGAATGGATCACAAGGATTGATCACAAAAATGGATCACAAGAATATAGTTTGAGGGAACGATTAGACCAATGGATCTGCTGACCTATTCAAAATTTGCTTTTGCCCTGCTGTTTGTCATCGGCCTGATTGCGCTGCTGGCTTATGGGGCGAAAAAGCTCGGCTTTGTGCCCAAAGTCACGGTAAAGAACGGCAGGAACAAAGACCGGCGGCTGGACATCGTTGAAATTCTGCCCGTTGATGCCAAAAGACGGCTTTTATTAATCCGGCGCGACAAAACAGAACATCTCATCATGGTCGGCAGTGAACATGATCTGGTGATTGAAAAGAATATAACAAAAAAGACAGCTGAATGACCTTAGATAAAATGACAGCCCTGATGAAAAAGCACAAACTCGGCCTGACGTTCATGTGCATTTCCCTGATCAGTTTTTTAGCCCTGATGGGAATGGAAAGCGCCACCGCGCAGGAATTCAGCCTTAACCTGGGCGAAGAAGGCAGCCTGTCGGGACGGGTGGTTCAGCTTTTGATGTTGATGACAATCCTCAGTCTGGCCCCGGCCATTCTGATTGTGGTCACATCCTTCACCCGTATTGTCATTGTTTTTTCCCTGCTCAGAAGCGCCATGGGAACCCAGCAGACACCACCCAATGTGGTGATTATTTCCCTGGCCCTTTTTATGACCGGTTTTATCATGGCGCCCACCATCAAAGATGCCTATGAGAATGGCATTCGCCCGCTTGTGGAAGAAACCATCACAGAAGAAGTGGCCTTTGAGCGTACAACAGCCCCTTTCCACACCTTTATGCTCAAACATGTGCGGGAAAAGGATTTACAGCTTTTTCTGGACCTGTCCGATACCGAAACACCCGCAGACAAAGCCGCCACCCCGTTTCAGATTTTGGTGCCAGCCTTTATGATCAGCGAATTAAAACGCGCCTTTGAGATTGGCTTTCTGATATTTGTACCCTTCATCGTCATTGACCTGATCGTGGCCTCAGTGCTCATGTCCATGGGCATGATGATGCTCCCCCCCGTCATGATCTCCCTGCCCTTCAAACTCATCTTCTTCGTCCTCGTCGACGGCTGGAACCTCATCACCGGCAGCCTAATCCAAAGCTTTAACCAGGGGGGAACGGGGGTCTTCTGACGGAGCTGGTGAAGGGGAGGTTTTAATCGTATAGTTTAGAAATTTTTCTGATGTGTATAGCTAACTAATGGCGATCATGCAGGCAAGACTATCACTATTAAAGATTGCACGAAACCTGGATCTTGCTAGCGACCTTCTAGTAGATGACAAGATTTGCAAAGCGCGAACATTTTTTTAATAAGGGAAAAGAATCTTGTTCATAAAGTGGTGGAATAAAGTTCGAGAAGATCATGCCTTGGTAGTAAATATAGCTAATCGTTTTTGGTACTCTTTAATTTTTGCTGTTTTTTTAGAAGGCCTTGCTAGCGCGTTTATTTATTTTTGGGGATATAACTCTAGTATGCACGGTATAGTGTTTATCATTGTATTTTCGGTCTTATTCGTTGACGGCATTCTTTCTTATTTGAGAAAAAGGAAAAAATAGAGATCAATTGATCATTGGAATTCTGATTTCAATGATTATTCTAGCTCCTCTGAGAAATCAATCTTGCAGATGATGAGAGAGTGCAGATCAAGGGGGTCAGAGTCATTGCTGTCCCACTTATTTTTCCTTTTCATAATAGCACCATCTGATTTGATGTTTCAGGTTGATCTGGAGGCGGTTTGAATAGGGCGATCAGGTCTCTTCTTGTGAAGAGATTTACGTGGATCAGGCGAGTGATGGGGAGAGGTGGATTCCACTTCGAAGTGCGACAGTGATGGTTCAAAGTAGGACATAGTTTGCGTAACAGATAGAATGAGGTTTCTGACAACTTTATTCTAGAGGGAGCAAACCATGTCCTACACCCACCTTA